>Ga0160444_100005_pt1 | contig 646301 bp, 584 predicted proteins | sample HID1972K_E1MG_FD_108232 | JGI IMG/M metagenome (GOLD analysis project Ga0160444, IMG submission 108232) | Enriched pill bug-associated microbial communities from UW Madison campus, WI, USA - HID1972K_E1 MG | ecosystem: Host-associated > Arthropoda: Insects > Digestive system > Unclassified ... | reverse complement strand
CAGGGTAGGCAGGGTAGGCAGGGTAGGCAGGGTAGGCAGGGTAGGCAGGGTAAGGCAGGGTAAGGCAGGGTAAGGCAGGGTAGGCACGGTAAGGCAGGGTCGAGACGGGGATGGGAGGAGGGCAAGCGGCGTGAGAGGTACTGGTGTCGGATAGGGGTGGTCTTTGCGGATCGTGTTGTTTGCGCCGTAGTGTTGGCGTGCGATGTGGTCTTGTTCCTGATCTAATCGTTGCGCGCTGGCCCGGAAAGGGGCTGGTTTGGTGCGGGCCAAACGCTGGCATTACATATGCGCTGGCTCAAATTTGCACGTATACAACACTATGTGTTGAATCTACAACACATTGCGGAATGGATCTGTTAACCTGAGCATGACTGTGGAGTTTTCGCTACGCGATCGCTTAATTGTCACCTGGTAGAAACTCAGCAAGGCTGTAGGTACCTGATTTCCTTGAGATTAGCCAAGTTAAAGTAATTTCTAGCTTAAACGCGACTTTCTTTTGATTTTCCAGTCGTTGTTTACCGTTTAATTTGTGGTTTTGTTGCATGCAACCTACAAAAAAGCAAAAAAAACGGTTCTTGATGCAGATCAAGGTAGCCAGACGGGCCAAAATTTGGTGCAATAACTACAACTTCCCTTCGCGGAGTTTTATAGAGCGGTAGAACATAACGTCTTGATCGCTGCTCTGATCACTCAAAATCTACGGAGATTTAACAAATGAAAAAGACTTTGCTTGCTGCAGCTCTGGTTACCGGCTTCGCTGGTGTAGCTCACGCAGAAACTTCTGTAACGCTGTATGGTCTGGTTGACGCTGGTGTTGGTTATCAACAAACCAAAGTCACTCAGGGTGATGCTTTCACAAAAACACGCGATATCGGTCTGATTAACGGCGTTAAAAACGGCAACCGTTGGGGCCTGAAAGGTACTGAAGATCTGGGTAACGGTACTAGCGCAATTTTCCAACTGGAAAGCGGCTTTGATCTGGGCAACGGTCGTTCCTCACAAGGTGGTCGTCTGTTCGGTCGTAAAGCAATCGTTGGTTTGACTGGTGACAGCTGGGGTACATTGACTCTGGGTCGTCAGTACAACGTTGCTGATGATTTCATCTCTCCAATCGATCCATTCGGTACAAGCTTCTTCCAAGCTGGCGTAACTGACGGTGCTTTCGGTGCTTCACCATCTGCCCGTATGGATAACTCCATCAAGTACATGACACCTGATTTCGCAGGTTTCAAAGCTGCAGTGGGTTATGCTGGTAAAAACACAAAAACCACATCTGATGATGGCTTTGGTTTCGATGAAGAAGAACGCGATACTTCCAACTGGATCACAGCTGGTCTGGCATACTACAATGGCCCGATCTCTGTAGCGGCTTCTTATGACCGTTTCCGCACTGACGTTCGTGGTACTGGTGGCGATTTCAAAGGTACTACACATATGTGGAACCTGTTTGGCGCCTACGACTTCGAGGTTGTTAAGCTGCACCTGGGCTACGGTCAGATCCGTGGTTCTGTAGCTAACGACGTTGTTGCTGAAGCTGGTGTTGGTAGTGTTGGCCTGAACGGCGCACTGGCTGACTTCACAGAAGTTACAAACCCTAACAGCTCTGCTTTTGGTCAAAACTACACACAAACTAACGGCTACCGTCAACAGTCTTGGATGGCTGGTTTGACAGCTCCAGTTGGTGATGATGGTAAAGCGTTGTTCTCTTACCAAGGCAACACTTCCAAAAACACTGGCGAAGCATTCGACGGTGTGAAAGGCAAACTGCACATCTTCAGCCTGGGTTATGTACACAACCTGTCTAAACGTACCAGCCTGTATGCAATCGCATCTTACGGTACTGGCAAACTGAAGTTTGAAAACGCAGAAAACGTTAAACTGAAATCAACTCTGGTTGGTGTAGGTATGCAACACCGCTTCTAATGAAATGCATCGCTTAGCGATGTTTTCATAGAGCAAAAAAACCACCCTTCGGGGTGGTTTTTTTGCTTGTTATAAACGGGCCGGCAGGTGGCTCCAGTATTACTTGTTTGGCAATCTGGCTTGCGCTCCAGTCTGCTTGCGTTATGGTGGTGTCCGGTCGTCGTTATTGCACGTTTTCCTGGTTTTCTGTCCGCCATTGTTTTTTCTTGCTTTCTATCCTAATTGGCGCCCGGGTCCTGGCTGGCATTTAATCTGTTGGCGTGATTCGTGTGGCGGTGCCTTGCATCTGCCTGTGTCTGATTGTCGAGTAAGCTCAGATGTGAGGCTTTGGGTCTGGGCGGCAGTTGCGCACGATTGTGTTCGTTTATGGAGAGAGCAGCGGGTCTGCGCGGTGGGTTCCTGTGATGTCCGGGTGGCCGCGGGCGGGCGAGGGCTGGGGTGGGTGGCGCAAGGGGTAATCTGATGTCCGAGGTCATTCTGATGTCATGGTGTGCTGGATATTTTTGATCTTGCAGTCCACAATTTTGGTTGAAAGATCAATCTGTTAAGCTGTGATTCAGTTGCCTGGAAAAATGTTGTATCAAGGTGTCTGTGCCAGCCTAATTATCTGGTTTTTACCAGATGAATCCGCGCGCGGATGTTTGTGAAATGATACAATCTAAAAGTTTATAAATTTTCATATTCAACCTTTGTGGCGGCGTATTATGTCTATCGCTGAATACTTCCCGGTCCTCCTTTTTATTCTGGTTGCAGGCATCATTGGTGTCGCATTGCTGGCAATGGGATCGTTCCTAGGACCGCGTCAGCCCGGTACCGAAAAAGATTCACCTTACGAGTGTGGTTTCGAAGCTTTCGAAGACGCGCGTATGCGCTTTGATGTCCGTTATTATCTGGTGGCCATCCTGTTTATTCTGTTCGATCTGGAAATCGCTTTCCTGTTCCCTTGGGCCATTGCCAACGGGCAGGTCGGTCTGGTCGGATTCTGGACGGTCATCGTGTTCCTGACAGTGCTTACTGTCGGGTTTATTTATGAATGGAAAAAGGGTGCACTGGACTGGGACTAACCTGTCCCTGGAGTGTATGTCACTATGTCTTCTGAACAAAACGTATTGAACAAGCAGGGCTTTCTGGTTACATCAACCGATGCCGTGCTTAACTGGGTGAAAACCGGTTCCATGTGGCCGGTCACCTTCGGTCTGGCCTGTTGTGCTGTCGAGATGATGCATGCAGGTGCGTCGCGCTATGACCTGGACCAGTTTGGTATTATTTTCCGCCCCAGCCCCCGGCAGTCCGACGTGATGATTGTTGCCGGTACACTGTGCAACAAAATGGCGCCGCCGCTGCGCAAGGTTTATGACCAGATGGCAGAGCCTCGCTGGGTGGTTTCCATGGGCTCCTGTGCCAACGGAGGTGGGTATTACCACTATTCATATTCCGTTGTGCGTGGCTGTGATCGCATCGTTCCGGTCGATATCTATGTGCCGGGCTGCCCGCCCACTGCAGAGGCCCTGGTATATGGCCTGCTGCAGTTGCAGAACAAGATTCGTCGTACCAATACCATCGCACGCGAAGCGTAACCGGCCGACGGCCGCACCTCTTATTGTAGAAGCGTCAATGTTATGACCCGTTTAGAAACCTTGGAACATGCCCTGCGCGCACAGTTCGGCGACAAAGAGTCGTTCGTCCTGACCAGCGCCTATGGCGAGCTTAACCTGGAAATTCCAGCCGAAAAATGGATAGATACCTGTCGGTTTCTGCGTGATGATGCAGCTTTCCGCTTTGAGTCCTGTATCGACTTGTGCGGGGTAGACTATCTGACTTACGGCCAGCCCGGCGCGCACGCCACGCGCACCTTTCCGTCCCGCTTTGCGGTTGCCGTGCAACTGCTGTCTCTGACGCATAACTGGCGCCTGCGGGTGCGTACCTGGGTGCCGAATGATGATTTTCCGGTCGCCGCTTCGCTGATCGATGTCTGGCCTGCCGTCAACTGGTTTGAGCGTGAAGCATTCGACCTTTACGGTATTGTCTTTGAAGGCCATCCCGATCTGCGTCGTATCCTGACCGACTATGGTTTTATTGGGCACCCGTTCCGCAAGGATTTTCCACTGTCCGGTTATGTGGAAATGCGTTACGACGAAGCTTCCCAGCGCGTGATTTATCAGCCCGTAACCATCGAGCCGCGCGAAATTACCCCACGCGTGATCCGCGAGGAAGGCTACGGAGTAGGACGTTAATATGGCAGAAATCAAGAACTACACGCTTAACTTCGGTCCCCAGCACCCGGCAGCGCATGGCGTGCTGCGTCTTATCCTGGAGTTGAGCGGCGAGGTCATCCAGCGCGCCGATCCTCATATCGGTCTGCTGCATCGTGCCACTGAAAAACTGGCCGAACATAAAACCTATCTGCAGGCCTTGCCATACATGGATCGTCTTGATTACGTTTCCATGATGTGCAACGAGCATGCCTACGTCATGGCCATCGAGAAACTGCTGGGTATTGAAGTGCCGCTGCGCGCCCAATACATCCGCGTCATGTTCGATGAAATTACCCGCCTGCTGAACCACCTCATGAGTGTTGGTACGCACGGGCTTGACGTGGGCGCGATGGCCGTCATGCTGTATGCCTTCCGTGAACGCGAAGATCTCATGGACTGCTACGAGGCGGTGTCGGGCGCGCGCATGCACGCGGCCTATTATCGTCCTGGTGGCGTGTATCGCGATTTGCCCGATAGCATGCCGCAGCATAAGATGGATTCAAAATATCGCAGCAAACGCGAAATCAAGCAATTCAATGAGAGCCGTGAAGGCTCGCTGCTGGATTTCATTGAAGCATTTACAGAGCGCTTCCCCAAATGCGTCGATGAGTACGAAACACTGCTCACCGATAACCGCATCTGGAAACAACGTCTGGTCGGCATCGGGGTGGTTGATCCCGATCGCGCCATGGCCTTGGGCTTTACCGGTCCAATGCTGCGCGGGTCTGGCATAAGCTGGGATCTGCGCCGCATGCAGCCCTATGAAGTATACGATCGCCTGGAGTTTGACATTCCGGTGGGAACCAATGGCGATTGCTATGACCGTTATCTGGTGCGGATTGCCGAGATGCGCGAAAGTAATCGCATTATTTCGCAATGCGTGCACTGGCTGCGCAACAACCCCGGCCCGGTTATCAATGATAACCACAAGATTACCCCGCCGAAGCGGACCAGCATGAAGTCCAATATGGAAGAGCTGATCCACCACTTCAAACTGTTTACCGAAGGTTTTCCGGTACCTGCAGGCGAAGTGTATTCTGCAGTCGAACATCCGAAAGGAGAGTTCGGTATTTACCTGGTGTCAGACGGCGCGAACAAACCGTATCGCCTGAAGATCCGTCCGCCGGGCTTTGTACACCTGCAATCACTGGACGAAATGTCCCGCGGCCATATGCTGGCCGATGCTGTCACGATTATCGGTACACAGGATATCGTGTTTGGTGAAATTGACCGCTGATCACAGCGGATTACTGGATTAAAAAATGTTGCTTTCTCAACAGGCGTATACAAGGATAGACAAAGAGCTGGCCAAATACCCGGCCGACCAGCGTCAGTCCGCCATTATGTCGGCCCTGCGCATCGCGCAGGTGGAAAAAGGCTGGGTATCGGCAGAGATCATTGCCGATGTGGCACGCTATATCGGCGTTGAGCCGATTGCGGTCCAGGAGGTTGCCACCTTTTACAACATGTTCAACACCAAGCCCGTAGGCCGGTTCAAGATCAGCGTCTGCACCAATTTGCCCTGTGCCTTGCGTGACGGTGAGAAAACCGCCGACTATCTGAAGCAGAAACTGGGCATCGAGCTGGGTGAAACCACGAGCGATGGCCTGTTCACCCTGCAGGAAGGCGAGTGCATGGGCGCTTGCGGCGACTCGCCCGTTCTTATTGTGAACAACCACCATATGTGTGTACGTATGTCGACCGAAAAAATCGATGCCATGCTGGCCGAGCTTGCCCAACAGGGAGACGCCGCATGAGTGTGATTCTGAGCAAATATTCGCAGGGGCTCAATGCCAATCCTGCCGGTGACCTGAACGGTTCCATGGCGTTGCACGGACGCCATATTCAGCCGCAGATCATGGCCGATCTCGATGGTGAGAACTGGCGTCTTGAAGACTATGTCAAGCGCGGCGGCTACGAGGCATTGCGCAAGATTCTAACGACCGGCATGACGCAGGAAGAGGTCATTGCCGAAGTCAAGGCCTCCGGGCTGCGTGGCCGCGGTGGCGCCGGGTTTCCGACGGGCCTGAAGTGGAGCTTCATGCCCCGCAATTTCCCGGGACAGAAATATCTGGTTTGCAATTCAGACGAAGGCGAGCCCGGCACATTCAAGGATCGCGATATCCTGCGTTCAAATCCGCATATCGTTATCGAAGGCATGGCCATCGCCGCTTATGCGATGGGCATCACGGTGGGCTACAACTATATCCACGGCGAAATCTTCGAGGTCTACGAACGTTTTGAAGAAGCGCTCGAAGAAGCACGTGCTGCAGGTTTTCTGGGCGACAAGATTCTGGGTTCCGAATTTTCTTTTCAGCTGCATGCCCACCATGGTTACGGTGCGTATATTTGTGGTGAGGAAACGGCCTTGCTTGAGTCTCTTGAGGGCAAGAAAGGGCAGCCTCGCTTCAAGCCGCCATTTCCAGCCAGTTTTGGCCTGTACGGCAAGCCGACGACCATCAACAACACCGAAACCTTTGCGGCAGTTCCCTGGATTATCCGCAACGGCGGTCAACAATACCTGGACATCGGCCTGCCCAATAACGGCGGGACCAAACTGTTTTCCATTACCGGTGACGTTGAACGTCCCGGCAACTATGAGATTCCGCTGGGCACGCCTTTTTCCAAACTGCTGGAACTGGCCGGCGGCATGCGTGATGGACGCAAGCTGAAGGCAGTCATTCCGGGCGGCTCCAGTGCCCCCGTACTGCCAGCCGACATCATGATGAACACCACCATGGATTACGATGCCATCGCCAAGGCCGGCTCGATGCTGGGCTCCGGCGCGGTTATTGTGATGGATGAAACCCGCTGCATGGTCAAGTCGTTGCTGCGTCTGTCGTATTTCTATTTTGAAGAAAGCTGCGGACAGTGTACGCCTTGCCGGGAAGGAACCGGCTGGCTTTATCGCATGGTCAACCGCATTGAACACGGGCAGGGCCGCCAGGAAGATCTGGACCTGCTCGATACCATTGCCGGCAATATCATGGGCCGCACCATCTGTGCGCTGGGCGACGCGGCGGCAATGCCGGTCCGCGGGTTTTTGAAGCATTATCGCGATGAATTCGCATACCACATTGAGCATAAGCAATGTGTGGTTCCTCAATATCTGTAGGTCAAAGCATGGTTGAACTTACCATAGACGGAAAACCCGTAGCAGTGCCCGAAGGCAGCATGGTTATGCATGCCGCCAGCGAATTGGGTCTGTACGTTCCGCATTTCTGTTATCACAAGAAGCTGTCCATTGCGGCCAACTGTCGTATGTGTCTGGTAGAAGTCGAGAAAGCGCCCAAGGCGCTGCCGGCATGTGCAACACCCGTGACGCAGGGCATGGTGGTGCACACCTGCTCGGCCAAGGCCGTTGCTGCCCAAAAAAGCGTCATGGAGTTTCTGCTGATCAACCACCCGCTCGATTGCCCGATCTGCGACCAGGGTGGCGAATGTCAGCTGCAGGATCTGGCCGTAGGTTACGGCAGCAGCGAGTCGCGCTATCATGAAGAAAAACGGGTTGTCTTTCACAAGGATGTCGGCCCGCTGGTATCCGCCGAAGAGATGACTCGTTGTATTCACTGTACCCGATGTGTCCGTTTCGGTCAGGAAGTGGCTGGCGTCATGGAATTGGGTATGCTCAATCGCGGCGAGCATTCGGAAATCCAGACCTTTGTCGGCAATGCCATCGAATCCGAATTGTCCGGCAACATGATTGATCTGTGTCCGGTCGGTGCGCTCACCTCCAAACCGTTCCGTTATACCGCACGTACCTGGGAGCTGGCACGTCGCCGCTCAATCAGCGCACATGACAGCGTCGGCGCCAATCTGGTGGTGCAGGTCAAAAATGATCGCGTGATGCGCGTGGTACCGTTCGAGAGCGAAGATATCAATGAATGCTGGATCAGCGACAAGGATCGCTGGTCCTACGAAGGCCTTAACGTTCAGGACCGTCTGCAAACCCCCATGATCAAGGGTGATGATGGCGTATGGCGGGAGGCTTCCTGGAATGAAGCGCTTACTGCTGCCGCCCAGGTTCTGGAGCGGATCAATCAAACGCATGGTGATGGCCAGATCGGCGCGCTTGCCACAGAGTACTCCACCGTTGAGGAGTTGGCCTTGCTCGCGCGTCTGACGCGCGGCCTGGGTTCGCAGCATATCGATTTTCGTTTGCGCCAGACCGATGCCGGTTTTGAACATTCACTGCAGGGTTTCCCGTGGCTGGGCATGCCGATTGCCGGATTGAACACCCTCGATCGTGTGCTGGTGATCGGTTCGGTGCTGCGCAAAGATCATCCGTTGTTTGCACAGCGCTTGCGCCAGGCTGCCAAACATGGCACCCAGATTGTCATTATCGACACGACAGGCGAGGACCCGCTGATCCCGACTGCGAAACGGATCACAGTTGCGCCGGATCAGTTGCTCAATTTTGTGGCCCAGGTAGCCGCTGCCGGTAATGCGGCAGAGCAGGGCGCGCAGCAGGCGGTACAACCGTCTGGCAGCCAGGATCTGACTGCAGCCGACATTGCGGCCATTCTCGCTGGCGGCAGCAAATGTGCTGTGTTCCTGGGCAATATGGCCGTGGCTTCACCACAAGCTACACAACTGGCGGTCCAGGCACAGGCCATCGCCCAGCAGGCCAACGGTACACTGGGCTTTCTGACAGCGGGCGCCAATACGGTAGGCGGCTATCTTGCCGGCGCCGTGGCTACCGAAGATGGAATGAATGTGGCCAAAATGATGCAGAATCCGCTCAAGGCGTATCTGGTTCTGCACGCGGAGCCTGCGCTGGACATGGATGATGGCGACAAGGCAGAAAAAATGCTTGCCGGTGCGTTCTCCATTGCTCTGACTTCATATAAATCGGCCGCGGAAAACTGGGCACGCATCATGCTGCCGGTTGCGCCATTTACCGAAACTTCCGGCACGTTTGTGAACGCTGAAGGGCGCGCACAAAGCTTCAAGGGCGTGGTTGCCGGTCTGGGACATAGCCGTCCGGCCTGGAAAGTGCTGCGGGTACTGGGCAATATTCTGAAACTGGCCGATTTCGAGGACGAGACATCAGAGTCTGTGCGCGACAGTGTGCTCCTTAATGGCTTTACCGCAAAATTGTCCAACCGGGTGACAGCAACCGCCAGTGTGCCGGCAGCAACGCCGGTCGCCGACGGAGCCCTGCAGCGCGTGGCCGATCTGCCCATCTATCGCACTGACGCCATCGTGCGTCGTGCCGAGTCGTTGCAACTGGCGCCAGCCAGCGCAGCACCAGTAGCCAGCCTGAACGCGACAACGCTTGCCCGCCTGGGCATACAAAGCGGTGACACCGTACGGGTTCGCGGTAGTAACGGAAACGATATCCGGATCCAGGCAAATCAGGATGACCGCCTGGCTGACAATACAGTTCGCATCGCCCAGGGCTTTGCACAAACTGCCGCACTTGGCAGTGCTTTCGGTAACGTATTCGTGGAGAAACTTTGATGGATATCTGGTCCTGGTTTACCGACGGCGTCAAGGCAGTGAATGTCTGGGGAACCGATCTGCTCGGCCCGGTGGCATGGCTCGTCCTCTGGACGCTGATCATGATTGTCGTCATCGCACTGCCCATCATTATCTGCGTGGCCTTTCTCACCCTGTGGGAACGCCGCATGATCGGCTATATGCACGTGCGTCGCGGTCCCAATCGTGTCGGCCCCTGGGGTTTGCTCCAGCCGTTTGCCGACGTGCTCAAGCTGCTGACCAAAGAGGTCATCGTGCCGGCAGAAGCGAACAAGGTGCTGTATTTCATCGCGCCGGTACTCACCCTGATTCCGGCGCTGGCCGCCTGGGCAGTGGTGCCTTTCGGTCCTGAAGTGGTGCTGGCCAATGTCAACGCCGGCCTGTTGTATGTCATGGCAATTACATCGATAGGTGTTTACGGCGTGATTATCGCGGGCTGGGCATCCAACTCCAAGTACGCTTTCCTGGGTGCCATGCGGGCCTCGGCGCAAATGGTGTCGTATGAGCTGGCCATGGGCTTTGTGCTGGTAACAGTTTTGCTGGTATCCGGTACGCTGAACATGAATGGCATCGTGCAAGGGCAGATGCAAGGCTGGTTCGCCTCGCACGGCGTCACTTTCATGTCCTGGAACTGGTTGCCCCTGTTGCCGCTTTTCGTTATCTACGTAATTTCTGCCGTGGCCGAGACTAATCGCCATCCGTTTGACGTGGTCGAAGGCGAGTCTGAAATTGTGGCCGGCCATATGGTTGAATATTCCGGCATGGGCTTCGCGCTGTTCTTTCTGGCCGAGTACGCCAACATGATTCTGCTGTCCGCCATCGCTTCGGTGATGTTCCTGGGCGGCTGGTCTGCACCGCTCGATTTTGCGCCCTTTACCTGGGTGCCGGGCTGGTTGTGGCTGGGTCTGAAAGCGTTTTTCGTGGTTTCGCTGTTCATCTGGTTCCGCGCCTCCTTTCCCCGCTACCGCTATGACCAAATCATGCGTCTGGGCTGGAAGGTATTCATTCCGCTCACAGGGGTCTGGCTGCTGGTGGTCGCGATCTGGATGCAGACGCCCTTTAATATCTGGAAATAGGCTGACAGAGACATGAGTGCAATCAAAGATTTTTTTGGCAGCCTGTTACTGACTGAATTGCTGAAAGGCATGAGTCTGACGGGCAAGTACTTCTTCAAACGCAAGATTACATTGCAGTACCCTCACGAGAAGACACCGGCGTCGCCGCGTTTCCGTGGCCTGCATGCGTTGCGTCGCTATCCCAATGGGGAAGAGCGCTGCATTGCCTGTAAGTTGTGCGAAGCAGTGTGTCCGGCTCTGGCCATTACCATCGAGTCGGAAGAGCGTGATGACGGCACCCGCCGTACTTCGCGCTATGACATTGATCTGACCAAGTGCATTTTCTGCGGCTTTTGCGAAGAAAGCTGCCCGGTCGATTCTATCGTCGAGACACATATCCACGAGTACCACGGCGAGAAGCGGGGCGACCTGTATTTCACCAAGGATATGCTGCTCGCCGTAGGAGACAAGTATGAATCCGAGATCGCTGCGCGTCGCGAAGCCGATGCCCGGTATCGATAAAGGCAAATGAGAAGATAACCATGTTTACAACTGTTCTCTTTTATATTCTGGCCGTTATCCTGATCATTGCAGGTGCGCGGGTCATTACTGCGACCAGTCCGGTAACGGCGGTGCTGCACCTGATTCTGACGTTCTTTACGGCATCCATGCTCTGGATGCTGCTGGGCGCTGAATTTCTGGCCCTGTTGCTGGTTCTGGTTTATGTGGGCGCCGTGATGGTGCTGTTCCTGTTTGTGGTCATGATGATCGACATTACGCCGGCCCATTTGCGTTCCGGTTTCAAAACCTATCTGCCTCTGGGGCTGGTGGTCGGTGGCGTCATGGTCCTGGAAATTGCCTTTGTACTGGGCAATATGTACCTGGGTTCGGGTCCGTCCATCTCCATGCCGGCTGATTACGACAACACCCGCCAATTAGGTATTGCCTTATATTCCCAGTATTCCTACGCGATCCAGATTGGTGCGATGACGCTGCTGGTGGGCATGATCGCCGCGATTGCGCTTACCTTGCGCGAGCGCCGCAATCGCAAGTATGTTACCTCCGATCAGCAGTTGCACGTAAAGGCGTCTGATCGCCTGAAAATGGTCAATATCCCGTCACAGAGAGAAGTACCGACGGCAGAGGCACAGGATGTGAAACCAGCAGGGGAAGGCAAATGACCATATCACTCGCTCATTATTTGATCCTTGGCGCAATTATGTTTGCCATGGGCGTCTTTGGTATTTTTCTGAACCGTCGCAATCTGATCAGTCTGTTGATGTCGATCGAGCTTATGTTGCTGGCCGTCAATATCAATTTTGTTGCTTTCTCCAGCTGGATGCCGGGTGCTGATGGCATGCCGGATACAGCCGGACAGGTATTCGTATTTTTCATCCTTACGGTGGCCGCTGCCGAGGCGGCTATCGGTCTGGCGATTCTTGTGATGCTGTTCCGTAAAATCAATTCAATCAACGTGGACGACATCGGTCGTTTGAAAGGGTAAGGATCCGGAATGAACAACTCCTTATCATCTTCACTGCTTCTGGTCATTGCACTGGCTCCTTTGCTGGGCGCCATCGTTACCGGTTTTTTCGGAACCGGCTTTATCGGCCGCTCAGTCAGCCGCCGTGCTTCCCACATGATCACGATCATCCTGGTGGCCGTGTCGTTCTTTGGCTCGGCCTACGTGCTGTACCAGGTCGGCTTTAACGGGGCTTACTATAACGATACGGTCTATACGTGGAGCCTGATCGGCACCCGCGTCGCCGAGGTGGGCTTCCTGGTCGATGCGCTGACTGCACTCATGATGGTTGTGGTCACGTCCGTATCGCTGATGGTTCACATCTATACCATTGGTTATATGTCCGATGATCCGGGCTATCAGCGTTTCTTCTCGTATATTTCGCTGTTCACCTTCTCCATGCTGATGCTGGTCATGGCCAACAACATGCTGCAGCTGTTCTTTGGCTGGGAAGCGGTCGGCCTGGTCTCTTATCTGCTGATTGGTTTCTGGTATACGCGGCCTACGGCGATTTTCGCCAACATGAAGGCGTTCCTGATCAACCGCGTGGGCGATTTCGGCTTTGTGCTGGGCATTGCGTTGTTGTTTGCCTATACCGGCTCGCTGAACTACACCGACGTTTTCGCCCAGTCCGATAAACTGGCAGCCACCGCTTTTCCGGGTACCGACTGGCATCTGATCACGGTTGCATGTATCTGCCTGTTTATCGGTGCCATGGGTAAATCGGCCCAGGTGCCGCTGCATGCCTGGCTGCCCGACTCCATGGAAGGTCCGACCCCTATCTCTGCACTGATTCACGCGGCAACGATGGTGACCGCCGGTATCTTCATGGTCGCGCGTTTTTCGCCCCTGTTCGAATTGTCACCCACAGCGCTTTCATTTGTGATTGTGATCGGCAGTATCGGTGCGCTTTTCCTGGGTATTCTGGGTATCATCCAGAACGATATCAAACGTGTGGTTGCCTATTCGACCCTGTCTCAGCTGGGTTATATGACGGTGGCGCTGGGTGCATCGGCTTATCCGATTGCCATTTTCCACCTGATGACACACGCTTTCTTCAAAGCGCTGCTGTTCCTTGGCGCCGGCTCTGTGATTATCGGCATGCACCATGATCAGGACATCCGTAATATGGGTGGCTTGCGCAAATTCATGCCGATTACCTGGATCACCTTCCTGATCGGAACCTTGTCTTTGGTCGGCACGCCATTCTTTGCCGGTTTCTATTCCAAAGAACATATCATCGAGGCTGCCGGTGCAGCAACGGTATGGGGTAGCGGGTTTGCCTACTGGGCAACACTGATCGGCGTATTCGTAACGTCACTGTACTCTTTCCGCGTGTACTTCCTGGTGTTTCACGGCAAGCCGCGATTCAATACAGAGGATCATGCGCATCATGGCGACGATCATGCAGCCTCGCACGATACGCACGGCCATGATGACCATCATCACGGTGGCACGCCGCACGAGTCTCCATGGGTTGTGACACTGCCGCTGGTGTTGCTGGCGATCCCTTCCATTGTAATTGGCGCCTGGGTGATTGATCCGCTGCTGTTCGGTGATTTCTTCAAGGGCGTGATTGCGGTTTCCGAAGCACATCCGGCCATGCAGGAACTGGCGCATGAGTTTCACGGCTGGGTTGCATATGGTCTGCATGCTTTCATCACGGTGCCGTTCTGGCTGATGATTGCCGGGCTGGTTGTCGCGTGGTACTGCTATCTGGTCAATCCGGCATTGCCCGCACGCGTATATCGCTCGCTCTCGGGCGTCAATCGAATCCTGGAAAACAAATACTATGTAGACTGGGTCAACGAAAACATCTTTGCGCGTGGCGCCCGCGGTCTGGGTACGCTGTTCTGGAACGTTGGCGACAAGGGTTTGATCGATGGCGGGCTGGTCTCGGGCAGTACGCGTCTGGTCGGGCTGGTGGCTGCCCTCAGCCGTCATCTGCAGTCTGGTTATATTTACCATTATGCATTTGCCATGATCGTTGGCGTAATTGCCTTCATTTCAATATTTGTGCTGGTACTTTAAGATGGGCGAAATGACTTCTACCTTACCCTGGCTGTCCCTGGCAATTTTTGTGCCGATCGTTGCCGGTATTCTGGTTCTGATCATGGGCAGCGACGAACGCGCCGATTTCACCCGCAAGCTGGCACTCTTTGGCTCCGTGATCAGCTTTCTGGTTACCTTGCCGGTGTATTTTGGTTTTGACGGTTCGACGGCGCAAATGCAGTTTGTCGAAAAAACACCCTGGATCGATGCCTTCTCTGCGACCTATCATCTGGGCGTGGATGGCATTTCGATGTGGCTGGTGCTGCTCACGTCATTTATCACCGTGATTGTCGTACTGGCAGGCTGGGAAGTGATTACCAAGCGTGTTGCCCAGTACATGGCCGCGTTCCTGATCCTGTCTGGCCTGATGGTAGGGGTGTTTGCGGCCCTGGACGGTCTGCTGTTCTATATATTCTTTGAAGCCACACTGATCCCGATGTATATTATCATCGGCGTTTGGGGCGGCCCGAACCGTGTTTATGCTGCGTTTAAGTTCTTCCTGTATACGCTGCTTGGCTCATTGCTGACACTGGTCGCTTTCATTTATCTGTATACGCAGACCGGGTCGTTCGACATTCTGGTCTGGCAGCAGGCCAAGCTGGGCTACACACCACAAATGCTGATCTTTTTTGCATTGCTGGCTGCCTTTGCTGTCAAGGTACCCATGTGGCCGGTACACACCTGGTTGCCGGATGCCCACGTGGAAGCACCTACCGGTGGTTCTATCGTGCTGGCCGCGATCATGCTCAAGCTGGGTGCTTACGGCTTCCTGCGTTTTTCTCTGCCCATTGCTCCGGATGCGTCGCACAGCATGGCTGGCCTGATGATTGCGCTGTCGCTGGTTGCCGTGATCTATATCGGCCTGGTGGCGATCGTTCAGGACGACATGAAAAAACTGGTGGCGTATTCATCGGTCGCCCACATGGGTTTTGTCACACTGGGCTTTTTCCTGTTCAATACCGCCGGGATGGAAGGCGCGATTATTCAGATGATCTCGCACGGTTTTGTCTCGGGCGCCATGTTCCTGTGTATCGGCGTACTATATGACCGCCTGCATACGCGCCGCATTGCCGATTACGGTGGTGTGATCAATACGATGCCCAAGTTCGTGACGTTCTTTGTGTTGTTTTCGATGGCCAATAGCGGTTTGCCTGCGACCAGCGGGTTCGTTGGCGAGTTCTATGTGATTCTGGGTGCAGTTGAGCATAACTTCTGGATCGGCCTGCTCACAGCAACCGCGCTGATCCTGGGTGCCTCGTATTCGTTGTGGATGGTCAAGCGCGTCGCCTATGGCGATATTACCAATGAAGCGGTAAAGCAGATGAAAGATGTCAATTGCCGCGAATATGCTCTGCTGGCAATCCTGGCGATCTTTGTGTTGGTAATGGGTATCTATCCGAAACTGTTTACCGATGTGATGCACGTGTCCGTCCAGCAATTGCTGGATCACGTGGCCGTTTCTAAACTGTAAGACTGAGTCATCATGGAAAATCAATTTAATTTTGCACTTGCAGCGCCTGAAATCATTCTGGTGATCATGGCCATGGGCATTCTGGTTTACGATGCATTCAGTCATGAAGCCAGTCGCAAAACCACCTATGTTTTTTCTTTGTGCGCGCTGATCATTCTGACAGTGGTGTCACTGATGCAGTGGAACAGCGGTATTGGCGGCACCACCTTTTATGGCATGTATGTTGCCGATCCGCTGGCGCACTTTCTGAAGATCGCGTCATATCTGGCGGTGCTGGTCACGCTGATCTACAGCCGCCAGTATGTGGTGGATCGTGACATGTCCAAGTCGGGAGAACTATATCCGCTGACGCTGTGCGCGTTGCTGGGACAGATGGTGATGATTTCCGCCAGCAGCATGCTGACCATTTATCTGGGTCTGGAGCTGATGTCTCTGGCTTTGTACACCTTGGTGGCGTTGCGCCGTGATTCTTTGGTTGCCACCGAGTCGGCCATGAAATACTTTGTGCTGGGTGCGCTGGCTTCCGGCTTCATGCTTTACGGTATTTCAATGGTGTACGGTGCAACCGGCCACGTGGATCTGGCCGGGGTAATGCAGGTTATCCGTAGTGGTCAGGCGGGTGAAATGACCCTGGTTCTGGGTACGGTCTTTGTTGTTGCCGGTCTGGCGTTCAAACTGGGCGCCGTGCCATTTCATATGTGGATTCCCGACGTCTATCAGGGAGCGCCAACAGCCATTACGCTGACAATCGGCGCAGCACCGAAGCTGGCGGCGCTGGCCATCACGCTGCGTCTGCTGATCGAGGGCCTCAACGGTGTTGCCCTGAGCTGGCAGCCCATGCTGATCATTCTGGCAGTTCTGTCGCTGGCCATTGGTAATCTGACAGCGATCATGCAGACCAACTTCAAGCGGATGCTGGCTTATTCCACCATTTCACATGTCGGTTTTGTGCTGCTGGGATTGCTCTCGGGCGTTGCCGCCAACGGAACGGTCATGAGTGGCGCCTATGCCTCGTCTCTGTTTTATATCGTGACCTATGTGCTGACTACCCTGGCCAGTTTCGGTCTGGTGCTGTTGATGAGCCGCCAGGGTTTTGAATGCGAAAACATCGACGATCTCAAGGGGTTGAACCAACGCAGTCCGCTGATGGCTTTTGGCATGTTGTTGCTGATGTTCTCGCTAGCAGGTATTCCGCCACTGGTCGGCTTTCACGCTAAACTGGTCGTCTTGCAGGCAGTGGTGTCTGCCGGGCATGTGTGGCTGGCTATCTACGCAGTCCTGTGTTCGCTGATTGGTGCGTTCTACTATCTTCGCGTTGTCAAAGTGGTGTACTTCGACGAACCGGTGCAAGGCGTACCGGCACCTGATACGGCGTGGTCATTCCGCAGCGGCGTGATGTCCGTCAATGGTCTGCTGATCATTGTGCTGGGTATCTTGCCGGGCGGTCTGATGACCCTGTGCGTGCAGGTGATTGACGCTTCACTTAAATTCTGACGGACTGATCTTTAATGTATCCTGCCGAATCAATCTGGATTTTCATTGCACTGGCTTTTGTTTTTGCCATCGCACCGTTTTTGACCGAAAGGGCCTTTGTCTTTACGTTATGGTCGCAAACGGGCGAGGGACAAAATCCACTCTGGTTCTATCCGCTGCGCGCCGTGCTATCGTATGCAGTGATTGGCGCCGGGTGCTGGCTGCTGGGTACACAGGCCGGGAACCTGCCTTATTTGCTGGCCGGTGTATTACTGCTTGGTCTGGCACTATATGCGCCAGGCGCCGTGGTTACGCCCAGCGTGCCGGTCAAGCATGTGAGTACACGCCTGCTGGAAGTGCTGATCGGCTATTTTATAGTAGGCGCCATCGGCTTTGCCATTGAGGCCAACTACGCGAATCCTTCAGTGAAAAACTGGGAGTTTTACGCGATTGCCGCGTGTCTGTACGTAGTGCTGGCCTATCCGGGCTTTGTCTGGCGCCATCTGATGAAGCATCCCGGGCGTCATAAAACGGCCTGAAGACAGGCTGGCTATCACCGAATCCCGGCAGTGCGCGCACTGGCCGGGATTTTTTTATGGGTACCTGCGTTGCAATGTGATGCCTGTATCTGCGTTGATGTGTTTGGTGTGGCTGGTGTGGCTGGTGTGGCTGGTGTGGCTGGTGCGTTTTTGGTGGCGCGGCACGGTCGTGCTATGGCTATACCGCTAAACCGCCGCCGCTCTGTGCTACACCGCATTACAGTGCACGGCGGATAAGCGATGATTACGCGATCATCGATCTGTCTACTGCCCGAGTATTTGCCGGTATTGGCGTTCTGCGACGCCCAGGGTGTTGAGCGTGCGCCAGCCCTGTTGCTCGCATTTTTTGTTGATGCACAGAAACAGCTCGGCGGTCGCCAGCGCATCGGCCACGGCGTTGTGACGCCGATGGTTGTATATATTGAACAGTTGCATCCAGTCGTCCAGCGTTCGGTGATTCAAGGCTTGCTCGCGTAACAGGGCCGGGGCCAGATAGGCCAGGTCTATCCATTGCCTTTTTTTAAGGTCGGTTTGCAGCCACATTTTCAGGCTTTTTTCGAGCATGGTCTGGTCAAAGGCAACGTGGAAAGCCAGCAGAGGATCGGAGCCGATGTACTCGAGAAACTGCATGAGGGCCTCGGCCGGATCGATGCCACTGCGTTGTTTGCCACCGGCAATGCCATGGATCAGAATATTGCTTTTGCTGCTGATCTGCTCTTGCCGCAGAACAATATCGAAGGCATCGTCCAGCATGATGCGTCCGCGCTCAATGGCAACCGCGCCAATCGCGATCAGGGTATCTTTTTTCAGATTGAGACCACTGGTTTCCACATCCAGGACCACAATTCTGCTGTCATGAACCGCCTGGGCGCCGCTGGGTTGCGGCAGTGCGCGCCACGCCTCGAAGCGCGCCTGCAGCGAGGCAGGGCGTGGATGCAGATTGCGGGAACGGAAAAACCCTGACAGACTCATGTCTGTTGCCTCCTGACGGCTAGTCGGAATGTTTCCGGTGGCGGTCGCAACGTTTTACAGCGCATATTTTACCGCCAGCATGCTTTGCAGTGACTTGGCCAGCCGGAATGCTTCGCGCAGGATCCGATTATCCAGGGCATTGAGTGTGCCGGGATCGATCTGGTTAGTGTAAGGTTGATTTTTTGCAGCGGCCTGATGATGCAATTGCATTCGCAATAACTGGATGTACAGGAATGCTTCTGCATAGGCGTCCGCCTGTTCCCGGCGCAGACCCGCTTTGGGTCCTGCTTCTTTGAGGCGTAAAGCCGTATTGGTGTGATTGCTGCCCGTCTGCAGCGCCAGTATGCGTGCGGCGTCGACAAAGAGTACCGCCGCCTGTGTCTTCAGATCCAGGGTATTGTCCTGGCTGGTCACGAAATCACGGAACAGGCCCAGTGGTGGTTTGCGTGACAGGGCAGTCTGCGTCAGAAAACGCAGAAACAACGGGTGCTGTGTCAGCGTCTGGTTTAACCATTGGCGCAGCGACGTGGCCAGCTGCTCATTGCCATCGAGCGCACGAAAATCAAAGAAAATGGTGGAGTGCATGATTGCCTGCGGATCTGGGCTGCTGACCCAGGCGCCGAAGCGGGCACGCCATTCTTCGGCGCTCAGACACCATTGCGGGTTCGACGCCATGATATTGCCTTTGCACAACGGAAAGCCGCAGGTATCCAGGGCCAGATTGACCTCTTTGGCAAACGCCAGCAGGATAGGACGTTTCACCTGGGCTTGCTGCGCATCGGTGGCGCTAAAGAGAATGCCGTTGTCCTGATCTGTATAGAGTGTCTGTTCCATGCGGCCTTCGGAGCCCAGTGCCAGCCAGCAATAATCCAGTGTCTGCACCTGCGGGTGTCGTGCGCGCATCAAACGGGATATCTGGCTTACCGTCAGATCGTTCAAGGCAGAAATAATCTGCGTAATCTGCTCTACAGCGATACCCTGGGCCATCATATTGTCGCCCAGCTTGCGAATATCGTCGCAGCAGGCGGCGACATCCTGAACCGATTGCGCTGCCTGCAGGCGCAGATTGATTTGCCGCAGGCTGATTCGCTGCAGCGAGAACAGGTCTTTTTCCGAAACCATCCCGCGCAGCCTGCCAGTGTCGGTGTCGGCGACCACGATATGCCTGAATCCACGCCTGGCCATGATGAGCGCGGCTTCGGATGCGGGTGCGTCCGGCGGCAGCGAAACCGGATCGGCCGTCATATAGCTGCCAAAGGGCGCATCCAGATCAGCCTGCGGCAGTGCGACCCGGGTAAGCAGGTCTTGCAATGTGAAAATGCCGACTGCCTGCTTATTGTCGTCTACCGCGATGATGGAGCCGACCTGCTGTTCTTTCATGTGTTGTAAGACGTCGCGTAGCGGCAGGCTGGACGAACAGGTCACAGGCTCTCTTCGGATCAGTTGCTGCAGGGGCATGGTCAGCGCCGGGTGTTCAGCGCTGCTGCGGCTATATTGCGCCTGGATAATCTGTTTGGAGTATTCAAGAAGCAGGGCGGTGCGTTGCTCGCAATAATCCCGGAAAACGGGCGATTCTGCACGCAGTTGGGCAAAGCCGGCAAGGCTCAGTTCATAGACAAAAGTATCTGTTGCTGCCACGAACTGACTGCCGGGGGATCGCCCGGCCAGGATTGCGCCCAGGGGGAAGCATTCGCCTTCGTGTAATTCGAACGTATCCCGATACTGACGGGCTGAACTGGCCAGTTGTTCAGTCTGGACAATACCCTGTTTGACGATATAGAAGGTTTCAGGTGGTGGCGCGTTGGCCGGGATAATCGTCTCGCCCTTGGCGAAGTAATTGATGGTCAGCCGGCTCGCCAGTGCGTCCAGTACGTGCGCCTGCATGTTCTGAAAGGGTGGAAAGCGCTTCAGGTGTTCTACGATGGCCTGATTCAACTGCATGATATGTCCCTGGCAATGGTTGTCGTCTGTCGGGCAGTATGCGTTCCCTTCACGAGCAAGGGTATTTCAGGGCTATTTTATACCTGCTTGCGCCATTTACAGATGAACCAGAATATTGATCAGTCGGTCAAAGGGATCGCGCACGTAAAAACGGCGCACCCCCCAGGGTTCTGTTACCGGTCCATATTCCGGTGTAATGGCAGCCGCCTCGCAGCGCTGCAGGGCCTCATCCAGATCGTCCACTTCAATGGACAGATCGGGTACCGGGGTTCCTGATCCGCCTTCACTGGCGATACTTAACTGTGTCTGCATGGTCTGGTCCGAACCGTAAGTGGCCAGCCAGCCATGGTCCATCAGCAGGTCCAGGCCCAGGATGCCCTGATAAAACGCTTTGGCGGCAGCGACGTTGGGGCATTGGATATTGGCGACAATACGTTTGACTTTCATGGGCTAAGCTCCATTGCGAGGGGCTTTTTTTCCGGCACCTAACGGCGTTGTGCTGCCTGCACAGCGTCTTTGCTGTCAAACCAGTTCAGCACAGCATCCAGACCGGCGTAATTGATCTGGAAGGCTGCTGCTTCCTGCAATACCGGTTTGGCGCGATAGGCCACTGAGTAGGCGGCATTGGATAACATGTTCAGATCGTTTGAGCCATCGCCTATGGCGATGCACTGCGCCGGCGTGGCATTTAGCGACGCCGCCAGTGTCTTGAGGTATGCGGCCTTGCGATCACCATCGACGATATCACCCACAACCTGTCCGGTCAGTTTGCCATTTTCCACTTGCAGAATGTTGGCGTGGGCGCTGGCCAGGCCCAGGCGGGCGCGCAGTTTTTCCGTAAAGAAGGTAAAGCCGCCAGAGACGACCATGACGTGAACACCAGCAGCCTGCATGGTGCGAATCAGCTTCTCAGCACCCGTATTCAGTTGCAGGCGTTCATCGTACACGCGCTGCAGATCGGCTTCAGCTACGCCCTTGAGCAGGGCGACGCGCCGGCGCAGGCTTTCACTGAAGTCCTTTATTTCGCCGCGCATGGCTGCCTCTGTGATGGCAGATACCTCTGCTTTCTTGCCTACCATGTCGGCAATCTCGTCGATGCATTCAATATTGATCAGGGTCGAGTCCATATCCATGGCCAGCACTTTCATCTCGCCCAGCGGGCGGATCGTCTGCAGGGCAGCCAGATCGACATGACGGGTTTTGGCCCATTCCTGCAATTGGGGCAATGCCGTTTCATCAACATCTTCCAGGCGCATGGCGCAGGCATTCAGCGGTGTAATGCGGTTGGCGCTGGCCAGCGCAGCGGCCTGTTCGATCAGGTCATGGCGAATGCCGGGGGCTTGGAGTACGAGATGCATGTTAAGGAAAATCCGGATAAAAAGAAGTCAGGCTGCCAATGTCTTGAGCAGCAGGCGAATGGCGTCGATGCGGCGACTGATGTCGGGCATATTGTTCAGTTCAATGCGCAATTTATCAGCCCCCGAAAAACGGATATGTTTTTGTTTTTGCACCAGCTCGATCATTTTAAGTGGGTCGGCGCAGGTCTTGGGGCCAAAGACCAGCAGCGCCTGTTCATCGCTGATATCGACCTTGATGATGCCCAGCGCTTCGGCCAGAATGCGCAGGCGGTGTGTTGCGATCAACATGCGCGCAGGGTCCGGCATTTTGCCAAAGCGGTCGGTGAGTTCTTCTTGGATTGCCAGCAGGTCATCTTCCGTCTTGGCGTGGGCCAGCTGTTTGTACAGGGACAGGCGGGCATGGATGTCGGTACAGTAATCGGCAGGCAGCAGGGCAGACGTATGCAGTTTGACTTCGCAGACGGAATTGAACGGGGTCTCCAGGTCCGGCTCTTCGCCGGCCTTGAGTGCACGCACGGCTTCATTGAGCAGATCGCTGTACATGGTAAAGCCGATTTCGTTGATATTGCCCGATTGTGATTCGCCCAATACTTCGCCCGTGCCCCGGATTTCCAGATCGTGCATGGACAGAAAGAAGCCCGAACCGAGTTCTTCCAGGGACTGGATGGCCTCCAGCCGTTTTTTTGCATTGCTGGTGATGGCGTCTTCGCCCGGCGTGAGCATATAGGCATAGGCCTGATGGTGCGAGCGGCCGACGCGGCCCCGCAGCTGATGCAGTTGCGCCAGGCCCAGTCGGTCTGCACGATGAATGATGATGGTATTGGCGCTTGGCACGTCAATACCCGTTTCGATAATGGTGGTGCACAGCAGAATGTTAAAGCGCTGCTGATAAAAGCCCTTCATGATCTCTTCGAGCTCACGCTCAGGCATCTGGCCATGCGCCACGGCAATGCGCGCTTCGGGCAGGAGCTCTTCCAGGCGCGCGCGGCGGTTCTGAATGGTTTCCACTTCGTTGTGCAGAAAGTAAACCTGGCCGCCGCGCTTCAATTCGCGCAGGGCGGCTTCGCGGATGGTGCCATTGTCTTCGCGCCGTACGAATGTTTTGATGGCCAGGCGCTTTTGCGGCGCAGTGGCAATCACGGAAAAATCACGTATGCCTTCAAGAGACATGCCCAGTGTGCGCGGAATCGGCGTTGCAGTGAGTGTGAGAATGTCCACTTCAGCACGCAGCGCCTTGAGCGCCTCTTTCTGACGCACGCCGAAGCGATGTTCTTCGTCAATGATGACCAGCCCCAGGCGCTTGAATTTGACTTCTTTGCCCAGCAACTTGTGCGTGCCGATGACAATGTCAACCGTGCCGTCCTGCAGCCCGTCAAGCGACGTCTTCACTTCCTTGGTGCTGCGAAAGCGCGATAGTTCTGCCACGCGCACCGGCCAGTCGGCAAATCGGTCGGCGAAGGTCTGGGCATGCTGCTCGGCCAGCAGCGTGGTGGGGCACAGCAGTGCGACTTGCTTGCCATTGGCGACGCACAGGAAGGCGGCGCGCAGGGCAACTTCGGTCTTGCCGAAACCTACATCGCCGCACACCAGGCGGTCCATTGGTTTGCCGGATGTCATATCGCCGATCACCGCATCAATAGCGGCCTGCTGGTCGACAGTTTCCTCAAAGCCAAAGCCTTCGACAAAGGTCTGGTAGTCGGAAAAGGGCAGCTTGAAGGAAAAGCCTTCACGTGCGGCGCGCAGTGCATAAAGGGCCAGCAGTTCGGCTGCGGCATCACGGATTTGCTTGGCTGCCTTCTTGCGGGCCCGGTCCCATTGTCCGGAGCCTAATTGATGCAGCGGCGCATGCTCAGGATCGGCGCCACTATAGCGGGAGATCACGTGCAGTTGCGAGACCGGGACGTATAGCGTGCTATTGCCTGAGTATTGCAGGTGCAATAATTCGATATCGCCTTCACCCAGGTCCATAGTGACCAGGCCGTGGTAGCGCCCGATACCATATTGCATATGAACGACCGGATCGCCTTCGCGCAGCTCGGACAAGTCGCGCACCATGGCATCAACGTTGCTGCTGCGTTCCTGTTTCCGGCGCCGGCGCTGGGCGACCGATGCGGAACCGGGGTACAGGTCGTTCTCGGTGACCAGACACAGTTGCCGATCCCGAATGATAAAACCGGTGTTCAGCGGCGCAATGGCAATGCCAAAATCGATGTCGGAGGCGACAAAGTCCTGGACGTTGTCGAAGGCTGCACTGGGCTCCAGGTGCTGTTCGCGCAGCAACTGCAACAGCGTTTCACGGCGACCGGCCGAATCGGCGCAGAGCAGCAACCGCTGTTCGCCTTGATCCAGCCAGGCGCGCAGGCGCGCAAAAGGATCGTCACTGCGCCTGAGCACGGCGATATCGGGGGCCGGCGCAAATTGCGCATTGGGAGAGGTTTCGTCCAGATGCAGTCGGGCAAAGGACTTCAGGTGCACAAAAAATTGTTCTTCAGACAGAAACAGGTGCTCGGGCGGCAGCACGGGCCGCTCGCGATCGCTTTTGAGGAACCGGTAGCGGCTCTGCGTGTCGTCGTAGAACTGTCGGATGGCCTCTTCGATCGCGCCGACGGTGACCGTGATGGTTTCCGGACGCAGATAGTCAAACAGCGTTGCGGTATCGTCAAAGAACAAGGGCAGGTAATATTCGATGCCGGCGAACGCAATGCCGTTGCCCATATCTTTGTAGGGCATGGCACGGGACGGATCGCCTTCGAACAGGTCGCGAAAGCGTGAGCGAAAATGGTTGCGGGCGGTTTCGTCCATGGGAAATTCGCGGCCGGGCAACAGTTCCACTTCATTGACCGGATACAGACTGCGCTGCGTGTCCATGTCAAAACTGCGAATGGATTCGATTTCATCGTCAAACAGATCAATGCGGTAGGGCAGCACTGAACCCATGGGAAACAAATCGATCAGCCCGCCGCGGATACAGAATTCTCCTGGTGCGGCCACCTGCGAGACGTGTGCATAATTGGCCAGCATCAACTGGTCGCGCAGGGCTGCCTCGTCCAGTTTGTCACCTTTTTTGAATGAAAAGGAATAGGCCGCCAGAAACGCGGTGGGCGCCAGGCGATACAGGGCCGTGGTGATCGGCACCGTCAGAACGTCGACTTTGCCCTGCATGAGAGCAGACAGCGTCTTGAGTCTTTCGGAAATCAGATCCTGGTGAGGCGAAAAGCCATCGTAGGGCAGTGTTTCCCAGTCTGGAAACTGGCGCACCCGCAGCGTCGGATCAAACAGCACAACCTCGTCGTGCAGCCGCTGCGCCTGCAGGGGATCGGCGCAGAGCAGCACCAGCGGCTTGCCGGCAGCACGGGCAAGTTCAGCCGATAGCCAGGCGTCACCAGAGCCCGGCGGACGCGGGTAGCTATAGCGTTGACCGGGTTTAAGCGCGGAAAGGAGCGGGGTGAGGGCAGTGTTTGACACAGAGGCAGAAGCAGGGAATCGAATCTGTCCATTTTATCAGATACCAGGGAGCCGCCGCCTGTCAGGACTGCAGTTCGCAACGGTCAGGGTGAAGCTGTGTTCGCAGGCTGGTCCGCGCTGCGCGAGCCACCTATCGCCGGCTGTGATTTGGCTTGGTAGCGAAGCGGCATGATATTATCTGATCTCCTGAATGATGCGACAGCCGTTTTCATGGCGGCGACCACTATGACTGACAACATCTTTGCGATTATTCCCGCAGGCGGCGTGGGCAGTCGGGCCCTGACTGCCGGCATGCAGATCCCCAAGCAGTATTGTACGATCAATGGCGTGGCCATGCTGCAACTGGCCGCTGATGCCCTGCGCGCAGATGCCCGGGTTGCTGCTGTTCATATCGGGGTCACGGCTGAAGATACCTGGATTGATACACTTAACCTGGGCAGCAACGTTTACGTTCATCGCACTGGCGGCGCAACGCGCGCGCACACCGTCAGCGCCACGCTGCAGGCTGTCCTGGCCGCAGACGATCGCGATGGCTGGGCGCTGGTGCACGATGCAGCAAGGCCGGGGCTGCAGGCCGATACGCTCACGGCATTGATTGATGCCTGTCTGAGTCAGAACAAGGGCGGGCTGCTGGCACTGCCTGTGCCCGATACCGTCAAACGCGCAACCGTGGATGAGCAGCAGCAGGTCTGTGTGGCGCAGACGATCCCGCGTGAAGGCTTGTGGCTGGCGCAGACACCGCAGCTTTTTCCGGCCCGCCCCCTGCTGGATGCGTTGTGCAACGCGATCAGTCAGGGGCTGGATATGACCGACGAAGCTTCGGCCATGGAAGCGGTGGGCATTCGGCCCTTACTGGTTCGTGGTTCGGCAGAAAACATGAAAGTGACGTGGCCTGCGGATTTTGCCATGATGCAACGGTGGTTGGCGTTCGCTGGGGCAGCGTCGGGGCAGACGACAGGATAATGTGCAGTCGATCTGCGGCGCAGCATGAAGGCCTTGCGCATATAGAAATGACGTTAACGCAATAATATGGAGAGTGCGGTATGACAATTGGCTTGCGGGTTGGACAGGGATTTGATGTCCATGCGTTACAGGAGGGGCGGCCCCTGATCTTGGGGGGAGTGACCATTGCCCATACCCATGGCCTGCTGGGACACTCGGACGCCGATGCGTTGCTGCATGCGATTACCGATGCCATTCTGGGTGCGGCGGCGCTGGGCGATATCGGCCGTTTGTTTCCTGATACCGATCCAGCATTCAAAGGCAGCGACAGCCGGGTGCTGCTGCGCGAAGCTTACCGTCGTGTTTGCGAAGCCGGATGGCAGGTCGTGAACGTGGACGCCACCGTCCATGCTCAGGCGCCGAAAATCATGCCCTATGCGGCGGCCATGGTAAGTAATATTGCTGCTGATCTGGCGCTGGATCCTGCCTGCGTGAACGTCAAGGGAAAGACGAACGAGCATTTGGGGTATCTTGGACGCAAAGAGGGTATTGCGGCCACCGCGATCGCCTTGCTGGCCCGGCAATAAGAGGCCCTGCGGTCGGCTGCAAGCAGGACACGCTGGCTGGCGCCCATTCACTAAAAAAAATGCCGCGACACTGGGTCACGGCATAATTTTATTTGAAAGGCAGACTGGCTTATTTGCCTTCGGCGGTCAGCGCCAGCGCTGCGGCGTTGACTACAGCGGCGATACGTCCGGCATCGCGCAACTGCTCAATCGTGAAGCCCGCCTTTTTCAGATTGTCAAAATGCGACTTAACGCAAAAGTGGCATTTTCCGACAATCGAGGCCGCCAGGGCAAACAGTTCAAAACGCTCCTGCTCAATGCCCCCATGCGAGGAATAGGCATTCATGCGCAACAGCGGCGGCAGGGTTTTGAGTTGACTGTCGTCAGTCATTTCAACATAGGGATACCAGATGTTGTTCATTCCCATCAGGGCTGCAGCGGTCAGAACGCCATTGACATCTTCTGGCGACAAGCCAGACTTGAACTGCTCGATCAGAAACGGATTCTTTGCGGCATAGGCGGCAGCCAGGGCCACACCAATCGCGTCGGCCGGTTTCAGGGAGGAGCGGGCGATGGTCCCATCCAGATTCAGGCGGATATCCTTGGCCCAATCGGGAATTTCATTTTTAATCGTAGTTAAAAATTGCATAGTTTTTTCCTATTGATAAGAGGAGGAAAAACCCGGCGAACCGGGTTTGATGCAAATTACAGTGTTTCGCCACCCGCTGCGCGGTTGCATGGGCACAGTTCATCCGTTTGCAGGCCGTCCAGAATACGCAGGACTTCCTCTGGATTGCGTCCCACGTTCAGGTTGTTGACTGAAACGTGCTGGATAACGTTGTCCGGGTCAACAATGAATGTGGCACGCAGAGCAACGCCTTCATTGCGTTCGCGCACACCCAGCTGATCGATCAGCGAGCCGGTAGAGTCGGCAAATGAGTAGTGACCCAGTTTGTTCAGATCAGGGTGCTCACGGCGCCATGCCAGTTTGCAGAATTCGTTGTCGACAGAGCCGCCCATCAGCACGGCGTCACGGTCTTCGAAGTCTTTGGCCAAGTTGTTAAAGCCAACGATCTCGGTGGGGCACACGAATGTGAAATCTTTTGGATAGAAGTAGATCACTTTCCACTTTCCGGGGAAAGACGATTCTGTGATGTCTTCGAATGCAGAAACGCCGTTTTCTTCATGGTTGTTGAAACCAGGTTTGACACCGACCACTTTGAACGATTCGAGCTTTTCACCAACTGTTTTCATAACTGTTCCTCATAAGAAGTTGAACAACCGCCCGGTGGTACCGGGCCTGCTTATTGGCCGCGCCGCAAGGCATGGCAAGCCAGTGAACGATTTGCCACGATGGCCTCGCTCACTTTCCAATATAAGTTTTAGTGTTATTTTACACTATCAATACTGACTGTCTAATTGATAATTTCTATCTCGTGCTTTAGGAATTTCTATGTGTCCGATCAGTCCGGTGGGCTGATTCGGCAGCAGTTTCAGAGTGCCGCCCACGTGCTGCAGCAGCCGTTCGACGATGGACAGGCCCAGGCCGGCGCCCGACACGCCGGTGCGCGCGGCTTCGCCACGAGAAAAGGGACGCAGCAGTCTTTCGGTGTCCTTGGCATTGATGCCCGCACCATTGTCACAGACATCGATTTCGATCATGCTGCCTTTTTCGCGGGCCCGAACCAGGATATGCGGTTGGCCGTCAGCAACCGACCGACCATAGCGACGACTATTTTCAATCAGATTGCTGACGATTCGCTTCAGGTTCAGTTCCCCGATCCTGGCGTACAGATTCGGCTGGATCATGGTGCGCAGCGTGCCGCCCAGCGATTCCGTATGTGCTTTTTCCCGGTCGGTGATGTCCCGCAAAATGGAGGAAATATTGATGGCCTTGTCCGGGAGCACCCCGGCCGGACGGGCATATTCCATTAGCTGGCCGATACTGTGATCGATCTGTCCAAGGTCTTCGTCAATGGCGCTGCGGGTTTCATCGCTGACATTACTCAGTTCGATTTCCAGACGCATGCGCGCCAGGGGGGTGCGCAGATCATGAGAAATACCGGCCAGCATCAATTCGCGGTCGGCTTCGGTCTGGCGGATATCGCGTGCCATGCGGTTAAAGGCATTGTTCAGCTCACGGATCTCCAAGGGTCCCTGATCGTCCGGCAGGGGAGCCGGGTTTTCGCCCCGCGCTACCTGCTGGGCGGCCTTGGCCAGCCGTGACAAGGGTGTGTTGACAAACCGGACGCTGATCGCAGCCCCGATCAACGCCAGCAGCAGGGCGATCACGCCCCAGCCGATCCATTCGCGCATCTGGGGCAGGTTATCTGTAGAAGATTTGAGCAGCAGCCAGTACAGTTCGTCGCCAACATTGAAACTGATCCAGATGCCCGGCTCGCCGTTCATGCTGGAGGCGATCTTGGTTACCGTCTGGGTATCGGAGCGCTGGATCTTGTCCGCGAAGATGCGCCAGAACGTTGTATCCGGCAACGGCTGCAATACATCGTCCAATTGCCGGGGAAAAACCTGGATATCCCCGGTAGTGGCCAAGTCGATCACCAGTGCATTGCGATCATTTGGGGGCACGTAGGCGAGCGACTTGCGGGTGATTTTGAGTGCCGTAATCCCACGCTCGGCCATTTGCGAGGCGCGCGGCTCTTCCTGCATGTTGAAAAACACGATTAGCCAGCACGTCAGACTGACGGCCAGCAATGCTGCAAGCAGGAAAAAAGACCGGCTGAACAAGCTCAGCCGGATTTTTGATGCGAAGTTCTGCAGTTGTGGAAATTGAACCGGGGCAGCGGCCATGGCGGCGCCGTCGTTTAGTTACCGCCGTCCGGAACGAAGACGTAACCCAATCCCCAAACGGTCTGAATAAATACCGGTTTGGCCGGATTCGGCTCTATCAGCTTGCGCAGACGGGAAATCTGAACATCAAGACTACGGTCGAATGCTTCATATTCGCGGCCACGGGCCAGCTCCATCAACTTGTCGCGTGATAGCGGCACCTTGGGATGGCGGGCAAACACTTTGAGCACCGAGAATTCACCTGTGGTGATGGCAACAACTTCTTCACCGCGGGACAGTGTGCGCGTGGACAGATTCAGGGTGTAGGGTCCGAAAGCAATCGACTCGTTTTCCTGGCTGGGCGCGCCAGGGTGCTCTTCGGAGCCACGACGGCGCAAAATGGCATTGACTCGCGCCAGGAGTTCACGAGGATTGAATGGCTTGGACAGATAATCGTCAGCGCCCATCTCCAGGCCCAGGATGCGGTCGATTTCTTCGGCCTTGGCAGTCAGCATGATGATAGGGGTATTGTCGTTGGCGCCGCGCAGCCGGCGACAGATGGACAGACCATCTTCCCCGGGCAGCATCAGATCCAATACCAGCAGGTCGAAATGTTCGCGCTGCCAGAGCTTGGTCATTTCCTTCCCGTCTTCTGCTACGAACACATTGAACCCCTGTTCAGTCAGGTAACGGCGCAGCAGGTCGCGAAGGCGAGGGTCATCATCGACTACCAAAATTTTGCGTGGAGGTGTTGACGAGGCAGTTTGTGGTGTATTCATACTAATTGGTTAAGAGCTTCCGAGAGAAGTGACAAGGCTATTTGAGCACATGTTACAGTTTCTGCTGTCGCACATGGCTGAATTTTCACCATCAGTTACACTAAAAATATTTCTCTGGATTTATGTTGATGATGAGATGTAAATAGATACATTTTGTTTCAAATAGCAAACAAAAGGACGCCCTGCCAATGCTTTGAGTACTTATATAAAAGATGGGCAGAACATACAAATAGGTACTACTGCGCATTTTAGCGCAAATCGTCCCGGGCAAAACCGGCTTCCTGTTTATAATTGCGGGATCATATGCCCGAACGTCGCTCGCCCGTCACCCGTCACTCATCTGTAATCGGGGGCCGTCGGCCGCCGGCCCTGGGGCACGCGGCCGTTAACACCTTTTTCTGAATAAGCGCAGTTTATGAATGTCAATCTGATCTCCCTGGAAAGCTCGGCCACCTGTTCGTCGGCGGCACTGCTGCGGTACGACGGTGGGCAGTCCCAGACCACCGAGCAGGTCAGCAATCAGGCTAACGGCCATGCCGAGCAATTATTGCCGATGCTCGATCATCTGCTCAGTTCGGCAGGACTTGACCGGACTGATATCAGCGGCATCGTCTTCGGACAGGGACCAGGTGGATTTACTGGCCTGCGTATTGCAGCAGGCATGGCGCAAGGCCTGGGGCTGGGGCTGGACATCCCGGTGTTTCCTGTATCGTCGCTGCTTGCCATTGCCGAGGCCGTCAGACCGCTCGCACCCTCAACGCTGATTGTCAGCCTGCTGGATGCCCGTATGCAGGAAGTCTTTCTGGCGGGTTTCCGGGAAACCGGCGATGGTGAACTCATTCAGGAGCAGGCGCCGTGCCTGATTGCTGCAGAACAGGTTCCGCTCTGGCTTAATGGTATCGGCAGTACGAATGATGTCGTGCCGGTTGTGAATGCACCGCTGGCTGAGCGCGAGCCCGGCATGGACGGGCAACGTCCTGTCGTATTGGTCGGCTCTGGCGTACACGTATGTTCGGGCCTGGCCCATTTGACCGGCATCAAGCTGATACCGGATGCTGAACCGCGTGCTGCGATCATGGCCCGTATCGGTTTGCGCGCCTGGCTCGCAGGCCGATTTATTGCTGCCGATCAGGCGGCGCCGCTGTATGTGCGCGACAAAGTTGCATTTACGATCAAGGAAAGAGGGCAGGGGCAAGGGGGTAACCCACGTGCTGTCCCGCTATCGGTTCAGCCAGTCACGCCAGGCGGCCAACAGGCAGTGTCGCCCGAGAGCCAGGCGCGCAGCCAGGTGATTCGGGCACTGCAGCAGACGCATGCGATCCGGCGCATGACGCAGCAGGATATTGATGCGGTCGTGGATATCGAACGCCGTGTGCAGTCCCACCCCTGGACCGAGGGTAATTTTTTCGATGCGCTGAAAGCCGGTTACGAGGCCTGGGTTGTGTGCCATGGTAGCGAGGTGGTGGCGTTTTCCTTGCAACTGATGGCGCCCGATGTGGCTCATTTGCTGCTCATTGGCGTTGCACCTGACTGGCAGGGAAAGGGGATTGGCGCCGGCCTGCTTGCCTGGGGTGAAGAGCGCTTGCTGTTGCAACCGCTGGAGAGTCAGGTGCTGGAAGTGCGTCCTTCCAATACGCGGGCGATCGCGTTTTATCATCGCTGGGGTTATGAGCAGATTGGCGTACGCAAGGGCTACTATCCTGACGGACGTGGTCACAGCGAAGATGCCTGGGTCCTGCAGAAAGCCGTGGTATCCTGATGACTATGGAATCTACTTCAGTTTCTGCCGGTGCCCCACCCGTGGTGCATCCGGCCAATGTCACGGTCAACCCGCTCCAACTGCTCTGGTTGCAGGAGAGCGGGATTGATCGTCTGTGGGGGCGAGCGCTGACGGTGTCCGCGGTGGCTGAACTCCCCGCGGTAGCACACACCAAACACACTTCGGCAACAGGCGCTGCATCGTCAGTGGAGCCGGGCCAGACGCATGCCGATCAGCGTCCGGCTGCATCGGTTTCAGCGAGCACAGAAGCGCCCGGCGCGCAATCGGCAGCGGTAAAAGAAACAGTGCCTGGCGCTGCAACGGTGGCCCAGAACGATGTTTCGCCTGCTCGCCAGGCACTGGCAAAACTGCGTGAACAAATGCAGCGGCAACGTCGGCCGGCGGGGCGCGCAGGTGCTGGTACACGTCGTGTGCAAGACAATGGCGTTCCTGGAACAATGAGCGAGCTAACCAGTGGCGCCGCGATGCCTGACAGTGCGCCGGCAGCCGTTGTCCCTGAACCCCAAGAAGGCCGCCCGGCGGATCCGTCGGCGCCGCGTGATGCCCAGATCGAGTGGCCGGTGCTGGCTGCAACGATCCGGCAGTGCACGCGTTGCGCTCTGTCAGAGCATGCCCGCCAGCCGGTAGCTGGCACCGGTACCGTGACGGCGCGCCTGATGATTATTGACCAGGCGCCAGGCGCGCAGGATGAAATCAGCGGGGAACCCCTCAGTGGACAGGCGGGCCAGTTGCTGGACAATATGCTGGCAGCTATCGGTCTCTCCCGGGAAACGACGTTTATTACTGATGTGGTCAAGTGTCGACCAATGGTGAGCAGGCCAGTTGAGCCGCATGAGATTGCCGCCTGCGCCGACTATCTGCAACAGCAGATCGCCATGGTGCAGCCGTCATGCGTCCTGTTGTTCGGTAATGCCGCCCAGTCTGTGCTTGGCACCACACAATCGGTGGGCGAGCTGCGTGAGATCCAGGATCTGCAGATCACCATACAGGGCCGGGTAATTCCGGTAGTGGTCACTTTTCATCCAAATCACCTGATGGCCAACCAGGCCGCCAAGCCGCTGGCGTGGATCGATCTCAAACGCCTGCGCCAGCTATTGCAGCAGACTGCGACATAAGGCGCCGGATCTGCTGCAAATAGTAACGGGCCGGCCGCTGCGCGGCCGGAAGTGGTGCCGCCGTCTGGCTGTATCGGTAGTCTGAGTTGGTGTTGTGTATGTCTGCGGGATATCTGGTTGTGACCAGCTGAGCTGATATTAATAAGGCGATATGCAAGAAGCGGTTCGTGTGAAGACCGCTGTAATTAAAGCGCTTTAATACAAGCGCTCCGATATAAAGTGCGCTTGGATGAAGCCGGACGAGTGCGGCCAATCTTGCGGGGCTGCCGCCCGGAATGCCGGCGCCTCGGGCTTGCTGACCCGACAATGCCCGGATGCAAATACTCAGATGTGAATATTCAGATACGAATATTCAGATGCGAATATTCAGATGCTAATGCCCGGCCTGGGCCCGGCCATGACCTTCTTCACCAATCTCGGCAAAGGTCGCCGGATAGCGTCGCTGGTTGCGATAGCACCAGGCAATCACCAGCGTCATGAGCACAGCGACTATAACGCCAAAGATAACAATGATGGTATTGATGTGCAGGTTCATTTCCAGCATGAACCAGTAGGCCGCTACCATGAACAGAATGTTCAGTTGTTCGTTGAAATTTTGCACGGCAATGGAATGGCCTGCCGATAAAAGGACATGCCCACGGTGCTGCAGCAGTGCGTTGAGCGGTACCACGAAAAAGCCGGAGAGCCCGCCCACCAGGATCAGCGTGCAATACACCGCCCAGGTATCCTTCACAATGGTCATCAACATGACGGAAAAGCCCATGACGACGCCGATGGGCAGCACATGTAATGCGCGTGTCAGCGGGACCCTGCCGGCCAGAACCGAACCGACAATGGTGCCGATGGCCGCTATACCCATCAGATTGGCTGATTGGGCGATGCTCAGTTGCAGGTGGTCCCGTCCCCATTGCAGCACGATCAGCTGCAAAGTGGCGCCCGCACCCCAGAAAAGGGTGGTGACCGCCAGTGAAATTTGTCCGACCTTATCCTGCCACAGGATGCGCACATAACTGGCAAATACGCTCAGCAGCTTCACCGGATTGGATTCCTGTTTCGGATACACGAAGTGTGTATTGGGAATCAGCAAATTGCAGATTGCGGCCAGGATATAAATGCCGCCAATGACGACAATGGCCGCCTCGGCTGGTGTTTTGGCCAGAACCGACATCCAGGGCAGGGCCAGCAGGAAATCGGACAGGGGCGGCTCGATCAGCTTGCCTCCCAATACGACCCCGAAAATAATCGAAAGCACTGTGAGCCCTTCGATCCAGCTGTTACCCTTGACCAGGTCACGCGGCGGTAGCAGTTCGGTGACGATGCCATATTTGGCCGGCGAATAGGCGGCAGCGCCGATGCCCACCAGGGCATAGGAAAAACAGACGATGTAGGCGTGCAGGCTTTTGTCGGACGGGGCCAGCATGGCAAAGCCGAACATCAGCAGGCAGCCGGAAATTTTAATGGCATTGGTGACAAACATGACCCGACCCTTTGGAAAAGAATCGGCGATGGCGCCAACGAACGCAGCCAGAATGACATAGGCGAACGCAAAAAACCATTTCATGGCGGGCGTCATCCAGTCGGGTCCGGAAAGTTCAGCAATTAGGGCGATGGCAGCGATAAAAAGCGCGTTGTCGGCCAGGGACGAGAGCGCCTGTGCCAACATGACGAGAAAGAAACCTTTTTTCAAACTGAATATCCCGTTTTAACTTGTTATCGCTTACCCGGATCCGGTGGAAGTACCAGACGATAAAGTAACCATATGTCGTGGTCATGAAATGGTGCCGGCAGAAATACCAGACAGGTGCCGGGTTTTTCCGTCGTGCTCAATCGCAACATAATATCAGGTTCAGTGGCGTTTCGTTACCCATTGCCCCCAACCAAGAGCGAATTAGATTCAAACCGGTGAAGGGTGAGGATTCAGGACAAAATATCTGCGAACCGGACCCCACCGCCTGCTCATCATGTAGCAGGCTGAAATATTTGTTGCCGGGCGTCTCGCGCACCGGTGCCGGCTGGGTACGCGGGGCTGAGCTTTTCGCAAGGCCGCGGCAGAACGCCACACGGCTTGCGTTGTCGTTCAGTAACGGGTGCGGCACCGCAATTGCGATAGACGACTTGCGCACTGCGCAAATATTGCTATTATGACTTTTGTTTACTATCAAATCGGATCGCCTGGGTTATCATACTGGGCTGGAGCCTGACTGTCGGGCCGGACCTGTATCGGCACCGCCTCAGGGCATTTTTTTTACTTTGTATTGTTCCCTACGTGCGCCTCACCCAACTCAAACTAGCTGGATTCAAGTCTTTTGTTGATCCTACTGTCATTCCGGTGCCCAGCCAGATGGTGGGCGTAGTCGGTCCCAATGGCTGCGGAAAATCCAATATTATCGACGCCGTGCGTTGGGTGCTGGGTGAGACGCGCGCATCTGAACTGCGCGGCGAATCCATGCAGGACGTTATCTTTAACGGCTCGGGAAACAGAAAGCCGGCTGCACGGGCGTCGGTTGAACTGGTTTTTGATAACAGCGATGGTCGTGCCGTCGGGCAGTGGAGCACTTACGGAGAAATTGCCGTCAGGCGGGTCCTGACCCGCGATGGCACCAGCAGCTATTACGTCAACAACCAGCAGGTACGCCGCAAGGATATCCACGATATTTTCCTGGGCACCGGGCTGGGTGCGCGTGGATACGCCATTATTGGCCAGGGCATGATCAACCGCCTGATCGAAGCCAAACCCGAAGAACTGCGCGTATATCTGGAAGAGGCCGCTGGCGTATCCAGGTATAAGGAGCGTCGCCGGGAAACCGAAAATCGTCTGGGCGATACCCGTGAGAACCTGACCCGCGTCGAAGATATCATGCGCGAGCTTGACTCACAGTTAAACCGCCTGGAAGCGCAGGCCGAAGTGGCGCGCAAGTATCGTGACCTGCAGCAAGATGGCGAAAAAAAGCAACATGTGCTTTGGCTGATCCGGGAAGAAAATGCCCGCACTGATCAGGAGAAAAAAGCCCAGGAGATCGAAAAGGCGCAGACCGAACTGGAGGCCTCGCTCGCTGAACTGCGCGCCTCAGAAAGCGAAGTGGAAAAGCGCCGGCAGGCGCATTATCAGGCCAGCGACGCTGTACATGCAGCGCAGGCCGCGATGTACGAGGCCAATACCACTGTCAGTCGTCTTGAGACCGAAATCCGCCATGTGGTGGATGCCCGTAACCGCCTGCAGGCGCGCAAGGCCACGCTTAACACCCAAATGCAGGAGTGGCAGGATCAGCTGACGCACTGCACCGAACAGATTGCCGAGCTTGAAGAAGAGCTAGCCGCTGCCGCCGAGCGCGCGGCCATGGTCCAGGATGAGCTGGAATCGCGTCAGGCCCAGATGCCGGATGTGGAAGAAAAAGTACGCAGTGCCTCGGCCACTCGCGAGACCATGCGATCCGAGCTGGCTCGCGTCGAACAGAAGCTGGCGCTTACGGCCCAGGCACAGCGTGATGCCGACCGCCAGTTGCAGCAGTTGGAGCAACGCCGTGAACGCCTGGAACGGGAGTTGGGCGAGATCCAGAGTCCCGATGCCGGACGTCTTGAGCAACTGACCGGTGATCGCAACGCGGCCGAAGCGCAGCTGGAAGAAGTGCAGGCGACCCTGCAGGACATGGAAGAGCGCTTGCCGCAGCTGGACGAGGCCCGCCGCAGCGCACAAAACAATTCGCAAAAGGAAACGCAGGATGTGGCCAGGCTTGAAGCCCGGCTGAACGCGCTTAGCGCCCTGCAGGAAGATGTGCAGAAGAAGGGCGCGCTCGAACCCTGGCTGCAAAAGCATGATCTGGCTGGTTTTGGCCGGCTTTGGCAACAAATACATATTGAGCCGGGCTGGGAAGCCGCGCTAGAATCCGTCTTGCGTGAGCGCCTGACCGCACTGCCATTGCGCGACCTGGATATGGCCCGCGCCTTCACGGACGATCCGCCACCGTCGCGGCTGGCGTTCTACCAAAAACCGACAGCCGAGCCGCTGCCGGCTGCGCTGCCGGGCCATACGCCGTTGCTGTCGCTGTTGCGGTGCAACGATCCTGATCTCAAAAGCCTGCTCGGGCGCTGGCTGCAAGGCGTTTACACGGCTTCATCATTGACTGAAGCGTTGGGACAGCGGCAGTCATTGCCGGTCGGCGTGCAATTGGTGGTGCGCGAAGGACACATGATCGACGCGCACGGCCTGTGTTTTTATGCCGCCGATTCTGAGCAGTCGGGCATGCTGGCCCGCCAGCAGGAGATTGATAACCTTAAGCGCGAAATCAAGGCGCGTCAGTTGATTGCCGATCAGGCCGTCACACAGCTGGCCCGCAGCGAAGCGGCCTGGACTGCGTTGTCGCAATCGATGACACCGGCGCGCCAGCGCCTGTCAGAGCTGACCCGCCGGGTGCATGATCTGCAGATGGAGCATTCCAGGCTGCACGCGCAGATGCAACAAAGCGAAGAGCGCAACGCACGCATCAACGAAGACCTGGCCGATATCCGCATACAGCAGGAAGAATTGCTGGCCCAGAAGGAAGAATCCGAAGCCGGTTTTGAAACCCTGGACAATGAGCTGGCCACGCTGCAGGAAGCATATGCTGAAGCGGAAATGGCCGGCGAGACGCTGGCTGAAACGGCCGAAGCTGCGCGTCAGCAAATTCGCGAGCTGGAGCGTAATGTACAGGAAGCGGGCTTTACCCAGCGCGGCCTCACGTCGCGGATTGCCGACCTGACCCGCAACAGGGACCTGGCCGGCAACCAGATCAACCAGGCCCGTAATGAACTGGAAAACCTGGAAACCGAGCTGTTTGACTTTGATGAGTCTGCAACCCAGGCCGGCTTGCAGGATGCGCTGGAAACCCGGGTGATCCGAGAGGAAGCGCTGGCTGCCGCCCGTCTTGAGCTGGACAATCTGGCCGCCACATTGCGCGGCGCCGACGAAACGCGCATGCGTACCGAACAGTCCCTGGAGCCGCGCCGCGCACATATTATGCAACTGCAGCTGGATGAGCAGGCCGCCCGGCTGGCGGTAGAGCAGTTTTCCGAACAGCTGGACGAACACGAGGTCGATCGCGCGGCGCTCAAAGCCGATTTGAACGATTTGCCCGAGGACTGGTCCAAAGTGACTTGGCTGCATGCCGAAGTGCAGAAAATATCCCGCCAGATCGAAGCGCTGGGATCGGTCAACCTGGCCGCGCTGGACGAACTGAACGAGTCGCGTGAGCGCAAGGGGTTTCTGGATGCGCAACATGCGGATCTGACCGAGGCCATCGATACACTGGAAGATGCGATTCGTCGCATCGACCGGGAAACGCGTGATTTGTTGCAGGAAACGTTCAATCAGGTCAATACGCATTTTGGCGAGTTGTTTCCGAAGCTATTCGGCGGCGGCGAGGCGCGCCTGTCCATGACCGGTGAAGAAATTCTGGATGCCGGTGTGCAGGTGATGGCGCAGCCGCCAGGCAAACGCAACAGTACGATTCATTTGCTGTCAGGTGGTGAAAAGGCACTGACGGCCACTGCACTGGTATTCGCTTTGTTCAAGCTGAATCCGGCGCCATTCTGTCTGCTGGACGAGGTGGACGCGCCGCTGGATGACGCCAATACCGAAAGGTATGCCAATCTGGTTGGCAGCATGAGCGAACAGACGCAGTTTTTATTTATTTCTCACAATAAAATAGCCATGCAGATGGCGAAGCAGTTAATCGGTGTTACGATGCAAGAACAAGGGGTTTCCCGAATTGTTGCTGTGGATATCGAGTCCGCCGTACAGCTTGTTGGCGAAGCGTAAACAAAAGGGTCAATCACACAATGAGTAATTTGCAACTGGCTTTAATTGCGATCGGAATCGTGCTGATTCTGCTGGTGCTGCTGTTCAATTGGTGGCAGGACCAACGGGTGCGCAGGCAAATGCACGAGCAATTCAGCATGGGCGACGAACACGAAAATGACGTGCTGCTCAAGGATCGTAAACCGGTTGCGCCAGTCCAGAAAGCGCCGGCCGACCGGCAGGATCCGGTCTTTGCCAGCGACCAGCAAGAGGCTGCTTCCACAGCGCCTGTCGCTGCACCTATGGCTGCGGCAATGCCCACCCAGGATATGGACGGGCAGCATGACGAAGAAGCTGTTGACGAAATGACTGAAGGCGTTATTGAGTTGCATTTTGCCGCTCCTGTCGGTGGCGCCGATCTGCACCGCTATACCCGAAGTGCCCTGTACGCCGGTTCCAAGCCCTTGCGCTTTTTTGCCGAGACCGATGACGGGCTGCATCGCGCTGATTTGCGTGCTGACGAGAACTACGTATCATTGCAGATGGCCGTTCTGTTGGCCAATCGCGCTGGTGCGCTGGGCGAAATCGAATGGTCGCAGGCCTGGGCCAAGGCCGATGAAATTGCTCATGAGTTTGACGCCAGCGTTGAAAGCCCCGATGTGCCTGCCTTGCTGCGCCGTGCCGGGAAACTGGATCAGGTATGTGCCAATCTGGACACGCAAGTGGGCCTTACTGTGCAACTGGCGCAGCCACATCCTGTCCGCAGCGTGATCGACGTAGCCCGCGCCAAGGGCTTTACCGAATACCGTAATGGCCTGGCCTGGATGAACCATGATGGTCTGCCACGCTTTGTTCTGTTGCTGGCGGGTGAGCATGCCGACGACCCTGCAAATGCCGGCGTCAATCGCGTGGACCTGCTGCTGGACGTTCCCTGCAGTCCGCCGGACGACACGCCCTTTGCCCGCATGATGGCAGTGGCCCGAGATCTGGCGCTGTCCCTTGATGGCCAGCTGATCGATGATTCCGGCCGTCCGGTGATGGAGGGGTCCGAGCACGCTATTGACGAGCAGATCCGCGGTATTTACGAAGAGCTGGAGCAGCAGGGCCTGCAGGCCGGTTCTTCACGCGCCTTGCGAGTCTTCTCCTAAAGGCATGTGTCATGACGCAGGGCAAAGAACAACAGTTGCAGGCCGAACTGGAGCGCCTGCGTACACAAATCAATGCACACAATCACGCCTATCACGTTCTGGATGCGCCAGCAATCAGCGACGCGGAGTTTGACGGCCTGATGCAGCGGTTGCTGGCCATTGAGGCCGAGCACCCTGAATGGATCAATGCCGATTCTCCGTCGCAGCGCGTGGGCAGCGCACCGTTGCCTTTTTTTGAAAGTGTCCGGCATGCCGTGCCCATGCTGTCGCTGGGCAATGCATTCAGCAGCGAAGAAGTCACAGCTTTCGACAAGCGGGTTTGTGATGCCTTGCGTGCAGCAGGCCTGCTCGGCCCGGCAGAAAAAGTGGAATATAACTGCGAAGTCAAAATGGACGGGCTGGCCATCAGCATCCGTTACGAGAACGGTCGCCTGGTACGCGCCGCCACACGTGGCGACGGCTTATCCGGCGAGGACGTAACGGCCAATATCCGCACCTTGCGCTCGGTCCCGCTGACGCTCTCGCCAGGCTTTCCAGCAGTGCTGGAAGTGCGCGGCGAAGTGCTCATGAACCGCAGCGACTTTGAAAAACTCAATAAACACCAGGCGGCGGCGGGCGACAAGACGTTTGTCAATCCGCGCAATGCCGCGGCAGGCAGCCTGCGCCAGCTGGATCCGCGGCTCACAGCCAAGCGGCCGCTGCGATTTTTCGCCTACGGCTGGGGTCAGTTGGATGGCCTGATTGCCCCTTTGCCCGAGACCCATTCGGGCATGCTTGACTGGTTGTCTTCCCTGGGTTTGTCTGTGGGCAAATACCGAAAGAGCGTGACTGGCCCCGACGCACTGCTTGCCTTTTATGAAGAAATTGGCCAGTCGCGAGCAAGCTTGCCCTTTGATATTGACGGCGTGGTGTACAAGGTCAACTCGCTGAAGGCGCAGACGGAACTGGGCTTTGTTTCGCGCGCGCCCAGGTTTGCGCTGGCGCACAAGTTCGCTGCCGAGGAAGCCACGACCTTGCTCCTGGATATCGAGGTGCAGGTGGGTCGCACCGGAGCGCTCACGCCGGTGGCCAGGCTGCAGCCTGTCTTTGTAGGTGGCGTGACGGTGACGAACGCGACGCTGCATAACGAAGACGAAATCCGCCGCAAGGATGTGAGAATTGGTGATACCGTGGTTGTTCGCCGGGCCGGCGACGTGATCCCGGAGGTGCTGCGCCCGGTCCTGGAAATGCGTCCGGCCGATGCACAGCTGTTTGCCATGGTGACCCAGTGTCCGGTCTGCGGCTCTGCGGTGGAACGCCTGCCCGACGAGGCGGCGACCCGCTGCACCGGTGGCCTGTTTTGTGCCGCCCAACGCAAGCAAAGCCTGTTGCATGCCGCAGGACGCAAGGCCCTGGATATCGAAGGGCTGGGTGAAAAACTGATCGACCAACTGGTAGACCATGACTGGGTTCGTTCGATTGCCGACCTGTATTCGCTGTCGGTAGAAAAGGTCATGGGGCTGGAGCGCATGGGGCGCAAGTCGGCAGAAAACCTGATCGCGGCCATCGAAGAAAGCAAGCACGTAGAGCTGTCCCGCATTGTGTATGCGCTCGGCATCCGGCATGTTGGTGAAACAACGGCACGGGATCTGGCGCGTTACTTTGGTTCACTTGACGCCCTGATTGCCGCTGATGAAGCCGCTTTCCTTCAGGTCAATGATGTCGGGCCGGTGGTCGCGGAGTCGTTGCGGGCGTTTTTTGCTGAACCCCATAACATTGCGGTGCTAGATGCCTTGCGCGCAGCGGGCGTAACCGTCAAAATGCCCGAGTCAGTCAAAAGCACAGAGCTGCAGGGCAAGACTTTTGTCTTGACGGGTACACTGCCAACGCTGACACGCGATGAAGCCGGCAAGCTGATCATGGAAGCAGGCGGCAAGGTAAGCGGCAGCGTATCAAAAAAGACCAGCTATGTGGTTGCGGGTGAAGAGGCAGGCAGCAAGCTGGAGAAGGCCCGCGATCTGTCCGTGCCGATCCTTGACGAAGCAGGCCTGCTGAACTTGCTCGGGCAATAGGTGTTCCTGTTCGGTCAACGCCGCAGGTAGTTCCTGACATCCGGATCGTCGGCATCGACCGTCCTGTCATCTCTCAGATCACACAGATCACACAGATCACACAGATCACACAGATCACACAGATCGCGCCACCGCTGGATGCGCTGGCGTACCTGCTGAATCTGCCCGAAAAGGTGCGCAAGTTGATCACCCGGCCAACGCTGCTCGCCGGAAAATCCGTTAGATGCTTGCTGTAGTGGCAAGCCGCAGCGTGTGTCCTCTATCTAACCTTCAAAAGGTGACCGATGCTGTCTTTCAGGCAGCCAATATCGGGATCCTATCTACCCCACGATAAAAAAATCCCCCATCGGCCCTGACAATGGGCAGATGGAGGATAGTTGTCAGTGACAGGGTAAATCGGATATAGCACCCGACTTACAAAACCTTACTGCTTGGGCGCCTCTACTGCGGGAGCCGCAGCGGGTTTTTCGGCAGCACCTTCGGCAGCGGTTTTCTCAATCTTGGCTTCGTCGCGCAGTTTTTTCATCTGTTCCTGCAGTGACCTCTGACTGAGCATCTGGCTGATTTGCGGTTTGGCTTCTTCCAGGGTAGGCACCTTGACCGGACGTGAGTCTGTCACCTGGATAATGTGCCAGCCAAACTGGCTTTTAACAGGCTTGTCCAGCAACTGACCTTTTTTTGCCGCTTTTACAGCTTCGGCAAATTCAGGTACGTAGTTTTCGGCAGGAGCCCAGCCCAGGTCGCCGCCGTTTTTGCCACTCCCAGGGTCAATGGAGTTTTTCTTGGCGGCATCGGCAAAGCTGACCTTTTTGGCTTTGATATCTTTGAGCAGCTTGTTGGCGGCGGTTTCGTCTTTGACCAGGATATGCTTGACCTGATATTCCTGTTCACCGGCGGACTGAGCCTTGAATTCGTCATAGGCTTTTTTTACGTCTTCATCGCTGACCGGATGGGTCTTGGCCCAGTCACGCATCATGGAGCCAATCAGGATTTCCTGACGGGCATTTTCGATGGCGAACTGCACTTCAGGGTTTTTGTCTACGCCCTGTTTCTCGGCTTCCTGGGACAGCACGGCACTGTTGATCAGCTGTTCTGTAATCTGTTCGCGCAGCGCAGGGCTGTCTGTCGCACCGCGGGCAATGAGCGTTTTCACTGCCGTATCTACCTGATCGTTGGTAATGGCTTTACCATTCACAGTGGCCACGTTTTGGGCCAAGGCCGGTACTGTCATGGCGCAAGTTACAGCAAGTAAAATAAAACGTTTCATAGTTTTCCTTTTGGTTAAGAAATCGGTTGGGTCTGTATGGACAGTGCATGAATGGGGTAGGGGATCAAATCTCCCAGCGCGTCATAAACCAGACGCTGACTGGCCACCCTGGACAATCCATTGAAGCGGGCAGAGCGGATACTCAGGCGATAATGGCCCGCGCCATTGCTGGCGCCTGCATGCCCTTTGTGCAGATGGGACTCGTCTTCAATGTCGAGCGCCTGCGGTTCAAGCGAGGTCAGGCGCTCACGGATCAGCGCGATGCGATCTGTGTCAGTCATTGGTTTTCTCCGGTAAGGCAACGGGCCCGGGGGTTGCTGGCACTTCCTGCATGTGCCGCCCAAGCCAGATCGATTGGCCAATCGCAAAAATAACCAGCAGGATAGTCATGCCGAAGGCCTTGAAAGTGACCCATTGGTCCTGCGTAAAGTAGCCGGAAAAGGCCACCGCCAAATTGAGGGCCCCCGCAAACAGGAAAAAACCGGCCCAGGTATCGGACAGGCGATCCCAGATGCGGTCTGGCAAGCTCATTTGCGTGGCCAGCATTTTGCGCAATACGTTTTTGTTCATCAGCAGACGCGAACCCAGCAGGATCAAGGCAAACATCCAGTAAAGCACGGTGGGCTTCCATTTGACGAAGGTATCGTTATGGAAATAAATGGTGGCGCCGCCAAACACCACGATGATGATCACGTTCATCCAGTTGGTGGCTTCGATCGGGCGGCCGCGCAATTTCAGCCACAGGATCTGCAGGACGCTGCTGGCGATGGCAACCCAGGTTGCCACGTAAATATCAGCAACCTTGAAGGCCACAAAGAACAGGACCAGTGGGAAAAAATCGAACAGAAGCTTTTTCATTCTACAGGGTCAAAGCGAAGGGACAGCGAATTGATGCAATAGCGCAGGCCTGTGGGAGGAGGGCCATCGGGGAAAACGTGGCCAAGATGCGCGTCACAGACGTTACACAGCACTTCGGTGCGCGTCATGCCGTGCGAGGTGTCAACTTCTTCGCGGACATTGTGCGGGTTAAGGGGTTCGAAATAGCTCGGCCAGCCACAACCGGCGTCAAATTTCGTATCTGATGCAAACAGTGGCGTGCCGCAGGCGACGCACGTATAGATACCGGGCTGAAAATGATCCCAGTACTCTCCGGTGAAGGCGCGCTCTGTGCCTTTCTGCCGCGTGACGTGATAGCTTTCAGGAGAGAGCAGTTCACGCCATTGCTGTTCGGACTTGATGACTTTCAATGGTGGCCTTTACATCAAAAACGGTGGCGGCTATGACAATGCGTCGCCGTACCGGGTTTTCTTAAATAAAATGCCTGCAGCCTGCCGGCCGCATGCTTTACGATGCCTTGTGCCGTGTATTCAAAAATGCAGGCTGTAACCATTCTATTTTAAAGTAAATTGGGGCCACATTCCTGAATTACCAGGACAAAACTGTATGATTACGCGTTTAAGTGTGACATATTATTGTCCCATGTTCTGACTATAGCGTGCATCCGATTATCTTATAGACAGTTGTAATTAAGCGAAATCATAATATTTGAGAGACAAATCATGAAAAAGTTCCTGCCCTGCCTGCTTGGTATTGCGCTTGCTTCCGGCGCTCATTCGGTATTTGCCGAAGACGTAACGGTTAATGTGGGCGTCGTGGTATCGGCGACCGGTCCGGCCGCCTCGCTGGGTATTGCCGAGCGCAACACTGTAGCGCTGCTGCCGCGTCAGATCGGGTCAACCAAGGTCCACTATACCATTCTTGACGATGCCACCGACGCCACGCAGGCAGTACGCAATATGCGCAAGCTGATCAGCGAGAATAATGCAGATGTGATTATCGGTACCACTGCCACACCCGGTTCACTGGCAATGATCGATGTTGCTGCCGAGAAGAAAATCCCCATGATCAGCCTGGCTGCCAGTGCCAGCATTGTCGAGCCTGTGGAGGGCGCGCGTGCCTGGTCGTTCAAGACCCCACAGAACGATGTCTTGATGGCCACTGCGGTAGTGCAGGCAATGGAAAAAGCGGGAACCGGCAAAATCGGTTTTATCGGTTTTTCCGACGCCTACGGCCAGAACTGGCTCAAGGAGCTCAAAAATGCGCTGCAGGGCAAGCAGATAGAGATCGTGGCAACGGAAAGCTATGCTCGTCCTGATACCAGTGTGACCGGCCAGGTGCTCAAACTGCTGGCTGCCAAGCCCGATGCCATTCTGATTGCCGGCTCCGGTACTGCAGCTGCGTTGCCGCAACGCGAGCTCAAGCAGCGCGGTTTCAAAGGTCAGATTTATCAGACCCATGGGGCCGGCAACAGCGAATTTCTGAAAATGTGCGGTAGCGCCTGCGAAGGACTGGTTTTACCGGCAGGCCCGATCCTGGTTGCGGATCAGTTGCCGCCGGCCAACCCCATGCGCGCCACCGGCCTGGACTACACACAGAAATATGAGGCGCAATATGGCAAGGGTTCGGTCAGCGGGTTCGGTGGACATATGAGCGATGCCGGCGCGCTGGTTGCTGCCGCCATTCCCAAGGCGCTGGCCGGTGGCGGCAAGCCTGGTACCGAGCAATTTCGCCAGGCGCTGCGCGATGCACTGGAAAACACCAAAGAGGTGGTCGGCGTGCATGGCGTATTTAATATGTCCGCCAAAGATCATTCAGGTCTGGACGAGCGCGCGCGGGTACTGCTGCGAGTCAAGAACGGCCACTGGGAATTTGCCCAGGACCTGAACTGAGGCAAAAAGCCTCAGGCAAAACAACGGAAAGACAATGGATTGGTCAATCGCAAAGATTCTGATGCAGGACGGGCTGGTGACAGGCGTCATTTATGCATTGCTGGCAGTATCGCTGGTACTGGTGTTTGCTGTCACGCGCATTATTCTGATTGTGCAGGGAGAGTTTGTGACCTATGGGGCACTCACCTTTGCGGTCCTGGCCGATGACCAGGTGCCGGGAACCCGCTGGCTGCTCGTGATCGCCGGTTTGCTGGTCTTTGCGCGCGAGCTGTGGCTGGTGTTCCAGGGCAAGCCCGTGGCCACACTGGTCAGGTCGGCGCTGTTTTGCCTGGCGTTGCCCGTTATCGTATTTTTTGCGGTGCCGGCTGTTTTGGGTACGACGCCTTCACTTTGGGTCAAGGCATTGATGACCCTGTTTCTGGTCGTTCCGCTGGGGCCTATGCTTTACAAACTTGCCTATGAGTCCATGGCTGACAGTTCGGTGCTGGCGCTCTTTGTGATTTCCATTGCCGTGCACTTTGTTTTTGTTGGCATGGGCCTGGCTTTCTTCGGTGCCGAAGGGCGTCTGGTTGCCCAGCCATTTTTTGACGGCCAGCTTGAGCTGTTCGGCTTGAGCTGGACTTATCAAAGCCTGTTCGTGATTGCAATGACAGTTGTCATTATCGCTGCCCTGTGGCTGTTTTTTGGCTACACCCTGTATGGCAAGGCATTGCGGGCGACCGCTGTGAACCGGCGCGGCGCGCGACTGGTCGGCATCAGCACCAATATGTCCGGTTTCCTGACCTTTCTGCTCTCGTCCATTGTCGGAGTGCTCTCGGGCATCATGATCGTGTCGTTTATTTCGATTACGTACGAGACAGGTTTCATGATTGGTCTGAAGGGCTTTGTGGGGGCCATCATCGGTGGACTGATGAGCTATCCGATCGCCGCCGCCGGCGCGCTGCTGGTGGGCATCATCGAATCGTTTTCGACCTTCTGGGCAAGTGAGTACAAGGAAGTGATCGTTTTTGCGCTGATCATACCGGTATTGCTGATTCTGTCTGTGACCACTGGTCACGACGAAGAGGAGTAAACCATGAAAAAATGGTCTGTACCGGTGTTCATTTTCCTGCTGGCCCTGCTGCCGATGGTGCCCGGCGTACCTGAATTCTGGATCAATCAACTCAATGCGATCGGCATTGCCAGTCTGGTCGTTATCGGGCTGGTCGTGTTAACCGGCGTGGGCGGGCTGACTTCGTTTGGCCAGGCAACGTTTGTCGGTATCGGCGCCTACGCCACCGCATGGCTGTCTGCCACCATGGACGGGTCTCCCTGGCTGGGGCTGGTTCTGGGTATTGTGCTGACATTGTTGCTGGCGTTTGTGCTGGCGCAGGTGACATTGCGTCTGTCGGGACATTACCTGTCGCTGGCGACGATCGCCGTGTGCCTGATTTTTTATTACCTGTACGGAAACATGCCGTTTCTTGGACGACATGATGGTATCCCCGGTATTCCGCCAATTTCATTGTTTGGCTATCCATTGTTACAGGCGCAGAGTATTTACTATCTGATCTGGCTGGTGGTTCTGCTGGCTGCATGGACGGCAATCAACTTGCTGGACTCACGTAGCGGTCGCGCCATCCGTGCCTTGAAAAACGGCGAAAAAATGGCCGCTTCGTTCGGAGTACATACCTTCGGCTACAAGGTGATCGCCTTTGTATACGCCGCCGTGCTGGCCGGTCTGGCCGGCTGGTTATATGCGCACGAGCAGCGCGCAGTCAGCCCCAGTACGTTCGGCATCAATTATGGTATTGAGTATTTGTTCATGATGGTAGTGGGCAGTGTGTCTTCTGTCTGGGGCGGCATTTTCGGCGCCGCCGTCATTCTGACGCTCAAGGACCAGATCCAGGATATTGCGCCGCGCCTGTTCGATACCTCGACCAACTTCGAGCTGATTGTTTTTGGTGTACTGGTGGTGCTGGTGTTGCATCATGCGCGGGAAGGACTATGGCCAATCGTGACCCGTTTTTTTTCCGGCAACAGCGAACGCAAGGCGGCCAGTGGCGCTTTAACACAATGGTGGGCCGATGCCCCGTTATTGCCTAAAACCGACAGGCCACAAGCGGGCCGCCCGTTGCTGCAGGTAGCGCAGTTGCGCAAGGAGTTTGGCGGGCTGGTGGCAGTGAACGATATCTCCTTTAGCGTTGCTGCCGGTCAGATTGTGGGTCTGATCGGGCCCAACGGCGCAGGCAAAAGCACAACCTTCAATCTGATTACTGGTGTCACGCCGTTGAAGCGCGGTTCGATTGTTTTTCGCGACAAGCCTTTGCAATCGACGAAACCAGAAGATATTGCCCGATTGGGAATCGCACGCACCTTTCAGCATACCCAATTGCTGCCGCAGATGAGTGTGCTGGAAAATGTGGCGCTGGGTGCGCATCTGCGGCGCTCGGCCGGTGCCATACGCAGCATATTGCGACTGGATCGGCGTGACGAGGCGGCCCTGCTGCGCGAAGCGGCCATTCAACTGGAGCGGGTTGGGCTGGGCGATTGCATGTTCGAGCTGGCCGGTAATCTGTCGCTGGGAAAACAGCGGATCGTGGAAGTGGCACGGGCGCTGGCGCTTGATCCAACACTGCTGTTGCTGGATGAGCCGGCAGCCGGCCTGCGCTATATGGAAAAGCAGGAGCTGGCTGCCGTGTTGTCCGGATTACGTGATGAGGGCATGAGCATCCTGCTGGTAGAGCACGATATGGACTTTGTAATGAAACTGACCAGCCATTTGGTGGTGATGGATTTCGGCACAAAAATTGCAGAAGGCACGCCGGCACAGATTCAGCAGAACGACAAAGTCCTGCAAGCCTACCTGGGCGGGATTGATGATGATGTCATCACAGATGAAATTGCGATCGATACGACCGATAATAATGAGGTGCGCGTATGAGCCGGTTACTGGAAGCACATAATATTCATGCGCAGTACGGCAAGGTGCTTGCGGTTAATGATGTGTCTCTGGCCATGGATCAGGGACAGGTGGTGACGGTGATTGGCGCTAATGGCGCCGGCAAGTCGACGCTGCTCAATACCCTGATGGGCGCCTTGCCGACGTCCGGCCGCGCTCACGGACGCATTCTGTACCGCGGGCAGGACATCAGCCGGATGCCTGTGGAAGAGCGCGTGGCGGCAGGCCTGTGCCTGGTGCCGGAAAAGCGTGAGTTGTTCACCAGTATGTCGGTGCAGGACAACTTGCTGCTTGGCGGGTTTCGTCAGTATCGCCAGCGTGTTGCCGGCTGGCGCGATACGCTGGACCAGGTTTATCAGCTGTTTCCGCGTTTGCTGGAGCGCCGCGATCAGCGCGCCGGCACGCTCTCCGGCGGCGAACGCCAGATGCTGGCCGTGGGACGAGCGATGATGGCAAAACCTACGTTGCTCATGCTCGATGAACCCAGCCTGGGACTGGCGCCGCGCGTGGTGCAGGAAGTGTTTCGCATCATCCTGCGATTGCGCGAAACCGGTGTGTCGATACTGCTGGTCGAGCAGAACGCGCGTGCCGCGCTGCAGGCCTCCGATTACGGTTATGTGCTGGAAATGGGCGAGGTAGCGATGGAAGGCTCATCGCAGATTCTGCGCGCCGATCCCAAGGTAGCGCAAAGTTATCTGGGACTGGGACACAGCAATGGCAACAAGGTGCAGGATTGATCCCCATCTAATGCGCTGTTGCTGACGCATGGGCAGTGGGAAAAAGAGGGCTGAACCTGCCTGGGTGGTGTCAGGCATGCCATTCACATTATGCTTCGAGTTGTTTTGAGTGCGCCGGGCGTATGCACCAGGACAGAATGAGGGCCAGCAGGCAGATTCCTGCGATAATCACAAATGTGATTGTAAAGGCCTGGGCAACACCGTCTGCCGCAGTGTCGGTAATGCCCTGTGGTCCAAGTGCCATGGCGAACACGCCAGACATGAGGGATGCCCCGGTCATCAATCCCAGGTTGCGTGATAATCCCAGCAATCCTGAGAGCAACCCGCGTTGCGCCTGGGATGCGCCCAGCATAATGACAGTACTGTTGGCTGCCAGAAAAAGCTGAAAGCCAGGGGTGAGTAGTACCAACGCCATGATATAACCGGCAACGCCCATAAATCGCGGAAAATAGGCCAGCGCGATCAGACCGAGCGTGGTCTGGACCAGGCCCGCCATGCGCGTGCGCTGAGCGCCAATGCGATCGGCCAGGCGCCCGGCCGGGACCCCTGAGATGGCTGCCACCACCGGACCGACTGCCATCACCAGGCCGATTCCCGCTTCGTTCAAACCCAACCCGAAGGATAGAAAAAACGGACCGATTACCAGAGTGGTCATCATCGGAATGGACACCAGCAGATTCATCAGCAGCGCCGTGCCGGTAAGCGGATCACGCAAGTGTGTGAGTGGAACCAGAGGCGAGGGCGTGCGCGACTGGACCCGAAGAAACACGACAAGCGTGCCGGCAGCGCACACCAATAGCAGGGCTGAACGCATTGCCGTATTGCTGTCGCCGCCGACCGTACCCAGTCCGTACAGAATGAGCGTTGCCGTCAACAAGGCTGTACCTGCCCAGTCTGGTGGGGCGGCGCCCGGGCTTCTGTCGCTGGCTACAGTTGGAATGACCCTGCCTGCAAATATCAATAGACCAGCGCCTAGAATGGCCAGCATGATGAACGCTGCGCGCCAGCCCATACTGCCAATGAGCACACCACCGAGCGAGGGACCCAATGCGGTGCCGATGGCGGACATAGTTCCGAATAGTCCCATCGCTGAGCCGGTTCGATCCCTGGTCACGAACTCATGGACCATCGAGATGGGTAATGCCATCAGGGTTGCACCACCGACGCCCTGAACCACCCGTCCCAGTACCAATATGTCAAGGGTCGGCGCTACCGCGCACAGCCCTGATGCCAGCACAAAGAGCGTTAGTCCGACGATGAGCACGCGTCGATGACCGAAAAGATCACCAAGCTTGCCCGCCAGGACGATTGCGACTGTGATTGTGATTAGGTAGGCAAGCATGACCCATTGCACGGCAGGCAACGTTGCGTTGAAATCCCGTGTCAGGGCGGGTAGCGCCACCGTGGCGATACTGACACCAAGTGATGCCAGCAGCATTGCACCAGCCAGTGCCATTAATATGAGCGCAGTTGCTTGTTTCCCGGGAAGTACATGCATGATTTTTCCTTGCCTGCAGATGTTGTGCCCGGTATTATGCAACTTCAAGCCAACTTTAAGTCAAGCTATGAATCTGATTGATATTGCCGCGCTGTCCCAAAGCAGTGGTGTTCCTCCTTCGACCTTACGCTACTATGAAGAACTCGGATTGATCCATTCCTGCGCTCGGCATGGTCTGAGACGCCAGTACGATGAGCAAACGCTTACTCAACTGGCGTTGATTTCATTGGGAAAGGCTGCCGGTTTTTCTCTGGAACAGATCAAGGGGATGTTCGGCCAGGATGGGTCACCGAACCTGTCGCGTCCCATTCTGCATGAACGTGCCGATGCAATTGAAGATCAGGTCCGCCGCTTAAAGGCGCTCCGGGATACGTTGCGACATGTGGCAGATTGTCCAGCGCTCAGTCATATGCAATGTCCGAAATTTCAGCAGCTTTTACGCGTCATACACCCGCAGGCAGCCGGCGTACGGCCCAGGCGTTCGAAAAGGCAAAGACAGGGCGAGTGATCCGCTTAGCATTACCAGCCTGTATGAGCCAAAGCGTCACTAACGAGCAGGAATCAGATTGCTTGCGGATGATAAACGAGGGCACAAGGCCAAGTGTTGCATACGCTTTTGCAAGAGCGACATGGGGCTGTCAGGCATTCGGCCCCAGGACTCAAGGGTTTGCTCAGCCCCGTTATGCCGCTTGTTTGATCGTCTTTTTAACCGATTTAACGGTCTTTTTTAATGCGGTTTTCTTTGCTGGCGGGGCTGTCTCTGTTTTTCTGGCCGGCCGACGCTTTACGCCCTCCAGATTCTTTTCTTTGAATTCACACAGATCTTCAATCCCGCATTGCATGCACTTGGGCGCGCGCGCCACGCAAATATACCGGCCATGCAGAATCAGCCAATGATGCGCATCCAGCAAGTATTCCCTGGGCACGAAGCGCATGAGTTTGTCTTCGACTTGCCTGACGTTTTTGCCTGGAGCCAGGCCGGTTCGATTGGACACGCGAAAAATGTGCGTGTCCACGGCCATGGCTGGTTGGCCAAAAGCGGTATTGAGAACGACGTTGGCGGTTTTTCGTCCGACACCGGGCAGTGCCTCGAGCGCTTCGCGATTATCGGGCACGACGCCCTGGTATTGCTCCTGCAGGATGGCACAGGTTGCCAGTGCATTTTTGGCCTTGGTCTTGTATAACCCGATCGTGCGGATCTTTTCGGTAAAGGTGTCCAGCCCCATATCCAGAATGTCTTGCGGGGTTTTACAGGTGTCGAAAATATGGCGGGTGGCCAGGTTGACCGATTTATCGGTCGCCTGCGCCGACAGCAAAACGGCGATCAGCAACTGGAACGTGTTTTCGTATTCAAGCTCTGTGGTGGGGTTGGCATTGGCTGCGGCCAGTCGTTCGAAAATGAGTTTGCGTTTTGCTGCATTCATGAAGTACTACCGGATTGATTTGTGGTTTTGCGACGTGCGCGCGCCCGCTGCAACGCCAGTGCAATGGCTGCTTTTTTGGCGTCTTCGGCTGTTGGCGCCGTCGTGGACTCCTGGTGCGATTGTGGCTGGTGCTCGGCTGGTTGCTGGGGATGGGCGGTCTGGGCGTCTGTCTGCAGGCTGGGGGTGGCCGCCTGAACGCCAGCACGGCGCATCCGTTCTTCTTTTTCCAGGGCATGCAGTTGCAGCCGGTGTGCCCGCTGTTCATGGCGGGTTCGGGCAGCGTCGGCGTCCTCTTGCGTCCATGGGCGATTGGCATCGACCATGGCGATGCAGTCTACCGGACAGGGGGCAACACACAGCTCGCAACCCGAGCACAAATCGGGGATGATTGTGTGCATGAATTTATTGGCCCCCATAATGGCGTCCACCGGACAGGCCTGGATGCATAAGGTACAGCCGATACAATGTGCTTCATCGATCACCGCTACGAGCAGGGGGCCCGGCTGGCCGCAGGACTCATCCAGCGGTAAAACGGGGGTATCGAGCACCGCTGCAAGTTTTTCAATGCCGGCATCGCCGCCGGGCGGACAGCGGTTGATCAGCGTGGTGCCCGCCGCCAGGGCCTGCGCGTACGGACGACAGCCGTCGTAGCCGCATTGCGTGCATTGCGTCTGGGGTAATACCGCGTCTATGCGGTCGATGAGGAGGGCGTGATTCATAGGGGGCAATAAGAAAAGGACGCGGCCAGAGCCACGTCCCTCTCATTGTACCGAAAATGGCAGTGTCAGTTGCTTTCAGGCGGCAGCAACAGCCTGACTGACGCTCTTTTCTTCGGTTTCGGTGATAAAAGCTTCCACTACAGGGAAAATCTGCTTTCTCCATTTGGAGCCGGAGAATATGCCATAGTGGCCGCAGCCTTTGGCCAGAAAGTGCTTCCTGTCCTCTTTTTTAAGGCCGGAACACAGTTTCTGGGCGGCTTCGGTCTGGCCATAGCCGGTGATGTCGTCGTTTTCACCTTCGATAGTCAGCAGGCGGGTGTGGGCAATGTCCTGGGGTTTGACCAATTCATCGTGTACTTTCCATTCGCCCTTTGGCAGCAGGTGGTCCTGGAATACGACACGGATGGTGTCCAGATAATACTCAGCGGGCAGATCCAGCACGGCATTGTATTCGTCATAAAACCGGCGGTGGTGTTCTGCTTCGGACAACTGGTCGGACATCAGGTTCATGTAGAAGTCATAATGCGCTTCCATATGTTTGTCCGGATTCATTGCCACAAAACCTGCGTGTTGCAGAAAACCGGGGTAAACCTTGCGGCCCGCGCCCGGGTAGCGACCGGGTACAACGTGGATCAGCTTGTTTTCGAACCACGAGAATGGATTTGAGTCGGCCAGGCTATTGACCTGTGTAGGTGACAGCCGGGTATCAATGGGGCCACCCATCATGATCATCGATTTGGGCATGGCGTCGTGTTCGCCGGCCGAGGCCATGAGCGAGATGGCGGCCAGCACCGGTACGGTGGGCTGGCAGACAGACATGATGTGCATGTCGGGGCCGACAACGTGGATGAATTCACGGACATAGTCAACGTAGTCGTCCAGGTGAAATGGTCCCTTGCTGGGAGGCACCATACGGGCGTCCACCCAGTCTGTGATGTAGACATCGAAACTGGTCAGCATGGTTTTGACGGTGTCGCGCAAAAGCGTGGCATGGTGTCCCGACAGCGGTGCCACGATAAGCACTTTTGGATCGCCGCCCGGATTCTTGCTGTGTTCGCGTTCGAAGTGAATCAGATTGCAGAAGGGCTTGGCTCGCGTGGTGGTAATCGTGATGTTGCTTTTTTTGCCCTGCACCGTGACCGTGTCGATATTCCACTCGGGCTTTTCGTAATCTTTGCCCAGGCGATGGAACAGTTCAAAGCCGGCGGCAATGTTTTTTGACAGGGGGAGGTAGGTGTAGGGACTGAAGGGGTTGGTGAAGAGGTTGGAGCCGATTTGTGTGAACGATGCCATCGGCGAAAGAAAACTGCGGGTTAGCTCATGGAGCTGGTAAAGCATGATCATATTCGGTCCATATCCAACGAAGGTCGGCGTTCAATGAAAAAATTCTAACACTCGCTACTGGCAAGAATGTGAAATATGCGCGCACATTTGTTAAGAATCGCCAAGAAACGATAATATGTTGCTGCGCAGCAATAGGCTCTGGGGAAATACTAGCAAGAATTTTCATGAAATACTATACGGTTATATACGGGGTTACCCGCCCGGCGGGTCACAACGCCCGCAAATATACCCATGATCCTTTGCTGGTGTCCGTGATCCTTACCAGTAGTTTTCCACGGCCAGAGAGCCGGCAACGCCGCGGCGGCCAGGGGCAAAGCCGCGGTCGGCAAGGATTTTGCGAGCGTCCTTCACCATTGCCGGGTTGCCGCAAAGCATGACACGGGCTACCGCCGGATCCAGACTGGCGCCAGCCAGTTGTTCCAGTTCACCCGACTCGATCAATGTGGTAATGCGCGCCTGCGGCATGCCCGGCACGGGCTCGCGCGAGGCTACCGGCAGGTACACGAACTGCTGGTCATTGGCCGCATGGGTTCGGGCAAAGCGTGCAATATCGTCCTGGTAGGTCAGTTCGTTGGCTTGTCTGACGCCATGCACGAGGATGATGCGTTCAAACTGCTGCCAGGTCTGTGGATCGTCCAGCATGGGCAGGTAAGCAGACAGGCCGGTGCCCGTGGCCAGCATCCACAACTGCCCCCCTTGGGGGAAGCGCTCAATGGTCATGAACCCGAATGCGGTTTTGTCGATATACACGGCATCGCCTACCTGCAGATCATGCAGGCGCGGGCTGAACTGCCCATCCGGTACCACAATTGAATAGAACGCCAATGCATTGGCATGCGGCGGAGTGACCATGGAATAAGCACGCCAGATGTCGGGTTTGGCGTCGATCTGCGGGTTTTCCGGCAGGCCGAGCCGGGCGAACTGGCCGGGAACAAACGCGAATGCAGGATCCTTGGTCGTAACAATCGAGAAAAGTTTTCCGGGGATCCACTCTGTTCGGGCAGTAACGATCTGGCTTGTGTATTTTTCCTGTGTCATACGGCGGGGTGTGCCTTCCTTCAGCGTTCGAGGTATTGCAGTTTATTTTCTTTTCCGTTCCATTCGTCGGCGTCAGGCAAAGGCTTGACAGACCGGCTGATGGTCGTAAAATCAGCACTGAGTTCGGCGTTGATGGCGATAAACTTCATTTGGTCCTGGGGCACATCTTCTTCAGCAAAAATGGCGTTCGCAGGACATTCTGGTATACAGACGGCGCAGTCGATGCATTCGTCCGGATCGATAATCAGAAAATTGGGGCCTTCCTTGAAACAATCCACCGGGCAGACATCGACGCAGTCGGTGTATTTACATTTGATGCAATTTTCGGTCACGACGTGAGTCATTACCACTCCAGATTAAATATTTATTTGTCAAATTAGGATTTTACCTAATCTTTAGGGGAATATGCTCAAAACCCTATAGCTGTGATATGGTTATGAAAACACCTATGACGTTACCATGATCATCCAATCCCTACTCGATACAGACCTGTACAAGTTCAGCATGATGCAGGTGGTACTGCATCACTTTCCGGGGGCGCAGGTCGAATACCGCTTCAAATGCCGCTCCAAAGGCATTGACCTGCAGCCGTATATCGAAGAAATCCGCAGCGAAATCCACGATTTGTGTCAAATCAAGTTCTCCGAAGACGAGCTGGACTATCTGCGTAATCTGCGCTTTATCAAAGGGGATTTCGTTGAGTTTCTGGGGCTGTTCCATCTGCCTGAAAAATGCATTTCCGTGACGCCAGGTCAGGAACCGGGAGAAATCTCGATTGAGGTCAAAGGCTCCTGGCTGCACACCATCCTGTTCGAAATCCCCGTACTGGCCATTGTCAACGAGGTGTATTTTCGCAACAAGGCGCCTGGCCTGGACTACGAAGAGGGGCGACGACGCCTCGAAGAAAAAATTCAACTGATCACCAGCTCGGCCGATATGGCCAACTTCAAGGTGGCCGAATACGGCACCCGTCGCCGTTTTTCAGGAGAGTGGCATCACGAGGTGGTGCAGACACTGCAAAAACAGATGGGCATCAACTTTGCGGGCAGCAGCAATGTGCTGATGGCCAAGCAATACGGTGTAACACCCTTGGGCACTATGGGTCACGAGTACTTGCAGGCCTGCCAGGCATTAGGGCCTCGCTTGCGCGACTCACAGGTGTTTGCCCTGGAGAAGTGGGCTATGGAGTACCGGGGCGACTTGGGGATTGCGCTGTCCGACGTGTATGGAACCAACGCATTCCTGCGTGATTTCGATATGTATTTCTGCAAGCTGTTTGATGGCGCCCGGCATGATTCGGGCGATCCGTTCGAATGGGGCGAGCGTCTGCTGGCCCACTACCGCAATAACAGGGTCGATCCGTCCACTAAAACATTGGTGTTTTCCGACGGTCTGAGTTTTCCGGTGGCCATGGATATCCATCGGCGCTTTAGCGGACGCTGCAAAGTATCCTTCGGGATTGGCACCAATCTGACCAATGACCTGGGTGTCAAACCGCTGCAAATCGTCATGAAAATGGTGCGTTGTAATGGGCAGCCGGTCGCCAAGGTCTCGGACGAGCCGGAAAAAACCATGTGCGACGATCCGGCCTATCTGACCTATCTGCGCCATGTCTTTGATCTGCCGCCTGCGTGATTGAAAAACGACATTCTGTTTGCGCCGCAATCGCGCGGGCTGTGTGATAATGCACGCTTTCGACAACGTTCAAACAGGAGTCAGTCATGAGTGATATCAAGCGTACCAATGTAGGCAGCCGCCTTTCCGATATGGCCGTATTCAACGGTGTAGCCTATCTGGCAGGCCAGGTGCCCGACGATGCCACGCTCGATATGGAAGGCCAGACCAAACAGGTGCTGGCCACCATCGATTCTTTGCTCAAGGAGGCGGGTACCAGCAAAGAGCGTTTGCTGATGGTGCAGATCTTCGTAGCCAACATGAAAGAATTCGATCAAATGAACAAGGCCTGGGACGAGTGGGTTTCAAAAGAAAATGCCCCACCGCGCGCCACTATCGAAGCCCGTCTGGCCAACCCTGACTATAAAGTGGAAATCGTCGCAACGGCGGCCCTGTAAACCTGCAAGTTACCCGATGGTACACGAGTAACGGCGCCGGCCAGCTTCGCGCTGGCGCCTGTCGTGCGTCGACAATCTCGGCGGAAGCGCTGTTTTTGCCATCATACCCGCGCCATCCAGCACACATACCTTGACCTGGACTTTGCACTGGCAGATACCTGCGCGCTGCGGTAATGGTTCGGCCTCATGCTTGACGATGGCGATGGAATCCGGATTTTTGCGTTGCGGATAGCCACGGCTGATGAAAAACCGGTTGTGCGGGGGCAGGCAGGTTCCCGACTGATAGACGGCAAGGCGAGGCAACAGAGGCTTACAGCAGCGCATACAGGGTAGCACCGATTTGTCCCGCCTGCTGACGCTGTGCCTCGGAGAGCGTTTTGGGCGCCAGAATGGCCGCTTCGGTATCGCTGCGCATGTTCAGGATAATGCCGGGCACTCGTTCATTGAGCCGCCAGCCGCTGCAAATGCGCCGTAACTGGCGCAGCGCGCCTTCGCCATCGCTGCCGGCGGTAATGATCACGCTGAAAATGCGACCTTCTATGCGATGCAGCACCGGGTAATACAGCCGATCCAGGCACTCCTTCATCTGGCCGCTGAGCGAGGCCAGATTTTCCGGTGCACAAAACAGGTATGCGCCTGCTTCAAGCATATCTTCGGGGGTCACGTCGCAGGCGCGTTTCAAATAAACGTTGTGGGACTCGCCAAGCTCCTTGCGGATCGCCTGCGCTGAGTCATATGCCTGTCTTGCGGCGGCTTCGGCGGCGCCGGTTCTGGAGTGCCACACAATCAGCAGCGCGCTGCCGGTAATTTCATTTGACATAGAATAAAGTGCCGGCCGGTCTGGCGACAATAAGTGACGCCGGTTCTTCTGGGTGCTACAGGCCGGTAACGCGTCTCCTGTCGATAAAGAGTGGATGGGGGGACAGTAATTTCAGCCAACGTGCGCAGCCAGCCTGCGAGCCAGGGCAGGGCGTTGGCCTGATCCGGCAGCGGATCTGTTTGCATGACAAGGAATTTGCGGCTGCGGCCGGCTGTTTACTGTACTCGTCAAATTGTCTACCGGATAAACAATTCACGCAAGCCTGCTCTTTTTTGGCCAGCGGCGTTAAAATACCCATTTGCACAAACACGCCGTTGCTGGCCCGATTGTTTTTGTCCGCCTGGTATTGCCGGGGCGAATTGACAATCAGGGAACGCAGGCTGTTGCCGCTCTAATCGATATTCCCAATATATCCACCTGCACCCGCTTATGAAAACAACAGAACCCGAGTTCATACCGGATTCCTTCCAGGACAACGCATGGATGAATGCCGTATGTGCCGGTCTGGACGATGCTGGCCGCAAAATGGTGGAGCAGGCGGTGGCCTGGTGCGATCCGATCTTGCACGACGCATCCATCGCAACCGGAGAGCCGTCCATCCATCATGCCAAGGGCATGTTGCAAATCCTTGCCCTGTTGCAATTGGATGCCGCGACGCTGGTGGCCGCATTGGTGCTGGCCATTCCCATTGATCTGGAGGACGAGTCTGCGCAGGATCAGAAAAATGAGCTTATCAGGCTTTTCGGACTGGAAACCTTCAGCCTGATCAACGGTTCGCGGGCGCTGTTGCGGATCGGGGCGATCGCGCGCAATGCTTCATCGCAAGGCCACAACGAATCGTCCGGCCAGCGGGAAATGCTGCGCAAGATGCTGCTGGCGATGGCCAGCGATCTACGAATTGTGCTGATTCGCTTGGCATCGCGCCTGCAGACGCTGCGCTGGTATGCCGAAACCAAGAATCCATGCCCGATCGAACTGGCCGAAGAAACGCGAGACGTCTATGCCTCGCTGGCCAACCGGCTGGGTATCTGGCAAATCAAGTGGGAAATGGAAGACCTGTCTTTCCGGTTCCTGTCGCCCGACATCTATAAGGACATCGCCCGCAAACTCGAAGGCAAACGCATCCAGCGCGAAGCGCGCATTCAGTCCCTGACTGATGATATTGCCGGATCCCTGGCTGATATGGGTATCGAGGCCGACGTATCGGGTCGTGCCAAGCATATCTACAGCATCTATAACAAAATGCGCAATAAGCGGCTGACTTTCGAGCAGCTGTATGACCTGCTGGCCATCCGTATCATCGTGGCCAATGAACGGGACTGCTACGCAACGCTGTCGCTGCTGCAGGCCCGCTGGACGCCGGTCATGAACGAGTTTGATGACTATATTGCTCGTCCCAAACCCAATGGTTACCGATCTTTGCATACGGTGCTCAAAACCACCGATGGGCATACTTTCGAAGCCCAGATCCGCACCCGCAAGATGCACGATTTTGCCGAGTACGGGATGGCGGCGCACTGGCGTTACAAAGAGGCTGGCCCCAAGGGTGGCCAGGTCTCCGCCGTGTCCATGTACGATCGCCAGGTCTCCTGGATGCGCCAGTTACTGGCATGGCGCAAGGAAGTCGGCCTGCCGATCAACGATCCAGCAGATAGCTCGCTCCAGGCCTCAACAGCACCGGCAACGGCGTCAGTCGATGCAGCGGTGCCGGCGGCGCCGGAACCCAAAGCAGGGCAGCTGCGACAGGAACGCCACAATAAAAAAGCGGCTGAACGCATTTATGTGCTTACGCCGCAGGCGCGTGTTATCGAATTGCCTGAAGGGGCCACGCCGGTCGATTTCGCCTATCACCTTCATACAGACCTGGGGCATCGCTGCCGGGGCGCACGGGTAGACGGGCAGATGGTGGCCCTCAATACCAAGCTGCTTAACGGGCAGACGGTGGAAATCATTGCCGCCAAGTCGGGCGGGCCGTCGCGGGACTGGATTAATACTCAGCTAGGCTATCTGGCCAGTCCGCGGGCCCGTGCCAAGGTGCGCTTGTGGTTCAACGCCATCGCGCTGCAAAAGCGCATAACCACCGGCCAGGATCTGGTGGAAAAAGAGTTGGCCCGGCTGGGCAAAACGGCGGTCAATCTGGAACAGCTGGCCGAGCGGCTGGGGTTTGCCAACAGCGATGATCTGTATGTTGCCGTTGCCAAGGATGAATTCAGCCTGCGACAGATCGCAACGGCCTTTCAGGAGGCCGATCCTGACCCAGGCGCTGGGTACGATACCATTGTGGCGCGCGAGTCGGGGGCGCAAAGCGCGGTCAAGACAGGCAAAAGCGGTGTGCTGGTGGTCGGGGTCGATTCACTGCTTACGCAACTGGCCCGGTGCTGCCATCCGGCGCCGCCGGACCCGATCAGCGGCTTTGTCACGCGGGGGCGGGGCGTGTCCATTCACCGCAGCGATTGTCCCTCGTTTGCGGTCATGCAAAACAAAAGCCCCGAGCGTGTTATCGAGGTCGCCTGGGGCGATACCGGGGATACGGTCTATCCGGTCAATATTGCCATCCATTCGCAGGATCGCAGCGGACTGCTCAAGGATCTGACTGAATTGTTTTCCCGCATGAAACTGAATGTGGTGGGCGTCAATACGCAGAGCAAGGCCTCGATTGCCCATCTGCATTTTACCGTTGAGGTGCGGGACGGCGAACAGCTGAGAAAGGCCATGAACGCCATATTGGATATCCCCGGAATTATCAGCGCTGCACGTTGTTAAAACATGTAAAATAGCCCTTTACTGCTCGTCTGAACCCGACGCCAGGAGCCAATTTGACTGCTTATTCCTTTCCCGACAACAGGGGCCATTTCGGCCGTTACGGTGGCGTTTTTGTCGCCGAAACGCTGATGCACGCTGTTTCGGAGCTGAATCAAGCCTATGAAAAATACAAGGAAGACCCTGATTTTGTCGCCGAGTACCGGTACGAACTGGCGCACTTTGTCGGGCGACCCAGCCCGGTCTATCACGCCCGCCGCTGGTCTGAACAGCTGGGTGGGGCGCAAATCTGGTTCAAGCGCGAAGACCTGAACCATACCGGTGCCCATAAGATCAACAATTGCATCGGGCAAATCCTGCTGGCACGCAAAATGGGCAAAAAGCGCATTATTGCCGAAACCGGCGCAGGTCAACATGGCGTGGCAACGGCGACGGTGGCCGCGCGCTATGGCATGGAATGCGTGATCTATATGGGCGCCGAAGACGTGCGGCGGCAGGCGTCAAATGTATATCGCATGAAGTTGCTGGGGGCGACGGTGGTGCCGGTGGAATCCGGATCGCGTACCCTCAAAGACGCCCTGAACGAAGCCATGCGTGACTGGGTTACCCGCATTGACGACACCTATTACATTATCGGCACCGTTGCCGGTCCTCATCCCTATCCGGCCATGGTGCGCGATTTCCAGCAAATCATTGGCCAGGAATGCATAGAGCAGATGCCTGCCTGTGCCGGTCGCCAGCCGGATGCGGTCATCGCCTGCGTGGGCGGCGGCTCCAATGCCATGGGCATTTTCTATCCCTATCTCTCGCATGCCAAGGTCAAGCTAATCGGCGTAGAAGCCGCTGGCCAGGGACTGGATACCCCCCGCCACGCGGCTTCCATCAATGGCGGGCAGGTGGGCGTCTTGCATGGCAATCGCACTTACGTACTGCAGAATCGCGATGGGCAGATTCAGGAGACCCATTCTGTATCGGCGGGGCTCGATTACCCCGGTGTCGGCCCTGAACACGCCTGGCTGCACGACAGTAAACGGGCCACCTACGTGGCGGTAGACGACAATGCCGCCCTGGACGCGTTTGGCCAGTGTTGTCGTCTGGAAGGCATTATGCCGGCCCTGGAGTCGGCGCATGCGCTGGCCTACGCAGCCACGTTGGCGCCCACCCTGTCACGCGAATCCATTTTGCTGGTGTGCCTGTCCGGGCGCGGCGACAAGGATATGCACACCGTTGCCGAATATACCGGCATTGCGCTGTAAGGAACGGTAATGAGCCAGCAACGGATCAATAAAACATTTGCAAGGCTGGGACGGCGTACCGCCCTGATTCCGTACATCGCGGCAGGCGACCCGAATCCGGCGGCAACGGTTCCGCTCATGCACGGGCTGGTCAGGGCCGGGGCCGATATTATCGAGCTGGGCGTGCCGTTTTCCGATCCCATGGCCGACGGCCCCGTGATTCAGCAGGCCACAGCACGCGCCATTGCCCAGGGCGTGGGCTTGCGCGATGTACTTGACATGGTCGCCGTGTTTCGCAAGCTGGACCAAAGCACGCCGGTCGTGTTGATGGGCTATGCCAATTCGATTGAAGCGATGGGGCAGCAGCAGTTTGCAGTCCAGGCAGGTAAATCGGGTGTAGATGGGATATTGATTGTAGACTGTCCGCCAGAAGAATATGATGACTTTGCAGGGGATCTTCGTGCTCAGGGAATTTCGCCTATTTTCCTGCTGTCGCCGACCTCGACCGAGGCGCGGATCCAGGCAGTGGCAAAACGGGCCGAAGGATACCTTTACTACGTGTCCCTCAAAGGCACCACCGGTTCATCGACCATTGATATCAGCCAAGTGCGCGAACGGGTCGCAAGCATCAAGAAACATGTATCCATTCCGGTTGGCGTCGGTTTCGGCATTCGCGATGCAGCCAGTGCTGTACAGGTTGCCGAAGCTGCCGACGCAGTCGTTATCGGTAGCCGCCTGATCGAAACCATGACACAGGCGATCGCCCAACAACCAACGGCCAACCCGTCCGACGTGGCAGTAACCGCCGCCGAGGACTGGTTGCGCGAGATCCGGCAGGCGCTGGATCAGAGCAGAAAATAAGCATTCAGAAATAAGGATTGACAATGAGTTGGCTAGACAAGATTCTTCCTCCGCGCATTAATAAAAAAACCGAGCAGCAGGGCCGACGTGTGCCTGAGGGCCTGTGGGTCAAATGCCCGTCTTGCGAGGCGGTGCTGTACAACGACGACCTGGTCGAGACGGTCCACGTATGCCCCAAATGCAGCTACCATATGCGGTTGAATGCGCGTGCGCGGATTGACGCGCTGCTGGACGCCGATGGTCGTGTAGAAATTGGCGAAGGCATTCGCTCTACCGATCCGCTCAAGTTCAAGGATAGCCGCAAATACCCTGAAAGGCTGGCAGAAGCCACGCAAAAATCAGGCGAATCCGATGCGCTGGTCGTCATGAGCGGCAGCATCTGTACCGTCCCCGTTGTGCTTGCCTGCTTTGAATTCGATTTCATGGGCGGGTCCATGGGCTCGGTTGTGGGCGAGCGTTTCGTGCGCGGCGTTCGCGCAGCCATCCAGAACAAGACACCGTTTATCTGTGTGGCTGCCTCTGGCGGCGCCCGCATGCAGGAAAGCCTGTTCTCACTGATGCAAATGGCAAAAACCAACGCCATGCTGACCCGTCTGTCTCAGGAAGGGCTGCCGTTTATCAGTGTGCTGACCGACCCGACTATGGGCGGCGTGTCTGCAAGCTTCGCTTTCATGGGAGATGTCGTGATTGCCGAGCCCAAGGCGCTTATCGGTTTTGCTGGTCCGCGCGTCATTGAGCAGACTGTTCGCGAACAGTTGCCCGAAGGGTTTCAGCGTGCCGAGTTCCTGCTTGAAAAAGGCGCGGTGGACATGGTTATTGACAGACGCGAACTGCGTACGGAACTGGCGCGATTGATGGCCTTGCTCACAGGCCAATCCAGTGAAGCGGTGTCTGCCTGAGGCAGGAGGCACGGATGGATTCTGACGCTTTTCGACTCGAAAAAACGCTGACCTATCAGTTGCATCAGTTATCCAAACTGATCGATCGGCGTGTCGACTACTCAGATATTCAACGCATCGTCCTGAATGCCGGGGAAGGGCGCACGATTGCCGTCCTGGGGTATTACGGGACCTTGTCAGTGATCCAGCTGGCCCGGCTGGCTAATCTGGACAAGAGCCAGGCAAGCAGGGCAGTCGTATCGCTGGTTGAAAAAGGCATTATAGAAAAACGCAGCGACAGCCGGGATGCAAGAGCATTTGAACTGTTTTTGACCCCGGCCGGGCAGTCGGTCTATACGGATATCGTAGATCTGATTGTTCAGCGCAACGACGTGGCGCTCAAATCCCTCACGCCTCGCGAAAAACAGACCTTGTTCGGCCTGTTTGCCAAAATCCACCAGAATCTGACCGATTAACGCGTGCTTCGGCGCAAAGGTTAACTTGCGCGCGCAACGGCCGCGTCACGGGTAAATACCCATATCCGCTTGCTTGAATTTAGTTGATTTTTCAATTAAACTGCAAAAAAATAATGCCGCAGTACTTGCGCCATTTCAGGATAACAGCGTCAGGAGACTTCTTATGCACCAGCCCTTGCGGCAGCCGCGCGCCTCTCTATATCATCCTTACACCGTCCATGCTCCATACCACCCCGGGGCAGACCAGGACACCGCAGCGCCGGTGACCATTGTAGGCGGCGGGCCCATCGGGCTGGTTACCGCACTCATTCTGGCGCGCCACGGCATCCGTTCAAACGTGCTGATATCTGAATGCCAGGTGACCGAGGGCAGCCGGGCCATTGTTTTTACCAAACGCTCAATGGAAATCCTGGATTTTGCCGGGGTCGCAATGCGCATCATGACCAAAGCGCTGCCCTGGACCAGCGGCAATTCGTACTATAAAGGGGAACGGGTATTTCGCATGGAAACGCCGGTCGATGACAACGACCGTTTCGCGCCACTGAATAATCTGCAGCAGAATTGGCTGGAGACCTATCTGGTTGAGGCCGCACAAGCGCAGCCCCTGATCCGCTTGTGTTGGGGGAATCGGCTAACTTCTTTTACCCAGGACGCTTCAGGCGTTGCGCTGGTTGTTGATACGCCCGACGGCGAATATGCCTGCCGCACCCACTGGCTGGTCGCTGCCGATGGCGCGCGTTCGACAGTGCGACAGCAACTGGGGCTTGCTCTGGAAGGCGACAGCTACGAAGGCCGGTTTGTTATTGTGGATATCCGAATTGATCTGGATCTGCCTACAGAGCGGCTGGCGTTCTTTTCGCCCGATTGGAATCCTGGCAATACCATTCTGATGCATAAAGAGCCGGATGGTATCTGGCGTTTTGACTATCAGCTGGCAGCCGATGTCAGCAGCGAAGAAGCGCTGAAACCCGAGAGTCTGGCGGCAGCGGTCAATGCGCAACTGCTGATGATGGGATATCAGGATAAAAAATGGGAAATGGACTGGGCCTCAGTCTATTCGGCGCGTGCGCTCACCTTGCCTGACTACGTACATCAAAGAGTCATGTTTGTGGGGGATGCGGCTCATTTGCTTCCCATCTTTGGCGTACGGGGTGCCAATACCGGGTTTCAGGACGCAATGGACCTGGGCTGGAAACTGGCCGCTGTCGTCAATGGTCAGGCAGACATCGCGTTGTTGCATACCTACAGCGCAGACCGGGTAAGCGCCGCCAGGGAAATCATCGCAGAGGCGGGCAAAAGCACCCGTTTCATGGCGCCGCCAACGGCAGGTTTCCGATTGCTGCGTGATGCCACGCTTGGCTTGTCGCTTAAACATGATTTTGTGCGCCCGCTTTTTCACTGGCGTACCTCTCGTGCCCACGCCTATCGGGAATCACCCCTGAACTGTGCGCAGGACGATAATGCCATCATGCCTGCCACCCTTGAGAACGGTGGCGTGTTTGCCAACTTGAAGTTAGCCGATGGCAGCTATTTGTACGACCATTTTGGAGAGGGTTTTCAGATTATCTATATGGCTGGTGGGGAAGGGCCGCAGGTGGTGCCCGAGCCATTGAGGCAGGAAGTGAGTGCATTGCGTGCCGCCGGCAGGCCTGTGACTTTGCATGTGCTCGGTTCAGGAGACACTGCGATTGGGCCGCACGCCGATCATACCGCCTATCACGTCGCGACCGTTGTGTTGCGGCAGCGTTATGTGGCCAAAGGTGGGGAGGTGTATGTGGTCAGGCCGGACCATCACGTGAGTGCGCGCTGGCAGCACTACACCTGGGGCCGTCTAAGTCAATATATCGGACAATTGCCGGGTAGCCCTGGTCATAAGGAGAATTAAGATGAGTATTCAGACCCACGCGCTGGAGCAGGTATATGATCATTTGGCTGAAACCCTGGACTCAATCCCTGAGTCGGGTCGCACGCTGATGCTCACCCGGCTGGCGCTGTTGATGAGCGAACAAATCGGGCAGCAGGACTTGATCTGCGGGCTGATTGACGAGGCGGCGCTGACCGACTAATGGAAATTGCCACTATGCATAAATTGAGCACAGTAGCATGATTTATGCTGCATCCGGCTCTGGTTTTACAATCACACCTGGCCTCTGGCAATGTCGGTGCGTCAGTATAAAAACCTATTAGTGGAGATACGAAATGAACATCAAACAGTGGCTGTCCGTGGCTACCCTGAGTCTGGCCGGGATGGCGGCCCATGCTGCGTGGCCGGAAGGTCCTGTAACCTGGGTCGTGCCGTATCCGGCAGGCGGCGGCACAGACGTGATTGCCCGCACAGTGGCTGCGTCCCTGGAAAAAACGCTGGGGCAAACAATCGTGATCGAAAACAAGCCTGGCGGCGGCACTGCTATTGGCGCCTCGGCAATCTCCCGCGCCAAACCGGACGGCTACACCGTAGGCACGGCAGATTCTGGTACGCTGGCATTCAATCCGTCCCTATACAAAAGCCTGACGTATGACCCGGCAAAATTTACCTATATCGGCGGGCTGGCTCGATTCCCGCTGGTTCTGGCCGTACCGGCCAATTCGCCGTTCAAGACAGTCAACGCATTAATCGAAGCGGCCAAAAAAGAGCCGGGCAAACTGACGGCCAGTTCTGCCGGCGCCGGCTCTCCTCATCATCTGGCGCTTGAACGCTTCAAGCAGCTGACCAAAACAGATATTGTGCATGTGCCTTATAAGGGCGCGGCGCCCGCGTTGCAGGATTTGATTGGTGGTCAGGTTGACCTTATGTTTGGTGATTTGGGCTCGTCACTGCCCAATATCAAGGCGGGCAAAGTCCGGGTGCTGGCCGTGACCGTGCCCGAGCGGCTGGCTCTACTGCCCGATGTGCCCACTATGGCCCAGGAAGGCGTGGGCGATTTTGTTGCTTATGCGTGGCAGGGCCTGGTTGGTCCGGCAGGCATGCCTGACGAAGTCGTGAAAAAGCTGGATTCAGATCTGAAAGCCACGCTGGAAAGTGAGGCCGTGAGCAAAAAAGTGCAGGCGCTGGGGGTAGAGATCATGCCCATGGGGTCATCCGAATTCAAAGCCTATTCCGACAAGGAGCGCGATGACTGGGCCAAAATTATCAAGGCGGGAAATATCACGTTGCAATAAAGCTAAACAGCAATAAGCGACGCGTTGCAGTGCCGGACGCGGTGTTCAGGTTTATCGCAGCCGATAAATAAAAAGCCCCTTGTCATTGCACTGTGTTTAATACAGCGCTACAGACAAGGGGCTTTTTCCATTGTGCGGCCCGTTTCCAGTATTGGAGACAGGCCGGCAGTGGTTTACTCGTCGCGGGTTTCCACGATTTCCAGCGGTTCCGCCTGAGCCTGGCTACGTGCCTTGCGAGGACGTCCGGCAGGCTTTGGAGGAGGGGCCATCATTGCTTCTTCCGTGAGCCCGGAGCGAGTCTCTACCCATTCCATACCGACGCCAGAAACGATTTCTTTAAGCGCTTCCTTGTTGGCGGCAACGGTCGGAGCAGAAACAGCAGGTGCTGCGGAAGCCGGGGCTGATGCCGGGGCAACTGCAGGTGCCGCAGGCTCATCAGCAACGACTGCCGATTGTGGCTCTGCCTGCTCGGCAGGGGCCTGTGCCTGTGTCACAGTTTTTTCCGCGACCTCGGCAGGGGCCTCTACCGGTGTCTCGGCTATAGCAGCATGAGTGGCTGCTGGCGCCGGGACAGTGTCCGTCGCAGCGGCTACGGCCTGTTCCACTGGTTCAGCGGGGGCGGCTGGTGTTGCTGCTTCAACGGGTGTTGATGGCTTAACTGGCTCGGCTGCGGCTGCAGCTGCAGCCGGTTCGGCCAGGGCGGCCACCGGATGATCAGCGGCTGGTGCAGCAGTTGCAACGGTTTTGGCCGCAGGAGTGTCCGACACGGAAGTCGACTGATCGCTTTGCGCAGGCGATGCGGTATCGTCCGATGCTCCATTGCTTGCTGCCGGTGTAGTGACAGCCTGGCTTTCTGCTGCATCTGCCTGTGCCGTCGTGACGGCATCAGCAGTGGCGCCTGCGCCTGTAGCGAGCAGCACTTCGTTGGGCACGAAAGACGCTTTTTCGGAGTCTGTCGTCTCTACCGAATCATTCTGACGACGACCGCGACGGCTGCGACGGCGACGACGACGCGGTTCAGTATCACCGGTCGGCGTGTCTTCGCCTTCTGTAGCGCGATCGTTTTCGTCTTCGGAATCGTCGTCAATCAGATCCTGCTCGAGCGGGGTTGGGCGGGCAGCAGTGTCTGCGCTGGCCTGACGGCTACGGCGTGGTGCCGGTGCTGCTTCGGTCTGTGCGGTCTCTGACGCTTGTGCCTGCTCAGCATTTTGTGTCGCTACCGCTGCTGTGACTTCGGTCTCGTCGCCTGTGTTGCGGCGGTTGCGGCCTCGTCCACGGCGGTTGCGATTGCGACCACCGCTATCTTCCGTGCTGGCGTTCGCCTGGGCATTGGTGCTGCCTGGCGCTTTGCCCTCGGCAACGGTGTCCTGGGTGTCGCTATCGTCCTGCTTGCGCTGGCGTCCACGCGGATTGCGGCGGTTTTCGCCATCTTCCTCGGATTTGGTCGATGTGCGTTTGTCGCCACGGCGATTACGTCCACCGCGCTCGCCGCGTTCGCCGCTGGCAGCGGTGCGAGAGCCGCCGCGTGCGTTGCGTGCGCCCGATTTTTCGGTGGCAGAGGCTTCTTTTTGCGGTTCCGCAGGTGCAGCCGCTTTTGGACCAGCCAGCCACGACAGGACTTTCTGGAATATGCCACCGATACTTGGCGCCGCTGCTGCGCTTACCTGCGGCTGTGCAACTACTTGTGGTTTGATTGCACTAGGTGCAGGTTGGTCAGGAGAAATTCCTTTGACCAGTGCCTCTGGGCGCTCGTTATGTTCGGATTTTTCCTTGGTGGATTCCCATTTGACCGTCGTTTCCGGCGCTTCGATCAGGTCGATGCTGGCCTTGGGATCGTCCAGCCGGGAGTCATCGTAGCGGATGCGTTCGATATGATGGTGCGGTGTCTCGAAATGTTTATTCGGAATCAGGACCAGATTAACTTTCAGGCGAGATTCGAGTTTGACGATATCGGCCCGTTTTTCGTTCATCAGGAACGTTGCCACTTCCACTGGCACCTGTGCGTGCAGGGCAGCGGTATTTTCCTTCATGGCCTCTTCCTGTAACAGGCGCAGCACATTCAGGGCGCTGGATTCGACGTCACGGATGACGCCTGTGCCGTTACAACGTGGGCAGGTAATATGGGAACCTTCGTTCAGGGCAGGACGCAGGCGCTGACGCGACAGTTCCATCAGGCCGAAACGGGAGATTTTTCCCATCTGAACCCGGGCGCGATCCACATGCAGGGCATCGCGCAGCTTCTGTTCGACAGCACGCTGATTCTTGTTATCTTCCATGTCGATGAAGTCGATCACGATCAGGCCACCCAGGTCGCGCAGACGCAACTGGCGGGCCACTTCTTCGGCCGCTTCCAGGTTGGTGCGCATGGCGGTTTCTTCGATATCGGCGCCACGGGTGGAGCGGGCCGAGTTCACGTCAATGGCGACCAGGGCCTCTGTGTGGTCAATAACCACAGAGCCGCCGGAAGGCAACTGGACGGTACGTGAATACGCGGTTTCGATCTGGTGTTCGATCTGGAATCGCGAAAACAGCGGAACATCATCCTGATAGCGTTTGACGCGGTTGACATTGTCAGGCATAACGTCCTGCATGAATGCCGTTGCCTGTTGCGTAATGGCCTCGGTGTCGATCAGAATTTCGCTGATGTCCGGCGAGAAATAATCGCGGATGGCGCGAATAACCAGGCTCGATTCCTGATAAATGAGAACCGGGGCAGGGTAGTCTTTGGCAGCGGCATCAATGGCAGTCCACAGTTGCAGCAGGTATTTCAGGTCCCACTGCAGTTCGGGAACGCTGCGGCCAATACCGGCGGTACGGGCAATAATGCTCATGCCAGACGGCAGGTCAAGCTGCTCCATGGCATCGCGCAGTTCCTGGCGATCTTCGCCTTCGATGCGACGCGATACGCCGCCACCGCGCGGGTTGTTGGGCATCAGGACCAGATAGCGGCCAGCCAGGGAAATGAACGTGGTCAGGGCTGCGCCCTTATTGCCGCGCTCTTCCTTTTCTACCTGAATAATGAGTTCCTGGCCTTCGTGCAGGGCGTCCTGGATGCGTGCACTGCGCACATCCACGCCTTCCTTGAAATAGCTGCGGACCACTTCCTTGAAAGGAAGAAAACCGTGGCGATCGTGACCATAGTTGACAAAGCAGGCTTCCAGGCCGGGTTCAATACGTGTAATGACCCCTTTGTAGATGCTTCCCTTGCGTTGTTCACGGCCGGCGGTTTCGATATCGATGTCGATCAGCTTCTGGCCATCGACAATCGCAACGCGTAATTCTTCTTGATGCGTTGCGTTGAATAACATGCGTTTCATAGAGCAGTTTCTCCGTTAAACGAGAGCAACGAACGCCGTTGCACTCACCACGAATAACTGGTGAAACGTACGAATAGACGACTGACTCGTGCGGATCCCGCACGAGGTCGGGGCGCTTTATGTGGGACTGTCTGCCGTCGGATGTCGACGTGCAGCAGAGCCAGTCAGAAAATTAACAGAGTAAAGTAATTTCAATTGTTGAATTCTTCTGTGTTTTATCCTGCCGTTTCCTTGCGGTGCCGTCAGGACAAAATAAAAACCAGGGCGCTTCGTTCATTCTGTACGCTATAAACACAATGGCGGTGATATCTGTGGGCAGATGATGTATGGCCTGCCGCGTTGATAACAGATACGACAAGCGCCGCAGTGTTTATAAACCAGTCACTCAAAAGACTGAAATACAGATAGCGGATTGACGTTAGGACGGTACAATGCGTATTTGGCTGACGGGCGGAGACCTGCTTGCAGTTTCTTGGACTACGGGTTTCTCAACGCCGGACGGTTTTAATTCAGTCTTTTTGTGGTCTCCGAATTATAAGGCTCTTTTGAGTATGTGCAAACAAACTTCTGATAAAAAACCAACTTTTTCTGTCAGGCTGGTACGGGCAGATGCCGGATCCGACGGTCAGCGCATTGATAATTTTCTCATCCGCGAGTGCAAGGGGGTGCCCAAAAGCCATCTTTACAAGGCCATTCGCAGCGGCCAGGTCCGCGTCAACAAGGGGCGGGTACAGGCCGAATATCGGGTAAAAGACGGCGATGAAATCCGGATCCCCCCCTTGCGGGTGGCCACGCCCGATGAAACCCGGGTTGTGCCGGCAGGGCAGTTTCCGATCGTTTTCGAGGATGATGCGCTGATTGTCATCGATAAGCCGTCAGGTGTAGCCGTTCATGGCGGCAGCGGCGTGTCTTTCGGAGTCATCGAGCAGATGCGGGCAGCCCGCCCCGAGGCGCGGTTCCTGGAATTGGCGCATCGTCTGGACAAAGAAACCTCGGGATTACTGATTATCGCCAAAAAGCGCGCCGCACTGGTCGCATTGCACGGCATGTTCAAAGAGAGCCGCGGGCGCAAATGTTACCTTGCCCTGGTTGAGGGTGACTGGGTCAATGACCGGCAGCATATACGGCTGCCCCTGGAAAAATACCTGACCCGCGATGGCGAGCGGCGGGTGCGGGTTCGTCCCGATGGCAAGGCAGCCCATACGATAGTGAGCAAGGAGGCGCGTTTTGGCCGTTATACGCTGGTCAAGGCCGAGTTGCGCACCGGACGCACCCATCAGATTCGGGTGCATCTGGCCGCCAGTGGTTTTCCTATCGTGGGCGACGACAAATATGGCAATGACGAGACCCGCATTGCGTTTGCCCGGCAGGGGTTTGCCCGTATGTTCCTGCATGCTCATACGTTGGAAATCCCTCATCCTGTAACGCAGGAGCTCTTATCGCTGACTGCGCCGCTGCCCGAGGTATGCCGGCAATTGCTCGATCGTCTGGCTGTCCGCCGCTAAGCGCGGGCGCCTTCTTGGTTGGCGCAAGCGGCGTCACAGCAGGAACTTCAGCCTATATGTTGTTCAAATGCACCGCTTCCCCTCCTAATTTCACCATATGGAAAATAGAATGCGTTATTCACTTGCCATCTTCGATTGGGATGGAACTCTCATGGACTCTACCCATACCATTGTCGCTGCCATCCAGGCCGCCTGTCGTGATATGGGGCTGCCCGTGCCCGGCGTTGCGCAGGCCAGTTGGGTCATCGGGCTCTCGCTCGATGAGGCGCTGCATCGCGCGGTGCCCGATCTGACGCCTTCCCAGTTGCCGCGGTTTCTCGAACGCTATCGCATCCACTATCTGCTCAAGGATCCTGATTTGCGCACGTTCGATGGGATTATTGGTATGCTCGACGCATTGAAGGCCGAGGGGGTGCTGATGGCCGTGGCTACGGGTAAAAGCCGTGTCGGGTTGGACCGGGTACTGACCGGAATGAACCTGGGGCATTATTTTGATGCCTCCCGTACGGCAGATCAGACATTCAGCAAGCCGCACCCGAGAATGCTCGAGGAGATTCTGGAAGAGCTGGCGGTGCCTGCCGCACAGGCTGTCATGGTGGGCGATACATCGCACGATATCCAGATGGCTCAGGCTGCCGGTGTGGACAGCATTGCGGTCACGTATGGTGCGCACAGTAAACAAGAGCTGGTTGCCAGCAAACCAACCCTGATTGCGGAAACGCCGACGCAATTACACTCGTTTTTGCTGGAACATTGTCGAAAAATGGCTGTCTAACTTTCCAAGTAGCGATATTCGTCATTATTGCTGTCCTATTTTGCGCCAGCAAGCCACCGGAGCCAACCATGCCCTCACGCCCACGCTATCCCCGTATTCCGTCTTCCCAGATTACCCCTGAGCCGGTCTGGCAAGCCAGGCGGCAATGGATGCAACACATGGCCGGCATCGCTGCCGGTACCGGGCTGGCGGGGCTAGGCGCAACGCTACCGCAGGTGGCTGGCGCGGCAGAAACGTTGCCGCCGATTGCCGGCATGCAACCGAATCCGCAATATGCTGCAGCGAAAATCGATCGCAAGCTCACCACGGAAAAGGACATTACGTCTTACAATAATTTTTACGAATTCGGGACCGGCAAGGGCGACCCGCTCGATTATTCGGGGAAAATGCGCATCGAGCCCTGGCAGGTGCAGGTAAGTGGAGAGGTGGAAAAGCCACGTACTTTCGACCTGGATGAGCTGGTCAAGCTGGCGCCGCAGGAAGAGCGGGTCTACCGGCTGCGGTGCGTCGAAGCCTGGTCTATGGTGATTCCGTGGGTGGGCTATCCGCTATCGGCGCTCTTAAAGCAGGTGCAGCCCACCAGCAAGGCCAAATTTGTTCAGTTTGTGACCGATACCCAGCCCGAGGCGATGCCTGGGCTGAGCGATCGTATTATCCCGTGGCCTTATCGCGAGGGGCTGCGCATGGATGAAGCCATGAATCCGCTTACCCTGCTCACTTTCGGGCTGTATGGCAAGCGCCTGCCGAACCAGAATGGCGCGCCGTTGCGCATTATTGTTCCCTGGAAATACGGTTTCAAGTCGGGCAAGTCCATTGTCAAAATCGTGCTCTCAGAGACCATGCCCGAAACCAGTTGGGTGGCCATTGCACCCTCGGAATACGGCTTTTATGCGAACGTGAATCCGGATGTTCCGCACCCCCGCTGGAGCCAGTCGCATGAGCGCGTTATCGGTGGCGGCTTTTTTGATCCCAAAGTACCAACCTTGAAATTTAACGGCTATGGGGAGCAGGTCGCTTCGCTGTACGGTGGAATGGATTTGCGTGCCAATTATTGAGCAACAGGGTGTTTTTCATGTCTGAATCTTCCAGCGCGGCCCCGCCGACGGCCGGCGCCAGGGCTGCCTCAATGACGCGCAGGCGCTGGACGGCCAGCCAGGTGGCACGCTTTAAGCCCTTGCTATTTTTGCTGTGCCTGATCCCTTTCCTGCGCTGGTTCTACCTGGGATATAACGATGGCCTGACGGCCAATCCCGTTGAGTTCATTACCCGCTCTTCGGGTTTCTGGACGCTGGTCATGTTGTTGCTCACCCTTGCGGTGACGCCTGTCCGGCAAATGCTGGACCAGCCGGCGCTGGTCCGTGTACGGCGCATGCTGGGGCTGTTTGCCTTCTTTTATGTCGTGCTGCATTTGCTGACCTGGATTGTGCTCGATCGCAATATGGACCTGTCGTCCATGGTCAAGGATGTACTGGATCGCACCTTCATTTTTGTCGGCATGGCGGCATTCTTGCTTATGGTGCCGCTGGCGCTGACATCCACGCAGGGCTGGATGCGTCGATTGGGAATGAAGTGGACGCGTTTGCACCGGAGTATTTATGCCATCGGCGTGCTAGGTATTGTGCATTTCTGGCTGATGCGTGCAGGCAAGAATGACTTTGCCGAGCCGATTCTGTATGGTACGCTGCTGGCTCTGTTGCTGCTCTGGCGGATCGTGCGGGCGTGGCGAAATCGGCGGCGCTCGGCAGCGGTCTAAGGCTGTTTTACTTCGTCGGGCCTTGCTGGTTGTGTTCAGCGCCAGAGAGGACTTAACGCAAAAAAGAGGGCGGGATCATGCAAAGACGGGCCTGGCTGCTACTGGCTGCCGCGGCATTGGGGCTGGGCGCCTGCACCACGGGCTTGCCGATAGATACGTCGCTGCGTGCGTCCGGCCAGGACAGCCGGGTTCGCTTTATTGTGCTGCACTATACTTCGGAAAACCGCAGCGACTCCCTGCGCTTGCTGACCCAGAATCGGGTCAGCGCACATTATCTGATTACCGACGAGCCGGTCAGGATATTTTCGCTGGTCGACGAAAACTGGCGCGCCTGGCATGCGGGGCAGAGCCAATGGTTTGAATACCCAAACCTGAACGCCATGTCCATTGGTATTGAGATAGTCAATGCCGGGCCGCTGGATGCCGCGCACACCCGCTGGGCACCATATTCATCCACGCAGATCAGAATGCTGGCGACGTTACTGCGCGACATTCAGTCGCGTCATCATGTGAGTGCCTGGAATATTGTGGCGCACAGCGATATTGCACCGTTGCGCAAGAGTGACCCTGGGCCTGCGTTCCCCTGGCGGGAGCTGGCCCAGCAGGGGCTGGGGCGCTGGTATGATGAAGCGGCGGTTGCTCAGCGCATTCCGCTACTGAGCGCGCGTGCGCTGGCCGACGCCTCGTATATTCAGGGGCTGCTGGCGCGCATCGGCTATCCGATAGTGCAAAACGGCGTATGGGATCCGCAGACCCGGCAGGTGGTTCGTGCTTTCCAGATGCATTATCGGCCGGCAGGATATAGCGGCCGCGTTGACAGCCAGACCATAGCCATTGCAGAGGATCTGGCGCGCCAGATGCCGGCGTCGCAGCAATAGCGCTTGCGCTCGATGGCTACAGTGGCAGCGCTAGGCCAGAAACAGAAACAGGGTCGGAAATTTGTCCAGATCCGGTTGCGGACGCCGTTTCCAGCCGGCAATGGTATCGGTTCTGATCCATTCATCTGCCGTTGTCAGTGCGCGGGCAATACACAGTCGGGTTGCCGGATTCAGGGTGTCTACCAGCGTAGCGAACATGGCCATGTTGCGGTACGGGGTTTCAATGAACAATTGCGTCTGGTTGTGGCGGGATGATAACTGCTCCCAGCCTTTGAGCTGCTTGCTGCGTTCGGCTGGCGCGATGGGTACATAACCGTGAAAGGTAAAGCGTTGTCCATCCAGGCCGCTGGCCATCAGGCCCAGCAGGATGGACGAGGGGCCTACCCACGGCACGACCTGGATACCCAGTTGATGGGCCAGCAGTACGACGCGTGCACCGGGATCGGCCACTGCCGGGCAGCCGGCTTCTGATACCAGGCCGATTTCGCCGCTGGTTTCGGTCAGCCAGCGACGGATGTCCTCTACGGGTGTTTTTGCGCCTAAGGTGTGAATCGTAATGTCCTGAATTGCGCCTTCGGTACCGGTCTGCTTCAGATATGCGCGGGCGGTTTTGGCATTTTCGGCAATATAGGTTTTCAGAACGGACGCCTTGCGTTGAGCGCCGGCAGGCAGCCAGTGTTCCAGAGCAGCGCTGCCCAGGCTGACAGGAAGCAGGTGAAGCGTGCTGATCATAATGGTTGAGCCAGAAGAGTGGGGTTAAGATCGAAACTGCGTAGCATGCGGGATAGTTCGATCAGGGGCAGCCCGATGATGGCGGTCGGGTCATCGCTGTGCATCGATTGCATCAGGCTGATACCCAGGCCTTCGGCCTTGGCACTGCCCGCGGTGTCAAATGGCTTTTCCACTGTCAGGTAGTGCTCGATTTCCTCGTCTGTCAGTTCACGGAATACGCAGTGCGTCACCACATCGGCAACGGCACTGCGTGTGCCATTGGTGACAGCCAGCGCGCTGTGGAATGCGACGGTTTTTCCGGACAGATCGCGCAATTGCGCAAAGGCGCGTTCATGGCTTCCTGGTTTGCCTATCGGCTGGCCGTCGTGGGTGGCGACCTGATCGGAGCCGATCACCACGCTGCCGGGGTGCTGGGCGGCGACATGTTGCGCCTTGGCCAGTGACAGGCGCTGCGACAGGGCCTCGGGTGCCTCGCCTGGCAGGGCAGACTCGTCGATCCCGGGGGAAATGGCCTCAAAGGGCAGGCCCAGGCGTTGCAGCATAGCCTTGCGATAAACTGAAGATGACGCGAGAATAAGACGCGTAGGGGAAAATGACATGGTTTTCATTGACTTATCGGATGTGAATAAGTTATTATCTTATGTTTTCCGGGGAATGTGTGGGTGAGCATTGAAAACCCACAGCAAATTTTTCGGGAAAGACCGAATTTGTTTGCCAGAACATGGCTAGTGTGTGATCAGGGTTGTAAGTCTTGGGGTATAAATCGTTTGTTAAATATTTACCACTTGTTATATAACCCATTTGATTAATCCGCTTTAAAGTGTTCCGCAGGCAGATATCTGTAATACAATATCTGGCTATTTTATGAAACCCGGTCATCCTGTGATCGACGTACTGGATTTTATCTCCCGCGGTGCTGAGCAAAGCGGCGAGACGCCTCTGTCGGCATTTTCACGGATTAGCGATCTACTGCCAGCGCAGGTATTGCCTTCGGGCGATGCTGATGGCGCAGGGGAAGAAGTAGATGACCTGGTACGCTGGTCTGTGCGTGGAGAGCGCACCCAACACGGAATACGTTATCTTCATCTGGAAGTCAGCGCCCGGCCGATACTTGTCTGTCAGCGTTGTATGCAGCCTTTTGTCTATGAAGTGGACAGTGCCGTACCGCTGGAAGTGGTAACCAACCAGGCCTCCCTGGACGACGACGCTGATGTCGATGATCCGGATATGGAAGGCCCGGACCGGATTCTGGCCCAGGCCAGTCAATCGGTGCTGGAGTTGGTAGAAGACGAATTAATTCTGAGTCTGCCCTACATACCCAGGCATGATTATGCATGCGTGCAGTATGACAATCAGGAAACGCCCGAAGGGGCAGACGAAAAACCCTCGCCGTTTGCGGCGCTGGCAGCTTTAAAGAAGCAGTAACTTAACCTATTTTCTGCATAATTTTCGGGTTGTGCAGTTTTATTTTCGGAGTCATCATGGCCGTTCAACAAAACAAAAAGACACCTTCAAAACGCGGTATGCACCGTTCGCACGATTTTCTGACCGCACCAGCGACAGCAATCGAGCCAACCACAGGTGAACTGCACCTGCGTCACCACATCAGCCCCAACGGCGTATATCGTGGTCGCAAAGTTCTGAAAACCAAAAACGACGAATAATTCTCTGTTTAACCGGTAAGGGAAGAGGCCGTCTGTCGGGGCTGTCGTCCGAGACGTTCCTGGCCGCTTCTTGTGTATTACCGTAACGGAAACATTATTTATAGTGATCAGAATTGCAATTGACTGTATGGGAGGCGATCACGGCCTTCCCGTCACCGTTCCGGCGGCCGTTCAGGTCGCCGCAAAGTTTCCTGATACCTGTTTTTTGTTGGTAGGGTTGCCTGATCAGGTAGCCGCTGCCTTGAAACAGGCGCGTCCGGCAAATCCCGCGCAATTTGAAATTGTCGCTGCATCCGAAGTGGTTACCATGGACGATCCGGTTGATATGGCGTTGCGCAAGAAAAAAGATTCTTCCATGCGCGTGGCGGTGACCTGCGTCAAGGAGGATCGTGCCGATGCCTGCGTCTCTGCAGGCAATACCGGTGCCTGGATGGCCATTTCCCGTTACGTTCTCAAAACCATGGATGGTATCGATCGTCCAGCCATTGCTGCGGCTATTCCCAATCAGCGAGGTGGCACCACGACCGTGCTGGATCTGGGCGCCAATGTCGATTGCTCGGCAGAGCATCTGCTTGAGTTTGCCATCATGGGGGCGGCGTTGTCGCAATCGGTTGAACACATTGAAAATCCCACTATCGGCCTGCTCAATATCGGGCAGGAGGCCATCAAGGGCAATGATGTGGTCAAGGAAGCGGCCGAGCTGCTGCGCGCCAGCAACCTGAATTTCTACGGCAATGTCGAAGGTGACGATATCTTCAAGGGCACCACCAATGTGGTGGTCTGCGACGGTTTTGTCGGCAACGTTGTGCTCAAGTCCGTTGAGGGTTTGTCCAAGATGATTGGAAGCATGATTCGTGATGAATTCATGCGCAATCCGTTCACGATGGCCGCTGGCCTGTTTGCGCGGCCTGTTCTGAACCGCTTTCGCAACCGGGTTGATTCGCGCAACCATAATGGTGCGGCCTTGCTTGGCCTGCGTGGCGTTGTCATCAAGAGTCACGGTTCTGCCGATATCTACGCCTACACCGTTGCGCTTGAGCGTGCCCGGGAGGCGGTTGCCAGCAAACTGCTGGAAAAAACCTCCAACTCCGTGCTGCAGATCAGTCAGCTCATTCGCTCAAAAAATACGGAAAGCAGCGCATAATAGTCATAAAAACTATAAAATTGCCTGCTTTACTTATTTAAATTGTCTTCGGAGCCATACATGACTTATTCAACCATCGTGGGTACGGGAAGTTATTTACCCCCAAACTGTGTCACCAACACGATGCTTGCTCAAGATATGGCCCAGCGGGGTCTTGAAACGTCCGACGAATGGATTGTGACCCGTACTGGTATTCATCAGCGGCATCTGGCCGATCCGGGCGTGACCTCCAGCGAACTGGGCTTTCTGGCCGCTGAAAAGGCGCTTGCCGATGCTGGTATTGCTGCGGCTGACCTAGATCTGATTATTGTTGCAACGTCCACCCCCGATTTCATTTTCCCCAGTACCGCCTGCCTGATTCAGGCAAAACTGGGTAACAAGGGTGGCGCAGCGTTTGATATCCAGGCCGTCTGCAGTGGTTTTGTATATGCGCTGGCTACTGCCGACAGTTTTATCCGGGCGGGTAACGCGCGTAACGCGCTGGTGATCGGCACCGAGGTGTTCTCCCGGATTCTGGACTGGAACGACCGCGGTACCTGCGTTCTTTTTGGCGACGGCGCCGGCGCCATGGTGCTCACGGCGTCCGATGAGCCGGGTATACTGGCCTCGCAATTGAATGCCGATGGTTCGCTGCACACGATTCTGAATACTGCCGGGCGGATCGAAAATGGTCAGGTCACCGGCGACCCCTTCCTGCGTATGGATGGGCAGTCTGTTTTCAAGAAGGCCGTCACGGTTCTGGATAAGTCGGCGCGCCAGGTATGCGAAAAAGCAGGCGTTCAGATCAGCGATCTGGATTGGATGGTGCCGCATCAGGCCAATATCCGAATCATTGATTTCCTGGGACGCAAATTGGGCATTCCCGGCGAAAAAGTGGTTGCGACGGTGGGCGAACATGCCAACACCTCTGCCGCAAGCGTGCCGCTGGCCTTTGATGTGGCGCGTCGCGACGGTCGTATCAAAAAAGGTGATCTGGTTCTCATGCAAGGCGTGGGGGGCGGTTTTACCTGGGGCTCCGTTCTGGCCCGCATCTGAATTTTCACTTCAACACAGAAAACCATGAAACTCGCATTCGTATTTCCAGGACAGGGTTCGCAAACCGTCGGCATGCTTGCCGGATGGGTGGGCAACCCGGCCATCGAGGCTGCCATGCAGCGCGCATCCACGGCACTGGGCCAGGATCTGGGCGCCCTTGTCGAGCAGGGACCTGCCGAAGAACTCAATCTTACCGTTAACACGCAGCCGGTCATGCTGGCATGCAGCGTGGCCATGTACGATGCCTGGCGTGAAGCTGGCGGCCCTGAGCCCGAGGTCATGGCAGGACACAGTCTGGGCGAATATTCGGCCCTGACCGCGGCAGGCACGTTCTCGCTTGAAGATGCTGTGCGCCTGGTGCGTATTCGCGCCAGCGCAATGCAGGACGCGGTACCCGTGGGCACCGGCGGCATGGCAGCGATTCTGGGGCTGGATGACGAGTCCGTGCTCGCGATTTGCAGTGAAGCCAGTACAGATACCATCGTTGAAGCGGTCAATTTTAACGCGCCGGCCCAGGTAGTGATTGCCGGGCACAAGGACGCGGTGCAGCGCGCCTGCGACCTGGCCAAGGCAAAAGGGGCCAAACGGGCGTTACTCTTGCCGGTGTCCGCGCCATTTCACTCGCGGCTTCTTGAGCCTGCTGCCGCTGTGCTGCAACAGGCGCTTGGCGAACTGACACTGAATATGCCCAGGGCAGAGATTATCAATAACGTCGATGTTGCGGTTGCCACCAGTACCCAGGCTATCGCCGATGCGCTGGTGCGTCAGGCCTGGCATCCGGTGCGCTGGGTAGAAACGATCAGGGCGATGAAGGCCTGCGGCGTTACCCATGTAGTGGAATGCGGTCCCGGCAAGGTGCTTGCCGGGTTGATCAAGCGTATCGAACCCGAACTGGTGACGGTATCTGTCAATGATCAGGCATCCCTGGATGCTGCGCTCGCTCAAATCAACGCATAAGGAACAGGCATGTCAGAACAGAAAGAACTTACGGGCCAGATTGCGCTGGTCACCGGGGCCAGCCGTGGCCTGGGCAAGGCAATCGCGCTTGAGCTGGCCAAACGCGGTGCCACAGTTGTGGGTACCGCTACATCCGAAGCTGGCGCGCAGGCCATCAGCGACATGCTTGCAGGCAATCAGGGGCGTGGCGTGGTGCTCAATGTGACCGACGCCGCCGCCTGCGATGCCTTGCTGGCAGAGCTGGGCAAAGAGGGCGGTCCTCATATTCTGGTCAATAATGCAGGTATTACGCGCGATGGCCTGGCCATGCGCATGAAAGACGACGACTGGTCTGCCGTGATCGGCACCAATCTGGATTCGGTATTCCGGCTCTCGCGCGGCGTTCTGCGGGTCATGATGAAAGCGCGCGCCGGCCGTATCATTAACGTGACTTCGGTCGTGGGATCTGCCGGCAACCCCGGACAGGCCAACTACGCGGCCGCCAAGGCTGGCGTGGCAGGAATGACGCGCGCATTGGCGCGCGAGCTGGGCAGTCGTAATATTACCGTTAACTGTGTGGCGCCGGGTTTTATCGATACCGATATGACGCGTGCCCTGGGCGACGATCAGACTGCAGCCCTGCTTGGTCAGATTCCCCTGGGCCGCCTGGGTCAGCCTGCCGATGTCGCCAACGCTGTGGCCTTTCTGGCAGGACCTGGAGCAGGGTATATTACGGGTACAACGGTGCATGTCAATGGCGGCATGTTCATGCAGTAAATCGATTTTTCCTGCCGGATCGGCTGGCTTGACCGCCCGCATGTTCGCGCCGGATCCGGGCCTGTGGTACCGTCAAATGCCACGTGTATGGCCGGCAGGGCAGGTAATTTGAGGCAGCCGGGTTCTTTTTCTTATACAGAGCTGAAATTTTACTAAAATGCAGGATACGTAAAAGAGCAGTTGTTTATTTTTAAACTGTGTTTTAGTTTTACTGTTTTAAGAAACCAGTTTCGCTAAAATATTTTTTTCACATAAAGCCTTTTGCAATCGGTTTGTAGTTGGCTAAAATTGCGGGATTTTCCCCCTTTGGAGATTTACATGGATAGCATCGAACAACGCGTCAAGAAGATCGTCGCAGAACAACTTGGTGTAAATGAAGCAGAAATCAAAAACGAGTCTTCATTTCTTGACGACCTGGGTGCAGATTCACTGGACATGGTTGAGTTGGTCATGGCACTTGAAGACGAGTTCGAAACAGAAATTCCTGACGAAGAAGCTGAAAAAATCACAACCGTTCAGCAGGCAGTCGACTATATCAACTCTCACAAAGGTTAATTTGTGCGAGTCAACCGGCGCGCGCGAGCCGCCGGTTGCAATAAAAAAAGCGGTTTTGGAAAGTGGCTCACGTCAATATCCTTTGCGATATGGACGGTATAAACCTTTTCCAGACCCTTTTTTTATTTCAGGGTTTTGATTCATATTTACTTCAGTATAGGGTAGGAGCCAACCGTGAAAAGACGCGTTGTCATCACCGGACTGGGAATTGTATCCCCGGTCGGAAATACAGTACCGCAGGCCTGGGATAATATTGTCAACGGACGTTCCGGCATTGACCGCATCACACGCTTTGACGCCTCCGGGTTCAATGCGCAGATTGCGGGCGAAGTCAAGGGTTTCGACGTCACTCAGTATCTGTCGGCCAAAGAGGCCAAACAAATGGATACCTTTATCCATTATGGCATTGCCGCCAGTGTCGACGCCTGGAAGGATGCGGGCCTCACTGTTACTGAAGAGAACGCCGATCGCATTGGCGCCATCGTCAGTTCGGGAATCGGCGGGTTGCAGCGCATTGAAGAGACCCAGACTGAATACCTTGCAAAAGGTCCGCGCCGTATTTCCCCATTCTTCGTTCCCGCTTCCCTGATCAATCTGATTTCCGGTCAGGTCTCCATCATGCTCGGGCTCAAGGGACCAACCTATGCCGTCGTCTCTGCCTGCACTACCGGTTTGCACTCTATCGGCGATGCCTCAAGACTGATTGAATATGGCGATGCCGATGTGATGCTGGCCGGAGGCGCCGAAGCGACGGTGTCACCACTGGGTATTGGTGGTTTTGCGGCCATGCGCGCCCTGTCTACCCGTAACGACGATCCCCAGACGGCCTCTCGTCCCTGGGATGTCGACCGTGATGGCTTTGTCCTGGGTGAAGGGGCAGGGGTGTTGGTGCTTGAAGAATACGAACACGCCAAAGCCCGTGGTGCCCGCATCTATGGTGAATTTGCCGGCTATGGCATGAGTTCCGATGCACATCACATCACTGCACCGGATCGTGACGGCCCTCGCCGCGGTGTTCTGAATGCCTTGAAAAACGGCAAGTTGAACGCAGATCAGGTTGACTACGTCAATGCTCATGGCACATCAACGCCACTGGGCGACAAGAATGAAACAGAGGCGCTCAAGCTGGCGCTGGGCGATCACGCCTATAAAACGGTAGTCAACTCGACCAAGTCCATGACCGGCCATTTGCTGGGCGCTGCAGGCGGCATCGAAGCGGTCTTTACCACGCTGGCGGTACATCATCAGATATCGCCACCCACGATCAATCTGATCAATCAAGACCCTGAGTGTGATCTGGACTACTGTGCCAATGCCGCTCGCGAAATGAAAATTGATGTGGCGCTATCCAACTCTTTCGGATTTGGCGGCACCAACGGGTCCATGATTGTCAGACGGATCTGATTTGCAGCACGAACTGAACCGGCACTGGCAGGCTCGACTCCATGTCGGGCAGCCCGGTTACATTACAGTTTGTCATCATGTCGTGGCAATTCTGGCCATGCTCTGCATTGCCGGTCTCCAGGCGGCAGCGCTGCTTGCGCTGCTCGCCCTGGCTGGCCGCAGACATCAGGGCAGCCACAAGGCCGACCATAGGCATTTTGTGCAGGTCGGGCCCGACGGTCACTATCGGCTTGGTCGCAGCGTCTCATCACAGCACGCCATCGATGGCGACCTGCGTATCCTGCAACAGTACTGGCAGGGCCCTCTGTGGTTTACCCTGGTGCTGCGCGATCCCTATTTTCCTCATTCGCGTCCCGATATCGTGACGGTCTGGTCATCGGGCCAGTCGCCTGATGCCTGGCGGCGTTTCTGTGTGCTGGTGCAGTCGGCCCAATGGACACATGCGCAGGGTGCCGCCGCAAGGATCGCAATATGAGTGAGCGCGACGTTGACTGGGAACTGGTGCAGCGGGTCCAGAAGGGTGACAAAAAGGCATTTGACCTGCTGGTCCTCAAATATCAGCGCAAAATCATGGGACTGCTGGCCCGCATGATCGGCAGCCACAGCGAAGTTGAGGATATTGCCCAGGAAACATTTATCAAAGCTTATCGTGCCATCCCCCAGTTTCGGGGGGAAAGCGCGTTTTATACCTGGTTATACCGGATTGCCATCAATACCGCCCGTAACTGGCTGTCGTCTTCGGACCGCAAGCTGAGCTATCCGGATACGCTGGAAAACAAAGATGGTGAAACTTTTTCCCATTCAGACAATCTTATAGATATTGCCACGCCTGAATCGAGCATGGTAACGCGGGAAATCGTCCAGACTGTCAACGACGCAATTGAAACATTGCCCGAAGACCTGCGCATGGCAATTGTGCTAAGAGAACTGGAAGGCCTGAGTTACGAAGAAATAGCACAGGCTATGGCCTGCCCGGTTGGTACGGTACGCTCTCGTATATTCCGTGCACGGGAAGCCATTGCGGCGAAGCTCAAACCTGTCCTGGGACAGGCCATGGATCGCCGCTGGTAAGGAATACACATGGAAAACACACGAACTCCTCCTGCGATTGACTGGAATGAAACCATCTCCGAAATGGTGGATGGCGAATGCGATGCCTTTGATGCGTCCAGAATTGATACGCCCTATGGTCGCCAGACCTGGGATACCTATCATCTGATCGGCGACGTGATGCGCAACGAACATCTGGCCATCAAGCCCTCCGATCTGTTCAATGCCCGCATCAGCAAGCTGATTGCGGCCGAGGCGACCCATCACGTCGCACCGGCCCGTGGCTATGTGCGCTGGGGTGCCTCCGGCATTGCCGCGGCGGCGGCCGTGGCTGCGCTGGTGTGGTTCAATGATCCGTTCCAGGGGGACGTTGCGCCACCTGCGCCAGCAACGCTCGCCGCCAGCCAATCGGCGGTGCCGGCCGACATCCCGCAGAGCGACTTTCAGGATTACGTTGCAGCGCACAGCCAAATGGTAGGCGCCTATCCGGTTCGCCGGGTTTCTTATGAAATCGGGGATGTGCAGTGATCGGACAGGACAGGCTGCGTTTGACTTGCCGACGTTCCCATAGCGTCATGCTGGCCGTATGCTGGGCCATTACCCCCTGTCTGCCGGTATATGCCGCCTCGCCTGCACAGTTGCTCATGCAGATCCAGAAAGCGGCGGAATCGACGGACTACAGTGGTACGTTCCTGTATCAGCAGGGCAATGTCATGATTACCTCAAGGGTAACGCATGTGGTTGACGGCGAAGGCGTCAAGGAGCGCCTGGAGGTGCTCGATGGCGACGCCCAGGAATACCTGCGCAACAACAACGTTGTGGAAAGCCTGATACCCGCCCATAAAATGGTGATCGTGGACAAGCCGCGCAAGGATCGTTTTCCTGCGTTATTGCTTGGCCCGATCGACAATCTTGAAAAATATTACGACATCCGGGCTCAGAATGGCAGCACGCGCGTTGCTGGCCGCCCCTGCGATATGATTGAAGTACAGCCGCGGGTCCAGGATCGCTATGGCTATCGCTTTTGTGCTGATGAAAAATCCCGGCTGTTACTCAAGTCGCAGACCGTGAATGAGCAGGGCACCGTGATTGAACAGGTGACGTTCACGGGTCTGTCGGTGGGCAGCAATGTAGACACGGCCAATTTGAAATCCGCATTTGATTACGCCCAATGGAAGCGGGTGGAGCACAAGCCAGTGGCAGTGGATCTGACACTGGAAGGCTGGCGAATTCGGTATCCTGCGGGTTTTGCACCCATCATGAGCATCGTTCGTCCGAAAGGAACTAAAGAGAACGTAAAGCAACTAATACTTACAGACGGTCTGTCTTCCATCTCGGTGTTTATCCAGAAAGTAAAGGATTCTGAAAAAACCTTTAACAATCAAGGGGATGCCAGGGTTGGTTCGATGAATGTATTCCGCCAGCGGATCGACGATTACTGGCTTACTGCCATCGGCGCGATCCCACTGACGACACTAAAAGACCTGGCCGTTTCTACAAAATTCATTCAACCTGTTTCAAAACAGTAAATACTGAAAAGGGCTACTCATGAATAACAAGGTCAAAAAACCGCTACAGACCGCTATCGTCGCGGCAATGATCGGGCTGGGCAGTGCGACTGTGTTGCTACCGCATACCGGCATGGCGCAGAATGCGCCTGCGGCTCCGGTGCCAACTTCGACCGCTGTGACGGCGCTGCCTGACTTTACCTCTATTGTGGCGGCTACCGAAAATGCCGTGGTCAACATTCGCACCATGGAAAAAGTATCGTCGCGGCCGACGCAGGGCTTTGGCCCGGGCGACAGCCCCGATGACCTGTTCCGCTTTTTCTTTGGTCCTGATTTTGTGCCGCCACGCGATCGTGATCCGCGTTCAGACCGTTCGCCTCGCGGCGATGGTGAAGAGCGCAGCGTACCGCGCGGCGTGGGATCGGGCTTTATCATCTCCAAAGACGGCTACGTCATGACCAACAATCACGTGGTTGATGGCGCCTCTAAAATCACGGTGACCATGAACGATGGTCGCGAATATCAGGCCAAAGTAATCGGCACCGACAAGCGCACCGATATCGCGCTGATCAAGATTCAGGCAGATAACCTGCCCGTGCTGAAAATAGGCGATTCCAATACACTGAAAAAAGGGCAGTGGGTCCTGGCTATCGGATCGCCCTTTGGCCTGGATTCCACGGTGACCTCTGGTATCGTGAGCGCCATCAATCGCGATACGGGTGAATACTTGCCGTTTATCCAGACCGATGTCGCAGTCAATCCCGGCAATTCCGGCGGACCGCTGATCAATCTGTCCGGCGAAGTGGTTGGTATCAACTCACAGATCATCTCGCAAAGTGGCGGGTTCATGGGTATTTCACTCTCTATCCCGATAGACGAAGCCATGCGTGTGGTTGAACAGCTCAAGGCTACCGGCAAGGTGACCCGTGGTCGCATTGGCGTGCAGATTGGCGAAGTAAGCGAAGAGGTCGCCAAGGCCATTGGCCTGCCCAAGGCTGCCGGTGCACTGGTCAGCAATGTCGAGCAGGGTGGTCCTGCTGACAGGGCCGGCGTTCAGGCGGGCGATGTCATCACCAAGTTCAACGGTTCAGAGGTGAAAAAATGGTCCGATCTGCCGCGCCTGGTCGGACAGACCAAGCCTGAATCCGACTCTTTGCTGGAAGTCTGGCGCCGTGGTAAATACGAGACATTGAAGGTCAAGATTGCGGAAATTCCAAACTCGCCGTCCGATACCGCCAACAGCAATGAGCCCCAGGAACAAGCAGGCAGTGCCGATCGCCTGGGCCTGGTTGTGGAAGCTGTGCCGTCTTCGCTGCAAAGCCGCATGCGCATCACGGGCGGTGTACTGGTCAAGGACGTCAAGGGTGCCGCGCTGGAAGCCAGCATCCAGCCAGGGGACGTGATTCTCGCGCTGAACAACCAGGATGTGAAGGATGTCCAGCATTTCCGCGAAATCGTGGGTAAGCTTGAAAAAGGCAAGGCAGCGGCCCTGCTGGTACGGCGTGACAATTTAACGCAGTGGGTACCTGTAACACCTGCAAAATAAGGCTACAATACGATATGCAGGCCAAGGGGCGCTTCATGCGCCCCTTTTTTTGAGTCTGAACCGCTGTGACAGGCCAGCTCGCAATATGTCCGAGCCAGGCCGCAGTCCGGGTGCAGGCTCTGCAGCCAAACCATTCCCGATGCCGCTGGCATCCTTACTGTGGTGGAACAGGCGTGCGTACTCTTTTCGAGTCTGCGCCAGCACTGCACTTTTGCGCTTTTTATGCAACATATACGTAATTTCTCGATTATTGCCCATATTGACCACGGCAAATCCACGCTCGCGGACCGCCTTATTCACCGTTGCGGTGGACTGGCAGACCGGGAGATGTCCAAGCAGGTTCTTGATTCCATGGACATTGAGCGGGAGCGGGGCATCACGATCAAGGCCCAGACCGCCGCGCTGCACTACAAGGCGCTCGATGGCAAAATCTACAACCTGAACCTGATCGATACGCCGGGACATGTAGACTTTTCCTACGAGGTCAGTCGTTCGTTATCCGCCTGTGAAGGTGCACTGCTGGTGGTGGATGCCACTCAGGGGGTAGAGGCGCAAACGGTCGCGAACTGTTATACCGCCATCGAGCTGGGTGTCGAAGTAATGCCGGTGCTCAATAAAATGGATCTGCCGTCGGCCGAGCCGGAAGAGGCGCGTCAGGAAATCGAAGATGTGATCGGTATTGACGCGAGCGACGCCATCAAGGCCAGTGCCAAGACCGGCGAGGGCATTGACGAAATCCTGGAAATGATCGTGGCCAAAGTGCCGCCGCCGGTCGGTAACGTCGATGAACCTTTGCAGGCACTGATTATCGATTCCTGGTTTGACAATTACGTTGGCGTGGTCATGCTGGTACGGATCAAGAACGGGGTATTGCGGCCCAAGGACAAGATCCTGTTCATGGCAACCGGTGCGACTCACCTGTGTGAACAACTGGGTGTGTTTGCCCCCAAATCGGAACCGCGCACATTGCTTTCAGCAGGTGAAGTGGGCTTTGTCATTGCCGGGATCAAGGAACTGGCCGACGCCAAGGTAGGCGATACCATTACGCTTGCCAGCAAGCCTGCCAGCACGCCGCTGCCGGGTTTCAAGGAAGTCAAGCCACAGGTATTTGCCGGCCTGTATCCTGTTGAAAGCAGCGAATACGACCAGTTGCGCGATTCGCTCGAAAAATTGCGCCTGAACGACTCCTCGCTCATGTTTGAACCCGAGGTTTCGCAGGCGCTGGGCTTTGGCTTTCGTTGCGGCTTCCTGGGGCTGTTGCACATGGAAATCGTGCAGGAACGGCTTGAACGTGAGTTCGACATGGACATCATCACCACCGCGCCGACGGTGGTCTATGAGGTTGAACGCAACGATGGTGAAATACTGACCATCGAAAGCCCGTCCCGCATGCCTGAAGTCGGACAGATTACCGACATTCGCGAACCCATTGTCTCGGTCACGCTGTTCATGCCGCAGGAATATGTGGGTGCGGTCATTACATTGTGTATAGCCAAGCGCGGCAACCAGATCAACATGAGCTATCACGGTCGTCAGGTACATCTGGTTTATGAAATTCCGCTGGCCGAAATCGTGCTCGATTTCTTTGACCGGCTCAAGTCCGTATCTCGCGGCTATGCGTCCATGGACTACGAGTTTCTCGAGTATCGTTCCGCCGACGTGGTGCGGGTCGATCTGCTGATCAATTCTGAAAAGGTCGATGCCCTGTCAATGATCGTCCATCGCTCCAACGCCCGTTATCGGGGCCGCGAAGTGGTCACGAAAATGCGCGGCCTGATACCGCGTCAAATGTTCGATGTTGTCATTCAGGCGGCCATTGGCGCTGAGATTATTGCACGTGAAAACGTTAAGGCGCTGCGCAAGAACGTGCTTGCCAAATGTTATGGCGGAGATATTTCGCGTAAGAAAAAACTGCTGGAAAAACAAAAGGCAGGTAAGAAGCGGATGAAACAGGTCGGCAGTGTGGAAATTCCACAGGAAGCGTTTCTGGCCATTCTCCAGGTCGAAGATAAATAAGGAAGTAGAAGATGAATTTTGCATTGATCCTGTTTGTATTGCTGGTGATCACAGGCCTGGTAAAACTGCTTGATGTCCTTGTTTTTCGCAAGCGGCGGGTGGCCCAGTATGGCCAGGACGAGCAGGCACACCGCCCCTGGTGGATCGAGTACTCGCTGAGTTTTTTCCCCGTCATTCTGTTTGTCTTTGTCCTGCGTTCGTTTCTGTTTGAACCGTTCCGAATCCCGTCAGGCTCCATGCTGCCGACACTGCAGAATGGCGACATGATTCTGGTAAACAAATTTACCTATGGCATCCGCCTGCCCATCATTGATCAGAAAATTATTCCGATCAATACGCCGCAACGTGGCGACGTGATGGTGTTTCGCTATCCGGTCAATCCGGACATGGATTTCATCAAACGGGTGGTCGGTGTACCGGGCGACGAGGTGCTCTATCAGAACAAACGCCTGAGCATCAACGGGCAACCCGTGCCGGTCAAGCGCGTCGGCCCTTATGTGAATCCATCACAGCAAAGCGGCACGCCAGAAGCGCTTGAAGAAAAACTCGGTGAACATGAACATGCCATTCTGAATATGCCGGGCATGGGCGCGCTGCTTGGCATGACAAATTTTCCAGGCAGACAAAACTGCGAATATAAAGGTACGGATTTCCGCTGCAAGGTACCAGAAGGCCAGTACTTTGTGATGGGTGATAATCGGGACAACAGCGAGGACAGCAGGTACTGGGGCTTCGTGCCTGACCGCAATATTGTGGGCAAGGCATTTTTTATATGGATGAACTTCGGCGATTTGAGTCGCATTGGTTCCTTTAAGTGATGAACCTGTCAAGACTGGAAAGACTGCTCGGGTATCAATTCAAGGACCAGCGCCTGCTGGTTCAGGCGCTCACCCATCGCAGCCACAGCGCGACGCACAATGAGCGGTTCGAATTCCTGGGCGATTCCATCCTTAATTTCACGGTGGCGGCAATTCTGTTTCATCGATTGCAGCGCGAGGACGAAGGGGATTTATCCCGGATCCGCGCCAGTCTGGTCAAGCAGGCCACCCTGGCCGATATTGCACACCGGCTTGAACTGCCGCAATTTTTGCGGCTGGGCGAAGGTGAACTCAAGAGCGGGGGGTTTCGTCGTCCTTCGATACTGGCCGATGCCCTGGAGGCCATTTTTGCCGCGGTCTATCTGGACAGCGATGTACCATCGGTGCAGGCGGTGATTGAAGGGTTATATACGCCGTTGCTCGATTCGGTTGACTTCAATACCCTGGGCAAAGACGCCAAAACCCTGTTGCAGGAAGTGTTGCAGGGCCGCAAGTTTGCCCTGCCCATATATAACGTTGTCGCCACAACCGGAGCGGCACACGATCAGCAGTTCGAGGTCGAATGCTTTATCACGGAGCTGGATATGCGCAGCCAGGCCAGTGGCAGCAGCCGTCGCGCAGCCGAACAGGCTGCAGCGCGCAAAATGCTGGATGCCCTGGAAAAGGTATTGCCCAAAGGCAATGCCAAAAAACGGGTGCGCAAGGTCTCACAACTGACCTTGCCGGTTGCCGTCGAACAGGAGAAAAAATGAGTCAGGAACCTATTGTGCCAACCGAAGGCGACGGTGCGCAAAGCAGCCCGTCAAAAACCGGCTTTATCGCGGTTGTCGGGCGTCCGAACGTGGGCAAGTCCACGCTGACCAACGCGCTGATCGGCAGCAAGATCTCTATTGTATCGCGCAAGGCGCAAACCACCCGACACCGTATTCATGGCGTACTCACACGTGACAATACGCAGTTCGTGTTTGTTGACACGCCAGGCTTTCAGACGCGGCATGGCGGAACGATGAACCGCATGATGAACCGGGTTGTCACACAGGCGCTGGCTGATGTCGATGTCATCGTGCACGTGGTCGAGGCGGGCAAATGGTCTGCCGGCGACGAGCAGATCGTGCCCTTGCTGCCGGTATCGAAAAAATGCATTCTGGCCGTCAGCAAAGTGGATACGCTCAAGAACAAGAATGACCTGTTCGATTTCGTGGGACGTATCATGGGCAAGTTTGCCTACGATGCCGTGGTGCCGGTCAGTTCAGTCAAAGACGTGCAGCTCGATACCCTGCTGGCCGAGATTGAACAGCGTCTGCCCGAAGGCCAATTCATGTTTGAGGAAGACGCACTCACTGACAGGCCAATCCGGTTTATCGCGGCAGAACTGATTCGCGAGAAAATCTTCCGTCTGGTAGGTGACGAGTTGCCCTACGCATGTACCGTGGTCATCGAGCAATGGGACGAAGATGAGAAAGCAGCGCGCATTGCCGCATGTGTCGTAGTGGAGCGCGAAACGCACAAGCCGATTTTGCTGGGCGCCAAAGGCATCCATATGAAACGTATCGCGACCGAAGCCCGCCAGGATATTTCCGTTCTGCTGGACAAGCCGGTGTTTCTTGAAATTTACATCAAAGTGCGCAAAGGCTGGTCGGAAAAGGAAAGTGCCCTGCGCGATCTGGGCTATGAGTAAGCGTGGCAGCCGGGTACAGGACGCCAGTGCCTATCTGTTGCAGGCCACCGCCTGGAGCGAATCCTCACTGATTGCCCGGTTATTTGCACGTGATTACGGCGTCGTGACCGTGGTCGCCAAAGGCGCCAAGCGGCCGTATTCGGTGCTGCGCCCAGTCCTTTCGGCATTCGAGCCATTGCAGGTGTCCTGGTCGGGGCAGGGTGAAGTCAAAACACTTACCCGCGCCGAGCTGGCCGGCCTGCATGGCCTGACCGGCAAATCGCTGATGTCAGCCTGGTATATGAACGAGCTGTTGATTCGTATGCTGCCCGGTGAAGACGCGCATCCCCAGCTGTTTGACGCCTACTATGAGGCATTACAGCAACTTGCCATTGGTGAACGCGCTTCGGGGTCGTTGCGCCGGTTTGAATGGATCTTGTTGCAGGAAACCGGCTATGGCGTTCCGGGCGAGCGTCCTGATTTTGACGAACCGGCAGCCGAACCTGGCTTGCGCCGCATGCTGCGAGAACGCATTGACGAACATCTTGAAAAACGACCGCTGATGACTAGAAACGTATTGTTGTCGCTTAAACAGTATTAAGCCCTGGCTGCATCAATCAGGCCATTCGCGTTGGCGCCGGCCACATGATGTTGTGCCGTGACCCTTGGGACAAGAACGCTACGTTTTCCTTTCTTCTTTTTTCTTCCGTTCTTTTTTTCTGCTGTGCACCTCCATTGTCCGGCTCTCGTCGTCCCGACTCTCCCAATCCCCCATTCTCCCATTCTCCCAATCTCCCAATCTCCCAGTCTCCCAGTCTCCCAGTCTCCCAGTCTCCCAGTCTCCCAGTCTCCCAGTCTCCCAGTCTCCCAGTCTCCCAGTCTCCCAGTCTCCCAGTCTCCCAGTCTCACAGTCTCCCAGTCTCACAGTCTCACAGTCTCACAGTCTCCCAATCCCCCAGTCTCCCAATCTCACAGTCTCCCAGTCTCACAGTCTCACAGTCTCACAGTCTCCCAATCTCACAGTCTCACCCGCAGCGCCCGACCTTGAATGACGCCCGTGCTCGCGTATTGCCCGTGACGACACCTTGAATCGACAATAGTCAGTAAACCCTGCCTATTGTCGACTGCACAAGAGGATGATGAACCCAACTACGTACGCGAATTAACCGCAGCCTGACGTTGATTGACGTGAACCTCGGTTATCATTTCAGATAAGACTTCGGGAGAGCATTTATGAGCGTACAACCTTTTCAGTGTAACCGCCCACGTGAGCGTAGCATCGGCCGGGCAGGCCGTCCGGATGACCGATTGCGCAAGCGGATCGTTGCCGGTACATTGCTGTTCGCGCTGCATCTGCCGCTCGCGTTTGCCGACACACTCACGGCTAACTCCCATATCGAGAAAGTGACGGTATACCCGGATCGCGCGCTGGTGTATCGTGTGGCAAGCCAGCACATTCCGGCAGGCGAACATGAACTGGTTTTTGCCAATCTGCCGGCAGATATGGATGATAATTCGCTGCAGTTCAATGCCAATGCGACAGGCGCTGGCGTGCAGATTCTCCATGTTTCCAGTACGCCGGATGTTCGGCAGGCGGGTGCATCCGCCGGAATCAATGATGTGGCCGGCCAGATTGATGCATTGGAGCAGCAGATTGCCCGGCTGGAGGATCAGATCAAGGTGGACGACAACCAGATCAGTTTCATCCGTAACTATCAGAACGGGCACAGCGTGCAGATTCGGGACGTGCCGCCGCTGTCGCAGGATGCCTTTGTTGGCCTGATGTCATTTACCGGTGAGCATCTGGTCAAGGCCATGCAAACGCGGCGCGGCCATCTGCAGGAAAAGGAGCAGTTGCTGACTCGCCTCAACGTGCTGACGCAGCGCAAAGAGCAACTGGCGCAAAGCGCTGACAACGAAACGCGCAAAGTCGTGGTGACGCTGCGCGCTGACAAACCGACAACCATTAATAGCGTTCTGAGTTATGTGGTCGCCGACGCTGCCTGGTTGCCGGTCTATGATGCCAGATACGATTCGACTACCGGAAAGCTCTCCCTGAATTACTTTGGCCAGATCAGCCAGGATACGTCCGAAGACTGGTCGGATGTGGCCATTACCCTGTCTACTGCGCAGCCGGTAACCGGTGTTTCATTGCCGCAGTTGCAGCCGTGGCGGGTGGACGTTGCAGCGCCGCCTGCACCTGCCCCGGTGCCACGAATGAGCGCCCGCAAATCAACATTGGCAGCCGGTGCAGCACCGGCGATGGAGATGGCCGATGCAGCAAGCTACGTGCCGGCAAATAGCCAAACCGGTGCAACCAATACCACCTTCGAGGTGCCCGGCAAGCAGACGGTTAAAACCGGTGGCCAGCAACAGCGTGTGCCTTTAACTACATTGACGGAAACGGCCGAGCTGTCCTATGAACTTGTTCCGTCCGAAGCGCCTGCCGTATTTGCCACCGTCAAAATGAACAACGGAAAAGATTTTCCTTTGCTGGCCGGCAACGTCAATGCCTTTTTTGATAATGAATTTATTGCTGCATCCGACATGGAGACCGTTTTTCCCAAAGAGCAGTTGGAACTGGCAATGGGCGTGGATCAAGCCATTTCGGTCAAGCGCGAACCGTTGCAGCGTTTTACGGAATCCACGGGTCTGACCGGGAGTGGTGCCCGCCTGACTTACGAGTACAAAACCATCATTCGTAATAACCGTAAGCAGCCGGTTCAATTGATATTGCACGACCGGTTTCCGGTCTCGGGCGATGAAAAAATTGATATCAAGCGGCTTGAACCTACTGGAAGTGGCATTGCGCTCAAGGGTGATGGGCGGTATGAACAGAAGTTGTCCCTGGAAGCTGGAGAGGAGCGCACAGTGCTTCTGAAATTCTCCGTCCAGTATCCAAAGAGCCTGGATGTGAGCGGGCTACCATAAGGGCTGTTGTCCAGACGGGATGATCGGCTCAGGCAGTTGTATCGCGTGACGCTATGACTTTTTTACGTAACCCATGGCGCAACCCCGAAGGTCATTACGCGTACATTAGTTTGCAAGCGCACTTGTAAATAAAAAAGCCGGAGTTCAGACTCCGGCTTTGCGGGAAGCAGGGCAGATCCCGCTTTTACAGTGCCATCGCACTGGCCTGCCGCGCAACGCGACGGGGCGCGTGCATCAGGCCAGCTTGCGTGGCGCGGTTATTGAGGCTTGACGCCTGCTTTTTTGAACAGCTCAGCCCAGACGGGAATTTGCTCTTTGACTTTGGCATCCAGCGCTTCCGGGGTTGCCTGTTCTGTCAAAATCGTGGCGCCCAGTGCATCCATGCGTTCCTTGAATTTCGGGCTGGCCAGCCCCTCTTTCAGTGCAGATTGCAATTTGGCTACAACGTTATCCGGTGTTTTTGCAGGTACCCACATACCGTGCCAGATACCAACGCTGAAGTCCTTGAAGCCTTCTTCCTGCATGGTTGGCAGATCAGGCAACTGGGCATTGCGTTTCTCGCTGGTAATGGCATAAGCCTTAACCGTTTTGGCCTTGATATGCTGGGTGGTGTTGGTGGTCTGGTCGCACAACAGATCAACCTGTTTGCCCAACAGGTCATTCATTGCCGGGCCGGCGCCTTTGTATGGCACGGTCAGCAGTTTTACGCCAAGGGCGTCCATCAACATGGTGCCGCAAAGATGGCTGGCCGCGCCTACACCCGCGTTGGCCAGAGTGACTTTGTCCTGATTGGCTTTCAGATACTCAACCAGTTCTTTCATATTGTTTGCAGGAAAGTCGGCGCGGGCGACCAGTGTCATCGGTACGTCGACCACAAGGCCTACTGGCCGGAAGCTTTTTTCGGGATCGTAGCCGAGACGCTTATACAACGATGGCGCTGTAGAAAAACCAATGTGCATGAGCAGGATGTCGTAACCGTCAGGTTTGGCGTTGGCCACCTGCGTGGTGCCGATCGTGCCGCCGGCACCGGCCTTGTTTTCGATCACAACCGTTTGCCCGAGGGATTTTTGCATTGCTTCACCCAGAGAACGGGCGACGTTATCTGTTGGGCCACCCGCGGTAAACGGAATAATCATGGAGACCGGGTGGTCGGGATAATCGGCAGCCATGGCGGTGCCTGCAGACATGGCGAAGGCCAGCGCAAGATGGCTGAACAGGCGGGCGTTTTTCAGTGTGTGTAACATTTGGTTCCTGTATTCTGTTTATTGATTTGAAATCGTTGCGGACGAATCAACGCTCAAGTCTAGTCAGGTTATTGACAGCCGTCACTAGATAATTACCCTTAAATACCTGAAAACAGGGCGAAAATTACAATTTTATGAGCTTTGTCGGCCAACCGGCGGCCGCACAGAAAGGGGAAATATCAATTCGTCTGAACGCAATTATTGTTGTCTGGCGATAAGTCGCTTGAATGACGGGTTTAGAATGTTAATAATTGTTAAGCTGGCTAGACGCGATTCTAGCGGTCAGGCGACTGCCGAAGGTGACTTTATTTGCCTGCCTTACTTGAAAGAATGCATACATAGTGTGTCTCGCTGCACAAGTACATTTTGACAGGCAAGAAAAAACCGCTATCACGGCTGCGCGTGGTAGCGGTTGTTGTTGCGTTGCCCGGTCGCCCGGAAGCGGCCTTAATCGATCTGCGATACCTGCGCCTTGCAGATCGCCGGCCTGGCGTTTACTCGCGGCTGCCGCCGAATATGCCCAGCAGGGCCAGCAGATTGGCGAACACGTTATAGATGTCCAGGTAAATGGCCAGTGCTGCCGAAATATAGTTGGTTTCGCCACCATTGACTACACGCTGCACATCGACCAGCATGAAGGCCGAGAAGATCACCACGGCCAGGATGGAAATGGTCAGCACCAGTGCCGGGATCTGCAGAAAGATATTGGCTACGGCTGCCAGTAGCAGAACGATCGCGCCAATGAACAGCGTTTTCTGCATACCGGTGAAGTCGCGTTTGCTGGTTGTGGCAATGGTCGCCATCGCGCCAAAGATGATTGCGGTACCGCCGAAGGCGAGCATAATCAATTGCGCACCGTTACGGAAATCGAGCACGTGGCCGATCAGGCGTGACAGCATCATGCCCATGAAGAACGTGAAGAGCAGCAGCAGGCCAACGCCCAGCGAGCTGTTTTTGTTCTTTTCAATGGCAAACATCAGGCCGAAAGCGCCCACCAGAAAGACAATGGTGGATATGCCCGGAGCGAGTATCGCGTTCAGATTCAGTTGCAGCGCGAGGGCTGCGCCCAGTACTGTGGGGATAAGGGAAGCGGCAAGCAGCCAGTAAGTATTACGCAATACACGATTGCGCACCACCTGGCCGGGTGCATAGCCTTCCTGAGGTAGAGTCTGGCGCAAGTCAGTCATGGTCTCTCCAATAACAAGTCAATTTTCATTAATTTCAGTATACATCAGACTGCAATTTAATCTGACAGTTCCCTGAATTTTACCTGAAATGTGAAAAATCCAACAGTTGCTGTCAATTGGCGTCAATGGTCGTGGCGATACTTGGCGATAATTTCCGGGATCTCTTCCAGCAGACGCCGTTTCAGATACTCATGAGATTCATCCAGCAGTTCAGTCACCAGCGCGTCAATTTCCGCCTGCATGTCTGCCGACGGATCCGACTGTCGGGACGCTGCGGGCATCGCTGTGGCGGCCAGGGCGTCGGGACGGGATGGTGCCCGGAACAGCGAGGCATCAAAGGAGGGCCGGCCAGCGGTAGGCTGAATTCTGTTAAGCGTGAAATCGGCCTGTGCCGCCTGGCTGAACGCGTCGTTTTCGTCATCAGACCAGACATATAATTCCGGTTTGCTGTGATGGCCCTGGGTACCGCGAGCCGTATTCAGAAATGGCGCATAGTCGTCTGGTGTCGGGTGTCCCGGGAGCACGGATGACGATGCCGTCGTACCGCCGGCGCCGGATAGCGAAGATGCGGCGCCTGGGAACGAGGGTGCTGTGCCTGATTGGCCTGCTATTGGCGCCGTCGTTGCAGTGTTGCTTTGCGGTGAACTGGCCGAAGCCTGCTGGCCAGCCTCTGGCTGCCATCGGTAAGGCGTGTCAGAAACCTGCCTGCTTAGATAGGGTTCTTCTGCAGCCCGGGCGTTCTGGCCGCGATCAGGCGGCAACGGCGCACTGGCGCCGGACCATTGGCTTGCACTCTGAACCGTTGCCTGTGCTGGGGCAGATCGCGCATGGCGCAATTGGTCCGGCTGCTCCTCAGGGCTGCCCCCGGCGTCTGCGGCAGACTGCCTACCTGGATAGGGTGCCTGTGCGGGCCGGGGCGACGTTGCTGCACCAAATGGCGGTACTTGCGCAGGGCGCTGCGCAGGCATTAGCACCGGCATGTCGTCGGCCTCATCCTGCCAGGCTGGCGTGCTTTGCGCAGGCGCCTGACGTCGTGGTTCCATTGGCGGCGGGGGGATATGGACGGCACCGGTATGTTCCTGTTGCCGAACGGGCATCGGGCTATCGGTTCGGCCTGGCGAAGCTGCCTGCTGGCGGCTTGATAGCGTGCTGCCGATCGTTGGGCTGGTCGCCGACTGCTTTGATGCAGGCGGCGGCTCGGGCAGCAGAACCGGGATATCATCATCTGCCGGCGCCTGATCAGCTCGGGCGTCGATTGAATGCAGATCCAGATGCGGTTCCTTTGCCTCGGGGACCGATAGCGTATGGTCTGGACGTTTTCTGAAAGTAATGGACATTAATAGAGACTCCTTGCAACGAGTCGGCCAGCGTGTCAGTGGCTCGATATATTATGAGCCCGGACATCATGGCCGGCAGCGGTATATTGTTTGTAACGCAACCGGGCGGCAGCCTTGTCCTGTTCGTGATTGGAGACAATTTCCAGCAGTCGCGTGAAGCCTTCGGTGTCAGGCGGGCAGGCCAGGTCCAGATTCAGCAGCCAGGGGACGGGCACGCCGTCCTGCAGCGCCTGCGCCGGGCTGTTGCGTGTTACCCGTACCGGACTGTCTGCCGGTGTGTCTGGGCCTACTTCATCATGCGGAATAAAAAGCGTATCTTCCAGGGCCCAAAGCTTGCGCGAGAACACGGCCAGCCGTTTGGGATCTGTGCAATAAATCAGGACCGGCTGACCGGCCTGATATTGCTTGCGCACGACGTCGCAGGCCATGCCAAGCCGGTCTGCCGCGCCAAAGGCAAAATCAATGCGCATTCGCTTGGGCCTGCCGTTCAATCAAAAACTGGCACAGCATGGGTACCGGGCGTCCGGAGGCGCCTTTGTCCTTGCCGCCCTTGAGCCACGCGGTTCCGGCAATATCCAGATGCGCCCAGCGATAGGCCTTGGTATAGCGCGCCAGAAAACATGCAGCGGTAACTGAGCCGGCAGCGGGGCCGCCAATATTGGCCATATCGGCAAAATTGGATTTGAGCAGGTCCTGGTATTCGTCATCCAACGGCATGCGCCATGCCGTGTCCAGCGCACGCCTGCCTGCGCTCAGCAGGTTATCAGCAAGGTCGTCGTCGCTGGCGTACAGCCCGCTATGGAAATTGCCCAATGCCACAATGCAGGCGCCGGTCAGCGTCGCGATATCCACAACGACGGCTGGTTCGAAGCGCTCGGCGTAAGTGAGGGCATCACACAGAATAAGCCGGCCCTCGGCATCGGTATTGAGAATTTCGATGGTCTGGCCGGACATGCTGGTGACCACGTCGCCTGGTTTGGTGGCGCGCCCGTTGGGCATGTTTTCTGTTGCCGGAATCAGACCGATGACTTCAGTGTCCAGTTCCATGTGCGCAAGTGCTTTGAACACGCCCAGCACCGAAGCGGCGCCGCACATATCAAATTTCATTTCGTCCATGCCCAGCCCGGGCTTCAGGGAAATGCCCCCTGTGTCAAAGGTCACGCCCTTGCCGACCAGGACAACCGGTCCGTCTGATTTCGGTTTTTTCTTGCTGTCGCCGCGTGCAGGCGAATACTTGAGCACGATGAAGCGCGGCGGTTGCTCCGAGCCTGCAGCCACCGACAAGAATGCATTCATTTTCAATGCTTCCAGCTGCTTGCGCTCCAGCACTTCTGCCGTAATGGATTTGTGATCCTTGGCCAGCTGTTTTGCCTGGTCGCCAAGATAGGCTGGGGTGCACACGTTAGCGGGCAGATTGCCCAATTCGCGTGTCAGGCGCAAGCCTTTGGCGATCGCCGCACCATGCGCAACGCCTTGGTCCACTTGTTTCTGGTCGGGCTTGTCGACCGTGAAAACGAGTTTCTTGAAGGACGATGAGGTTGGGCGTTTTGCCTTGCTGAATGTGGCGGTATATTTGTAGACAGCGTTGCCGGCCGCGGTTGCCGCCAATTGTGCGCTCTGGCGCAGCGTGGTGGCCGGGCAGGGCTCTTCGAGCAGGGTGGAAACCGCTTCGGTCAGCGAGCCATCGCTGCAATAACCGGCAATAGCCACGTGCGCTTTGGACATCACGTTGCTGTTGAATTTTTCCCTGGCGCCAAGGCCTACCAGCACCACGCGTTCGGCGCGCACACCGGGCAGGGTACGCAGGTCGAACAACGTGCCCGCGGCCGCCTTGAATTCCCGTTTGAGTACAGCATCGATGGCGCCATCAGAGGCGTGATTGATGAGCTTCGCGGTCTCTCCAAGCACGCCCTCGGTGTACACACCGATGAATAAGACGGCGGTTTTGATTTGTTGAATCGAGCGGCTTGTTTGTGTGTTAAATTCCATGTTGTTTCTACCTTGAGGCGTCGGAAAGATGCCCTCATTATCCCCCATCTTTACTTATGTCGCTATTCAAACGGTCCGTTGTTGCAGAAATCACCAGTCACGGTGGCGTTGTCTTTTCAACGCTGATCATCGTATGGCTGAGCGTGCTGCTGGTGCGTCTGCTCGGCCAGGCTGCCGAAGGACAAATTGGCGCGGACATTGTATTGGGTATTGCCGCGCTCTCGAGCATTACTGCCTTGCCCACCATTTTGTCGGTGGCGCTGTTCATTGCGACCATCACAACCATTTCACGCAATTACAGAGAATCTGAAATGGTGGTCTGGTTCGCCAGTGGCGTCTCGCTCAAAGACTGGATTTCGCCGGTGTTGCGTGTGGCGCTTCCTGTCTGTGTACTGATCGCCATCCTGACGCTGGAAGTGACACCCTGGGCTTATCGTCAGATCGAAGAATATCGTCAGCGCTACGAACAGCGCTCCGATCTGTCCAAGATTACGGCCGGGCAGTTTATCGAATCGGCCGGCGGCGCACGCGTGTTTTTCACCGAAGCCCCGACCAATCCGCAAGACGAGATTGGTGCCGTGTTCGCCCGCGTCCTGGACAACGACTGGTATACCATCGTGACCTCGAAAAACGCCAGGATCCGTCGCGAGGACAATGGCGACCGCTATGTGGTGTTGGGACCGGGTAACCGCTATGATATGCAGACTGACAGCGCCGAATTCCGGATGGTCAGTTTCGACTCCTATACCTTGCGCCTGGAAAATTCCTCAGGCACCAGCGCCGATGAGGTCGCCCGGCAGAATGCGCTGAACCAGATGAAATCGCGCCCAACGACCAACCTGATCCAGGATCGCAAGGCGGAAAGCCAGGCCCAGATCATGTGGCGGATTTCCTTGCCGCTGGCCGCCCTGAATCTGGCATTGCTTGCCATTCCGCTGGGCGCGGTCAATCCCCGTCTGGGGCGCTCGGGAGACCTGCTGCTGGCCGGCCTGACCGGGTTGCTCTATATGAATATGATCAATCTGATGCGGGGCTGGATCGGTAACGGAAAAATAGACTTTCTGACCGGAACCCTATCGTTGCACGTCATTGTCCTGGCGCTGTGCCTGTATGCGTTCTATACCCGAATGCGTTTGAAAACCCCCAAAAAATCAGCGGCTTAGTGTCAGCATATATATTCATGTGATATTTCAGTTGAAATAGACTATATGTATATATCCAATAATTATATAAATACGGTTCGTTATAACTTATAATCCGATAATGCGTATTGCCGCTAGCGGCAGCACGCTGTCACCACCAGCGGGTTCCGCGACGGTCCTGGGCTATTGATGGCCCTCTGTGCTGTTGTTACTGTTCCGGCGTCCCGCCTGCAGCGGTCAGGTGGATCAAAAAGGCAAGGATAATGAATCTACAGCAATTTCGTTTTATACGTGAAACTATCAGGCGTAACTATAACCTGACCGAGGCATCCAGAATTCTGTTCACCTCGCAGCCCGGTGTATCCAAGGCGATCATCGAATTTGAAGATGAGCTGGGCATCAAGGTTTTCGAACGCCACGGCAAACGCATCAAAGGCCTGACCAAACCAGGGCAGGCAGTGGCCAGCATTATCGAGCGCATCATGATCGAGGTCGATAATCTGAAGAAAGTAAGCGATGAATTTGCGCGTCGCGATGAGGGCAGTCTGGTCATTGCATGTACGCATACGCAGGCACGCTATTTTCTGCCGCGGTTCATCCCCGAATTCAGGCGCCGCTTTCCCAAGGTTCATGTTTCCCTGGCTGAAGGCAGCCCGTTGCAACTGGCGCAAATGGTATTGCAGGAACAAGCTGACATTGCACTGGCTACTGAATCATTGTCCGAAGTAACCGGGCTGGCGACGTTGCCCTGCTACAGCTGGGAGCATACCCTGGTGGTCAAGCCCGATCACCCGCTGACGGAACTGACTTCATCGCAGGCAAAAAACCTGTCGCTGGAGCAGATTGCCCAATTTCCCATCATCACTTATGATCGGGCTTTTTCGGGGCGCACGTCGATTGATCAGGCTTTTGCCAGTAAAGGACTCAAGCCGGACATCGTTCTGGAAGCCATTGATGCCGATGTGATTAAAACCTACGTCGATGTGGAAATGGGTATCGGCATCATTGCTGGCGTGGCTTTTGACCCTCGGCGCGACGCGGGTTTTGTGGGCATTCCGGTAGGACATCTTTTTGGCACGCATATCACCCGTATCGGTCTGAAAAGCGGCGTATTCCTGCGTGATTATGTGTACGATTTCCTGGCCATGCTGACACCGGAATTAAGTCGCGATGCAGTCGAGGCAGCAGTCAATTCGAATGGATCGAGCGATACAGATCACGATTTTGCACCGCCGCTACGCAGGGTATCTTAAAGTTAAAGCAGACAAATGCGGCGGCTGGCCACAAGGCCCGCAGCCGGCATGACAAGGGTGCTGTGATCCTGTTAATAAAACAGCCCTGAAGACGGCGAACCACGCCCCAGAAATTGGACCTCAATCCAATCTTTGGGGTGTTTTTTATGCGCCACGCAGGCGAGCGGGCATCTGGCCGTTTTCAATTCTTGCTCAAAGGCGCGCTTTCCTGGTTTCCAGTGCTGTCTTGAAAGCGCGTCTTGTTGATTCTCATTCTTTGATTTCAGGCCTTGTCGGGCGCCTGCTTTAGCTCGCGCTTGAGAATCTTGCCCACTGCAGACTTGGGCAATTCATCACGGAACTCAACAATCTTGGGCACTTTATAGCCTGTCAGCTCGGTTCTGCAAAAATCGATTAATGCTTTTTCAGTCAGCGAGGCATCCTTGCGCACGACCACTATCTTGACCACTTCGCCGGAAGCGCCGTTTTCAGCACCGATAGCGGCGACCTCACTGACACCCGGGTGCGAAGCCACGACTTCCTCTATTTCAGACGGATATACATTGAATCCTGAGACAATGATCAGTTCTTTTTTGCGATCGACCAGGAAGATATATCCGTCCTCGTTGATATACCCCATGTCGCCCGTGCGCAGGAACCCATCAGGCTCAAACGCTTTCTGGGTTTCTGCTTCCTTGTTCCAGTATTGCCGCATGACCTGTGGTCCCTTGACGCACAGTTCTCCGGTTTCGTTGATGGCCAGCTCCTTGCCCTGGTCATCGCGGATCGAAATGTCGGTAGAAGGAACCGGCAGGCCGATCGAACCATTGAATTGTTTCAGGTCCAAGGGGTTGATGGTAACTGCCGGCGAAGTCTCGGTCAGGCCGTAAGCCTGTGTCAGCGGTCTGCCGGTCACTTGTTTCCAGCGTTCGGCCACGGGGCGCTGCACGGCCATGCCGCCGCCGAGCGTGAGCTTCAGATGCTCAAAGGATACCGATTTGAAATCAGCATTGTTCAACAGCGCATTAAATAACGTGTTGACACCGGTGAATGCAGTAAACGGATATTTGCGCAATTCTTTGATAAAGCCGGGGATATCGCGGGGGTTCAGAATCAGCAGATTGGTTGCGCCCAGACGAATAAAAGTTAGGCAATTGGCTGTGAGCGCGAAGATATGGTAGAGCGGCAGGGCAGTGACCACAAAATCGTTGTTATTGCCCTTTGCATAGGGTTTGACCCAGGCGTAGGCCTGGCACAGATTGGCCACCAGGTTGCCGTGGCTGAGCACCGCGCCTTTGGCCACACCCGTCGTGCCTCCGGTGTATTGCAGGAACGCCATGTCTGAATGATCCAGGCTGACCGGCCTGAAATCGTTGACGTTGGTGCGCTTCATGATATCGGCAAAGCGAATATGACCGGGCAGGGACCAGGCAGGGACCATTTTCTTGACATGCCTTACGATCAGATTCAGAAGCAGACCTTTGACCGCTCCCAGCATGTCGCCCAGCGTGGTGACCACCACATGTTTGAGGTCCGGCAGCGCTGGTCTGGCCACTTCAAGCGTATGTGCAAAGTTCTCTACGACGACAACGAACTCGGCCTGTGCGTCCTTGAGCTGATGTTCCAGTTCGCGGGCCGTATATAGGGGATTGCAGTTCACCACAGTGCATCCGGCCAGCAGGGTGCCAAACAGCGCGACCGGATATTGCAGGATATTGGGCATCATGAGGGCGACGCGTGTACCCCGCGTGGCGCCCTGTTCCTGCAGCCAGGCAGCAAAGCGGCGGGCTGCCTCATGCAACTGCGCATAGCTCAGGGACTGTCCCATGGATATATATGCGGTCGAGCTGGCATAGCGTTCGCAGCTTTCATTGAACAGTTCCGCCAGCGAGGCATAGTCGTCTATATTGATTTCTGTCGGAACGCCTTTTGGATAATTTTTTAGCCAGATTTTTTCCATGTCTTATCCTGGGAGTAAAAGGACCATAAACCAATGCCGGGCCCCGGCATCAACCGGCACCGAGCAACGCTCGTTTCAGCGACGACTGGGCAGGGTCATTGCCCAGCCATACGGCAAGCAGTGCCTGTGCAAAGCCCGCGTCATCAACCGCGCCTTGTTGTCCACCCAGCGCCAACACCGATACCTGCGAGCCGTTAAAGATGAGGTCGATCACGCTGCCTCTTTTCAGGCTTTTCTGTTTGAGCAGCAGGTTGGCAAACTGTCGGGCAGACGGCTGTATCGCTTGCCACTGGCTTGTATTGGTATTGTCTCGCAATCCTTCATTTAATGCATCGGCCAGGTCAGTGCTGTCAATGTCGCGCAACAGAACCAGCCGCATGACACGCGGCGCGTTGCTGCTGATAAGTGCCTGCGCCTGGTCGGTTTTGTTACCAGTGTACAACGCCGCCAGATATACGTCGAATACCACCTTCTTGCGAATACCGGCGCCATTGAGAATCAGCTGTGTGTTGCCGACCTGCAGCGTGTCAGGTACGGAGTGCCCGTCCACGGTCCGGGCGTTGGCATCCAGGACCAGGGTCGACAGAATGACAAGCGCGGCGGCCAGAAAAGATGCGTTGAATTTCATTGTTTGTCTCCGAATAAAATTCATGTTGCGGTGCAGTCCATCGCGCATGGCGCGGAACGAATCCGAACCATGCACGATGCATCCTGCAGCCGGTACAACTGGTGTCGGGTCAGAAGCGGTGCGAGACCTGCAGGCCGAAAATATGGCCATGGGACTTGTAGCTGCCGTTCAGACGACCGTATTGCGCAAGGTTGCCGTCATTGGTATTGTCTACATGCGATTTTTTCAGATACATATAGCTGTAGCCAACATCGATTGCGGTATTTTCCGAAGGCTTATATTGCGCGCCCACCGAGAGCCAATAGCGGTCGTTGTCCGGTAACGAGGCCGGGCGGTGTTCCGCGGAGCGCACTGGCGACTGATCCCAGGCCACACCGGCTTTCAGCTTCCATTGTGGCGCCACCTGATACATGGCACCCACAGCAATGCGCCAGGAGTCCTTGAACCTCAGATCCAGGCTGGCGTCGGGCAGGGTGTCACTCTTGATGGTCAATTTCGGCAGACTGCTCCAGCCGGTCCACTGGATGTCACCCAGCAGTTCCCAGCGCGGGCTGATGCGTTGATACACGCTCAGCAGCGCCGTATCGGGAAGCGTCACGCTGGCGCTGGATGAAGACGTCAGCGATCCCGGTACGAGGCTGTAGATCTCCTGCAATTGTGCGGGCATGGCGCCAATCATGGCCGCCGATGGGCGGTGAATATCCACGTCGGTGTCGCCCGTCGCTTTGTATTTGATACGGGAACGGTAGGACAGGCCGATGCGCGTGTCTTCACTGGGATGGAACATGACGCCGATATTCCAGCCCAGAGCCGTATCATTCATTTTGACCTTGGCTTCGCCATCCAGAATAGGACCGTACTGATCGCCTACTGCCTTGCCCATGGCAGCCGCCTGTTGTGCAGGAACACCGGCAGCGATGTACTTTTGCGTAACCGCGCCGGCAACCTGGCTGCGCATGTCAACCACGGTGCTCTTCTCATATTCAGCCTTGATGCGCTGGATATTGATCCCCGCGCCAATCGACCAGGTATCGTTCAGTTTATAGGCCAGTGACGGGTTGAAATTGATGGTTTCGATTTCAAATTTCTTGGAATGGTAGCGACCCATGAATCCGTCACCATAATCGGTCGCAAGGCCGAAGGGTGCACCGATGCCCAGGCCGGCGAACAAACGGTCTGAGACTTGCCATGAGACATAGGCATTAGGGACAAAAGCGCCGCCGCCTGCGTTATCACCCTCGTCGCCCAGCCGGGTGCCGGAGAACTGAGCGTTGGCTGTACCAAAAGCTGCGGGCAGCGAGCTGCGATCATTGCTGAACTTGAACGCCGGGATAATGTAGTTGCCACCTACTGATATGTTTAGGCCGGGCAGGTTGGTCATGCCGGCCGGGTTGTAGTAAATGGTGGAAGCGTTTTCTGCCACGGCACCACTGCCCGCGTAGGCCACGCCCAGTCCGCTGGCATTCTGTTCCAGCAAGTTAAAGCCAGCGGCATGCACCGCTGTGACGTTTGATACTCCCAGTCCGAGCAATGTTGCGCTCAGAAGCGTCCGCTGGAGTTTGTGTGTATGTCTCTTCATACGTCCATCCTAAGTGTAAAACCGGTGATTGCTTGTTTAATAGCCAATGGTGTTGCCGCAGGCTGTCAAGTCTTATCACATTTGAAATATATGGGATTCTGTTTTATTCCCCGCTGCATCCTGTCATAGTCCTCCGTTGCTACGTTTGTAATGAATGGGTCCTCCTGTGAACGGAGCAAACCCGGTCCCAAATATCACGCCAGCATCGGCAAGATCTGCGTCCTGCACGATGTTGTGCGCAAGTTGTTTTTCGGTCTGTTCAATCAACGGTTTGATCAGGCGCTGCGCCAGGCCTTGTGGAATGGCTTTGCTGCTGCGTTGATCGTGCTTGCGGCCTTTCCACACGTAAAAGCCTTCACCGCTTTTGACGCCCAGCTTGCCTTGTGCAATTTTGTTCTGCAGGCAGCGCGGCGGCTCCTGGCCTTCGGACAATTGTTTGCCTGCAGCCATGGCAATATCCAGGCCAACTGTATCGGCCAGTGCAATCGGCCCCATGGGCATGCCGAACTCAAGCATGGCGGTGTCGATGACTTCGGGATCCATGCCTTCGTCAATGCAACGCATGGCTTGCAGCATGTAGGGGGCAAGTACGGCGTTGACCAGAAAGCCCGGTGTGTCCTGAACCGGCAGCGGCAGTTTGCCGATCTTGCCGACGAAGGCGGTGGCGGTGTCCAGTGTTTCCTGGGCGATGCCTTCGGCGTGTACCACTTCTACCAGTGGCATGCGAGATACGGGATTGAAAAAATGGATACCGACAAAACGTTCGGGGCGAACCAGTACGCTGCGCAACTGCGCTATGGACAGGCTGGATGTGTTGGTGGCCAGAATGGCCCCTTCTTTCATTTTGGGTTCGATTTGCTGATAGAGCGATTGCTTGGCCTGCGGATTTTCACTGATCGCTTCAATGATCAGGTCAGCCGTCGCAATACCGTGGCCTTCCAGATCGGGAATCAGGCGATCACGCGCCGCCTGCGCGGTATACCGATCCTTGCGCGCATAAATGGAGACAGCATTTTTGAACGCGCCGGCAATGCGCTGGGCGTCGGTATCCTGCAAGGTGGTTTTGATGCCCTGCAGCGCGCACCAGGCAGCAATGCCGCCACCCATGACGCCGGCTCCGATCACATGAACGTGGTTGACGGCTTTGGCATTGTCTTTTTTGCCAAAAGCCTTGAGCCGCTCCTGCAGGTGAAAGACGCGGATCAGGTTACGGGTAACATCTGACTGCAGCAGCCGGGTCAGCGCTTGCGGATCGGCCAGCGGATCGCCATCATGTTTCTCCCACAGGTCCAGCATGGTCAGGGTGGCAGGGTAGTGACCATAAGGATCTTTCTGCCTGACACTTTTGCGTGCCTGGGCAGCGACCAGCGATTTGAATGGCGCACGATTGAGCAGGGCAGCCAGGCCTTTGGCCTGACGTGCCGGTTTGCCCGAAGTGACCAGGTCGACCGCAGATTTTTCGGCGACCCTGGGTGCAACAAGCAAGTCTACCAAACCGGCAGATTTGGCTTTGCGACCATCCAGCGTGCGGCCGGTCAGCATCATGTTCAGGGCGGTTTGCGGGCCGATCAGACGAGGTAGTCGCATCAGCCCGCCCCAGGCCGGGAAGATACCCAATTTGACTTCAGGTAGCCCGATCACCGGTTTGGGCGAGTCGACTGCGATGCGATAGCGGCAGGCCAGCGCCAGTTCCAGCCCGCCGCCCAGGCATGGTCCGTGCAGGAGCGTCAGCGTGGGAAAGGATAGTTTTTCGATACGGTTGAATAGATGCCAGCCTCGTTCAATCAGCTTGCGACCATTGTCAACGTTGTCGACGTTTTGAAACTCTTTGACGTCGGCGCCTGCAATGAAGCCGTTGCGTTTGCCCGAGCGGATGATCAGGGCCTTGGGCGGTGTCGATTCCAGATTGCCGATGATGTCGGCCAGTTCTTCCATGACGTCGCTTGCCAGCGCATTCATGCTGCGATCCGGACAGTCGATGGTCAGCCATGTGATATTCTGCGCATCGTTCTGCAGGGTCCAGTTTCGGTATGTTTTCACAGTTGTCATAATTGATCCTTACTGCATGGTTTCGACAAGCATGGCGCCACCCTGGCCGCCACCGATGCAAATAGATGCCATGCCGCGCTTGAGATTACGTGCGCGTAGCGCCTGTAGCAGATGCAATACGATGCGTGCGCCAGAGGCGCCCACCGGATGGCCCAATGCAATGGCGCCGCCATCCACATTCAATTTATCCTGGTCCAGCGAACCGAACGCCGGCACGCCAAAATGGGTCTGGCAGTATTTTTCGCTTTCAAAGGCACGGATGCAGCCAAGCACCTGCGCTGCAAAGGCCTCGTTGATTTCCCACAGATCCAGGTCGTTCAGACCAAGACCATGGCGCTGCAGGATAGGAGCACTGGCGTGCACCGGACCCAGGCCCATTTGCGCCGGGTCAAGAGCAGCCCACTGGGCGTCTACGATGCGACCCAGCGGTTGCAGGTTCCATTTGCTGACCGCTTCTTCAGAAGCCAGCAGCAGTGCCGCAGCGCCGTCGGTTACCTGGGAGCTGTTGCCTGCTGTTACGTTGCCACTGGGTTTGTCAAACACCGGTTTGAGCGTACCCAGTTTGTCTATCGTGGAGTCACGGCGGATACCGTCGTCTTCGGTATAGGCATTGCCTTTGGCATCGATGATTGCGGCAATTTCCGCGAATGCATGTCGGTTCTGGCCCGAGATGGCGCGTTCGTGGCTGCGGACACTGAATGCATCCATTTCGCGGCGCGTGATACCAAATTCCCAGGCCAGGTTTTCAGCGGTCTGTCCCATTGAAATGCCGATGACCGGATCAGTCAGGCCTTTGAGCAGGCCGATGACCGGGGCCAGATTACTCAGCCTGAACTGGCGTAGCAGGCTCAGTTTCTGGCCGGTGGATTTCGCGCCATTCCATTTGGCCAGCCAGTTGACCATTGCATCGGAAAACAGCAAGGGGGCGCGTGATAATGCGTCGGTGCCGCAAGCGAGCACCAGATCGGAACGCCCTGTTTGAATATTGACGCAGGCTGAATCGAGCGCCTGCATGCCGGAGGCGCAATTGCGCATCACAGTCCAGGCCGGCACGTGATGGCCGGTGCCTACGCGCAGGCCGACCACGCGACCGATATTGGTCTCATCGGGCGTCGGGGCAGCGCAGCCTACAATGACTTCTGACAATGCGGTCGCCTCGATGGGCTGGCGCAGCAGCAGGGCGCGGCCAGCCTGTACGGCCAGATCGCTTGCAGAAAATGGCCCGGGGCCACCGCGCACTTTCAGAAAGGGTGTTCTGGCACCATCGACGACATAAACAGGTTTGAATGCCATGGTCAGGATTCCTTGGTGGTGTTTGATGTTGAAGAGCCCGTTGCGGCCTGCATTTTTGCCAGGCCCAGATCAAACGGGAAATCATCGACGTGGATGACTTTGTCGCGTAGCCGGTCGCGTTCGCGCAACAAGGCATATTCTTCGTCGCTGATCTGGTTCAATTGATGCGCCAGCTCAGAGATGTCGCGAACGTTGCCCGCCGGATGGCCGTCGAACACGCCACGTTTTTCAGCGTCACGGATTTTCGCATCTATCGGTTCGGCGCGTATGGTGGCCAGCAGGGCCTTTTCAATGACGCCAATCGGGTCCTGGTCGCTGTCGGGTATATAGCAATTTGCCGTCAGCCGATCCCTGGCGGCGCCCGGTTGCATCAGTTGCTCGCAAATGGCGCGATCAAGCCGGTCATTGGGCCGCCGGAATACGCCGCCCCAGGGAAAGACAATCAGGCGTAGCATTGTACCGATCCAACGATTAGGAAAATTACGATACACATTGAGCAATGCTGTTTGCGCCTTTTCCAGCGCATCCTGAACCGACCAGTGCACAAATGCGGCTTCGTCGGCTTGCGCGCCGTGATCTTCAAATTGCTTCAAGGTGGCTGAAGCCAGATAAAGCTGCGACAATACATCACCTAAACGCGCAGAAATTTTTTCGCGTTTTTTCAAACTGCCGCCCAGTACCAGCATGGCAACGTCGGCGCTGAGCGCCAGTGCAGATGACAGGCGGGTGATCTGGCCGTAATAGGGGCGCATTGACTGTGCCGTTCCAGCCTTCACGCCCAGCACTGCCGAGCCGAATAGGCCGCTTAACAACGAGCGCAGGCCGTTTTTGCAAGCAAAGCCAATATGACCGAACAGGGCCTCGTCGAACTTGTCCAGCGCGATCTTCGGATCCGTCTCCTGCACGGCTGCCATTTCCTTGAGAACGTACGGGTGGCAGCGAATGGCCCCCTGTCCGAAAATAATCAGGCTGCGTGTAAGAATGTTGGCGCCTTCCACGGTGATGCCGACCGGGATCTGTTGATAGGCACGGCCCAGAAAATTCGATGGGCCAAGACAAATTCCCTTGCCGCCGATGATGTCCATGCCGTCATTGACGATTACGCGGGCGCGCTCGGTCACATGGTATTTGGCAATGGACGAAACCACTGAAGGTTTTTCACCCAGATCCACTGCACCGGCAGTCATGACCCTCACTGCGTTGGTCATATAGGTGTAGGCCCCCATGCGCGCCAGCACTTCTTCGATGCCTTCGAATTTACCGATGGAAAGATTGAACTGCTTGCGTATGCGTGAATAGGCGCCGACGGCGCGAACGGTCATCTGTGACATGCCGACGTTGGAAGAGGGCAGCGAAATCGAGCGTCCGGCGGCCAGGCATTCCATCAGCATGCGCCAGCCCTGGCCGGCCATTTGCGGGCCGCCAATGATGAAGTCCAGCGGCATAAAGACATTTTTACCTTCAGTCGGGCCATTCATGAACATGGCATTCAACGGAAAGTGACGACGCCCTATCTGTACGCCGGGATGATCGTGCGGCACCAGCGCGCAGGTAATGCCAATATCTTTTTTGTCCCCCAGCAGGCCGTCAGGATCGAACAGGCGAAATGCCAGACCCAGCAAGGTGCAGACCGGCGCCAGCGTGATGTAGCGCTTGTTCCACGACACCGACATGCCAAGCACCTGCTGGCCATTCCATTGGCCCATGCAGACGACACCACTGTCGGGAATGGCTGCCGCATCGGAACCGGCCCACGGGCTGGTCAGCGCAAAGGCAGGAATGTCTTGCCCCCGAGCAAGACGCGGCAGGTAGTGGTTTTTCTGTTCTTCGGTGCCATAGTGCACCAGCAATTCGCCGGGGCCCAGCGAATTGGGGACCATGACAGATACTGCCAGCGCAGAGTTGCGGGTGGACAGCCGTGTCATCACTTCTGAGTGGGCGAAGGCGGAAAAGCCCAGGCCACCATATTGCTCGGGGATGATCATGCCCAGGAAGCGCTTCGATTTGATGTAATGCCAGGCCTGGGCCGGCAGGTCAAAATCTTCGGTTGTGATTTTCCAGTCATCGACCAATGAGCATGCGTGTACGACTTCATTGTCCAGGAATGATTGTTCAGCTGCAGTCAGTGTTGGTTTCGGAAATTGCTGCCACATGGTCCAGTCTGGCTTGCCGCTGAACAGTTGCGCATCCCACCACACGGTGCCGGCCTCGATCGCATCCCTTTCGGTATCCGACATGGACGGCAGCACCTTTTTGAATTTGCTCAGCAGGGGACGGCTGATGTGACGTTTGCGAAACGCTTTAATGTGTTGGGAGAGGGGCACGCAGTCCTCCTAAAAGAAAACTCATTAATCGGGGCAGGAGCAGTTCGTCGTACACGTTCTCGTCAATCATCGGCGATGTCATGTCCGGTAGAACACCCTGCAAAATATTGATGCCGGCGATCGCATAGGAAGTTGCGCCAAGCATGAAATGGAAGCGCCAGATGATTTCTGCCTCTGGCACATCGGGCATGGCACGCACAAATGCGGCTTTGTATCGGGACACCACTTCGACGTATTCCTGGGCAAACAAGGTCTTGATGAAATTGGACGGGTCGGTCATGGTGCGCTCAAGCAGGCGCATGAAAATGTTTGCATCATGTTCCGGATCGGACGCATGACGAAGCAGGGTGCCGAAGAAGGCATCGACCAGCAGGGACGGTTTGACCGAGTTGGGTGCTGCGGCCTTTTCAAGTTCATCCAGCAAGCGGATGCGTTCGCGATTGATCCATTCAAGGCGGCGTTTCAGCACCGCCCGTACCAGCTCTTCCTTGCTGCCGAAATGGTAGTTGATGGACGCAAGATTGACACTGGCGGCCGATGTGATCTGGCGCAAGGACGTAGCATCGTAGCCTGCCTTCACAAACAGGGTTTCGGCTGCATTCAGAATCGATTTGCGGGTTACTTCGCTGCGACTGGTGGCCATAATTAAACAAGTGATTTAAACAAGTGTTTTAATTTTATGTCTCTTCACTGTAAATATCTATTGAGGATTAACCCTAGCGTGTGAAAGCGCAATGGCGTTATGGCGCGTCCGCCACGGCGTGAGCGTCATTAACGGTTACGGTCGTGGGCTGCCGAGGCTGCCAGCGCCGCTTGCTGGTCAGGTCATCAGAGCGGCAATAAAGAAGTAATTGATGGGGCGAGCGGCCGGTATAGCCGGAAAGCTGAAAAACGCGGCGTTGAAGAATGTATTTTGCAGGGGCGCCCGGGCGGTTTCATGGAGCTACGATAAATTTATGAAAAATAACATTGCTAATAATAATGATTCTCATTTATAATAAATTCAGTTTCTTTGGAGAAGACTATGATTGGAAATATGAGTGCAGTAGTGGTTGGCGCAGATCGTCTGGGCAATATCCCGGTGCTTCTAAAAGATCATAATATTGAAATCAAGCAGCACATCAGCGGGCGCGATCCGTCCCACCAGAAGAAAACCTATCAATTGCCCACCGGAACGCAAATGGTTATTTTGCTGACAGACTTTCTTGGCCACAACGTCATGAAGTCATTCCGGTCTGCGGCGCAAAAAGCAGGTGTGCCTGTGGTTGCTTGTCGTCGATCGCTATGCAGCATGCAGCAGGCGTTGACACAATCGGGGTTTCGCTGTGCCGATTGTCCGCAACGCGAAAAGGCAGGCAAGGGCAACTAGTTTTGTTGCCAGGCATGCTTCGGGCTGCTGCTGCGCGGCCCAGCAAGGCATGGGACGGTCTGTGTGGGCTTGCTGTGCTGCCCAACTGTATGGGCAAGGCGCGCCATTGGCATCAGCCCGGTTTTTGCTGCCAGTATTGATTGAAGCGAAGCAGGCGCGGGTGTCATGCGGATAGCGTGACAAAACGGGTTGCTGCGTTCTGCACCGATGCTTCGGCTGTGACGATATCTGGCGCTCGATTGGGTTATGGGTCGGTAGCCGACGGCTAACCGTTAATCAACAGATAGCCGGTCATTCAATTCGGTCTGTCGGAAATAAAAAACCGGACGTTTTCCATGGAGAACGTCCGGTTTTTTTTATGCATTACGAATGCATTGCGTTGGCCATGCCTTTGCCCAGCCGCTTGCGACTGAATGCCCGGGCCCTATTGGTCAGCGAGAAGCGACGCGCTGTCCTTCAAGGCGGCGTGCGCCGTTATAACGCTTGTTCCAGTAGACATTGTCCATCTTGTCCACGCGAACGACAGAACCAGTACGTGGGGAATGAACAAATTTATTCTCGCCAACATATATTCCGACGTGCGAGTAACGTTTGCCCCGGGTATTGAAAAAGACCAGATCGCCGGGTTTGAGTTCGTCGCGACTGACCGACTCGCCTATTTGCGCCATGGATGAAGCTACGCGCGGCAGGTTGACGCCCATGTATTTGCTGGCGGTATAGTAAATCAGGCCAGAGCAGTCAAAGCCACCTTTGGGTGAGGTTCCGCCAAAACGATATCGTACGCCGAGATAGTTCAATGCGGCTTCGGCCAGTTCGCTGGAGGCTGATGCCGGCGAATCAATGGCTGCATCCTTGTTGTTGCGACGCAGCTTGGCCTGGGCGATCAAATCACCAATAGGGTCTGAAATCCGGGGATCCCATTCTGATACAGGTTTGTCAGTCGTTGCATCAACCACGCCGTTTTGGGTGATGATGAGTTTCTGGGATTGTTCCTGATCGAGATCGTCGGCGATGGCGACTTGGGAGAAAGTGAAACTACTGAGGGAAATGCAGAGGAGGGAGAGTAATGACCGTCGGAGACGGTTGCGGTAAAAGCTGAAACTGACGAGGGAGTGTGGGGGCATAGTCGTTACATATCGTAAATTATAGGGTGTCCGAACTAGCTTTTCCAAAAGCTGGGCAAATTTTACATAAAAATCAATGCGGTCACAACCGATTTATAAAGATTTTCTAGAATGAAATTAAGAAAAATTTACATTTCAGGGCAAAAATTGATCATTTGATTTTTTCAATTCAGATGATCTCGGAGATGACTGAAGTTGGATGAATTTGAAGGCTTCTTACGGCAACTTGCGTTATTGTTTCAGTTCAATGTTATGTCAGGATCAAAAAATGCAGATGTAAAAATAAAATTCAATTGTGACTTATTGGTTCGGGCGGCAAAAATGACCAGGCGAGCATGTCAGAAAGTGCAATTGTCATGGCAATCATGCCGTGCGATATTGCCTGGATGCGAAGACACGACGAAGTTTACTATTATTTAAGTTTATTGACGGGCATCGTCATTTGAATCAAATGAAGTTAAATGGATTCCTTATGCCTTCTGACAGCGCGGATCACAGACTCAGAGCGTAAGGTTCGCCCGGCGCGGGTGTTTGGGCACGGCCTGAGGGTGCCGCGGCGTTCAGGGCAGCTCACAGGGGCGGCGGTCGGCATCGGTTAAACGACCTGTCTGCCATCCCAGCCCGATGACCCCCTATCTTGTTCGCCATATTGTCGGACACGCCACCCAGGCAATGTCAGTCGGCACTGTCCGGGCTACAGCGCGCCATCGCCAGGGTAGCGGTCGTGCCGGGGCTCGGCAACGGGCCTGCATCGTTCTATACAGGTTGTTGCGGATTACCTTTTGATTTATTCTCGGCTAATATATATAGAACACGGCTGAATGCGCACTGCGTGATCAGGCCAGCACGAATCATCAGCTTTAACTATTTAACACTATACGTACAGGAGACCGCTTATATGTCCACTTCAATTGAGTCCGTACTCGTCGAAAACCGCGTATTTCCGCCTAATGACGATTTTGTCCGGAATGCTGTGGTATCGGGTATGGATGCTTATAAAGCACTCTACAAGGAAGCTGAGGATGACTTCGAGGGATTCTGGAAGCGTCAGGCAAACGAACATCTTCGTTGGATCAGGCCGTTCACCCAGGTTCTGGATGCGTCAGGGGCGCCGTTTTATAAGTGGTTCGCCGATGGCGAGCTGAACGTTTCGTATAACTGTCTGGACAAGCACGTCGTCGAGGGGCGCGGGGACCAGACTGCCATTATTTTCGAAGCCGATGACGGGGCGGTCACGCCGGTCACCTATAATGAATTGCTGGCCCGGGTCAGTCGCTTTGCCAACGGACTCAAGCAGGCAGGATACAAGAAGGGCGACACTGCCATCATTTATCTGCCCATGTCCATCGAGGCTGTCGTGGCCATGCAGGCATGCGCGCGCCTGGGTATCATCCACTCCGTGGTGTTTGGCGGGTTCTCGGCCAAGAGCCTGCATGAACGTATTGTCGATGTTGGCGCATCGCTGGTCATTACCGCAGATGGTCAATATCGCGGTGGCAAAGCACTGCCGCTGAAGCCTGCCGTTGATGAAGCGCTGGCACAGAACAATACCGAAAAGGTGCGCTCGGTCATCGTTTATCGCCGCACCGGTGTCGAAACCGATTGGACTGAAGGCCGCGATATTTGGTGGAGCGACTTCGAAGAAAAGCAGTCTGATGTCTGCGAGCCGGTCGCCATGAATGCTGAAGACCCGCTGTTCATTCTCTATACATCGGGTTCCACCGGCAAGCCAAAAGGCGTGCAACACTCCTCTGCTGGCTATTTGCTATGGGCGCAGCTTACCGTAAAGTGGACATTTGATCAGCAGCCGGGCGATGTTTTCTGGTGCACTGCCGACGTTGGCTGGATCACCGGCCACACGTATGTCACTTACGGTCCGCTGGCTGCGGGCCTGACTCAGGTGGTATTCGAGGGCGTGCCAACGTATCCGAATGCCGGCCGCTTCTGGGACATGATCGCCCGTCACAAGGTCACCACCTTTTACACCGCTCCCACCGCGATTCGTTCCCTGATCAAGGCTGCTGATGCGGACGCCAAGGTGCATCCGAACAGTTTCGATTTATCCAGCCTGCGCATCATTGGTTCTGTGGGTGAGCCCATCAATCCGGAAGCCTGGGTTTGGTACTATAAAAATGTGGGCAAAGAACGTTGCCCCATTGTTGATACCTGGTGGCAAACAGAAACGGGCGGCCAGATGATTACGCCATTGCCCGGGGCAACGCCGCTCAAGCCTGGATCCTGCACATTGCCACTACCTGGCATCTTTGCCGCCATCGTTGATGAAACCGGTGAAGACGTGCCTAACGGCAAGGGCGGTTTCCTGGTCATCAAAAAGCCGTGGCCTGCCATGATTCGCAACGTGTGGGGAGATCAGGAGCGTTATAAGAACAGTTATTTCCCGCCCGAATTCCGCGGCTACTATCTGGCTGGTGACGGCGCACAACGCGATGCGGACGGCTATTTCTGGATCATGGGGCGCATTGATGATGTGCTGAACGTCTCTGGTCACCGCCTGGGTACCATGGAAGTGGAGTCGGCATTGGTATCGCATGAGCTGGTTGCCGAAGCGGCTGTTGTCGGCCGGCCTGACGCCACGACCGGTGAGGCTGTGGTCGCCTTTGTGGTGCTCAAGCGCGAGCGTCCCCACGGCGACGAGGCCAAAGAGATTGCCAAACAGTTGCGGGACTGGGTTGCCAAAGAAATCGGCCCGATTGCCAAGCCCAAGGACATCCGCTTTGGCGACAATCTTCCCAAAACACGTTCAGGCAAAATCATGCGGCGTTTGCTACGTGTGGTGGCCAAGGGCGAAGAGGTCACACAGGACGTCTCCACGCTTGAAAACCCGGCTATTCTTGAGCAATTGACTGAGTCCGTCTGAACGGACCAGAATGGTTGGAAACATTGAACCCGGCTTGAGCCGCGTTCAATGAATACTGGCAATAAAAACCGACAACGAACCGGGCGCAAATCCGTGAGAACAGATTTCAGCCCGTTTTCGTGTGTGCCGGTCGGTCTTTTGTCATCGGCAGGCAGATATAGCGTATCGAAATGCTAAAGCCTTGTTGTATCTCTTTGTAGTTGTTCCTTGTGGTTGTGATGTTCATGGCTAGCGCCTGCCACCACAGCACTAAGGAAAAAACTGCCAGCGTGCTCAATGCGCTGGCAGTTTTTTTTTATTGAACAAGCCTACAGGGGTGTAATGGTCAGCCCCAGTGAGGCTGGCCGGCAAGGCAAAGCGCAAATTAAAGGCCGTTGTATACGGGACCTTCTCCGCCCTGAGGTGCAACCCACACGATGTTCTGGGTGGGATCCTTGATGTCACAGGTCTTGCAGTGCACACAGTTCTGCGCATTGATTTGCAGGCGATCCTGGTTCTGATCGTCCTTGACGAACTCGTAGACGCCGGCAGGGCAGTAGCGTTGCTCGGGACCGGCATAGACGCGCAGATTGGTGTCGACCGGAATCGAGGCATCTTTCAGTGTCAGGTGCACCGGCTCGTTTTCTTCATGGTTGGTGTTCGATATAAAAACCGAGGTCAACCGATCAAAGGTGAGCTTTCCATCCGGTTTTGGATAGTCTATCTTTGCGCACTCGGCAGCCGGTTTCAGGCACTCGTGATCGGCTTTGGTGCGATGAATCGTCCAGGGCATTTTACCCTTGAAGACCAGTTGCTCGATACCGGTCATGAGCGTAGCGATCAGCCGTCCTTTTTTGAACCACTGCTTGAAGTTGCGAGCCTTGTTCAGCTCTTCATACAGCCAGCTCTTTTCAAAGGCAATGGGGTAAGCCGACAGAATATCCTGATTGCGTTCGGCCGTGAGTGCTTCGAAGGCTGCCTCGGCTGCCAGCGATCCGGTCTTGATGGCGGCATGGCTACCCTTGATGCGGCTTGCATTCAGGAAGCCGGCCTCGCAGCCGATAAGCGCGCCACCCGGGAAAACCAGTTTGGGCAGAGATAGCAGACCGCCGGCGGTAATGGCGCGAGCGCCATACGCGATGCGCTTGCCGTTTTCGAAATAGGGCCGGATACTTGGATGGGTTTTATAACGCTGAAATTCATCAAAGGGTGACAACCAGGGGTTGGTGTAGTCCAGGCCAACCACCATGCCGACCATGACAAGATTATCTTCCAGGTGATACAGGAAAGAACCTCCGTAGGTATCGGAATCCAGAGGCCAGCCAGCGGTGTGCACCACCAGGCCTTTTTTGAATTTTGCCGGATCAATTTCCCACATTTCCTTGATGCCAATGCCATAGCTTTGTGGGTCACGTCCCTGGTCAAGCTTGAATTTCTCGATCAGCTGACGTCCCAACTGGCCGCGTGAGCCTTCGGCAAACAAGGTGTATTTGGCGTGTAGTTCCATGCCAGGCTGATAATGCGCGGTCTGGTTACCGTCACGGTCCAGGCCCATATCGCCGGTAGCCACGCCGCGAATACCGCCAGCCTCGTTGTACAGCAATTCGGTGGCCGCAAAGCCGGGGAAGATGTCCACGCCCAGCGCTTCGGCCTGTTCGCCGAGCCAGCGCGTTACATAGCCCAGGCGCACGATATAGTTGCCTTCATTATGAAAACAGGGAGGCAGCGCCCACTTTGGTGTGGCCTTTTGTCCGGTTTCGTTCAGGAACAAAAATTGGTCTTCGGTCACCTCGACACCCAGCGGTGCGCCTTTTTCTTTCCAGTCAGGAATGAGTTCGGTCAGCGCCTGCGGATCCATCACCGCACCTGAAAGAATATGCGCGCCAATTTCGCCGCCTTTTTCAAGTACACAGACTGAATAATCCTGTCCTTTTTCCTGACAGAGCTGTTTGAATTTGATCGCCGCAGCCAGACCGGCCGGTCCGCCTCCGACGATGACAACGTCATATTCCATTGATTCGCGTTCTGACATTCGCGCTAACTCCTGAGATAGTGTAATTCTGTATTTAATGTCGATTGTATTGCAATGAGGGCGCAATTGCAGTTCTTTATAGCTGAAGTCGTTGTTAACTGCGCTGAAATGGCAGAATGATCTGACTGGCGGAACTGACTTCGGGCGTTTATTGGATGGAGCCAGCGGTCAGCAGCCGGCCAAGCGCACACCAGACAGGAATCGCACGATTTGTTGTACGACGCAGAGCGGGTGCAGAGGGCGTCGGCAGCAAAAAGGTCACAAGAGCAGTGCGCGAGGTTTGTTCGGGGAGTATGCAGGGTAAATATGCAGGGTAAATATGCAGGGTAAATATGCAGGGTAAATATGCAGGGTAAATATGCAGGGTAAATATGCAGGAGTGCAGATAATGCAAAAAGCGGGTTGGGGTGCGACCGCCGCTGGTGGCTGGATGAAGGGCCTGGGGCAGGCGATCCGGTCGTGGTTCTTCATGCTGCGGTGCGAAAAAAAGACCATATCGACCTGCGCTTCAAATCGTGCATTCTTACCTAGGACAAGTACCAATAAGACCGGTCAGTGCCGGGTGGGTGTAACAGAAATCTGCTACAGTATCTCCAGTGAAAACAAGGTCATTAAAGGAGATCGCTCATGCCCGATAGTGTATTGTCGGCGCCCTCGCAAGACGGCCTGGCGCAAGGCGAACACCGCCATGTGTTTGCCCTGCGCTGGGCTGATATGGATATGTTGCAACACGTGAACAATACCGTGTATTTCCGTGCCATTGAAGAGGCCCGTATGCAGATTTTCGGTCCAATGCGGCCTCTGTTTGCGCCTGGCACCGGCGTTGTGCTGGCGCGTGCGGAATGTGACTTTCTCAAACCCATGAGCTGGCCAGGCAATATTGAAATCGTGCACCGCCTTGTAAGAATTGGTCGTTCCAGTCTTGATTGCAATATTCATATATGCAAGGAAGGCGAGCCTGATACGCTCTATGCACGTTCGCGTGCCGTCGTGGTTCTCAGTGATCTGGCATCGGGAAAGTCAAGCCCATGGCCGGCAGCGCTGCTTGAGCAGTTGCAAAAGCAGTTTGCGTCAGCCACATCACAAGCTGGTGGATAAGCTGAAAGGCGAATCGGCTTGTGGTTCATGTTTCATTATCAGTAAAGGAAGAGTAAATGGATAAGGTATTTGCAAATGCCAATCTGGCGCTCGAAGGCATCGTAGCCGACGGGCAGATGATCGGCGTTGGTGGGTTCGGCCTTTGTGGCATTCCCGAGGCGTTGATAGCTGCCCTTCGGGATTCCGGCGTCAAAGACCTGACTTGCGTGAGCAATAATGCAGGCGTCGACGGGTTCGGGCTTGGTCAGTTGCTCAATACGCGGCAGGTCAGGAAAATGATCGCATCCTATGTGGGTGAGAACAAAGAGTTCGAGCGGCAGTATCTGAACGGAGAGCTGGAGCTGGAATTTACGCCTCAGGGAACGCTGGCAGAAAAGCTGCGCGCCGGGGGTGCGGGTATACCTGCTTTCTTTACACGCACCGGAGTGGGCACCATTGTTGCCGATGGCAAGGAAATTCGCGAGTTCGACGGACACCAGTATGTGATGGAGCGCTCGCTGGCACCCGATGTGTCCCTCGTCAAGGCCTATATTGCCGACCGCAGTGGCAATCTGATTTTCCGCAAGACAGCGCGCAACTTTAACCCCAATGTTGCGATGGCCGGCAAAATCACCGTGGCCGAAGTGGAAAAAATCGTTGAAATAGGCGAGCTGGACCCCGACCAGATTCATCTTCCCGGCATTTACGTGCAGCGCATCGTACTGAACGAGAATCCTGAGAAACGGATTGAACAACGCACCACACGTCCGTCCAAAGGAGAATAAACATGGCTTGGAATCGCGATCAAATGGCTGCGCGTGCAGCAAAAGAACTGCAGGATGGATTCTATGTGAATCTGGGTATCGGCCTGCCTACGCTGGTGGCTAATCACGTGCCGCCAGGCGTGGAAGTGTGGCTGCAATCGGAAAATGGCCTGCTGGGCATTGGCCCTTTTCCTACAGAAGAGGAAATTGATCCGGACATGATCAATGCGGGCAAGCAGACTGTCACGACGCTGCCCGGTTCGTCCATTTTTTCATCTGCAGATTCATTTGCCATGATTCGTGGCGGCAAAATCAATCTGGCCATTCTGGGCGCCATGCAGGTATCGGAAAAGGGCGATCTGGCCAACTGGATGATTCCTGGCAAGATGGTCAAGGGCATGGGCGGTGCGATGGATTTGGTAGCTGGTGTGGGCCGTGTCATTGTGCTGATGGAGCATGTGGCTCGTAAGAAAGACGGTACGACCGACATCAAATTGTTGCCCGAATGTAACCTGCCATTGACGGGGGTGGGGGTCGTTGATGTGATCATTACCGATCTGTGCGTCATGGAAGTAACGGACAATGGTTTGAAGGTCCTCGAGCTTGCCCCTGACGTGACTATCGAAGAAGTGCAGGAAAAAACCAAGGCAAAACTGGATATCTCTGCTCTTGCCTGATCGGCTTGTAGTCTGCCAAACAAGCGCCCCGCATTGTCTGACTCATTCACTGCCTTATTGCACGTGCTTCAGTCTTCAATGCGGGGCGCTTTTGGTTTGTTGAAAAAAACATAACATGCGTTCACGTCCGTTGACGGTGAAGGCGTGTGCGGCATCGGACCAGCAACGGCATACCCTGGCTCGCCCACTCATTGCCGATATGTCGCCTATGCGCCGTTATGTATTTGGCTGGGTAAGACCTACGGCGCAACCTTGATGACGCGCGTCGCGTTTGCAGCAACAACGTGATCATCCTGAGTGAGCGGTTGCATCAAACGCAATGGTTTGCCCGACTGAATATCGATCAGTTGTGAGTGCGCCTCTTCGGGTGCGAACAAATGCTGTTCCCCCCACTGCCGCAGTGCCACTACGACCGGAAAAAGCGTCTCGCCCTTCGAGGTTAGAACGTATTCCTGATAGGCGGTGCCATCGGATGCGGGTCGCACCTCAAAAATGCCGGCTTCGACCAGGTTGCGCAGGCGATCGGCCAGAATACTGCGAGCAATCCCCAGGCCACGTTGAAAATCGCTGAATCGGCGTGTGCCATCGAAGGCGTCCCGCAGCAACAGCAACGACCAGCGGTCCCCAACCAGATTGACTGAACGTGCCACGGGGCAGGTCTCGTCCTGTTTTTCTTGATGTCTGGCCATGCTGACTCCTTGTCTGTCACCTGAATGGTCGGAAAAAAATCAAATCAGTATCATTTTAATACCAGTTGCTCTACAATCAAACTGGTCTTTATTTGAAACTAGTTTGATTGGGGAATTTTTATGCATGCATATCAAGAGGCAAACGGTTACCAGCCGCAGCGTCGGATGCCGCGTGCGCTGGTCGCACTGTTTGCTGGCGCCAGTGGCTTGAGCGTGGCTAACGTCTATTATGCCCAGCCGCTGCTGGACGCATTGGCAGCAGACTTCTCCATTAGTCATGCAGCCGTCGGCGGTGTCATCACGTTTACTCAGATCGGCTGTGCGTTGGCCTTATTGCTGTTGGTGCCGTTGGGCGACCAAATGGATCGGCGCCGTCTGGTGCTAATCCAATTAGTCGCGCTGTTTACCGCGTTACTTGGTGTTGGCCTGGCGAGATCTTCCATGGCTTTAATGGTCGGCATGTTGATGGTCGGTTTGCTGGGTACGGCGATGACGCAGGGATTGATTGCATACGCCGCCACGGCAGCAGCGCCGGGCGAGCGGGGGCGGGTGGTCGGAGCAACCCAGAGCGGTGTGGTCATCGGGTTATTGTCGGCACGGGTGCTGGCCGGTGTGGTCGCTGATCTTGCAAGCTGGCGCGGGGTGTATTTTTTTTCGGCCCTGCTGATGCTCGCGCTGGGACTGATGTTGCTGCGCGCGTTGCCGGCACAAGCGGCGCCTGTACGGCGGCTGTCCTATGGGCAACTGTTGCTATCGATGTTTACGCTGCTGTGCCAGGAGCGGGTGTTGCAGATTCGCGGAGGGATTGCATTGCTGATGTTCGCCGCCTTCAGCGTTTTCTGGAGTGCGCTGGTCCTGCCGCTGAGTGCGTCACCGTACTCCTTGTCACATACCGCTATTGGTGCATTCGGGCTGGTGGGTGTGGTGGGCGCCTTGGGCGCAGCCCGCGCAGGGCACTGGGCGGACCAGGGGTTTGGTCAAAAGACCAGTGCTTTGGCGCTCATGCTGTTGCTCGTTTCCTGGCTGCCGCTGTCGTTGGTATCGCATTCCCTTTGGTGGCTGATCGTTGGCATTATTGCCTTGGATCTGGGTGGCCAGGCCATTCACGTGACGAACCAAAGCATGCTTTTCAACACACAAGTGCAGGCGCATAGTCGCCTGGTCGGATGTTATATGCTGTTTTATTCAGTCGGCAGCGGCCTGGGCGCCATTGCCTCGACTGCCGTCTATGCAGCCTCTGGCTGGCAGGGTGTCTGTCTGTTGGGGGCAGGCATAAGTGGATTAGCTCTGGCATTCTGGGCGTTGACGTTGCGCTATATGCCGCATAATGCACCTGATTGCGGTCGGCAGGCCCAGTCTTGTCGCGCAACAGGTTAGCCGTATCGCGATCGTGGATTCGATGGCGCATGTGTCGCGACAATTGATCGTCATGTTAAGCCGACGCTTCGCCCAGAATCCAGTCCCTGAATGCAGTTATTTTGGGATTGTCCTGGTGCATTTGCGGATAGACCAGATATAGGCCCCGGATGGTTATTTGCTGTCTGTTTTGCCGGCTGATAACGCCAGACATAGCCAGCCTGCCAGAAAGCACAGACCGCCGATCGGCGTGATGGCGCCGAGCCATTTCACATCACTTAGCACCAGCACATACAGGCTGCCACTGAATATTACAATACCCGCTGTAAATAACCTGCTGGTCCAGCGCAGCGCATGTCGGTTGACATGGGCTGCCAGGCCCACCAGCATCAACAGCGCCAGCGTATGGATGAGTTGATAGAGTACGGCGGTGTGCCAGATAGGCAGCAGCGCCGGGTCCACGTGGTTTTTCAGGCCATGGGCGCCGAATGCGCCGGCAGCCACGCCGATAAAACCGCTGATGGCGGCGCCGCGAATTAAAGCAGAGAAGGTAGTCATAGGGCAACGTGTTGGAATGTATCTGGGCCGACCGCATGTTTTTTTTGCGGTGATGGTGTATTGTAAATGTTTGCGCACCACTGTGATGCCTGTTGCGGTGATGCATATATGATTGTTTCCCGGAGTTCCAGTTTACTATGTCAACCGCTTCTGAACGTCTGCAGCAATTGCGTATCGCGATGGCCGCCCAGCATATTGATGCCTACCTTATTCTGTCTGCAGATCCCCACCAGTCCGAATATCTTCCGGAGTACTGGCAGGGACGACGCTGGCTCAGCGGCTTCACTGGCTCTGTCGGAACGATCGTCGTTACCAGCGATTTTGCCGGACTCTGGGTCGATTCCCGCTATTGGGAGCAGGCGGAAAAGCAGCTAAGTAATAGCGGCCTGACGCTGATGAAACAGGGCCAGGCCGATGTGCCTGGTGTCAATGCATGGCTGGAGGCGCACCTCGCAAACCGGCAGGTGGTTGGCGTGGACGGCCACGTGCTCAGTCTGAAAGCGGCGCAGGAATTGCGCCAGGCCCTGATACGCAGCGACAGCATATTGAAAACCGATAGCGACCTGCTGGCGGCAATCTGGCCGGACAGGCCGGGTTTACCGGCAGCACCTGTTGTTGAACATAGTGCACCCTTTGCCACCCGCAGCCGCCAGCAGAATTTGCAGGCGGTGCGCCAGGCCATGACCCAGGCCGGTGCGCAATGGCATTTGATCAGCGCGCTGGACGACATTGCCTGGGTATTGAATCTGCGTGGTTCCGACGTTTCCTACAATCCGGTCTTTCTGTCGCATTTGTTGATCGGGCCAGACAGTGCTGTTCTTTTCGTCGATAAGACAAAAATGGTTCCCGAATTGATCGCCCGACTCGCAGCCGATGGCGTCACTGTAGCGGGATACGATGATATTCAAGGCGCCTTAACGGCATTGCCTCACGGGGCGCTGCTGGTTGATCCGGCCCGCACAACGGTGGGGCTGCTTGCCCATGCCCGTTCGGTATCGTTGATCGAAAAACTCAATCCCTCGCAACGCTTCAAATCTGTCAAAAACCAGGCCGAGATTGCGAACGTCAGGCAGGCCATGGAACAGGACGGCGCGGCATTGTGTGAGTTTTTTGCCTGGTTCGAGGCGGCCATGGAAAACGGCGAGCCAGTAACCGAGCTCACTATTGATGAACAAATCACCGCAGCCCGCGCGCGTCAGCCTCATTTCGTTTCGCCCAGTTTTTCTACTATCGCCGGTTTCAATGCCAACGGTGCTATGCCGCATTACATGGCAACGCCCGAGGCATTTTCCGTTATTGAAGGCGATGGCTTGCTGCTGATCGATTCAGGTGGACAGTATCTGAACGGCACCACCGATATCACGCGGGTAGTGCCCGTCGGTACGATTGGCGCTGCCCATCGTCGCGATTTTACGCTGGTGCTCAAGGGCATGATTGGCCTGGCGGCAGCCGTTTTTCCGGAAGATTATCCGGCGCCTTTGCTCGATACGCTGGCGCGTGCGCCGCTATGGGCCCAGTTGCTGGATTTTGGGCACGGGACCGGGCATGGGGTCGGGTATTTTATGAATGTGCATGAAGGTCCGCAAATGATTTCGCATCGCGCCTACCGTTTTCCCGACACCGAGATGAAAGCCGGCATGATTACCTCGGATGAGCCCGGCCTGTATCGTCCGGGTCAGTGGGGTATTCGTATTGAAAACCTGATCTGTGCGGTGCCGGCGGGCCAGTCTGAATTTGGCAATTACCTTAAGTTTGAAACACTGACGCTATGCCCGATTGATACACGCTGCATTGAACGGCAATTGCTGAGCGAGCAGGAATTGGCTTGGTTGAACGCCTACCATGAAGAGGTTTATCGCCGGCTCGCGCCGCGTGTATCAGGCCCTGCATTGGCGTGGCTGCAGGCCAGAACCGCCGCGATCTGATTGGCGGTCAGCGGCAAGGCACAGCCCGTTTGCCGCTGCGGCCTGACACCGTGTATGTTTATCCCTTGCGATTACTTATTGCCAGTGGGCACTGTCCAAAAAAACGGACCGCCTGGCCAATAAAATCGGGGCGGTCCATTCACGGGCTTCTGTCAGATGGCTGCGCTTCTACATCTGACCCATTGCATATTGCACAATCAGACTGCTGACCGATACTGCCATCCATACCAGAAAGCCCAGCAGGATAGGGCGCGGGCCCGTCGCAAAGATTTTGCGCATATCGGCAGACAACCCCACTGCGACCAGTGCGACCACGATCAGGAACTTGGCGGCGACATTGATCCAGTCGAGCATGATCTCGGGCACAATACCGGTGCTGCGCGTGAGCGAAGCGAGCAGAAACCAGACGATGAACCACGGGAAGATTTTTGCCAGGCTGACAGACTGATTGCCTTGGCGGCGATTGCGCATACCGACCAGAACGACCAGAAACAAACAGATCGGAATAATGAGCGTGGCGCGAGTCAGTTTGACAATCGTGGCAAAATCGCCGGCCGCATGACTATAGGCATAACCTGCAGCTACGACAGAAGAGGTATCGTTGATTGCCGTACCAGCCCACATGCCGAAACCGTAGTCACTCAACCCCAGCATATGCCCCAAAGCCGGAAAGGTGAGTACAGCGACAACGTTGAACAGGAAAATGGTAGAGATGGCAAATGCCGTATCATGTTCCGAAGGTTTCAAAATGGGCGTCACAGCGGCAATGGCCGATCCGCCACAAATGGCAGTACCCACGCCGATCAGTGTTGTCAGGTCGGACGGCGTGCGCAGCAGGCGCCCGAGCAACCAGGCGCTCACAAATGCCACCGTCACGGTCACCAATGTGACCGCCAGTGATTCTCCGCCTGTTGCCATGATCTGGGTAAAGCTCAGGCCGAAACCGAGCAGGATAATAGAGGCCTGCAAAATCTTCTTGGAGGAAAAGCTGATGCCAGGCTGCAATGTGGCATGCAGGCCGAATGTGCTTCGGTACACTATTCCCAGCAGGATACCGAAAACGGGTCCGCCGATAATGGGCAGGGCACGTCCGGCAAACTCGGCTACCAGGGCAATGGCCACCGATAAAAACAGCCCAGGCCAGAGGGAGTTTTTGCGAGGTCGGGCCGCGCTGCTGCCTTTAGCTGGCGGCGCGCTACTCGCGGCAGGTGTGACAGTCGCTGACAAAGCGTGGGAGGACGTGGCTGTGAGTGTCATAATATATCAAATATCCATTAGCTTATTACCGATTGGTATTGATCTTAGTCCTGGATATGGTATAAGTAAAGTTACAATAGTTTATAAGTAGAATAAGGAAAGCTGATGGCTTCATTCAGTCCGAAACAGCTTGATGTTTTTATCAGCATCGCGCGTCTGGGCAGTGTCAAGGCTGCTGCAGATTCTTTACATCTGACTCAGCCTGCCGCCAGCATGGCGCTGGCTGAACTGGAAAAGCAACTGAGTGGCCCGTTGTTTGATCGTGACAAAGGCAGGCTGTACCTAAATGAAAAGGGCAGGCGATTGTTGCCCCTGGCGCAGGAAATCATTGAAAGAATGATTGAGTTTCGCCAGCGTGCCGATGACCAGGCGGACGTTCTGACAGGAGAGTTTAGGATTGGGGCCAGCAACACAGTTGGCAATTATCGGGTCGGTGATCTGTTGAGTGGGTTCGTGCTCGATAATGACAGGGTTACGATTTATCTGAATGTCGCTAACACAGATGAAATTGTCAGGCAGATCGTCGACCACAGCATAGATGTAGCCTGTGTCGAGGGCGCGGTGCATCACGAAGCCATCGAGTCGGTGCATTGGATGGACGACTCCCTGTGTGTATGTACCCGGCCGGATCACCCGCTGGCGGCAATCGCCAATCTGCAGCCGGCTGATTTTATTGATGCGCGCTGGATTTTGCGTGAGCGAGGGTCAGCCACGCGGGCGGTCAGTGATGTGGAGCTGGATAAATTACCGCAAGCCAAGGTGGTGATGGAACTGGGGCAGATCGAAGCCATCAAGCAGGCAGTGATTGCCGGTCTGGGTATTGCATTTTTACCGCAAGTGGCCGTGACTCATGCGGTCAGTTCCGGCAGGCTGGCATTGCTTCACACGCCTTTTTTGAACTTGACACGGCAACTTTCAGTTATTTATCATCGATCGCGCTATCAGGGTAGACTGATGCGCAGCTTTCTGGATTCAGTTAAATCTTCGGCCAGGCCCGAGCAGTAAAAGGCCTCACACAAAAAGAAAGCCCCGCATGTGCGGGGCTTGCCGTTGGGTAAGCAGCAGATTACTTCAGCTTTGTTTCTTTGTAATCTACGTGTTTGCGCGCAACAGGATCAAATTTTTTGATCAGCATTTTTTCTGGAGTGTTGCGTTTGTTTTTGGTCGTTGTGTAGAAGTGACCAGTACCAGCTGTGGATTCCAGCTTGATTTTTTCGCGAATGCCTTTTGCCATGATGGGCTCCTGGAGTTAATCGTTAGTAGGAATGAATTAAACGCTTTGGCCGTTGGCGCGCATTTCAGCAAGAATGACATCAATGCCTTTCTTGTCGATTGTGCGCAGGGCGTTTGTAGAAACGCGCAGACGAACCCAGCGATTTTCGCTTTCAACCCAGAAACGACGGCTCTGCAGGTTAGGCAGGAAACGGCGTTTTGTTCTATTGTTTGCGTGTGAAACATTATTACCGGACATAGGGCGTTTGCCGGTGACTTGGCATACTTTTGCCATGATCGTGACCTCGTTAAGTTTGAAGACCTGATTTTTGGCCCAGGCCAGCCTTCTGTGGGGGCTTCTGACTTCAGATGAGTCCTGAGGCAGAAACTAAAAAAATATTACCCTGAAAACGTTGCACCACAAGACTTGGCATTTATGATGCTGATACTCGTCCCGTTAGTGGCTATTCGTTTACGACGTTTTAATTGACGGCGTTCGCTCAAGGTTAGCCATAGATTATAAGACGAAAAACGAAATAAATTCAAGCATTTATTGCCAAATCGTGGGATTGTGCCCACGCCGAGTGCCGATTTTGCAACTGCGGCGCGGCTCAGCCGCCAAAATAGCGATCTGCCGGCTTGGCCAGTACCTTGCCGCTCAGCAGTGCCAGCAGGGTACAAATGGCCAGGCCGACGAAAAGCGGCACGGGAGAGTCGGCCAGGCTGCTGCTGACGATGCTGCTGCTGAGGGTGCCGAACAGAAACTGCAGGCAGCCCATGAGCGCAGAGGCAACACCCAATCGATGTCCCTGGTCCCTGAGGGCCAATGCCGTTGCGTTGGGCAAAATAAAGCCCAGGCTGGTGGTAAAGCCCAGTAGTGTGAGCGTGAGCAGGGTGAGGTTGAGCATGCCGGCCAGGGCCAGTCCAAGGCCAATCAGAATGCTGAGGCACCCGCAGGTGAGGGCGGTGCGCAAAATTCCCAGGGGCGAGTGAACGCGCAGCAGGCGGGCGCCGATCTGGGAGCCGACAATCAGACCAAATGCATTCAGGCCAAAAAACAGACCGAAATGTTGTTGCGGCACGCCATACATATTAATAAAAACAGTGGGCGAGACCGAAATATAGGCGAACAAGCCTGACATGCCGATGCCGCCTGCCAGCGAGAAGCCCATGTAATTGCGATCGCGCAGCAGGCCGGCATAGTTTTTTGCGATGGTGCGCAAATGCAGCGGCACTGCCTTCTCCGGTGGCATGGTTTCCCTTAGTCGGAAGATCGCCAGAAAGAACATGATGGCGCTATAGAGCAGCATCACGGCAAACAGGCCGCGCCAGCCAGTGACCGGCGAAAGGTAGCCGCCCATCAACGGTGCCAGAATGGGCGCAACGCCCATGATCAGCATCATCATGGACATGGCCATGGCCGAATCCCGGGTATTGAGCTGATCGCGAATGACGGCGCGCGGGATCACCATGGCAGCGGCAGCGCCGCAGGCCTGGATGCAGCGGAAAAACAGCAGATACTCGACGCTGCTTGCCAGCGCACAACCTATGGTGGCCAGCATGTAAATCATCAGGCCGCCCAGTAACGGTTTTTTTCGCCCATAACGGTCGGCGATCGGACCATAAAACAACTGTGATAGCGCCAATCCAAGCAGATACGTGGACACGGTCAGTTCGACCCGATGTTGCGGGACCTGCAAGTCAGCCGAAATGGCCGGAAAAGACGGCAGATACATATCAATGGTGAGCGGGCCGATAGCGGTCATCAGACCCAGCAGCCACAACCAGAGGGGTACCTTTTTATCGATTGATTTTGATTTCGTGTTGTGCACGCTATCGTTTTTGGACATTGACTGACTTCCAGTACCAAATGGCAAGTGTGATGGCGCATAGCAGCATGCTGAAACTGCACATGATCCAGAGAGAAGCTACGCCTGGCGGAGCGCCCGGTGTTAGCACGGCGGCAAGGCCGTCCAGCAGGCGGTAGCCTGGGCCGAAACCGAAATACCAGCCGCCCAGAAGGCCAATACCAAAGAGTGATCCGGTCTGGATCACAAATGGCATGGTCGCTATTTTATGCGCCCGCAATATATAGGAGAGCATGCATTGTAACGCATCGCTGGTATGCAACAGGGGAAGTATTGTCAGCAATGCGTAGGCCATGGCGGCGATCGCCGGATCGGATGTGTAGACCTGGATGATCTGCGGTCTGGCTGCCATGACCACCAACAGGCTCAAGGCAACGCCGGCCAGGCCCAGGCTGATGCCGATGCGTGCCAGACGCCTGGCCTGCTCAGGCTGCTGTGCCCCCAGGGACTGTGCAACCAGTGATGAGGTGGCAATGCCGATGGCCAGGGGAAACATATACAGCAATGAAACCAGATTGGCCAGGATCTGGTGTCCTCCGGAGACAAAGGTGCCCTCGCGTGCGGCCAGCAAGGCCATAAAGGTAAAGGAACTGACTTCAGCCAGATAAGAGCCGCCCATAGGCAAGCCCAACTGCAAAATTTCTTTTTGCGCCGGCCAGGCTGGTTTGCCCAGTCTGAGCGCAAATTGCCTGTAGAACGGCTCGCGCAGGATAGCCATGATACCCACCGTTAGCGCGAGCCAGGACACGATCGCGGTAGAGGTGGCAGCGCCGGCGCTGCCCAGGGCGGGAAAGCCGCCATATCCGAAAATAAGCAGCCAGTTAAAGAGCAGTTTGACCAGCACGGAAGCCAGGCTCACGTACATCAGCAGACGTGGGCGCTGTACCGCGGTCGCAAGGGCATAGACACACCGGAACATCAACGCGGCTGGCAGCGCTATGCAACAAATGCGCAGGTAAACAGCCACTTCCTGCCGGACTTGCAAGGGCAAATCGCCAGAGAAGCTGAGCCATATGTCAGGAAACAGGAGCAGGGTGCCGCCCAGCGCCGATAGAAACAGCGAAAGCCAGATCCCCTGGCCAATGAAGCGGCCGATTTCGGCGTGTCGCTGGGCGCCGAACAGTTGTGCGCAAATCGGCACCAGGGCATGAACGACACCCATCAGCCCGATATGGATCGTCATGAATATCGATACTGAGAGGGCCATGGCCTGCAGTGATACCGGATTGGTATGCCCAAGCATGGTGCTGTCCAGCACGGCGAAAGCGATACCCGCCCACTGACTGATCAGCATTGGCCAGGCCAGGCGCACAATCTTGCGGACGGGCCCATGTCCGTCCGTCAGGTTGGGACGCAATGACATGGTCGATTATCGGGCAGGCAGTTGGATCAGGCGAAAGACTTCGTGCCGGTCGGGTCGGCGTTTTCCCTGCCAGATCAGCGTCGCATTATCCGGGTAAGGCTCGGCCTCATCCTCTATTTTCTCAAAAGTCGTTTGCAGCAATACATAACGGCACTGGGCGTCGAAGGCAAACTGCAGCCCGTCAAACACATAGAAGGCGGCGCGCTGCCCCAGACCCACGCCATGCTGGCGGATGCAGTCGGCCGGGATATTGTTTTCCTGGATGACCGTGGCCAGCTCTTCGGATACCGCTTTATAACTACGGTTGTAGTTGATTGACGGCAGCCACAACAGTGCCAGCAGCATCCATGTGAGGGTCAGGCCGGTTGCCGATAAAACGATGCCGCGCCAGAGGACGGCAGGGTTGCTGCGCAGGCGCCAGGACACGGTCCAGATCCAGGCCGCACATACGCCGATGGCCAGAATCAGCGTAATGGCGGAAATCTGGGGCTCAAAGCCAGTCAGTAGCCGGGTGATATTGTGATGGATTTTCGGAGGCCAGCCAAAATTGAGCGCAATCCACCCCAGCCAGGTGGCTACCATGGCCAGCGACATGATCATGATCGAGAACCAGTCGAGCGTGTTGACGAATGAACGACGCAGCGTAGGCAATGACAGCGCGGCAAGAATCGCACATGGCACGGCGAGCATGGCATATTCGGATTCGAATGCATCTTTCTGAAAAACGACCGTCAGCACGGCTGCGCCAAGCAACAGTGCGGGAATGAAGATATGGGGCGCATCCATCCACTTGCGCCAGTTCCACAGGGCAATAATCATAAACGGCCAGGTTGGCCACAGAAACCATGATAGATCGCGTAGCGTGGAAAAAATCTCGGCCGGCGAGGGCAGGCTGAACAGTGAGTTGTTCCAGAAAACGTAACTATTAGCCCAGTAACCGCTGGTGTTGTTAGCAGCGGCCAGCCACATCAGGCAGCAGGCCGTGGCCAATGCGACGCTCCATACTATCCATAGCTTCTGTTGCCGGCCGAAATTGCGGAAAAATAACAGGGCCAGCAAGGCAAGCAACACGGGGACGCCGCCGATTGCGCCCCGCGTCAGGAAAGCGGCGCCCAGGCCAAGGCCGGCCAAGGTGCTGCCCTGTATGGGATGATCAAGCATGCGTGCCATGCCGTAGAATGCCACTGCCTGGCACATCATGATCAAGGGAAAATTGGAGGTCTCGTGCATGCGGATGACGATGCCGATCGTAGCGATGATAAACAACACCGCAGCGTCGGCAATCATCCTGCCATAGTCCTGGGGATTGGGCTCTCCGCCAAATGGCAGCGCCAGCGGCTGGCACTCCTTGCGTCGTGCCAGAAGGTAGGTTCCGTACCAGGTAGCCCAGATGATAACGAAAAAATAAATGAAGATGGGCAGGCGGGCGGCGGTGATCTGCGCTTCCAGCGGCGCCTGGAACAGCATAAAGACGGGGCTGAATACCTGAATGAACAGTGTCCCTATCCAGGTTAATAGCGGGCCTTCCTGGGCATAGGCGTAATTGCCGATTTGCGGCAGCAGCCAGGCATGCTCCTGTCCGCGAAATGCAGTCAGCATGGTGGCAAGGCCGGTCAGGTCATCCGTTTTCCATGGATCGCGATAGAACAGTCCGGCAAAAATATACAGCACGCCGACCACCAGCAACGCTGTGCGGGAAAGTTTGCGGGTGGCGATTTCGGTCAGGCGGGAGGGCGTGGTGCGTTGCATGTATAAGTATTGGATGTACAACTAATGGATTCCCCGCATTTTAGCTGAAAAAGCCGGGCTAAAAACCCTGCTGCTGTTTTTGTTTCCCGCCGGGGCCACAAAAGTATATCACGGTGCTTCCGGTAACGCGGCGGTGCAGCGATGACAAGGCGTGCGAGGCTGTGACAGGCTGTGAGTTCAGTCCGGATTAGACTTGGGACTCAATTGATCGCCATATTCATGTTTCGTAGCACATGGGAAGCGGACGGCACGCTATTGCGGCGAGCCATGCGAGGTGAGTTTGCTCGTGAAACATCAGTATGACCTTGTTCAGGCCGCTATATGGGCAGAATGGCTATAACGGGGTGCCGAGCTGGGAGTAAAGCGAATGCGGATGGAGAAAAGCGAGAAACTGGAGGGACAGTGGGTGGGAGAAAGCCAAAACCTGATTATGTAGTTATTTATACCAAATTATTAATAACAAGGTGCACGTTAATTAAAGGCAGAATAAAGGCAGAAGCTTTAAAGGCAGAAGCTTTATAGCGCGGTAAAGGCAGTAAGGGAATAATAATGATAGAAGCTAGAAGCTAGAAGCTAGAAGCGCATTGGGCATAAACTGAGCGATATACGCTGTTCAGTTTATGCCCAATGCAGCTGGCTGATGACAGTAGTTGTCGGACCCGGATGTTACCGCGGCCCGGCACACTGAAAAATCAGGAAGCTTTTTTGCGTGTGCCGGCAGTAGTAGCGAAACGGGCGCGGAATTTTTCAACGCGACCTGTTTCAACGATACGCGTTTGCGCACCAGTATAGAAAGGATGGGACTCGGCAGTCACATCACATTTGAAAAGTGGGTAGGTTTTGCCATCCAGTTCGATGGTTTCGCGTGAGTTCAGCGTAGAGCGGCTGATGATTTTTGAACCAGTTTGCTGGTCCAGAAACACGACTTCGCGGTATTCTGGGTGAATACTATCTTTCATGATTAAGTCCTGAGGGTTTGACGGGTCGCCAGCCTTGTGCTACTGCCCAAAAACAGGTGCAAAAAGCAACGTATCCAAAAATTTAATCCGGTATCATAGCACAGAAGTCATTGAATACATAGCATATTCGGTGAAAAAACGACAGGCGGGCGCCATTTTTTAACGAACAGGCACGAGTCATGCGACCGTTTTCATTGGTGTGGGCGTTACATTTGCTGGTGGTCCACGCTGTTCCCAGGTGTTTTTTGGGGGATCTGCTGGCTGGTTTCAAGCGATTGACGCAGGGCTATCGCCAAGCCGTAACATGCGGCGACAGGGTAGCTCGCCCTGCGCCCAGCTCAGGCATTGACTGTCAGTCCCGGCAAATCGACGGTAATACTGGGCGAGCCCAGTGCGTTGATGCAGTGACGCGCCAGCAATTCGCGCTGATCGGGGTGGTTCTGTAAAAAGTCGTAGCCCATGGCATCGGTGACACCCAGAATCCGGTCAAGCACCAGCACTTTTCCACTGGCGCGCAGCGGCTCGCATTCGAGCTCTTCCCATTTTTCAATCAGCCATTGCTGCGATTGCGCCGCAAGTGCCGCGGCCGGTTCCATATTAAGCTGAACCTGTAGGGTCTGGATCGTAGTAAAAATAAAGTTGACGTCGCAGCGCATGGGATCTCCGGGCGTGATGGCAAAAGCGCACAAATTGCACTGTAGAAAAAATGACGGAAAAATACTGTCACGATCATGACAATGTCGCGGCGATCGTGCACTGGCCGCCATTAGCATGAATATCATCACCAGTTCGGGATGATACAGCCAGCGAATGCTGGATAACGATAGCGATGCCGGGGTTTATGCAATCGGCGATTATGCCTGGACCTGACCGTGGGAGTGACACCACAGTGCGATACGATTATTGCATCAACCTTGCAGCAGGATCGTGCAACCGCGCGTGGCGCAGCGCTTGTTCGGGCAATTGTGTGGAACTGCCCCGGACCGGCGTTGTGAATTACAGATGGGTGCGTAATGTCCAGATTTCGGGAAACAGAACGACATCCAGCATTTTGCGCAAATAGTTAACTCCAGATGTACCGCCGGTGCCGCGCTTGAAGCCGATAATGCGCTCTACGGTAGTCACATGGCGAAAGCGCCACAGGCGGAAGGCGTCTTCGATATCGGTCAGTTTTTCGCCCAATTGGTACAGATCCCAGTGCTGCTCGGGCTCTCGGTACACTCGCAGCCAGGCCTGCATGACGCCGTCACTGGCTGTATAAGGCTGGGTCCAGTCCCGTTCAAGATGATCCTGGGGGACCGAAATGCCGCGACGCGCCAGCAACTGCAGTGCCTCGTCATAGAGCGATGGTTGTTCATAGGCCTGCAATACCTGAGCGTAACGATCCGGATGGTGCTCATGGGGCCTGAGCATGGTGGCGTTCTTGTTGCCAAGTAAAAATTCGATTTGTCGATACTGAAAGCTTTGAAAACCACTGGAAGCGGCCAGCCACGGTCGCAGTGCGGTGTATTCAGGCGGTGTCATTGTGGCCAGCACGTCCCAGGCATGAACCAGTTGCTCCAGGATGCGTCCGACCCGTGCCAGCATTTTGAACGCCGGGTTCAACTGGTCATTGCGCAGGTTGCCAATGGCCGCGTTCAGTTCGTGCAGTATCAGCTTGATCCACAGCTCGCTGGTCTGATGCTGGATGATGAACAGCATTTCATTGTGTTCGGGGGACAGCGGATGCTGCGCGCCCAGCAGTTCATCCAGGTGCAGGTAATCGCCGTAGCTCATATCGCGCGAGAAATCCAGTTTGGCGTTTTCACTGGCCTCTGCTTCTGCAGACGTGCGGGGTGTTGGTTCGTTCATGCTTGCATTCCTTTGAACAGGGCGGCATGCCGGGTCTGGGCCTGGCATTGTCCACAGGGGTGTGTGCAACGTTGCGGTAACCGGTTCAGGACTTTGCAGCTACCGTTTCAGTTTACCCAACCTGCCGGACTACACCAACCTGATCGTCGATCCGGCGGCAAATAAATACCTGATCCGACGCAGGGCAACGGAGACTGTACTGCGCGCGCGAGACCTACATTATGTTGACTGTGATAATGCCCGATACGCACAGTGCATCAGGTGACTGTCTGCTTAGCCGAAAAGGTGTCGGACCGCCAGGCCTCGCTTTGCAATACGGATTTCAATTGCATGACTGCATCCCACACGTCGGTATAACGCAGATACAGTGGCGTGAAGCCAAAACGCAACACACCTGGTTCGCGATAGTCGCCAACTACGCCCTGTGCAATCAACGCCTGAATAATGGCGTAGGCACCCTCGGGGTGGGTCAGGCTGACCTGGCTGGCCCTTTTTTCCGGATCGCGTGGCGATACGAGCGACAGCCCATACCCGGCACATTCTTTTTCGACCAGTTGAATGAACAGGCTGGTCAGTGTCTGCGCCTTTTTGTAGATTGCCGGCATGCCGCCATATCCCTGTGCCTTCATAAATACATCCAGGCCGCACTCGAGCACGGACATGGCCAGTATCGAGGGCGTACCGCAAAGATAACTGCGGATGCCGGTAGCCGGCTGATACTCCGTCTGGAATGCAAAGGGTGCTGCGTGCCCCATCCAGCCGGTCAGCGGTTGAGTGATTTGATCGACGTGTTGCGGATGGACCCAGACAAAGGCGGGCGAGCCCGGGCCGCCATTGAGAAACTTATATGTGCATCCCACAGCGAAATCGGCCTGGCATCCGCTCAAGTCAACCGGAACGGAACCGGCAGAGTGGCACAGATCCCAGATCACCAGCGCGTCGTGGGCGTGCGCCTGGCTCGTGATCTGCGCCATATCGTAAATCGCTCCGCTGCGATAGTTCACATGTGTGAGCAACAATACAGCCAGATCATCATTGATGATCGAGTCGATCTCCTTGCCGTCGACCAGTTGCAGCGACATGTCAAATTGCGCGCACAGACTTTGCGCAATATAAAGATCGGTCGGGAAATTGGTTTTTTCGCTCACAATTTTGCGCCGGGCGGGATGGCGCTTGCGGGCGATCTGAATGGCGCTATATAGCACTTTGTACAGATTCAGGGAAGTGGAGTCGCAAACTACAATCTCGTCCTGCCCTACGCCAATGAGCGGTGCGATTTTGTTGCCCAGTCGCGTGGGCAAGTTGATCCAGTCGGCCTTGTTCCAACTGGCTATCAGGTCATCGCCCCATTCCTGCAACATGACCTGTTTGGCCCTGACTGGCGCGGCCAGGGGCATGATTCCCAATGAGTTGCCATCCAGGTAAATCGTGTCCGGCGGCAGGTGAAATTCGCTGCGTAAAGGGCTGAGCGGATCGATAGTGTCAAGATTTTCGTAGAAAGCGCGGTTGGTCATTGTTGTTCCAGATGGATGGCAAGCGCAATTATCGTTACGTTGTCTGCAATTATAGCGATCGCAATACTGCTCTAACCGGGCTGGCGTCAACGCTGGTCCATTTGAGCGGCAGGGCGATCAGTTCATAATCGCCCACGGGCACCTGGTCCAGCACCAGATTTTCCAGTACGCGCATGTCGTACCGGCGTATGCGCTGATGGCTCTCGAGCGACTTGCTGGCGGCCGGATCAATGCTGGGCGTGTCAATGCCGATCAAAACAATGCCATGCTGATGCAGCAAATCCAGCGTTTCAGGGGCAAAACTGGCAAAGGTTTCCGACCAGTCGCTGGTACGCGCCCGCTGGCAACTGCGCACCAGCAGCCGGGGCGGACAACCGGCCATGGCATCTGCAATATCGTTGGGATAGATCAGGCCCTCGTCGCGCAAAATATGCAGGACGCGGCAAGGGCCGATAAACGGCGTGAGCGACAAATGACCTGCGGCAGGGCCGTCGCTGTCGTAATGCAGGGGTGCATCGGCATGGGTGCCTACATGTGGGCTGAGTGTAATTTCACTGACATTGACAGGGCATTCGGCGGACAGGGTCCAGCTCCATTTCTGGGTGTAGGGCGTGTCTCCCGGAAATACGGGGGACTGTGCATCCACGGCCGCGGAAATATCCCATATTTGTTCGTTGCTCATGATGTGGGGCCTGCAGGGTCAACTAGGAAGGGCAATGTGCTGAAACAACCAGAACGCACCGGCCTGATAAGCAGTATAGCAGTTGTCATTGCTTACAGCTTGCCCAGTTCGGCCAGCGATATGGCCGTTGCGCCGGCGACGATGATATGGTCCACCAGCCGGATGTCCAGCAGCGCCAGACCGCGTCGCAATTGCTGGGTAAGCTGGATATCGGCCAGGCTGGGCTGGGCCAGTCCCGACGGATGGTTATGCGCCAGAATCACCCCCCAGGCATTGTGGCGCAGCGCAGTGGCGGCAATTTCGCGGGGATAGACGGCTGTCTGGTTCAGTGTGCCGCGCGAGGCCTCTTCGTGGTGAATCAGCTGATGGCGCGTATTGACCAGCAGCAACAGGCATTTTTCCACGACTTCATGCGACAGCAGGCTGATGCAAAAATCGCGCACCACAGCCGGACGGTTCAGTTCCGTATGAAATTGCAAGGTGTCCTGCATATGGCGTCGGGCAAACTCGACTGCAGCCAGAAACGAGCAGATTTTGGCGTCGCCCAATCCTTTTATTTTTCTCAGGGATTCATAGTTGCTCAGCAGCAGATTGCGTGGGCCGCCAGCCTGATCCAGCACATATTGGGAAAATTGCATGATATTCATCTGGGCCGAGCCGGTACGCAGCAAAATGGCCAGCAACTCGGTATTGGATAGCGTGGCGGCGCCCCGGGCCAGCAGTTTTTCCCGGGGGCGCAGCTGGCCGTCAGGCAATGCCGGGGCAGAGTGAGTGGTGTCCTTGGCAGAATCAGGGTAAATGGCGGTGTACGTGTTCATTGTCAGTTAAAATGAGGTTTTACAAAAAACGCACTACGGTGACAGATTTTGACCGCGAATTCCCAGTCCATGAATCCAATTGTCCATGCCCAATCCTACCTAACCCTGCACTATCGCATTACGCTGATGTCCGGGCCAGGCGCCGGTTCGGTCTTTATTGATACTTTTACCGGCAAGCCAGGCACGCTGCAATTGAGCACCGGACAATGGTCTCCTTCCATGGAAGCACCACTGATCGGCCATGCTGAAGGCGAATCATTCAGTTACGATCTGCCTGCCCAACAGGCATACGGAGAGCGCAATCCGGAACTGTTGCAGCGGGTTACCCGCCAGATGCTGGATCGCGACGCCGGTCCCGATGCGCAATTTGAACCTGGCGATATGGTCGAGTTTACGGCGCCCAACGGCGGGCGTTATTCCGGTATTTTCCGCGAGTGGGATAACGACACTGCGCACTTTGATTTCAATCATCCACTGGCAGGCGTCGATTTGCGTATCGACGTCAAATTGCTCGGAGTTCTGTAATGGCTCAAGACAGCGAAGTGATTCTGGCCGAACCACGCGGCTTTTGCGCGGGAGTTGACCGCGCCATTGATATTGTGGAGCGTGCGCTGGAGCTGCACGGCGCTCCAATCTATGTGCGTCATGAAATCGTGCATAACAAATTTGTGGTCGAAAGCCTGCGCAACAAGGGCGCCATTTTTATTGACGAGCTGGATCAGGCGCCGGCAGGCGCCATCGTGGTGTTTTCCGCCCACGGTGTCTCGCGTGCGGTACGCGCAGAAGCGCAATTGCGCGACCTGCGCATTTTCGACGCAACCTGTCCGCTGGTGACCAAGGTACACATCGAAGTGGCAAAAATGCACGCCGCGGGCCTTGAGATTGTCATGATCGGTCACAAGGGTCACCCCGAAGTAGAGGGCACGCTTGGGCAGGCAGTCGGCCGCATGCATCTGGTGGAAACCCCGGAAGATGTCGCTGCCTTGCAGGTCGATAATCCTGAAAATACGGCGTTTGTAACCCAGACAACGCTTTCGATCGATGACGCAAGGCGGGTGGCCGACGCGCTTCGGGCAAAATTTCCGGGCATTGTCGAACCCAAGAAAAGCGATATTTGCTATGCGACCCAGAATCGCCAGGATGCGGTCAAGGTCCTTGCGCCTGATTGTGATGTGTTTTTTGTGGTGGGCAGTATCAACAGTTCCAATTCGAACCGGCTGCGTGAAGTGGCTGAACGGCTCGATTGCGAGGCATATCTGATCGACAATGCCCAGGCTATTCGGCCAGAATGGGTGCAAGACGCAAAAAAAATAGGCATTACTGCCGGCGCGTCGGCTCCCGAAGTACTGGTTCAGGAGGTGGTTGAGCGGTTGAAGGAGCTGGGTGCCATTTCGGTTCGCAGAATGGATGGAACAAAAGAGAACGTGACGTTCCCCTTGCCAAAGGAACTGTCCCGTAAACAACAGGCAGGGAGATAATGCAGATGAAGCTATATGGGTATTTCAGAAGTTCGGCGGCCTATCGGGTCAGAATTGCGCTGAACGTCAAGCAGTTGGGATACGAGTCAGTGCCTGTGCACCTTATTCGTGATGGTGGCCAGCAACTGGCGCAAACCTACCGCGAACTCAATCCAACTGCCCTGGTGCCCACCTTCATCGACCAGAATGTGAGCATTGGGCAATCCATTGCCATCATGGAATATCTTGAAGAGGCGTATCCGCAGGTGCCCATTCTTCCTGCAACGCAGGCGGGCAGGGCGCGCGTGCGGTCACTGGCGCAGTTTATTGCATGTGACATTCATCCGCTGAATAACTTGCGGGTACTCAAGTACCTTAAGCGTGAGCTGGGTGTAACCGAAGAAGTAAAAAACGAATGGTATCTGCACTGGATCCGCCAGGGGTTTGATTCGCTCGAAAAAATGCTGGCCTCTTCAACCGATACCGGTGTTTACTGCCACGGCGATACGCCCACCATGGCTGATTTCTGCCTGGTACCGCAGGTGGCCAATGCCCGCCGTTTCAAGCTGGACCTGAATCCGTATCCTACGATTGCTCGCATTGATGCTGCCTGCAATAAGGAAGAGGCGTTTATTAATGCGGCGCCGGACAATCAGTCCGACGCTGAATAGGCGCGCCCCAGCAGCCGGCAGGTTTCAAAGAGCGGCAGTCCCATGACGCCGCTATAGCTGCCGCTGATCGATTCCACAAAGGCCGAGGCCAGGCCCTGTATGCCATAGGCGCCAGCTTTGCCGATGCCTTCGCCCGACCGCACATACCAGTCTATCTCGTGGGCGGCAAGGGTCTTTATTATCACACTTGTAATAGATACGTCTTCGTACAGGCGCTCGCCCCAGGCCAGTACGATGGCGGTATGCACCTGGTGCGTCTGCCCGGACAGGGCCGACAGCGCCTCGCGCACGTCATTGTCGGTCTGGGCTTTTCCCAGAAGTTGCGAACCCATCATTACGGTTGTATCGGCCGTCAGAATGGGGCGTGGCGGCAAGCCGTTTTCGTGCAGGTGCGCCACCGCGCGCTCGGCCTTCTCCCTGGCGGTGCGTTTCACATAGCTGGCAGGATGTTCGCCGGGCAGCAATGGCTCGTCCTCGCCTGGCGGCGCCGGCACCTGCAAAACGTCATGCACGATGCCCATTTGGGTGAGCAATTGGTGGCGACGCGGACTGGCCGACGCCAGGAAAATGGGTTGCATTTGCACTTGCGCCATCTGCAGAGATCCTGCCGGGGCAGGGCCGCAGCCCGATACAGTGTTGTTCAATACAGTCATGATCGAAGAGGTTGTGCCGGCACCAGCGCGTTCAGGCACGATGGTACGGGTGATTGGTCAGAATGGCCCAGGCGCGATACAGCTGTTCGGCCAGCACGATGCGCACCATCGGATGCGGCAATGTCAGCGATGACAGGCGAATGAGGCTGGCGCACTGCTTTTTGAGGTCTGCATCCAGTCCGTCCGGGCCGCCGATCAGAAAGGTGACGTCCTGGCTATTGCTGCGCCAGCCTTCCAGTTGCTGCGACAGGTCCATGGTGGTCAGATCACGACCATGTTCATCCAGTGCGATGACCAGACTGTCGGCAGCGAGCGCGGCCTGAATACGACGGCCTTCGGCCTCCATCATTTGGGATGGCGTTTTTCCGGAGGTTCTGGGTTCAGGCTTGATTTCCCGTAGCTCAATCGTGCAATCGGCAGGCATCCGTTTCGCATAGTCTTTCCATGCGGTAGTGACCCAATCGGGCATTCTGTTGCCGACAGCGATGACAATGAGCTTCATAGGACGTTTTACTCTTCCATGTTGTCGTCTTCACCGTCGGCAAAACCCTGCATGGCGTGGCCCTTGGATTGCTCCAGCAGCCGGACGCGAACTGGCTTATCGCCCCACACCGCTTCCAGATTGTAGTATTGACGAATGGTCGGTTGCATGCAATGGATGACAATATCGCCGATATCGACCAGTACCCATTCACCGGATTCCTGCCCTTCGAGCGCGATAATGGGTATTTTGTGCGCTCGGGCTGCATTGACAACACTGCTTGCCAGGGCGCGAGTCTGGCGGTTGGAAGTACCGCTGGCGATAACGACCCGGTCAAACAGACTGGTCAGATGGCTGGTATTGAACACCCGGATATCCTGGGCTTTGACGTCCTCCAGCGCATTGATGACCAGACGTTGCAATTTTTGTATATTCATAGGTAATAAGGTTTTCCGGTTTTCGGGGTAAGGGGCAGCAAGACAATCTGCTATCGGTAAAGTCCGTGAGTATTAATGTAATCCAGAACGGGCGCGGGAACAAACGCCGAGGCATCCTGCCCCTGCTGGATGCGTGAGCGGATCTCGGTGGAGGACACATCCATGGCCTTGAAGGGAAGGGTAATCAGACCCTTGCCATCGCGTCGCAACAGGGCATCCAGTTCCTGCGGGATATGTAAGGGGTAACCGTTGCGCCAGGCCACAGTCAGGGTGACGTAGTCTGTAATTTCCTGCCAGTTCTGCCAGGTGCAGAAGTTGTTGAGCTGGTCGGTGCCCAATAGCCAGTAGTATTTCTCATCGCGCGGCAGGTTGCGCAGCGTATCGATGGTATAGGTTGCCCCTTCCCGGTTGATTTCGATATCGTTGATCACAATGCCCGGTTCATCGGCAATCGCCAGCGCCAGCATTTCCAGGCGTTGGGCGCCGCTGATCTGTAGCGGTTGTTTCTGCCAGGGGTTGCCGGCAGGAATCAGCTGCACCTCGTCCAGATTGAGCGCGCGCAACGCTGTCCTGGCCATGGCCAGGTGGGCCAGATGTACCGGATTGAAACTGCCGCCCAGGAGTCCGATTTTTTTCATGCGGACTTCAGGGCGCGCCAGCCGATATCCTTGCGGTACTGGCTGCCGTCAAAGCGGATCTGCTCCAGGGCTGCATAGGCAATGTCGCGGGCAGCCGCAGGCGTGTCGCCTAGTGCCGTCACGCATAGCACCCGGCCGCCCGAGGTTTGCAGCACACCGTCTTGCAGGGTGGTACCGGCATGAAAGGTAACGCAGTCGGGACTGGCAGCGGGGATGCTGGTGATGGCATCGCCCGTACGGGGTGTGCCTGGATAGTTGTGCGATGCCATGACGACGCCCAGGGCGGTGCGCGGATCCCAGTCAATCTGTGCCTGGTCCAGCGTGCCGGCGATGGCGTGCTCCACGACTTCGGAAAAGTCGTTCCGGATGCGCATCATGATGGGCTGGGTTTCCGGGTCGCCCATGCGGCAGTTGAACTCCAGCACCTTGATGGGGCGGGTTGCGTCCGGCCCGTCTCCAATCATTACGCCTGCATAAAGAAAGCCGGTATATTCAATGCCGTCGCTGGCCATGCCGTTGATGGTCGGCCAGATGACTTCGTTCATGATGCGCTGATGCAGCACTTCGCTGACAACCGGAGCGGGCGAGTAGGCGCCCATGCCGCCGGTGTTTGGACCCTTGTCGCCGTCAAGCTGGCGCTTGTGGTCCTGGCTGCTGGCCATGGGCAGCACGTGCTGGCCGTCGCACATGACGATAAAACTGGCCTCTTCGCCTTCCAGGCAGGCTTCGATCACCACGCGAGCGCCGGCGCTGCCCAGAGAGCCGTCGCCCAGCATGCTGTCGATGGCGGCATGCGCCTCGTCTTCAGTTTGCGCCACAACCACGCCTTTGCCGGCAGCAAGCCCATCGGCCTTGACCACAATGGGGGCACCCTGCTCATGTACATACTGATGCGCGGCTTGCGGATCGGTAAAGGTCACATAGGCAGCGGTGGGAATATGATGCCGCAGCATGAAGGCTTTGGCAAAGTCCTTGGAGCTTTCCAGTTGTGCAGCGGCCTGGGTGGGGCCGAAAACGGCCAGGCCCTTGCTGCGAAACAGGTCTACTGCACCGGCAGCCAGCGGGGCTTCGGGGCCGACGACTGTGAGCGCGATCTGTTCGTCCAGCGCAAATTGTGCCAGTTGCTGCAGATCGGAGATGGGCAGGCTGGTCAGGGCCGGATCGGTGGCAGTGCCGCCATTGCCGGGAGCGACAAATACGGTGGAAATACGTGGCGACTGGGCAAGCCGCCAGGCGATGGCGTGTTCGCGTCCGCCGTTACCAATAACAAGTGCCTTCATGGGGTGTATTATCCTTCTTCCGTTTCATTGAAGACCGCGGTGGTGTACACCTCCTGCACGTCATCCAGGCTTTCGAGCTGATCAAGAATTTTTTGCATTTTTTTGGCGTCGTCGCCGGTCAGTTCCGTTTCGTTCAGCGGCTTCATGATGACGCCTTCCATTTCCGATTTCAGGCCGGCCTTTTCAAAAGCGGCGCGCACATCGGAAAAGAGCGGGGGTTCGCATAGCACTTCAATCAGTCCTTCGTCGTCTGTCACCACATCTTCGGCGCCGGCTTCCAGCGCCACTTCAATGATCTGGTCTTCGGAATAGTCGGGGCTGAAAATAAACTGTCCGCAATGCTTGAACATGAATGCCACTGAACCGTCCTGGCCCAGATTGCCGCCATGCTTGGTGAGCGCATGACGCACATCGGACACCGTGCGGGTCCGGTTATCTGTCATGCAGTCGATGATGACCGCAGCGCCGCTGATGCCATAGCCTTCATAGCGTATGGATTCGTAGTTTTCGCCATCAGCGCCGCCAGCGCCGCGCGTAATGGCGCGCTGGATGTTGTCTTTTGGCATATTGGCAGCAGTGGCTTTGTCCCAGGCCAGGCGCAAGGCCGGGTTGGTGTCCGGATCGGGGCCGCCGGCACGCGCGGCGACCGTGACCTCACGAATGATTTTTGTCCAGATTTTTCCACGCTTGGCATCCTGGCGACCTTTGCGGTGCTGGATATTTGCCCATTTACTGTGACCTGCCATGGTTTGATTAACTCTTGAAGTAGCAAAATAAAGAATTTTACCCTGAACAGTCATAAACTTTTATAGAATACGGCTTGTTTACGTCGTTTTACCGATATCCGGGTGAGATGGCTGCTCCAGGGCAGTGTCGCGTCCGGGCTTCATCGTACACGCTTCTTCACGCAGGCGGCACGGGTAGTGCATCCGATACTGAATCGGGCTTGAAAAGCGTCATCAGCACGTTAATTGATACAAAGGGAAACTCATGGCAGATCCGGTACTTATTGCAAAAAGTGGTCAGACAGACGTCGTCATCCTGCCACAAATGGCCAATCGTCACGGTTGTATCACGGGGGCGACCGGCACCGGTAAAACGGTCACGCTTCAGGTGCTGGCCCAGTCGTTTTCCCGCCTGGGAACACCGGTGTTCATGGCAGACGTCAAGGGTGACCTTACCGGGATCTCCCAGGCCGGTGCGGACAGCCCCAAATTGCAGGAACGCCTGCAGAAATACGGCCTGCCAACGCCGCAATGGGGGGCTGCGCCAACGGTCTTGTGGGATGTATTCGGCGAGCAGGGGCACCCGGTGCGGGCCACTATCTCAGACATGGGGCCTTTGTTGCTATCCCGCATGCTGGACCTGAACGATACCCAGGCAGGCGTATTGAATCTGGTGTTCAAGGTTGCCGATGATGAAGGGCAATTGTTGCTTGATCTCAAGGATCTGCGGGCCATGCTGCAGAACGTGGCTGACCGCGCCAGCGAACTGCGGCAGAACTATGGCAACGTGTCAGCCGCTTCGGTGGGCGCGATCCAGCGCGCTTTGCTGCAACTGGAGTCGCAGGGCGCTGATCATTTTTTCGGCGAGCCCATGCTCGATATTCAAGATCTGCTTCGCACCGATGCCAGCGGACAGGGCATTGTCAATATCCTGGCGGCTGACAAGCTGATGCAGTCGCCCAAGCTGTATGCGGTATTTTTGTTGTGGTTGCTGGCCGAGATATACGAGGCTCTGCCGGAAATTGGCGATCCCGAGAAACCACGCCTGGTGTTTTTCTTTGACGAAGCGCATTTGCTGTTTACTGATGCCCCCGAGGCGCTGTTACAGAAAATCGAGCAGATTGTGCGGCTGGTGCGTTCCAAGGGGGTAGGCGTGTTTTTTGTGACCCAGAATCCGCTGGACATTCCCGATTCGGTACTGGGACAACTGGGTAACCGGGTACAGCATGCGCTGCGCGCCTTTACGCCACGGGATCAGCGCGCGGTCAAAACGGCGGCTGAAACCATGCGTCCCAATCCGGATCTGGATATTACCCAGGCCATTGCGCAACTGGGCGTCGGTGAAGCGCTGCTGTCCTTTCTGGATGCCAAGGGTAGCCCGGGCATTACGCAGCGTGGCTGGGTTTTGCCTCCCGCCAGTCGTATCGGACCTGCGACCGACGCTGAACGGCAGGCGTTACGGAGCCAGTCGCAATTTGGCGGTAAATACGATAAGCCGGTCGATCGGGAGTCTGCGTTCGAAGTGCTGGCCAAGCGAACCGAGGGGAAAAATACGGAACAGGCGTCAGGCAAAGCGGCAGCAGGAGCAGAAGATGACGGGATCCTGGGTATGGTCAAGGATCTGATGATCGGCTCCACCGGTCCGCGCGGGGGGCGTCGCGACGGCGTGGTCCAGCAAGTGGCCAAAAGCTATGTGCGTGGCGCTGCACGGCAATTGATCCGCGGTGTGCTGGGGTCGCTGGTTGGTAAAAAACGGTAGGTCATCGGCTGCCGGGCGCCGCCGGTCCTGCGCGGCGCTTGTCTTGGACACGCCTGCGCAGCGTGTCCATCAGAACAGACGCTTGTGTCAGCCCGACATGCAATTGAACATGGCGCCAATGATGGGTTTGGCAATTCCGGGCTCGAAATGACGGGCTTTAAGTTATGGGCTTGGATTAACTATTAACTGGCCAGCTGTGCATGGGCACGCAGCCGCTGGTACAGGGCGTATTTTTCTTTGACGGCTGTAGCACGCTAAGCGTGGACGCGAGCATGCCCCGTGCCGATGCGATCCGTGAGGCTGTCTGCGTTGCGCTTGCTACCGGCCATATGCAAAATCAGGTCGCTGACGGCTTATTGTTACAGGACAGGACGCAGCCGTCATCGTTCTCAAGTTCCTTGAGCAGGTGCTCGTAGGTCTCGGTGTTGCCATTTTGCTGCATTCGCTGCAAAAAGCTGATCAATAGCGTGGTTTCTTCGTTGGTAAAGCCCTTGAGGTGGGCATTGAGCGCACGGGAAACCGCGGGCATCAGCTTTTCGGTGACCGTGTGGCCTTTTTCCGTCAGTTCCAGTTCAACGACACGGCGATCATTCGTAGAGCGGCGGCGTTTGAGAAACCCTTTTTTCTCCAGGCGATCCAGGGTACGCGTCATGGCCCCGGTATCGACCTCTGCTGTGCGCGCGACACTGGCCGGGGTATTGGCTTTTTCCATCCCGATAATGGCAATCGGGTGCCATTGCGAGGCCGTCAGGCCCAGGGGTTCCATTTCAGCTTCAATCATCTGCGATATGGAATGAAAATTCAGTTTGATCAGATAGCCGATATTCTTGAGCCCTTTGTTGTTTGCCGCGTGCGTGTAAAAAGGGCCACAAGCCTCGCTGACCGCATTGGATTCGAGCGCAGGGTCCTGTTTGTCGACTTCCGGAGAAACGGGGTGCATGCCTTTGTTCATTTTAATTGCTGCCTAAGCAGATTTTGACTGTATCATAATAATTATTTTAACTGACTCCGTTGATTTAATACAGCGTATCGTCTTAAATACACTAATCTGTTTCATCCATTGTGGCTAATAGAAAACTCAGGAGGGTAGGGTGGCAATGTCTTCAAGAAAAGTAGAGATCAGCGAACACGGTGATGTCGGTGTCATGAAGGTGATTACCGAAGAGGTCGGCGCACCGGCGGATAATGAAGTGCAGATCGTGCAAAAGGCGATCGGCCTGAATTTTATCGATATTTATTATCGAACCGGTCTTTATGCGCAGCCACTGCCGCACGGACTGGGTTTTGAAGCCGCCGGTATTGTCGAGGCCGTTGGCAGTCGCGTCACGCATCTGAAAAAGGGCGATCGCGTCGCATACGGGCAAAGCCCTATCGGTGCTTATGCCGAGCTGCGCAATGTGCCTGCAGTCAACGTGCTCAAGATTCCGGACTTTCTGTCGTTCGATGAGGCGGCGGCCGTGATGCTCAAGGGCCTGACCGTGCAATATCTGTTTCGGCAGACATACCGGCTGCAGGGACATGAAACGATTCTGTTCCATGCTGCGGCAGGGGGCGTCGGCCTGATTGCCTGCCAGTGGGCCCGGGCCCTGGGCGTCAAACTGATCGGTACGGTTTCCAGTCCCGAGAAATCGGATATTGCCCTGGCGCATGGTGCATGGGCAACCATTGACTACAGCAAGGAAGACGTGGTCGAACGCGTACTGTCGCTGACCAATGGCAAGAAAGTGCCGGTGGTCTATGATGGCGTGGGCAAGGATACCTGGGAGCGTTCTCTGGACTGCCTGCAGCCGCGTGGCCTGATGGTCAGTTTCGGCAACGCATCCGGGGCTGTGACCGGCGTCAATCTGGGCATTCTGGCCAGCAAGGGGGCATTGTACGTGACCCGGCCGACCCTTGGTCCGCACGTAGACACCGCTGAAAAACTCAAAGCGGCTTCCGATGAGTTATTTGATATGATCCGCAGTAAGAAAATCAAGGTGCAGATCGATCAGCGCTACAGTCTGGAAGACGTGGGAGAAGCGCATCAGGCGCTGGCCTCGCGTAAAACGACCGGCGCAACAGTGATCACGCTGGACTAAGCTGGATCAGGGCGGGGCAGGTTTCTGGCAGCGGGCCCTGGTAACCCCAGGCCCGCTTTCTCGCTTACTCGTCTCCCATCAGCGCCTGGCGGGTTTCTTCGCTCTCCAGTTCGGTCAGCCACCAACGCAGGCCTTTGCCGACGGCGCGGCCATGAGCAGGCTTGCGCCAGGCATAATTGCTTTGCACGACGCGCGGGCAGGCTGCCACTTTTTTGATAATCAGTTCACCGCTTTCCAGGTAAGGCTTGGCGTGAGAATACGGTAGAAAACCGCAGCCCAGGCCCATTCGATGGGCCAGCACCTTGGCATGCAGATTGGGCACGGTAAAGACTCTTTGCATTGCCTGTACGCCATAGGAAATACGGCGCGCATATCTGGCCGAATCTGCGGCAGCCACAGACTGGTATTGGGCAATCAGTTGCTCTTCCAGTGGTTCAGGCGCAGCGGCCAGCGGATGCTGGGGCGATACGACAAACACAAATGAAATTTTGCTGAGCGGCAGCGAATGAATGTCCGAGCTTTGCAAGGTGCTGCTCACGCCAATGGCCAGATCCGAATGGCCGGCGATCAAGGTTTCCCATGTGCCATCCAGCACCTCTTCGCGAATACGCAATTGCGTAGGTACATTGAGTGCGAAAAATTTTTCACACAGCTCAAACAGCACCTTGCGCGACACGATCGTGTCCGCGCTGATGGTCAGCAGCGGTTCCCAGCCGGTGGCAATGCGCTTGACGCGATGGGCAATCTGTTCCACCGAATGGAGCAATTGCCGTCCCTCGTCAATCAGCTCCCTGCCAGCGGGCGTTAGCGCGGCATGTCGGGACTTGCGGTCAAACAGCAGGACGTCCAGCGCATCTTCAACCTGCCTGACACGATAGGTCAGGGCGCTGGGCACCAGGTTCAATTCGCGTGCGGCCGCGGCAAAACTACCTTTTTCCGCGATCAGCACCAGCATCTGAATGGTTTCCGGCGTCAGAACCTGATGGATTTCTCTGGTGGGGGGCGTATTCATGTTGCTTTCGCTGGGAGATAGATATTCTGATTATAAGTTCAAAACTTTTGCTGCATCGAAGTCGCATTACAATCGGACAAGTTCTCTTAATTGCGAAGGATGGTTATGCAGAAAGTAAAGTTGGGGAAAAGTGATCTGGAAGTGACCGACATTTGCCTGGGCACGATGACGTTCGGCGAACAGGTCAGCGAGTCTATTGCATTTGAAATATTGGATCTGGCCGTCGAACAGGGTGTCAATTTTCTGGATACGGCTGAAATGTACTCTGTGCCGACCCGTGAACAAACCTATGGTGCGACCGAGACAATCATCGGCAACTGGTTCAGCCGCCGCCCGCAGGCGCGCCAGTCGGTCGTGCTGGCCAGCAAGGTTGCCGGGCCGTCGCGCGGCATGCCCTGGGTGCGTGACGGTGAAGGCCTGACAGCAGCAGATATCATCCGTTCCTGCGAAGGCAGTCTGAAGCGGCTGCAGACCGATTACATTGACCTGTATCAGATTCACTGGCCGGCCCGACCAGTGCCCGCATTTGGCAATCGCTATTTCGATCCGGACAAAACCAATCCTGACCAAAGCACCATTGAAGAACAATTACGCGCCATGGACAGGTTGGTGCGAGACGGAAAAATCCGCTATGTTGGCCTGTCCAATGAAACGCCTTATGGGGTCAGCGAGTTCATCCGTATTGCCCAGGCTGAAAATTTGCCTAGAGTGGCCACCGTACAAAACCCGTTCTGCTTGCTGAATCGTTCCTACGAAAATGGGCTGGACGAGACATGCCATCATCTTGCTGTGTCACTGCTGGCCTATTCGCCGCTGGGTTATGGCTTGCTGACCGGAAAATATGATGAGTCCGGCACTACCGGAGAACAGGCGCCTGCTGACGCCAGGATCACTCTGTACGAATCGGTGCGCAAGCAACGCTGGGGCCGCCCGGCCTCGTTGGAGGCAGCGCGTGTATATAATGCGCTGGCCCGCAAGCATCAGTTGACGCCGGTACAACTGGCGCTTGGGTTCTGTAATACAAAATGGCAGGTAGCCAGCACCATTATCGGGGTCAGGACAACGGACCAGCTCAAAGAAAATCTGGCTGCCAGCGGATTTACGCTGGACAGCCAGATCATGCAGGAAATAGATGCAATCCGGTTAAATCACTTCGATCCGGCGCAATAGGCCTTAACCCGGGCCACTTCGTTTTTGGAGCCCAGCACCACGCCTACGCGCTGGTGCAACTCGGTCGGCTGGATATCCATGATACGGTTGACCGAGTCGGTGGCCATGCCGCCGGCCTGCTCGATGATAAAGCTCATCGGGTTGGCCTCATACATCAGGCGCAGCTTGCCCGGTTTTTTCGGATCACGTGCATCCCAGGGGTACATGAAGATACCGCCGCGCGTCATGATACGGTGTACGTCAGCCACCATCGAGGCGATCCAGCGCATGTTGTAGTCTTTGGCCAGTGGTCCGGTAGTGCCTGCCAGACAGTCTTCGATGTATTGGCGCATCGGCGGCGCCCAGTGGCGCATATTGGACATATTGATGGAAAATTCCTTGGTATCTTCCGGAACACGCATATTCTCGTGCGTCAGTACCCAGCTGCCCAGTTCACGATCCAGCGTAAAGCCCATCACGCCATTGCCGATCGTGAGCACCAGCATGGTTTGCGGGCCGTACACGGCATAGCCGGCCACGACTTGCCGGCTGCCAGGTTGCAGAAAATCCTTTTCGGTCACTTCGCGCCCTGAAATATCGGCCGGCGCCTTCAGGACAGAGAAAATCGTGCCGATGGACACATTCACATCAATATTGGATGAGCCATCCAGGGGGTCGAACAACAGCAGGTATTCACCCTTGGGGTAGCGGTTGGGAATGTGATGGATGGTTTCCATCTCTTCGGACGCCATGCCCGCCAGATGACCGCCCCATTCGTTGGCTTCAAGCAGAATTTCATTTGACATTACGTCAAGCTTTTTTTGCACTTCGCCCTGAACATTTTCGCTTTCCAGGCTTCCCAGTACGCCGCCCAGCGCACCTTTGCTGACAGCATGGCTAATGGCCTTGCAGGCGCGTGAGACTACTTCTACCAGCAGGCGCACTTCTGCCTCGATGGCATTATTGTTGCGCTGCTGCTCTACCAGATACTGGGTAAGGGTTTTTCGTGACATAAGGTCTCCGGAAAATAATTAAATACGCAATGCTTTGGAAACAATCTCGCTCACATTGCTGGACAGACCCTCGTGATCGCGGACCTGCTCAAGCGATGATTTCATTTGTGATTGCAGTGCTGGAGTATAGCGCGCCCAGTTGTCCATGACACGCGCCAGACGCGAAGCGACTTCAGGATTGATGGCGTCAAGCGCCAGCACGGCTTCGGTCCACAAGGCATAGCCGGAACCGTCCTGGTTATGGAACCCTTGTGCATTGTTCATGCAGAACTGGAAGATCAGGGAACGGGCGCGATTGGGGTTGCGCAATGCAAATGCCGGGTGCGCCATCAGCCCGCGAATCGTTTCCGTGCGGGTGTCGGCGGCTGTGGCTTGCAGGGCAAACCATTTGTCGATGACCAGTGGATTGTGCTGCCATTTTTCGTAGAAATCAACGATGGCCTCCTGACGTTTATCCCCGTGGTGATAGTTGACGATGGCGCCGAGTGCACCCATGCAATCGGTCATGTTCTGCGCTGCCTGGTACTGGATCAGCGCGTGCTGGCATGCCGCCTGATCGCCTGCTGCCATAAGGTACGTCAGTGCCAGATTTTTCAGGCTGCGACGGCCGGCGCTGATCGGATCAGGGCTATAAGGCCCAGGGGTGTCGTTGCCCTGCAGGGTTGCGCTCCATTCGGACGCAGCCGCTTTGCCCAGGTTTTCCCGGACAGCGTGGCGGGCCTTGGCCAACCATATCGGTTCTATCGGATCCATTTGCTCTGCCAGGAATTTTTCCGAAGGCAGTGTCAGCAGGCGGGCGCGATAACCGGCGTCCAGGCTCGCATCCTGCAGGTTGTTCTTCCAAACCTGCACAAATGTCTCGGATAGGGCTGCTTGCAGACCCTGTTGCAGTGCACTGGCAAGACCCAGGATCTCGCGGGCTGCCAGTGCCTGACCGGCTTCCCAGCGGGCAAATGGATTGGGGTCAGACTGGGCCAGGACCGCCAGTTCCGCCGCTGTCCACTCATAGTGCACAATGACTGGTGCGGAAAAATCGCGCAACAGCGACGGGACAGGTTTGGCAGCGATGCCGGTAAAGGTCCAGGACTGACTTTGCTCAGTGAGTTCCAGCAGGCGTGTGTGTTCGCCGGCAGGGTCCGGGGCGGCGTCGTGGCTGGCGCTGTCGTTGATCTCCCTTAACACCAGCGGTTGTCCGTCAGTGGACAACAGACCGACAGCAAAGGGAATATGAAACGGTTTTTTCACAAAATCCTTGCGGATTTTTTCAACCCCCACCAGCGGTGTGTGCTGCGACAGGGTCAAGGTCACCGTTTGCTGCCCGGCATTGTGGCTCATGGCCACCTTCACCCGTGGCGTGCCTGCCTGCGAATACCAGCGCCTGAAGACGGACAGATCGCGTTGCGGATGCGATTTCGTATATACGTATTCCATGGCATTGACGAAATCGTCGCACGTGACGGCCTGTCCGTCATGGCGGCGAAAGTATTCGTCCATGCCATCGCGAAAGCCGGGCGCCCCAAGCAGCGTGTGCTGCATGCGGATCACTTCGGCGCCTTTTTCGTAAACGGTGGCGGTGTAGAAATTGCCAATGGATTCATAGCTGTCGGGACGGATGGGATGCGCCATGGGGCCTGCATCCTCTGGGAACTGGCCGGCGCGCAATACGCTCACGTCGTCAATTCGCTTGACCGCGCGGGCACTGGCGGCGGCCTGGTCATCCAGCCCTGCGGCCATCATGTCGGCCGTAAACTCCTGATCGCGAAAGACGGTCAGGCCTTCCTTGAGGCTAAGCTGAAACCAGTCGCGGCAGGTGACGCGATTGCCGGTCCAGTTGTGGAAATATTCGTGACCGATCACGGCTTCCACGGCAGAAAAATTGGCATCGGTAGCGGTATCGGGATCGGCCAGCACGTACCCGGAATTGAAAATGTTCAACCCCTTGTTTTCCATGGCGCCCATATTGAAGTCGCGTACAGCCACAATCATGAAGCGATCCAGATCCAGTTCCAGGCCAAAGCGCTTTTCGTCCCAGACCAGAGAGCGCTCCAGCGAAGCCAGTGCCCATTCGGTCTTGTCCCGGCTTCCCTTGTCGCTGTATATCTGCAACAGCACGTCGCGGCCATTATGGGTTTTGACGGTTTTTTCGCGGACATCGAAGTCGCCGGCGACCAGCGCGAAAAGATAGCTGGGCTTATGAAAAGGATCATGCCAGACCGCCTGATGGCGGCCGTCGGGAAGGTCGGTGGACGACAGCAGATTGCCGTTGGACAGCAGATAGGGATATTTTTCCTTGTCGGCCGAAAGCGTAACGGTATAAATGCTCATCACGTCCGGGCGATCCGGGAAGTAAGTAATGCGGCGAAAGCCTTCGGCCTCGCATTGGGTGAAAAAGCCGCTACCCGACTTATACAAACCCATGAACAGGGAGTTAGCTGCCGGATCCAGTGTGGTGCATACGCGCAGTTCAAATGAACCGGACAGTTGCGCAATAATCAGTTGGTCCTGGTCCAATTCATAGGCGTCTGCGCCCAGCGCCTGGCCATTCAGATACAGGGCATCCAGGCTGATGTCTTCGGCGTTGAGCACCAGATCGGCCGGCGCCTTGTCTTTGGCGGTGAATGTCAGGGTAGAGGTGACAACTGTGCGGTTTTCGTCCAGGTCGAAATTGAGCGCCACCGCATCAAGCGTAAACGGATAGGGTTGATAGTCGCTGCGATAGACGGTTGGACTGTTTTCTTCGATCAATTCTGTAGGCATGGTGGTCACTGTGGTGCTGGTGAACGGAAAGTGAAATTGCGGTATAAACGGCAGGGTTCACTTGAAAAAAAGCGATTCGTAGCTATTTGTTCTAATTATAGGGGCTTGCCCTGAATTGGAACCTTAAAAGACGTTTTGTGTCAAAATTGAAGTACAGTTTGCGGCGCATGTCGGGCGTGGCAGGCCGTCTATGATATTGGCGTTTGATTGGCAGGAGAAAGAAGCATGCGATATCAGCAAGTGCCCCGTATGCGAAACCTCGTTTTGGCTGGATTGTTTCTGGCAGGATTGACCGCTTGCTCAACAACCAGTGAGTTTACGACCCAGGTTACCTCGTTTCAGCAATGGCCTGCTGCCGTTGCGGGACAGCACTACCGTTTTGTCGACAGCAAACAGCAGAATCTGGAGCAGGCTGCCTATACCGGCTATATTCGCAATAACATGTTCCGCACCGGCCTGATCGAAGCGATGGGCCGCCAGAGCGCCCGTTTTGACGTTGACTTTACCACCGGCACCGAAGTGCGCCAGCAAATGGTCCAGCGGGAAACCGGCAATTATGATTTGTATCCGACACTGGGGCTGGGCATGGGCTTTCCCTATGGCTATTATGGCAACCCCTTCTACAGCAGCTTCGGCTTTGCCATGACGCCACGGTATCAGTTGGTTCCGGTACCTTACCATCGCTATTCGCTTACTGTGTATATTCGTGACAGGCAGCAAAATGGCAATGAGGTATTTCGCGCCAGCGCCGTGGCAGATTCACGCGAGCGCGGCCTGCCCGAAGTCATGCCTTATCTGGCTGCGTCGGTGTTTGACCAGTTTCCCGGCCATAACGGTCAGGTTCGCACCGTTGAGTTTGAACGCAACAAGGAAGGCGTCGCAGGTACAGCGCTCCCCATTACAGTAAAGAAACCTTAGAAGACACCCTTACATGAAACCTATTGAATCCGATCTCCAGGCAGTCGCAACGGCAAAATCCCTGCTGCTGGATCCCTGGGACCTGAATGAAAACCACATGGCCGCCGCGCTGGCCGAGATTTTTACCCATAAGGTCGATTACGCCGACCTGTACTTTCAATATACGCGCAGCGAAAGCTGGAGTCTGGAAGAAGGTATTGTCAAGACCGGCAGTTTCTCCATCTCCCAGGGTGTAGGCGTGCGGGCGCTGGCGGGCGAGAAAACGGCCTTTGCCTATTCAGACAAACTCTCGCCCGAGGCGCTTATGGAATCGGCGACGACAGTCAAGGCGATTGCGCGGCAGGGTGAAGGGCGCATGAAGGTGGTCGGCAACGGCAAAAACAAGGCGCACGATCTGTACGGGCAGGATGACCCGATTGCCGCAATGCCAGCGACTGAAAAAGTGGCGCTGCTTGGGCGGGTCGAAACCATTGCCCGCGCCAAAGACCCTCATGTGATTCAGGTCATGGCCGGGCTGGGTTCGGAATATGACGTGGTCATGATCGTAGGCAGCGATGGCCGCCTGGCCGCAGATATCCGACCGCTGGTGCGACTGTCTGTCACCGTGATTGTCGAGCGCAACGGCCGGCGTGAAATGGGGCATGGCGGCGGCGGTGGCCGTCTGGGTCTGAACTATTTCTCGGATGCATTGCTGCATGAATATGTCGACAAGGCAGTGCACGAAGCGCTGACGAATCTGGATGCCCGGGACGCGCCAGCGGGGGAGATGACGGTTGTGCTGGGCTCCGGCTGGCCGGGCATTCTGTTGCACGAAGCCGTTGGCCACGGTCTGGAAGGCGACTTCAATCGCAAGGGCTCCAGCATTTTCTCGGATCGTATCGGCGAGCGCGTTGCCTCCAAGGGGGTGACCGTAATTGATGACGGCACGATCAAGGATCGCCGCGGTTCCCTGAATGTGGACGACGAGGGCAATCCGACGCAGCGCAATGTGTTGATCGAAGACGGTATTTTGCGTGGCTACATGCAGGATTCACTGAATGCACGCCTGATGAAGACCAAGGTAACCGGCAATGGTCGCCGAGAATCTTATGCCCACCTGCCTATGCCTCGTATGACCAACACCTTTATGCTGGGCGGAGATCACAACCCGCAGGATATTGTTGCCTCGGTCAAGAAGGGCCTGTATGCCGTCAATTTTGGCGGCGGGCAGGTCGATATCACCAGCGGCAAATTCGTGTTTTCGGCCAGTGAAGCCTATATGATCGAAAATGGCCGCATCACCTATCCGGTCAAGGGTGCGACCCTGATCGGCAATGGCCCCGACGCCATGAACCGGGTATCGATGATCGGCAACGATCTGTCGCTGGATTCGGGTGTCGGCACTTGCGGCAAGGAAGGTCAAAGCGTGCCGGTAGGGGTTGGCATGCCCACCATCCGCATGGATGGCCTGACGGTGGGCGGAACGGCCTGAGCTTTATCGGCCCGACGTCCGCTTGCGGCGCCGGGTTTTGCAGGCTGCCTTACCGGACCTTGGTGTTGTGCAAGAACTTTGGGTTTATGTGATAATTATGGTCGGGTAAACCGGCTTTTTTTGCGATATCCCGTTGACCCATCCCAAAACGGTGCATTTTGTGGTCCGCTGGGTACAGTCCTGCTATATTTTTTGCCTGACGGCAGATTGATGTGCCAATGTGCAAAAACCTGTGCTAGGATTGCTGTTATGAAACAAGTTAGCCACGTCTTTTTCTTTTTTTATTTTACATTTTCGACGCGATAGGCGGAGGAAAGGACGTTGCGTACTTAGCGAAAGCAGAAACAAGCTACAAGACACCAAAAGGCCGCCAGAATATCTGGTGGCCTTTTTTGTTTTGGGCGATGCTCTGCCTGGCTGGGCAAACTTATAACCGATTCGATTGATTGATTAACGATATATCTGGAGTTTTCCGTGTCCTACAATACCGACGATTTACGTATCCGCGAAATTAAAGAGCTTAGCCCACCGTCTCATCTGATGCGCGAATTTACCTGTTCCGCTCAGGTGTCCGGCCTGGTGCACGATACGCGCGAGGCAATCCATCGCATTCTGCATGCCAAAGATGACCGGCTGGTTGTCATTATTGGCCCGTGTTCAATTCATGACCCGGCTGCGGCGCGCGAATATGTACAGCGTCTGAAGGAACAACGTGACCGCTTCGGCGACGATCTGGAAATCGTCATGCGCGTGTATTTCGAAAAACCCCGTACGACCGTGGGTTGGAAAGGCCTGATCAACGATCCGGATCTGGACGGCAGTTTCAATATCAACAAGGGCGTGCGGCTGGCGCGTGAATTGCTGCTGGAAGTCAATGAAAGTGGCGTGCCTGCCGGCTGCGAATTCCTGGATATGATTACCCCGCAATATATTGCCGATCTGGTGTCCTGGGGCGCGATCGGTGCCCGCACGACAGAGAGCCAGGTGCACCGCGAACTGGCTTCGGGCCTGTCGTGCCCGGTGGGCTTCAAGAACGGGACCGACGGCAATATCAAGATTGCTATCGACGCCATCAATGCCGCCTCCCAGCCCCACCATTTTCTGTCGGTAACCAAGGGTGGCCATTCGGCAATTGTCTCTACCGTTGGTAATGACGATTGTCATGTCATTCTGCGCGGCGGCAAGGCGCCCAATTATGATGCCGAAAACATCAACCTGATGTCCGAGCAATTGTCCAAGGCGGGTCTGGCCAGCCGCATTATGATTGATGCCAGTCATGCCAACAGCAACAAGAAATATGAGAATCAGCCGCAGGTGATCGACGATGTGGCCCGGCAGATCGAAACCGGCGACCACCGCATTTTCGGTGTCATGGTCGAGAGCCACCTGGTGGCTGGTCGTCAGGATCTGAAAGAGGGTGTCGAACTCACTTACGGGCAGAGCATTACGGACGGTTGCATCGGCTGGGACACATCGGTCCAGGTGCTGGAGCGTCTGGCCCAGGCAGTGCGTACACGCCGTGAGCAGAAAACGGATATCAATACCTGAATTTTGCATGCTGCATGCAGCGGCAACAGTACCAACTGATGCGCCGCTGCAACGACCTGTTTCGGGGCATTATATGCCCCGAAGTCATTTTGCTTTGCCGCGGGAGTGAACAATCATTAGGGTTAATCACGTTTTGGTTCGTGGCCGGGCAGGGTATACTTTGACGTTTATACCAGTTGTCATAAAAAAGGGTTGTCATGGATGTGAGTGCGCAGCTGCGACATGCGCCGCAGGCCGCGGAAAGCGGACCGGATTTTTCTGAATTGATCGGCGAGTTGCATCGTGGTCTGCCGGCGCATTGTGTGCTATCCCGTGTTGAAGAAAAAAAACCGTTTGAATGTGACGGGCTGACGCTTTTCAAGGAAATGCCAGGCGTGGTTGTGCTTCCGGAAAACGAGGAGCAAATCATTCACGTTCTGAAAACCTGTAAAAAAATGGGCGTGCCCGTGGTACCACGCGGGGCAGGTACAGGCCTGTCGGGCGGTGCGACGCCGCATTCGCAGGGGGTGTTGCTGGGCGTATCCAAGCTCAACAAAATCAAACATATCGACGCGCAGGCAGCGACCGCTATTGTTGAACCTGGCGTGCGCAATCTGGCGGTGTCCGAGGCGGCCGCAGCATATGGTCTGTATTATGCGCCTGACCCGTCCAGTCAGATTGCCTGTTCAATCGGCGGCAATATTGCCGAGAATGCGGGTGGCGTGCATTGCCTTAAATATGGCCTGACGGTCCATAACGTCATTCGTCTGCGGATTGTGACAATTGATGGCGACATTCTGGAACTGGGCGCCGACGCGCCCGACGCACCGGGTCTGAATCTGCTGCCGGTCTTTATCGGTTCGGAGGGCATGCTGGGTATTGTGACCGAAGTCAAAGTCAAACTCATCCCCAAGCCGCAACTGGCGCGCGTCATCATGGCAAGCTTCGCTTCTGTTGAGGCGGCAGGTGAGGCGGTCAAGAATATTATCGGATCGGGTATCATTCCCGCCGGTCTTGAAATGATGGACAAGCGCGCAACCCACATGGTCGAGCCCTTTGTGAAGGCCGGCTATGATCTGGATGCCGAGGCGATTCTGCTGTGTGAATCGGACGGCACCGAGGCGGAGGTTGAGGACGAAATCGTACGCATGGAAAAAGTATTTTCCGATTGCGGTGCGACGCGTTTGCAGACGTCCACGTCCGAAGATGAACGCTTGCGTTTCTGGGCCGGCCGCAAAAATGCATTTCCTGCCGCCGGTCGCATATCACCCGATTACTATTGCATGGACGGCACGATTCCCAAAAGCCAGTTGGCTTATGTGCTCAATGAAATGGTGAAAATGGAAGCGAAATATCAATTGGGTTGTGCCAATGTGTTTCATGCTGGCGATGGCAATTTGCATCCACTGATTTTATTTGATGCGAACGATCCGGACTCAGTGCGGCGCGCGGAAGATTTCGGTGCCGATATCCTGGAGCTGTGCATCAAGGTGGGCGGCACGGTCACCGGTGAGCATGGCGTCGGTCTGGAAAAAATCAACCAGATGTGTTCGCAGTTTACTCGTGAAGAGCTCGATGCCTTTACCGCGCTGAAAAAAGCGTTCGATCCCGATATGCTGCTCAATCCGACCAAGCAGATTCCGACACTGAATCGTTGCGCCGAATATGGCCGCATGCATGTACATGGCGGACAGATCGCTTTTCCCGATATCGAACGTTTCTAAGTATCTTATGAAATTCATTAAAGAAGATCTGGCAGAACAGGTTGCCGCCGCTGTGGCAGGCCGCAAGCAGATTGTCATTCGCGGCGGCGGCACCAAAGCGTTCTACGGCAATGCGATTGCCGAAACAGAACAACTGGTGGAACTGGACGTGACGCCCTATACCGGGATCAGCAGCTATGAACCGTCAGAGCTGGTCATGACTGCCCGTTGCGGTACGCCACTGCGCGACATCGAAGCGGCGCTGGACCAGGAGAATCAGCGCCTGGCATGGGAGCCGCCGCATTTTGGCCCGCAGGCAACCATCGGCGGGACCATTGCCACAGGGCTGGCCGGCCCGGGACGCATGGCCGCCGGCGGGGCCAGTGACTTTGTGCTGGGTACCGTGTTGCTCAATGCAGAGGGACAGGAATTACATTTTGGCGGCACCGTGATGAAGAATGTGGCCGGCTACGATATGTCGCGCCTGCTCACCGGATCCATGGGCGTGTTCGGCCCTATTCTGGAAATCTCGTTCAAAGTGCTGCCCAAGCCCATTTGCGAAATCACGCTGCAGCGGCACTGCACCCTGAAGGAAGCATTCGAATGCTTTGCCCAGTGGCAGGCCAAGGCGCTGGGCATCAGTGCCTCGGCCTGGATCCCGGAGGGCGATACACAGCAGGGCGTGCTCTATCTGCGCGTCTCCGGTGCGCAGCCTGCCGTCAAACAGGCATGCGGTGTCCTGGGCGGCGAGCGAGTGGACGAGCAGACGGCTAAAGATTTATGGCTGTCGCTCAGAGAGCATACTCACCCGTTTTTTGGCGATACGGTCTGGCGCATATCTGTGCCGCCTTTGGCCGACACGGTGAACGAATCAGTGCCGCTACTGGAGTGGGGCGGCGCGCAGCGCTGGCTGCGACAGGTCAGCGATGTGACCAACATTCGTCACGCCGCCGCGCAACGCGGCGGGCATGCGGCATTGTTTCGCGCCGGCGCGGGCGTCAGCCAGCCCGTCGATGGTGTGTTCCAGCCGGTCAGCGCCGGGGTTGCCGCCATTACCCGCCGCCTCAAGAGCAATCTTGACCCGTTAGGCACATTTTACTCAGGCCGGTTACTCAGGAATATCTAACGTATCATGCAGACCAATCTTGCCGACTGGGCAAAAAACAGCAGCTATGGCGAAGAAGTGGATGCAATCTTGCGCAAATGCGTGCATTGCGGCTTCTGTTCTGCCACCTGTCCCAGCTATCAGATACTTGGCGATGAGCGCGACAGTCCGCGTGGGCGCATTTACCTGATCAAGGAAATCGTTGAGGGCAAGGAGCCCACCAGCATTACCCAGAAGCACCTGGACCAGTGCCTTACCTGCCATAATTGCGAAACTACCTGCCCGTCGGGTGTGCAGTACGGCCATCTGGTCGATATCGGCCGCGAACTTGTCGCAGAACGCGTTACCCGTACGCCGACAGACCGTTTTCGGCGCACCTTGCTGGCGGCCGGTCTGAACTCCCAGGCCTTTGCACCTGCGGTGAGACTGGGTCGCATGTTGCGCTCTTTTATGCCGGCCACACTGGCGGCTAAATTGCCGGAGGCCCGTCCGGCCGGCACGCTGCCGGTCGGCCGCCACCAGCGCCGGGTGCTGGTGCCGCTGGGGTGTGTTCAGCCAGCGCTGATGCCTTCGATCGATGCGGCGACCATAAGGGTGCTGGATGCTGCGGGAATCTCATCTGTCGATGTCAGTCGCAATACATGTTGTGGCGCCGTCAATTTTCACCTGGACAAGGTAAACAGCAGTATCGCCCAGATGAAAAGCAATATCGACGCCTGGGTGCCGTTGCTGGAGTCCGGCCAGGTGGAGGCCGTCATCATGAACGCGTCCGGTTGCGGGGCGTTCGTCAAAGAGTATCCGTTTTATCTTCGCAACGAACCGGGGTATGTGGAAAAGGCGCGCTATCTGGTGCAGCACGTAAAGGATATTGCCGAGGTGATCGCGCCCGAAGCGGCGGCACTGAAGGCCAAGTTCAAAAAGCCGCTACCGGCGTCGGCCGCATTTCATCCGCCCTGTACGCTTCAGCACTGGCAGGGACTGCGTCCACTGACCGAGTCATTACTGGCCGATCTGGGGTTTGACCTCAAGGCGTTTGGCGAGGCCAATCTGTGTTGCGGCTCTGCCGGGACGTATTCGGTGCTTCAGCCGGAAATTGCCACAGGCCTGCGCGACCGCAAGCTGGAAGCTATCGGTAAAACTTCGCCTGAAGTCATCATTACCTCCAATATGGGCTGTATGTCCCATTTGCAAACCGGAACCCAGACACCGGTGCGCCATTGGGTCGAAGTGGTCGATGCAGCCTTAAGTGCCTAGAAGACGCTGATTTCCCCGTTTGGGCAGCCGGGACGGTAAAATATCGTCCATGACTGAACAATCCTCTGTAAAACCTCGTGTAGTGGTGGGCATGTCCGGCGGCGTAGACTCGTCGGTCAGCGCCTGGCTGCTTAAAGAGCAGGGTTATGAAGTCATCGGGCTTTTCATGAAAAACTGGGAAGATGACGATGATTCCGAATACTGCTCAACCCGTCAGGACTGGCTCGATGCCGCCAGCGTTGCCGATCTGGTCGGCGTGGACATCGAAGCGGTCAATTTTTCCGCCGACTATAAGGACCGCGTATTTTCGGAGTTCCTGCGGGAATATTCTGCCGGCCGCACGCCCAATCCCGATGTCCTGTGCAATGCCGAGATCAAGTTCAAGGCGTTTCTGGATCACGCGCTGACCCTGGGAGCCGATTACATTGCGACCGGGCATTATGCTCGCGTGCGGGCGGTGCAACGGGATGGCGCCACTGAATATGAACTGCTCAAGGGGCTGGACGCCAGCAAGGACCAGAGCTATTTCCTGCACCGGCTTAATCAGGCGCAATTGTCCAAGGCCCTGTTTCCCCTGGGTGAAATTGACAAAACCGAAGTGCGCCAGATTGCCCATAAGCTGGGTCTGCCCAATGCGGCGAAAAAGGATTCAACAGGTATCTGCTTTATCGGCGAGCGCCCCTTTCGGGAATTTCTGAATCGTTATCTGCCTACCAACCCAGGCCCCATTCTTACCGAGGATGGCCAGCAGGTAGGGCAGCATCACGGGCTTGCGTTCTATACCCTGGGTCAGCGCAAGGGATTGGGCATAGGCGGCATCAAAGGCCGTCAGAATGATGACGGCATCGCCGACGCCTGGTATGTTGCCCGCAAGGATTTGCGAAATAATACCCTGTATGTGGTGTCGGGCCATGATCATCCGTGGCTGTTGCAGCACGAGGTGCGTGCCGAAGATGTCAGCTGGGTGGCCGGACATGCGCCTGTCGCAGGACCGTACGGGGCCAAGACACGCTATCGGCAGGCAGACGCGTCGTGCGAACTGCTCCCGGGCAACGATCCGGGCCGATTACATTTGAAATTTTCCCAGGCACAATGGGCGGTTACACCTGGTCAGTCCAGCGTTTTATACGACGGCGATATTTGCCTGGGTGGCGGCATTATTGCCTGAAGTTCGTCCGGCAGGGCAACGACCGTCTGCCGGTAATTCTCACTTTATTTTTTAAATTTCATTATGAATATTTCAGATTCGATTACTCCGCTCAATGCGTTATCTCCGCTGGACGGTCGTTATGCCTCTCGTGCAGCCGCCTTGCGGCCCTTTCTGTCAGAGGCCGGCTTCATGGCGCATCGTGTGGAAGTCGAGGTGTCGTGGCTTATCGCGCTGTCGCAGGCTGGCCTGAGCGAATTGCCGGCGTTCTCTGCCGATGCCGAAAACGCCTTGCGCAGCTGGGTACAGGATTTCAGCGAAGCCGATGCCCAGCGCATCAAGGATATCGAGAAAAAAACCAATCATGATGTCAAGGCCGTGGAGTACTGGCTCAAAGAGAAAGCGGCGGGTAATGAAGAACTGTCGGCCGCTGCGGAGTTCATCCATTTTGCCTGCACATCGGAAGATATCAATAATACGTCGCACGCCCTGATGCTGACACGTGCACGTGACCAGGTGATTGTGCCCGCGTTGCAGAACCTGCTGTCGATGTTGAAGAATGACGCTCGTCAGTTTGCGCAGCAGCCCATGCTGGCCCGCACGCACGGGCAGCCAGCCAGTCCCACAACCATGGGCAAGGAGTTTGCCAATGTGGCTGCGCGCCTGGAGACAGCGATTGCTGCTATTTGCGCGGTCAAGCCCCTGGCCAAGCTCAATGGTGCAACCGGCAACTACAACGCGCATTACTCGGCCTATCCGGAACTGGACTGGCCTGCACTGAGCAAAAAAGTCCTGGCCGATTTGTCCCTTACACAGAATCCCTATACCATCCAGATCGAGCCGCACGACTGGATGGCTGCGCTGTTTGATGCCATTGCGCGCGCCAACACCATTTTGCTTGACCTGAATCGCGACATTTGGGGCTATATCGCGCTGGGCTATTTCAAACAGCGTCTGCGCGAAGGCGAAGTGGGATCGTCAACCATGCCGCACAAGGTCAACCCCATTGATTTTGAAAACTCCGAGGGCAATATTGGTCTTGCCAATGCAGTCCTGAAACACTTGTCCGAGAAACTGCCGGTGTCCCGCTGGCAGCGTGACTTGACCGATTCCACCGTATTGCGCAATCTGGGCGTTGCCCTGGGTTACTGCATGGTTGCCTGGGACTCATGCAGCAAGGGGCTGGGTAAACTGGAACTCAATCCGCAGGCAATTGATCGCGATATTGACCAATGCTGGGAAGTGCTGGCCGAGCCGGTACAGACCGTGATGCGTCGTCACGGCCTGCCGGAACCCTACGAGCAGTTGAAAGCACTGACGCGCGGTCGCGGGATTACCGAAGAAGCATTGCGCTCGTTTGTTCAGGGGCTGCAATTGCCCGAGGATGCGAAGCAGCGATTGCTGCAGATGACGCCGCGCAGCTACATCGGTCTGGCAGCAGAACTGGCCGCCAAAATCTGAATGCCACTTCAGATAGGTACTTCAGTTGGCTGATGCTGAACCAATAACGGTTACGATCTGGCGCGTCATGATGTGACATGTCAGCCGGATGATAGGTCGTGCATCAGTATCAGCCACGCCAGCCAAGGGGCAGTCGGACATGGTGTCTGCTGCCCCTTGTGCTTTTTTGCGATGGCAAATGATGAGGTATTTGCGCTATCATAGGCAAGTCATTTATCCGGGAGTCAATGTAATGAAAACATCGGTTGTGGTCGCTGCTGCCTGTTTGACCTTGCTGTCCTTGACGGCAAATGCGGAGTTTCTCAAACCCAAAGAAGCGCAGGATTATCGTCATCACGGTATGGAGTTTATTGGGGACAATTTCAAGCGTATGGGCCATATGGTCAAGGGCGAGCAGCCTTACGACAAGGAGGCGTTCATCAAATATGCGAATCTGCTCAAGACGCTTGCGCCGCTGCCTTTTGAAGCTTTCTACAAAGGCTCAGAGGGCGGGGATGCAAAGGATGAGGTGTTTTCAGACCCTGAGGGCTTTAACAAGGCCAAAGATAAAATGCTGGTTGCGGTAGACCGGCTTGCTGCCGAAGCGCCATCTGGCGATATGCAAAAAATCAAGGTGGCATTCGGCGGGGTTGGCCAAAGCTGCAAGGCCTGTCATGACAATTATCGCAAGGATGATTAAAGTGTAATACGGTTGTGCCGGCCCCGCTGGCGATCCTGGCTGCCGGCAGGCTGCTTTGGGTAGATTGTTGCGCTCAAGGAACGGTCATCCTGCATATGAATCACATCGGGCGTAAATGGATATTCCAGATGTAAAGGAACGTCACAAACGCGCCGGCTGGCATCCGTAACGGCACACGCTGCTTGTAACGTGCAATTCGGCCAGTTCAGAATTGTGAGAGCCAGAACACGAAAGCGGCGCAGATCAGCAATATGATGGACGCCCGAATGGCGGTTGCGGCATTATCCTGGCTGCGTATTGGCGCTTTTGCATCCACAGGCTGCTGGGCCGGGGCGTCTCCGGTCACCATGGCGCGTATCAGGGGCTGGCGGCGAAACACACTGTAATAGGCAATTGCACACAGATGCAGCGCCACCAGTGCGACAAGTACCCACTCGCTGGCGTGGTGGACGCTGTTGAGGAACCGGCTGAGCGCCGGGTCCAGCCCGCTTAGCGGGCCTTCGAAAAGGATGTCATCACTGGCAAAGAGCCCGCTGGCTGCCTGCACGCCAAAGGCCAGCAGCATGGCAACGACAGACCAGGCGCCCAGTGGGTTGTGGCCAGCTGTCCATTGTTTTGTACGTAAATAGATGGCAATTTTCCGCGGGCCCACGACAAATTGCGTAAACCGCGCATAATAGGGGCCGATGACGCCCCAGACAAGACGGAAAAGAATGAGGGTAAGTACGGCATAGCCGAAACGCGAATGCCAGGTCATCCAGTCCAGGCCGGTTTCCGACAACCAGCCCTCGGTGACGCCGGCAGACTTGACGCAGAAATAAGCGCCGCCCACGCAGACAACCAATAGCCAGTGAAACAGTCGCAAAGGCAGATCCCAGACTCTGATATTATTCATTTGTCAATTTCCAGCAGGTTGCTTTCAGGCCGATTTCCGTTGCCCGACTTTACTGTTATTTTAACATTTGCAGTGTATTTGCCCCGGAGTTAGTCTATGATAAGCGAACTATTCAAATCAGCTTACAGGTACTCATGTCGCGTTCAACCAAAGTCTTTCTTGCGATCATTGCAGCGGCCGTGCTGGCAGGGTGTTCCTCTACCAAAACAGGCAGGGATCGTTCGATCAGCCATTCTCCACGAGAACAAGTGGTGCGTATCGGATATGACGAAAGCGCCTACGCTCTGCCGATAGGGCAGCCTACCATGCTGGTGGGGCGCGCGTTCATTTACGATGCCATTAATGGCGGAGAGCGCAGTGGCGGAAACGTCGATGTCGTGCTCAATCCCGTTTCAGCCATGAGCGACCAATGGTTCAACGTGGTGTGTCGCCGCGGCAATGTGCTGGCAGGCAAAGCAGATCCGCGCTACGCAGCCAGGGCCTATGCCTCTAAGACCAACTCTTTCGGTCAGTTTGTCTTCACCAATGTACCGTCGGGCGAATATTACCTTACCACGCGGCTTTACTGGATGGATACCAAACCCTTCTCTGGCGCCGTCCAGTATGGTGGGTTGCTGGCCAAAAAAGTACGGCTCGTTCCGGGGACAAATACGATTAATCTGTCCGACAGCGACAAATGCCGAGGCTATTTCCATTGATCATGCGGTTTCCAGCTGACCTGGGGCAACGGACTGGATCGTCCATGTTATCCGACGCTTTTCCTTTTTTTTCCACATACAACTTGCTTCATTCACATTTTGCAATGAATTTACCCGGCTTTAATGATTAAATTTTAGGCAGGCAAAAGTTCTGCTTTGTGTTCTTGCAGCATTTTTTTCATTTTATTAGAAAGGCAAACTATGAAATTAATTACGCTTGTTACGGTCGTTGCAGTAACGACCGCTGTTGCGGGATGCAGTTTTTTTGAAAAAAAGGCCACATCCGCAACCGTAGCGCCAATGGGTCCTGGCACTTCAGCGACCGCCGTCCAGACGACCGGCGCCGGTAATCTGGAAGTTTATGTGGGTTCAACAGCCAAGCCTAAAGTGACCAAGGGCAAGTCAGCCAAAACGATTCCACTGCAGGTTGGAGACCAGACTTACCAGGGGGTCGGCCCGATTCTCACTCGTGCTGATATCAAGAATGTCTTCGTGACCAAGGCCGGTGACCGTCCCGCGTTGGGGCTGCGTGTAACACCTGAAGGCGCCCGCAAGTTGAATGCCGAGATCTCCGGCAAAGCCGTCAAGGGAAAAATGGTTTTGGCCAGTCTGAATGATTCCATTTTTTCGACGACAATTGCCTCACCTGGCGCCGTGGATGACGGCGTGCTGCTGATGCCCATGGCTACGCTGAACAACGCCAAGACGGCGGCAGACATTATTCGCGGTAAAAAGTAATATCGCCTGGGTCTTCGGTTTTGTCGTGCCGGTTGCGTTGCGTGCAGTGTTCACTCTGAATATTGTTAACAATTGAGCGTTGTTTTTTCTCTGAATCTGTTGTAACGTAATCGGACGACTTATGCGAAGTTGTTCTCAAATTAGTTTTAATTAGGAAATACTATGAAATTATCCAGAAAAGTTGCGTTGATTGTGCTTCCTCTGGCTGCAGTTCTGGCCGGATGTAACACAATGAAGACTGGTACCGAGAGCAATCCCGGCACCTCTGCACAGACCCCTGCTGCAAAAGGTACTGCAGTAGACGTATTCCTGGCTTCTGACAAAGTCATCAAAAGTTATCGTCCTGTTAAGCTGAGTGAGAAACAGACCATTTATGTCAGCAAGACGCCGATTATTACTCGTGCCAATCTGACCAGTGTTGACCGTGTTCGCGACAGTCAGGGCCGCTCTTTTGTCAAATTGTCTCTGAATCCCGCCGGTGTTGCCGCTTTGAATGCAGCGCCCAAGGAACAGGGTTATGCGACAACCGTAGGTGGTCAATTGGCTTCCCTCACCGGTATTCGCCAGAATAACGATTTCCTCTTCATGGTCCGGGATGACCAGGTTGCGGGATCCGTTGTCGAGGCCATCGCTCCAAAAACAGCGGCCAAATAATATCGGCTGCGTGCATTGCCGCCTGCCTTGTAAGTGGCAATACAAGCCTCGCCCTGCGGCGAGGCTTTTTTACGACCTTTGATCTTGTCATGTATAAGTCGTATTCTATGCTACCCGATGTCCAATAAAAGGTGCACAATGCTGTCGTTTTTTCCAGCCCGTTTCCTGGCATTTTTCCTTGTCATTCTTGGCACGGTCGTGTGCCTGGTCCTTGGCATGACCGTCGCCGCAACGTGGTATGTGGTCGCGCTTGTTTGTTTGCTCCTGACGCTGATTGGTATTCATGACCTTGTTCAGTCGCGCCATTCCGTAAAACGCAATTATCCGGTTATCGGCAATCTGCGGTTTCTGCTGGAATTTATTCGGCCGGAACTGCGGCAGTACTTCATCGAAAGCGATACCGATACGCTGCCTTTTTCACGCGCCCAGCGCTCTATCGTTTACCAGCGGGCCAAACAGCAAATCGACAAGCGCCCCTTTGGCACGATCGAGAATGTCTACAGCGATGATTACGAATGGGTCAATCATTCGATGATGCCCAGCCATATTCCTGACCGCAATTTCCGGATTTCCGTGGGACAAGGCCAGTGCAGTCAGCCTTATGACATTTCGGTGTTCAATATTTCGGCAATGAGTTTTGGCGCGCTATCTGCCAACGCCATCCGCTCGCTCAACCGCGGGGCCAAGGCCGGTGGGTTCGCCCATGACACAGGAGAAGGTGGGATCAGTAGCTATCACCTTGAAGCCGGGGGTGATCTGATCTGGAACATTGGTTCCGGTTACTTTGGCTGCAGGGATGAAAACGGACATTTCTCCGATAGCGCATTTGCCCAGAAAGCGACCTTGCCCAATATAAAAATGATTGAAATCAAGTTGTCGCAGGGCGCCAAACCCGGGCATGGGGGCATTCTGCCGGGCGCCAAAGTCACTGCCGAAATAGCAGAGGTGCGTGGCGTTACGCCAGGTGTCGATTGTGACTCGCCAGCAGCGCATTCGGCGTTCAGCACGCCGGTCGAACTGTTGTTGTTCGTCCAGCGCCTGCGCAAGCTGTCCGGTGGCAAGCCGGTCGGCTTCAAGCTGTGTATCGGTCATCCCTGGGAATGGTTTGCCATCGTCAAGGCCATGCTGGAGACCGGTATTACGCCAGACTTTATTGTGGTGGACGGTTCCGAAGGCGGAACCGGGGCAGCGCCCGTGGAGTTCGTCGATCATATGGGCGTGCCGCTCAAAGAGGCTTTGCGATTGGTACACAATGCTTTGGTGGGAGCCGGGTTGCGCGAACGCATCAGGATTGGCGCATCGGGAAAAATTATTTCCGCCTTCGATATACTCAGGACACTGGCGCTGGGCGCCGATTGGTGTAACAGTGCGCGTGGTTTTATGTTTGCTGTAGGCTGTATTCAGGCGCAGGCCTGTCATACCGGAAAGTGTCCTTCCGGCGTAGCTACCCAGGACCCATCGCGGCAACGTGCCATTGTTGTAACGGATAAGGCCGATCGGGTGACCCATTTTCATCGCAACACAGTACATGCCCTGGCTGAGTTGCTGCAGGCCGCCGGACTGACTCATCCCGAACAATTGCGGGCACATCATGTGGTGCGGCGCATATCCAGCTCTGAGGTCAAAGTACTATCGGCGATTTATCCAGAGCTGGAAAAGGGCGATTTGCTCAAAGGCAATTATCGGCTGAAGATTTTCGAGATCTGCTGGCCGCTGGCTCAGGCGCATTCTTTTCAGCCAGCGCGTTCCATTGATCTGGTTGCCAGCGAGGTTAATACCGGATATCAGGCCGGTGACAAACCGGCAGAAAAGGACGTGCCGTTCAATAAGGCGTTGCAACCGCTTTAAATTGATTGCCGCCAGTCGCCAGTGCATCCTGGTGCACTGCAGTGCAAGGCGAACGTATTACGTGTGCCGCCTTGCCAGCGCAGGGCCCGCAATGTGCCCCGGGTTTTCAGTGCAGGCGAGGACGGCAGCTTATTGGGCGGCGGGTGCCGCAGGCTTGGCTGGGGTTGCTGGAGCCGCTGCTGCTGCCTGTGCCAGTTTTTCGCAATTTGCCGTGAAATCCTTGATAAAGCGATTTTTTTCTGCGATTTTTTCCTTGGGAGTAGACCACAGCAGCTCGACAAACTCGATAAATGAAGAGACACGTTCGTCGGGAATGGTCGTGTTGTTGCTGACTGACTCGTTGGCTTCGTCCTGCGTCTTGCCGTTTACGCGCATATCATAAAGCTGCGCAATAATCTTGCTGGCATCGGTGCAGGTAAGCGTGACAGGCGTACCGTCACTGCTGGCGTCTTCACCTTGCGCATTCTGATAGGGGTCGTCCTGCTTCGGTGGCGGCACCGGCGCTGGAGGAGGCTGACGCAGTTCTGACTGCTGGGGTGGTTCGACATCGTCGTCATTGAAAAGTGTTGTCTCAATAATTTTCCATGCACCAAATGCAATGGCTGCTGCAACCAGCAACAAAATGAGCAACTTTATGAACGATTTCATGTATATCCTTACGCTTGTGTACGGGGTACGAACCGCCGTACCTGACTATGACGAATCAATATACTATAACTTATTTGTGGCGGTCAGAAAATTCAGTAACCGATAAACATATTTACGAAATCATACGGTCATCCTGCTGCGCCTAGCCGGGTGTTGGAATTGTCACAATTTGCCTGTTTCTCGGAAAAACAGGAGGCTGACGGGATCGTCGCGCAGGTCGTGCTGCAGGTTTTGCATCCAATTGTGCACTGCTTGTTTCAGGGGAACCCCGGCAGTTACCGTTGTCGCAAGTCGATCACCGTCGTGGCGGTCCGGTCAGGGCTGGACAGGTGCTCTTAATGCCAGGCGCGCCGATGTTGGCAAACGATACAAATGACACAAACCACAAGAGGGACGAGAGGGGAAGCAATTGCGCCGAATCGCCTAACGGCCTGCCAGCAATTGGGGGCAGCGATGGTCCTGAAAGTCGCCTTCAGCCGACGCCCCCGGCCGGTGCGTTGCAAACAGCACAAACTGCTGTTCAGACAGGGGGTACAGGGCCAAGCTTACATTGGCCATGTCCTGTCGCGCATGTGCAAGCGAACCGATGGCCAATGCGATGGCCCCCTGCTGCTCGAGCTCGTCCAGCGACAAGGTTCGCGCCTGGTACGCATGGCCATTGATGCCTCCCGGCACCGGCTTCCAGTGGGAATCGAACTGCGATTGCAAGTCGGCCAGGCGTTCTCGCAGGGCGGGGCGGATACACGAGATGTGGATATGCAGATGATTCTGGCTGCGGCCCGATTTTGAATTGACGGTAAAGGAATAATCCTGCACTGCGATGGCTCTGCCCAGCAGCCGGTCCATGTAACGGCGGGCGTGCCATGCTTGTGCAAAATACGGAGTACGGCTTGCGCTCAGCAGCACAGGATCTTCCAGACCAGTGACGTGCCGGGTGGGCATATGCAAATACTGCAAGGGTCCGTTTTTATCCTTGAAGATGACATAACCGTTGTCCATGTCAACCTTGATGCACGGTAGCGGGGGACTTTTGCCGGCCAGCTGATTGGGGACGCATTGGTCATGCACAAAATGCCAGAGTATGTCGCCGCGTGCCACCGGTTTGGTTGGTACTGCCGCCTTCGGCGCGGGAACCGAGGAGTTGTTACATGCCGCCAGCAGACTGACAGCGGTAAGTAAAGTGGCAGCAAGCCCGCAACGGGACCGGACAGACATATTCAATCCTTTTTCAGTGTGCTTGCCATTACTCCATGGGTTCGCGCATTTCAGTAATGTATGAATGGTCGGAGCGCATGACGACAAATACGAAAATGGCGTTGGCGATGCCAAGAAAAAGAACAATCAGCGCAACGGTACTAAAGGCAATAAGCAGGCCGGTAATAATCGAGCTGGCTACCAGGAAAATGGCATTCATAATATTGTTTGCGGCAATCACACGCGAGGAATGGGTTTTCGGTGTCTTTTGCTGGATCAGCACATAAAGCGGTACGCTGTACAGCCCGGCCGACATGCTCAGCAGGAATAGCCCGGTGATCAACAGCCAGTTGGCGGGCAGTCTGACAAATTCGTGCAGCTCCAGCAGATGCGTGGCATTCAAATCATGGGCCAGAAAATACAGCGCAACGGAAAAGACGGTCATGCCGGCGGCGCCTACGGGGACAAGCTTGAGCACGTTCAGCCCTTTCTTGCCGATCCAGCCGCAAAGGACAGAGCCAAACCCCACCCCGATGGAAAACACACCCAGAAGCAGGGTGGCCACCTGTTCGTCGCCACGCAGGATTTCCTTGGCAAAAACCGGGAATATATTCAGATACACCGCGCCAAAAAACCACATCCAACTGATCAGCAGAATGCTTTTGAACACATGTCGGTCATGGAAGGCGTACTTGAGGTTTTCTATCGTGCCGCCGATGGGATTCCAGTCCAATTTCAGATCGGCAGAAGATACGGGAGTGGGCGGAATCAGCCCTGAGCAGAGCCGGCCTGCGACCGCGATCAATACGCAACTGGCCGCTACATAATGGTAGCCGATGCCCTCTATGCCGGCCATGAATCCACCCGCCATATTGCCCACCAGAATCGCGACAAAAGTGCCCATTTCGACCCAGCCATTACTGCTAACCAGCGTCGTGCCGTGAAAGACCTGAGGCAGATAGGCAAACTTGACCGGACCGAAAACGGTGGAATGGATGCCCATCAGCAGCACGCACAGTAGCAGGATGTAAACTTGCTGGTAAATGAGTGCAAAAGCGGCCAGTCCCATAATCCCGATTTCAGCGGTTTTGATCCAGCGCATGAATCGCGCTTTCTCGAATTTATCTGACATTTGCCCGCTTACTGCGGACAGCAGCAAAAACGGGATGATGAACATGCCATTGATCACGACGCCGGCCATTTCCGGCGGCAACCAGCTGACCGAAACATGATACGTGAGCATGAGCGTGACTGCGAACTTGAACAGATTATCATTGGCTGCACCCGATATCTGTGTCCAGAAATACGGAGCAAAACGCCTTTGCAGCATGATATGGGTCGCATTGTCGGCTGCAGCGCCGTCTTTGGCAGTATCGTGGGAAGAGGGATTTGTCATGAAAATATATGTTACAGCAGCGGAACTCGCCGGTCAGAAACAACAGTCGCAACATTAAACCAAATTGCAGGTTCGTGGTAAAGGAATAGCGGTTTAGTTAAAATGTATCATTGGATCTGTCAGAATTTCGTCATTCTGTCAACACAATCGGCTACACTCTGAGCACCGAAAACACGTTTGCGAGTAGCGATATGCAACGGTTCCTGTCGACATTAATATTAGCAATCTGCGCGCCGGCGTACGCCATGGGCTGGGCTGCGCCGGCGTCGGCTCCTGTCAAGAACGGCAACGCTTTGGCTGGCGGCGCCGATCGCTGTGAGGTCGTGCTGGACACGTTCAACAAGGCCGCGCTTGGCGGGCAGATTGATACCGCGCAGCTGACCGACGTTGTGCGCTCCCTGACATCCCGGCAACAGCTGCCCGCCAACTTTGTAACCAAGAAGCAGGCTCGTCAAGCTGGGTGGTCGCCAGGGCAGTCTTTTTCCGATATCCCCGCATTGCGTGGCAAATCGATTGGCGGTGACCATTTTGGCAATTATGAGCGTCGCTTGCCACGGGAGCAATGGAAAGAGGCTGATCTGGACTATCGTGGGAAAAAGCGCAACGCCAAACGGTTGGTCTTTGCCCAGGCCGGCCAGCAGTACGTGACCGTGGATCATTATGAGACATTTCACAAGGTGCCAGCATGTCGATGAGAACTTCGAAACGCAGGAGAATGAAGGCCGTACGCCGCACCCCCGCGCCGCTCAAGACCTGCGAACTAACGCATATTCATTCGATTGATGACGTTTACGATCAATTGCAAATCGCGTTACATCTGCCCCAGTATTTCGGCCGCAATCTTGATGCACTCTACGATAGCCTGAGCTCGGATGTAAAGGGCCCTTACCGGATTATCTGGCACGGCCATGCCAGAAGCGCGATCGAGCTGGGCGAACTGTATTATGAAGGATTGCTGGATATTTTCAGGGCGGTGGCCAGCGAACGTGATGACGTGCAGCTTGAACTGGAGTGAGCGTGTAACGCAGTCAGGCAGGGCTGATTTGTCCTGGGTGGACCAGGTGTGATGGTCTGCAAACAGCGAAGTGGCGCGCGGATTGCCGATCTGGGCTGACGCAAAGACCGCAGCATGTTCAGCAGACGGGTGATCAGCGCAGGAGTATATTGCGCAGAGCGCGCCTTTGGTAGGCGCTCCTTTTTATCGAATGTATGAAAAAACCGGCCATGGGCAAGACCCATGAGCCGGTTTGCTGTTTGTCAGCGCTGCTCACACAGCATACCGTTTCAGAGTGCGATTTGGCGTTCTGCTGCGCCCGGGTTCTGCATGGCCTTGTCTGCTGCGGCTGTAAACAGCACATCGGTGGAGGAGTTGAGCGCAGTTTCACTGGAGTCCTGCACCACACTAATGATGAAGCCGACCGTCACTACCTGTGCTGCCAGGTCATTGTTGATGCCAAACAGGCTGCAGGCCATCGGAATCAACAGCAGCGAACCACCGGGCACGCCCGAGGCGCCGCATGCACCGATTGTTGCCAGGACACTGAGCAACAGTGCAGTCGGAATATCAACCGGAATGTTCAATGTATGGACGGCAGCCAATGTCAGAACCGTAATGGTAACGGCTGCACCGGCCATATTGATGGTTGCACCCAGCGGGATCGACACCGAGTAGGTATCTTCGTGCAGGCCCAGTTTTTTGCAAAGAAGCAGATTCACCGGAATGTTGGCGGCTGAACTGCGCGTAAAAAAAGCGGTGACACCACTTTCAGCCAGGCACTGGAATACCAGCGGATAGGGGTTGCGGCGAAGCTTGAAATACACGATGAGCGGATTGACCACCAGGGCGACAAACAGCATGCAACTGACCAGAACCAGCAACAGCCGGCCGTAGGCTTTGAGCTCGCCCAGACCGGTTGTAGCTACGGTAACTGCAATCAGACTGAAAATGCCCAATGGCGCCAGGCGGATAACCCAGCGCACCACATTGGTCACTGCCTGCGCTGCGTCGTTCAGGATAGCCTTGGTGCCGGCGCTGGCGTGACGCAGGCTGAGGCCCAATAAAATGGCCCAGCTCAGAATACCGATATAATTGGCTGTCAGGATGGCATTGACGGGGTTATCGATCAGGTTGAGCACCAGCGAGCGCAATACTTCCACAATCCCCGCCGGAGCACTTTGCGTTACCTGACTGGCCACCAGTGTAAGCGTCGTCGGAAAGGCAAAACTGGCCACGACGGCAACCAATGCAGCTGCAAACGTACCCAGCACATAGAGTAATAAAATGGGTTTGATATATACTTCGGTGCCACTGCGATGCTGGGCAATAGCTGCCATGACCAGCACGAAGACCAGTACCGGTGCGACTGCCTTAAGGGCGCCAGTAAAGAAGGTGCCGATGATCTGACTCGATTGGGCAGCCTGTGGAAAAAGTACGCCGAATAAAATACCAAGAACCAGACCGATGATGATCTGGCGAACGAGATTACCGCGGGCGATAGCGGCGAATAAATGCTGCATAGTCATGACATTATTCCAAAATGCATGTGATCCCGCAGAATCGTGGGCAGCACAACCACTGTGTCAGGCCGAACGCGTGCGTGCGGGCAAAGGCTGATCCGTATCTGCAGGAAAACGATAGAGGTGTTGCGATCGGGCAACGTAAAAAACGGGATGCGCGACTCAGGATTGGTCTGAGAAATCGTGCTGGGCGTCATGTTAGCTGCTTTTTTGCCGCTTGTGTTTCGAAATGATGACATCAGGCCAAAACGGGGTTATGCGCAGGATGACCGGTTTTGCCGTCTATTAGTCGCTATCGTCCCAGGTCCGGGTCGCGGCACTGGTGGCGTGCTGACCGGTTTCCGATTGCGTGCCTGCGCTGCCTGCACCGTCACCGCTGTTATGCTTGTCCGCCTTAATGACGCTGATTTCGCCATTGGCCTCCAGAAAAGCGCGTTTGACCTGCATCAACTCATCAATCCCGTTAATGCGCAGCTGTTCCAGCAATTCGGCGCGGGTGACATATTCGCGGCGCATATTTTTCAGTTGCAGGATACCGTCCTTGACGAGCAACAGTTGGTCAGGTGAAAGCACACGGCTTACCGCTGGGAAGAAATATCCCAGACGGTCGACCAGGAAGGACCACAGAACAATACCGGCGGCCACGATCAGGCCATCGGTGACGGTATCGGAAGATCCCGATAGCCCATTGCCGACGGCTTCCGATACCAGCATCACCACGACAATATCGGCAAAACCCAATGAGCCGATATTGCGCCGACCGCCAAACCGGAACAACAGATAAATGCCCCAGTAAATGGCCGTGCTGCGCGAAAAAGCCTCGCCGTAGGTCTGCTGCATCTGAAATACGTCACTTAAAATGCTCATGGGGGAGTTCCTGTGAAAGTAGGAGGAGTACAAACAGCGGTCGTCCTGCAGAGTATACCTTGCGATCCGCAACCATAAAAAAACCGCCCCATACCAGTAGCGGCACAGGGCGGTTGTTGATTGTAGCCAGGCTAACCGCAAGACGCGGCTAACCCGGGACGGCGGTTTAATCCTCTTCGACGAACGTCTCTTCGCGTTTCTTGCGGATCGAGGGGAGCGCGACCAGCACTACCAGTGCAGCAGCCAGAACCAAGAGTGACAGAGACAGTGGGCGGGTAACAAAGGTACTGAACTCACCCCGTGACAACAGCAGGGCGCGACGGAAATTCTCTTCCATCATCGGCCCCAGAACCAGTCCGAGCAACAGCGGGGCGCCCTCGCATTTGAGTTTGCTCCATACATAGCCGATTACACCGAAAATGGCCATGATGTAGATATCGAATACGTTGTAGTTCAATGAGTACACGCCGACAGTGCAGAACAGGACAATAGCCGGGAACAGAACACGGTAGGGAACTTTGAGCAACTTGACCCACAGGCCGATCAGCGGCAGATTCAGAATCACCAGCATCACGTTACCAATCCACATGGAAGCAATCAGGCCCCAGAACAGCTCGGGGTGGCTGGACATCACTTGGGGACCTGGCTGAATATTGTGGATGGTCATTGCACCTACCATCAACGCCATTACCGCGTTGCCCGGAATACCCAGTGTCAGCAGCGGGATAAATGACGTTTGCGCGGCTGCATTATTCGCAGACTCAGGGCCTGCCAGACCAGCAGGGTGACCCTTGCCGAAGCGTTCCGGATTTTTGGAGATCTTTTTCTCCAAGGTATAGGAGGCAAAGGACGACAGCACGGCGCCGCCACCAGGCAGAATGCCCAGCGCCGAACCCAGCAGCGTGCCGCGTATGCAGGCCGGTGCGGCTTCCTTGAATTCCTGCTTGTTCGGGTACAGGCTACCGATCTTGTCGGTAATATCAACGCGGTTTTCCTTTTGTGCCAGGTTGTTCATGATTTCGGCCAGGCCGAAAACACCCATGGCTACCACGGCAAAGTCGATCCCATCCTGCAGCTCGGGAATGCCGAAGTCAAACCGGGCGACGCCAGAGTTCACGTCAGTACCGACCATACCCAGCATCAGACCCAGCAGAATCATGCAGATGGCTTTAGGCAGGGAGCCCGAAGCCAGTACAACCGCACCCACCAGACCGAGCACCATCAGGGAGAAGTACTCTGCAGGGCCGAACTTGAAGGCGACCTCTGCCAATGGTGGTGCAAACGCAGCCAGCAAAACGGTTGCAAAGCAGCCGGCAAAGAACGAGCCCAGTGCGGCGATGGCAAGTGCCGCTCCCGCTCGCCCGTTCTTGGCCATCTGGTGTCCGTCCAGCACCGTGACCACCGCCGAGGTTTCCCCCGGCAGCGCCACCAGGATGGCAGTGGTTGAGCCTCCGTATTGCGCTCCGTAATAAATACCTGCCAGCATAATCAGGCCCGCGGTGGGAGGCAGAATGTATGTCAGCGGCAGCAGCATGGCAATTGTGGGAACGGGCCCGATGCCGGGCAAAACGCCAATCAGGGTGCCAAGAATACAGCCGAGTAGTGCGTACATCAGGTTTTCAGGCGTAAACGCGACCGAAAACCCCAGCGCCAAATGTTGAAGTAATTCCATAATGATTATTTTCCTTTAATCCGGCGGACCAGCATGACAACGGCAATAACAATACCTACGGGTATCAGAATCTGCGCGGCTATGCTCCATTCTGCAATGGGTTCAGGCCACAGCGGGAAGATCAGGCCCAGACCCTTGACAAACGCCAGCCAGGAGAAAACTGTCAGGAAGACGGCGTTGCCAATGGCGATCATTAAACTGAATTCGTGGCTGGCCAGACTGCAGAAAATCACCAATAGTGGAGTGGCAATGTACAGACCGAGGTGGTCTAGCATGAGGCCGTAAAGGCAGATACTGCCGATAATCATAAAAAGAATATCCCAGTCGAAATGACCAACTGCGCTATCTTCACTTTTTTCGCCCCTCAGAGAGGTCAGCGTTACTACTGCGCCCAGCAAAGCCATGCAAATGGCCAGCCAGAATGGGAAATAGCCTGGACCCATGCGGCTTGGCGTGCCCATGTCATAGCTGTAGGAAAAAATGGCAAATCCCAATCCGACCGCCACGAACATCAGGCCGGACCAGAAGTCCTGTTGATTTTTTATGTGCATAATCTGTACCTTTTAAGTCTCCACTAAAATTGCAGGTGTATAGCCGAAAGATTGTATAGAGTCCCCAGTCTTGCTGTGGATGACGAAAACATTACCGTTTTGTCATGATTGCATTTGAATAAAAATGTATATTGGAATTCGGAACGGTACGATACGCGCGAGGGCATGAAATTGTATGATGCTCAGGTGGCGGCGCAACGCCGGCAAAAAGCATAGGAACGGGGGACGCTCATGTGGCACTGCTTGGTCATTGAGGACGATTATGAAAACGCACGGTATATTGCCAATGGCCTGAATGAATTGCGGCACGATGCTGTGGTTTGCAGCAATGGCGCAGACGGCATGCGACGCGCCAGCGAGCAGCAATGGGACATTATCATCCTGGACCGGATGCTGCCTGGCAATATTGATGGCCTGTCCATTCTTTCCACGCTGCGCGCGCTGGGCAACAAGACGCCGGTGCTGGTGCTTAGCGCCTTGTCGGGTGTGGATGAGCGCGTGCGTGGCCTGAAATCGGGCGGCGACGATTACCTGACCAAGCCATTTGCCTTTTCCGAGCTGATCGCCCGGATCGAGGCGCTGATCCGGCGTGCCGGCAGCGACGATACCGTCAAGCAATTGAGGGTAGGCGATCTCAAGCTGGATCTGATCAGCCGCAAGGTGGAACGCAGCGGCAAGCTCATCAACCTGCAGCCCCGGGAATATCGTCTGCTTGTGCATATGATGCAAAACGCCGGCAATGTCGTGACCCGCACCATGCTGCTTGAATCGGTATGGGACTATCGTTTTGACCCGCAATCGAATGTGATTGATGTTCAGATCAGTCGCCTGCGACGCAAGATCGACACTGGCTTTCAAACCCAGCTTATTCACACGGTATGGGGCGAGGGCTATGTCCTCGCGGACCAAGGGCAGGTAACCGGTCAGGATATCGCCCAGTCATGATTGGTCAATTTGTCCGTTTTCTGGACCGGACCTGGAATTCGATTTCCTTTCGATTGACATTTAATTACGGATTGCTGGCGATCTTTTCTATCCTGGTCCTGATGGCATTTATATATTTACAGGTGGTAGGTGCGTTGCATTCCCAATTGCAGCGGCAAATCGCTTCGACGACCCATCGACTGGTGACCGATTTTGAAGCGGGCGGGTCAGACCGGCTGGTCCGTTCACTGGCCTTTACCCTCTCGGATGATGTCGATTCTGACAAGGGGTTGTATCTTTTGCTCAATCAGACGGGTGAAAAGGTGATCGGCAACCTGGATGCTGCTCCGGTCTCGCGGCTGTCGGAGATCGCGGAAGCTGACGTGAGCAACGAGGGAGTCGCGCTTACCGGCAGGTTCAAGATATCGATGCTGGATGACGGCAGTACACTGGTTGTCGGGGTGGACCTGGCCGAGACCAACAGAACCATTGCATTGATCGGACAGGCCTGTCTGGTCACGCTGTTTGTTGCTCTGATGCTGGTGATCGTGGGTACATTTATCTTCAGGCGCGAGCTCGACTTCAGGGTCAGCAGCATTCACAAGACAGCCACGCAAATCAGCAGTGGTCAACTGTCCTCGCGAATCCCCCTGTCTGAAATCCACGATGAGTTTTATCATCTGAGCTACGAAATTAACTCGATGCTGGACCGTATCGAGGCGCTCATGAAAGGCGTGCGCCATGTATCTGATACGATCGCGCATAATTTGCGCACGCCACTGACTCGTATTATCAGCAGGCTGCGTACTGTGCAGCGGCCCGGTCATTCCGCGCAGGAGGTGTTGCAGGCTACGCATTTCGCCGTTCAGGAAATTGAAAACCTGAATCAGCTGTTTGAGAAGCTCCTGCAGATCTCCGAGATTGAAGCCGGTGTGCACCGGCAACGCTTTCGCATCTGTGATTTTTCCGCGATCGCGGATGACGTCATTGACCTTTACAGCGCCTTCGCCGAAGACCGGCATCACCAACTGTCATTGACTGTCCAGGGCGACTGTCATATCCAGGGGGATGCAGACCTGCTGGCCAGCATGCTGGCCAATCTGGTGGATAATGCACTGAAATACACCAGCGAACATGTCTGGGTCAGTTTACAGGCTGAGCAGGGGCAGTTATCGATTCGGATAGAAGATGACGGTCCCGGTATACCAGCCAGCGAATATGGCAATGTGGGCAAACACTTCTATCAACTGGATTCCAATGCCTCCGGCTTTGGGCTCGGGCTCAAAAGCGTCATGGCCATTGTGACCATGCATGAGGGAACCCTGACGTTTGAAGACCGGCAGCCCGGGCTCAGAATCACCATTGTGTTTCCGATCGAGCAGGGGTAGGTGCCGGACATAGATCGGGATATCGGCCGTCAACCGAAGTAGGGCGCCCGTCTGCCGACCTTGGTCACACCGTCTTCATCAATCTGATAGAAATCGTTCGGGCTGTTCCAGCACTCGTCAAACAGCGCATCCAGACGCTCTGGTCCGAGCTTTTCGTACGCGTTTTCCTTGACCAGAACGAATCCATCCCGGTGGCTGTTCATGTAATATTTCACAAGTGATAGCTGTTTGCCCACCCGGTAAGCTTCGTAGACCACGCCTAATGCATCGCCCTTGCGTACAGCCCATTTTTCAAATGCCATCGCTGTCTCCCAGCTTAATTGTTCACTATACAGCAGATACGACAATCATTGCTGCCAAAGTAGCGTAGCGGCGAGTTGGCGCTGGGGGCTGCAGAGGGCAGTTCTCTGGCCATGATCCTGGCCGGCCTCAGTTCAGCTCAGTTTCAAGGTCAGGCGCAGCATGTCGTGCAGCCGGATGCCGTCTTCGACAATGGGTTCATTATAGTTGTCAATGAAAAAATTCCGTTCAATGTCGGTCACCCGAAAACCCTGTTTTTGGTAAAAGGCGAGCTGGTAGCCGAATGATCCGGTCCCCACCTCCAGTTGTCGGGCACCCGACCGGCGATAAAAATCGATGATCCACTTAAGCAGCAACGTGCCCGTACCGGTTTTCTGCTGATCCGGCTGCACGGCGATACTCATTATTTCGCAGGATGTGGCCCCCCGCGGTCGTACCAGGCATGCACCGATCACCATCCCGTCGCGGGAAGCGACAAAACAATCCGATTGGAGAAGATAAGAGCGAATCTTCTTCTCGGATGGGTCGGCGAGCAGCAAAAGGTCAATGGGTGCTTGCGTTGCTGGCACTTGTTGAATGAGGGGCGGCATATTTCAGGTGAGGGTTTCGTTCGCGGATAATGCCCGGGCTGGATTGTTTCCTGGTCTTCGTCATACCCAATGACATTGGTGCAAGCGCCCATGGGCCTGCAGGTGGCCATCTATATAGAAAAGATGGCCACCTAAGGTGGAACTTGGCTTTATTGTCTGATGGACAGTCGTAAATCGTTAATACGTTTTAATTGGTCTGCTGGCAGGCCGTCAATGTTCTTCAGATTGAATCCTTTTGATACCAGAACGGTCCCCAGATTCTGGTGCAATGATGACAAAAAGCCCAAGATGAAACCATTGGACGGGCGCTTAGCATCGAAAGTGCCACTTAGTACAATTTTTTCGGCATTGAGTACTTTGACTAGATGAACCTTCTTATAGTATTTGAAGCCACCATTTTTTATAAACTCCAAGCCTCGTTCCCACGATGTCTCAAAATTAAGATCCTTGTTTAGCGAACCGATTCGCAGTAATGCGTCATTACACGCTCCGCTTAAGCCACGATCTTCCTGGCTAATTGTAGCTTGCATTGTCAACTCAGCCAGGGGAGAGATATTTACATCAAAGATACCCAATGATTCTAATAGTCGTTTCCGCTTTATCGCAGTATGGTGTTTATCTAATATTTCTTTTCTGGCTGGCGTCAGCCGTCTGTTGAACGAAGCCAATTGGCGTTTGTAATACTGGTCGATGTACCTTCTGGCTCGTGCATTAACATAAAAATCGTGCTCGTCTATGCTGTCATTCACAAAATCACGGTAGAGTTTTCCAAGCATGCCCATACTTTGTAAATGTCTGGCCATCGAATGGCCCACACCATATACACGCAAGTGCTTGATATTCTCACCATAGCGACGCGCATGCCACTTGTCGAACTTATGCAACGGATCATAAACTACGTACCCGGTTGCCGTTACGTGCCTGCCGTCAAAACATCCCGAACCCCAGTCATAACGAGCTGCTGCCGATGAAAAACGTCTCTCCCATGGGACTTGAATTTTATTTAGAGTGGATATTGGATTAATTAGCAATACTCGATCCAAACGTAATTTGTTTGAAAAAGCAGAAACGCCATAACCACCCATACTGCCTCCATATCCCAACCTTGAAGGAAAGTCTGCTATATAGGCTGTGACATGCTCCAAGAATGATTCAAATTTGGCATTTCTGTACCAATTGCTGACATCAATTGCTGCAAAGGAAATAACATTTCCTCCATTCTTTTTTATAAATTCGAAACCCCAGGGCGAGACCCCCAGTTTTGTGCGTTGGGTTTTGATAAAGTCTCCCGCGCCAGCGAAGGAGACCACAATTGGCTTATGAGTATCAGTAATATGAAATTTGCAATAGACGTCTTCAACTGAAAAATGTCCTGACTGTTTTCGGAAATAAGATTCCATATTCCTCTCGTATTCTGATGTCTCGAATGATTATATTCAAACATGGTCAACTATTGAGAGTTAACTGAATAAATCAGTAAAAATTCAGTTGCATTGTGATAGCAGATGATGGTTTGATCCAATTTTTATTGGAATCGTACTGAGTCGTTCAAAAATGATTAGCCAATTTGCTTGGCTGTGTGGGGCGCGATAAAAAAGCTGTGTTATTGGTTTCGATTCATAGTTTTATACCAAAAGCTCCCACCGAAAGTGGTATTGGTCTGAAACAGGCTCTCTCTAATGCTAAGTTCATTGTCAGCCAGCATCGATACAATAGTAATTACAAAATGAATGTTTAACTGTAAATGCAAATCGATATATTTATGTCATGGTGTAAATAATTTGTATAAATTGTTTATAATAATATTCTTGATGTAACAAAAAGACCAAAAAAGGGACAAACTTAATGAAATTCAAGGTTGGCCAAAAGTGGATCTCCAGAAGCCATATTGTTGCGACCATCGTAAAGGTTTTTTCTGATGGTCGAGATTTCCCGGTACATGGTGTATTTGCCAATTCACGCGATATACAAGAATTCACCGCTGACGGAAGGTTTTCTAATGATGGGGAAGATTTACCCGGGGACTTGATCGAGTTGGTTAAATCATCCACGGAGTTTGTTTCAGAAAACGATTACGACCTGGTTGAATACTATGAATTGCTCGAATATCAATTTCTAGTTGATGGGAACATTTCAATCCCTCAAGACATTCGCAACAAGACTGCTACGCTATCGCAAGCGCTGGCTTTGATGCTTGATATTCAGAATAATGGATACGATCCAACTGAATGACTTGGATTTTTGCCTCATATCGCCATTGAAAAAATTATCGCCCCGGATCGGTTGCTGCCTTGCACCCGTCTGACTGTATATTTAATATCCGTTTGTTCAATAATAAGTCCTTAAAATGGGCTGGAGCATCTTGACGATCAATGACCTAATCGTGCTCGTTCTTAGGGTGTAGGTAAGCAGCTCGCATGGCGGCTATTTAAATTCGACTTGAAGGTACGCAGATCACAAAAAAAACATATGCAATCAGTCATGCGTTCTCACTCATTCAGCCCAGGTTAGGTTTAGGTCGAAAAAAAACAAATTCAGTCGGGACAAAAAATACCACCCGAAGGCGGTATGGTTATCATTTAAGGGTTAAAAGCTGAGCTATTGCCCCGGAATTTGATCTATATTGATGTTTGAAAGTCCTTCGCCAAGCTGCGCGACCAATTCGTCCTTGGTTAAAAACTTTGCCTCAATCATATCCTTCCACTGGCTGCGATCTGTATCGTTGGTTTCATGAGCAGTTAAAATAAACATCGGTTTTTTGGAGTCGACAATCACCGGTGTGGCCGTATCGAGGAGCAGATGAACTACAGCGAAACTGAGAATGTAATGTACCGGAACCCTTCGATCGGACACGTATGCAAGACCTGCGGAACCGTTGACTTTCCGAGTGGGTACTAATTTAAATCGCTTATTGTCGCCAGATCCGTAAGTTCCCATATAAAACCCGCTTGCAAAAGTGATACCGTGGTTCTTAAATTGTGGATGCAGGTATCTCCTTAACTTCTCGATATAATCAACAGCTAAGGCGTCGTCGTCGTCAAGCCGGGCGGTAATTATGGTATCCGACTCTTCGCTCAATAGCTTTTCTCGCAATAAAGCCTTTTCAAAAGGAACAGGTCTTTCTGAGACCGACAAAAATGCGGTATAGATGTTTTTCCGGTTTATAACCAGTTCAAACAATCTATCCTTCCATTTTTGTGGTAGTAAGTCGGAACAGCGTAGCACCACATTGAAATTTGTATCTGTCTGTGCATCCAGGGCCGGCAAGCAAACATTCTCGAAATAATCAAACCGGGATTTAAGTCTATCTTCATTGAGAATCATTTCAATCCGCTCGGTCAACTCCTTGCCTTTCCCTTTGCGAAAAGCGTGATGTGATTCGTGGACATGTGAAAATCGGATGAATATCACTATATCGGACTTTTGTATTCGGTCGTTGAGCTGGTCAAATCGTTGCATCTCTCTCACCTTTGAAATATTGTATTAAATAAGTAATATTTTGATACTTATTTTATGTCTAATATTAACATTGGTAATGTTACGCAACAAAAAATATCTGGAAATCTACATATCTGTGTTTCGGCCGTAGAAGATGGTTTTGGAACCGCTAGAATAAATACTCATGTTGACAAATGGATAATTACCAAGGAGTAACTAATTTAGAGGGATAGGGATCTTGCTGTGAGAGGAAGAGTACTAATTGGCATATAAGTGATAAGAGGTGACGTGGAAGATGAGAAATACCTATTATCGGAGTGGCTACTCGCTGAAGACGAATCTGTATACACGACTGATTTGGCTGATGAGCAGCGGCCAGTGTGGAGAGCGAAGGGATATATGCGTTAGATAAAACAGCAGACGAATGGACTCAAACCATACTGAAATCACCATATGTTCTATCGTCTTATCGGGGCCTGAAGATAAGTGAATTTTTAAATAGCGAGGAGCCTGATGTTGATCAGACAGTACAGATCGGCGAGGCTATTCGAGAACAGAGTTCCAATAGTAATAAATATACAAGTCTTGATTTTGAAGGCAAGTTGGTAGCTGTCGGTGGGCACTATTGTCCAATAGAGCTACTCTCAATATCCGTGCTTCGGGAAGTGTCGAAAATGCTATCCATCGATTCCGGATGTGGACCTATATTCTTGTTTCTCCTTGCACTCGTAGAACGGAGTGATCACATCACCTAGTGCCAGAGCCACTGAATCATAAGTGGCATTCGTCGGCAGCTTCGGCTCTACGTACTCAGTGAGATTTCCCGATAGTGGTGGGCCGCACAAATAACCAGTATTTATGCGTCAAGAAAACTGTCAAAATTGTGAAAATGGGAGGGCGGGTTACATGTGCGGATGGGTAAGACAGAGCGGTGATTCGAATCGCATATTTTCATGATGTCGGTATTTAGGAGAGCGCCGGCTGCCAGCCTAAGGTTTAGTGACACTACACTGACATGTTATTTCGATTACAGTAGTGATTCCGATCACAGGAGGATGGAATCATGGCATTCGAAGATCAGATTGTTAAATATACTCAAACAGTAGCTGAGCTAGACGCGGTAGACAAGACCAATTTATCTGATGGGCAGCAGGCTAGTGTGGAGAATGAAGGGATATATGCGTTAGATAAAACAGCAGATAAGTGGAATCAGACCACATTGAAGGCACCCTACATTCTATCGTCCTATCGTGGATTGAAGATTTCTGAGTTCATTGATACCAACAATATATTGCACGTCGATAATAAAGCCAAAGTACAAGAGGCTTTTAATGTACTTCTAAATAGCGGGAGATATACTGAGCTGGATATGGAAGGCCGACGTGTAGCTATTGATGGGGTGATGGATTTCGGCGCTATTTGGGAAGGCAAACCATCTCAGGGTATTAAGACTGTTAGAAACGGCTGGTTCAGCGCACTAACTGACATGTCATCGCCTTCAAACTTTACTAGGAATGTGACTACTACTATTGGAAAAGATGTAATTAATATCTCTTCAACAGACGGGATTGCTCCGGGAATGTATGTTTCTGGTCCAGCCGTTCCAAGGGAAACTTATATTGTTTCTGTTGGAGAAGATGGTCTGGGGACTGCGAGAATAAATACTCATGCATGGAGAACCGTCAAGGATGCAGTGCATCGGTTTCAAGAGTTTGATTACATGTTTGACTTTAAAAATGTGTCAGGCCTTTCAAATTTCCGATTTCACAACATCACATTTGATGCGTTAAACAAGATATCAATTATTCGAGGACCTCAGAGCGGGTCTACCATGACACTTAGCCATTGCATTTTGCACCAACCCAAAATGCGAGGTATTACATTTTGGACTTCGGGAGGGTCCAACTTACAGATGGATAATTGCCAAGGAGTGGCTAATAAGACGGATAGGGGTCTTCCCCCGGAAGAAAGAGTAGGTGTATTTTGTACTGTTACTACGAATGACTGCAAGTTCCGAGGTAATTATGTCTGGCAATTTAAACACACGTTAGTATTGCACGGCTCAGGGAACGTAATTGTAGGGAATCATTTTTGGCAAGGTAAAAACCCCGAATCTGAAGTAGGGCCTTTTGACACCAGGACTGCTAGCATCATTTTAACTTCCGCAAACAATAAGACCAATATCACCGGGAATTATATTGATAACTCCTGGATTGAACTGGCCAACGATAATACTACGGATCTAAATTGGCCGCTTGGAGGTGGAGTTACCATTACCGGGAATCAATTTACTACGGTTTCGAGGATAGGCACTTATGGCTTCATTGCGTTGGCTCCCTATAAACCGAATTCTTCATGTGCGAGGATTTCAGTTATTGGAAATGTTTTCAAGAATGTCTATGGAGGCGCTTTTGGCGCGATTGTACCGATGGAGAAGGCCGATGTGATCATCGTTCCTCAGGGAAGCTACGGGTCAATCGACCATACTCAGGTCTCGCAAATATACTGGAGATCAAATAACTATGGTCAAGTTAAGAAAGAGACAGCTTCAGAGTTGACCGTTGAAAAATTTGTACCAGCTGGCTCGGAAACCTCAACTGTCGGGTTTTCTTTTCAGGAACTTTTTCCTTGGAATTTTTATCCCAGAGCAGTGCAGTCGACATCCGTTTATTCGGCCAAGACGGCAGCAGGTGTGGCAAGTCCAACGCCGGTGATGGTCGATGACAATTTAGGCTCGAATTACATAATCAATATGCGATTGGGAGAACCGCGTAGCGGACGGTTTGGAATCACAGTTACTTGCAATGCTGCAGATGAGCAATAAGTTGAGTTAGAAATACGGCCAGTGGCAATATTGCCACTGGCCGTATTTTATACGCCTAAGGCTGAATACTGACTTTGGCCCATCGAACGAAGGAACGGATGTGTTCATGTCTAGGACGAAAGCGTGCCTATTTCTACTAGAGTAGAGCGTTGCTGCACCAACATCATGCAACGATTATGTATCAATTAATAATTTATGTTACGATACTTAAAAGCCAAAACATAAATTATTTAAACCTACATGAAACTCAGAATAGGCCAAAAATGGCGAACCAGAGACGGCAGTGTCTTGACAATTGTCGATATTTATAACGACTTACGGCCGTCCCCAGTCATTGGCATGTTTGAATATGGCAATGAATTCTACGACTATTCACTATCAGGAAAATATAGCTTCGGCGATGCGGATTCCGAGGGTGATTTGGTCGAGTTGATACACGACCCAGTTTCGTATTCCAGTAAGTCACAACATACAATTCAAGATGTTTTAAATTACCTTGAGCGTAAGTTTCTGGTAGACGGGAAAATTGAGTTTCCTGAGGCAGTTATGCAAAACACAGCAAATCTATTTCAGGCGGTGATCTATACACTTGACCAAGAGAACGTTGGCGAGCATTACGATGACGACGAGTATTGAATTATTAAAGTGGTGAAAAAAAGCGGAAGTATCAATAAGATCGCTGTCTATAATCCACCACTATGTAACCACAGAGTCCGCTCTACCTTCAAGGGTTCGCTCGCCATGCCAATGCGCATGACTCGGTAACCATTGACGCCGAAAATCAACATTCCATTAAAGCCTCAAGTCAAAATAATCGAATTATAAGCTGCATCCAGCGGTGGTTTCGGTTCCACGCGTTTAGCGAGATTTCCCGGTAGTGATGGACGAGTTCCGGGCAACGCCCATGTCAATCAAGCGTCAGACACTGGAGCACAACTCGCACCGCCGATGCTGATTTGCGCATTGAGATCAATGGACGGGTCATTCAGCCTCATACGCCCTGCAAGAAAAAAGGACTTTATCGCTTTGAGTTGCCAGCTGGGGTGTCAGGCGGTATTCACATACTATCCAACGCTGCAGTCGTGCGTGAAACCTCTTTAATCAACCGAACCGACCTGTGCACTGTCGGCGTGGGCCTGTCTTGCATATCGTTCACCATTGATGGCCAACGTAGAGAAATCGATTTGAATGATGCCTCACTTACCGGATTTAATGACGTTCAGGAAATAGACGGCATGCCGATGCGCTGGACCAGCTGATGAAGCGGTGATTCCAACCAGCCTGGTACCTGTTTCGAAGGGACCTATGGTACTGGAGTTGAATGTGTTGCGTACGCATATGTACTGGGTACCGTCGATCCAAATGGAGCGAGCACGAAAAGCTGCATAAGCGTTGCTTGAGCAGTATTAGGTTATAAGAAAAGCCGCACTTTTGTGCGGCTTTGTGCCGCTCTGACGCCGAGATATGCGATATCGGAATAGTGATTGAGGGTGACCACCAGGCGATACGGCAACTGAATGCGCTGCAGGATTGGGCGGAAATTGTCTCTAAATAGGCTCCTTGCCGGTTATCAGCGCACAACCGGCACAGTCTCTTGTCCATCTCGGTGAAGTAAATGTCAAAACCGAGCTTCAGTTTTAAGAAATATAATATACTGTGCTCGTAAAATCAAAGCGAAATATTCGAAAAATTACTGACTTTAATACTGTGGATAATTCTATCTAAATAGAATTAGGTTCTAGTCCATTTTGTGCTAATTTGTGTTGTACATTATTTTTTAAAATTCACAACCGAACAGGATCGAGAAAGCTATGGGAATGTACGATACTTCGCTTTACTATAAATTACAGAAGAATGACGATAACACTTTTACAGTTAAACCCGGTGGATATTCCGCAGCCAGCCATGCGACTGAATTGGACGGCGAAGACGACGGAGTTTTATATACTTCCGAGAAAATCGAATTTTGGTCTCAGGTTGGTAACAACACTATTGAAACGCAAATCGAAGGCTTCTACACTGGTGGATATGTCGTACACGTAGACGACGAATATATATTCCTCACGAATATGGCTTATAGTGAAAATCATCGTTTTTCTTTACAGACAACGGACACAGGGCATTCCGGGTTGCCGATATGCTTTTTAAAAGGAACGATGATTAGCACAGCGAGTGGGGAAACGCGGGTTGAATGCTTACAGATAGGCGATGAAATTTTAACTGCTAGTAAAGAGTTAAAGACCATCAAATGGGTAGGATTCCGTAAATTTAATCGGGCTCGAATACCTGAATCCAGTCGCCTAAGAACGTTTCCTGTACGTATTGTCAAAGGAGCGTTCGCAGAAAATGTACCACATCGAGATCTGACCGTTTCTCCAGGCCACCGCTTCAACTTTGACGGCGCCCTGGTCCCTGCCTTGTCCCTGGTCAATGGGATCACCATCATCCAGGACTTCGACGTTCAACAGTTTGAGTACTACCACGTCGAACTGGAAAAATTTGATATGTTGATAGCTGAAGGCGCTGTCGCAGAAAGTTACCTGGAAGTCGGCGACAATCGCAATTCCTTTCAGAATGCAAATACGGTAGCCGCAAATCCTGACTTCGGGCCGGCGCCTGAGCGCGTCTTTCTGCCGGAGTATGTTCAAAAGATCACGTCCGAAATTATCCAGCCAATACGCCTCGAATTGTTCAAACGAGCTGAAGTATTGATGGGTGCAGCTCGCACTGCGGATACCAACCTGCGCATTGAAGTCAATGGTCAGGTCATCCAGCCTAATACGCCCTGCAAGAAAAAAGGACTTTATCGTTTTGAATTACCCAGCGGCTACAATGGTGATATCCACATTCTATCCAACTCTGCGGTTGTGCGTGAGACGTCCCTGATCAATCGCACAGACATGCGCGTCATTGGAGTGGGATTATCTGGCATTGCCCTCGTTGTCGACGGTATGCGCCGCGAAATCAATTTGAATGTCTCGACGCTGAGCGGATTTAACGAATCTCAAGAGATGGAAGGCATGCTGATGCGCTGGACAACTGGTGAAGCGGTGATCCCGGCCGGCTTGGTACCTGCCACAAAGGAATCTGTGATACTGGAGCTGAATGTGTTGCGTGCGCATATGTACTGGGTACCGTCGATCCACACGGAGCGAGCGCGAAAAGCTGCATAGGCGTTGCTTGAGCAGTATTAGATTATAAGGAAAGCCGCTCTTTTTTGCGGCTTTCACATCTATACCGGCTCGCTCGAATCCTCATCCTGATACCTGCTATTCCCACCTTCCGCGTCACCTCATACCACTCAAACACCGATTCAGGTCGGGCCACAGACAATAACTCCTTCGCCTGGTCGACGGTCGTAGCCGGATCCAGTCATTCCCGGGCGTGCTCGGGGGTCAGGATGATAGGCCTGCGGTCGTGGATATCGACCATTCCGTCTGCTGAATCATCCGTCACAATGGCGAAACCCGATTCTTTGCTGACCTCCGCACCTTCCCGTCAGCCTGAGATAGCCGCCATCAGTATAGGCTTGCCATCTGCTGGCCGGATGTGCCACGGCTGCTTGTCGCCTTTCTTGCCAGTCCATTCATACCAGCCATCAGCCGGCAAGATCATTCGACCGTGGATTATCGGGCCCTTCCAAAAGCTAGTGCCCAATACAATCTTATCCAACCTCGCATTGCTGACGGGTGATCGCTTATACCAGGGCGGGGCATATCCCCAGAATTGACGCTCAAGGGTAGGGGAGCCGGTCAGTTCATGCATTACCATCGGCTTCGTCCCGGGCGGCACGTTGAAGCGCAGCCCGTCACCTGGATCAAATATTTTATGCATGTTGGTGAACACCGGCGCAAAATACTCGTCCGGCAATTCAGCCTGTCTTATTCTTCCGCACATTGTCCAGTACCTTTATCCCTTCCATAAAGCGTCGATCATCGCTCCGTTGCAACAATTGCTCTTTGGCTTCGGCTGCCCGAGGGTGCAACGGTGCACCATATAGGTTCATTTCGTGCTGCAGTATGACCCGCATTTGATGCATGCCCACTGTATCGTCGCCTACGTCCTCGCGCCAGACTGTGCGCATGCTCCGATAGCCTGACTCTAAATCCTGGACTATCTGATGCAGCCGGGCAATTTCCTTGAGCAGGATGTGAATTGTGGGGTTACGATCGCCCGCACGGTTCGTTTTGTGAATCTCCAGGAGTGTACTGTACTCCAGAGGGGTTATTTCTTCTACTTTCATATCTGCTCCGGTGGTGTCGCGGAGCTAGAGTAGGGGCCTAGGAGGGGGATTTTACACTGTTTGTACAGTACTGGATATTAGATGCTGTCTAATATTATGGGAATACGCGGGAGTTCTGAAAATAAAAAGGCCGCGTTCGAGGCGGCCTAAGTATTTGATATATCTACGGATTAAAACTGTGTAAATGGTGGCTCTTCCCCGATTCGAACGGGGGACCTGCGGATTATGATTCCGTCGCTCTAACCGACTGAGCTAAAGAGCCATTCTCACAGCTTTCACCTCATAAAGATGAGGTTTCATTCAAACCGGCGCTGTTCCCAAAAAACTTGCATGGTTGCAGTGCAATTGAATGAAGCATGAAACTATATCAGGATTTTTCCCCCTGCGCAAGCGTTTATTGCAGCGCACGCAGGATTTTCTGCCCGGCACGTCCGTCCGGCGTCAGCCCAAGCTTGCTTTGCTCTGTTTTGATGGCCTCGCGTGTCTTGCTGCCAATCAGGCCGTCGGGTTCGCCGATATCGTAGCCACGGCTGAGCAAGGCTTTTTGCAGCGTTACCCGGTCGGCGCGTGACAGGCCTGGATCATCAGTAGGCCAGGCGGTGACAAAGGGACCCGCGCCGCGCAGTCGGTCACTCAGATGCGCAATTGCCAGGGCGTAGCTTTCGGCAGCGTTGTAGCCATAAATCACATCGAAATTGCGAAATACCAGGAATGCCGGTCCGGCAGCGCCTGCTGGCGTCAGCAGGCCCGCTTTCTGGTTGCCAGAAACGCGCGCATCCAGCGGTTGGCCGTCGATCGTCGTGACACCCCGCGCCGCCCATGTCGAGACGGATTTTTTATTGCGCCGACCTTCACCTGCCGTGTTCATGCCGGCAGGCAGGCGTACTTCGAATCCCCAGGGCTGTCCGGTCTGCCAGCCGCCCTTGGCAAGAAAGTTGGCGGTGGATGCCAGCGCATCGGCCGAGTTGTCCATCAGGTCGCGGCGACCGTCACCGTCGAAGTCCACGGCCAGTCGCTCGAACGTGGATGGCATAAATTGCGTGTGTCCGAAAGCACCCGCCCAGGAACCGACCAGGCGTTGGGGCTGTATATCGCCCGATTGCAGAATCCGTAGCGTGGCAAAAAACTCCTTTTGAAAATAGGCTTGTCGACGTCCATAACAGCTGAGCGTGCCTAGCGCCTGCACCAGCGGATATTTACCTTGTGTCTGCCCGAAGTTGCTTTCCACACCCCAGACCGCTACGACGGTTGCGGGGTCTACACCGTACTGTGCCGAGACACGCCGCAATACATCGGCATGGCGGGTCAGGTTGCTTTTGCCTTCACTGATCCGTTGTTCATCGACCAAGCCAGCCAGGTAGTCCCAGATCGGCTGGCGAAATTCCGGCTGGTAATCGAGCTTTTCCAGAATACTCATATCCGGAGTGACACCCTGGGTGAACTGGGCGAAGGATTGCGCGGAAATGCCGGCGCGGGCTGCCTGTGGCTGCAGCTTTTGCATACATGCAGCAAAATCGCTGCCGCTTTGCGCGAACGCTGCACCCGGGATGCCAATTGTCAATAGGATAGTGAGCCGCTGCAGTGAGCGAGAATGGGAACGGCGCGAGCGGCTGATAGGCATGAATACGGCTCCTGATGATGATCAAATCGTGTAATGGATTGAAGTCAAATTCTAACGTATGTGCCATTTTGTTTGTGATTTCATGTGTTTGGCGGAAAACATGGGTAAAATTGACCGCAGTTCGTTAGAATCAGTATCCATAATCCTATTCACTCGTTGAGATTGCATTGTATGAAGTTGAAAGTATTGGCAACGGCTCTGGCACTTCTGGCTACCTCGGCCTGTGTATATGCCGACTCAGAAGCGCTGAACCGTATCGAACGGCTTGAGCAGTCGCAATCCGCGCAGCATCAGTTGCTGGTTCAAAACAGCAGCCCTTCGGCCGATGCTTCTAAAGCGCCGGTCTCGCAGAAGAAGCCCGAGAAAAAAGCGCTGGAACCAACAGTGGATCAGGCCAAGGCTGCCATTATCGTGGCCAATATCCTGACACGCTTTGAGTATGACAAGAAACCGCTGGACGAAAATATGTCACATGCGGTATTCAAGGAATATCTCAAAATGCTGGATCCGGCAAAGCTGTATTTGCTCAAGTCGGACATCAACGAATTCGAACCGGTGCGCCAGAACATTCACACCATGCTGATGACCGGGCGTCTTGCGCCGGCGTTTGCCATGTTTGAAAAGTACAGGGATCGGGTCGAGCAGCGCTTCGATCATGCCCTGGCCTTGCTGGATAAGCCTTTTGACTTTGATATTGAAGAATCCTTCGATCTGGATCGCAAGAAAGCCGAATGGGCAACTTCCGAAGAGCAGATCAACGATTTGTGGCGCAAGCGGATCAAGAACGATTATCTGCGTTTGAAACTGGCGGGTAGTAAAGACAGCGTGATTGTCGAGAAACTCAAAAAGCGCTATATCAACAATCGCAACCAGATTATGCGCATGAACGGTGAAGACGTTGCCGAGATGTTCCTGAATGCCTACGGAAACAGTACCGATCCACATACGTCATATTACAGTCCCAGCTCTGCGAAAAATTTCGACGTACAAATCAGTCTGTCGGTTGATGGCATTGGCGCTGTTTTGCAAAAGCGCGATGAATACGGACAAATCCGTGAGGTGGTGCCGGGCGGTCCGGCGGCCAAATCCGGCAAGCTCAACCCCGGCGATCGCATTGTGGCCGTTGGCCAGGGCGAATCGGGCCCCATGGAAGATGTGGTCGACTGGCGCCTGGATGACATCGTCAAGCTGATTCGTGGCAAGCGCGGTACGACCGTGCGCATCGAGATTATTCCGGCCGAAAGGGGCATGGAAGGCAAGCACACCACCGTTTCCATTGTTCGTCAGAAAGTAACCATGGAAGACCAGGCTGCCCGTTATCGCATCTTTGAGGCGGGTACTGACGGGGACAAGCGCAAGGTCGGTATCATCACGATCCCCAGTTTCTATGAAGATTTTGATGCGAAAGCACGTGGCGAAAGCAATTACAAAAGCCTGACCCGCGATGTCCGGTTGATTCTTGAAAAGCTTGACAAGGAAGGCGTGGACGGCGTTCTGCTTGATCTGCGCAACAACGGTGGCGGCTCGCTGAGCGAAGCGGCCAACCTGAGTGGTCTGTTCCTGGGTGGTCCCAATCCGATTGTGCAGGTCAGCACCGCCGAGGGAACCACTTCCAATGTCCGCAGTGCGACGGGAAAAATTGTTTGGAACAAACCGGTAGGGGTCATGGTCAATCGCATTTCGGCCTCTGCATCGGAAATTTTTGCCGCGGTTATCCAGGATTATGGCCGTGGTGTCGTCATTGGCGACCCGACGTGGGGTAAAGGTTCGGTACAAACTATTCGTGGTCTGGATGAATTCCTGCGCCGACATGAAGGCGAGGAGCTGGGTTCGCTCAAATGGACCATCCAGAAATTCTTCCGTGTCAACGGCAGCTCCACGCAGGAAAAGGGTGTGGTGCCCGATATCGTATTCCCCTCGGCCTTTGATCCGACCGAGCTGGGCGAGTCCAGCTACGAGAACGCCATGCCATGGAGCAAGATCGCCCCGACCAAGTACAGCGGATACGATTCGCTTGCAGAAAAAATCGGACCACTTAAAACCATGCACGAACAGCGCACGCAGCAATCGGACAGCTGGAAGCTGTTGCTTGACGAACTGGCATACGCCCGCAAGACGTCCGACAAGAAAGTTATTTCACTGCGTTATGCCACGCGTCTGGAAGAACGCGAAAAAATGTCCATGGAGCAGTCGCAGTTTGAAGAGCGCCGCAAAAAACTGGGTGAATCCGATGTTAATTCATTCCGCCTGGATGATGGCCTGGCAGCAGGGGAAGGCAACCTGACCCAGGAGCTGGCGGATGAGAAAAAACGCAAGGAAAGCCTGGATATTGCGATCAAGGAAGCAGCCAACATCGTGGCGGATCTGGCAAAACAGAAGTAGTCCTTCGGCGCATTCAGTTACAACGATTCACAACTCGCGCAGACAGACATATCGCATTTACCCGTACGATATGTCTGTTTTTGCAATCGAGCAGGCAGATACCCGTGCTGATCCCGTTTATAAAGCTGATGCAGTGTGCATTCATCGTAGCTATGTTGACTGCCTTTTCCCTGGACGTGGCTGGCGCCCAGGAGTCTTCCCCACGCCCCGCGCTGACCGTGACGGTTCAGACAGTCAATTCCACTAAAGTCACTCCAGGTTTCGGGGCCACCGGCAATATTCGCGCCTGGCATGATGCCAGCGTCAGCGCCCAGACCAGCGGTCTTCGACTCAAGGCCCTGTATGCCGACGTGGGCGACAGGGTAAAAGCAGGGCAGATGCTGGCCGAGTTTGAAGATACCTCCAGTCGCGGCGATCTGACCCAGGCCCAGGCGCGCTTGCGACAGGCCCAGGCTTCGCTGGATACGGCCAAGCGCAATGCGGACCGCATTCGGAAAATCCGAGGCAGCGGCGCCATCAGTCAATCCGAAGTGGATCAGGCTCTGTCGGGCGAAAAAAATGCCCTGGCCGATGTCACTGCGGCCAGGGCGGCATTGGAAACCCAGACGCAACGCAGCTCTTACACGAAATTGCTGGCGCCCTCCGATGGCGTCATCTCGGTGCGCAATGCGGTCATCGGTGCGGTGGTCAATCCAGGTCAGGAAATTTTTCATCTGATTGTCGATAACCGCCTGGAGTGGCAGGCGCAACTGGGCATGCGCAATCTCATGCAGATCAGTGAAGGGATGCCGGTGCAGGTTGTGTTACCGAATGACAGCAGGGTGGCGGGTCGAGTGAGACAGATCGGGCCCACACTGGATGAGCAGACGCGCCAGGGCATCGTTTATGTTGATCTGGTATCCGATCCGCAATTGCGGGCAGGCATGTTCCTGCGTGGCCGTTTCGAGCTGCCTCCCAGACAGGGACTGACCGTGCCACGTCAGGCGCTAGTGCTGCGCGATGGATTCAATTTTGTTTTTGTGCTTGGGGACGACAACAAGGTCGCACAAACCAAAGTGCAAATTGGTGGCGCGGCCAACAATACGATAGAGGTGACTGCGGGCCTGCGCGAAGGAGACCGGGTTGTGACGCAAGGTGCGGCGTTTCTGAATGATCAGGATACGGTGCGGGTGGTCGACGCGGCAGCGCCGCAGCCTGCCGCGGGCGCGATTCGCGAACCCGCGCCGGACAGCGTACCGGATTCCCCGGCTGCATCCGAAGCCAGTCCCGCCGGGAACTGAACATGAACGTTTCTGCATGGTCTATAAAAAATCCGTTGCCGGCATGCATGCTGTTTGTACTGCTGACGCTGATGGGGCTGTATGCGTTTCATGCCATGCGGATCCAGAATTTTCCCGATATCGATCTGCCTACTGTAGTTGTCACGACCGTCCTGGAGGGGGCGACGCCAAGCCAGCTGGAGAATGATGTTGCCCGCAAGATCGAAGATAACCTGGCAACGGTGCAGGGCATAGACCATGTCTTTAGTACCTTGCAGGATGGCGTCGCTACGATTACTGCGCAGTTTGAACTGGAAAAGCCGATACAGGAAGCGGTCGATGACGTGCGTTCGTCGGTCGCATCGGTGCGCAATGATTTGCCGGCAAACACCGAGGAACCCATCGTAACCAAGCTGGACCTGGCGCAGCAGCCGATCCTGGCATTCACCGTCAGCTCCACACGTCGTGATGTGACGGATGTGTCCTGGCTTGTAGACAATACCATTGCCCGCAAACTGCTCACTGTCTCTGGTGTTGGCAAGGTCAGCCGGGTTGGCGGGCGCGATCGGCAGGTTCGCGTAGATATGGACCCGGTGCTGTTGCAGGGGCTGGGCGCGACGGTTGCCGATGTTTCCCGGCAACTTAAATCTGTGCAGCAGGAGCAGTCGGGGGGTAAGGCCGAGCTTGGCCTTCAGAAGCAGCCCATTCGCACGCTGGGCGCCGTCAAAAGCGCGGCAGAGCTAGATGATTTGCGCATTCCCCTGAGCAACGGCAAAGTCATTACATTGAGCGAAGTGGCCACGGTCCGCGACAGTTTTGCCGATCCGGTTACCGCCGCGTTCCTGGATGGTAAACCTGTCGTGGCATTTGAAGTGGCACGCAGTCGCGGGGCGGGGGAGGTTGATGTCGGACGAGGCGTGATGCAGGCGCTGGAGCAGATTAAAGCCGAGTATCCCGATCTGACCTTCCGGACGGCATTCGATATGGTGGAGCCGGTTCAGTCTGAATATGACGGGGCCATGCATATGCTGTACGAGGGCGCGTTGCTGGCGGTGCTGGCCGTCTGGCTGTTTTTGCGCGATATCAGAGCGACCTTGGTATCGGCCGTCGCTTTGCCCTTGTCCATCATACCGGCATTTGTCGGCATGTATTTCTTTGGCTTTACGATCAATGGCGTCACGCTGCTGGCCCTGTCGCTGGTGGTTGGTATTCTGGTAGATGACGCCATTGTCGAGGTCGAGAACATCGTGCGGCACCTGCAGTCAGGTAAGTCTCCCTATCGCGCGGCGATGGAGGCGGCCGATGAAATTGGTCTTGCCGTCGTGGCCACTACTTTTACCCTGATTGCCGTGTTTTTGCCAACGGCATTTATGAGCGGCATTGCCGGCAAGTTCTTCAAGCAATTTGGCTGGACGGCCGCTATGGCCGTCTTTGCCTCCCTGGTTGTTGCCCGTATGCTCACGCCCATGATGTGTGCCTACATTTTGAAAGGCAAGAAACAGGCGCCCAAAGATCCGGGATGGATGAGGCTGTATATGAAGTGGGTAGACCGCTCGCTGCGTCATCGATGGGTTACCGTATTTATTGCCGGTCTGTTTTTTGTCGGTTCGATCGTTATTATTCCGCTGCTGCCTACGGGCTTCATGCCTGCCGATGATCTGTCCCAAACCCAGGTCTATGTCGAAATGCAGCCAGGTACGCCATTGGCACAAACCGAGAAGACGGCCGAGCGGGTGCGCCAGCTGGTCATGGAGAATCCGTCGGTGCAGTCGGTGTATACCAGTATCGGTGGCGGGGCCGCGGGCGGCGACCCGTTTGCCGGCGGCCAGACTCAGGAAGAGCGCAAGGCCACGCTGACTGTGCTGTTGCAGCCGCGTAACGAGCGCCCGGTAAAGCAGGAGGTTGAGGCAGATATTCGCAGGCGCCTGGAAGTCGTTCCGGGCGTGCGCCTCAAAGTGGGGCTGGGCGGCTCTGGAGAGAAATATATGCTGGTGCTCTCAAGCGAGCAGCCTGATGTTCTGATGCAGACTGCGCTGCAGGTCGGACGGCAATTGCGGTCGATAGAGGGCCTGGGCAATATCTCCTCTTCGGCCAGCCTCATACGCCCGGAAATAGAAGTGCATCCGCGTTTCGATGATGCGGCGCAACTGGGTGTCACCAGCGCCGCGATGGCCGATACCTTGCGTGTTGCCACGGCCGGCGACTTTGAAGTGGCATTGTCCAAACTCAACCTGGATCAACGACAGATTCCGATTGTCGTTGCGCTGGAAAAATGGGCAATCAAAGATCTGGATTTCATCGAGAATTTACGCGTGCCCGGCGCAAACGGGCCGGTGCCGTTAAGCAGCGTGGCCGATGTGCGCCTGGGCGGTGGTCCGGCGGTCATCAATCGCTATGATCGGGCTCGTAATATTACGTTTGAAATAGAACTTTCGGGCATTGCGCTGGGCGATGTGGTCAAGCAGGTCAGGCAATTGCCTGCCATGAAAGCGTTGCCCGCCAGCGTGTCAGTCATCGATATTGGCGATGCAGAGGTCATGGAAGAATTGTTCCAGAGTTTTGGGCTGGCGATTGTCATTGGGATTGTCTGCATTTATATCGTCCTTGTGCTGCTTTTCAAGCAGTTCCTGCAGCCCTTGACCATCCTGGCCGCGTTGCCACTATCGCTGGGCGGCGCGTTCGTGGGTTTGTTGCTGGCCGACAAGAGCTTTTCAATGCCGTCGCTGATCGGTCTGATCATGCTTATGGGTATCGCGACAAAGAACTCGATTCTGCTGGTGGAATATGCCATTCTGGCGATCAAAGAGAAGGGCATGACGCGCCTGGAAGCGCTTGCCGACGCATGCCACAAGCGGGCCCGTCCGATCTTAATGACCACGCTTGCCATGGGCGCCGGCATGGTTCCTCTGGCGGTAGGCTGGGGTACTGCGGATCCGGCCTTTCGTTCACCCATGGCCATCGCTGTGCTGGGCGGGCTGATTACCTCCACGTTTCTGAGCCTGTTGGTGATTCCGGCAGTGTTCCTGATTGTTGATGATGTGAGTGGTTTTTTCCGGCGCCATACTGGTAAATTGTTCAATGATCCGGAGTGAGATGTGGCAGCCGCAGTGCATGTCGCAGTCGCACTGCGATAAAGCGGCCCGGTGGCGTGTCTGCGCGCGTATAACAACGGGTAGAACGGTGCGGACACCAGCCGGATCTGGCAAAGGACAACACGATAGGTGCTCGACAATGGTAACCGTACAATGAAAATTGTGCTTCTCGGCAAAACCGGCCAGGTGGGGCGGGCGTTGCAATCTGCGCTGGCGCCGTTGGGACAGGTTATCGCGCCAGGCAGGCCAGAACACGGGGCCGGGCTAAGCGCAGTGCCGGTTGAGGTGCCTAACCTGCATGGATCGTGGCAGGCGGATTTGCTCGACCCGGCGCAATTGTTCGAGCGCACGCTTGCCTTATCGCCTGATGTAATTGTCAATGCCGCCGCCTACACGGCCGTTGATGAGGCCGAGCAAAATGAGGCCACGGCCATGGTGGTCAACGCCGAAGCGCCTGCTGCATTGGCGCGGGCGGCGGCCCAATGCGGCGCCCTGTTGATTCATTATTCCACTGATTACGTTTTTGACGGCACGGGAACGCGGCCCTGGATCGAGGCTGATGTGGCCAGGCCGATCAATATTTACGGACGCAGCAAACTGGCGGCAGACCACGCCATCATGCACAGTGGCTGCAGGCACCTGATCTTTCGCACCAGTTGGGTATATAGCCGCCAGGGCCGGGGCTTTCTGCAGCAGATGATGCAACTGGCCTTGAGCCGTCATTGCTTGCGCGTGGTGAGCGATCAGATTGGCGCGCCGACCAGTGCATGTCTGATCGCTGATATTACTGCAGCAGCAATTGATAAATATCGCAGCCATCCTGCGACAATTGAAGACGGCTTATATCATTTGGCAGCCAACGGACAGACCAACTGGTTTGATTATGCCTGCCATATTTTTGCACGCATGCGGGCCAATGGGCTGGATCTGCCGCTTGATCGCGTCGTGCCGGTCAGTACCCTGGAATATGGCAGCCCTGCGCGACGGCCTTTGAATAGCAGGCTGGACACCGGCAAGCTGGTCAGTGCTTTTGGCCTGTCGTTGCCCGGCTGGCAGCAGGGCGTTGACGCTACTGTGGACGCCTTATGCGAGGGCCCCCAGGATGGTCATTTTCTATTTTGATGCGGAAGCCGCAATAGCTGGTTTCAGATCATAGAAAATCTTGCCCGCGTCAATAAATTTATACAGCATGCTCTCGACACGGACAGCCTGGCCCTGCTGGTTCTGCGCGTGCATGGACTCGAGCATCTCATGCAATAAAGCGATAAATGACGACACCAGCGTCGTATCCATGCTCCAGTAGCTGTTGGAAAACTGCAGCGCCAGCGCACCGGCAGCATTGGCGGCCAGAGTTGCGTTGGGAAACACGTAACGCCCCTGGGCTCTGTCGGCAAAGTGCACGGTATCGGTTAGCGCTGACACCAGTTGTACACCGGGCGACATTTTGAATACTCTTTTGAACGGCTTGTACAGGTCGTGGTGTTGCCCGACTTGCAGAAACCATAGCAGGCAGGTCAGTTCACTGAAGGCGGCAATCGCCTGATTGCTGCCCAGATTGCGATCAAAGCCCTGAATCTGTTCGTTGCCCGCGTAACTCATGAGATAGTCCACCTGCTCAATCAAGGCATCATGCTGTGGTTGAGACAAGGGATAAGCAGAATACTCCACGAGTGCGATGCGCGACCCGGGCGCGTGGGTATTGATGCTGGCGATTGTAGCCAGCAGATTGTCATAGCTTCGCGTTGATTGACCGCCGGCGGTTAGCGCCTGACTGTTACCGTGCGCGGGGTCGTCCGATGCGTCGATGCCGGCCGAATGACCGGCTTGCTGCTGGTCTGCGTTGCCCGCATAAGGCGCGTTGGTGGCGCTGGTAATAATGAAAAGCGCGTTTGTGCTAGTATCTGTCATGAGTAGGTGCCCCGGATGCCATAGCCCGGAATAATGCCAAGTAAACCGGCTATTTTAGCAAGTTAAGCAACCTTGGGCGGCCTCAAGCGCAACTACAGGGTAAATGGGCGACTATCCAGCCAGCGCAATTGCTCGCCGGCCGGCGCCTCTGACGACCCCCTCGGAATTCTTTTATATATGAACGACATCAGCCAGATCGAAAATCGTGTGCGCCATTGGCTTGAAAAAGCGGTTATCGGCCTCAATCTTTGTCCTTTCGCCAAAAGCGTCTATGTGAAAGACCAGGTGCGGATTGCCATTTGCCAGGCGCAGGACAGGCACGCGCTAACGGCGCAGCTATACGAGGAATTGCAGTTGCTGGCGAGCACGCCGGCGCAGCAGATAGACACGACGCTGCTGGTGGTGCCCTGTTTGTTCGAGCAGTTCAGTGACTTTAACGACTATCTGGATATTGCCGAAGCGGTGCTCGATGAACTGGAACTGGTTGGTGAAATACAGCTTGCCAGTTTTCATCCTTTTTACCAGTTCGCCGATACCGAGCCAGACGACGTGAGCAATTATACAAACCGCGCACCCTATCCCATTTTGCATCTGTTGCGCGAAGATAGCCTGGATAAGGCGGCGGAGCAGTACCCGGATGCCAGTGTGATTTTCCAGCGCAATGTCGCGGTGGTCCGGGAGCTGGGCGTCGATGGGTGGCGCCGGCTGTTGCAGGATGATCAGGAGTAACCTGTTGAAATGCAATAGCTTTTCTGGTGGTTCAGCTATTGTGGATTGCCTATGGTTTGTGGTATTATGTAATCTAAGCTGTATATCTGGTTGACTGAATGTTTTCTGGACGCGGGTTCGACTCCCGCCGTCTCCACCAACAGTGTATTTGCTGCTGCACCCGCAAGGCGGGTTCAAGTATGCTGTTGATGGGGACGCCATGGTTTCGACAGGAAAAGATAGGAAGATCGGCAGCCGGTAGGCGATGACCGTAAATCAAGCAAAACCTTTAAATGCAAATGACGAAAGTTACGCATTAGCAGCCTAATATTGGCTAGCTAGGAGCTTTATCCACTTGGCAACAGAACGGATAAAAAAGGGAGCTTCGGCTCCCTTTTTCATTGCATTGCACACGCCTGATGCCATTACTGGCGGTTGCCTGTTATGGCGAAGCGGTGCATTAGAATCTGCTCCATGAACGGGGCCGCGTCCCGTTCATGCCGGATACCAGCTCTCTAGCGGATTTCGTAAAGATAAAGTTCAACTCGCCGGTTTACGGCGCGTCCCTGCGCCGTCGTATTGCTCATCAGCGGGTCAATCGATCCTCGGCCTTCGAGCTCAATCAGCACACTTTTAACATTGCGTTGAATCAGATAATTGGCTACGGCAGTGGCTCGAGTGATCGACAATGTCTGATTGGTAACCGAGTCTCCCTGAGAGTCTGAATGGCCGACTACCTTTATACGTAAGTAGGGCGACTGGGAGAATGCGCCTGCCACCGCGTTGAGCACCGGTTTCATCTTGTTGTTCAGGCGTGCGCTGCCACCACGAAAGGTCGTTCCTCCGGGTAAAATCACGCGCAGGCTGCCATCGCGCACGCGATTGACCTGGATGCCAAGATTTTGCGAATCGGAGGCGCGAATCTGCCCGATAAGTTCATTCCAGTTGCTCGGCGTGGTCACGCTGCGCTGTGTTACTGGCAGTCCACTGGTGTCAACGGCAATGCCACCACCCGGATCGTCCGCACCGCCGTTGCCGAAAGAAGCACAGGCAGTTAGCAGCAATCCGGCCGTGGCGATCACCGTGGCCCGTATAAACGCGCTCAGTTTCATGATTTTCCTATACTTGCCTGTTCTTTGATTTTTACGACGGCATCCCATACATCTTCAGGCATGAGTGCAATCTGATCCGCATCCCAGGCCTTTACTTCATTGGCATCAACGCAATAGCCATAAGCGGCGGCAACGGTTGGCATGCCAGCTGCCTTGCCTGCGATGATATCACGTTCGTCATCACCTACATAGATACAGGTTTCGGGTGCAACCCCGGCCAGTTTTGCGGCGTGCAGCAGCGGCGCCGGGTGCGGTTTGGAGTAGGCAAGCGTGTCACCGCAGACATTGGCTGCGCTGCGATCGGTCAGTTGCAGATAATCAAACATTGGCAGCGACAGGGCTTCGGCCTTGTTGGTTACGATACCCCAGCGCAGGCCTGACTCTTCCAGCTTGCCGAATAACTGTTCAATACCCGGAAAAAGCGTGGTGTTGCGTGTCATGCAGGCGCGGTAGTCGTCGAGAAATCGCAAGCGCGTCGGTTCGTACTCTTCGTCGTCCGGGGTAAGCGCCAATGCCACACGCAGCAGCCCGCGCGCGCCCTGGGATGCGACACAGCGCAGCATCTCGTAGGGAAGTGGCGGCATGCCCCGATACTGGCGCTGCAGATTTGCAGCGTGGGCCAGGTCAGGGGCGCTGTCGGCCAGCGTACCGTCAAAGTCGAAAAGCACAGTGGTGATCATTTGTAGGTCGCCATCAGATAGTTGACCGAAGTGTCGTTGCTCAGGGAGTAGATATCGGTAATGGGGTTATATTGCATGCCTTTCATGGACATGGGCTCCAGTCCCGCTGCGCGAGCGCTGGCAGCCAGCTCGCTCGGGCGGATAAAGCTGCTGTGGGTGTGCGTATTGCGTGGAAGCAGATTAAGCACGTACTCGGCGCCAACGATGGCGAACAGAAATGATTTGAAATTGCGATTCAGCGTTGAAAAAAACACCAGTCCGCCCGGTTTGACCAGGGTGGCGCAGGCCCGGACAATGGAACCCGGGTCTGGCACATGTTCAAGCATTTCCATGCAAGTCACGATGTCGTACTGTGCAGGCCGCTCGCCGGCGATCTGCTCTGCGCTGATGTTTTGGTATTCCACTTGCACGCCGCTTTCCAGGCCGTGCAGGCGCGCCACGTTCAGGGACTTTTGCGCCAGATCGATACCGGTGACCGATGCGCCGCTGGCAGCCATGCTTTCGGCAAGAATGCCGCCGCCGCAGCCGACGTCAATGATTGACTTGCCCTCCAGGCCGCCGGCCAGGGACGAGATCCATTCCAGGCGCAGTGGGTTGATGGCGTGCAGGGGCTTGAACTCACTGGTGGGGTCCCACCACTTTGCCGCAAGATCGCCAAATTTATCCAGTTCGGCCTGACTGGCATTGACGGGCAGGGAAGATGGCGTGCTGGTCTGTGACATAGGCAGTGGTGAAAGTGATACCGTGTATATATGAGAGTGATAGCTGCATTTTACACCACTGGCGACCGATGGGGCGGCAAGCCGTGGCGGCAGGCCCAGACAGCACACCGGAAGCAATCGGCCAGACGTAAAAAAGGCTCCTTAATGGAGCCCTTTTTACTGCTACTAGGAGCCTTTTTGCAGGAGACGCTGGATTAGCGGCGTGTACCTACGATTTCGATCTCTACGCGACGGTTTTTAGCACGGCCTTCGCGAGTTGTGTTTGAGGCAACTGGTTGTGTTTCGCCACGGCCGGAAGCAATGATCTGGTCAGCAGGAACACCACGGGAGATCAGGTAGTTCTTGACTGAAGCAGCACGGCGCTCAGACAGTTTCTGGTTGTAAGCATTGGTACCAACGGAATCGGTATGACCAGTAGCGATCAGAGATTCCAGGTTCAATTGAGTAACTTGCTGGGCAACTTGATCCAGAATGTTACGGCCTTCTGGTTTGAGTGTTGCTTTGTCGAAGTCGAAGAATGTATCAGCGTTGAAGGTTACTTTGTTGGCAACGACTTCAGCTTGAGGAGCGCCACAACCTTGAGCTGCGGTTGCGGGTGTCCAGAAATTGTCGCGCCAGCAGTGTTCATTCGTGCCGTTCATCCAGACCAGACCGTATGGATTAACCCAGTTATCGACGGTTTGCGCTGATGCTACACCTGACGTTGCGGCTGCAACAACGGCGAATGCCAATGCGAATTTAGAGGGTTTGTTCATGTTTCTCCTCGTTGAGCTTGATAGCTAAAAGTTGACTCGCAGCGAAACCCGCCGCAGATTGAAATTCAGGGTCAGTATAGCAACGCTTGGATATGGATTCAAAGGGTTGCACTAGTTTTCCCTTGTTCGTGGTTCAATCTTAAGCGATTTTTGAAGTCTTTGCCGAGACTAAGTCCTACATTTTTAAGGGAACTTTCCAATATTGTCTCTTATGCACCAAATTTGTTGGATTTCAACCACAAACCGTGTTTCAAATTTGCTGCAAATGCCCGTTGTACGAAGCAAGCACCTGAAAGAAATGAAAAATTAAAGCCCAATACTTAAAGTAAAGTCTCAAATGTACAAAGTGGTCATAAATGTTCACATTACGCATGTTCCGGTGCGCTGAACGGGCTGTAACAATGATAGAATGACGGATTCGCCCCGCGTGCGAGACCGGAAAACGCCTGCCGGATTTTCTGACGTTGTATCAAATCAAAATAAGTTATGAGTACTATGGATTCTTTTGCCAGGGAAACCCTGCCAATATCGCTAGAAGAGGAAATGCGCCGCAGCTATTTAGATTACGCCATGAGCGTAATTGTCGGCCGGGCGCTTCCCGATGTCAGGGACGGGCTAAAGCCTGTGCACCGCCGGGTGTTGTTTGCCATGCACGAGTTGAACAACGACTGGAACCGGGCCTACAAGAAATCCGCTCGTATTGTCGGGGATGTTATCGGTAAGTATCACCCCCACGGCGACCAGGCGGTATATGACACCATCGTACGCATGGCGCAGGACTTTTCCCTGCGCTATATGTTGGTAGACGGGCAGGGTAACTTCGGGTCGGTTGACGGCGATAGCGCTGCCGCCATGCGTTATACCGAAATCCGCCTGGCTAAAATCGCGCACGAGCTGCTGGCCGATATTGATCAGGAAACGGTCGATTTTGGCCCGAACTACGATGGCAGTGAGCAGGAACCGCTGTTGCTGCCTTCGCGCGTACCGAATCTGCTGATCAACGGCAGCTCGGGTATCGCCGTGGGCATGGCAACCAATATACCTCCGCATAATCTGAGCGAAGTCATCGACGGCTGTCTGTATTGCCTGCGCAATCCCGGCTGCACCCTGGAGGAGCTGATCGAACTGATTCCTGCCCCCGATTTTCCTACCGGCGGCATTATCTACGGTATGACCGGCGTACGCGAGGGTTATCGTACAGGACGCGGGCGTGTCGTGATGCGGGCCAAAACCCATTTCGAGGACATGGAAAAGGGTAATCGTCAGTCCATCATCGTTGACGAGCTGCCATACCAGGTCAATAAAAAGACGCTGCAGGAACGCATTGCAGAGCTGGTCAATGAAAAGAAAATCGAAGGTATCTCCGATATTCGCGATGAGTCCGACAAGGACGGCATGCGTCTGGTCATTGAGCTGAAGCGCGGCGAAGTCCCCGAGGTCATTCTGAACAATCTGTTCAAACATACGCAACTGCAGGATACCTTCGGTATCAACATGGTTGCGCTGGTGGAAGGACAACCGCGACTGCTTAACCTGAAGCAGATGGTCGAGTACTTCCTCAGCCACCGCCGGGAAGTGGTCACGCGTCGCACGGTATTTCAATTGCGCAAAGCGCGTGAGCGCGGGCATTTGCTGGAAGGTCTGGCCGTTGCGCTGGCCAATATCGATGAATTCATTGCGATCATCAAGGGCGCACCCACGCCTCCAGTGGCCAGACAGGAACTGATGGCGCGCAACTGGGATTCTTCGCTGGTGCGCGAATTGCTGCTACGGGCAGACGATGGCAGCGTACTGGGAGGCAGTGCCGCCTATCGTCCGGAAACCCTGGCCGATATTTTCGGGCTGCAGAGCGATGGACTGTATCGTTTAAGCGACATCCAGGCCCAGGAAATTCTGAATATGCGTCTGCAACGCCTGACCGGGCTCGAGCAGGACAAGATCGTCAATGAATACCGTGGCATCATGGACACCATTGCCGATTTGCTGGATATCCTGGCCAAGCCCGAGCGGATTACCTCGATTATTTCCGACGAGCTGGTTGCCATCAAGGCCGAATTCTCCACCAACGCCAAAGATGTGCGGCGCTCCGAAGTGGTCATGAATGCGACCGAGCTGGATACGGAAGACCTGATCACGCCTGCCGACATGGTGGTTACGCTATCCAATAGCGGTTATATCAAAAGTCAGCCCTTGTCCGAATACCGTGCCCAGAAGCGGGGCGGTCGCGGCAAGCAGGCGACGGCTATGAAAGAAGACGACTGGATTGATCAGTTGTTTATCGCCAACACTCACGATTTTCTGTTGTGTTTCTCCGATCGCGGCCGGGTTTACTGGCTCAAGGTCTGGGAAGTGCCTCAAGGCACGCGCGGTTCTCGCGGACGCCCGATTGTCAATATGTTCCCGTTGATAGACGGCGAAAAAATCACGGTTGTCCTGCCGGTGCGTGAGTTTTCCGACACCAGCTTTGTGTTCATGGCAACGTCTCGCGGCACGGTCAAGAAAACCCCGCTGTCCGATTTTTCCAATCCGCGCAAGGCAGGTATTATCGCCGTGGCGCTGGACGAAGGCGATTATCTGATCGGTGCTGATCTGACTGACGGCGAACACGACGTTATGTTGTTCTCGGACGCGGGCAAGGCCGTACGCTTTGACGAAAATGACGTGCGTCCAATGGGCCGCACCGCCCGTGGCGTGCGCGGCATGAATCTGGACGGCGATCAGCAGGTTATTTCGCTGCTGGTGGCCGGTGACGAGTCACAAAGCGTGCTTACCGCAACCGAAAATGGTTACGGCAAGCGCACCTCTATTTCGGAATATACGCGCCACGGCCGTGGCACCAAGGGCATGATCGCTATCCAGACCAGCGCCCGCAATGGCAAGGTCGTGGGTGCTGTCCTGGTGAATCCATCAGACGAAATCATGCTGATCACCACCGGTGGCGTCCTGGTTCGTACCCGAGTCTCGGAAGTGCGGGAAATGGGCCGTGCGACACAGGGCGTCACGTTGATCAGCGTCGATGACGGCAGCAGCTTGTCAGGCGTACGGCGTGTGGTGGAAAGCGATGCCGATGTTGATGCGGATATAGATGCCGATGAGACAGACGCAGCACAGTTGCCTGCCGCTGGGCAGCCGGATTTGCCAGCCGATGACAGTAACACGCCGTCGGGCGATGATTCAGGCCCGGCGACACCGGATACCGATACAGAGGCCTGATTTTTTCAGAGTAAATCACCTTAATTTCAGGGTTAATAATGGGTACGCAATTTTGGAATTTTTCGGCCGGGCCGGCTGTCCTGCCCAAGCCTGTTCTGGAGCAGGCAGCTGCCGAAATGCTCGACTGGCGCGGCAGCGGCATGTCGGTCATGGAAATGAGTCACCGGGGCGCCGAATTTACGCAAATATGCGACGAGGCTGAAGACGATCTGCGCACCCTGTTGGGTATCTCCGACGACTATGCCGTGATTTTCATGCAGGGTGGCGCTACGGCAGAAAACGCCATTGTCCCGATGAACCTGATCGCGCGTAATCCGTCCAATAGTGCCGATTACGTCCTGACCGGCAGTTGGTCAGTCAAGTCGCATAAAGAGGCGCAACGCTATGGCAATGCGCGGGTGGCTGCTGCTGCCGATACAGACCGGCAGATCGATGGCGTAACGTATGGTGCCTGGAGCTGGGTGCCGCCGCTGGATTCCTGGCGGGTACAGCCGGATGCTTCTTATTTGCACTATTGCAGCAATGAGACCATTGGCGGTGTGGAAATTGCACAGATGCCTGACATGCAGGCATTGGGCGTACCCGATGTGCCGCTGGTGCTTGATGCCTCATCGCATTTCCTGTCTCGCCCGCTGGATGTTTCCCAAACCGGCATGGTGTATGCGGGCGCGCAGAAAAATGCGGGCCCCGCTGGCGTGACCATGGTGATTGTGCGCAGAGACATGCTGGGCCATGCGCTCGCGTGCACACCGTCGGCCTTCGATTATGTGAACGTGGCAAAAGAGCGCTCCCGCTACAACACGCCACCAAGCTACGGTATTTACATTTGCGGGCTGGTGTTCAAATGGCTGCTCGAACTGGGCGGACTGGCCGAGATCGAAAAGCGCAATCTGGCCAAATCGCAAGCCCTGTATGCTCAGATAGACAGTAGCGACTTTTACGCTAATCCCATACAGCCGGCGTTCCGTTCCCGCATGAATGTGCCGTTTACGCTGGCCAGTGAGCAGTTGACCAGCCAGTTTCTGAAAGAAGCTGCGCAACATCGCCTGCTAGCTCTGAAAGGGCACAAGTCCGTTGGCGGTGTGCGTGCATCCATCTATAACGCAATGCCTATGGAAGGCGTTACAACACTCATAGACTTCATGAAAGAGTTCGAGCGCACGCATGGATAATTCACTACAGGATGCGCTCAAACCGCTGCGCGACAAAATTGATCAGATTGACCGCGATATTCTTGACCTGCTTAATCAGCGGGCGCAAACGGCCATCGACGTAGGTCGGGTCAAGTACGAGCATCAGGCCGACAGCGCCGTGCTCAAACCCGAACGTGAAGCCCAGGTCATCCGGCGCCTTCAGGAGCTCAATCGCTACGGTACCTTTACCGAAACGGGTGTGCGGGCCGTCTGGGCGGAAATCATTTCGGTTTGCCGGGGCCTGGAAAAAGGACTGACAGTGGCCTATCTTGGCCCGGAAGGGTCATTTTCCGAGCAGGCTGCCATGGAGTTCTACGGCCATTCTGTCCAGGCGCTGCCGTGTCCGTCCTTTGACGAGGTGTTTCGTGCCGTCGAGGCAGGGCAGGCCGATGTCGGCATGGTGCCGGTTGAAAACTCCACCGAAGGGGCTGTCAACAGGACACTGGATCTGTTTCTCAATTCTACCGTCAGGGTGCATGGGGTTCGTTCCATTCCCATCCGTCACTGTCTGATGAGCCAGCATGGCACCATGGACGGCGTCAAAAGCATCATGGCGCATCCGCAGGCGCTGGCGCAGTGCCAGAAGTGGCTCTCGCAACATCATCCGACGCTCGAGATCGTGCCGGCAGCCAGCAATTCCGAGGCGGCCAGACATGCGGCTCAGGACGAAAGCGTTGCGGCAATTGCCGGCGAAACTGCCGCTGTTTTCTGGAATCTCGGGCTTGTGGCTTCCGGTATCCAGGACGATGCCAATAACAAGACCCGCTTTCTGGCCATTGGCAATATCGAAACGGCGCCCAGCGGACGCGATCAGACCAGCCTGATTTTTGCGGTACCCAATCGCGTCGGCGCGGTATACGAGATGATCAGCCCCTTTGCGCGCAATGGCGTGTCGATGACCCGTTTCGAATCCCGGCCGGCACGCACCGGTCAGTGGGAATACTATTTTTATGTCGATGTGTTGGGCCACTGTTCTGACGAGAACGTGGCACGGGCGCTGGAAGAACTGAAGCAGCAGTCCGCATTTTTCAAAATTCTGGGTTCTTACCCAATGCAATAGAAGGTGATTTGAATGTCCGGTATAGCCAGTGGGTTCGGTATATCCAGTAATGTCGATGCGATGATGCCATACCAGGCAGGAAAGCCTATCGAGGATCTGGCGCGTGAATACGGGCTTGATCCGGCCAGTATTGTCAAACTGGCATCCAATGAAAATCCGCTGGGCATGTCCGACTCGGTACGTCAGGCGATCAGCACGTTTCTCGAAAGCGTGCCAGGGCAGGCGCTGGGTCGCTATCCCGATCCCAATGCCTTTTCACTCAAACAGGCGTTGGCTGCGCATTACCAGGTCCCCGCCAATTGGCTCACGGTAGGCAATGGCTCCAACGACTTGCTGGAAATTATTTCACTGGCCATCCTGGACCAGCAGGCATCCTGCGTTTATGCTGAGCATGCATTCATTGTGTACCGGCTGGCAACGCAGGCGCGCGGCGCCACCCATATTAAAGTGCCGGCGGCTAGTTTCGGCCACGATCTGCAGGCCATGTTCGAGGCCATTGGCGACGATACGCGTCTGGTCTTTATTGCCAATCCAAATAATCCGACCGGCACCTTCCATAGCGGCGACGTGATTCGCAGTTTTGTTGAGAAAGTGCATGCGAGCTACGGCAATCGCGTTACAGTGGTACTGGATGAAGCGTACAACGAATATCTGGATCCGCAGTTGCGGTTTGACAGCGCCCAGTTGGTCAGAGATTTTTCCAATGTCATCGTGGTCCGCACGTTTTCCAAGGCTTATGGCCTGGCAGGGATGCGCATGGGGTTTGCCATTGCGCGGCCGGAAATGACTGATTATTTAAATCGCGTTCGCCAGCCGTTCAATGTGAATTTGCTGGCCCAGGTGGCCGCGATCGCAGCGCTCAAGGACACTGCGTTTCTTGAGAAGACCTACGAATTGAATCGTGACGGCAAGCGCTGGCTGTCGGCGCAGTTTACTGAAATGGGGCTGGAATTTGTCCCCAGCTTCGGCAACTTCATTTTGCTGCGGGTGGGTGATGCAGCGGCAGTAAATACAGCGCTGCTGCAGCGTGGCGTTATCGTGCGCCCCGTTGTCGGTGATGGCCTGCCTGAGCATCTGCGCGTTTCTATCGGATTGCCCGAGGAAAACGCCAAATTCATCAGCGCGCTCAAAGAGGTGCTGGGCAAGTGATGGCAAGCAAGGCCAGCGAGCGAGCAGTGGCTGCAGTGCCGCCGCTTCGGATTCCGGTTTTGGCCGTGGTTGGCGTCGGTCTGATCGGCGGTTCACTGGCATTGTCGCTCAAGCGCAATGGCGTTGCCGACAAGGTCCTGGGCATCAGCCACGACCCGGCAAGCATCAACAAGGCGCTGGAACTGGGCATCATCGATACAATTGCGTCTTTCGAGCAGGTCTCGCAGGCAGACGTGATCGTCATCGCAACGCCGGTTTCTGCATTTGAATCGGTATGCAATGCGATCAAGCCATTTTTGGCGCCACGCACGATCATGACTGATGTTTGCAGCACCAAGCAGCAAGTGGTTGCCATGGCCCGACGCTCGCTGGGCGACCGCGTGGGGCAGTTTGTTCCGGGGCATCCTATTGCCGGTGCCGAAACGTCCGGCCCTGCCGCAGCCAACGCTTTTCTGTTTGAACAGAAGCAGGTTATCCTGGCGCCGTTGCAGGAGAATACGCTGGAGCAGATCGATCTGCTGACCCGGTTGTGGGAAGCCTGCGGGTCTACGGTCAGTGCGATGGACGCCGCCCAGCATGATCGCATATTCGCCGCAGTCAGTCATATGCCGCACTTTCTGTCGGCGCTCTATATGTACAGCTTGCTGGGCGCTGAACAAACCGATAGCAAGCTTAAGTATGCTGGCAGCGGGTTCCGTGATTTCACTCGGATCGCTGCCGGACCTCCGGTCATGTGGCGCGATATTTTTTCAAGCAACCGAGAGTGCATGCTAGAGGAAATTACCCGTTTTCAAACCTGCCTGGAGCAGGCCCGGCAAATGCTGGAGAGCGGCAACAACGAAGCGTTCGAGGCATGGCTGGCAGCCGCGGCCCAGGCGCGGCGAGATTGGGAGAATCCATCATCATGAGTGAAGCAAGTCAATATCTGGCGCCGGCGGTAAGGGTCCGAGGGAAGATGGCGCTGCCTGGCTCGAAAAGCATTTCGAATCGGGTCCTGTTGCTGGCGGCCCTGTCCGAGGGCAGTACGCGCATTGACGGGTTGCTCGATTCCGATGATACACGCGTCATGCTTGCTGCGTTGCGCACGCTTGGGCTGCAGATTGATCACGCAGGCAACAATCAGGTTGTGGTGCATGGCAAAGGATCGTTTCCCCAATCGCAGGCAGATCTGTTTCTTGGTAATGCCGGTACGGCGTTTCGCCCGCTGACCGCCGCACTGGCCATGGCCGGCGGCCACTACCGCCTGCATGGCGTACCTCGGATGCATGAGCGTCCGGTCGGAGACCTGGTCACGGCACTACAGGCAGTTGGCGCACAGATCCGCTACGAGGGTCAGAGCGGTTATCCGCCACTGCAAATTTCGCCAGGGCAACTGCATGTTGACGGTCCGATTCCGATTCAGGGCACTGTGTCCAGCCAGTTTCTGACCGCCTTTCTAATGATGGCGCCCATCCTGGCGGCGCGGGTCGGCCATGACATCACTTTGCAGGTCCAGGGAGAGCTGATTTCCAAGCCGTATATCGCCATTACGCTGCAATTGATGGCGCGCTTTGGCGTCACCGTTGTACAGGATGGCTGGCAGCGTTTTACCATCGCTGCAGACAGCCGATACACTAGTCCCCAAGCAGTGGTTGTCGAAGGAGATGCCTCCAGTGCGTCTTACTTTCTGGCGCTGGGGCTGCTTGGTCAGGGCCCGGTGCAGATTAACGGCATCGGCAGGGATAGCATTCAGGGCGATATCGCGTTTGCGCAATTTATTGAACGGCTGGGCGGAAAAATCACCTATCAGGATCAATGTCTGATTTCCGAGAGGGCGCAAAGCATTGCAGAGCAGCCTTTGCCGGCGTTCGATGAGGATTTCAACCTGATTCCCGATGCAGCCATGACGGCGGCCGTGCTGGCCTTGTATGCCGACGGCCCTTGCATGTTGCGCAATATCGGTAGCTGGCGCGTCAAGGAAACGGATCGTATTCATGCCATGCATACTGAACTGAGCAAACTGGGCGCGGTGGTTGAATCCGGTGCAGACTGGATACGCATTACGCCGCCTGGGCCCGGCAATTGGCAGACAGCACAAATTGCGACCTACGACGATCATCGTATGGCCATGTGCTTTTCGCTGGCCGTATTCGGGCCGGTCGGCGTCACAATCCTGGATCCTGCTTGCGTGAGCAAGACGTTTCCTGACTACTTTTCGGTATATGATGCGCTGGTCGCAACGGCGCAGGAAGGGGTGTCATGACTGGCGGGACGCGGACAGACGATTGCATTCCTGTTATTGCCATTGACGGGCCGACCGCCTCAGGCAAAGGCACGGTCGCTGCCCGGGTGGCCGATGCGCTGGGCTGGTCCGTCCTCGATAGCGGCGCGTTGTACCGTTTAAGTGCGCTCGCAGCGCTCAGACGCGGTATAGCCGATAAGGACGAACAGGGGCTGTCCGATATTGCGAGACAGCTGGATGTTCAGTTTCAGGGAGATAAAGTGTTGCTTGACAACGACGACGTCACAGCGCAATTGCGCCAGGAGCATATCGGCGACATGGCTTCCCGGATAGCGCCGCTGCAGCCATTGCGCGATGCCCTGCTGGAGCGCCAGCGGGCGTTTCGGCAGGCTCCGGGCCTGGTTTGCGACGGTCGGGATATGGGAACAGTCGTATTTCCTGATGCATCTCTTAAAATTTTCCTGATTGCAGACGTCGATGCACGTGCGCAAAGACGCTATAACCAGTTGATCGAAAAAGGTTTTTCTGCTAATCTTGGCGACTTGTTAAAGGATTTGAAAGCGCGCGACGACCGGGATCAGAACCGTTTGGTGGCGCCACTTAAGCCTGCAGATGATGCCGTGGTGGTTGATTCTTCCAATTTGGGAATTGATCAGACTGTCGAGCGCATCCTGGCTCACTGGCGTAATAGAGCAGAACGTAACGTAATGTAACGGCTTCGTAAGTGAGTATGGGCTGAAATTTCAGCCAGCGGGTATCAGGGCAGAAGGTCAATCGGGTGTCAATCACGCGTCAGACCCGCAGCCTGTTATTGTTGGCTTGCAAGCGGTAGCAGCGCGTCTGCATGTTATCGAATGCAAAGCGATCGGGTGGCAATACTGTCGGGGTAGTTCTACAGGCTGCAGCTTATCTGCCTGCAGCAATACTCCCGCCGACACCAATGCCCAGATCCGCAGGCGTTTGTTGTTCGCATTCCTGTCTGATTCTGTCCCTGCTCGTTAATGCAGCCTTGGCAGGGGCGCAGTTGCAGTACACACTATTTCCTTGGTGCAGTCAGTATGATGGCTACACCATAGGTACAGAGCAGTTTTTTCAACGGTCATGGCAGGCGCGAAAGTCACCTGCGTTATCGTTGGATTTCAAGGGCTTTCGTCTGGATTCAGGCGAAAGGTTTTTTCACTCCGCCGCGGCAGGCTGTTCTGCCAAAGCGTGTTTTTAAGGCCAGGAGACCGTGACGGTCCCGGGATTTTTCTAATGTCATCCATTTCTTTACAAGACGCCACTGGTGGCGAAAGCTTTGCCGATTTATTTGCTCAAAGCGTAAAAAACCAGGATATGAAATCAGGTGAAGTGATTTCAGCCGAAGTGGTCCGTGTCGATCACAACTTTGTCGTAGTTAATGCGGGATTGAAGTCCGAATCTCTCATCCCTCTTGAAGAATTCCTGAATGATCAGGGCGAACTGGAAGTTGCTGAAGGCGACTTCGTTTCTGTTGCCATTGATTCACTCGAAAACGGTTACGGCGACACCATCCTGTCCCGTGATCGTGCAAAACGTCTGTCTGCATGGCTGTCACTCGAGAAAGCGCTCGAGTCCGGCGAAATGGTAACCGGCACCATCACTGGAAAAGTGAAGGGCGGCCTTACCGTCATGACAAACGGCATTCGCGCCTTTTTGCCTGGTTCACTGGTTGATCTGCGTCCTGTTAAGGATACAACACCGTACGAAGGTAAAACGATGGAGTTTAAAGTTATCAAACTCGATCGCAAACGCAATAACGTCGTTCTGTCACGTCGCTCCGTTCTTGAAGTGAACATGGGCGAAGAGCGCCAGAAACTGCTGGAAAACCTGAAAGAAGGTGCAGTGGTTACCGGTGTTGTCAAAAACATTACAGATTACGGTGCGTTCGTTGACCTGGGCGGTATCGACGGTCTGTTGCACATTACCGATATGGCATGGCGCCGTGTTCGTCACCCATCTGAAGTCCTGTCCGTTGGTCAGGAAGTTCAGGCCAAGGTTCTCAAGTTCGATCAGGACAAGAGCCGCGTTTCCCTGGGTGTCAAACAGCTGGGCGAAGATCCATGGGTTGGTCTGGCACGTCGCTACCCACAAGGCACACGCCTGTTCGGTAAAGTGACTAACCTCACCGACTACGGTGCGTTCGTTGAAGTAGAAACCGGTATCGAAGGTCTGGTACACGTTTCTGAAATGGACTGGACCAACAAAAACGTTGATCCGCGCAAAGTGGTCAGCCTGGGCGAAGAAGTTGAAGTCATGGTTCTGGAAATCGACGAAGATCGTCGTCGTATTTCACTTGGCATGAAACAGTGCCGTGCAAACCCATGGGAAGATTTTGCCACCAACTTCAAACGTGGTGACAAAGTTCATGGCGCAATCAAGTCCATCACCGACTTTGGCGTATTCATCGGTCTGCCTGGCGGCATCGATGGTCTGGTTCACCTGTCTGACCTGTCATGGGCTGATTCTGGCGAAGAGGCCGTGCGCAACTTCAAGAAAGGCGACGAGATTGATGCCGTGGTTCTGGCGATCGATACCGACAAAGAGCGTATTTCTCTTGGTATCAAACAGCTCGAAGGCGATCCGTTCAACAACTACGTTGCAACGAACGACAAGGGTGCCGTTGTTCCTGGCGTGATCAAGTCTGTTGAAGCCAAAGGTGCGGTTGTAACGCTGTCACTTGAGGTTGAAGGCTATCTGCGCGCTTCTGAAATTTCAGCCGGCCGTGTCGAAGACGCGACCACTGTTCTGAAAGAAGGCCAGAACGTCGAAGCCATGATTCTGAACGTTGATCGCAAGGCACGTTCAATCCAGTTGTCAATCAAGGCACGTGACAATGCTGAGACCGCAGATGCGCTGCAGCGCATGAGCGATACCAGTGCGTCATCCGGTACGACTAACCTGGGGGCTTTGCTCAAGGCGAAGCTCGACCAAGCTAAAGACGATTAAGCTGTGACTAAATCAGAGTTGATTGAAGCACTAGCGGCCAGCTATCCACAGCTGGCTGCCCGTGACACCGACTTCGCTGTCAAGACGATGCTTGATGCCATGACCGTTGCTCTATCCAGAGGTCAGCGCATCGAAATTCGCGGTTTTGGCAGCTTCTCGCTGTCAACGCGTGCTCCACGGGTTGGGCGCAATCCCAAGTCCGGCGAACAGGTGATGGTCCCCGGCAAACGGGTGCCTCACTTCAAGGCGGGCAAAGAATTGCGCGAGCGCGTTGATTCTGTTTTTACCTCTGCTGACGACACCAAGCAGGATGCGTCCGAGAATGGTCATTTTGACGCCCAGGCGGCCAAGGTAGCCAATCTCTGATCAAATCAGACAGGTGTTCGTTTCTAAAGATGTCCAAAAACCCCGATTGCAAAATCGGGGTTTTTGTTTTTAGTCCATCAATTCGCATTACAATGGCGAATAATTCAATTTCAGGAGCAGGCCAATGCGTTACATTGTCTGGGCATTGCGAATCATACTTTTTTTGTTGGTCCTATTGTTCGCACTCAAAAACACCGATCCCGTTACTGTGCGGTTTTTTGGTGATTATACGTTTGCCGGTGTACCGCTTATTGTCGTGTTATTGCTTGCATTTTTCGTTGGTGCACTGTTTGCGTGGTTGGTCAGCATTCCTACACGCTTGCGTAAAACCCGTGAGGTCGGTCGCCTCAAAGGAGAGGTAGAGCGTTTGAACCGTGATGTGGCCGATACCCGTCAGTCGCTGGAAGCGCTCAAGGCCGAAGAATTGCGCCTGCGCAGCAGCGTGGCCTCGACAAGCACCGCCTTGCAGACGCCTGCGCGGGAGACCGCAGTTGGACTTTGAAGCATGGTGGCTGATTCTTATCCCCATTTTGTTCGGACTGGGGTGGATCGCAGCCAAGGTGGATGTCCGGCAGATCGTATCTGAAAGCAGGAATTTGCCCGACTCCTATTTTCGCGGGCTTAATTTTCTGCTCAATGAAGATCACGACCGGGCTATTGATGCGTTTATCGAAGTGGCCAAACTTGATTCCGAAACAACGGAATTGCATTTTGCGCTTGGCAACCTTTTTCGCCGTCGCGGAGAGATTGAGCGGGCCATTCGGGTTCATCAAAGCCTGCTTTCCCGTTCCGATTTGCCCCGAGCCGACAGAGAGCATGCCCTGCATGAAATCGCCCAGGATTACTTCAAGGCTGGCATGTTTGACCGCGCTGAAAATGCCTTCAAGGAAGTGCAAAATACCAGCTACGGCGTTTCTGCGACCCGGGCGCTAATTCGTATTTACGAAGCCGAGCACGACTGGGAAAAAGCGATTGCCGCAGCGGCGCACCTGCGTGAACTGACCGATGAGCCGTTGCCACAGCGCGTCCATTACCATTGCGAACGGGCACAGGCCGCATTAAGTGCGAAAGAGCCGGATTTTGCCCGTGTTGCCGCAGAGCTGGATGCTGCAGAGCGCGAAGCCAGGCACAACATGGAGCAGGGTGGATCCCAGGCTTCTTACGCCCGTATCGCCATTTTGCGCGCCTATCTGGCCCGTCGCCTGGGTGATGGCAACACCGAGCGCCAATGGCTGCTTTCCGCGCTGGAACGCTCGCCTGAGTTCGCCGGCCTGGTGGCCAAGCAGATCATGGACAATTTCGCTGCCAGCGGCCAGGAGGAACAGGCGGTCAGCCTGCTCAGGGACCATTATTTTGCGCATCCGTCGCTGGATGTATTCGAAGTGGTATTTGCTGCATTGCGCAAGCAGGGGTTCGCTCCGGCCTGGCAGTTTGCCCAGGATTCCCTGCATCAGCATCCGTCATTGCTAGGCTTTGATAAAGTATTGCAAAGCGAACTGGCGCAAGAACAGAATTCGGGTGGGCAAGGCGAACTGCAGCAACATATGCCCGATTTTGACCTGTCATTATTGCGATCCATGATTGACAAGCACACCCGGCGTATGGACAAATATGCCTGCCGGGTTTGCGGATTCCAGGCACAGACCTATTACTGGCAATGTCCTGGCTGCAACTCATGGGAAACTTATTCGCCACGCCGCCCAGAGGAATAGTCGTATGCGTGCATTTCCAATAGAAAAAATCAGACAGATTCGTGTTCTGGTCGTGGGCGATGTGATGCTTGACCGCTACTGGTTTGGTGAAGTCGAACGTATTTCGCCAGAGGCGCCGGTACCGGTGGTGCGCGTAGCCAAACGGGAAGACCGGCTGGGCGGCGGGGCCAACGTGGCCCGCAATATCGTGGCACTCGGCGGTGGGGTCACCTTGTTGGGCATCGTGGGCGATGATGAGGCTGGCGAGCAGATCGCCAGGCTGGCGCGCGAAGCGGGTATCGATACCCAATTATTAATCGACGCATCCATGCATACAACCCTGAAAATGCGTGTGCTGGGGCGCCAGCAGCAATTGTTGCGGATCGATTTTGACTATCTGCCTGATGCGCAGACCCTGCAGCAACTGGAACAACAGTATCGCCGCCTGCTAAACGATCATGACATTGTGGTTCTTTCCGATTATGCCAAAGGTGTGCTCACTCACTGCGCCGTGCTGATCAAACTGGCGCGCGAACGCGGGATACCTGTGTTGGTCGACCCCAAAGGGGACGAATATGACCGCTACGCAGGTGCAAACCTGATTTCTCCGAACCGCGGAGAAATGCAGCAGGCGGTTGGCAAATGGAAAACCGAAGAGGAGCTGACGCTGTCTGCCCAGAGCCTGCGCCAGCGGCTTGCGCTTGAAGCGCTGCTGATTACGCGCTCGGAGCAGGGAATGACTTTATACACTGAAGCGGGGCGGTTCCATGTGGATGCTGCCGCGCACGAGGTCTTTGATGTCTCTGGCGCCGGCGATACGGTTCTGGCGACCATGGCGGTAACCCGCGCCGCAGGTGCGGACTGGCATGAGGCCGTCGAGTGGGCGAACCAGGCCGGTGGTATAGTAGTAGGTAAACTTGGAACATCTATAGTAAGTGCAGAGGAACTGACATGATTATCGTAACCGGAGCCGCGGGTTTCATTGGCAGCAATCTCGTGCGTGGACTGAACAACAGGGGCATCACCAATATCCTGGCTGTAGACGATCTGACCGATGGTGATAAGTTCGTCAATCTGCGGTCAGGAATGATTGCCGATTATATGGATAAGGACGAATTTCGTACCCGGGTCAACAGCGGCCAGTTCGGCCCGGTTACCGCCATTTTTCATCAGGGCGCCTGTTCGGATACGACTGAAAGAAACGGTCGTTACATGATGGATAACAACTATCGGGTCACGCTGGAGCTGTTCAATTTCTGCCAGGCTCGCAGCATCCCGTTTATTTATGCGTCTTCCGCTGCCGTGTACGGTGCGGGTCCGGATTATATCGAGGCGCTTGAAAATGAAAAGCCGCTGAATGTATACGGTTATTCAAAGTTCCTGTTTGACCAGGTGGTGCGTGAGCGTTTTGAACACCGTACGGCACAGGTTGTGGGTCTTCGATACTTCAATGTGTATGGCCCGAATGAACAGCACAAGGGCCGCATGGCCTCCGTTGCCTTTCATAATATGAACCAGTTTCTGTCGGAGGGCCATGTGCGGCTTTTTGGCGGCTGGGATGGCTACGAAGATGGCGGTCAGCGGCGCGATTTTATCTCTGTGGATGACGTGGTCGCGGTCAACCTGTTTTTCCTGGATAACCCGGAACAGTCCGGCATTTTCAATTGCGGTACCGGTCGGGCACAGCCCTTTAATGACATCGCCTGCGCGGTCGTCAATACCCTGCGGGAAGAGAGAAACGAAGCGCGCCTGTCGCTGGATGCACTGGTTCGCGAGGGGCTGATTCGCTATATTCCGTTCCCCGATGATCTCAAAGGGCGCTACCAGAGCTTTACCCAGGCTGACACCACCCGGCTGCGGGCTGCCGGTTTCAAGGCCGAAATGAACGATGTGGAGCAGGGTGTTTCCAGCTATATCCGCCGATTGCGTTCGGATAACGCATAGCGCGTCCAGCCTGCAGGCGTCATCCAGACCTGTGTCGGAGCATTGCAGGCAATCTCAGATTGATCCGATTTACCATACTCATCAGGTTTATCACGTTCATTGAACTTACCCGGGCGCATCAGGTGCGCCCGGGTTTTTTATGATCGTCCAGGGTGGTCATACATGCCTGGCCCTGTTCAGTTCCCGCCGCATCCGAGCGCACTGGATTGTTCGCGCCGGTTTCTGCCGATGGACACTTCTATCTGCGTGTTCGGGACGCAAAAGCACCGCTATGGCACACTACAAGACATCCTCTGTCATCGTTCTCCGTCTTGTCTTGCATATGCCATTTGTCCACTGCTGTCGTTCCCGATCCGGGCTGTTGTGTTTCTTTCTTGTGTTGGGGGTTTCTCCTGTTAATGCGCTGGACCTGAACCTGGCCACGCGAGCCCAACTGCGTGCGATCAAGGGCGTTGGCGACAAACTGGCTGGCCGCATTCTGGCGGCCCGGGAACACGGCCGCTTTGTCTCCATGGAGGATCTGGCGGACCGGGTTGCGGGAGTGGGGCCGAAAAAACTGCAAAAATTGCGCGAACAGGGCGTCCGGACGGGTTCACTTGCCGGACGCGCTGTGCACCAGCCGGCCAGTACCCGATCACCCGGTAACAAGCCGGTACGTCCTGATCCTGACCAGTCCTCGCCTGTCAGGCGCAACGTGGCTGCCAGCAATGCAACAGCAAACGATCTGCTGCCTGCTGCCAGCGACGGCCTGACACGCAGGCCCATCCCGGCCATGCCTATGTTGATTCAGCCACGCCCGCGGGCAGGCAGCGAACCGTCAGATCTGGGAAAGGGGCCTGCCAGTACCGCAGCGCAGGGCAAAACCCATTGATCGGTCAGGGTATAAGCCCTGCAAGCGCGATGTTGAATGCTATGATTACCCTCACCAAGCGCCTGTTGAGCCCACTTCGGCACGTCAGGGTTCGTTCGCAACTTACGATGCCCACATGGATTTTCGGGGTATCCCACACTCCATTCTGACCTATCATGACAAAATCGTATCCCACAATCGAAGATACCATCGGCAATACCCCCTTGGTACGCCTGCAGCGCATTCCCGCACATTTGGGTGAGGCACGCGGCAATGTGATTCTGGCCAAGCTCGAGGGCAACAATCCGGCCGGTTCAGTCAAGGACAGGCCGGCATTGTCCATGATCCGGCATGCGCAGGCGCGCGGCGACATCCGGCCCGGCGATACACTGATCGAAGCCACCAGCGGCAATACCGGTATTGCGCTGGCCATGGCAGCCGCCATCAGCGGCTATAAAATGATTCTGATCATGCCAGATAACCTGTCGGTGGAGCGCCGTGCGTCGATGAACGCATACGGTGCCCAGCTGATCCTGACGCCGGCAGACAAGGGCGGCATGGAGTATGCACGGGATCTGGCGCAGTCCATGCAGTCCGAAGGCAAGGGCAAGGTGCTGGATCAGTTTGCCAATCCCGATAATCCACGTGCCCATATCGAAGGCACCGGCCCGGAAATCTGGACGCAGACAGACGGGCAGGTTACGCATTTTGTGAGCGCCATGGGAACCACCGGCACGATCATGGGGGTTGGCTCTTACCTGAAGTCGCGTAACGCCGATATCCAGATCATTGGCGCACAACCGGCTCCCGGCGCATCGATTCCAGGCATCAGGAAATGGTCTGAAGAATATCAGCCGGCTATCTATAACCAGGCCGGCGTTGACCACTTCGAGTTGATCGGGCAGCAGGAGGCCGAGGATATGGCCCGTCATCTGGCTGCCAGCGAAGGCATTTTCGGTGGTATTTCGTCTGCAGGCGCGCTGGTGGCTGCCTTGCGCACCGCCGAACGCGTCAATAACGCAACCATTGTCTTCATCGTCTGTGATCGCGGTGATCGGTATTTGTCCCAGGGCGTGTTCAATCCTGTCTGAGCAGGCCTCTATGAACCACAGGCGGGCCGCAACGCACTGCAGGTACCGAATAGTTTGACATAGATCAAGATCGCTTTCTTGGATCGATACTATGATCGCAGGTATGAAACCCGCCTCCATTTTCTCGATCCCCAGCGACCTGGGCGCTCAGGAACGCCTGCAGCGCAGGCACATGCTTGCCCGGCTGGGGCTGGCCTGGCTGGTCATGATGCAGGTCATGATGTTCGCCTTCCCGGGTTATCTGCGCGCCAGCTACGTTGATGCAGAAACAGTCGATACGCTGGATACGGCCATTATCGTCATGAACTGGTGCAGTCTGCTGCTGACCGTGCCGGTGCTGCTTTATTGCGCCTGGCCGATCTGGCGTGGCTTTCTGGGCCGGGACCCGCATGACACCCATCAGCAGTCCATGAACTGGCCCATTGGGCTGGGCATAGTGGTGGCCTTTGTTCCCAGTGCCATCGCGACCTTTCGCCAGTCCGGCGAAGTCTATTTCGAATCCATTGCCATGTTCGTTGCCTTCGTGCTTACGGCACGCTATCTGGCGCTTGCCGCCAGGCAGTCGGCGGGCGCGACGCTTGATCAGCGTTTCGATCAGCAGTCCAGGCTGCTGGCCAGGACGGCGGACCGGGTCGGGTTGTACTTTGTAAGTATACAAATTGCGCTCTCCATTGTGTCCGCGCTCATCTGGTACTTGTTCATTGATTCGGACCACGCCCTGTCGGTGCTGGTTGCGCTGTTTGTCATGAGTTGTCCTTGCGCCATGGCCATGGCGGTGCCCTCTGCACAGGCAGCGGCGCGCGCCATCGTTGTTGGCAGTCCGCCACTGAATCAGAACGAACTTATTGCCTTGCGCGTGCAGACTGTCCGCGTTGGCCGCCGGGCGCTTTACGGTTCGTTGTTGTGGCATCTGCTTATGATTCCGTTTGCCATGATTGGTCTGGTGCAGCCGTGGCTTGCGGCGATAACCATGCTGGTTTCGTCGCTGGCCGTCGCGTTCTACGCCTGGCATTTCTATAAGAACTATACGATCGGCCAGCCAGTCGGCTCCGGCACGATCGCGATCCACTCTTCATCGGCCTAGTACTGCCATGGACGTATTCTTTCTCTTGGTGTTCCTGGCTTTTTTGTTCGTCATGAGCATTGGCGGCGTGCTGTACTGGGCCGTGATGTCGGGTCAGTTCGAAGACAGTGACGAGAATGCCAGTGTCATATTGCAGGACGAAGATGCAGCCTGTGTGCGATCCGATGGCAAGCGGAGCAGGGCAGCGCCTGACGTGCCTTCTGCCAAATCATAGCGACTGAACCGGTCGTTGCCAATGCATCTGCGTTACCTCAGTCACATGACAAAACTGTTGTTTTCCTCGTAACGGCCCGACTGACTACGCATGGTTTTGCGCCTGTTTCGCTTATGTCTTGGTGCAACTTGATATTTATCAAATCGCTGCATTGGGATCTATTTAAGATTGAACAATAGGGTTTTTTTTAGGGGAATTTTATGCGTGCCCAGAATGCGCGCTCCGCGGACGCGGAGATCTTCAATTACACAGTCGTGCGCCAGTTCACCATCATGACCGTTGTGTGGGGAATTGTCGGCATGTTTGTGGGTGTCTATATTGCAGCACAACTGGTCTGGCCGGAACTGAATGTCGTAGACTGGCTCAGTTACGGTCGTCTGCGTCCGTTGCATACCAATGCGGTTATTTTTGCCTTTGGCGGTAGTGCGCTGTTTGCTACCTCCTATTATGTCGTTCAGCGCACCTGTCAGACGCGCCTGTTCTGTGGACCTCTGGCCTCGTTCACGTTCTGGGGCTGGCAACTGGTCATTGTGGCCGCTGCGATCACGCTGCCGGCCGGCTACACAACCAGCAAAGAATATGCCGAGCTTGAATGGCCTATCGACATTCTGATTGCCCTGGTCTGGGTAGCTTACGCGATTGTCTTTTTCGGGACAGTGGTCAAGCGCAAGATGAAGCACATTTATGTGGCCAACTGGTTCTACGGTTCATTCATCCTGACGATCGCCATTCTGCATATCTTCAACAACATCGAGTTGCCCTATAGCTGGTTCAACTCATATTCCGCCTACGCTGGTGCGCAGGATGCCATGGTGCAATGGTGGTACGGTCACAACGCGGTGGGCTTTTTCCTGACGACCAGTTTCCTGGGCATGATGTACTACTTCGTGCCCAAGCAGGCCAATCGTCCCATCTATTCGTATCGTCTGTCCATTGTGCACTTCTGGGCACTGGCCTTTACCTATATGTGGGCGGGTCCGCACCATCTGCTATATACATCCTTGCCCGACTGGACGCAAAGCCTGGGCATGGCGTTCTCCCTGATTCTGCTGGCGCCTTCCTGGGGCGGCATGATCAACGGCATCATGACCATGTCCGGCGCCTGGCACAAGCTGCGCACCGATCCGATCCTGAAGTTTCTGGTCGTCGCCCTGTCTTTCTACGGCATGGCAACCTTCGAAGGTTCCATGATGTCCATTCGTACCGTCAATGCGCTGTCCCACTATACCGAATGGACGATTGCACACGTTCACTCGGGCGCGCTTGGCTGGGTGGCCATGATTACTTTCGGCAGTCTGTATTACATGATCCCCCGTCTGTATGGACGTGAGTCCATGTATAGCAAATCATTGATCGAAGCCCATTTCTGGATGGCCACTATCGGCGTCGTGCTTTATATCGCATCCATGTGGATTGCCGGTGTGATGGAAGGCCTCATGTGGCGTTCTACAGAGGTTGACGGCACGCTTACCTATGCGTTTGTGCAGGCCCTGGCGTCCAAGCACTTTCTGTATATTATCCGTGTCCTGGGTGGAGCCTGCTTCCTGGGCGGCGTCCTGGTCATGTTCTACAACATGTTGATGACCATCAAGGGGCTCAAGGGCGTGAATCCGCAAATTCCTGTGTTTGCCGGACACGATGCGCGCACTTCTGCTCAACCTGCTACTGCTGTTTAAGAGAATTATCATGACGAATCAAAAAAAGAGTGTCTTCACACATGAAACGCTGGAAAAAAACGTCGGGCTTCTGATCATTTTCTCGATTCTCGTCGTTACGTTCGCCGGCCTGGTTCAAATCGTCCCGCTGTTTTTCCAGCACTCTACAACCAAAGCGGCACCCGGCGTGGCGCCGCTGCAGGCGTTGCAGATCATCGGCCGCGACGTCTATATCAAGGAAGGCTGTGTCGGCTGTCACTCGCAGCAAATCCGTACATTGCAATCTGAAGTCTCCCGTTACGGTCCTTACTCGGTAGCGGGTGAATTTGTCTATGACCATCCCTTCCTGTGGGGGTCCAAGCGAACCGGCCCGGATCTTGCCCGTGTGGGCGGACGCTATTCAGACGAGTGGCATCGCATCCACCTGCGCAACCCGCGCGATGTCGTCAAAGAGTCCAATATGCCTGGTTATTACTGGCTTCAGAAAAAGGACATTTCCAATGAAAATATCCAGGCACGCATGAGCGCATTGCGTACGCTGGGCGTGCCCTATACCGACAAACAGATCGCCGACGCACCAGCAGCCCTGAAGGGTAAAACAGAAGAGGATGCCATCATCGCCTACCTGCAGAACCTGGGTGTGGGCTACACGGCTGCGCTGCGCGAGCAGCAAGACGTGGCGGCATCCAACTAGAAAAGATCAGGGACAGGTGAAATGATTATGGACATCCTTATCGGGATCATGACGGTTGTATCCATCGTGACGTTTCTTGGCATTATTGCCTGGGCGTGGTCCCGGCATCGCGTAAAGGACAACGAAGAGGCTGCACTGCTCCCGTTTGCCGTCCCTGACGAAGAAATGACAACTCGTGGTAAAGGGTAAAAAAAATGAGTGATTTTTTCAGTAATTCGTGGAGTTATTACATTGCGACCATAGCATTGGTCGGCGTGGCATGGTGTATCTGGCTGCTGTTTACCCAGCGCCGGTGGCTCAAGCACGAGACGCCGCAAGTTGACGATACCGGTCATGTCTGGGACATAGATCTGCGTGAGCTGAACAACCCCGTTCCCCGTTGGTGGACGATCATGTATCTTGGATTGTGTGCGATCGCCCTGGGCATCATGGTGCTGTATCCGGCACTGGGTTCTTACCCCGGACTTCTCGGTTTTACTGCTGCAAAACAGGTGGTTGCCGACCGCGAAGAGCAGGCCGCCCGGATCAAGCCGCTGTTCGAGAAGTTCTCGTCGATTCCTGTGCCGGAACTGGCTAAGAACCCCGAGGCACATGCCATCGGCAAGCGCCTGTTTCTGAACAACTGTGCCCAGTGCCACGGCTCTGACGCCAAAGGTTCGCCCAACTTTCCCAACCTGACCGACAGCGACTGGCTCTATGGTGGCACACCCGAGATCATTGTAAAAACGATCACGGATGGCCGTCACGGCGTGATGGCCCCGCTGGGTGCAATCGTATCTGCCGCCCAGGCCAATGAAATTGCCAACTATGTGCGCTCACTGTCTGGTCTGGCCAGCGATCCCACGCTATTGCGCGCGGGCGAGGCGGGTTTCAAGAAAGTGTGTTTCGCCTGTCATGGCATGGATGCAAAAGGCAACCAGGCATTGGGCGCACCTAATCTGACCGATAACGTCTGGCTCGGCAGCAGTTCCAAGGACACGATTATCAATACGATTTTGCACGGTCGCCAAGGCGTGATGCCTGCGCAGAAACATAATCTGTCCGAAGACCAGATCCGCATGCTGGCTGCATATGTATGGGGATTATCCAACAAATAATCACGCATAGAAGAATCGTCAAATTATGTCAGATAAGCAACCAGAGCAGTCTGCCAATCAGGATGTGCCTGCCTGGCAACCACCAAGACTGAAACCACCACGGCCTGTCTCTGCCGACGACAGCAGCATGCAGGTCGAGGAGATTCGCGCAAAAATATATCCGCGCTCCGTAACCGGTGTGTTTGCCAAATGGCGGATTATTCTGGTGCTTGCCACGCAGGCTGTTTTCTATGGCTTGCCCTGGCTTCAATGGAATGGGCGTCAGGCGGTGTTGTTCGATTTGACAGAGCGCAAGTTCTATATCTTTGGCATTGTGCTCTGGCCACAGGATGTGTTTTATCTGGCTATCATCCTGATTATTTCGGCCTATGGGCTTTTTCTATTTACTGCGCTTGCCGGCCGGCTGTTTTGTGGGTATGCCTGTCCGCAAACCGTGTATACCGAAATTTTCATGTGGATAGAGCGCAAGATCGAAGGTGATCGCGTTGCCCGTATCCGGCTCGATGAATCTCCAATGAACTTGCGCAAATTCAGGATAAAGGCGACCAAGCATTTTTTATGGATCGCGGTAGCCTGGTGGACAGGCTCGACATTCATTGGTTATTTCTCACCCATTCGGGAATTAGGCGTTGAACTACTGCATTTCGAACTGAGTTTCTGGCAGTGGTTCTGGATGGTCTTTTATTCGTTTGCAACTTGGGGAAATGCCGGTTTTCTACGGGAGTCCGTCTGTAAATATATGTGCCCCTATGCCCGCTTTCAAAGCGTGATGGTCGACAAGGATACGTTTGTCGTGACCTACGACCGGATTCGTGGCGAGCCGCGGGGTCGTCGCTCCAAGAAAATCATTCCCGGCCAGGCTGGTCTGGGCGATTGCGTAGACTGTACCATCTGTGTGCAGGTCTGTCCGACCGGAATCGATATCAGGGACGGCCTGCAGTATATGTGCATCGGCTGCGGCGCCTGTATCGACGCCTGCAATCAGGTGATGGAAAAAATGAACTATCCGCGCGGGCTGATCCGCTATACATCCGAAAGCGGCATGCTCGACAGACTGGACAGGAAACAGGCACGCCAGCGTTTGTTCAAGCCCCGCATTTATATTTATATCGCGTTGCTGAGCATCTTCATTATCGGCTTGCTGGTTTCGCTCTCGCTGCGGTCACCGTTAAGGGTTGATATCGTACGGGATCGTGGGGTGCTGGGACGAGAGATACCCGGTGGAATGATCGAGAATATCTATCGTATTCAGGTCATCAATATGTCGGAAAAAAACCAGAAGTTTATCCTCAAAGCGACTTCCAAAGATATCCCACAAGTGATGGTATTGGTCGGAGAAGAGAATGGGCACCAAATCGATGTGCCGGCTTTTTCCAATCAGTGGGTTCCCATGGTCATTCGCGTACCGGTGCAGGACTCGGCCAAGGGATTGCATCCGTTGACCCTGCATATCGAAAGCACGGATAAGACCGAAGGCACGTTATCGGCGCAACAGGACACAACTTTTTTTGTCCCTAATTGACAAGGAGCACAAGGATGCAACGAGAGGAACGAGGTAGTGAACCGTGGTACAAGGAGCCATGGCCGTGGCTGCTCATGGCAGGTCCCTTTGCGGCTATTATCGGTTGCGTGATTACCATTGTTCTGGCGTTTCAGAATAATCCCGACCGCGATGTGCGACTGGGTGTCCGCAAGCAGGGGCTGGTGGTGACCCGTGAAGAGCCAGGATCGTTGGTTCCGGCAGCGCCGACGGCCCCTACTAATGTCAAACGGGAGTAACCATGCGTACCATCATGTGGATACTCTGGCCATCATTTCTTGCGGCCGGCTTTGCCAGCGGGGTGGTATTTGCGCTGGTTGATCCTCGGGATATTCCCTTGTTCGGACACATCCGCATATCGAGTGAGCTGGCCTATGCTGCCGGTTTTTTTCTCTTCTGGCTGACAGCCGCTTTCTCCAGTACGTTCAGCTTTTTCATGGCTAACAGCGGCAATCAACTATCGCTGTTTTCCAGGCAGACCGAACTGGACGATTAACCGCCCGGGACAGTTCAATCCCTGTATCGCGGCGCGGCTTGGCCGGCAATTGCGATTGCCGTTTGGATTGGTCTGGCTTAGTTGGTGCAGTTCTGGATTTGTTCAGACAGCCTGCCATTTTTGGAGAGCGGCTGGATGTGGCTGACTGTTAACCCCGAACGCCAGTTTCCCTGGGTTTGATCGCCTGGCTGCTTCTGAATTCTGATGTGGTGAAATGTCGCCCGTCATGATTGGCATGACGATCGCAGATTCATTTCGTTCAGACAAGCGCCTTGCGCAAATCCATACGTTGCACGTTCTCGTTTTGAATCAACGATTGCAGACCGTTGAAGTCCACAATTCGTACTTCACGCTGATGAATACGGATCAACCCTTCCTTGGCAAATCGTGATAGCAGGCGGCTGACTGTTTCAAGCGTCAGTCCCAGATAATTGCCAATTTCCTCACGGCTCATGCGAAGTACATACTCACTGCCCGAATAGCCCAGACAGGTGAAGCGTTGCGATAAATTGATCAGGAACGCAGCGAGCCTTTGTTCGGAACGCATGGCGCCCAGCGACAGCACCATGTTGTGCGAGCGCGAAATTTCCTGGCTCATCAGGCGCGTGACACGATAGGCCAGTGCCGGAATTTCCTTGGACAGATAACTCAGGTCGTTCATGCGGATGACACAAACCTCTGTATCTTCCATGGCGATGGCGTTGGAAACATGCACATTCTCTGCGAGCGCATCAAGACCGATGATTTCACCGGCAAAGACAAAACCGGTAATCTGCATGTGGCCGGATTCGTTTTCCAGTTGCAATTTCATGGATCCAGAACGGATAGCGTACAGGGCCGTCAGTCTATCGCCAGCCTTAAAAAAGAGGGTGCCTTTTGGGATGCGGATTCGTTCCTTGACCAATTCGTTCAATCGTGTTGCATCTTGCGCAGTGAGCCCCTGCGGTACGCAAATATGCCCCAGCACACAAGTATTGCAGTAAACGGAATCCTTGTTCAGAAGCTGATGTTTGATCATGGTGTGCGCGTGACCTTGATAGCAATCAAAAGTGCCGTAGCGGCGGTTAATTGTAGTTTTTACGATCGGGTAACGCAGCTGGACTGGTGGCTTGCAGTGACACGAACACTACACGAACAGCGGGTAACCATCACAGCATGCAATGCAAGAGGGATTATTCGTGTAACTCCCGATTTTTATTCATCTTTCTTGCAAATTATAACATAGTCGGACTATCGTTTTTGGGCCGGGTGCACGCCCCGCATCCCCAGCCGGGCGCATAGATTCAATGCAGATTCTGTGTTGTTGTCCGGTGGCGGCTCTTAGGTCAGACCGCCAGAAATTGTGCTTTGGCCTGCGGATCATGAGCAAGCGCATCGATGGTGGCGTCGTATTTGATCTGGCCTTTTTCCAGGATGTAAACCCGGTCGCAGACCTGCCGGGCAAAATCCATGTTCTGTTCTGACAGTAGAATACTTACCCCTTGCTCTTTTAAGGCAAGCACCATTTTTATCATCTGTTCGACCACAATGGGGGCCACGCCTTCGGAGGGTTCATCCAACAGCAGCAAGTAGGGGTTGCCCATCAGCGTGCGCGCTACGGCAAGCATTTGCTGTTCGCCACCACTCATTTGTCCTCCGCGACGTGTGCGCATGTCGGCCAGATTCGGAAACAGCGCAAAAATCGCTTCGACCGACCAGTGAGCCACGGGTTGGCCATCGGGCCAGACGCGGGGTGCCTGTCTGCCGGTATCGAGATTTTCCATGACACTCAGATCGGCAAAAATCCGTCGTTCTTCAGGGACAAAACCAATTCCGGCCCGGGCAATCTGATGCGGCTTGCAGGCAGCAATTTGCTGTCCCATAAACTCAATGGCGCCCTGGTGGGTCACCAGCCCCATGATGCTTTCAATGGTCGTAGATTTGCCGGCGCCGTTGCGGCCCATCAACGCCACCACTTCGCCTTTTCCGACAGTCAGGTTAATGTCAAACAGAATATGGGCTGCGCCATACCAGGCGTTTAAATTCCGCACCTGCAATAGCGCTTGCGGCTGACCCGGCTGGGCAGTGGCGGTAAAATGGGTCATGGGCGCACTCCATCTGCGGTATCTGTCCTGGTCCCTGCGCCCGAAAGGGAGGGCCCGCTGGCGTCGTGCTGCGGATTCAGGCCTGTGCCGAAATAGACCTGCCGCACGTTGGGATCGTCGCGGATCTCGCGCGGGGTACCTTGTGCAATCAACTGGCCACGGGCCAGTACAAGTATTCTATCGGCAAATCCAAACACCACATCCGTACTGTGTTCAGTAAACAAGACAGCGGTATTGCGCGCCTGGGCGATGTCACGCGTTAATGTCATCAAGTCCTGTCGCTCGCGAGGAGCCATGCCGGCGGTTGGCTCATCCATCAGCAGGAGCCTGGGTTCACTGGCCAGCGCCATGGCAAGTTCGACGCGTTTAATATCGCCATAGGCCAATTCCGAGCATGGACGATCTGCCTGCGCCAGCATGCCTACCTGCTCAAGCAATGTACTGGCCTGTTGCCGGTACAATCTGTCGGCAGACTGCCATATGTGATAGGTACGACGTCGATAGGCGAGCAGGGCATTTTGAATGTTCTGCAGCACGGTGAACGAACTGAAGGTCGCGGCAATTTGAAAGGTGCGGCCCACGCCTTTTTTCCAGATCTGTCTGGCCGGCAGATTGGCGATGGACTGACCGGCAAGCAGGATACTGCCGTGCGTGACTGGTAATTGTCCGCCGATCATATTGAATGTGGTTGTTTTGCCAGCTCCGTTGGGGCCGATCAGCGCCAGTAGTTCACCGGCCCGCAAACTAAAACTGATGTCGTCCACGGCAATAAAGTCCCCGTAGCGTCGGCTCAAATTGTTGACCTCAAGCAAATTCATGGTTGCCTTCCTGCCGGTCGTGCCCGACCCTCTTTGTGAAACCACTGTCCGATCCGATTTCCAAGGCCGCCCAGGCCTTGCGGAAACAGCAGTACCAATAACAGGATAATCAAGCCGAACAGCCCTTTCCAGTACTCGGTAATTCCCGTAATGTAGTCATGGAGCAAAACATAAAATGCAGCGCCGCCTAAGGGGCCGGTGATCGATTGAATACCGCCCAGCAGGACCATGACAAGGCCGTCAATCGATTTGCTCACATACAGTTCTTCGGGCGATATGCTGCCTTTGGAAAAGACGAAGAGGGCGCCTGCCAGTCCGGCAAAAAAACCTGCTATGACAAATGCAATCCATTGCACACGCATGCTGTCGATGCCGATGGCGCCGCTGCGTTGCATTGAGTCGCGGCTGGCCCTGAGGGCATAGCCCAGCGGCGAAAACAATAACCAGCGCAGCGCCAGTATCGAGAGCAGCACGACGGCAAGCACAAAGTAATAAAAGTGGACGGGGTCTTCCAGCCAGGCGGCAGGCCAGATGCCGATCAGGCCGTTGGAACCGCCGGTGACGTCATTCCACTGATATGCCACGGACCATGTAATCTGGGCAAATGCCAGCGTGAGCATGGCAAGATAAATACCCGATAGCCGCACGCAGAACCAGCCGTAGATCAGCGCAGCGATGGACGCGACCAAAGGCGCCAGCGCAATGGCGGCGGACATGGGAAGGGCATAACGCTGCAGCAGCAATGCGGCAGCATAGGCGCCCACGCCATAATAGGCAGCATGGCCAAAAGAGTGCATGCCGCCAGCGCCCATGATGAAATGCAGGCTTGCGGCAAAGAGCATGGCAATGAGGATATCCTGTATCAATACCGGCAAATAGGGCAAGGTCTCGATCGCCAGGGGCACGCAGATGAGCATCGCGACAACGCATGCGCCGATGATTTTGAGCAGCGCGCTCGCCGGACGGTATGGCGCTTCGGGTGTGCCGGCACTGCGTGGTGTGCCGGTGCGGGCGCCAAACAATCCCCAGGGTTTGAAGATAAGCACAACCGCCATGATCAGAAATTCGACCACCAGGGTCAGTTGGGGAAGGGCAATCTCAATGCCGGCCAGATGCACTGTCCCCAACCCGATGCACAACGCCTTGACCTGGGCAATAATAAACGCGGCAACGAATGCGCCGGGAATGGAGCCCATCCCGCCAATTACCACCACGGCAAACGCATCGCCAATTGTCAACAAGTCCAGGGTCAGGCTGGCCGGTTCAATGGGAAGCTGCAGTGCACCACCCAGCCCGGCAAGAAATGCGCCCAGTGCAAACACGCCGGTGAACAGCCAGCTCTGATTAACGCCCAGCGCTTCAAGCATTTGCCTGTCCTGCGTCGCTGCGCGGATGAGCGTGCCCCAGCGGGTGCGATTGAGCAGCAGCCAGAGCAAAAGCAGCACGAGCGGACCGATCAGAATCAGCAGCAGGTTATAGGTCGGAAATTGCCGACCGAAAATGGGAACAGAACTGGCCAGGCCAGGCGCCTGCGGGCCCAGCAGATCTTCGGGCCCCCACAACCACAGCGCCAGATCGCTAAGAACCAGGACCAGGGCAAAAGTGGCAAGCAACTGGAATAGCTCCGGTGCCTGATAGATACGCCTGAGCACCAGCAGCTCGATCATGGCGCCCAGCACTCCGACCAGCATGGCGGCAAGCAGCAAGGCAAGCCAGAACCCGCCGGGCCCAGCTGGTAAAAAATACGTGGCCAGACTATAGGCAAAATACAGGCCGAACATATACAACGACCCATGGGCAAAGTTGACAATACGGCTGACGCCAAAAATCAGCGATAGCCCGCAAGCAACCATGAATAGCGATGAGGTGCCAGCCAGGCCATTAAGAAACAGAACTGCAAATCCGCTCAGATCCATGGGTATTCCTGTGCACAGGGTGCACCGCCAGCCCGGTACCGCTGCATTCCCGGGTCCTGCGTGCCGTCTGCGACGGCGCAGGGTGTGGTGCCGGCTTTAGGGCAGTGTCCGCCTTTGTGATGGCGCGGCTGCAGGAGCATGGTGTAGCCCTGGGTACCGTCTCTTTTTGGTGGAGTCATTGCGTGCCAAACCACTACTTGGCAGGGCGCATTTTGGCAACTTGTGCATCATCGGGCTGGACAGTGGCACCATCGATATAGCGGATGTCTGTCATGATGCCGCGACCATCCTTGACGTCCAGTTTGCCGATATATGCACCCAGGGTTGATTGATGATCCTGCGGACGATAGGAGATCGGGCCGAACGGCGAGACGACCTCAAGACCGGAGAATGCCTTGCGGATTGCCTCTGTATCGGTTGCATCTGCCTTGCGAAATCCTTCCGCGAGTGACTTGATGGCCATATAGCCGACGATGGAGCCGAGCCGCGGATAGTCGTTGAATCGTTTCTGATAGGCTTCAAGAAAGGCCTTGTGCTCGGGTGTATCGATAAATTGCCATGGATAACCGGTAACGATCCAGCCTTTTGGCGTATCGGCTCCCAGGGTATCCAGATATTCGGGCTCTCCGGTCAACAGGCTGACTACCGGCATGTTTTCAAAAAACTTGCGGGTGGTGCCGGCGCGGACAAACTTGGTGACATCAGGGCCGAACAGGACATTGAAAATGGCATCGGGCTTGGCTTCGCCCAGCGCCTGGATGACATTGCCGGCATCGACCTTATTGAGTGGGGTAGCCTGCTCTGCGACAAATTGCACATCTGGCTGCGCCTGCTTCAAAAGCGTTTTGAAGGTCTCGGCAGCCGACTGGCCATACTCGTAATTGGGGTAAACGATCGCCCAGCGCTTTTTATTGAGCTTGGCCGCTTCAGGCACCAGCATGGCTACCTGCATATAGGTAGAAGCGCGAAGACGATAGGTATAGTCATTGCCATCGGCCCAGACCAGTTTGTCGGTCAGCGGCTCGCTGGCCAGATAAAACACCTTTCGGTGTGCCGCAAAATCGGCCAGCGCCAGTCCGATGTTGGATAAAAAGCCACCGGTCAGCGCATGCACCTTGTCCCTGCTGACAAGCGCCTGGGCTTCCTTGATGGCATTACCCTGGTTGCCGGCATCGTCGCGGATAATGATTCTCAGCTTGCGGCCATTGATCCCTCCGTCTTGATTAGCCTGTTCCGCCGCCAATTCCATACCGTTTTTATAGGGTTCCAGAAAAGCAGGAAAAATCTTGTAGCTATTGATTTCGCCGATACGTATTTCATCGACCGCTTGCGCATGCACGGCAGGCGTCATAGCCAGACACGTCATTACGCTCGTGATGATAGCCAATAACCCTTTTGGCGCGCCTTTTTGCATGATATCTCCTGATAATGCCTGATTTTTTGATGTATCCCTAAGTGTAATTTAGTTACCTGAATTTTGATAAATAATATGATCTCGATTATGGATTTTTTTGCTGGCGTGTTTGCGTCTCTTTGTGTTCGGACCAGAGTCATCTGCAAGTAGACGATCATCACCTGCGCAGTGCCGGAGCGGCGAGAATAGAAAACCGCTCTGCAGTGGGCTGAGCGTCGACGCGATTGCGTCCGTGGCGGGCAGAAAACGGCATCATGGAAGATAGAATATGGCGTGTTTCGGAGAGTTGTTAAAACGCCGTGTTGCCGACGATCTGATGCGTCCGAAATAAGCCCGCAATATTATAGCCAGATTGATTTATAATATTGTCTCTGGTCGAAGCTGACCGTTCATGGCCGCTTGTTGCTGCATCCATGTTCTATAACCTGGATCGCAGCCGTTGCCCGGGCGTTTGCCGCCTTCGCGGGTTCGCGGCCAGTCTTGTAACGTTTTCTTTTTTTCAAATTTTTTGTTGCTGTCATTGCAGCATCCGCTGGCCAGGGGCCGACGTGGCTGTCTGCGGGTGACCGTCTGTAGTGTCGTTTTTTTGAAGGATTTTTATTATGTCATGGCAATTGTGGTCAGCGTTTTTCCTGGCATGCTGGATTATCAGCATTTCGCCCGGCGCGGGCGCGATTGCCTCCATGTCTACCGGTGTCAATCATGGCGTGCGCCTTGGGCTTTGGAATATTCTGGGCCTGCAACTGGCGCTGGCGGCGCAAATCTCGATTGTTGCCGCCGGCGTGGGCGTATTGCTTACAACCACCAGTTGGGCCTTTGCGCTGATCAAGTGGTTCGGGGTTTTTTATCTGCTTTATCTGGCCTGGCAACAGTGGCGGGCGCCAGTGCGCGTGATACAGCTGGATGCCCGTGTGCCAAATGTACCGGCGCACCGATTGGTATTGCGCGGCTTTCTAGTCAACATGAGCAATCCCAAGGCAATGGTGTTCCTGCTTGCTGTCCTGCCGCAGTTTATTGACCCGCGCGCACCGCTTGCACAGCAATACCTTGTTATGGGTATTACCATGACGGTGGTGGACGTCATCGTCATGAGCGCCTACACCTGGCTGGCGGCCAAAATCTTGCGATTGATGCATTCGGCAAAACAGCAGAAAATCCTCAATCGTGGGTTTGCCGGCTTGTTTACCCTGGCGGCCGGTCTGCTGTCCCTTGTTCACCAGGCGGGCAAGTAACCCGCCACAACGCGGCACAATTTAGCCGCGTCATCTTTACTCGCGCCATCTTTAACCGTGCCACCGGTACGTCTGGCGCGGCACGTGAATCAAGCCAACCGGCAAATCGGACACGGTTTGCCGGTCAATATATGGCGGTTATTTCACCCGCTTGTATCCGTCAGTTATCAATCATCAGTTTATAGTCATCAGTTTATATTCGCTGGCTCATAGGTGACGATTATTTTGCCGCCAATCCGGCCTGTTGGATGATCGCTTGATTATTACGCGACTCTTCATCAATAACCCGCTGAAAGACTGCAGCGCTGCCGCCACTGGGGATATTGCCCGATTGCCGCAGGCTGTCTGCTATTTCACGATCTTGCAATGCCGAGTCAAACGCCTTGTTCAACTTTTCGATCACCGAGGTAGGTGTACCGGCCGGCGCGACGATACCAAAATTGGATTTCAAATTTGCCTTGGGCTGCCCCAGTTCGGTGAATGTGGGCGTCTCGGGCAGGCCCTCGATGCGTTTCTCGGCGCCAATCGCCAGCGCATGTAGTTTGCCTGCCTTGATGTTTTCTATCAAGGTAGCGGAGACATTGGTGGAGAACACCTCGAATTGCCCGCCCAGTGCATCGTTCATTTGCTGGCTGCCGCCTTTATACGGAATCAGGGCCATGTCCAGTCCTGCGTCGTGAGAGATCTGGCCGAACATGATATGGCCTATTGTGCCCATTCCTGATGTCGCCCAACGCAGCTTGCCTGGCGTCTGTTTTGCGGCCGCGATGAAACCGTTGAAATCGCTGGCCTGTAGCGTTTGTGTTCCCAACAGAACGACAGGAGAGTACATGACGCCGATTACCGATGTGACGGCTTTCTCAGGCGCGTAATTGATTTTGGAGAAGTAGGGCGTCAATGTCAGCGGGCTGGTGGCAGAAAAGGCCAATGTATAGCCGTCAGGTTTGGCTCGGGACACTTCGGCGATATTGATCGTGCCGCCGGCGCCAGGGCGGTTCTCCACGATAACCGGCACCTTGAGTGCATCGGCCACTTTCTCAGCCAGTTTGCGCGCAACAACATCACTCAGGCCACCGGCAGGGTAACCTACCGACAGCCGGATGGCCTTTTCGGGGAACTCAGCAGCTGCGGCCAGGGGGATGATTGTGGTACTGATGGCAGCTGCAATGAACAACTGCAGGAACCGAGAAGCGTTGGAAAGGGTTGTCATGTTGGCAAAAAGAAAAAAGGTTGAGCAGTGAAAAAAGGAAGCGCAGGGCGCGCGCTGTCAGCGGACTCTGCGTATCATCATCGATTATATGACATATGCTATTGCTTTCAGGACCATGTGCGTGCTCTGTGCCAGCATGAGAACGTGAAGATGGCTGTGAGCACGGGTGGCCCGGCGGATGCATGGCCTTTATGGCGTTTCAAGGACTATCCTGGCAAGCGCTGCATCTGGTCTGAAGTGTTTTTACAACAATTCATTCTTTTTCGTGGGTTTTTTCAAGAAAGGAAGGGTACCCACTGGTGTTTTTTTTGAGGAGTCTATATAATCCTTGTCTTAGCTCTTCAACAGTAAACGACAGTTTTCTGTTTTGCCCAGGTGGCGGAATTGGTAGACGCGCATGGTTCAGGTCCATGTGCCTTCGGGTGTGGGGGTTCGAGTCCCCCCTTGGGCACCACTGCTTTTTTATGATTGTTATGAAAAACAGTCATACTTTTTAGCAGTAATTTCCAGTAGTTTTCCAGGTATTATTTCTCTATATTCTTCAGCGCCAACATTGGCCGCTTCAGCAAAAAATCAACTATTCCAAGATAAGCTGCACAAGCTCGTAGTGAGCTGGCTATATGCGACCCTGTAAAAATACAGTTAAAAAATCAATTGCGATATTGCTCACAGCGTCAAAAGTGCCTGGCACCGTACAGGTAGTCAAGAGAAGACAGATTGTGCTAGAATTTTTTGCCGCCTGACGGGTGAGCCATTCGCCACTTGCGGATGCAATTGGTAAGGTTATATAAGTTGTACAAGAGGAACATGAAAGATGAAACTGGCCGAAGCCCTGGCGTTACGCGCTGATAGCCAGACGCGCCTGGCGCAGCTAAAGGCGCGTCTGCTACGTAATGCCGCTGTTCAGGAAGGAGAGTCGCCCGCTGAAGAACCCCAAGCGTTGCTGGCGCAGTACGAGGCGCTTTGCGCCGAGCTGGTGCAACTGATCCGACGTATCAATCAAACCAATTCGGTGACGAATGTCGCGGGCAAAACCATGACAGAGGCACTGGCTGAGCGTGATATTCTTAAGCAGCGTCACGCGACCTATATTGAACTGGCGCAGGCGGGCACAATCTCACGATCGGTTGTCACTCGTTCAGAGGTGCGGTTCAAAAGCACTATCGATGTAGCAAGCATACAGAAACAGGCTGACCTGCTGGCCAAGTCGATACGTGAGCTTGATGCGCGAATTCAGGAGGCAAACTGGCAGGTAAGTTTGCAGGATTGACAGAACGCCGGTAACCGATGGCGATGCGAACGCAACCCTTTCCAGCGGGGCAAGCTGGAGCATAGTGGTGCAAGGGGCTGCACCGTGGGCTCAAGCCCGATCATTTACATGGCACGCCCAGCATTCTTACATCAGTACGCAGCACATTTCACAACATACAACCATGCGTTGGTCGCTCAAGCGGTGAGGGTGGGTCAGGGGAATCAGTGCAACCGTAGCGCATTGGGTGTTCTGTCGAGTATCGTACTGCCAAGCCAAGCCAAGCCAAGCCAAGCCAAGCCAAGCCAAGCCAAGCCAAGCCAAGCCAAGCCAAGCCAAGCCAAGCCAATAGCGCTGGAAAAATGCGCCAGCGCCCTTGGTCATGAATGTTCGTAAACGGATATTCGGAAGGAGCAATTGGACAGTGAATTTTCGCTAATGAGGATTCGCCAATAGGGATTTGACACTGGAATCGATGCTGGATTCGGCTACTTTTGCGGGCGATTTTGCAGTCTATTTCACGACTTTATTGAAAAACGGGGCGTTGCACCCCGTTTCGTGGCGTTGCGGATCAGGTGGCCGCTCTTTCCTTCAACATACTGTAGAGCTGATCCTTGAGCTGCAGTTTTTCTTTCTTCTTCTTCTCGATTTCAGTATGTTTTTCACTGAAATCCTGTGTTTCAAGGTTCTGTAATTCCTGGTCCAGATCATTATGTTTTTTGAAAAGGCGCTTGAAATTGGCGTCTTCTTCTTTGAGCCGGGATATTAAATCACGATATTCAGGGAACATACCGACAACCTCCGTCTGTTGTGAGTTGGAAAATCCATTATACAGACAAAGAATGCCGCAACCCAAATTTCAGTTGCGGCATTAATTTACTAATAAAAACAGTATGTTAAAAAATAACCCAGCTATTTGGCAGGCGGGGGCGGACGGCGGTGTGTCACAGGTACCGCCTTGTTTTTATCGTTCAGATTGACCGCTGCAGGAAACAGATCCCAGATGGCGATGAACATGGCGGCAATCAGCGGGCCGATCACAAAGCCAGTCAGGCCAAACAGGGAAAGGCCTCCGAGTGTAGAAATCAGAACCAGATAATCCGGCATTTTTGTGTCTTTGCCCACCAGCAACGGACGAAGAATATTGTCCGACAGGCCGATGACCAAAAAGCCGAACAGAACCAGGATAATGCCATTCCACAAGTTACCTGTAATCAAAAAGTACACAGCAACGGGCAGCCATACTATGGCGGCACCCACAGCAGGCAGCAGAGACAGGAAACCCATGATTACGCCCCACAGCAAGGCGCCCTGAATTCCCAAAATCCAGAAAATCATGCCGCCGAGCACGCCCTGCACCGCAGCGATGACCACATTGCCCTTGACTGTTGCCCGTACCACCGTATTGAATTTCTGGAACAGAAACTGTTTGTGGTCGTCGGTCAATGGAATCAGGTTTTTGATACGTTGTGTGAGCGCAGGTCCATCCTTGAGCAGGAAAAACAGCAAATACAGCATAATGCAGAATTCAACCAGGAACGCGAAGAAGTTCTGGCCAATATCGAGGGCCTGCGTGGCCAGATACTTACTGCCCTGCATCATGCCTGATGAAATTTTGGCATAAAGCGAAGACAGGTTATAAATTTCGAACCTGGCCAGAAAATCACGAACCGATGTGGGCAGCGCATCTGATACCTGCCGGATGTATTCGGCGATATTGAATTGGCCTGATTCTATACGCTGATAGAACAACAGCGATTCGTTGATCAGCGAGATGGAAATCAGAATCAACGGAATGATGGCAATCAGCAGGCAGATAATAAGCGTGATGATCGATACTGTGGTGTTTCTGCCGGGCATGCGTTCCAGTATCCATACTTGCAGTGGACGGAACAGTACAGCCAGGACAATTGCCCAGAAGATTGCGCCATAAAAGGGTACGAGCATTCTCAGGAATGCGAGCGAGACCGCAATCAGAATGATGATGAAGGTATTGAAGTAAATACCGGAGCGGTTCAGATAAGCCATAATGGTGCATAACCCTAAATTAGGATGATGACCATTCTAGATGATTTTTTTCCGATTCAAGAACATATTCTTTACAATATTTGCAAATAGGCGATTAAGGTAATTAACCCATGCTGCAATTGAAAACAATATTTACAATCGGCATGCTGGCCGGTGCTGTAACACTGGCTGGTTGCTCTACAGCGCCGCCGAAAAATGCGGAAGATCTGTGCGCGATATTTCAGGAAAAACCGCAATGGCATACTGCGGCGCTGGCCATGCAGAACAAATGGGGCGTGCCGATTCCGGTGCCCTTTGCCATGATGTATCAGGAATCGTCGTATCGGCACGACGCCAAGCCTCCCAAAAATTATTTGCTGTGGTTTATTCCCTGGGGGCGGGTCAGTTCAGCCTATGGATATGCCCAGGCCAAAGACGAGGTGTGGAGCGATTACGAGCGCGAAACCGGCCAGAGCGCCAGTCGCGACAGCTTTGAAGATGCTCTGGATTTCATGGGTTGGTATATGTCCAAGGCACAGGTGCTTAACGGCACATCCAAATGGGATGCCTACGGACAGTACCTGAATTATCACGAGGGTTGGAGTGGCTATCGCAACCAAAGCTATCAGGCTAAGGCCTGGCTCATGCGTACAGCCGAAATTGTCAGGGAGCGGGCAGCCCGTTACACGGCCCAATATAACCAGTGCCGTGCCCAATTAATGTAATGAGAAAGCGGCCAGTACCCGGAAAACAGGCAATATCCGGGTTATAAGCTGGGAATTATGCCGCTGCGTTGCGCGGTTTACGCCGCCACACCAGAATGGCATATGCTGCCACGCCGGCAATCAGGCCCCAGAATGCGGACCCAACGCCAAAGAACGAGACGCCGGATGCGGTCATTAGAAACGTGATGACGCCGGCCTCGCGTTCTGATTCCTCGGCCATGGCACCAGCCAGTCCCGAGGAGAGGGCGCCCAGCAAAGCCAGGCCGGCCAGAGAGGCAACAAAAGTTTCCGGTATGGCAATAAATAGCGTGGTCACCACGGTCGCAAACAAACCAAAAAATATATAGAATACGCCGCACACAATACCTGCCACATAACGCCGTTGTGGATCGGGATGACATTCCGGGCCGGTACATATTGCAGCAGTGATCGCGGCCAGCGTGGTGCCGTGCAGGCCAAAAGGGGCAAACAGAATGGTCGAGATGCCAGTGGTGGTAATGAGCGGGGAGATCGGCGTATGGTGATATCCACTGGACTGCAGGACGGCAACGCCCGGTGCATATTGCGAGGCCAGTGCGACAAAGGCCAGTGGAATGCCGACCCCGACCAGCGCCGGTATTGACAGGCCCGGCATCGTAAATTCAGGGACCACCAGGCTGAAGCTGAGCACCTGCGTGTTGAGCTGGCCCAGCGCGACGCATACCGCGATACCGGTAAGCAGTGCCGCCAGTACCGCATAGCGCGGTATGGCGCGCTTGATGACCAGGTACGCCAGAATGATCGGCAGCACCAGCGCGGGAGCCTGTTGCAGTGATACAAACAGGTGAGCGCCGAATGCAAACAGAATGCCAGCCAGCATCCCCGACACGATACTACGGGGCACATGCTGCATCAGTCGGGAAAACAGGCCGCTGATGCCCAGCAACACAACCAGCAGCGCAGCAAATATATACGCGCCAATAATATCGTTGTAGGAATATTGGGGAAGGGCATCGATAAGCAGCGCCGCGCCACCAGTGGAAAAAGCGCAGACGATGGGCGTGCGATAGCGGATACTGAGCCAGAGACCGCATACGCCGCTGGTAATGGACATGGCCCAGATCCAGCTTGTGAGTTGCATCTGGCTGAGCCCGCCAGCCTTGGCCGCCTGAATAATAATGGCTACCGGCCCGGTTAAGGAGACCAGGACGGTAATCAGTCCAGCAATGGACGCCGACGTGGAAAAGTCTTTTTTGAAGTACTGCCAGGCATTCATAACTGCACCGAAAGGGAATCAGTGCAGATTATGCGGCCTGATGAGGCCGACTGCAATCCCTTCGATGGCAAAATCATTTTCAACTGAAACGATAATGGGGGAGAAATCATCGTTTTCCGGCAGTAGTTCGACAATACGACCCCGGCGGTTGAAGCGTTTGACTGTTACTTCATCATCGATGCGGGCAACGACGATTTGGCCATTACGTGCGTCCGGCGAGCGTTTTACGGCCAGCAGGTCGCCATCCATGATGCCGATGTTTTGCATACTCTGCCCCTTGACGGTGAGCAGATAATCGGGCTGCTGTTCGAAGAGAGACGGGTCTACCGAGAGTTCGCGATGGATATGTTCGGTGGCCAGGATGGGGCTACCGGCGGCCACCTTGCCAACCACGGGCAATATCAGTTGACGCAGACTGTCTGCCAGAGAAACGCCGGCACTGGCTGGCGCACTACCGGATGGCGAGCCTGCTGCCGACTCGGCATCTTCGACAAGACGGATACCGCGCGAGGCGCCCGCTGTAAGCGTAATGGCCCCTTTGCGAGCAAGCGCCCGCAAATGATCTTCCGCAGCATTGGGCGATTTGAATCCCAGCGCCGCGGCAATCTCTGCACGGGTTGGCGGAAAGCCGGTACGGTCCACAGCGGCTTTGATCAGATTCAAAATTTCCTGCTGACGCGCGGTAAGTTTCAGGCTCATGATTCCCCGTAATGAAAGAGACAGATAAAAAAACGGACTGTATGTATATACAGTTCGTATTCTGACGCATTCACCAGCGCTTGGCAAGCGTTTTCAGTGACAAATTGCCTGCAGGCCGCGGATTTGCTTCGCTACTAATTACAGTACGGCGGCGATCGCCTTTACTACGCTGTCAATATTGCGGCTATTGAGCGCAGCAACGCAGATCCGACCGCTGTTGACCGCATAGATGCCGTGTTCGTTGCGCAGGCGCTCTACCTGTTCTTTGGTCAGGCCTGAATAAGAGAACATGCCGCGCTGGGACATAACGAAACTGAAGTCCTGTTTGACACCGGCGGCATTCAGTTTGTCTGTGAGCTGCTTGCGCATATCGCGAATGCGTTCGCGCATCTGCGCCAGTTCGCTTTCCCACTGGGTGAACAATTCCGGCGTATTCAGGATCTGCGCCACCACCATTCCGCCGTGGGTCGGCGGGTTCGAGTAGTTGGTGCGGATAACCCGCTTGATCTGACTCAGGACACGTGTGGCTTCATCCTTGCTGGTCGTCACGACTGTGAGCGCGCCCACACGTTCGCCATATAGAGAGAAGGATTTGGAGAATGAGGAGCTGATAAACATGGACATGCCGAGATCGGCGAACAGGCGCACCACGGCGGCGTCTTCCTGCAGGCCTTCGCCAAAACCCTGATAAGCGATGTCAAGGAACGGCACCAGGTTGCGCTCTTTGACCAGGGCGGCGATCTGCTGCCATTGTTCCAGGGTTGGGTCGACGCCGGTCGGGTTGTGGCAGCATGCATGCAGCACGATGATGGACCCTTGCGGCATGGCTTTGACCGCGGCCGCGAATCCGTCAAAATTCAGGCCGTGAGTAGCTGCATCATAATAGCTATAGGTTTGTACGTTGAAACCGGCGCGTTCGAACAGCGCGCGGTGGTTTTCCCAACTTGGGTCGCTGATATAAACGGTTGCATCCGGTTGCAGCTGTTTCAGGAAGTCGGCGCCAATTTTCAGTGCGCCGGTGCCGCCCAGTGCCTGGAAGGTAAGGGCGCGGCCTTCGGTAATGACGGCCGACTCCTTGCCGAAGAGTAGTTCCTGCGCGCCCTTGTTGTAATTGCCGATGCCTTCAATGGGCAGGTAGCCGCGTGCTGCGTGCGCCTGGACGCGCTGATTTTCGGCTTCCTGCACTGCCTTGAGCAGTGGAATTTTGCCATTATCATCGTAATACACGCCTACACCCAGATTTACCTTGGTATCGCGGGTATCGGCGTTGTATTGTTCATTCAGACCCAGAATCGGATCACGGGGGGCGAGCTCGACGGCATTGAAAAGAGTGGTCATCGTTATAAGAAAAGGTAAGGTTGCAGGGAAGGTCAATTAAAGTGGATAATGGAAGATTGTACGCCTAAATCAGTGCCAATTTAACCCTGGATGCACAATCTATGAGCGAAGCCGGATTTATCGAATTTGCCGACAGCCCGTTTCAGCTATACCAGCCGTATCCGCCAGCCGGCGATCAGCCCGCCGCCATTGACGCACTCACGCAAGGGGTCGACGACGGTTTGATGTATCAGACGCTGCTTGGCGTCACCGGATCGGGCAAAACCTTCACCATGGCCAATGTTATCGCCCGCCTGGGCCGTCCGGCGCTGGTGCTGGCCCCGAACAAGACACTGGCCGCCCAGTTGTATTCGGAGTTTCGGGAGTTTTTCCCGCGCAATGCGGTGGAATATTTTGTGTCTTACTACGATTACTATCAGCCCGAAGCCTACGTGCCCACGCGCGATCTGTTCATTGAAAAAGACTCGTCCATCAACGAGCATATAGAACAGATGCGCCTGTCGGCAACCAAAAGCCTGCTGGAGCGGCGCGACACCATTATTGTCGGTACAGTCTCCTGCATTTACGGTATTGGTAATCCGGGAGATTACCACGCCATGGTGCTGGTGCTTCGCACCGGCGATCGCACGCCACGTCAGGAAATCCTGGCGCGCCTGGTCTCCATGCAGTACGAGCGCAATGACATTGATTTCACGCGGGGCACGTTCCGCGTGCGCGGCGAAGTGATTGATATTTTCCCGGCAGAGAGCGCGGAACTGGCAGTCAGGCTGAGCCTGTTTGATGACGAGCTCGAGAGCATTGATCTGTTTGACCCGCTGACCGGCAAAATCCGCCAGCGCGTTCCCCGGTTTACCGTTTATCCGAGTTCGCACTATGTGACCCCGCGCGATACGGTGTTGCGGGCCATTGAAACCATCAAGGAAGAGCTGCGTGATCGCACCAAATTCTTTGTGGACAATAACCAACTGGTTGAGGCCCAGCGCATTGAACAGCGTACCCGTTTCGACATCGAAATGCTGCAGGAGCTGGGTTTTTGCAAGGGGATCGAAAACTACTCCCGCCATCTGTCTGGCGCGGCGCCTGGAGATCCACCGCCCACGCTGATCGATTATCTGCCACAGGATGCGCTCATGTTCTTTGACGAGAGTCACTGGATGATGGGGCAGTTGCGCGCCATGTATCGCGGCGACCGGTCGCGCAAGGAGACCCTGGTGCAGTTTGGTTTTCGTCTGCCGTCTGCGATGGATAACCGGCCGCTGAAGATGGAAGAGTTCGAGCAGCGTGTCCGACAAAGCGTATTTGTCTCGGCCACGCCTGCAGACTATGAGAATGAGCACTCCGACAATGTGGTGCGTCAGGTGGTGCGACCCACCGGCCTGGTCGATCCCATGGTCGAGGTGCGGCCGGCACTCACTCAGGTGGATGACCTGCTGGGCGAGGCCAAGCTGCGTATCGCGATCGGAGAGCGGGTGCTGGTAACCACCCTGACCAAGCGCATGGCAGAGGATCTGACCGACTACCTGACCGAAAGCGGCATGAAAGTGCGCTATCTGCATTCGGATATCGATACGGTTGAGCGGGTCGAGATTATCCGCGATCTGCGCCTGGGCCATTTCGATATTCTGGTGGGTATCAACCTGCTGCGCGAAGGACTGGATATTCCCGAGGTCTCGCTGGTGGCTATTCTGGATGCCGATAAGGAAGGTTTTCTGCGTTCCGAACGCAGTCTGATCCAGACCATTGGTCGTGCGGCACGCAATTTAAATGGCCGGGCTATTCTGTACGCCGATCGCATTACCGATTCCATGCGCCGCGCCATGGACGAGACCGAAAAGCGTCGCAATCTGCAGATTGCGTTCAACACTGAGAACGGTATTGTGCCGCAAGGGGTGCGCAAGTCGGTACGCGAAATGATCGACGGCGTGATCCAGGAAGCCCCCGACGCACTCAGTGCCGAGGATATTCGTCTTGAGTCATTGCTGGTGGATGAAAAGGCGCTGGCCAAAGAGATCCGACGGCTGGAAAAACAGATGCAGGATCATGCCCGCAATCTGGAATTCGAACAGGCGGCGGCGGCCCGGGATCAACTGACCCGTCTCAAGGAAATGGTGCTATTGCGCTGACGGTTGCCGGCGCGGCAAAACCTTTATTATCCGCCATAATCTATATTTCATTCGGGCCGCCGTGGCGGTTTAAGCTGCCTATAAATCAGGTTATGATACAGTCCGTTTTTCAACAAGTTTCGATCTGACAAAAAATGCGTGTGAACTCTTTCAGTAAACAATTCATTGCGCTCATTGCCCTGGTGACGGTTCTGAGTGTCATTATTGTCGGATATATCGAGCAGCAGGTCGTCGAGACTGTTGCCCAGCCGGTTCCCGCTAAGCAGGAGGCTGAACAGAAGCATAATGAAGCGCTCATCAATTCGCTCACCAATATGACGCAGAGCGTTCGCTTTCCGCTGAACGAGCACGCGATTATGTACACCGGGTATATTCTGGGTGCAGGGTATTCTTCCTATCAGTTCCGCGCTTTCAAGGATCAGAAGCTGAAAGTCAATCTGAAGGGAGATGCTTCCATTGATCTGGCGTTGTTTGGTCAGGAGGCTTATTCGTTGCAGCGAGATACCGAATATGTTATTCCGTCTGAAGGGCTGTACGAACTGCGCGTCCTGTTCAAGACCGACATGGAATCCCGTCAGGAACAGGCTGCCATTGCCCACAAGGCTACGCCGGTGCCCTATACCATCACCATCAATCTGCAGTAAACGGCCGATAGCGTATTTGTTCGGTTGGCGATCGGGATGGGATAGTTGGCCGGCAGAAAGGGAATGACAGGCTGCGGCTTGCCAAATATTCAGGCTGCCAAATAGCTGAACAGTAGCCGTTTCAATATGGAAAACAGCAAGCTAAAAGTGACTGTCAAAAAAAGGGGCTTTGGGCCCCTTTTGTCAAACAGCTGTGTTGATCAAACTGTGGTGTTTATTTTGCAGTCTGTTTTTCGCCACCCAGTGCTTCGACCAGCGCCCCCAGCAGCCCTGCCAGTTCGGCGGTCATGAGGGTCATATCGGCATCGAAGCGTTCCTCTTCATCCATGGCCGACATATCCTGATTTTCCTTGAGGATGTCCAGTGGCGCAATACGTTTGATGATCAGATTGTCGCTCAATACAAATGAAATACGATCCGACCAGGTCAGCGCCAGCTTGGTGCATTGCTTGCCTGACTGGATATGCTTTTGCACATCTTCCTTTTCAGGGCTCTGGCGAACGTAACGAATAGTCGCCTTGTTCTCTGACGATGATTGCAATTCGGTATCCTGGTCGACCGAGAACATCGCAGGCGCTTCATCGGCAAGCAGCCATTCGGTCATGGCGGCGGCCGGAGACTGTTCGGTGTACAGGCTTTTGAGCGGCAGCGGATCAATGACTTTGGCCAGCGCGCCAATTACTTCGTCGGCCTTGGTTGCCGAGGCGGCGTCGATGACCAGCCAATGATTCTGGGTGTCGATCCATACGCGGGTATCGCGGAATATGCTGAATGCCTTGGGCAACAGGGTATCGGTCACCTGTTCCTTGATTTCACGCATTTGCTTGCGCCCGGGTTTGTATCCTTGCTGCTCTTCGATTTCCTGTGCGCGGACACGGGTAAACTGATTAACGACGGTAGCAGGCAGCAGTTTCTTTTCAATGCGCAGCGACAGCAGATACTGGCCGCTAAGGGCATGAGCGAGCATACCGTTTTCCCGAGCGGGAACCCATCCCATACTGTTCATATCCGATTTATTGCCAGGAACGAAAGCGGCTTTTGCCAGCTTGTCTTCAAGCTCTTCCTGCGTGGGTTTCCAGTCGGCAGCCAGCCGGTAAACGCTCAGATTCTTAAACCACATACTTTTACGCCAAAAGCATTTATTGTACCGGCTATCGTTGCCGCACATGTGTCGGGCACCTGCCTTGTTGCCGAAAACTTTATGCCGTTCTATACAATAGACGGTGGGCAGAGCATACGATGCCTGGCTGCCGACGCGAGCGTCGCCTGCTTTTTCTGCATGCCAGTTGCGTCTGGCGACAGATTGTGTGCCGATGTGTTGGAACAGGCCAAAAAAAACCTGCCCGGGGGCAGGTTAATACGGGTTTCAGCGCTACGTAAAACTTACGGGGTGTAGCACTGACAATGCTGACGAAACTTCAAAAGGGGATTGAAACTTGTCATTTCGTCATCATCAGGGACGAAATATAATGCGGATGCTCTGACAATGTCCTGAATCGGATTGGTAAAGAACTAACAACTCATAAAAAAATGCAGATAATATGATTATACTGGCTAAATATACAGTATAATTTAATGCGATAATATCCGATTATCACAATATGTACGAATCCTGTAATGGATAAGCTGTAACGGATAATCTGTATGGATGTTCTGTAATGGAAGATCTCTAATGAATAATCTGTATGGATTATTTGTAATGGATCGCTGTTATCCGGTACATGTACGACGCAGGCGAGTGTGAAAACAAGACGTTATCCGTCCCTGCGCAGTGCGTTGCCATGATTTGCAGGGACGGTTTACAGCTTGGCCCATTGGTTGGCATAGAGGTTTATAGCCAGGGCAGCCAGTGTAAAAATGTTGTACTTACGGCATTCACGTCTTTATTCATAAGCAGTTTGTCTATATATTGCGATATCAGGTTTCTCTATTTAGTCACAAGGACCCTCCATGGACGACAAGCAATCCAAAGCCGCACGCGCCGACCGCGCCAAGGCACTCAGCGCAGCACTCTCTCAAATCGAAAAGCAGTTCGGCAAAGGCTCTGTTATGCGCTACGGCGATAACGAAGTTTCGCACGACATCCAGGTCGTCTCCACTGGTTCTCTCGGGCTCGACATTGCGCTGGGCGTAGGTGGGTTGCCGCGTGGCCGTGTTGTGGAAATCTACGGGCCGGAATCTTCTGGTAAAACCACGCTAACGCTTCAGGTCATTGCTGAAATGCAGAAAATCGGTGGTACCTGCGCGTTTATCGACGCCGAGCACGCGCTGGACGTACAGTATGCCTCCAAACTGGGCGTCAATCTGGCAGATCTGCTTATTTCCCAGCCCGACACAGGTGAACAGGCGTTGGAAATTACCGATGCGCTGGTGCGCTCCGGATCCGTCGATCTGATTGTTATTGACTCGGTTGCTGCACTGGTGCCTCGAGCAGAAATCGAAGGGGATATGGGCGACAGCCTGCCCGGTTTGCAGGCGCGTCTCATGAGCCAGGCGTTGCGTAAGCTGACCGCATCCATCAAGCGTACCAATTGCATGGTGATCTTCATTAACCAGATTCGAATGAAAATTGGCGTCATGTTCGGTAGCCCTGAAACAACAACGGGTGGTAACGCGCTTAAATTTTATGCATCGGTTCGCCTGGATATCCGCCGTATTGGTTCTATCAAGAAGGGCGATGAGGTTGTTGGCAATGAAACGCGTGTCAAGGTAGTCAAGAACAAGGTTGCACCGCCGTTCAAACAGGCTGAGTTCGACATTATGTACGGCGCCGGCATTTCACGTGAGGGCGAGATGATTGACCTGGGCGTGCAGGCTGGTGTCGTAGACAAGGCAGGTGCCTGGTATAGCTACAGTGGCACTCGCATTGGTCAGGGCAAGGACAATGTCCGTGATTACCTGAAAGAGCACAAGGAAATGGCTGTGGAAATTGAAAACCGGGTACGTGAAAATATGGGTGTTATCGCGCGTGCTCAGGAATTTACGGCCGATCCGGAAGATGTTGCTCAGGCCGCGGAAGCTGATGAGTGATTTTTCCCAAGGGCAGGGCAGGCGCGGCTCTGGTCGCAGCTTGCTTGCCCGTGGTATTTCGTATTTGTCCAGACGCGAGCATTCGGAATACGAGCTAAGAAAAAAGCTCGCCCCTCACGCCGAAAGCCCGGACGAGCTTGATGCGGTAATGCTGCGCCTGAAGAAAGAAAACTGGCAGTCCGACAGTCGTTTTCTACAGGCGACGGCGAATGTTACTTCGCAAAAATGGGGGGCGATGCGTATTGCCGCGAAATTACGGCAGCATCACCTTTCTGAAGATGATGTCAATGCAGCGCTTCACAATTTACAGAGCTCCGAATACGAGCGCGCCAAAGCGGTCTGGGAAAAAAAATTTAAGGGAGAGGCATATGCCACTCCTCAGGAGTATGCCAAACAAATGCGCTTCCTGCTTAGCCGCGGCTTCTCCGCAGATATTGTAAGAAAGATCATCCGTGATCCGTCAGACGTTTAACTTGCATGCCCAATGCGGTCCGATAGCATCGTTCAATAGCTACGATCAAATAACCAACGATCAATAGTGTGGTCAAACTACCGCAATCAGACAGTCGCAATCAGACAGTCGTAATCAGACAGTCGTAATCAGACAGTCGTAATCAAATACCATAATCATACAAGTCAAGCAGCCGCAGTCATACAATGACCACAGCAGCATCCTCGGGCTTTGTCACAAGGCGTTGGGTGCTGCGTTTAGAGCTTGGGGCGGCGATAACCACCGGGCACACCGTTGGGCGACAGGACAAACTGCCAAAGCTGGTTGTCGCGCGCCCGGAACGAGCCGGCACAAATGAGCAAGTAGTATCTCCACATGCGATAGAAGCGTTCGGAATATTGCGAAGCGTGCTTGTCCCAATGTTTTTCGAAATTGGCATGCCACGCCATGAGCGTTTTGTCGTAATCGGCGCCAAAATTGTGCAGGTCTTCAATCAGAAACAGCCCTTCTGTATGGTCGGCAACCTGGCCAATCACGGGAATTTCCCCGTTGGGGAAAATGTATTTGTGAATCCACGGATCGGGATCGTGATCGCGAATTTTCCCGCCGATGGAGTGCATGAGAAATAGGCCATCGTCTTTCAGATTTTTGCGTGCCGCTTCAAAGTAGGTACGGTAATTCTTGCGCCCCACGTGCTCGAACATCCCAAGGCTGACAATGCGATCATATTGCCCCCTCAGATCACGATAGTCCTGCAGGATAAACTCCACCGGCAAGCCTTCGCACATTTTCTTTCCATATTCGGCCTGCTCTTTGGAAATAGTGATGCCAGTGCAGTGCACGCCATAACGTTCGGCGGCAAAGCGCATAAAGCTGCCCCAGCCGCATCCGATATCCAGTACCGTCATGCCGGGCTTGAGCTCCAGTTTCTGGCAAACCAGATCCAGCTTGGCTTCCTGCGCCTCATCCAGTGTGCTGGCATTATCCCAGTAACCGCATGTGTAGGTCATGCGTGCATCCAGCATATCCCTGAAAAATTCGTTGCCCAGGTCATAGTGCTTTTCGCCCACTTCCCAGGCTTTGGAGCGGGTCTGGTTGTTCACAAAGCGGGCGCGTAAAACATGCCAGAAGGTAGCGGCCGTTCTGACTTTGTCATCGATGCGGTGCCGAAGCAGGCGGGTGATCATTTCATCAATCTGGTCGCATTCCCATTGACCGTCCATATAACTTTCACCCAGGCCCATGCTCCCCTGGGCAAGAATGCGATCTGCTGCTCTGCTATCTGTGAGACGAAGGTCCCACGGTGCATCTCCGTTGATCGTTACACCTGCCGTTGCAGCAAGTTTGCTCAGATGATCCACGGATGCTGAATGTTGACTGCCCACGGCCATTTCCCTCTGCTCCTGCCTTTCAAAGAATTAAACAGAAAGTATTGCGAAACGCTGCAACATAGAAAAAATTGATGTTTTTGCGCATAGCAATATTTTTTCCCTAAAGGAAATATATATCCATGGCGCTAGGGTTTGCAACCCACAAATTCATTTGCGTATGCATTTAACAACTATGGGCAGTCCGAACCGTCAGGAAGCCATACGAATGCCAGACAGGTGCTTGAACGAGATTTCCCTGGCCAGTTCCACAAACGCCTGAATATAGGGGGTCTGGCGGTCTTCCGTGCGGATGGCTGCATACAACGTGCGCCAGATGCCGGGCGCTTCTCCCAGATGGACGATTTTGAGCCAGTCCTGAGCCTGATACTCGGTAAGCGCCCAGTTCGGCAAAGCTGCCACACCACGATTGTTGTTGACCAGTTGGATAATCATCGGCGTCAGTTCAGACTTGCGTATGGAGGCAGGCTCCACGCCCGCAGGGTCCAGGAATGCAGTGAAAATATCCAGGCGTTCTTCTTCCACGGGGTAGGTAATCAGGACCTGATTGCTCAGATCTGCCGGCTTGATAAAGCGCTTGCGAGCTAGCGGATTGTCTGCGGCCACTGCCAGTACGAGTTCATACTTAAATAGTGCCACATATTCCACCGATTCATCTGGCACGGGATCCGAGGTAATGACCAGGTCCAGATCACCGCGCAGCAATGCGGGAATGGGCGCGAAGGAAAAAGCAGCGGACAGATCCAGTGAAATGTCCTGCCACTGCAACCGAAACGCATCCAGCGTGGGCATCAGCCATTGGAAGCAGGAATGACAGTCAATGGCCAGATACAGGCGGCCCGTGCTGCCCGATGCCAGCTTCTGCATTTCGCGCTCGGCGCTGCGTATACGGGGCAGGACGTCGTCGGCCAGCGTTAACAGACGCAATGCGGCAGTGGTAAAGCGGGCAGGGCGCGTGCGGCGATTCAGCAGATTCAGATTGAGCCGGCTTTCCAGTTCGCGGATCTGGTGCGAGAGCGCCGATTGCGTTACCGACAGGCGTTCGGCGGCATCCTGCAGGTTGCCTGCTTCACGTATGGCCGTCAGCGTTTCAAGATGTTTAATTTCAATCATGGTAAATATTACTTGCGTGAGAATTTTTCATTTATGCCTGAATGGTATCAAGAAAGTATCGATTCGGCGCCTTTTGCCTTGTCTTCATTACTTATAAGCATATCATCCCGAAAAATTACGTTAAAAATCAAACAGGTATCTGTAAATATGAATTTTTCTAATACTACATTAATGAATTTGAGCTGTCTTCATTTTCCAGGCGCGGCACAATCTGCCCACTGACTTAATCAGCGCTCATGCGAGGCCGCTTCACTCCGGAACTGGAAATGGAGGTGGCTGTTAAATATTATTGAAAAGCGAGATTACATATGGCACTAACACACAACCTGGGCTTTCCGCGCATTGGCGTAAAACGGGAATTGAAAAAAGCGTTGGAGGCGTATTGGGCGGGGCAGTCGACCGAAGATGAATTGATCGAAACGGGCAGGCAGTTGCGCGAGCGTCACTGGGCAATCCAGCAGGCTGCGGGCAATGCTTTCGTGACAGTTGGCGATTTCGCCTGGTATGACCATATTCTTGAGTGGTCAACCACGCTGGGGGTCGTGCCGCCGCGCTTTAACCATCCGAAGAATGCATCGGTCGATCTGGATACGCTGTTCAGAATGGCGCGTGGCCGTGCCCCTAGCGGTGAACCGGCAGCGGCATGTGAAATGACCAAATGGTTCGATACCAATTACCACTACATTGTTCCGGAGCTGGCTGCCGATCAGGTATTTTACCTGGCGCGCTCGAGCTTGTTTGATCAGGTTGCCCAGGCTCAGGCATCGGGCTACAAGGCCAAGCCGGTCATTCCTGGTCTGCTGACTTATCTGTGGCTGAGCAAAGGTGAAGCGTTTTCGAGCGCAGAAGATGAGCGCAAACTGGCGCTGGTTCCGCAGCTTCTTCAGGTCTATAAGCAGGTGCTGACACGTTTGGCTGAACTGGGCGTGCAATGGGTACAGGTTGACGAGTCGGCATTGGTGCTGGATCTGCCGCCGGCCTGGCAAGAGGCCTACCGGCAGGTTTACGCAGCGCTGAGCACAACGCCGGTGAATATTCTGCTGGCAACCTATTTTGGTGATGTTGCGGACAATACGGAACTAGTATCCTCGCTCGCCGTGGCAGGGGTGCACTTTGATCTGGTTCGCGCTCCGCAGCAACTGGCCCGCGTGCTGCCTGCCTGGCCCGCCGACCGCGTGCTGTCAGCCGGCATCATCAGTGGCCGCGATGTCTGGCGCTCCGATCTGGATCAGGCCGCCGCTTTAGTCGCTCCGGCAGTGGCGCAACTGGGCGAACGGCTGTGGCTGGCACCGGCGTCATCGCTGCTGCATGTGCCGGTAGACCTGGTTGAGGAAACCCAACTGGACGATGAAATAAAAAGCTGGCTGTCTTTTGCTGTACAAAAGCTTGACGAATTGAGTCTGCTGGCTGCGTCAGTGAACGGCACGCTTACCGACGCGCAGGATGCAGCGCTTGCCCGGCAGCGTGCTGCGCTGGCCGATCGCAAAGTGTCGCTCAGGATTCATAACCCGGCTGTTACCGAACGTGTGGCGGGTGCAGCGTCGGTTGCGCGCGAGCGTGCCCCCTTTGCCGAACGTATCAGGGGGCAGCGCGAGGCGCTGGGCCTGCCCGATTTTCCCACAACCACCATTGGTTCCTTCCCGCAAACACCGGAGATCCGCAAGGTTCGCCGTGACTGGAAGGCTGGCGCGCTGAGCGATACCAAATATGAAGAAGCCATTCGCCAGGAAATTCGCGAAGTGGTCAGATTCCAGGAAGAAGCAGGCCTGGATGTTCTGGTTCACGGGGAACCCGAGCGTAACGACATGGTGGAGTACTTCGGAGAGCTGCTTGCCGGTTTCGCATTCACGCAGAATGGCTGGGTCCAGAGTTACGGTTCCCGTTGTGTTAAGCCACCCATCATTTACGGAGATGTCGCTCGCCTGATTCCAATGACGGTAGAGTGGACCGCCTTTGCCCAGTCGCTGACAGACAAACCCATGAAAGGGATGCTGACCGGTCCGGTCACGGTGCTGCAATGGTCTTTTGTGCGTGACGACCAGCCACGCCAGGCAACCTGCCTGCAATTGGCGCTGGCACTGCGCGACGAGGTCCAGGATCTGGAAAAAGCCGGTATCCGGGTCATTCAGATTGACGAGCCTGCTTTTCGCGAGGGATTGCCGCTGCGCAAGGCAGACTGGCAAGCCTATCTGGACTGGGCGGTTGATTGCTTCAGGGTCAGCACCTCGGGTGTCCAGGACACAACGCAGATCCACACGCATATGTGTTACTCGGAGTTCAACGACATCATCGAGTCTATTGCCGCAATGGATGCGGATGTGATTACGATTGAAACGTCCCGTTCGAACATGGAGCTGCTCGAAGCGTTTGAACGCTTCAACTATCCAAACGATATCGGGCCCGGCGTCTATGATATTCATTCGCCCAATGTCCCGGATCGGGAGTGGATGATCCAGCTAATGAACAAGGCGGCCAGTCGTCTGGATCGCAAGCGGTTGTGGGTCAATCCCGATTGCGGACTGAAAACCCGCCAGTGGCCCGAGACGCGCAGCGCACTGATCGAGATGGTCAATGCCGCTCAGGCACTGCGCGCCGCGATTTAAAAGCCTGCCGCGTTGTTAAATGAATACCGCGTTGTAATTTGAACGCGCGCTGTTTACCAACCTTTTCCACGGAGATTGCGGCTTGCCGCCACTCCGTGTTTTTTTTGCTTGAGGTCGCCTGTGCCCGTCCGAGCGGGTTCCGGCGCACTTTATTCTAATTTTGCTTTGCAGCAAAATTTCGCATATATGGCCTTTTTGTGGGCGAGCGCACAAGGGAGTACGCTATACTTTATCGGTTTACTGACCAATTACTCCTCAATCGTTCGAACATGTCTCTGGGTTCTTCGGCACGCAAGCCAATTCACACCCGTCGTATCACCATGGATGCCTATCTCCGGGAGGATTCCCTCTGGGAGCTTGAAGCGCATCTGGTCGATGTCAAAGCGTATGACTTTCCTACCAAAGTCGGTGCAATGCACCTGGCAGGCGATCCGGTGCACGATATGACAATCGTTCTACTGGTTACGCCAGACGGGTTGATTTCCGATGTTCGGGCCAAATATCAGGCTGCACCTTACGATTCGGCCTGTATGGCCATTGAACAAGCCTACCGTGGCCTGGTCGGGTTGCACCTGCTGCGTCAGTTCAGGGCGGCGGTGCGTGACCGCTTCGGTCGTGTCGATGGCTGTACGCATATGTCCGAGCTGGTTGTGCTGCTGCCTACGGTCTTTGTGCAGAGCTTGTCGGCACAGCGCCGCGAGCATGCGGAGAAAACCGGGAAAAGGCCGTTCCAGCTGGAAGGGTGCCACGCGCTGGCGCTCACTTCTCCGGTGGTCCGGGAGTTTTATCCGGAGTGGTATGTCAGCCCGCAAGATGGTAGTAAACGCCGGGTCCGGCAGTCATGATCGTTGTACAGGCTTCAAATAGTCTCATTTCGTGTGCTCGCGCAACGCTGAGCATTTGTTTTTTTATCCTACGCTAATAGGTAATACATGAAGATCCATGAGTATCAAGGCAAAGAGCTGCTGAAAAAATTCGGCGTGACGGTGCCTCGCGGCATCCCCGCATTTTCCGTAGATGAGGCGGTTGCTGCCGCAGAGAAGCTCGGTGGCCCGGTTTGGGTTGTCAAGGCGCAGATTCATGCAGGCGGCCGCGGCAAGGGCGGTGGCGTGAAACTGGCAAAGTCTATTGACGAAGTGCGCCAGCTGGCTTCTGAAATCCTGGGTATGCAACTGGTTACCCATCAGACCGGCGCTGCGGGTCAGAAAGTGAACCGTCTGCTGGTTGAAGAAGGCGCGGATATCAAGAAAGAGTATTACGTCGGCATTGTGACCGATCGCAATAGCCAGCGCGTATGCGTCATGGCATCGAGCGAAGGCGGCATGGACGTTGAGGAAGTGGCGGAAAAAACACCGGAAAAAATCCTGAAAGTGTTTGTTGACCCAGCTCAGGGCTTTACCGATGACGAAGCGCAGGAACTGGCGCGTGGTATTGGCGTACCCGAAGCGTCGGTCCAGAAGGCTGCCGTCGAATTCCAGAAACTGTACAAGGCATATTGGGATACCGATTCTTCCCTGGCTGAAATCAATCCGCTGATCCTGACCGGTTCAGGCGATATCGTCGCACTTGATGCCAAATTCAATTTTGACTCGAACGCATTGTTCCGCCACCCCGAGATCGTTGAATATCGCGATCTGGACGAAGAAGATCCTGCCGAAATCGAAGCCAGCAAGTTTGACCTGGCCTACATTCAGCTGGATGGAAACATTGGTTGCCTGGTAAATGGTGCCGGCCTGGCCATGGCCACCATGGATACCATCAAGCTGTTTGGCGGAGAACCCGCCAACTTCCTGGATGTGGGTGGTGGTGCGACCGCTGAAAAGGTCACCGAAGCATTCAAGATCATGCTCAAAAACAAGGAAGTCAAAGCGATTCTTGTGAATATTTTTGGCGGCATCATGCGCTGCGATGTCATCGCCGAAGGCGTCATCGCTGCCTGCAAGGCCGTTAACCTCTCGGTCCCTCTGGTTGTACGCATGAAGGGTACCAATGAAGAGATGGGCAAAAAAATGCTCGCCGAGTCCGGACTGCCAATCATCAGCGCCGATACCATGGCTGAAGCCGCGACCAAAGTCGTAGCCGCCGTTAAGTAAGCAAGGAATTTTTCATGTCAATTCTGATCAATAAAGACTCCAAAGTCATCACTCAGGGTATTACCGGCAAAACCGGTCAGTTCCACACACGTATGTGCCGCGATTACGCCAATGGTAAAGAAGCCTTTGTGGCTGGCGTCAATCCCAAGCGCGCGGGCGAAGATTTCGAAGGCGTGCCTATTTACGCTTCGGTCAAGGATGCAAAGGCGCAAACCGGTGCCAACGTGTCTGTTATCTATGTTCCACCGGCAGGGGCTGCCGATGCGATCTGGGAAGCGGTAGAGGCAGACCTGGATCTGGTTATCTGCATTACCGAAGGTATTCCTGTGCGCGATATGCTGGCCGTGCGCAACCGTATGCGCCAGGAAAACAAGAAAACGCTGCTGCTGGGCCCGAACTGCCCTGGCCTGATCACGCCCGATGAGCTCAAGATTGGCATTATGCCAGCGCACATCTGCAAAAAAGGTCGCATCGGCGTAGTCAGCCGCTCTGGCACACTCACATACGAAGCGGTTGCGCAGTTGACCGAGCTGGGTCTGGGTCAGTCCAGTGCCGTCGGTATTGGTGGCGACCCGATCAACGGGCTCAAGCACATTGATATCCTCAAAATGTTCAATGAAGATCCTGAAACAGACGCAGTGGTCATGATTGGCGAGATTGGCGGACCTGACGAAGTCAATGCCGCTGAATGGGCCAAAGACAATATGACAAAGCCGATCGTTGGCTTTATCGCGGGTGTGACTGCACCTCCTGGAAAACGCATGGGTCATGCCGGTGCGCTGATCTCCGGCGGCGCCGATACGGCAGATGCCAAGCTGGAAATCATGGAAGCTTGCGGTATCCGCACCACGCGTAATCCATCTGAAATGGGCAAATTGCTCAAATCAGTACTGTAAGTTCCCCTCGCCGCTTATCGCTCAATCCGGGCGATAACTGCTGAAACGCTCCTGAAAATCACAACTGTGTTTATGTGATTTCAGGGGCGTTTTCTTTTGTGGCATGTTCTGAAGTCAGGGAACTGTAAGCAAAGATTCATAGAATGATGGCACGAATAAAAACGTACCCGAATCAGCATCGCGGGTGATAACACAGACAACATTTTCTCATTTTAAAGTCTCTTTGGAAGGTTCACTATGGATATAGGTTCTTCGGCGTTCTGGCTCGCCCTGCTTGAAATCGTATGGGTAAATATTTTGCTGTCGGGCGACAACGCGGTGGTAATTGCACTGGCGGCTCGCACGTTGCCGGAAAACCAGCAGAAAAAGGCAATTGTGATTGGCTCGGGCGCTGCCATCGTCATGAGGATTATTCTCACACTGGTCGCAGCCAAACTGCTGATGCTCCCTTATCTGAAAATCATCGGCGCCGTGCTGTTGGTCTATATCGGGGTTTCTCTGGTCAATTCGGACGACGAGCAGGACGGACATGAAAAGTCCCATGCCACACTCATGAGCGCGATTCGCACCATCCTGGTTGCCGACCTGGTCATGAGCCTGGATAACGTGGTTGCGGTTGCAGCTGCAGCCCATGGCGATACCACGCTGCTGGTCATCGGACTCGCACTGAGTATTCCTCTTGTCATCTTCGGCAGTACCTTGCTGCTGAGCGTGATTGAAAAATTTCCGATCATCGTATGGCTGGGCGCGGCGCTGCTCGGTTATATTGCAGGTGAAATGTTTGTCGGCGACCCTGTGATTGAGCCGCGAACCGAGAGCTGGGCTTCACTGGCGCATATGACTCATCACCAATTTGGCATTACCATGGGTATTGCAGGTGCGCTGCTGGTTATTGTGCTGGGCAAAATTTTTGTGACTCGTACAAAAAAACTGACGTAAAACTGAATACTCTGTTTTATAATTGCTCGCAGTCTGGAGCAGGAAAGGGCGCGCAAGTGCCCTTTTTTTATATCTTCTCACCAATCACACCGAACCGTAGCGGCTCGGATGGTCGAGCAGGTTGTGTCCGTTGTATTGCCGCGCGTCCAATGCGCGGCGCGATACGATGCAGGTGCCGGCAAATCAGAGGGCATTCGACAAACGCCAGGCCCACTTGCATATCATACAAATCTAACAGAGGTGATCTTTCATTATGCTTGAGTTTTTTCAGACGCTGAGCTGGACCGCAATATTCCAGATTATTCTCATTGACATACTTTTAGGTGGCGACAACGCAGTCATCATCGCCTTGGCATGCCGCAATCTGGAAAAAGCGCAACGCATGAAAGGTATTCTTTGGGGCACTTTCGGCGCTATCATCATGCGGGTGATCCTGATCGCTTTCGCATTGAAGCTGCTTGAAATTCCTTATCTCAAAATCGTTGGCGGCGCGCTGCTGATCTGGATCGGCATCAAGTTGCTGATTCCCGAAGAAGATGAACATGGCAATGTTTCCGGTGGCACTTCGGTGTGGACGGCTGTAAAAACCATTTTGATTGCTGACTTTGTCATGAGTCTGGATAACGTCATTGCCATCGCTGCCGCGGCACAGAAAACCACGCTCGGACATGAAGTGGCCTATGTGGCATTTGGTCTGATTGTCAGCGTACCAATTATTATTTGGGGCAGCACCCTGGTGCTCAAACTGATCGACAAGTATCCGCTGGTGATTACGCTGGGTGCCGGCCTGCTGGGCTGGCTGGCTGGCGGCATGCTGATTTCCGATGTATTTACCGAGAGAACATTCTTCAATGGCGAACATGCACCGCAAACTGTTAAGATTGCAGTAGAAGTCATTGGCATAATCGTGGTTGTTGGTCTGGGTAAATGGCTGGCTTCCCGCAAGGGCAAGTCGCAGGTAACCGAAACACACTAATCCGCACCCACAGATAGTCCGAGATTGCCCGGATGCTGTACTGATCCGGTTGCTCCGGAAGGCAACCCCGCCAGGCTTTGTGCCCCGGCGGGGTTTGTTGTTTTGCATGTTCGCAGACGCCAGGTCTGCCACTCGTATGAAGGTCTGACACCATGGAAGAAAAACCCAAGCGCAGCATCTTGCAAGGTCTGCTTATTCTGGCAGTGATCGGTATAGTCGTTACCGTAGCCATTAACTATTTGCGTTAGTACAGGATCGACGGCCAAAGATTGGACATCCATGCACCAGTCCCTGTGTTGTGCTGGTGTCAGCCAGGTTGCATCCGGTACTTCTGGTCCTCATTGCCCACTTTTCCCCTGATTCGGGATTTTAAATATATTTAGCAGGAACCCCGCGTGACCGAACTTAAAAAACTGACCATCGCAACCCGTGCCAGCCGTCTTGCCCTTTGGCAGGCGCATCACGTTCGTGAACTGCTCCTGGCTCATTACCCGCAGTTGCAGGTCGAACTTCTGGAGCTGACCACAAAAGGTGATCAGATCCTGGATCGTACGCTGTCAAAGATAGGTGGCAAGGGGTTGTTTATCAAGGAGCTGGAAACTGCGCTGGTAGACGGCAGGGCAGACCTGGCCGTACATTCGCTCAAAGATGTGCCGGTTGATCTGCAGTCTCCGTTTACGCTGGCTGCGGTCCTGGAACGGGCTGACCCGACTGACGCCTTTGTATCATCAGCCTATCATCAACTGAGCCAATTGCCTGCCGGCGCCGTGGTGGGAACATCCAGCCTGCGCCGTGAATCGCAGATTCGGGCAGCCTATCCGCATTTGGTGGTCAAGCCCCTGCGCGGCAATCTGGACACCCGCTTGTCCAAACTGGATAACGGCGACTACGATGCCATCGTACTGGCCACTGCGGGCTTGCTGCGCCTGGGACTGGGTGACCGCATAGCATCGCGGCTGGAAGTCTCCGAGAGCCTGCCTGCTGCAGGACAGGGAGCGCTGGGTATCGAGGTGCTGGAAGGGCGTACGGAACTGCTGGAAATGCTGGCTGGTCTGGCCAATCCTGCAACTACAGCCTGTGTCACCGCGGAGCGCGCAGTGTCCAGGACGCTGGGCGGATCCTGCCAGGTGCCGATTGCTGCGTACGCTACGCTGACAGACAATGCGGTCACGCTTAATGCACTGGTGGCAACGCCCGACGGCTCGCGTGTATTACGCAGTACCCGGACATCCGGTGCCGAAGGTGCAGATCAGTTAGGCGTTGAGGTGGCGCAAGCACTTCGGGAGCAGGGGGCCGACGAGATACTGGCGGCATTGCACGAGGCATCACAGAACGACGCCGACAAGGTGTGAGCCCCGGTCGTGCATCATTCGCGCGCAACGGTCATTCTCACGCGACCACAGGGAAAAAATCAGGCGCTGCAACTGCGCTTTGAGCAGGCAGGGTTGCGCGTTGCCGCGCTGCCGGCCCTGACCTTGCAGCGCATCGCCGTTGCGGGTCCGGTTCCTGATCCAGCCACATTTAATCTGGTGTTTTTTGTCAGTGGTTTTGCCGTTGATTGCTTTTTTGATCTGCTGGCTGAACAAGGCATGCAATGGCCGCAAGGGCACCGTGCCGGCTGTGTAGGCCCCGGGACCGTACAGGCGCTGCTGCGTCAGGGTGTTGCGCAACAGCAGATCCTGTGTCCTGCAGACAACCAGCCCTACGATTCCAGTGGTTTTCTGGCCCGGTTGAAAACCAGTGCCGTTTTTGCTTCCCTGCAGTCCGTATTGATTGTATGCGGCACCACCGGCAACCCGGGGCTTGGCCGGCAATTGCAGGACTTGTCGCTTGCGGTCACGCGCCTGGCCCTGTACAGACGGGATGCCAGGCAGTGGGATAAGCAGCAACGGCGCCAAATGAAGAGCCTGTTTGCAGATCCGGCAGAAAAAAAATATGTGGTGCTGACCAGTCCTCAGGGGATAGAGGCGTTTGTCGATAATCTGGCCGCAGCTCAGATAGAGCCGGATCCGCTTGCCGGAACCACGACCTTTGTGGTCACCCATGCAGGGCACATCGATAGCCTTAAGCAGGCCTGGCAGCAAAAATTGCCAGCAGGGAACGCCAGCACACTACGTATCGTACAGGCGCTGCCGCAGGACGATGCAATTTTCCACACCGTTACAATCTCGGATTAAAAGCCTGCTGTAATCCACTACAATGTACAAATCTTTCACGAACGTATCGCCAAGCGGTGTATTGGTTTTCTGGATAGTAAGGAATTGAAAAACATGGAAAAAAAACAGGACGACGCGCGAAATACGGAAAATGAAAAAAAACCGGAAGCGGCTGGCTCGCATGCGCAGCCAGGGAGCGCAGCGCCGGATACAGTGACGGATGTGGAACTGGCAAACGAGAAAAGCACGGCTGAGAAAACGACAGCGCGTGCTGGTCATGCCGATACTGCAACCGCAGGCAAGTCGGGCTCTGGCCCTGCAGGCGGCGCCATCCCTCCTATTGATAAAGGCAAGGACGACAGCATTCCCGGCAAAGGTACGAAAGGGCCATTGATTGCGGCGCTTGTTGTTGTTGCAGCCATTGCTGCTGGTGGTTATTACTATTCTCAGAACAATCAGTCAGAGTCCGAAAGCAGCGGTCAGACCGCCAGTGAGCCTGCCTCGTCCGCGCCTGCAGCAGATGCAACTGCTGATTCAACAAATTCATCAAGTTCTTCACCATCAGACGCGGCGGGCAATGCCGAGTCGGCCCAGAGTGCCGACACAACGCCCGCCACGACACATGATGATACCCAGGCGGGTACCGATAGTGCAGGCGCATCGGCTGCCGACACAGCCTCGACTACGCCGGATGAGACCAGCGGCAGCACCAGCAGCACGCCCGTAGGCCCGGCGGCAAGCAATAGCGAACCAACCCAGACGGAAACAGAGGCTACCGGCAACGCGACCGAGCCATCGGCAGGGGCCACGAGCAGTGACAACACATCCGGCGATGCGTCAGCCGGTGCCTCTGCGCAAGATACAGCGGCCACGCCCCCATCCGCTGCAGGTAGGCCGGCAACAGCCTTAGATACACAGCAAACGTCCGGTGCTTCGTCAACCGCGGGTTCGGGCACGGGTGGTGCTAGCGGCTCCTTGCCGGCTGACATCCGCGATCAGCTTGATCGCCAGTCGGCGCAGATCATTGCGTTGCGCGATCAGTTGGAGTCTTCACAGAAGCAGCTCCAGCAGTTGCAAACGACTCGTTTGCAAGCCTCGCGGGACGAGACAACCCTGTTTGTGGTCAATGATGTGAGCCGCCTGGTTACCATGGCGCAAAACGAGCTTGCCATTGCCGGCAACCTTGAAAATGCCGTGGCTTCGCTGGAAACGGCAATCAAGGCCATAGATCAGGCCGATGCGCCGGTGTTGGCAGGGTTACGCGGCGCTTTGGCAGCCGATATTGTTACGCTGAAATCAGCGCCGACCATCGGCGTGGACGCGCAATTTGCCCAAGTCGCGGCATTGTCCGGAAAAATTGATGCATTGCCGATGCTGGCACCGGATCAGGCGGGTGCCAAGCCCATGGCCGGACAGTCGTCGGATGTGACTTCCCCAGCGCAAGGCGCGAACGATACGAGCTCAGTCGCATCTTCGGATGTCTGGTATGAGCGTGCCTGGAACGAGGTGAAAACCTGGCCAGCTGCTGCCTGGGAAGGCTTGCGCTCTGACCTTGGCGGGATTGTAAGAGTAGAAAAACTGGCCGATCCAAATCAGGTGTTGCTCACGGTTGATCAGGCCGCCCAGTTGCGGGCAAATCTGCAACAGCATTTGCATTTTGCCCAGCAGGCATTGCTCAATGGACAGCAGGGCATTTGGACTTCATCGCTTGAAACCGTCGTCAAGGGCATCAGACAAAGTTTCAATCAGGATTCGGTTGAGACGCAACAGGTGCTGACCCAGCTTCAACAACTGCTCCAGGCTGGTGTCAGGCAGCAGTTGCCGCCCATCACGCAGAGCGTGAAGGCTGTCCAGGAAACCCGCAAGCAGCTTAAATCCATGAATCCCGGACAGGAGTAATGCATGCGAACCAGTTTGAAAGTACTTGTCCTATTTGCTGTCGCTGTTGCTGCCGCACTTTTGCTGCGCGATTCCAGCGGCTATTTCATGGTTGTGACCGGCGATGAGCGCCGCACGGTGTCGCTGGCTGCCGGTCTGGTCTTCATTGTCATTGCCTTTTTCATTTTTTACCTGATCTTTCGATTTATCGGTGTTCTGATGGACGCGCCAACGCGATGGCGCAACTGGAATCAGCGCCGGCATACCCGCAAGGACTATGATCTGCTGGAACGGGGCTGGGTCGAATTGCTGGAAGGGCGAAGCAGCCCGGCAGAGAAGGATTTGACCCGTTTGCTCAATCGCAGTCGTGACAGTGGCAGGCAGGCGCTCGCCAGTCTGGCGGCAGCCAAGGCGGCGCACAACCAGTCGCGCTATGCCGAAAGGGATGCATTGCTTCTGACTGCGCAGTCCAAGGCGCAGGGCAACCCCAGGATGCAGGATGCCACCACCACAATCCGTGCGGAAATGCTGCTGGAGCAGGGTGAAGCCAAACAGGCGCTGGCATTGCTCGAGCCATTGGCAAAGGCCGGAGGTGCCAATCAGGACCATATCCAGAAACTATTGCTGCGCGGTTACAAGCAAATTGGTAACCAGGATAAGTTGCTGCAGGTAGCGCGTGTGCTGAACAGGAAAGGAACCATCGATAGCTTCGAGGGCCAGCGTCTTATTGAACATGCCGGTGCGGCAGTCATGAAAGCGACAACCCGGGACAGCTGGGCCAATACCTGGAAGTCATTCAGCACAGCTGAAAAGGTCATGCCGCTCATTGCGCTGGCTGCGGCCGAGAAAGCGCAGGCAGCTGGCCATCCGGATACTGCGGGGCAGATACTGGAAGCGTCATTGCGGGAACATATTGACCCGCGACTGCTCAACGCCTATGTCCAGTGTCCGGCCGAACAGGTTAGTGCTCGCCTGACCAAAGCGCAGCAATGGCTCGAGAAAGATGAAAACAATCCTGATCTGCTCAATGCGCTTGGTTTCTTATGCCTGGCCGCGCAGTTGTGGGGGCAGGCCGAACGTTATCTGACTCGCAGCCTCAAGCTGCGTGAAGATCCACGCACGCACACCTTGCTTGGTGCGCTTTACGACCGTCTGGGCAAGCCTGCCGAAGCTGTCAAACACTGGCGTTTTGCCTCGGCTTCCATCTCCATGCTGCCCACAGTGGCGGGAGAAAAATATTTGCCGGCAGCCGATACGCGAATGGATCCGGACGGCCCGCCGGACCGCAAGCGTGCCGAACAGCAAATCGAGCAGGAACGGGCAGATGATGCAACCGAAAAAACAATCTATGCCAAACGGCCGGAAGCCGATGATGAGTACTTCGACAGTGCGCCCATCCCCGGTATCAGGACGGATGAATTGAATGAAAAATCGTAACCACGACCAATAATCGTAACTACAGTAACCAGAAGAGTTGACTATGAGCTTGAAAAATGTCCCGGCCGGTTCCAAGACGCCGGAAGAATTCAATGTTGTAATTGAAATTCCGATGAATGCCGACCCGGTTAAATACGAAGTGGATAAAGACACCGGCGCGGTGTTTGTAGATCGCTTCATGATGACAGCCATGCACTACCCGTGCAATTATGGCTATATTCCAGACACACTGTCTGATGATGGTGATCCGGTCGATGTGCTGGTCATCACGCCGTTTCCCGTTGCTGTCGGATCGGTTATCAAATGCCGCGCCCTGGGCGTGTTGCAAATGGATGACGAAGCCGGCGGTGACGCCAAGTTGCTGGCCCGTCCGGTCGACAAGCTGTACCCTCCCTACAGCAACTTGAATGCCCATACCGATTTGCCTGAGCAGGATCTGCAGCGCATCCAGCACTTTTTCGAGCATTACAAAGATCTTGAAAAAGGCAAGTGGGTCAAGGTCAAAGGCTGGGAAGGGATCGATGCGGCGCATACAGAGATCACCAGCAGTATCGAACGATTCCAGAAAGGTAAATAATCCGCTGGTTTCCAACCACTTTTAAAAAGGGCACGGCAGTACACGACCGGGCCCTTTTTTTGATGGCGCGCACAAAGGCATCCACGCCAACCTGCCGCAACGTTTTATTGATCAACGATAACCAAGACTATTTAAGAGACTGCTATGACATATGTATTTGCCGCCCCCGAGATTGTTTCTCTTCCCATTGCCGGTAGCGATGCCCGCTTTCCGGTGCGTCGTGTTTACTGCGTAGGACGCAATTACGCCGAACATGCAAAGGAAATGGGCTTTACAGGTCGTGAAGATCCTTTCTTTTTCTGCAAGCCAGCTGATGCGTTACTGCCTGTCGCCGACGGACAGACAGGGCAAATGCCGTACCCGTCCAAAACTGCCAACCTGCACTATGAAATGGAGTTGGTAGTCGCTATTGGCAAAGGGGGCAAGGACGTGTCGGTAGAGGAGGCGGCGCAAATGGTTTTCGGTTATGCGCTGGGCCTGGACATGACCCGTCGCGATTTGCAGGGCGAGGCCAAGAAACAGGGCAGACCCTGGGAAGTGGGCAAGGCATTCGATCTGTCTGGCCCGATCGGCCCCGTGCATCCGGCCGCATCGGTCAAGGGTATAGATTCGGCCGCCATCACGCTCGACGTTAATGGCCAGACCCGTCAGAGCAGCACCATCGCATCGCTGATCTGGTCCATTCCGGAATCCATTGCCTATTTGTCTGGATTGTTTGAGCTGCAGCCTGGCGATCTGATTTTCTCCGGCACGCCGGAAGGGGTGGGCGCGGTCACGGTTGGCGATGAGCTGGTCGGTAAGGTGGACGGGCTGGGTCAGTTGAACGTACGCATCGTTTGATCGTAGTCGTATTCGTTCCTGCTGCAAAAACCTGCGGCAAGGGACGAAAAACGCTTTTTTCAGGAATGCAGGTGCGTGCTCAAAGCCATTTTCAGTCGCATCTGCACACAATCAAGCCGCCTGTTGCCGGTGCAAAACGTTAAATATTAAGACACCAGCAAAGTGCAGCATTCAGCCTTTTGCAAGCTAAATCAAGCAGATAGCCAAATTGATCACTGCCCGAAAAAATTGCAAATGTTACAAATACAAGCACTTTATAGTCGTTCTGTAATGACCTTTGGCGTGAAAGTGCGAATAATGGTTTGTACTGATTTCGCAATTCAAATAAAGAGGTTAAGTCATGAAATTCAATACGACACGATCAATGGTTTTGACGGCGGTATTCGCTGGCTTGTTAGGTCTGGCCGGATGCGACAACGGTGGCGATTCGACTGAACCCAAAGCGCCGGGTACAACGTCTGAGGCGCCGGCAGCACCTGCGGCTGAACCGGCTGCACCTGCTCCGGCGGCCGAACCGGCAGCACCTGCCGATTCAGGCACCACACCAGCGCCTTCAGGCGACGCGCCTGCTTCTGGCAGCCAGCCACAATAAGACGGGGGGAAATCTCATGAAACTTCATACGATACGCACGGTAGCCCTGGCGGCAACCCTGGCAGGTTTGTTAGGATTGGCCGGATGTGACAAGGGTGCAGATTCGTCTGCGCCGGAAACCCCACCGGCCTCATCTGAAGCACCGGCTACGCCGGCACCTGCTGCTGAACCTGCGGCGCCCGCTGACTCCGGCACCACACCAGCGCCTTCAGGTGAAGCGCCTGCTTCTGGCGGTAGCCAGCCACAATAACTGAAAGGGAACGCATGAATCTGAATACGACACGATCTGCGATTCTGGCAGCTGTGGTGGCGGGATTGTTCGGTCTGGCCGGTTGCGACAAGGGCGCCGATTCCACGGCACCCGAAACGCCGGCGGCGACCTCCGAAGCGCCTGCCACTTCCGCACCAGCTCCTGAGCCGGCTGCTCCGGCAGAATCCTCAACCGCACCCGCCAGTTCGAGTGCGACACCGGGCGCCGAGTCTTCATCCAGTAAGGGTGAGGCACCGGCTCCGGCGGCCGATTCGGCTGCCAGTGCTGACAGCAGCCTGCCGCAAACTTGCCAGGACTACTTCAAAAAAGCCGAGGACATGGTTGTAAAGGCAGGAGGATCAGCTGAACAGATGAAGCAGATGATTGATGAGCAGCGCTCGCAAATGGCTGCCATCAAGGATCAGGCTCAGCTGGAGTCCAGCTGCAAACAGGCGCTGGACATGCTGGATCAGCAACAGCAAAAAATGCCGCAATAAATTCTGCACGCATCGCTGCGGGCTTGCACCGCTAAAACATTCGATGGAGTTTTTGCAAAGTCTCTCCATCACGATTACTCTCTCTGGGCGACTCGACAATAGCATTGTTGGTCGCTTTTTTTTTGCGCTGCTGTTTCTTGCTTGTTGTAACCCAGGCGCCCACTGCGCATCTATATAAAAGTCTCGGAGACAGGCTTGGATGCTATGCTGGCGAAAATCGGACCGTAGCCGCTAAAACGTGCGACTGCCTGAACAGATATCGAGCGGATGGGATGCGTGCGCTCGAAAAATGGCGAAAAAAAATTGACCGAAGTCAAAACAGTAGGCCAGCAGTTTTGCTAGAATGGCCGCGTTATCGGGGGAATGCCTACTCACATTCTTGATGTTTACGTTAACAGCGTTGTTGCGGCAGCCGTGGTGTAAATGACAGTATGTCTGGCAAGGTCTGTGATCATGTTCTTTCTGCGCAGACAGGCAAAGGATATGATCTCTCGTCTGTTACGACCGTGGTATCGTGTATGCAAACCTTATTGATCTCCACCGGTATTGTCGCGCTGGCCGAAATCGGCGACAAGACCCAGCTTCTGGCGTTCATTCTCGCAACGCGCTTTAAAAAGCCTCTCCCCATCATTCTGGGCATCTTCTGTGCCACCGTAGTGAACCACGCGCTTGCGGGCGCGGTTGGAGCCTGGATCACGGCAGTCATCAGTCCTGAGGCGCTACGCTGGATTTTGGGCTTGTCATTCGTTGCGATGGCCATCTGGATCATGATCCCCGACAAGATTGAAGCGGGCGAGTCTGAATGGGGTAAAAAGCTGGGTGTTTTTGGCGTAACCCTGATCACATTCTTTCTTGCAGAGATGGGCGATAAAACCCAGTTGGCGACAGTCGCGCTTGCTGCCAAATCAGGCCTTCCCGTACAGGTGGTGATAGGCACAACGCTGGGAATGCTGATCGCAGATGTTCCTGCTGTGCTTCTGGGCAAACAGCTTGGTCAGCGAATATCCATGAAGCTGGTGCATTCCATTGCTGCGCTGGTTTTCGTGCTGCTTGGCCTGGCTACGTTGTGTGATCTGGGGTCAGGGCTGGGTATCTGAATAATTGAGTACGGCCAGACAAAAACGGCAGCAGATCTCTTGATCGCTGCCGTTTTGCTCGGGCAAGCCCGATAATGATTCAGGATTTTTTCAGACAACTGCTCATGAATGTTTTGCGCGCATCGCCGGTAAGCGCTTTGGCCTTGGCATCCTTGTTGCAGTCTGCCATGCGTTGCTGTGAACTGGTCAGCGGTTTGCCGTCTTTGGTTGTGCTGTCGCCGCTCAGGCAGGTCTTCATGAAGGTTTTGCGAGCGTCACCTTGCAGGCTTTTTGTCTTGGCATCTGCGTTGCAGGTAGTCATGCGATTTTGCTGGCTATTTTCTTTTTTTGCGGGCGCTGCCGTCTGTGCCATGGCTGCGGTGCAAAAAAGCGTTGCGGCAACGGCTGCAAAAAATGCTGATTTGCTGATTGATTTCATTTTTCATTCCTTTTCAACGAAAAAAAGCAGGCATGATCGAGCGCTCATGCTGCGCATAGCATACGCCTAAATCATAAAATCTGGCGAGCGAAATTTCGCAAATGCCGACCCAGGCAACTGATAAGCGCTGGGGGTTATGCCAGGAGTGTCGTTTTTGCGCGAATGGCCAAAAAAAATACCTTCGCGGCGGAAGGTATTTTTTTCAATCTGGAATGCGACTGTTTATTTCTTCATCATATCGAAGAATTGGTCATTGTTTTTCGTGGATTTGATCTTGTCCAGAATGAATTCCATTGACTCGACTTCGTCCATATCGTGGATGAACTTACGCAGTACCCAGACGCGTTGCAGCTTCTCGGGCTTCATCAGCAGCTCTTCACGGCGGGTGCCCGATTTGTTCAGATTGATGGCAGGATAAATCCGTTTTTCTGCCAGGCGGCGTTCAAGATGAACTTCGCAGTTGCCGGTACCCTTGAATTCTTCATAGATAACTTCATCCATGCGGCTGCCTGTTTCGATCAGGGCGGTGCCGATAATCGTCAGGGAACCGCCTTCTTCGATGTTCCGGGCGGCACCAAAGAACCGTTTGGGGCGCTGCAGCGCATTGGCATCGACACCGCCGGTCAGGACCTTGCCTGAGGAGGGGACGACGGTATTGTAGGCGCGGGCCAGGCGGGTAATGGAGTCCAGCACAATGACCACGTCTTTTTTCAACTCGACCAGGCGTTTGGCCTTTTCGATAACCATTTCTGCAACCTGTACGTGACGGGTGGCGGGCTCATCGAAGGTAGAGGCGACAACTTCACCGCGCACGGTGCGGGTCATCTCGGTCACTTCTTCGGGGCGCTCGTCAACCAGCAGGACGATCAGCGTGGCATCGGGGTAGTTGGTGGTAATGGAATGCGCAATATGCTGCATCATGACCGTTTTGCCCGATTTCGGACTGGCGACGATCAGGGCACGCTGGCCTTTACCGATGGGTGAAAAAATATCCAGGATACGGCCGGTGTTGTTTTCTTCGCTTTTGATATCGCGTTCAAGAATCAGGGGATCGTCCGGGTGCAGGGGCGTCAGATTCTCGAACATGATGCGATGTTTCATCAGTTCCGGAGAGACGCCATTGACGTTTTCCACTTTGACCAGTGCGAAATAGCGTTCGCCGTCTTTGGGCACACGTACTTCACCTTCGATCGAATCACCTGTGTGAAGATTGAAGCGGCGGATTTGCGAAGGGGAAATGTAGATGTCGTCGGTGCTGGCAAGGTAGGAAGTTTCGGGGGAGCGGAGAAAGCCAAAGCCATCGGGCAGTACTTCCAGCACGCCATCGCCGAAGATTTGTTCCCCCATTTTTGCGCGACGCTTCATGATGGCGAACATCAATTCCTGCTTGCGGAAGCGGTTGGCGTTTTCGATTTCCAGGCCAGCAGCCATTTCGAGCAGCTGCGACACATGCAGTGCCTTTAATTCATTAAGGTGCATTATTTATTAGTAAGGATAGATAAGGATTGAAATAAGAGTCATGGCGGCGGGCTGACGAATGAGCCCGCGCGAAAAAAATAACTTAAATGGATTCGTCAATGAACCCGGTAAGCTGGGTTTTATTGACTGCACCGACTTTGGTTGCAACAGCTTCGCCGTTTTTGAAGAGCATCAGCGTCGGGATGCCGCGAATGCCGAACTTGGCAGCCACTTCCGGGTGGTCCTGGACGTCGACCTTGACTACCTGGACACGGCCTTCGTAGTCGCGGGAGGCCTCTTCCAGTAGCGGAGCAATCGCCTTGCATGGACCACACCAGGGGGCCCAGTAGTCTACCAGCACCGGCAGCTCCGACTTGAGCACTTCGGCTTCAAATGTTTTCTCGGTTGCGTGTTTGATCAGATCGCTCATAATGTTTCAGGTGACAATGGTCAAGAATAATCGGAAATGGAATATAACGTATTTGGGATGCCTCGATTTGAGGTCGATCAAAGCGGATAGGTTTGATGTGAGCTGCAACGGAATGGATTTTTCAGTTTGAATTCCGAAGCCGGCGTATGAAGCCGGGCCAGTCAAGGAAAGGATACTCCTGAAAGGCAAACAGCAGCCAAATGCGTCTGTAGTTAAATGTAAGAATACCATTTATCGATAAAGATTGTCGAAAAGCGTGATTATTAGGCGACAAAAAACGCTTTGAGCACGTAAAATGTCTGTTTTTTTGAACAGTATTGAGAAACACGTGGCCGCCAAGCAAAGCTATGACGAAGCATCAATCCGGGTCCTCAAGGGCCTGGAGCCCGTGCGCGAACGCCCGGGCATGTACACCCGCACGGAAAATCCGTTGCATATTATTCAGGAAGTCATCGACAACGCTGCCGATGAATCCCTGGCGGGTTTTGGCAGACAAATCACCGTTACGGTCAATTCCGACAGCAGTGTAACGGTCGAAGATGACGGACGAGGCATTCCCGTCGGTCTGCATCCCGAGGAGAAAGCGCCGGTTGTTGAAATTGTCTTTACCCGGCTGCATGCCGGCGGCAAGTTCGACAAGAAAGCCGGTGGCGCTTACGCATTTTCGGGCGGCCTGCATGGCGTAGGCGTGTCCGTGACCAATGCACTGTCAACCCGGATGGAAGTGACCGTCTGGCGCGACAGTAGTGAATACCAATTGGTATTTGCCAATGGCGGGATGGTAGAGACGCCGCTGGTCCGGCTGGGTGATGCCGTACCACGCAAGAAAACCGGTACTCGGGTGCGCATCTGGCCTGACCCCAAATATTTTGACACTGCCCAGATTCCAATGAACGAGCTGCTGCGTTTGCTGCGCAGCAAGGCCGTACTCATGCCTGGTGTCACCGTTGTACTGAATAATGAAAAAAACGGCGAACAGAAAAAATGGCTTTACGAACGCGGACTCACCGGCTATCTGACCGAATCGCTGGCGGGGGAAGAGTTGCTGGTGCCGGTGTTTGCCGATAGCCAGTATGCAGATAAGTCACACGAGTATTTTGCCGATGGCGAGGGCGCCGAATGGGCTGTAGCCTGGACTGCCGAAGGTCAGGTAGTGCGCGAATCCTATGTCAACCTGATTCCCACCTCGGCTGGTGGCACGCACGAAGCCGGCTTGCGCGAAGGGCTATACACGGCGCTCAAGAGTTTCATCGAGATGCACAATCTACTGCCCAAGGGCATCAAGCTGTTGCCCGAAGACGTATTTTCCCGGGCCAGTTTCGTGCTCTCGGCCAAGGTGCTGGATCCGCAATTCCAGGGTCAGATCAAAGAGCGGTTGAACAACCGTGATGCCGTCCGGCTGGTTGGCGGCTTTGCCAAAACCTCGTTTGAATTGCGCCTGAACAGTAACGTGGAAGCAGGCAGAAAGCTGGCCGAGCTGGCGATTCGCCAGGCACAGGTACGCACGCGTTCCGCGCAGAAAGTCGAAAAACGCAAGAGCTCCGGTGTTGCAGTTCTGCCGGGCAAGCTCACCGACTGTGAATCGTCCGACAGTACCCGTACCGAAGTGTTCCTGGTCGAGGGCGACTCTGCGGGCGGCTCTGCGAAGATGGGCCGCAACAAGGAATTTCAGGCAGTCCTGCCGCTGCGAGGCAAGGTGCTCAATGCATGGGAAGTGGAAAAAGATCGTCTGTTTGCCAACAACGAGATTCATGACATTGCCGTTGCCATTGGCGTAGACCCGCACGGTGCCAATGATAATCCTGATCTTTCCGGGCTGCGCTATCGGCGCATTTGCATTCTGTCCGATGCCGACGTTGACGGTTCGCATATTCAGGTGCTGCTGCTCACGCTGTTCTATCGCCATTTCCCCAGGCTGGTGGAAAACGGCTTTGTGTTTATTGCCAAGCCGCCATTGTTCAGGGTGGACGTTCCAGCCCAGGGCAAGCGCCCGGCGCGCAAGCTGTATTGCCTGGATGAATCGGAACTTGAGGCGGTCCAGGACAAGTTGGTGCAGAAGGACGGCGTTAAACCTGCCAGCCTGAGTATCAGCCGCTTCAAAGGGCTGGGCGAGATGAGCGCCGAACAGCTGTGGGAAACGACAATGAATCCGGACACCCGGCGTTTGCTGCCTGTAGGGTATGGCGAACTGACGTCTGAAGAGACGAAAAAAATGTTCAATATGCTGATGGGTAAAGGTGAGTCTGCGCAGCGACGCAGTTGGCTCGAAGACAAAGGTAATTTAGCGGAAGTGGATGTGTAATGAGTGATCAAGACCAGACGGACCTGTTTGAAGCAGCGCCTCCCGAAGACGAAACCATCACCCTGGGTTTGTATGCCGAGCAGGCGTATCTGGACTATGCGGTATCGGTCGTGCGCGGACGTGCCTTGCCCGACGTGGGCGACGGACAAAAGCCCGTACAGCGACGCATTCTGTATTCCATGAGCGAAATGGGCCTGCGCGCCGGCGCCAAGCCGGTCAAGTCGGCCAGGGTTGTTGGCGATGTGCTGGGCAAGTTTCACCCACACGGCGACCAGGCTGCATATGATGCATTGGTGCGGATGGCCCAGGATTTCACCTTGCGCTATCCGCTGATCGACGGTCAGGGCAATTTTGGCTCGCGTGACGGCGATGGCGCTGCAGCCATGCGATATACCGAAGCGCGTCTGACGCCCATTGCCGATGTGCTGCTGGGTGAAATTGACGAGGGCACGGTGGATTTCGTTCCCAATTACGATGGCAGCCAGCAGGAGCCGCAGATGCTGCCTGCGCGCCTGCCTGTCATGCTGCTCAATGGCGCCTCGGGTATTGCTGTCGGAATGGCAACTGAAATTCCTTCGCACAATCTGCAGGAAGTGGCGGCTGCAACCCTGGGTTTGCTGCGTCATCCGCGCATGAGCGATGAAGAGCTGTATACGCTGATCCCCGGCCCGGATTTTCCCGGCGGGGCCCAGATCATTACGCCAGCCAGCGATATTGCCGCTATCTATTCGTCAGGTCGTGGCTCGCTCAAGGCGCGGGCGCGCTGGGAATTTGAAGAAATGGCACGTGGCCAGTGGCAACTGGTTGTCACGGAACTGCCGCCCAATACCTCGGGCCAGAAAGTGCTGGAGGAAATTGAGGAGATCACCAATCCCAAGGTGCGAACAGGCAAGAAAGCGCTGACACCCGATCAGCAGGCAAACAAATCTGCCATGCTGGGCATGCTTGATGCCGTGCGCGACGAGTCCGGACGGGAAGCTGCGGTGCGATTGGTTTTCGAGCCAAAGTCCTCGCGCATTGACCGCAACGAATTTGTCAACCTGCTGCTGGCGCAGACCAGCATGGAAGGCACAGTATCGGTCAATCTGGTCTGCATCGGCATTGACGGTCGTCCACGGCAACGCAATTTGCGTACCGTGCTTGAAGAGTGGCTGCAGTTTCGCACCCAGACGGTCACGCGCCGTACGCGACACCGTCTGGATAAGGTCATCGATCGCATCCATGTGCTGGAAGGCCGCATGCTGGTGTATCTGAACGTGGATGAAGTGATCCAGACCATACGCGAGTCCGACGAACCGCGCGCGGCTCTGATGGAGCGCTTCTCGCTGACGGAAAGACAGGCCGAAGACATTCTTGAAATGCGGCTGCGCCAGTTGGCAAAACTCGAAGGGTTCAAGATTGAACAGGAACTCAATGACAAGCGTGATGAAGAGAAGAAACTGCAGGAGCTGCTGGACAATCCGTCTGCGCTCAAGCGGATGATCGGCAAGGAAATTGAAGCCGATGCGAAAAAATATGGCGACCCGCGCCGCACAATCATCCAGGAGGCCGAAAGGGCTGTACTGGAAACGCGTATCGTGCAGGAACCGGTTACCGTCATCGTATCGGAAAAAGGCTGGTTGCGCTCGCGCCAGGGCCATGGTCACGACCACACGCAGTTTGGCTTCAAGACCGGCGATCGCATGTACGCGGCCTATGAATGTCAGAGTACCGATACCTTGATCGCGCTTGGCAGCAACGGCCGCGTCTATTCCGTAGCGGTATCGACGCTTCCGTCGGCGCGGGGTGATGGTCAGCCCATCACCAGTATGGTTGACCTGGAGCGTGGTACTCAGGTCACCCAGTTTATCGCCGGCGCTGCAGACAGTCGCTGGTTACTCATGCAGAGTAACGGACTGGGCTTTACCGCAAAACTGTCGGATATGATCAGCCGTCAGAAGGCAGGCAAGCAGTTCGTCACTGTCGAGGCCGAGCAGCATTTGCTGCGCCCCATACCGCTGTTCAGTAATAGTACCCACCTGGCGATGTATACCGCCAAGGGGAAAATTCTGATCATTGATCTGGGCGATGTGAAATCGCTTGCCGGCGGCGGCCGGGGAACCCAATTGATGACGCTTGATGCCAACGATAGTCTGGCCCAGATTATTCCCGTGGGCGAGGGCGGCATTCTGGTGTCGGGCATCTATCGCAACAAACAGACCGAGGACACGCTATCGCTGCAGGCACTGGCCGAGTACATTGGCAAACGTGCCCGCAAGGGGCGCCTGTTCGTGGTGCGCATGAAAAACATTACACTGTTGCCGGTCATGGCAGCAAACAAGGAGTAGAGTCGTGGGATATAAAGTGACGGTGCATCCCAGCAACCACCAATTTGAAACGGCAGAAGGGCAGACTATTCTGGATGCCGCGCTCGGTGCGGGTTACGTGCTGCCCTATAGTTGTCGCAGTGGTTCATGCTCCACCTGCAAGGGTAAAGTGATTAGCGGTACATTCGAAGCCGGTCCGGCTCCGGCGCAGATTCTGTCGGCCGAAGATATCAGCGCCGGCTATACGCTGTTCTGTCAGGCGCACGCAACCAGCGATATGGATATTGAGGTGCGTGAAGTACGGATGGCCAGTGACATTCAAATTCGCAAGATGCCTGCCCGGGTCATGGCGCTGGACAAAAAAGCTGATGATGTGATGATCATGAGCTTGCAGTTGCCTGCAACTGAACCATTCCGATACTATGCCGGACAATATATTGAGTTCATTTTGAAGGACGGCAAACGGCGCAGCTTTTCCATGGCAACAGCGCCTAATGGCACGGAACCGGTGGAGCTGCATATCCGTCATCTGCCCGGAGGTGTGTTCACAGATCATGTTTTTGGTGCCGGTGCAACGCAAATGAAGGTACGTGAAATTTTGCGGGTTGAAGGCCCGCTGGGTTCGTTCTTTTTGCGCGACGACAGCGATAAACCGATTATTTTCCTGGCCAGTGGTACCGGGTTTGCGCCCATCAAGGCGATGATGGAGCACATTATTGCCAAAGGCATCAGCCGTCCGGTCACGCTCTACTGGGGCGGGCGCCGCCCGCAGGATCTGTACATGAATGATCTGGCCCAGCAGTGGGTGCGCGATCTGCCGTTTTTCACCTATGTGCCCGTCATCTCGGACGCAACCCCGGAAGACGCCTGGACAGGCCGCACTGGCTTTGTGCACAAGGCTGTCATCCAGGATCATCCCGACCTGTCAGGCCATCAGGTATATGCGTGTGGTGCGCCGATCGTGGTCAATAGTGCGCGCACGGAATATACCGGTCTGTGCGGTTTGCCGGAAGAGGAGTTCTTTGCCGACTCATTTACATCGGAAGCGGACGCCATTCATAATTGATGCAGCACGTGGTAGTGATCTGAAGCCGGTGTGTCGCAGCGACGCACCGGCTTTTGTTCATCTGGCCATATATCAGTGTGTACATCCGGGCAAACGCATCGCGCAGCATATCCAAGCGGCTCATATTCTATGTGCCGTGGCCGACAGAGGTCAGGAAGCGACACATTACTTTGACATTTGCAGTGCTGACACGCGCAATCGTCGAAAGTCATCTTATAATAACGGGTTACCAAATTTTTCTTCCATTTCTTACAATGAAAGTCGCTGACATCCGCCAGAAATTCCTGCACTTTTTTGAATCGAAGGGCCACACCATTGTGCCGTCTTCTTCATTGGTGCCGGGAAACGACCCCACTTTGCTGTTCACCAACTCCGGTATGGTGCAGTTCAAGGATGTATTCACCGGCAAGGAGGCGCGGCCATATTCGCGTGCCACCACCTCGCAGCGTTGCCTGCGTGCCGGCGGCAAGCACAATGACCTGGAAAATGTCGGCTATACCGCCAGGCACCATACGTTTTTCGAAATGCTGGGCAACTTCAGCTTTGGCGATTATTTCAAGCAGGATGCCATCCGCTACGCCTGGGAATTGCTGACCACCGTCTATGGCCTGCCGGCCGAGAAACTGTGGGTAACGGTCTACCAGGAAGACGATGAAGCCTATGATATCTGGCTCAAGGAAATCGGCGTGCCGGCAGAACGCATTATCCGTATCGGCGACAACAAGGGCGCACGCTACGCGTCCGACAATTTCTGGCAAATGGCAGATACCGGCCCTTGCGGTCCGTGTTCGGAGATTTTCTATGACCACGGGCCCGACGTCTGGGGCGGCCCGCCGGGATCACCCGAAGAGGACGGCGACCGTTATATCGAGGTGTGGAACCTGGTGTTCATGCAGTTCGAGCGCGACCAGCAGGGCAATATGACGCCGCTGCCGCGCCCCTGTGTTGATACCGGCATGGGGCTGGAGCGCATCGCTGCGGTGTTGCAGCACGTTCATTCCAATTACGAAATCGATCTTTTCCAAAGCCTGATCAAGGCCGCAGCACGTGAGACCGGCACCAGCGACCTGTCCAACAATTCGCTCAAGGTCATTGCCGACCATATTCGTGCGTGCAGTTTTATGATTGTAGACGGCGTCATCCCCGGGAATGTTGGTCGCGGCTATGTGTTGCGCCGTATTGTTCGCCGCGCCCTGCGCCACGGCCATCAGTTGGGCAAGACAACACCGTTTTTCCATCAACTGGTGACTGATCTGGTCGAACAGATGGGGCAGGCCTACCCTGAATTGGCCAAATCGGCTGAGCGCGTGGCTTCCGTGATCCGTCAGGAAGAAGTGCGCTTTCAGGAAACCCTGGTCAACGGGATGCGCATCCTGAATGACGAGCTGGCTGCCCTGGACAAGGATGGCGTACTTGATGGCCAGACGGCCTTCCGTTTGTACGACACCTTCGGTTTCCCATTCGATCTGACCGCCGACGTGTGCCGTGAGCGCGGTTTTGGCGTTGATCAGGCGGGTTACGATGAAGCCATGGCGCGTCAGAAGGCCCAGGCCAAAGCCAGCGGCAAGTTCAAGATGGCGGCGAACCTGCAGTACGAGGGCGCGCAAACCCGCTTCGAAGGTTATGAGCATTTGCAAACCACCGCAACCGTACAGGCGCTCTATGTAGACGGCACGATGGTCGATGCCGTACAGGAAGGTCAGGATGCCATTGTTGTGCTGGACAATACGCCGTTTTATGCCGAATCCGGCGGTCAGGTTGGCGACAGCGGGGTTCTTACCGGTTTTGGTTCGGCTTTTGATGTTGCAGATACACAAAAAATCCAGGCCAATGTATTTGGCCATCACGGTACGGTAAGCCTGGGCAGTCTCAAGGTTGGCGACCAGGTTCAGGCTCAGGTGGACGCAGACAGGCGTGCTGCCACTGTACGCAACCACTCGGCCACGCACTTGTTGCATAAGGCGCTCAAGCAAGTGCTGGGCGAGCATGTGCAGCAGCGAGGTTCGCTGGTTGATCCCGATAAGACCCGCTTTGACTTTTCCCACGGCTCGCCGGTGACTGCCGCGCAGATCCGGGATGTGGAAGCGATAGTGAATAACGAGGTGCTGGCCAATAATGACGTGGCTGCCCGCGTGATGTCCTTTGATGAGGCGGTGGCGGACGGGGCGATGGCGCTGTTCGGCGAAAAATATGGCGACAGCGTAAGAGTTCTGGATATCGGATTTTCCCGCGAACTGTGCGGCGGCACGCACGTAGCGCGCACCGGAGATATTGGCCTGTTCAAAATCGTATCCGAGAGTGGTGTGGGTGAGGGCGTGCGGCGTGTGGAGGCCATCACCGGTCACAACGCTTTTGGCTGGGTACAGAACCTTAATGCTTCGGTTCAGCAGGCCGCTGCCATCCTCAAGAGCAATCCTGCTGATCTGGTGGAAAGAACCCGGTTGCAGCAGGAACAGCTGCGTGCGGTGGAAAAGGAAATGGATCGCCTCAAGGCCAAGCTGGCGGCAGCCTCCAGTGCCGATTTGTCGTCCCAGGCCGTGCAGGTCAAGGGAGTGCAGCTATTGGCCCTGGTCATTCCAAATGCCGACCCGAAGTCACTGCGCGGTCTCATTGATAATCTGAAGAACACCCTCAAAAGCGCCATTGTGCTGCTGGCCACTGAAAGCGATGGTAAAGTCAGCGTAGCTGCCGGTGTCACGCAGGATCTGACCGGAAAAGTGAAGGCAGGGGATCTGGTATCCCATGTGTCTGCACAAATCGGCGGTAAAGGTGGCGGTCGGCCCGATATGGCCATGGGCGGCGGCACCGATGCTGCGGCTTTGGCGGGTGCCGTGGCTGGCGTTCGGCAATGGGTGGAATCGCGGCTGTAAACAGGCGCAGAGGATCCGGCGGCGTCCGCGCCCTGTAATCATTTGCAGGGTGGGAGCTGGCTAATCTTAGGAAAATAGCTATGTCAGAAGATGTTGCATTTGTTCAGGTGGTTGATGCGTCAGGATTGACTTGCCCGCTGCCGATCTTGCGTGCAAAAAAGGCGCTGGCGACCATACAAAGCGGCGAGGTGCTGAAAATCATTACGACAGATCGCAATGCGATTCGTGATTTTCAGGCGTTTTCCAAGCAGACGCACAACCCGCTTTTGTCTCAGGAAGAAACTGAGACGGGTGCCGTTCATTACCTACAGAGACGCTAAGTCTGTTGTTTTAATTCGGTTTTTCAGATCAATTTGCGGAATTTTCTTGGCAGGTGGTGGCAATTGGTGCTATCATCTTCTGTTTTAAGAATTCCTGAACTCATTCACAAAGGTCTACCTATGGTGGTTATTCGTCTTGCCCGCGGTGGCTCAAAAAAACGTCCGTTCTATAATCTGGTTGCTGCCGATTCGCGCAACCGTCGTGACGGTCGTTTCATTGAGCGCGTCGGCTTTTACAATCCTGTAGCCAAAGAAGGCACAGAAGCCCTGCGCATCGCATCTGATCGCGTTACATACTGGGTTGATAACGGCGCTCAGCTGTCTCCTGCTGTTGCTCGTCTGGTCAAAGAATACTCGGCAAAAGTAGCCAACGCTTAAATTCAAAGCGTTCAAAGCAGCTTTATTCAAAAGCGGATTTTGCTTAAGGTTTGCTTCTGAATCAAGCGTCGGCGTTACTTGCGCCTGTATCAAACGGGTAAAAGTACTGGCCCTGGCTTCATGCCGGGGCTTTGCCATTTACGCCGTCGCTATTGGACAAGCCGGTTTAAAGTAAAATAAACCGTTCGAAAGACTGGCTAACAGACCGTTCAATGGCTTGTCCGTCGGATCGTGTATTGGATCGTCCAGTGGAGCGTCCAATAAACCGGCCTGATGCTCGCAGTTGTGGCTGAAGTCAGTCTGCGAACGCCTCTGGCGTCCTTTTTTGTGGCGCCCCTTTTTTGTTTTATCATCATTTGAATTTTCATTGCCTGGAGCTGGAATGAGCACGCTACCCGAGGATCTGGTCGAGCTTGGCCGTATTGTGTCTGCCTACGGCGTCAAGGGGATGGTAAAAATCCAGCCCTATTCGGACGACCGCAGCGCGCTGCTGGATATTGAGCAGTGGTGGCTGGCGCGTGTATCGCCGCGCAATGGCGCGCTGTTGTCCGCCCATACGCCTATTGGCGTGCAGCGGGTGAGGGAGCAGGGCGCCGATCTGGTAGCGGCCCTGGAGGGTGTTACTGATCGCGATCAGGCTGAGGCCATGAAAGGCACATCCATTTTTGCTTCGCGCAGCCTTTTTCCTTCGGCGCCAGACGATGAATATTACTGGGTCGATCTGATCGGCAGCCGGGTTTATCTTGAAGATGACGGCCAGCTTGCAGGTATTGTCCTGGAGGTGATGGACAATGGCGCGCATGGCGTGCTGCGGGTTGCCCGGCATCAGGCCGACGCGCAAGGCGAGCCGGCACCGCTTCTTGACGCCAAAGGGCGCGTCCAGGAATGGCTGGTGCCGTTTGTCAGCGAACACGTGCCGCAGGTGGATGTAGCCGCTCGCCGCATCGTTACCCGCTTCCCACTGGATTTCTGATGCGGTTTGATGTGATTACCCTGTTTCCTGAGTTGTTCACTGCAGTGAGCGATTCGGGTGTTACGGGCAGGGCGCATCGGCAGGGCATATGGTCGCTCAATACCTGGAACCCCAGAAACTACACCACAGACGTGCACCATACGGTCGATGATCGCCCCTATGGCGGCGGGCCGGGTATGGTTATGCTCAGCCAGCCGCTCGAGCATGCATTGATGGCGGCACGCTCGCATCAGCAGGCTCAGGGCGTATCGTCTTTGCCTGTCATTTTGATGAGCCCCGTGGGGCGTCGTTTTGACCAGGAGGTGGCCCAGTCGCTCGCGGCTACGCCGGGTGCGATTCTGCTTTGTGGCCGCTACGAAGGCATTGACCAGCGCTTTATAGACCAATATGTAGATGACGAGCTGTCTTTGGGGGATTTTGTGCTCTCAGGTGGAGAAATTGCCGCCATGGCAATCATGGATGCTGTAGTCAGGTTGCTGCCCGACGTGCTGCATACGGCTGATTCGGCAATCCAGGACTCTTTTCAGCCGTCATTGTCCGGCCTGCTGGACAGTCCTCACTACACACGCCCGGAGCTGTTTAATGGCGTCCCGGTACCGCCGGTGCTGTCCTCGGGTCACCACAAAAATATTGCGCGCTTCAGGCGCGAGGCCTCGCTCGCACTCACCGCTCACCGTCGCCCGGATCTGATCGCTGCGGCCCGGCAAAAGGGCTGGCTGACGAGCGAAGATGAGGCATTTTTGCGAGCGCTGCAATCCGGCATATAGCCGACAGTCATGCTAAGGGCAGGGTTTTTGTCGCTTCGGGTCCTTGCCTGTATTACTATTGCTTAGTCAACTACTTTCCCGTGCAGATCGGTGCGGCCAAGCCATGTGCTGTTCAATTGCGTCGCCTGCCGGGCGCGCAGCGTGCTGATCCTCTGCGTTTATACCTTCAGGCCCGTTAAAGGCGCCTGCTGTCAGAATTTTGCGAGGCCGTTGTGATTCCATTTTCAGTATTAGATTTATCTCCCGTCAATGAAGGCGAAACTACCCGCGAAGCATTGCACCATTCCCTGAGTCTGGCGCAGGCCGCTGAAAAGCTGGGCTATCGCCGGTTCTGGATGGCCGAGCATCATAATATGCCGGGGATTGCCAGCGCGGCGACTTCGGTTGCGCTCGGATTTATTGCGGGCGGCACGCAATCGATCCGGGTTGGATCGGGCGGTGTGATGCTACCGAATCATTCGCCGCTGGTGATTGCCGAGCAATTTGGCACGCTGGCCTCGCTCTATCCTGATCGTATCGATCTGGGACTTGGGCGTGCGCCGGGTACGGATATGACAACGGCCCGGGCATTGCGGCGCGACATCCATGCTGCCGCAGAGCGATTTCCTGAAGATGTTCAGGAGTTGCAGGCCTATTTTGAAGACGCGCGGCCCGGACAGGCTGTGCGGGCGGTGCCGGGTACCGGATTGCGGGTTCCCTTATGGCTGCTGGGCTCCAGTTTGTACAGTGCCCAGCTGGCGGCGCACCTGGGTTTGCCCTTTGCATTTGCATCGCATTTTGCTCCTACTGATCTGATGCCTGCACTGTCGGTCTATCGGACTATGTTTCAGCCGTCTGCCTATCTGGAAAAACCATATGCGGTGGCCTGTATCAACGTCATTGCCGCCGATACCGACGAAGAGGCCCGGTTTCACTATACTTCCATGCAACTGGCGTCGGTGCAGCTGTTCCGGGGCAAGCCAGGCAAAATGCCGCCACCGGTAGATAATATCGATGCGCTGGTCACCCCCATGGAAAAGGCCGGTGTCGAGCAGAAACTGGCTTATTCCATGGTTGGATCGCCCGCCACTGTACAGCATGGCATAGAGCGCTTTATTGAGGCTACCGGCGTCAATGAGCTGATGATCACCTCGCGCATTTATGACGTACAGGCCAGGCTCACGTCCCTGGCATTGACGGCGCCCATATTCAATCCGAATCTCAACGTAAACGCCTGAATGTAACGCACCCGGCGTTGCCCTGTATGGGCAACATCGGCTATTTGTGTGCATTGCAACAACGTTTTTCACCAACGCACTACTTTGGTGCGGCAATTGCGTTAAAGTTGTGCTGTGCACTAAATATTTGGCTTTTGGCTATTTTCACTTGAATTTAAAGCGTGTATGATTTAAGTATCGTCGTGCGGTTCGATTCATGGGTCTTAGCATCTTGATTTTTAAGAAAAAATCTCTATATAACTCGTATTGAAACGTAAATAACTCTTGCCTTTCTTAGGGTTTTCCATCACACTATATGGCTATGGTCACTAAAGTTCTTTTTGTATGCATGGGCAATATTTGTCGCTCTCCCGCTGCGGAGGGGGTCTTTCGTCGCCTTGTCGAAGAGGCAGGCTTGCAAGACTCCATCACGACAGATTCGGCCGGAACTCAGGACTACCATATTGGTGATCCTCCGGACGGTCGCGCCCAATTGGTGTCGAGAAAGCGCGGCTACGATATTTCCCAATGCCGCGCCCGGCAGGTCACTCCCAATGATTTCAAGGAGTTTGATCTGATTCTTGCAATGGATTGGGATAATCTGTCGTATCTGCAGCAAATTTGTCCGAAGCCACAACAGCACAAGCTGATGCTGCTTATGCGATTTGCCAACGACTACGAAGAGGCAACGGTGCCGGATCCCTATTACGGTGGTCTGGACAGCTTCACGCGCATGCTCGACTATCTCGAAGACGCCTGTCAGGGCGTGTTCGAGATCATCAGTAAACGCGTCAAGCAATATCAGGCGGCCTGAGGCGGCTACGGCCCAAACTAAAGCACTAATACTAGGCGCTCAAGAAGCTGTCATGTGCATGGCACTTGGCGCCGCCGGACCGGGAAGGGTAACCTGCCATCGGTCCAGGGGATAGCAGGCAATCTGTCATCCCCTGTTTTATGCCCGGTTACTCATCGACGGGAAAAACAGTTTCAACCTGTTGTCCTTCTGTCTATTGACTCCCCCAGCCGGCATTTCCCTCTCGTAAGGGCATTTCGCAACACCTTTTTATTGCATCGCATTAATCCCTAGTAATTTACTAGGGATTTTGCTATACTTGACTAAATTACTAGGTTTATTGGCAAAGGATTCGCTATGCGTCTTACTACAAAAGGTCGTTTCGCTGTTACCGCCATGATTGATCTCGCCCTGCGTCAGAATGGCGGGCCTATTACCCTTGCGGCAATCAGCCAGCGGCAGAACATTTCCCTGTCCTATCTGGAACAGTTGTTCGGCAAGCTGCGTCGTCACGAACTGGTCGACAGTGTGCGCGGACCCGGCGGGGGTTACACCCTGGCCAAGTTCGCTCGTGAAATCACCATTGCAGACATTATTTTCGCGGTTGACGAGCCCATTGATGCCACCAGCTGTGGCAGCAAGACAGACTGTTCCACCGGTAAGAACGGGTCGCTCAGCGGCAAATGTATGACGCACGACCTGTGGACCCGGCTAAATCGTACTGTTGTGGATTATCTGGACTCGGTTTCCTTGCAGGATCTGGTCGATCAGCAGCGCATGCGCCAGCTTGAGCACCAGACCGATTCCCCGGTTGTACAAATGAAAAAGACACCTGATGCCCTGGCATCTGTTATCGCTTAATCAGTGGAGTATAGAATGCTTAAATTACCCGTTTATCTGGACTATTCAGCGACCACCCCGGTAGATCCTGAGGTAGTTGAGAAAATGGTGCCATGGCTTTATGAAGAGTTTGGCAACCCTGCCTCGCGCAGTCACTCTTTTGGCTGGACAGCCGAAGAGGCCGTTGAAACCGCCAGAAAGCAGGTGGCTGATCTGGTCAATGCCGATCCACGTGAAATCGTATGGACCTCTGGCGCAACCGAATCAAATAACCTGGCAATCAAGGGCGCTGCCAATTTCTACAAAGAACGCGGCAAGCATCTGATTACGGTGAAAACCGAGCACAAGGCCGTGCTCGATACAATGCGGGAACTGGAGCGCCAGGGATTTGAAGTGACCTACCTGAACGTTCAGGACAACGGTCTGATCGATATGGACGTTCTGAAGGCAGCCATTCGTCCCGATACCATATTGATTTCAGTCATGTTCGTGAATAACGAAATCGGCGTCATCCAGGATATTCCAGCCATTGGCGAGCTATGCCGCGAAAAAGGCATCATTTTCCACGTGGATGCAGCCCAGGCCACCGGCAAGGTGGATATTGATCTGGCCACGCTGAAAGTGGACCTGATGTCCTTTTCAGCGCACAAAACAAACGGCCCCAAAGGTATCGGCGCCCTGTACATTCGCCGCAAACCGCGCATTCGTATTGAAGCGCAAATCCATGGTGGCGGTCATGAACGAGGATTCCGTTCCGGCACGCTCGCGACCCACCAGATCGTGGGTATGGGCGAAGCGTTCCGCCTGGCCAAGGAAAAAGGCCATACCGAAAACGAACGCATCCGCGCGCTGCGCGATCGCTTGTGGAACGGGCTGTCCACGATCGAAGAAGTGTATCTGAACGGCGATATGGAAAAACGCGTGCCGCATAATCTGAACGTCAGTTTCAATTATGTGGAAGGTGAGTCGCTCATCATGGCAATCAAGGAACTGGCCGTATCCAGTGGTTCTGCCTGTACCTCTGCCAGTCTTGAGCCATCTTATGTATTGCGTGCGCTGGGCCGCAATGACGAACTGGCACATAGTTCCATCCGGTTTACTATCGGCCGCTTCACAACCGAAGAAGAAGTCGATTACGCTGTCGAACTCATCAAGTCCCGGGTCGACAAACTGCGCGATATGTCTCCCTTGTGGGAAATGGCCAAGGAAGGCATCGATCTGAACAGTGTTCAGTGGGCAGCGCATTAACAGTTTCAGGAGAAATTATCATGGCATACAGCAATAAAGTTCTTGATCACTATGAAAATCCTCGTAACGTAGGCTCGTTCGAGAAAGGCGATGAGTCTATCGGTACCGGCATGGTTGGCGCTCCGGCCTGTGGCGATGTAATGAAGCTGCAGATCAAAGTCAACAAAGAGGGTGTGATTGAAGACGCACGCTTCAAAACCTATGGCTGTGGCTCTGCCATTGCCTCCAGCTCGCTGGTTACCGAATGGGTAAAAGGCAAGACGCTGGATCAGGCGCTGGATATTCGCAATAAGCAAATTGCCGAAGAACTGGCACTGCCACCGGTGAAAATTCACTGCTCTATTCTGGCTGAAGACGCCATCAAGGCAGCAGTTCAGGATTACAAAGACAAACATACAGGTTAAGCACAATGGCAATTACCTTATCTCCGAAAGCGGCGCAGCACATAGAACGCTACCTCCAAAAGCGTGGTAAGGGGATTGGTCTGCGCCTGGGTGTGCGCACTACCGGCTGTTCCGGTATGGCGTACAAACTTGAATATGTTGACGAACCGGATACGGCTGACGAAGTATTTGAAAGCCACGGCGTGAAGGTCTTCGTAGATGCGAAAAGCCTGCCCTACATCGACGGTACCGAGCTTGATTATGCCCGTGAGGGATTGAATGAAGGATTTAAATTCACCAATCCCAATGAAAAAGCAGCCTGCGGCTGCGGCGAATCATTTACGGTGTAAACGTGACAGAGCAGGCAGCATCACATTTCTCGCTATTCGGTTTACCTGAGCAGTTCGCCTTGTCATTGCCCGACCTGGAACAGACATGGAAAACCGTGTCTGCCAGGGTGCATCCCGACCGTTACTCCACAGCTTCGGCTGCCGAGAAACGGGTTGCCATGCAATGGTCATCGCGCATCAATGAAGCCTATCAGGTCCTCAAGAATCCGCTGGCGCGGGCACGCTATTTGTGTGAACGGGCAGGGGCTGATATTGGCGCCGAAAACAATACGGCCATGGCCCCGCAATTTCTGATGGCTCAAATGGAGTGGCACGAAGCGCTGGACGAATTGCGTGACCAGCCTGACGCACAGCGCGTGCGCGAGTTTTTACACACGCTGGAGCAGGCCGAGACCGACTTGTATGCACAGTTGCATACGCTACTTGATGTCCAGAAGGACATTGCTGCGGCAACCGCAAAAGTGCGCGAAGGCATGTTCATTTCGAAAATCCATCAGGACGCCAAAGCGTTGCTGCGTCAACCTAAATAGAATTTTCAAAGCATGGCACTCTTACAGATTTCCGAACCCGGAGACTCTCCGGTCCCTCATCAACGTCGTTTTGCTGTTGGTATTGATCTGGGTACGACCCACTCGCTGGTTGCCGCAGTGCGTAACAGCATTCCCGAAGTCCTGGCCGACGAGAACGGCAAGGAACTGTTGCCCTCTGTTGTGCGTTACCTGGATGGCCAGGGTGTGGAAATTGGCTACCCGGCCGTTCGCAAGCAAAATACCGATCCGTTGAACACGCTGGTCTCCGTCAAACGGCTTATGGGCCGTTCCTATGACGAAGCGATCGGCATGAAATTGCCCTATGAGTTTTCACCAGGCGAGGGTACAGTGCGCATTCGCACCCGCCAGGGTGACAAAACACCGGTAGATGTGTCGGCACAGATCCTGGCCAAGTTGCGTCAGCGTGCTGAAGATGTGCTGGGCGACGATCTGGTGGGCGCGGTCATTACCGTGCCTGCCTATTTTGACGATACCCAGCGTCAGGCAACCCGCGATGCCGCGCGCGTGGCTGGTCTGAACGTACTGCGCCTGCTGAACGAACCGACAGCGGCAGCGATTGCCTATGGCCTGGATAATGCCTCTGAAGGGGTGTTCGCTGTGTACGACCTGGGCGGCGGCACATTCGATATCTCTATTTTGCGCCTGAGCAAAGGCGTGTTTGAAGTGGTTGCTACCGGCGGCGACACGCAGCTGGGTGGCGACGATTTTGACGAAGTCATTGTGGCCGATATCATGAAGCACCACAGCCAGGAGCAACTGACTGTGGCGGATCGCCGGCTTTTGCTGAGCCGTGCGCGTCAGATGCGGGAAAAACTTTCTGGTGCCAGCAAGGCGGCCTTTGAGGTGTCCTTGTCCAATGGCCTGAATATTGACCAGATGTTTCCGCAAAACCATTTCGAAAACATCAGCCGTCACCTGATTACGCGGACGCTGACGCTGGTTGACGACGTGCTGCATAGCGCCGGATTGACCCTGCAACAGATCGATGGCGTGGTGCTGGTTGGCGGTGCGACCCGTATGCCGGTCGTGCGCAACCGCGTGCGCGAATATTTCGATCAGCAACCATTGACCGATCTGGATCCGGACAAAGTCGTGGCGCTGGGCGCAGCGCGTCAGGCACACTTGCTGGCCGGCAATCGCGCCCCTGGCGAAGACTGGCTGTTGCTGGACGTGACGCCGCTGTCGCTGGGCCTGGAAACCATGGGTGGCCTGGTTGAGAAAATCATTCCACGCAACAGCACTATTCCGGTAGCCCGGGCTCAGGAATTTACGACCTACAAAGACGGCCAGACCGCCATGAGCATCCATGTGCTGCAGGGCGAACGCGACCTGGTCACCGACTGTCGTTCGCTGGCACGTTTTGAACTGCGTGACATCCCGCCGATGGTGGCCGGTGCAGCGCGTATCCGCGTGACTTTCCAGGTGGATGCCGATGGACTGCTCAGTGTCACCGCCGCCGAACAAAGTACCGGCAAAGAAGCGCAGATTACCGTCAAACCTTCTTATGGTTTGACCGACGAACAGATTACCGCCATGTTGCAGGAAAGCATGCAGAACGCCGGCGAAGATTCAGCGCAACGTATGCTGCGCGAACAGCAGGTAGATGCACGCCAGTTGATCGATTCCGTCAAGGCTGCCATGGAAAAAGACCGTGACCTGTTGAGTGAAGAGGAAATTCGCGACATTACCGAGCAGATTGAATCGCTATCGGGTCTGTCCGATACCGATGATATTGTCGACTGGCGTGACGCCACTGACCGGCTGGCCAAGGCCACCGAAGATTTCGCTGCTCGTCGCATGGACAGAAGCATTCGCGACGCGCTCGCAGGCAAATCGCTTAACGATATCGCTTAACGATCTCATAACGGACCCAAGTTTATGCCCAAGATTACCGTATTACCGCATCCCGACGTCTGCCCGGAAGGCGCCGTCATTAACGATGCACCAGAAGGCACATCCATTTGCAGGATTCTGCTGGACAATCATATTGAGATAGAACACGCTTGCGAACTGTCCTGTGCCTGCACCACCTGCCACGTCGTGATCAAGGAAGGTTTCAATTCTATGGAAGAAGCCAGTGATGACGAGGAAGACTTGCTCGATAAGGCCTGGGGGCTGACCCCGGTATCGCGATTGTCATGCCAGGCCTTGGTGGCCGATAAGGATCTGGTTGTGGAAATTCCTAAGTACACCATTAATCATGCCAAAGAAAACCACTGACAGGTAGCTGCTAGCTGCCGTGCCTGCAGACCAGGAACGCCCCTGAATCCATTGGTGATTTATCAGGGGCGTTTTTTATTCCAGACGCGCTTTTCGGTGCCTTGGCACGGGTTGTTTGCCTATGTGCCTGTTCAAGGTCATTGAAGGCCGTTCGCAGTGTATCGACTCTTGGTCCTGGTAATCTCATGACCTGACTGGCGAGGTCAGTTGTGTGGCTGATGATCGCTGATTACTTCAACCGGCTGAGTATGCCAAAAGCCGCTTGCTTTAAAAAAGCTGGGGTAAATGGCACCAAGCAAGCCCGTAACCATTGTAGGAGGAACTGCCTGTGGATGCGGGCGGACTGGCGGTGTAGCGTTGACCAGTACCCGGCAAATGACCAGCAGCAGCAATACAAACATGGTCCAGGTCTTAAAACCCATGGGGTGCCTCTGACCCGGGTTTAGTCATTATCCTGTTAGGTGGGTTCGGACTCATATAATCGTCTTTTCTCTCAAGCGAGCTGTAAAGGGAGTGCCTGTCTTGTGGGGGCAGGGCCATATGCAGCGTTTGATTAAAAATCCTGAAACAGGCTGCTGCCTGCGTTGACGACATCATTGTGGCGCCGCAGGTGCAAGCCGAAATGAATACGCAGCAAGGGCACAAGTATGACGCATGTGATCCGAAATCGAATTGATATGAATCAAGAAAAAGACGATAGCCGGTAAAAATTCATATACAGTCGGCCCCGTTGCAGCACGGACAAGACAGCCAACGGGTGCCGGCGCTATTAAACGCTGGGTAGCACCATATAGCACTGCCCTGGACGACGGCCAGTATTGCTTCTGGCCAACTCGTATCGATTTTATGAGAGAAAACCGGCTTGTCATAGAACGCTTCTGCAGGGACGTTGCTCCTTGCCCGGGTGTTGGGAAACCCGGCTTAGTCCCCGGTTACGCAATCCGATTGCGGATAATGACCCCATCCAGTGCCAGTACCCCTTGCCTTTCAGGTAAGGCAAGAATCGGATTGATATCGATTGACTCTATTTGATCGCGCTGATCATAGGCCAGTCGGGAGAGGGCTACCAGTGTGTCGGCAAGTGCCGGAATATCTGCCGGGCCCCGGCCTCTGGCGCCAGAAAGCAGCGCTGTGGCGCGAATTTCGTGAATCATCGACAGGGCCTCGTCACGGCCAAATGGCGCCAGGCGAAAGCTCACATCTTTGAGTATTTCTACAAAAATTCCTCCCAGGCCGAACATGACGACGGGGCCGAAAACGGGGTCACGATGCACGCCCATAATGCACTCGACGCCTCCATTGCACATGGGTGCAACCAGTACGCCGTCAATTTTCGCCTGCGGCATTTGAGATTGCACAGACGACAATATGTCATCGTAAGCGTGTAAGACTGCCTGTTCGCCGCAAATGCCAAGCTTGACGCCGCCTACATCACTTTTGTGCAGGATGTCGGCTGATACAATTTTCATCACAGCCGGACTATTCCACTGGCGGGCAATGGTTTGTGCTTCAGACGCTGAGTTTGCAACGGCAAACGGGGTTACAGGAATGCCCGCCTTTTTCAGCACCGACAGTGAGTCAGCCTCGTTCAACGCACCCGAGCCTTCAGGCAGGCTCACATGAGGTCGCTCGTCATTTTGCCCGGGGGTCATTGCCGGCCGGTGAAGCATGATTCTGGAAAGGGTGCGGATTGCCACGCTTGGATCAGCAAACACCATTGCGCCGTTTGTCTGCAGTACATTTTTTCGTTCATCGGGCAGCAGCGCGCTGATCGTAAGCGGGATGTGTGGGTGCTCGGCGTGAAGGACATGAACCAGCTCTTGCAAATAAGGCCACAGTGTTTCCGACGATCCGGCTGCAGCCAGAAAAATGGCAAGGGCGCCATAGTTACCGGTGCCAAGCAGATCGCGGCTGGTATCCAGAAGGATAGACAGATCGGTCAAGGCATGGCCCGTTACATCAACAGGATTATTCGCGCCCGCAAACGGAATACGGGCCAGTAACCTGGCTTTGACTTCTTCGGGTGGCGCTGGCAGGCTCAGTCTGTTTTCATCTGCTTCATCGGCCATCAACGCGCCGACACCGCCAGATATGGAAATAATGGCCAGGTTCTGATTGGCCGGGCGGCCAGGCCATTTGCTGAGCGCCTGACCGATATTGAAAAATTCGTCAATGGTGTAGGCCCGGATCACGCCGTATTGTTTGAACAGCGCGTCATATACGACATCGTCACCTGCCAGGGCAGCGGTATGCGAGGCGGCTGCCTGTGCTCCCGAGTGTGTCCTGCCGATTTTTGTCACGACCACGGGTTTGCCGGCAAGATTAGCCGCCGATAGCGCCCGCTTTAACTTGTCGCCATCTTTGCAACCTTCGATATAGGCCATGATGATGCTGGTATCGGGATCGTCGACCAGCCATTGGATGCAGTCGGCGACATCAAGATCGCTTTCGTTTCCGGTACTGATCCAGAATGACAGGCCGAGATGGCGCTCGCGCGCCAGGCAATAGGCATACGCGCCGAAAGCGCCACTTTGCGTGACCATGCCGACGTCGCCCGCAGGCAGCCGGCCATTGAACGGAGCAGGGGAGAACGTTGCATAGGTGTTTTGACGGACATTGATAAAACCAAGGCAGTTGGGACCCAGCAACCGTATGCGCCTCTCTCGTGCAAAGGCCTGAAGCTGTTGTTGCAATTGAACCCCGGCATCGCCCACCTCGGCAAAGCCGGAAGTAAAGATCACGGCGTTAGCGATCTGCCCGGGTCGGGATTTTTCAAGGGCGGCAAGTACATGGCTGGCGGGAACGGCAATAATGACAAGGTCAATCGCATCTTCGATATCGCCCAGGCTGGCGTGGCAGGGAAGGCCGTAAACCGTATCCTGCCGCGGGTTAACCGGATAGATTTTTCCGGCATATCCGGCCTCAAGCAGAAGCGCAATGGGTACGGCCCCGGATTTTCCTGCGGTATTGGATGAGCCCAGAATTGCAATGCTTTTGGGCGAAAACAGCGTGTTCAGTGTTTGGCTCGTATTCATATTAAGTATATCGTTTAGGGGTTTCACAGCGTCATGTCAATGACATTGCGGCCGGTGCTTTTGCGTTCCAGCATCTGTTTTGTGACTTGTGGCAGGCTGTCCAGTGATATCACCTGGCAGATATCATCCAGATGGTCGGGCCGATAAACCGTAGCCAGCTTGTCCCAGATTGTTCTGCGTAGCGCCATCGGGCCGCCCGCGTTGATACCCAGCAGCTTGACTCCCCGCAGAATGAAAGGAAATACGCTGGTATCCAGGCGGGCGCCACCGGCATTGCCAAAGGCGGTGATAATGCCTTCCGGTTTTGTCGTTCGAAGCAGCCAGCCCAGAACCGGGCCACCCACCGAGTCAATGGCGCCGGCCCATTGACCCGAAGCAAGTGGTCCGCTCGGTTCAAGATCGGGAACTTCTATTACTCTGGCCGCGCCAAGCTTTTTGAGATAGTCATGTGCAGCGTGCTTGCCAGTGATTGCGACCGGTTGATAGCCGCAATGATTCAATATGTCAATTGCAATGCTGGCGACGCCGCCTGTCGCTCCGGTGACAGCAACTTCCCCTTGCTCGCGGCTGAGTCCGCATAGTTCCATCCAGTGCAGTGCCAGCGCGGCGGTGTATCCTGCAGCACCAAGGGTCGCGGCCTCGCGCAGGCTGAGTCCGGCAGGCATGGGCAAGACCCAGTCCGATGACACACGCGCATACTGGGCATGCCCGCCGTCATGTTCGACGCCCAGGCCAAAGCCGTGGACAACCACAGGATCTCCCTCTTTCAGTTGCCGGTTCGCAGATGAAACAATGTGTCCGCTCAGATCAATGCCACTGATGCGCGGATAATTCCGGATAATTTTTCCCTGACCGTTTGCGGCGAGTGCATCTTTATAGTTCACCCCGGCGAACGCCACTTTAATGAGGGTATCGCCCGGCGAAAGGTCGTCAACGTGCAGTTGCCGGAGATGGCTTTCTGGCGGTTTGCCCGCGCCTGGACTTTCCACACGAAAAGCTGAAAATGAGGTCATGCTGATTTCCTTATCGAATGCTGGACGACTGTAAAATACGCTTTGCCAGAAAGGCCCGATGCAGCTCGTTGGCGCCATCGTAAATGCGAAACGGTCTTGCCTCGCGCCAGATGCACGAGACAACAGTGTCATCCGACACGCCAAGGGCACCCATCATCTGCACGCACCTGTCGGCAACCCGCCCTACGGCTTCCGATACGAATATCTTTGTCATTGCAGATTCATTTTTTACCGATACTGCCTGATCCATCAGCGTGGCGCACTCTCGGACCATCAGTCGGCTTGCATGCAAGTCAATATGAGAGTCGGCAATCATGGCCTGGATTTGCTGCAGGCCCGATAAGCGGCTACCGAAGGCATCTCTTGTCTGCACATAGTCTTGCGCGATTTCCAGGGCGCGCCTGGCCCGGCCGATAAATCGCATGCAATGCGAAAGACGAGCCGGCTCCAGGCGCAGTTGAATGTGCTTCATCCCCATGCCTATCTGGCCCAGCACGGCATCATCTGGGACATGGCAGTTTTCAAGCAGGATTTGTGCATGCCCGCCAATCTGGTATCCGGTGACGGTCGCGATATCCCGGGTGACACGATAGCCGGGCGTGTTGGCGGGAACGATAAACAGCGTCACGCCTTCGTCGGTTGTGGCAGGCAAAATGGCAAAATCGGCAGCGACGCCGCCACTGATAAATTTCTTATGGCCGTTGATGCGCCACCCGTTTTTATCTCGCGTTGCCTGGGTTTGCAACATATTCGGATCTGAGCCTGCGCCGGGTGCCGGCTCGGTCATGGCAAAACACGCACGCTTTTCTCCGCGAGTCAGCGGTCCGAGGTAAGCCTGCTTTTGTTCTTCGGTGCCAAGCTGCAGCAGGGTGAGCATATTCGGCTGATCGGGCGGCGCGCAATTGAGCGCAAGCGGACCAAGCATGCCACGGCCTGCCTCTTCAAAAATGACGGCGCATTCGCTCCAGTTCAGTCCGAGCCCGCCCCATTCGCGGGGTAACTGCGGGCCGTAGATGCCAGTTGCCCTGGCTTGCGTGCGCAGTTGCCCGCAAGCGACATCCAATGCGGCAACGTCTTTTTCCAGCGCCGGCTGCTCAAGGGGTATAGCCACCGTGTCGATAAAATGTCTGACTTTATCCCTGAGCGCTTCTGTTTTTTGATCCAACATAAGTCAACATGTCCTGGTTTAATTTTCTAGATGCAGGTCGGCATCACGAACAATGGTTTGCCATTTTTCGGATTCGTCTTGGATGTACTGCGTAAACTGTTCCGGTGTTCCGCCGACGGTGTGGATACCCTGTTCGAGCAGAAAGCCTTGTACCGCTTTATCTTTCAGCACCTCATTAATCTGTGTATTCAACTTGCGTATCACCGCTGGCGGCGTGCCGGCCGGCGCAAGCACACCCCACCATGAAGCGGCCACCACCGGGATCTCCAGTTCGGTGAGCGTGGGTACGTTCGGTTGGGCAGGACTGCGTTTATCGGCGGCAATGGCCAGCGGCATCAGGCGCCCGGCTTTTACCTGCCCGTAAGCGGGAGCCAGGTTGTCAAAACTTAATGGGACTTGGTTGCCGGAGGTGGCCACCACCGCCTCGGCGCTACCTTTGTATGGAACATGCTGTAAGTGCAGCCCGGTTTTCTGGTTGAAAATTTCAGCTGCCATATGAGGGATGCTGCCAACGCCCGCGGTGGCATAGGACAACGCTTCGCCTTGCTGACTCTGGGTCAGAATGTCCTGAACCTTTTTAACGCTGCTGTTGGGGCTGGTAAAAATGTAAACGGGCACATCGGTTGCCAGCACGACAGGTGCCAGATCTGTTTTTACGTTATAAGGTAGTGTTTTATAAAATGCGGGATTGGTGGCCAGGTTGGCGGTGCCCATCAGCAGGGTATAGCCATCGGGCTTGGCACGCACCACATAGCTGGTGCCGATCTGTGTCGCACCGCCTGCCTTGTTCTCGACCACAACCGGCTGCTTGAGCCGCTGGGCAAGTGTTTTGGCAATAATACGCGCCGCCGTATCCGCACCACCGCCGGCGGCGTAAGGAACGACAAGTGTGATAGGCCTGTCCGGGTACTCTTCTGCCTGCGCCGGTACAGCAAGCCCGGCAGTTGCAACCAGGGCGATGAAGGTGATTATATTTTTCATATCATTGCTCCGGCAGCCTGTTAATTGACACTGACATTTGTCTGTTTGATCATGTCGGCCCACCAGCTTGTTTCTTCGCTGATCTGCTTGGCAAAGGCTTGCGGTGTATTTCCTTCGGGCTCTGCGCCCAGTTCGGTCAGGCGCTTGCGAATATCGGGACGCTTCAACACTTGTACTGCCGCATCATGCAGTTGCCGGATAATGGGTTCGGGGGTTCCTTTGGGCACCATCAGGCCCTTCCAGGCCATGATGACATAGCCGTTGAGGCCCTGTTCTTCAAATGTCGGAACATCGGGCAGCGCTTCGGCTCTTTTTGAGCTGGGCACACCCAGCGCGCGAAGTTTTCCGCTCACGACATGCGGCAACAGCGGTGGCATGTTGTCAATCATCACGTTGATATGATTGGCCAGCAGGTCACTGATGGCCGGACCCGACCCCTTGTAGGGCACATGCTGCATCTTCAGGCCCGCCATTTTGTTCAGAAGTTCGCCAGCCAGATGGGCAGGACTTCCAGTGCCGGGAGAGCCAAAGGAGATGGTCTGCGGATGGCTCTTTGCATAGCTAATGAACTCCCTGAGATTTTTGGCGGGGATCTCGGGATTGACGACCATCACGTTATGTTCGCGGGTCAGCGCAGTCACCGGCAGCAGGTCTTTGCCGGGGCTGTAGTTCATGTTCTTGTACAGGCTGGGATTGATGACCGTCGGGCCTGCAGCAGCCAGAAGGATGGTATATCCATCCGGTTTTGCCGTGGCGACAAAGTGACCTCCTATATTGCCGCCTGCTCCGGGCTTATTCTCGACCACGATTACCTGGCCCAGAATAGGGCGCATGGCTTCGGCAAGCAGTCGCCCCAGGATATCGGTTGATCCGCCTGGCGCAAATGGAATAATCAGCCTGATCGGCTGGTCGGGATAGGCCGCACTGGCCAAGCCCGGTACGATGCCGATTATGGCAGTTGCAATAATCGTGATTATGGATCTTTTGAACATAATGGTCTCCGTTGTTATTGAGCCTTCTGACGAGGCATTGCTTGTATTGCGAATGAAATGGGCGCCCTAGCGATTAATGGGGGTTTAACGACCGGGCTCGAAGCCGGCGTTTTTCAACGTCAGGCGGGCAATGTTGAGTTGATGGATCTGGCTGGTCCCTTCGTACAGGCGAAACAGGCGTATATCGCGGTAGAAGCGTTCAATGCCAAAGTCCGCGATATAGCCATAACCGCCAAACATCTGTACGCAACGATCCGCGACCCGCCCGCACATTTCCGAGCAAAAGTATTTGCAAATGGATGCGTTCATCGTGACGTCCTTGCCTTCATCGCGCTCTCGTGCCGTTTGCAGCACGAGCGCTTTGGCCGTTTCAATGTCCGTTTTGCAATCGGCGATCATCGCCTGGATCAATTGAAAATTCATCAGAGGCTGACCAAATTGAGAGCGATTGCCCACAAACTTCATGGCTTCGTCCAGCATGCGGATTGCCGGACCAATGCACAGCGCCGCCAGGTGAATACGCTGTTTGTTCAATACCTTCATGGCGGTTTTGAAACCCATGCCTTCCATGCCGCCGATCAGGTTGGACGCGGGCACGCGGCAGTTGTCAAAATGCACTTCGGACACGGGTGAACCGGCTTGTCCCATTTTCTCGTACGGTTGCCCGGTAGTCAGCCCGGGCGTGTCACGCTCTACCAGAAATGCCGAAATGCCGCCAGCCTTGGGATTGTCCGGATCGGTGCGGGCCATGACGGTGAAAAGATCGGCTATCGGCGCGTTGGTAATAAAGCATTTTGTGCCGTTCAGCACATAATGATCGCCTTCGCGTCTTGCCGTGGTCTGTAATGCTGTGGCATCTGAACCGGCTTGCGGTTCCGTCAGTGCAAATGAACCGGTCATCCGTCCGCTGGCCAGTTCGGGCAGATAGCGCTGTTTTTGTTCAGGCGTGCCATCGGCCACCAGGCCTTCGGAGCCGATGCCGGTGTTGGTACCGACACGTGCCCGAAACGCGACCGAGCATTGCGACAACTGCATGGCGGCAAGAACCAGTTCTTCGGTCGTCATTCCGAGTCCGCCGTATTGCTCGGGAATCGAGTAGCCGAACATATTCTGTTGCGCCATCTCCTTGACGACATCGTCAGGAACTTCATCCGATTGAGCGACGCGCTTTTCTTGTGGCACCAGGCGTTCATGTACAAAACGTCGTAGTGAATCTAAAAAAATAGTGAACGACTCGGGATCCCGCTGCATGCTGATTCTCCTTCTCTGCTTTTGCTGGTGGTGTGATGGACATGGCGCTAATGTTGGAAAAGCATAGCAATTTATATTTAATAGCGATATTATTGTTTCGATATATTGAATTTAAGCGAATAAATCTCGATTGTGATACGTATTTTTTGGAGGACTTTCCGCATGCAAGACACAGATAGACGTAGCGATCCCCGTTTTGCGACAACGGTGGCACACGGCATGTCGGTCTTGCAGTGTTTCCGGATGGCAGAGCCCGCGCTCAGTAATAAAGAGCTGGCTGAACGCACCGGCCTGTCCAAAGCCACCATTTCGCGGCTGACCTATACGCTGGCGCTAAAGGGGCTATTGCTGTATGACATGCAATTGCGACGCTATCGGCTGGGGGCCGGTATTCTGTCGCTGGCGCATCCCATGCTCAGCGGGATCCGCCTGCGCCAAGTGGCAAGGCCCTTCATGCGGGCGCTGGCAGATCGTTGCGAAGGATCCGTGTCGCTTGGCCTGAATGACAAGCTGCATATGGTGTACATCGAAACCAGTCGAGGTCACGAGGTCATCGGCTATCGTCCCGATATCGGCGCGCGCCTGCCCTTGCTGGCTTCGGCAATGGGGCGCGCCTGGCTTGCCAATGCGACATCGGAACTACGTGAAAGCGTGCTGGCACAGATTCGTAGCGAAGATGCCTCGCAGTTGCAGATGCATGGCGCTGCCTGGGAGCGAGCCCGACATGACTGGGATACAAAAGGCTATTGCCTCTCTTTTGGCGACTGGCAGGCAGATGTCCACGCGGTTGCAGTTGCCCTGCGCGATCCGATAGACGGCGATTACCTGGTCTTCAATTGCGGGGTGCCGGTATCAAGACTGAAGAACAAAACCATTGAGGCGGTCGCCGCCGGACCGCTGCTTGCCATGGTTGATGAAATCAATAAGTGCCGGCTTCAGGAGGCACAAAATGGCTGAGTCTGAAAGCAAAGCCGCGGACCCGCAATTTGCCTCTACGCTGGCGCAGGCAATTGATGTGCTTGCCTGTTTCAGGTCGGGAGAGCCATCGCTGGGAAATAAACAGATTTCGCTGCGTACCGGCCTGTCCCCGAGCACGATTGCCAGGCTTACCCACACGCTTGTACAACTGGGATATTTGCGACGTGCACCGCAGGGCAGGCGCTATCTGCTGGGCCCGGCCCTGCTCACACTAAGTTACCCACTTCTTGCAAGCCTGCAGTTAAGGCAGATTGCCCGTCCTCTGATGCTGCGGCTGGCGCTGGAGGTCAATGGAGCTGTCTCGCTGGTTATCCGTGACCGTTGTAATATGGTTTATGTTGAAACGGCGCGCGCCAATGAAACCCTGCAGGCGCATCCCGATATTGGCGCTGCATTACCCATGATGTCCACCGCTGCCGGCAAGGCCTGGCTCTGTCGCGCCTCAGCAGACGAGCGCAACGCCGTCCTGAATCGCATTTGCGTGGAACAACCCGACTACTACAAGGCACATCAACCCAGTCTGGCTGAGACCTATCGGGAATTCGAACGCTATGGTTATTGCTCGAACAACCAGCATTGGGTGCCGCATTCGTTTGGCTTTGCGGTTCCCTTTGCCAAGCCAATCGATGCCAATATTTTCGTTCTCAATTGCGGCGTCCCTGTCTCTGATGGTTCATTTGCCGAGCGTAACAAGGAGATTCCCAAGCGGCTTCAGGTACTGGTAAACAGTGTGCAAAATACGCTTGGACTGTGAATTTTTTATCTGAGACCGCATTTATTCTTTGAGATCGCTTTTTATATGATCAATATGGAAATCGATATCAGCTTTAGAATATCCTAAGATTTGACCAATTTCGCGTTCAACAGATTCGACATAGCCGTGTTGTCTTCCATGCCGGACAAGCTCTGCCAATCTAATGGCTTTTTCTTTTGCACCTGGAGTCCATACGATTAGCCCGTTATCCGCCTCCATTTGGAATGATTCAAACTTACCGTTTTCAATGTATTTTTTTATGTCGTGTAAGTACTCGTCCGGATAGTCAGCATAAAAGAACGCCACTGCCTTCTTTCCCGCCAGCATTAATTCTGCTTCTTTGAATTCATGAGGTCCTAAACGGCCATTGTGATCGTTATCAAAAGTCATTATAAAATCCTAGTTGCACCGTGCAACATGGCGATCAGCCATAGGCTCTAACTCACATTTACTTTGAGCAAGTCTAAATTGCATTGATGGAGATCAAGAAATGGACGTATCCAGCATACGACTGGCTTTATTCGGCGGTAGATGGGGTGAGTTGCGTGAATCGAACAATAAAGCTTCCGAAGCTTCATTGTTCGACATTCGGTTATGACTAAGATTGTGATTAATAAAAAAACGCCGCCCTACCCAGAAGAAGGTGAGGCGACGTTTTGGGCGTGATAAAGTCAGCAGTACTATTTATAGCTTAACGGCTTTTTCCTTGCCTGTGAGATAGCCGACGGCAGCGCTGAAGCGATCATGAAATTTTTCATCGATCAGCGGAGCGACCTTGTCTTTGACCACGTCGTGCAGGCCGGGTTTGCCGTCTTTGCCTTTTTCCCAGTCACCGGGGTGCTGGAAGTTGCTCATGATGTAGGTCCAGCCGTTGAGCTCGTCTACCGACTGCAGGCCGGTGGATTCGGCACCGGCAGGGCAGGACAGCACTCGCGCGAGCTGTTTTGTGTCCACGTTGTAGGCCCACAGGAAATTATTGACGTGGGTGCCGCTGTCTTCACCAATAAACAGCGTGCGCAGTTTTTCGGAAAACTTGATATTGTCCGGATTGGCAATTTTATCGGCGTTGGCCGTATTGCCCAGCGCATCGGGGGTTTGCAGATCTTCGCCGACCAGTTCTGCGGGTGGTTTCATGTCGACCGGAACCCATTCGCTGTTGATTTGCTTGCCGGTATTGTCTTTCTGTCCGCCTTTCAGATTCAATGCATAGACGGCGCCGGCATACGGGCCTTGCACCTTGATATCGCCCGAGCCATCCAGCATGGCATCGCGCACATAGGACATGGCTGAGTAGGCGATTTTATCCTTTGCGTTAACTGTGGTGCCTTCCATTTTTGAAAAGCCCATGCTGCCGCCGGCAACGGCGGCGTGACGGTGGGTTTCCAGGAAAGTAGCAGCCTTTTCCATGCCGGGTTTCAGCTTGACCCAGTTGACCTTCTTGTCAAAGACGATTTTCTTGAAGGAATCATCATTGGGATCTTCCGTTTTCACTTCCATGATGTCTTCGGGTTTAAGCTTGTCAGCCAGCGCTTCAATTTCATCGCTGGTCGCATGACCCAGATGAATCCAGCTCAGATCGGCCGAGCCTGGGCCTTCGCCGCTGGTCTGGTGCCATTTTGCGACATAGAGGTTACCGGCAGACAGGTCTTTTTCTTTATCAGCAACAAACATGAACAGGCCGCCGTGGTTGGCATCGTCGCCCATCAATGCGGTACGATTGTCCGGCATTACCTGGATCAATTCATGTGAAATACGGCCCAGGTTGTAATGTTTCTTGATGGTGGCAGTGCCGTCTGGGTTGACCGTGACTTCAGGCATATGACCGTAGTGATACGGGTTGGCTTTTTTCTCGTCGCCAAACAAGGCTTTGCTGAACCCTTTGAATTCATCGTTCTTGGCCACTTTGAAGGCATCGGGCTCATACTCTTCGCTGGACAGATGGGTATTCCATGGCGAGAGTGAGGCGCCACAGGTGATCCACAGGCCATGTACACCAGAGGTATCGACATTGTGATATTTCACCAGCGACAGATGTCCGGTATCCGGATCCTGGTCCAGGGTGAGCACGGCAATGGGAGAGGGCAATTTGCCGTACATATCGTCGCCATTCAGATTGCGGGTGGTGTATTCGAACTGTACCACCGCAAATACCGTATTGCCTTTGACGCCTTCTACCTTGGCGTTGTCCAGCTTGAGCAACGACGTGCCATCGGGGCTGTCGGAGAAAATCTGGCGCTCTTTGCCCGCAACCGATGCGTCCATGATGGGCTTGTTATTGATGTCGAAGTAGCCGCCAGCGATGATCCGGCCGCCTTTGCCGTCGGGTACGTTGTCGCCGGTCAGAAAGAACGGTTTGTAAGCCAGTTCAAACGTCGTGTCGGTCTTGTCAGCCCAGTTTATTTTCAGGGAAGATCCCACTGTGGTGTCAGCCAGCGAGGCAGGATTATCCAGTGTGGGTGCGGCCATGCCAATAAACTCGGCAGAGGCGAATGCCTTTTGTACCGCCTGAGCTGTCTGGGCGGTGGCAAAGCCGGCAAAAGTGCCCAGAACGCCGGTAGTAAGCGGCAACATAGGCGCACTGGCCAGGGCCATCAGGCTGCGACGACGGGACGGGGAAAAGTGAGCGGATTTCATATTACGTGATCCTGTTGACAATAATGCGCAGATATTACAGGTTTAATATGACAGGAATTCGTACGCTGGCTGACAATAAATTGAGGCTTTCAGGCAGGGGGAGTGGTTGTTATCCTGACCTGATTGCGCACCTCAGGATTCGGCAGATAGCTCGGAAATTGCATTGAATCAGGGTAAGACGCATAGGATAAATGTATATTTTGCAGATTTTCAGTCGTTTTTTTGTTGTTTTGCCAGACAGAATGCAGCTTTCGTGTTGCATGGTGCTCGAGTAACGTCAGAAATTGAAAACAAATAACCCCAATGAACAAGACATCATGAAATTCCATCGCCAAACCCGCAAGCGTTATTACGAGGATAGTTATGCCAGCCACTGTCAGGCCGGCGTCATCAAAATTGAAGCAGATACGATCGAGCTTGATACCACGGTGGCTTTTCCCGAAGGCGGCGGGCAGGAAGCAGACCATGGCACCATTACGCTGAACAATGGTCGCGTTCTGAGGTTTATCGACGCAAGAAAAATGTACGGGCATTTGCCCGGGATTGACGGTTTTCCAGATGTTCAGGTCGGTGGCGTCATCTGGCACAAAGTGCATCCGGATGATGTGTCACTTTTAGGCGACCTGCATATTGGCGACTGCGTGACGGTGCGTATTGATACGGATCGAAGAGCGCGCTTGATGCTCAGTCATACCGCGTCTCATATCCTTTACGTGGCCGTCGGTATGATCCGACCGGATGCCGTGCAGGCCACCCTGGGCTGTCATATCCGCACCGATGGGGCACGGTTTGATTTTGGTGTCAATGCGCGCTTTACACCGGAACAGATCAGTCAGATCCAGGCCTGCGCCAATGACCTAGTTTCGCGCAATGCGCTCATCACGATGAGTGCACATCCGCAGGAACCGGATTTGCGCAGCTGGCATTGCGAACAATACCAGATTGCCTGTGGTGGCACCCATTTGGACTGCACCGGGCCGGTTGGTATGCTGGTGGTGAAACGCAAAAACCTGGGCTCGGGCAAAGAGCGTTTGAGCTGCAGTTTTCCTGATGCGGTGGTTGATACCGCACGCTTTCATTGAATGTTTGCGTTCTACAATTTTAACCAGCTTGGCTTTCAACCTGACGTCATAAGAGGGGGATTAATCCGGCCCTCAAGTTAAAATAACACCCGGCGGAGCCGGCTCGATGGGCAAACGCATTAATCGCGGTGGTGACGCCGGTGGTGTGAGCGATGTCCACGATAGTCTCGATGACCTCGATACGCTCGATGGCCTCGATATTCCCGATGGCCGCGATATTCTCGGTAGTGGGACCGAGGGCGATAGTATCGATTACGACTGTAATGGTCGTATTTTCTTTCATACTTTGGCCCGCCGTAGCGGTAGCCGTCACGATACCCATAATTGCGATCATGCACTACACAGCCGGTCAGAAAAATGGCCAGAAAACCAATAATTACAAGCAATTTTTTCATTAAAGTTCTCCCTTTTCACTTCGCCGATATAGTAAATAGGATCAACTTGAATGTGTATTGCTCAGTTGTAAGCCGAATTTCAGTCGGGTACAGAGAAAACGGGCATCGAGTGCCAATCCCGACTATGAAGGGTGGCTGACTCTGAATTTTCGAAAAGCCATGATCCCTGTCTTATAGTTCATTTTTAAATATCAGTCCTTTTCCTCCCAGTCCCTATATGCCTACAGCTTCTTTGTTCAGTTTATAGTCAGTATTTTATCATTCTGAAAAAACTATAAGTTAGATCAAAATTCAGAATACGACAGCGCCAGCTTGTTGTGGCACTCTTATGAAAAATCTAGGAGAACGTATGACAGAATTTGATCTGCTGGTGACTGGCCATCTGGTATTGGCGCACGGAGAAATTTCCAACGGGTATGTAGCCATCCACAAGGGCAAAGTGGCCCATGTAGGATCGGTCAAGCACGGACTGCCGCCTGCGAAGCGGACAGAGCATTTCACTGACTGCTATATATTTCCGGCCGCCATAGACTCGCAGGTGCATAGCCGTAGCCAGAAAGGGCAGGAGGATTTTCTCTGGTCCACCCGCTCGGCGGCGGCCGGTGGCGTCGGAACGATTGTGGATATGCCTTATGATGCAGGAATGCTGATCTGCAATGCGCAGCGGTTTGAACTGAAAAAACAGGAAGCCCAGCAACAGGCAAGGGTGGATTTTGCGCTATATGGAACCGTGCATCCGGACGAGGGGGCCAGCAAAATCGATGAAATCGTCGCCGCCGGCGCGATCGGCTTCAAGTTTTCTACGTTCGGAACCGATCCAGAGCGTTTCCCCCGTATTCCAGCCTTTACCATGCACGATTGTTTTGCGGCCATCAGCGGCTACGGGTTGATCGCAGGGGTTCATAATGAAGATGACGAAGTCGTCAAGCACCTGATCGAACGGGTTCGGGGCCGGGGCCAGACAGATTATTCCGGCCACGCTGCCAGCCGGCCCGTATATGCGGAGAATCTGGCCGTGCTCCAGGTATATGAACTGGGGGCCGACACCGGCTGTCGTGCCCATGTCGTGCATTGCTCCAATGGCCGCGGCTATGAGATTTGCGCGTCATACCAGCGTCAAGGGTATCCCGCAACGATGGAAGCCTGTCTGCACTATATGGTGTTGTCCGAAGAGGATGATGTCCGGCATCTGGTGGGGCGGGGCAAGGTCAATCCGCCTATCCGCGGCAAGCGCGAGCGTGAAGCGCTCTGGCAGCATCTGGCAGCAGGTAACCTGACGGTGGTATCGACCGATCACGTCAGTTGGTCGCTCGATCGCAAGACCAGTACGAATATGTTTGACAATGCATCCGGTGCAACTGGTCTGGAAGTATTGCTGCCAATGATGGTCACTGAAGCGTCAAGACGTAATATTCCGTTGAGCAAGGTTGTACAGGTATTGACCTACAACGTGGCACGGCTTTTCAGCATTCAGGATACGAAGGGCGCACTGGAAGCGGGGCGTGACGCTGATCTGGCCATTCTGAAAAAGGATCCGTACGTATACGACGGCAAGGCCAGTGGACAGAATTTCTCTGATTGGAGCCCATACGATGGTCGCACGATCGATTTCAAGGTGAAAAAAACCATGGTGCGTGGCAATTGGGTATTCGATGGCAGTAACGTTACCGCCGAGCCAGGCAGTGGCCGGTTTATTCGTCCCCTATCAACGGCAGGATTATCGTCATGAAGAAAGCCAATCAGCAGCGTTATTGGGATGCCCTGATGGAATTGGGCACAATTACAGATGCGGCGCTGCCGTATACAAGGCGATCCTTTAGCGAGACTTTTCTGAAGGGGCGCCAGTGGATATCCGAGCGGATGCAGCAACTGGGCATGGTGGTGCATGTGGATGCGGCCGGCAATCTGGTGGGGCGCCTGGCCGGTACGGATAAAAACGGCGAAGTGATCGCTATTGGTTCGCATAGCGATACGGTGCCAGGTGGCGGGCGCTTTGATGGCGTTGCCGGCGTTGTTGCCGGGCTGGAATGCGTGGCCTCGCTGCAGGAGCGCAATATCAAATTGAATCATACGCTTGAGGTCATTGATTTTCTGGCAGAAGAACCCAGTGAATGGGGCCAGTCATGCATTGGCAGCAGAGGTATCAGTGGTCATTTGTCAGAGGATATCCTGCGTTGCGCACACCCACAGACCGGAGAATTGCTGGCAGACGCGATCGTTCGCATGGGCGGCAGGCCAAATGCCCTGGCCAAGCGAGACGATATCAAGGCATTTTTTGAAATTCATATTGAGCAAGGATGCGTGCTGGAAAACGAGGCGTTGCCGATTGGCGTGGTCAGCGCCATTGTCGGCATTATCAGGGTGCGCATCAAATTCAAGGGGCAGGCTGCGCATGCGGGGACGACGCCCATGCATATGCGCAGCGATGCACTGCTTGCGGCAGCACAGACCGCCTGTGATATTCGCCAATTTGCAGCTCAGATGGCCAGCGACAAGCCGGAGCATTATGTGGTAGCCACTTGTGGCCAATTCAATGTCAAACCGAATGCCAGCAATGTTGTGCCAGGGTTTGCCGAAATTTCAGTTGAAATGCGCTCGGATCATCGGCCCAGTATGGAAGCCTTGCACAGGCAGCTGGAGCACATTGCTGCTCAGGCGGCAGCAATGAATCAGGTTACGCTGCTATCGTGCGAGACGGTCACCGACACCCAGCCCGTCGTCTGTGCGCCGCAACTGATGGCGCATATTCGTGATGCCAGCGACAGCCTTGGGTTGCCGTACAAAGTGATGCCCAGTGGTGCTGGCCATGACGCAGCATTTTTAAGCCATATCAGTCCTTCAGCAATGATCTTCGTACCCAGCAAAGAGGGTAAAAGTCATTGCGCGCACGAGTGGACGTCGGCAGAAGAGCTCGCCCAGGGAATCAACGTGCTGATCGATGCAATAGAGCGATTCGACGGTTCAGTAGAAAAATTAAAACAATCAGCTTGACGTTGATCGTCGAGTATCCAAGGACAAAACATGGAAAAAATTCAGGATTACCGGCGGGTGGGAGCAACTGAAGACAGCGTGCCGGCCTACCCGGCCAACCCCGAGGCTGCCACGAAGAACAGCAATAGTAAAACGGCCAGGGCGGTGGTGGCTGCCTCCATAGGTAATGCACTTGAATGGTACGACTTCAGTGTCTTTGCTTTTTTTGCCAGTTATATCGGGCACAGTTTTTTTGTGGATGGCAACGAGGTATCGGCACTGATCAGTACGTTCCTTGTGTTCGCTGTCGGGTTTATCGCGCGACCCATCGGGGCATTGTACCTGGGTTCCTATGGCGACCGGGTAGGGCGCAAGGCGGCATTGATGCTGACGATCGGAATCATGGCGGTGGGTACGCTGATTATCGCGATTGCACCGCCAGTGTGGATGATTGGTGTCGGCGCTCCTATTCTTTTGTTAGCCGGGCGGCTGCTCCAGGGATTTTCTGCCGGTGGTGAAATTGGCGGCGCGACAGCGTTTCTGGTGGAAAGCGCTCCTGTGGAAAAGCGGGCCAGCTATGCGGCATGGCTTCAGGCCAGCATGGGGGTCTCAAACATCCTGGCCGCGTTCATGGGTATGATGATCACAACGTATTTTGATGATGCGACCATCTCTCTGTGGGCCTGGCGCATTCCCTTTGTCGTTGGATTGCTGATCGTACCTCTGGGTTATTATATCCGTCGCACGCTGGATGAAACACCCGAGTTCGAAGCGCAAAAGCAGAACCAGTCGATAGACAAAAAGCCGTTGCTGGACATTGTACGCCTCTATCCGCGCCACATGATCCTGGGTGTTTTGTTTTCAATCCTATGGACCGTGTGCGTGTATGTGCTGGTCATTTATATGCCGACCTATTATGCGTCACCGGTGATTGGTCTGGGGTTCTCGCGGAACCAGGCGTTTACTGCATCGCTGTTGGGCAATATATTCATGGTGATTGGATGTGTCTTTGCCGGTAGACTGGCTGACCATATCGGGGCATCCAAAGTGTTGCGCACCGGCTGCGTGACACTGATGTTTATTTCCTGGCCGCTGTTGACCTGGCTGCATCACTCGCCGACCATGACCAATCTGATCATTGTCCAGATTTTGCATTGTTTTGCCGTCTCGCTGTTTGCCGGGGTTGCGCCTTCAGCGCTTGCGCAACTGTTTCCCATACAGGTCCGGTCCAGCGGCATGGCAGTCTCATACAATATTGCTGCGATTTTCTTTGCGGGCTTTACTCCTGCTTTGATGACATGGGCGACCACCGTAGACGTCATGGCTCCGAGCTATTACATGTTTATTGCATCTGCAATTGGTCTGCTTGCGACGATAGGAATGTACAGGCTCAAAAGGTAAGTCATAATAGCACTATGACCCTTAAACCAAGCCATATCCTGCAGCAGCTTGAATTCAGGAATCTCATCCGTTTTTGTCATTTGTGCCAGACGCGAAGTCTGGCACAAACGGCTGCGCAACTGGGTATTGCGCGGTCGGGCATTAGCGATTCGATTGGCACGTTGGAAGGGCTGTGCGGCCTGCCGTTATTCCGGCGCGAATTTCGACAATTCATTCCCGATGATTCGGCATTAATCTTGAGTCATCATTTTTTGCGGCTTTGCCTGCTGGAAGATTTTGCCTGTCGATACACGCAAGCAGCCTGCCATGAGCTGGGTTGGATCCGAATCCGCTTTCCCTATACCGCTTATCGCGGACAGACCAGCGCTGCCTTTTTTGATGCGATCTTAAGGACCCAGCGTCAGTACCAAAATATACTTTTCAGTGTTGAGTTTTACGACAGTTATCTTCAGCAGTTTGATAGTCGGGAGGAATGGACGCCCCCCTGGCCACGCCTGGCGCAAATTGATATTGTGATCAGCCCGATTCTGGAAAACCCAGGCGCAAATTCATTTATCAAGACTGGCGGGTGGCTTCTGTTGCATTCGCAAGCGGCGCAGTTGACGCCAGGCCGCGCCGGGATAGATGGGCGGTATGAAGGCAGGGTTTGCATTCCGCGTATGCCCTGGGCACTATTGCAACAGGCTATGCAGGTATGTGCACAATTGCAACTGGACTATGAATATGACGATCGTGATTACCTGCAGATCATGATGCGTCCGCCCAAGGATAACCGTGTTTTTCTGGTTAACCAGCTTTGTCTGGATGCGACCTTTGATGCAAACTGGCAGCTTAGCCCTGTAGATAGTGCGCTGATGTCTGCGATTGAACTTCGTGACTACGATGATCATCCCGGCGCACAACTGTTGCTTCATAATTTGCGCCGTGTCATGGATCGTCCCGCGTCCGGCTCGCAGCCTTTTTCACCCGAAACCACACTGAGGCAATGGCATTATTTTGGCCTGGTCGCCGAGCAAAGTTCAATTCGCAAGGCTGCTGCCCAGTTGTATATGGCCCAACCCGCACTGAGCACGCAGCTCAAACGTTTTGAATCGTCTCTGGGATCGGTTCTGATTGATCGGCACCAGGGCACCCGGCAACTGGCCCTGACGCCTTCAGGCGCATTTGTATTTGACGTGCAGCAGGGAATGCGGCATATGCTGGCTGCCATACAATCCTTTTTGCAAACCCGGCGATTACAGCAAAATCAGAGATTGTCGCTGGGTGTGGTGCCAAGCGCAGACGTCAATAGCAGACTCAGCGAGCTTATTGTTAATCAGGTGGCAAAATGGCAGGCACATTATCCGGATGTGCGACTTGAAATTGTCGAAGATAAGCAGCAAGTGCTTGTCGGGCTGTTACGCAGCCAGCATATCCATTTGGCATTTGTCGAAGACAACGTCTCCTGGCTGGTGCAGGAAGCGGTATCCGCGCCAGAATCCATTGGCTTGGTGGTTGCGCCAGAACTGGCGAGCCGATTGGGTATTGTGCAAGGTCAATCGCTCGATTGGCATTCACTGCGTGATTATCCACTGGTTTTACCCAGGCGCGAATCAGGGTTGCGCAAGCTTATCGACGACCATTGTGTCGGCCTGGGTGTTACGCTTGTTGCGGATGTGGAGTCCGATAGCCTGAACATCAACCAGCGCTGGATTGCCGAGGGAAAGTATGGGTCGCTCTTGCCCCGGTCGGCGCTCGAAAGTCTGATATCCGTGTACAAGGCATGGTTCATCCCGTTGACCCCGGTGCTGCACCGGACGATAAGATTATCGTATCTGAAAAATCGTCATCTTAATCCGGTGGAAAAAAATCTGATCGATTATCTGCGGCTTAAGCTGGAAGACGAGCCTGGGCAGTAACATACGTCGCATGCCTGACCCTGAGATGTTGCCACAGATGATGCGATTTTCTGGCAACAAACCGCCCTGAAAGAGACCAATAAAAAAGGTGGCATAATCGCCACCTAATCATCCAGCATAACGCCGCTTACTATTGCCGGGTCAGTCTTCCTTGCGCAGGTGCGGGAAGAGCAGTACGTCACGAATAGTGGGACTGTCAGTTAGCAGCATAATGTATCGGTCAATCCCGATGCCGCAACCGCCGGCAGGCGGCATACCGTATTCGAGCGCACGAATATAATCGGCGTCGTAATACATGGCCTCTTCATCGCCGGCATCCTTGGCAACAACCTGTGCCTGGAAGCGTGCTGCCTGGTCTTCGGGATCATTCAGCTCGGAGAACCCGTTAGCAATTTCACGACCGGTAATGAACAGTTCAAAGCGCTCAGTGATTTCCGGGTTGCTGTCCGAGGCGCGTGCCAGCGGAGAGACTTCTACCGGATAATCAATGATGAAGGTCGGGTTCCACAATTGTGATTCGGCCGTTTCTTCAAACAATGCCAGTTGCAATGCGCCAATACCGGCACGCGCCAATACCGGGCCATCTACTTCCGCGCCCAGCCGGCGCAGTTCGTTTCGCAGGAATTCAACGTCATTGAGCTGTGTTTCTGTATAACCTTCGGCGTATTTCATGATCGCCTGCGTGATTGTCAGGCGATCAAACGGCTGGCTCAGGTCCAGTGGTTTGCCCTGATGCGTCAGAACGGCAGTGCCGGTTGCCTGCACCGCGACATCGCGCAGCAATTGCTCGGTAAAGTCCATGAGCCACTGATAGTCGGTGTAGGCCGCATAGAACTCCATCATCGTAAATTCAGGATTGTGCCGCGGGCTGACGCCTTCGTTGCGAAAGTTGCGGTTGATCTCGAAGACCCGTTCAAAGCCGCCTACTACAAGCCGTTTCAGATACAGCTCGGGTGCGATGCGCAGGAACATCTGCATATCCAGCGCGTTGTGATGCGTCACAAATGGCTTGGCCGCGGCACCGCCGGGAATAGGGTGCAGCATGGGGGTTTCCACTTCCAGAAAGCCCGATTCGTTCATGACCGAGCGCATCGCGGCAATGGCCTTGCTGCGCACCTTGAAGGTGTTGCGTGATTCTTCGGTCATGATCAGATCGACATAACGCTGGCGATAGCGCAGCTCCTGGTCGGCAATGCCGTGGAATTTGTCGGGCAGGGGCCGCAGGGACTTGGAAATCAGACTGATCGATTCGGCGTGAATCGATAGCTCGCCCTTGTTGGTCTTGAAGACCCGGCCACTGACGCCGATGATGTCTCCAATATCCCAGGTCTTGAACTGTTCGTAAACCTCTTCGCCCACGCCTTTTTTGTCCAGATAGATCTGAATACGCCCGCTGGCGTCCTGGATGGTGGCAAAACTGGCTTTGCCCATGACACGCTTGAGCATCATGCGGCCGGCAACACAGGCAGGATTGGCCTGCGGGTCCAGGGTTTCTTTGTCGAACTGGCCAAACTGCTCATGCAGCGCTTGTGCCTTGTGTTGTGGTTTGAAGCTGTTGGGGTAAGCTACGCCTGCCGAGCGCAGGCGCGACAGTTTTCCTCGTCTTTCGGCGATGAGTTTGTTTTCGTCCACTTCGGTAACGGGCGCGTCTTTCTGGTTGTCGTTCATAGGGTTTGCTGATGTTTAGCTTGGCATGTCAGACAGATGTGACATGCCAGGGTGAATGGGTTACAACATTGCGGCGCGCCGCCCCAAGCAGGGCAACGACGCTGCTATTGCCTGATTACTGGCTGTACTGGCGTATATCATCGAGCTCTTTGCTGGCAAAGTGCTCGCTATTGATATACCGGATAATATTCTCTGCCACGGCCTGGGGGCTGCGCAGCACGCCCGTTTCATTCATTGTGTTAAAGCGCGCCAGATCCGGAAAGTCGTTTGTATTGCCAGACCGGATGGTAGCCTGCATGCTGGTGTCGATGACGCCGGGGGCAAGCGAAACCAGCCTGGCGTGCGGCGCTTCAAGACGGGCGACACGTGTATACATGTCCAGCGCAGCCTTGGTAGCGCAATAGACGCCCCAGCCGGCTGTGGGTGAGCGTCCGGCACCCGAAGATATATTAACGACCCGTACATCTGCGTCAAGCGTGCGGGTGGCGCGCAGCAGGGCGGTCGTCAGCAACATGGCGCTGGTCACATTCAGATTAAATGTGCTGGAGATGGCATGGGCGTCGTCGAGCGTATCGTACTGGGCAACAGGGCCCAGCGAACCGGCGTTGTTGATCAGCAGATAGTGGTCTGCAGTCTGATCCAGCTGCGCAAAAATACCCAATGCAGCCGCTTCGATATGCTGAACATCTGACAGGTCATGACCATAATGAATATGCTGGCACCCGGATGCCTCGGCCAGCCGCTGCGTTTGCGGGTCGCTGTTGCGCGATACGGTGATGAGCTGGCGCGCGCTACCCGCCAGGCTGCGGGCCAGTTCTGCACCCAGGCCACGCGAGGCACCGGTAACGATAGCGATGGTTCCACTCATTTCAGACTCCTTGCTTTAAGCTGGCTTCGATAAACGGGTCAAGGTCACCGTCCAGTACTTTTTGGGTATTGGATATTTCGACGTTAGTCCGCAGATCTTTGATACGGCTATTGTCCAGCACATAGGAACGGATCTGATGACCCCAGCCCACTTCGGTCTTGGCGTCTTCCAGCTTCTGCTGCTCGGCCAGACGGTTGCGCATTTCCAACTCGTACAGTTTGGAGCGCAGCATGGACATGGCTTCGGCCCGGTTGCGATGTTGTGAACGGTCATTCTGGCACTGTACAACAATACCTGTCGGTGTATGGGTAAGCCGGACTGCCGAATCGGTTTTGTTGATGTGCTGCCCCCCCGCACCACTGGCGCGGTAGGTATCGACCCGCAAATCTGCAGGGTTTATTTCAATCTCGATGGAGTCATCGATTTCGGGGTAGACGTAAACACTGGCAAAGGATGTGTGACGTCCGTTGGAGGAATCGAACGGGCTTTTGCGCACCAGTCGGTGTACACCGCTTTCCGTGCGCAGATAGCCGAATGCGTATTCGCCTTCGACCTTGATGGTTGCCGATTTGATGCCGGCTACGTCGCCATCTGACTCTTCCAGTACTTCGGTTTTGAAGTCCTTGCGTTCGCAATATCTGAGGTATTGGCGCAAGAGCATGGAAGCCCAGTCCTGGGCCTCGGTGCCGCCGGCGCCGGCCTGGATGTCGACAAAACAATTGAGGGGGTCGGCCGGGTTGGAGAACATGCGGCGAAACTCGAAGCCCTCGATGATCTTGCCAAAGCCGTCAGTATCTTCTTCAATGGCAAGCAGGGTCGCATCGTCATCGTCGGCACTGGCCAGTTCGAACAGTTCTTGTGTATCGCGGATATTTTGCTGCAGTTCATCCAGGACAAGGACGACATTTTCCAGCGTCTTTTTCTCCCGGCCCAGTTCCTGGGCTTTCTCGGGATTATTCCATACGTCCGGGTTTTCCAGTTCCAGGTTGACTACTTGCAGTCGTTCCGATTTGGATTCGACGTCAAAGATACCTCCGAAGCGCGTCCTCGCGCTCAGCGTAGTCTTCAAGACGGGCGGCGAGTTGGTTTTGACGTTCTGCTTCCATGCGTGTTATTCCCTTGCTGAGTAATTTTGCTTAACCCTTTATTTTAGCGCACCCGTGCGCCATGGCTGGCAGAATGCCGATATTCTGCTGCAAAACTTGCTCAGTATTCCTGCCGAACGCGTTCCCGGCCTCTAACGTGCGGGTTGCTGGCCGGATACATTGCCGAAGGCGCCCCCGACCGTGCCAACCACACCGTCGATATGTTGTCCGGGTGTGCCGGTTGTTGTGCAGGCGCTCAAAGCCAGAAGGGTAAACAGAAGGGCGCTGGTAAATTTCATAGGTGTTTTTCTGGGAAATAAAAAGGCAGCGTACCAAATTGCCGTCGGCTTGCCTTGTCGGGACGGTAAACGTTGTAACAAGAATACCCGAAAACCGCCCGTTTGATAGCGATCGTAATAAATGGCACGTCGCTGTGCTGCATCTAGAAGGCAGCGGGTTCGGCGTGGCGCACCATCAGTTGCACATTTACAACGCCATTCCAGGCATTGGGTGCAATTTCGTAGATAAGATCGGTGTATTCCGGCAAGGTCTCGGCATGATTGAACCAGATCGCATCGTATTGCTGGTTCATGCGTTCCAGGCGTAATTTAAGGTGTTTTTCCTTGAGCAGGCGCTGATTGAGCACCCTGAACGTGTCCCGGAAGAGCGGGGGAGGAAAACCGGCACCCCACACATGCTCGTGCAACATACCGGCCACTTCTGCTGTCGTAAAAAGGGGGTCCAGCGAGCCGTCGGTCTCGATCAACGGCTCAAAGCTGTCTTTGCCGCTGATGCGACGTACTGCCAGGTCAAAGGCCTCTTCGAATTCGGCAAAAGCCTCTTGCCGCAGCGTCAGGCCGGCGGCCATGGCATGGCCCCCGAATTTGAGGATCATGCCGGAATGGGTTTTGGAGACCAGATCCAGGACATCGCGCAAATGCACATCCGGTACTGATCGGCCTGAACCGCGCAGTTCGCCGGGATCGCCCGGGGCAAAGGCCAGGGTTGGTTTCCAGAATTTTTCCTTCAGCCGTGAGGCAACAATGCCCACCACGCCCTGATGCCAGTCCGGATGAAAAACACAGACAGTGGCATTGCGGGCTTTTTCAGGCGCTTCCAGGCTGACCAGGGCTTGTTCACTCATATCCTGTTCGATGGTGCGACGCCGATGGTTCATCGTATCCAGTTCGCGGGCCAGCGCCAGTGCTTCGGCCTCGTCGTCCGTCGTCAGGCAGCGGATCCCGATGCTCATGTCGGCCAGACGGCCGGCGGCATTGATTCGGGGGCCGATGCGAAAACCCAGGTCCAGTGCTGTTGCTTCACGGTTGTCGCAACTGGCAACCAGGAACAGGGCCTTAAGGCCAGGCTGCAACTGATTGTTCCGGATTTTTTTCAATCCCTGCGATACCAGCAGGCGATTGTTCGGATCCAGCCGCACCACATCGGCTACGGTTCCCAGCGCGACCAGATCGGCCAGCGCGTCAAGCCGGGGGCCCGCTTTGGCTTCAACCCAGCCACGGCGGCGGAATTCCGCGCGCAGCGCCAGCAAGACGTAAAAGATCACACCCACGCCGGCCAGGTTCTTGGAAGGAAATTGGCACCCAGGATGATTGGGGTTCACAATGGCGATGGCATCGGGCAGTGCATCCCCGGGCAGGTGGTGATCGGTGACCAGTACCTGCATGCCAAGGTCGTTGGCAGCCTGTACGCCTTCGATGCTGGCGATGCCATTGTCTACCGTGATCAGCATGTCCGGCTTACCGGCATGGTGCCGGCTGGCCAGCTCTACCACTGCGGGTGACAGGCCATAGCCGGTTTCGAATCGGTTGGGCACCAGAAAATCCACATCGGCGCCAAAGGCGCGCAAACCACGCAAGGCGACGGCGCACGCGGTGGCGCCATCACAGTCGTAGTCGGCAATGACCAGCAGTTTTTTTCTGGCGGCAATAGCATCGGCAAGAATGACCGCAGCCTTGTCTGCCTGATTGAGTTCAGACGGGTTGATCAGATCGGCCCAGGACAGGCGCGTTTGCTCGGACGAGGTCACGCCGCGCGCGGCCCACAGACGGGCCAGCAGCGTGTGAATGCCGCTTTCCTGCAATTGTTTTTCATAGTCCGGATTCACCAGACGGGCTGTGATTTTTACTGAGACCACCATTGCTTCCATTGCTTGCGTTGACCGGGCAGCCACTTGAGCAGCGCCGGTGTAGGTTCCAGGGTAAGCGTGATCCATCGGTCATCGCCGGTCAGGATCAGGCTGACTGGCATGGTAACAGGGTTGCCCCCAGATTGGGTTTTGAGGGCTGCCGCCAGTTCAAGTGTAAGTGTCTGCTCCACTGCCGGCAACAGCGCCAGCCAGTGCCCCCATTGGCGCTGGCGATGGGCCGCTTCCAGCTCGCGTATCACGATCGGTATTGTCGTTGACGGGGCTGTCAATTGTGCTGGGGTGGCGCCGCCAAACAGCCAGCCGCCATTGATGAGTGGCATCTGCCTGTCGCGCCGCACCTCATTCACAGGGTGATGATGCCACGCAATCTGCAGTTCACTGAGCAGGCGACGCAAGGGTTTGAATGCATCCTCCTGAGGCCAGACGTGTGCCAGATCAGCGCTGGCAATCAGCGTCGGGCTGAGTGACGGCAAATTGAAACCGTTCGGTACGGCCACTGTCCAGCCTTGCCGGGTGTGGCCAGTCAGGGTAAACGGGGTATCAGTGAATATATCAACTGCACTTTCATAAAGCGCCAGGCTTTCCTGCTCTGTCACCGCAATATCGCTCGCGGTCAGCATGTGTGCACCGCTGTTGCTCAGGCCAAAGTGTGCCAGCTGAAACAGCCAGACGGGTTCAGTGTTTTGCGCTTCTGGCACCAGAATGGGCGCCAGGGCGGCGCAGGGCGCCTGACCAGGCGCAGGCGCAAATTGATAATGCTGCACCAGCCAGGCTTCGTAAGGCGTGCAGCCGGTCTGGTCCGGATCGGCCGGATGGATATGTGGGGTGGCGTATTCGAACAGGCGTCGCAGCAGCGTTGCGGTTTTTTCCAAATGGACAGCAGTTTCGCCTGCCACCGAATGCGGGGGAAGCGCCCCGGAAATGATCAGTTCCATGCTGGACCTGCGCACATAATGAAAATCCTCATTCTATGCAGCGCCAGGAGTACTGGCGTATTGAGAAATATTGAAAATGAAATTGCTTGGGACATGGATTCGCATGAGGCGCCATTCATTGCCAGTACCTCGTATCCCGGTTCGGGATTCGTTTGCAGGGCGCTCTGATGGCTACAATTTAAGTGACCGATCAGGGATTATAACGGTTAAGTCACGGCAGCAAGCGTATCTGCGCCAGGACGGGGCCGGGCTTGCTCCTGGGTGCCGGTTATATCCGGTGTCGCGTTTGGACTGTAAACAACAGCGTGGCCTACGGGCGCGGGCAAGTACTGCCGCGTGCGGTCAGGCTCCGGACGACTAAAGTGAAGAGGCCTTAACAGTAAAGGTCCGTCGGGCGGGTATGGTCAGGCAGATCCGTTGGGTCAGTCTGGCTTGCATAGTCATTTTCCGGGCCGCATCAAGTCAGCCAGTGTGTTCATCCTGCGCGTGCTTGATATCCTGAATGATGCTATCTTCGATCAACCCGGCGTCTGAAGTGATGTTAACGCTGTATCCGTCGCCAACTGTTACCCATTTTCTGCGCTTGCCGCCTGGCCCCGTCATTTTGCAGGATACCTGGAAATTGTACTGGCTTTGCGCAGGAAGGCGGCTCTTGCTCGCACCCACTTCGTAGTAGCTGGTGACCGATATCCTGAGGTCTTTCGGGTCAACCTGGGCATCGCGACAGATTCGTTCCCGGGAAATCAGTTTCCAGATCTGTTCTTCGGTATTGTGCTTCGGGCGGAAAAAATAATTAAAAATGAGGAATGCGGCTATACCCGCAATAATTAATACACTATCGACACTCATTGGTTATCCTCATTCAAGTAAGTTAGGGATCTTACCTATCATTTGCCTTCTTGGGTGAGGTATTGGCCTTTTATGAAGAACCGTTTTTGCTTTTACAGGGTTTATGGCATTCATCCGGCCTCATAGGGGCATAATGGTTAGTCAATCATCAAAATGGATTCGACATGAACAGAAAAGCCATACAAATCTCAACATCACCGTTAAATGCAGGTGGCGTCGTGTTAATCACTGTGGCCAATGACGGTTCCATCTGGCAATCCAACAGGCAAAATACTTCTTCATCCAGTGATAAATGGTCCGAATGGACAAAGCTGCCGGATCTGCCGCAGGGGGACGTTGACGAAGCACTCAAAGAAGGATGACAACGTGCGCCACGCTATCTGTTCGGTCATGGTTTCATCGATCTGGACAAGGCGAGCTGAACGATCTGTGTTGCTGCACCATCATGGTGAGCGATTAAATTATACTCTTGCAGCCCATTGTGGTAGGTTCATGTTGCCAGGTAATATAAGCGGTCATCAAAAGCGCTCACCTGTTCCTGGTGCCCAGTGTCATTTGTGATGAGACTTAAAAAAAACGGGCAGGAGCGCTGATTCGGCGCGTAATGGATGATGGTGGTTTTTATACCGTCAGTCCACAATAAACAGTTTGACGCCGGTGCGCGTGAAGGAACGATGGGCTGCATCGCCAAAATCAGAGACCTGATAGCTCATGCCCGCTGTGAGTATGAATGTGCGTCCATCTTTCAATTGTGATTCCAGCGCGCCTTCCAGCACATATAGAATGTGCCCGCGATCGCACCAATGGTCTGCCAGATAACCGGGAGTATATTCGACCATACGCACGCGAATGTCGCCAATATTGAGCGTGCGCCATAATGCCTTGCCTTGCTCGCCCGGATGTTCGGTAGCCGGTATTTTTTTCCAATCGGTAACGGTAAAGGGCAGGGCAGGTATCTTCAAAGTAAACCTTTGCGCGAAAAGAGTTGTCTGCCTGCAATTATAGCCCGGCCGTTGCATTTTTTATCAAACAAATGTGACCAGGATGGACTCCATGCAACCTATCGCTGGCACCCTCTTTTTACTGGGTTCGGGCAGCCGCCAGCCCTTCAGAGACATACCCATGGGGCCAGGCTGTTAAACGAGTCACGCCCGACAGGTCTGCTCAAAAGCGCTAAAGCCCGCGGATGGCTAATGAAAATACTGATTGGCAATGTAACGCCGCACCCGCGACAAATTCAGAAAATCAATATCCTGTCGATGCCGTTGCCTTTCTACCAGTGCAATAAATTGTTCGGCTTCGTTGTCGCGCAATGTGCGACTGTCACCATTTTGATAACGAAACTTGACGCCGGGATGGCCGTATTCGTAAAGTACGCTTACAGACTCAATGTGGTTCATAGAGACCTCCAGATGAACTGATATAAGCGCGGCGGTACATTGTTGATTTTGGTCGCCGTCACTTATATGGGATCACCCATAGACTCATGATATTTATATGAGGTCACTGCAGGGATAATCAAGATCAGCACGGGCGGGGGATGATTTCGTTTCTGATTGGTCAACGGTACCCCGTCTGTTATTTACTCATCAGCAATTTGATTTGATTGTCAGAGCGCTGCACAGGTCGACTGAGCATTTGGCTGGGTAGTGATAGTAAAACCAATTGTTTGCGAAAAAATTAATCACAAGCGAAATAGGCGTTGAGATCACGGTGAACGCGCTTGCATGATTCGCATAGAAGGTTGTATACAAATGTAATAATTGTCACCCTGTTGCCATATTGGTATATGGAAATAGTCGGATCAATATAATCGGCATATTGCTAGCGGCGGGGTCTTGTTGCTTACCTTTCATGCCGGAAATTGCCCAATATCCTGATCCACCAGATTGACCAACGAGGACTAAAATCAGATGAAACTTCGCACCACCGTCACTACGCTGTCTTTGCTTATGGCAGCTGCATTTCCTTTATCTTCTTTTTCTCAGACTACGGCGCCGGACGCCAAGCAAAGTTCTCTGGCAAGCGGTCTGGTGTCCGATGGCGGCGTATCGGCAGAGCTGACTTCGGTCGTAAAAACGGGTAATCGCGTGACGGTCAAAGTGCGTTTCATGGAAACGGATCCGGAATCAAACAATATCAGTGTTCTGTATTCGCGTCTGGATAAATCAGCATACGAAAACGATTTTTACTTACTGGCTGGAGATAAAAAGTATCTCTTGTTGAAAGATTCCGCAGGCAAGCCGTTGGCTCCCGAGAAACTGGTATTGGCCGGAAAGGGGAAATTGCGCGGCATCTGGTACGGCACTTTTCCCGCACCCCCAGCAGGAGAGAGCCTGATGTTATTCCTGCCGAATATCGAACCGCTTGGCCCGTTCTCAATCACGGGTGAATGAACCAATGCAGCGCGGTTATTTTATCCGTATGGCGCGGTTATCCTGGATACTGCTGGCGTTGGGGCTGCCTGGCCTGACGATCGCGCAAGCTGCTTTCAATCCTGACCAGTACGTTCTGGACCTGGTGCCTCAGGTACTCGACTTGCAGGCCACTTCCTCGGATTTACAGGTCGCTTCATCTGATTTGAACGCGGCAACCAGTGACTTGTCCGAGAACGCGAAAAAGCTTATCGAAGCAAATGGCCACATCACCGTGCGTAAGGCCGATGGCGGCACCATTCTGTCGGTTGCCAGCGATATTCTGTTTGCATTCGATAGTGCGAATTTGTCACCAAAGGCTCAGGCAACATTGAAGGATATCAGCACCATCATCAATGACAGTCAGGTGAAGGTGGTCAAAGTGATAGGCCATACGGATGCCAAGGGGACAGATGCCTACAATCAGAAACTGTCCAAGGCCCGAGCTCAATCGGTGGCAGCATTTCTTGTCCGTGAAGGGGTGGCGCAATCGCGCATCAGGTCGCAGGGGCGTGGTGAAGCTGAACCCGTGGCCGAAAATGAAATCAACGGCAAGGATAATCCGCCAGGACGGGCGAAAAACCGGCGGGTTGAATTCGTTCTGCCCAAGTAGGCGTATTCCGTCCTGGGCCGGGGCGCCTGTTATGTCTGCTATTTTTTTGGCGATCTACCCCAGGATGTTCATTTGTTTTTATACGAATCACGCTGAACATCCTGCGGGTTTTTCGACCAGAAAATACGCCATGTACGCTATTTGTGCCATTACGTCGCCATGACAGGGATGGCGGATTTTTCTGCACAATATTTCAATAGTCATTTCTCAGGAGCCGAGAGGGCCGCGCATTTTTTTCCGAATGTTGCTGCCGTCGAACAAAGGGATGCTCGCGGACAAAGCGCGGCTTGGCCAGCATCACGGCGATCGCCGATTATTCGACATTACCTGATATAGACGTGCTGTAGCAGCGCGAAATAATAGTCCTGAGTGCGCTGGCCAGCGCTGTGAGCGGCGTTGCCGGGGGCTGAGTCTGTATTACAGGGTAACGGGTATCAGTATGGGGATTGCAAATAGAACGGAACAAAATACACTGAAATACAATCTTATGGAGGAGTCTGGCCTTGCCTGTCAGCCATAGGGGTTTTCAGATATCATCGGGGGCTTGATCTCTTTCAGTTGCGCCTGCCGTTGACGGCCAAAGCTACCGCTTAAGCGGTAAGCGCATGATAGATAAACGAAATTTTCTTTTAGTTCGGTTGTTCCATGCTGGAATGCTAATTTTTGTAAAGAACAATATACGTGAAAATACCTTTTGAATTATGGATTGGTGCCCGGTACGCCGGCCTGACACGCACGCGTGGTCGGGGCAGAAAAGGCGATCGGTTTGTCTCTTTTATCGCAGGCACCTCCATGGTCGGGATTGCACTGGGCGTTGCCGCGCTGATTATCGTGCTGTCGGTCATGAATGGTTTCCAGGTGGATGTGCGCGACCGCATGTTGTCGGTGCTGCCACATATCCAGTTGGTCGTTCCCAATGAAGATCCGGTTGCGGTCACGGATAACTGGCAGAAGCTGGCTGAGCAGGCCAAGCAGAATCCGCAAGTAGAGGGCGCCTCGGCGTTTGTCGCAGCCGGAGGCATGCTGGCGCGGGGCGATGTACTTAAAGGGGTGGAGATTCGCGGCATCGATCCGAAAAACGAAGGCAACGTTTCGGAGTTACCGCAGCAAATGATCAATGGCTCGCTCGACAGCCTTGAGCCTGGCAGTTTCAGATTGGTGATCGGCAGCAACCTGGCTCAATATATGGGGGTGACGGTCGGCGATACGCTGTTGCTCATGACACCCCAGGGCTCAATCAATCCGTCGGGCTTTTCGCCGCGCATGCGTCAGTTCACCGTATCAGGTATTTTCTCGTCTGGCCATTACGAATATGATTCCAACATGGCCTTTATCGCCGTCAAGGATGCGGCCGTGTTGTTTCGCGATGTCGGATCTGCCGGGGTTCGCCTGAAAATCCACGACATGATCAATGCCCCCGAAGTGGCATCGCAATTGACCAACTCACTGCCGCCAGGCGTCGTGGCGCGTGACTGGACCATGGATAACCGAACCTGGTTTGCAGCGGTCAAAACCGAAAAACGCATGATGTTCCTGATCCTTGTTTTGATTGTTGCGGTCGCTGCATTCAACCTGTTATCCTCGCTGGTGATGGCAGTCAAGGACAAGCAGTCGGACATTGCGATTTTGCGCACGCTGGGCGTCAGCCCTTTTCAGATCGGCAAGATCTTTCTGGTACAGGGCTCGCTGATCGGCATTATCGGAACCTTCCTGGGCGTGTTGTGCGGGTGCCTGGTTGCCTACAATATCGATGTTGTGATTCCTTTTATTGAGCGACTGTTTGGCATCCATTTCCTGGATCCGAGTATTTACTTTGTCAGTACGCTGCCATCGCACCCCGAAGTGGACGACATCAGCCTGATCGGTATCACCTCGCTGGTGCTGTCGTTGCTGGCCACTATTTATCCAAGCTGGCGGGCTTCCCGCCTGCAACCTGCAGAGGTGCTGCGTCATGATTAAGCCGGAAAATGTCTCCATGCCGCAGGGTTCCTATGCCCTGGAATCGCGCGATGTGGTCAAATACTATGAAGATGCCAATGCGCGCCTGGATATTCTGAAAGGTGTATCGCTGCAGGTTTCTGCGGGCGAAATGGTTGCCATTATCGGCGCATCAGGTTCGGGAAAAAGCACCTTGCTGCATATGCTGGGGTTGTTGGACAAACCGAGCTCAGGCCAGATTCTGATCAATGGACAGCAGACCCATGCGCTGCCTGAAAAGGCCATCAGCCGGATTCGTAATGAGAGCCTGGGCTTTGTCTATCAGTTCCATCATCTGCTCAATGAGTTCAATGCGCTGGATAATGTGGCCATGCCATTGATCGTGCGACGGATGGATCGCAAGCAGGCACGATCCCAGGCTGAGGCTGTACTTGAGCGTGTAGGTCTCAAAGAGCGGATCCATCATACGCCAGGACAATTGTCGGGCGGTGAGCGTCAACGTGTGGCATTGGCGCGGGCGCTGGTGACGCGACCTGTGTGCGTGCTGGCCGATGAACCTACGGGGAACCTGGATCGTGAAACGGCTGCCAGTATGTTTGCCTTGCTCAAGCAGATGAACACGGAATTCAGAACGGCGTTTGTCATTGTGACTCACGATGCCAAACTGGCGTCGCTGGCCGACCGGCAACTATTGATGGAACGGGGCGTATTGCAGGCAGCCTAATCGCGCACAATGCGCCGCCACGTCCTGCAACGCGAAGGAGAGGTCATGTTCATAGATACACATTGTCATCTCGACGCATCCGAATTTAATGACGATCGCAATGATGTTATTGCGCGTGCTGAACACGCCGGTGTCAGGCGGATCGTCATCCCCGCCATCGGGCGCCGCAATTTTTCCACGGTTCGGCAACTGGCTCACTCTTTTGCCGGTGGCTATTATGCGCTTGGCATTCATCCCTTATTTGTTGCGCATGCGGCGCACGAAGATCTGGATATCCTGACGCAGGAAGTAGAGCGGTCCCTGGCAGATCCGCGCTTTGTTGCCATCGGTGAAATTGGCCTGGATTTTTTCGTCAAGGAGATTGCCCAGGGGCCGCTGCGCGAACGTCAGGAGTACTTCTACCAGCAACAGCTCAGGCTGGCGCGCGAGTACGATTTGCCCGTGCTACTGCATGTGCGTCGTTCTCAGGATATTATTTTGAAATACCTGCGTCGCTACCCGGGCATCGGTGGTATTGCCCATGCTTTCAATGGCAGTGATCAGCAGGCTGATCATTTTGTTGGTCTGGGGTTTGCATTGGGCTTTGGTGGCGCAATGACGTTTACCCGCGCACATCAGATCCGTCGGCTGGCCTGCCGCGTTCCGCTGGCCAATATCGTGCTGGAAACCGACGCTCCGGATATTCCTCCGGCCTGGCTACGAGAGGATCACCCTCGCAATGCGCCTGAGCAGATTCCGGCCATCGCCCAGGTGCTGGCTCAATTGCGCAACCTGTCAGTCGATGAGATTGCCCAGGCTACCGGTGCAACCTCATCGCAGGTTCTGCCGCGATTGGCCACGCCCTGAGGTTTGAAAAAAGTGGGCCCGACCCATTTCGGGCCACAGCCGTACGCTGAATGCCGGGATGGCAAAGGCTGAACAGCTATCATGACAGTACGGACGGCACACAACCCATTCTTGTTGGCGCTGGTCGTATTGCCTGATTGATAAATCGGTCACGATCATCTTGCAGTGCCGGGCGGTCTGTTGAACAATGGCTGTAGCAAGATTATTGATTCTGACCCGGCCTTATGCATGCGCGCGCGACGCTGTCCGTTTTTCTCCCTTTTCTTTCTGTGTGTGCTACTGCTTTTTCGCCCGCGCGCGACACGTTAGCGGCGGGAGCTCCCGACCCCGTTGTGCAGCCCTGGCGTTTACCTGCATTTGTGTGGATTTGCAGCGTCGCGTTGGGCATTGCCATTGTGCAATGGTGCCCGCTACTGCCTTCGCCAGGTGTATTGATTCCGGTCTGGCTGGTCTGCCTGTGTACCTGGTGGCTGTCGAAGGCGTCATTGCAAGGGTCATCAAGTGGGGTCTGGGCGCAGCAAACCTTGCTATTGGAGCGGGAGCGGGTGCGCACAGCGAACCGGACAACAGGGCGCACCGCCAGGCATTGTACCGACAGATACCGCGATAGCAATACAGATACACGGGCATGCCGGTTCATGCCAAGCCTCATCCAGGTTGCATTGCCACTCAGTGTGCTGGGCCTGTGCCTGTTCAGCGGTATGTTGTATTCGGTCTGGCGGGCGCAATGGCGCCTGGCAGATAGCCTTGATCAGCGACTGGAAAATCGTCCGCTGTCGGTGCAGGTGCAAGTGACCGGGTTGCCGCGTGATCTGATCAACGGGTGGGCATTCGAGGCGCGTATCGTCGCTGGTGTGCTTGCGCAGCACGTGCCTGAACGGGTGCTGCTGCGCTGGTATACGGGCCCGCGCAGCGGGCCGTTTACACCACCGCAACGGCCGGCGGCTGGTTTGCCCGACCTGCGTCCCGGACAGATATGGCAAATGACGGTAAAGCTCAAACGCAATCATGCACTACGCAATTTTCATGGGTTCGATTACGATGCCTTCCTGTTTGCTGCGGGTTTGCGTGCCAGCGGCACGGTCATCGGTTCCGGGCGCCTGCTGCGTGATGAGGTCTGCAGCGCATGGAAACCCTGTATTGAACGGGCTCGGTTCGTCCTGCGCCGCGCCTTGAACCAGGTTTTGCAAGATAAGCGCTACGGTCCGGTGATCATCGCACTTGTCATGGGAGACCAGAACGGCATAAGCAACGAAGACTGGCAGATCTTCAATCTCACTGGCATCACACATCTGGTGTCGATCAGCGGCTCGCACATTACCATGCTCGCTGTCCTGGGTAGCCTGGGGGTGTTTCGGCTGTGGCGACGGCTGCGTCTGCAAGGCAAGCAACTGGCTGAACGCAGGCCGACCCAGATCGTGGCCGCCAGTGCGGGATTGCTGGTTGCTGCCACCTATTCAGTACTGGCAGGATGGGGCGTCCCGGCGCAACGCACCTTTATTATGCTGGCAATATTCTGGCTGTCGGTCGCAAGGCGCGTCCGTGTCAGAAGTACAACTTTGCTTACTCTGGCAGCCTTGAGCATACTGTTGCTGGATCCGTGGGCCGTGCTGTCTACCGGATTCTGCCTGTCGTTTGCTGCTATCGCCAGTCTCATGTTATGGGGATCCCGTAGCAGGCAACATGTCTCGGTACCGCCCGGTCTGGTGAACAGAGGTTTGCGGCGCTTGTGGGACGCCGCAAAAATGCAGCTATTCATGAGCGTCGCTCTGGCGCCGTTGCTCATAGGCCTGTTTCAACAATATGCTTTTGTGTCGCCGCTGGTCAATGCCTTTGCTATTCCGGTGATCGGTGGGTTGGTTACGCCGCTGGCGCTGCTGCTGGCCGTGTTGTGCGCGACCGGTTTGTGGCCATCAGTTGCCGCCTGGCTGGCCGATGGCGTGCATCGACTGCTTGAAACTGTGTTGGCTGGAGCACATGCGTTAGCTGGCATCGATTGGGCAGCGCGCGATTTTCCTGCCGTACCTGTCCACTGGATTGGTCTGGGTATGCTCGGACTGTTGGTGTTCGTTCTGCCCAAGGGCATTCCTGGGCGTGGGTTCGGTTTGATCCTGTTGATCCCGGTATTGTTTTTTCGGCCACCCCGGCCATTGGCGGGAGACTGGTTCATGACCGTGCTGGATGTCGGGCAGGGTGCTGCGGTGCTGGTCAGTACGCAGCGGCATCACCTGCTGTTTGATACGGGTCTGCGCAGCAGTGTCGATAATGATAGCGGCAACCTGGTTATTGTTCCTTATCTGCGGGCCACGGGTATTAAGGCGCTGGACGAGTTGATCATTTCCCATTCCGATCTTGACCATGTCGGCGGAGCGGGCAGTGTGCTGCAGCAGATGAATGTGAAGCACGCCTATGCCTCATTTGCACTTGATCATTACCTGGAACGCGAACAGGATGCCTTGCAGCGAAATCTGCTAGTGAAAAACCCGCAAGCGACCTTTGATTTTTGCCGGCGCGATGTAAGCTTTGAATACGACGGTGTTCAATTTCGTTTCTATCATCCTGCCGAAATCAAGGGGATACCCGCCAAGGCGGATAACGATCACAGTTGTGTTTTGCGGATACAGGGCAGGCATCATTCCGCGTTATTGACCGGCGATATCGGCGCTGCTGTTGAAGCCAGGTTGCTGCAGGCGCCATCGCCAATTCCCGCAACTGATGTGATCATGGCCCCGCACCACGGCTCTGCCGGTTCGTCGTCGATGGCGCTGGCTCAGGCTATGCAGCCGGCCCTTGCCTTTGCCCAGGCAGGGTATTTGAACCGTTATGGGCATCCGGCCAGCAATGTCGCGGCACGTTGGCGCGCTACCGCAAGGCTGTATCTGGATACGATTGACGCCGGTGCGATTCAGATCCGGTCCGGCGCCAATGGTTTATGGATAAATTGCGCGAGGGCATCGCGGCAACGTTATTGGGATGGCTTTTAGCTTATGATAATTACGCCCAGGCACGCCTATGTCGGCTCCAGCTATTTCTGTGGCGATGCGATTGAGCGCATGCGCTCACACCCCAGGATACGCTGTCTTGCATCCCGTTTAACGCTATGCCATTCAAGGAGTTTTTATGCAATCGCCCCGTTTGAATTTCGTCAACTGTATGAGTCCTGCCGGTATTCATCGCATGGCCTATCGGGAATGGGGTGATCCGGCCAACGGTCGGGTGCTGTTGTGCGTGCACGGGCTGTCGCGCAATGGCAATGACTTCGATGAGGTGGCCAGGGCCATGTCCAAGGAGTATCGTGTCGTCTGCCCGGATATCGCCGGACGCGGCGCATCCGATTTTCTGGTCAATCCTGCCAGCTACATTGTGCCTCAGTATGTATCGGACATGACTACGTTGTTGGCAAGATTGCAGCCGCAATCGCTCGACTGGCTGGGCACGTCCATGGGCGGCCTGATCGCATTGGCTTTTTCCGCGGTGGTTGGCGCCAAGCACGCGGCCATTGCTGCGGCGGGCAATAGTGCATTGCCCAAAACCACCGGCCTGTCCCTGGGAAAGCTGATCCTGAACGATGTCGGGCCGGCGATCGAGCTGGCCTCTATCGAGCGGATCGCCGGCTATGTCGGCGTTCCTCTGCAATTTGACTCCTTTGAGGCTGCGGTTAACCATATGAAAACCAATGCGGCCTCTTTCGGTCCGCTAAGTGATGCGCAATGGATAGCGTTTACCAAGGCGGCCATGGTGCAAAAAGGGCAGGTCTGGACCCAACACTATGACCTGGCGATTGCCCAGGCTTTTGCAGGCCTGAAAGATGAAAAGATGCTCAAAGCCGGTGAAGCCATGTTGTGGCGAGCCTTTGAGGCGTTGCAATGCCCAATTCTGCTGATACGGGGCGAGCGTTCCGATTTGTTAAGCAAAACGACAGCCGAACAAATGCAGGCGCGCAATAAGCAACTGCAAATGATCGAAATTGCCGAAACCGGTCATGCGCCTTCGTTATTGCCGCAGTCACAGGTGCAGGCCGTGCGCCGGTTCCTGCTGTCCTGAACCGGGGTAGGGGAAGCTTCGCGCCATAAAGCCGTTCAAAAGCTGTCTTTGCAGGACAGAGGGCGTAAAATGTCAGCAGGATGACCGCTTTTATACAGGCGTTTTGCAGGGCGCCTGTCTTGAACAGTCGTTCGCAACAATCCGGCTACAACCCGGTTCATATGGGTTGCCGGACAACATTGAACACCAATCAGCATTGCAGGAAGGGCCATGACAGATTCGCTCGCATTTAAGGCAGATTTACACTGCCACTCTACCGCATCGGACGGCGTATTGGCGCCTGCCGAGGTAGCTGCGCGCGCGCACGCCAATGGCGTGACCCTATGGAGCCTGACTGACCACGATGAAATCAGCGGGATTGCGCAAGCCAGACAAGCCGCTCAGTCGCTGGGCATGCAGTTTGTTTCTGGCATTGAAATTTCGGTGAGCTGGGCCGAACGTACCTTGCATGTGGTCGGACTCAATATTGATATTGAAAACACCCGGCTCAACCAGGGGCTTGAGCAGATTCGACGGGATCGCGAGATACGCGCCCATCAAATGGCAGACAAGCTGGCTGAGCTGGGAATTGCCGGATCTTATGACGGCGCCCTCAGTTATGCCGGTAACCCGAATTTGCTGAGCCGGACCCATTTTGCGCGCTATCTGGTTGAGCAGGGATATTGCAAAAGCATGCAGGACGTATTCGATCGCTATCTGGCTGATGGCAAACCCGCCTATGTGGCTGGGGAATGGGCCGGGCTGGATGAGGCGCTCGACTGGATTCATGCTGCCGGTGGCATTGCGGTCATTGCACACCCCGGTCGTTATAAATATTCACGCCGGGAGTTTACGACGCTGTTTCGTACGTTCAAGCTGATGGGGGGCAAGGGGATCGAAGTGGTCACCGGTTCACACACGCCCGATCAGTACCACCAGTACGCCAATGTGGCACGCCAGTATGGTTTTCTGGCGTCCTGCGGATCAGATTTTCATAGCCCCAAGGAAAGCCGCATGGACCTGGGCAGATTACCTCCCATGCCAAGCGACCTTGTTCCCGTATGGAAAGCATTCAACTGAAATTATGAATAAAGCATTTGTCAAGGAAAAGGAAGACGACGACGAGGACGATCAGAGTCCCGAGGCCGTTGCCCTGCCGCCAGGCACCCGCAATTACATGACGCGTGATGGCTATACTATGCTGCGCGATGAATTGACGCATCTGATGAATGAAGAGCGACCCGAAGTGGTTCAGATCGTTTCATGGGCCGCCTCAAACGGGGATCGCTCTGAAAACGGCGATTATCTCTACGGCAAGAAACGATTGCGCGAAATTGATCGCCGGATCCGTTTTCTGACCAAGCGGCTGGAGATGGCCGAGGTGGTGGATCCCGGCAAGCAGCCTGATCGCGACCGTGTGTTTTTTGGCGCTCAGGTGCTCTATTGCGATGAACTGGGCGAAGAGTTTCGCATCACCATTGTCGGCGTTGACGAAGCCGAACCCCTGCAGGGGAAAATCAGCTGGATTTCGCCGGTCGCCCGGGCATTGCTCAAGGCCCAGGAAGGCGACACGGTCACGTTGCGCACCCCTTCAGGCGTCAAGCAACTGGAAGTGCTGGAAATTATTTATCCTGATGAGTAAGTGAAAACTGTGCCTGGTCGTCCTGGGCCAGCTGTTTTTCCAGTATGGGCATGGCTTCGCGCAGTGCCGAGACCAGGGTATACGGTGGATTGACAACAAACATGGCGCTGCCATACAGCCCATAGCCGTTTTCCGGTGGCCTTTTTACCGCCAGGCGAACGTGCACCCAACTGGCGTCGCTGATCTTTTCCAGCTGTTTTTGCATATCGTGCACTTCTTTGCGCCGCACTAACGGGTACCAGACCGCAAAGCAGCCGGTCGCAAATTTCTTCAGACCTTCCCTGACGGCTGTCAGGGTATGACGGTAGTCGTTCTTGTCTTCGTAGGATGGATCAATCAGGATAATGCCGCGTCGAGGGGCGGGTGGCAATTGCGAGAGCAGGCCGGTAAACCCGTCTTTCTCAAAGACGCTGACCTGTCTTGCCACATCCCGCGATTGCATCTGTATATTTTCATCCAGATGCGTGATTTCAGTGGGATGCAGTTCGAACAGGCGCAGCCTGTCCGCAGGGCGCATCAACTGCAATGCGATCCATGGCGAACCAGGGTAGACGCTCAGGCCGCCCTGATCATTGAGCTGTCGTACATGGTCGATATAGTCCGCCAGCAGTGCAGGCAGCTGGGGCAGATGCCACAGCCGTTCGATACCGTCGCGAAACTCGGCGGTTTTCTCCGCCCAGGCATCGGTCAGATCATAGACGCCTGCACCGGCATGCGTATCAATAACCCAGTAGGGCGCGTCCTTGCGATTGTAATAGTCGAGAATATGCAACAGGACTGCATGTTTGAGCACGTCGGCATGATTGCCGGCGTGAAAGGCGTGACGATAACTGAACATGTGGCAATACTTTAATAGGCGCCGAGATCGGCAGGAATACGGACGAGTTCGTCCGTGAAAATGGCATCGCAGCCCCAGGCAAGTAGCTGTTTGGCCCGGCGGTAATCATTGACGGTATAGGCGCATACTTTGTAGCCTGCGGCGTGGATCCGCGCGATCGTTGGTTGGTCCAGATATTTCTGGTTCAGATTGATGGCATGGCAGCCCAGTGATTCGAGCGTGCTCTCAAAATCGTCGGGCAGGGTGTCGATCAGGAACGCCCTTGGCACATCGACAGCATCGCGTGCAAATGCAGCCAGCGCTTCGCGTGAAAAGGAGGAAACCAGCGGAGCGACGCCGCCATTTGCCCACAATTGCTTGACAGCCAGGGCCACTGCGGCGCCGGTTTGCGCTTCACGGCCAGGGCATGGTTTGATTTCGATATTGCACAGCAGACCGTTTTCCAGAATGAAGCGGGCAAACTGGCTGAAGGCCGGCAGTGGCTCACCGGCGTACCAGGCCGAATGCCAGCTTCCCATATCCAGCTGGCTTAGCGCTTTGAATGGCATGCCGGCTGCAGCGCCCGTGCCGTCAGAGGTGCGATCCACCGTGTCGTCGTGCAGCACGACCAATACGTCGTCGCCGCTGAGCTTGACGTCAAACTCCGACATGATAAAGCCATGGTCGTAGCCGCAGCGCAGGCCCGCAAGCGTGTTTTCAGGGGCAATGCAGCCGCCGCCACGATGTGCGATAACAGCGGGATACGGCCAGGATACAGGGGATTTCGAAGGCATACAGGCACCAGGGGTCGTGAAATAAGGGCAATAGCAGGCATTGTCGCACGCCGGCTGGCGCAGCGCACGTTGCCGCCGCATGCCAGCCAATTGCCTGAATTGATGCTAAAGTTTTATTTTAATTGAAAAAACGCTTAAAATAAGCGGTTATTCTGAATCGCTTTGCCAACAGGCGGCTTTTCGCTTTCGCATCAGACATTCATTTTGGTCGGGAACACAATGCTAGAATCCTTTCGCACGCATAAACGTTTATTACTTGTTGTACTGTTCGTTCTGGTCGTGCCTTCTTTCGTCTTTTTAGGTGTTGCCGACTACCAGTCGTTTACCAATAATGACGTGAAACTGGCTTCGGTCCGGAAAAACGACATTACCCAGGCGCAGTTTGACCAGTCCTGGCGTGAGCGTCTGAACCAGTTGCGCGAGCAAAATGGCAGCAATTTCAACATCAATGCCGTCGATACCCCGGCCAATCGTCAGGCCTGGCTAGACCAGTTGGTGGACAATCAGGTGCTGCAGCAGGAAATGCTGGACCAGCATTTCAATGCGACAGACAATATGGTGCGCCAGGCCATTGCCAGCACGCCCGATTTTCAGGACAACGGCAAGTATTCGTTTCAGAAGTACAGCCAGTTTCTGGCCGAGCGCAATATCCGTGACGTCGATTATGAGCAGTATGTGCGCCAGAGCCTGGCATTTGCGCAGTTGCTCGAGCCGGTTGCCAGCACGGTGAGCATTCCGGTGCAAACGGCCGCGCTGCTGCAGACGGCCATGACGCAGGAACGTACCGTCCGGCTCAAAACCTTTGAGGCAGCGGCCTATGAGCAATCGGTGCAGGTCAGTGACCAGGAAATTGCCGATTGGTACGAAAAGAACAAGCAATCACTGCAGGTGCCTGCGTATGTCAATGTGGACTATGTCGTCCTGAACCAGGATGCGGCTCTCAAAACCGTAGGCGAGATTTCCGACGCCGATATTGAAAGCTATTACAAGGCTAATATCGCCAAGTACACCAAAAAAGAGCGACGCCAGATCAACCATATCCAGATCCAGATTCCTGCCGGCGCTGATGAAGCGGCACAGAAAGCGGCCCAGGACAAGGCAATTGAAGTGGCGGAAAAGGCCAAACAGAATCCTGACGCCTTTGCTGAACTGGCGAAAACCTATTCGGACGATGCCGGTTCAAAAAATCAGGGTGGCAGCCTGGGTACCCTGGCCAAAGGCGATATAGCGCCTCTTGATGATGCCGCTTTTGGTCCGCAGGCTCCCGGCATTACTGATCCGGTCAAAATCGACAACGCCTGGCATGTGCTGCAGATTGCTAAAATCGAGCCAGGTCAGGTTGAACCGCTGGCGCAACTGAAGGAAAGCCTGAAAAAGGAAATTGCGTTGCAGCAGGCATCTGAAAAATTTGCCGACTTATCGACCAAATTGACCCAGTTGTCCAGCACTGAACGCGATTCTCTGCAACCGCTGGCCGATGCCCTTGCGCTGGACATTCGCCATGTCGGTGGTGTCAGTCAGACGGCTTTGCTGCCAAAAGAACAGGTGGGCGATAATGCCGCGATGGGCAGCAAGGATGCCGCCTATTTTGAATCCGGCCGGGTTCGGGAAACGCTGTTTTCCGATGAAGTGCTCAAGCAGAAAAAGAATTCCGGGGTGATCGAGATTTCCCCATCCGAGTTGATGGTTGTGCGTGTGGCCAAGGACGTTCCGGCCGCGGTTCCTGCGCTGGACGACGTCCGTGAGACCGTTCTTAATCGCATTCGCGATGAAAAAGGGAAACAGCAGGCTGGTGAAGACGGTGTAGCGGAACTGGCTATGCTTAAGGAAAAAGGACCGGGTGAGCTGACCGGCTTTGGCAAGGAAACCACCATCAGCCGCCTGACGCAGTCACAGTTGCCACCGGCCATGCTCAATGCCATCATGAGCGCACCTGCCGATAATCTGCCTGCCTTTGTCGGCTTTGAGCTGCCTAATGGCTATGCCATTGCCCAGATCGAGAAAGTGACCGAACCCACTGCCGAGGCCCGCAATATGTTTGACCAGTATCTGCGTCAGGCCATGATCGCCGGGACCGGGGCACAAGTTGCCCAGAGCGTGACCCGACTGATTCGCCAGACGCATGACGTCAAAGTGTATCCCGATGCCGAGAAAGTGGTTAACGACGCTGCCGGTAATCAGTAAGCGCTTTTTCCAGAACAGGCCAAACCGTCTGGGCCATCAGCGGCTGGGCCTGTTCGGCGGGGTGAATGCCATCATCCTGGTACATATCCCGTTGCAGGGCAAATGAGGCAAATAGAAAGGGCACCAGATAGGTGTCCTTTTCTTTTGCCAGCGTACCAAACATCTGCTGGAACTGATGGGCGTAATCGGGCCCGAAGTTGGGCGGAATCTGCATGCCGATCAATACCACTTCGGCCTTGACGGCCTTGGCGCTCTCGATCATGGCTTGCAGATTGTCTCGGCTTGCTTCAAGCGAGAGGCCGCGCAACGCGTCATTGGCGCCCAGTTCCAGTATCATGATGGCAGGCTGATGTTTTTTCAGCAGGGCAGGCAGGCGACTGCGTCCTCCTGCAGTGGTGTCGCCACTGATACTGGCATTGAGCAGTTGCGCATCGCCCAGCGCCTCTTTTTTATTCTCCGCCAGCCACTGTACCCAGCCGGCACCGCGTCTGATACCATATTCGGCAGACAGGCTGTCACCCACGACCAGAATGACCGGTGCGTTGGCCGATACCGGTTTTTCCTGGGCTTTGGCCGCTTGCGGCCAGACGAACACCCACAGGCTTATCAGAATGGACAGAACACGAATCATGGACGCAGATGTTGTCATTGAAGTTTCTCATTTGAAAAAACACGTTGCCGAGGCAACTGGTACGCTGGACATTTTAGATGATATTTCCTTTGGGCTCGAACGCAGTGCGACATTAGCCATTACAGGCAGTTCCGGATCAGGAAAATCGACGTTGCTGGGTATTCTGGCTGGCCTGGATACGCCGTCCTCAGGACAGGTGCGGTTGATGGGCAAAAATATTTTTGAGATGGATGAAGATGCCCGCGCTGTGCTGCGGGCTCAGAATATCGGTTTTGTATTTCAGTCTTTCCAGCTGCTGCCAAACCTGACTGCGCTGGAAAACGTCATGCTGCCGCTGGAATTGCAGGGGCAGCCGGCGCGGGACGCCGCCCAGCAGATGCTGGAGCGGGTCGGACTGGCCTCACGAATGCATCATTATCCCAAAACATTGTCCGGGGGAGAAAAGCAACGGGTGGCCTTGGCCCGGGCTTTCGTGGTGAGCCCGGCAATCCTGTTCGCTGATGAGCCAACGGGTAGCCTGGATACGGAAACCGGTCAGCGCATTGCGGATCTGATGTTTGAGATGAATCGGGAAAAAGCCGCCACATTGGTACTGGTAACCCATGACCAGAAGCTGGCTGCGCGCTGTGATCAGAAAATTACGCTGATCTCTGGCCGCCTGGCCGCTACAGTACCGGATCCTGATTTGGTCTGACTTTGAGCCGCGCCACTTTCTGCACTTGCGATACGTGGCGGACCATGCGAAATACCCGCGCCAGATGCTTGCGATCATGGACCTGGATTGTCAGGTGCACCACGGCCAGATTCTGAGCATCCTCATTCATGGACATCGTCAGGATATTGGAGTCAGCCGCAGAGATCTGCGCGGCAATACGGCCCAGCACCCCTTTTTCATTACGGATAACAATTTCCATGCGCACGGGCAGGTGTGAAGCGGTTTCCTCATCCCAATACACCTGCACCCAACGGTCGGGTTCCCGGGAGCGCAGGCGCATCGCGGTCGGGCAGTCATCGGTATGAACGACGAGCCCGTGCCCCGGGCGGATCAGTGCGACCAGGCTGTCACCGGGAATAGGGCTGCAGCAGCCCGAGAGCTGGACGGCCTGACCTTCGTTGCCCTGAATGAAGATCATCCCTGCGTGAGCAATGGACACTTCGTCAATGACTGCGGCACTGGTGGCGAGCATGGCATTCTCGACTGCGAAGCGGCGTGCGACCACGGCAGCCAGTCTGCGGCCCAGGCCAATGTCGGCCAGAATCTCTTCGCGTGAGGAGGCGCCCGAACTGCGCGCCAGTTTTTCCCACTCGGCATTATCGGCATCGGGCAGGGGAATGTTCAGTTCCTGCAGTGCCTGTTTGAGCATTTTCTCGCCAAAATGAATGGAATCTTCATATTTGACGGTTTTGAGGAAATGACGGATTTCGGAGCGCGCCTTGCCAGTGCGTACATGGTTGAGCCACTGTACGTTGGGTTCCGAAGCCGGCGAGGTAACAATTTCGATGGTATCGCCGCTTTTTATTTCGGTTTTCAAAGGGACAAATTCGCCATTGATTTTTGCCGCGACTGCCTGATTGCCAATATCGGTATGAATGCCGTAGGCAAAATCAATCGGCGTTGCACCGCGCGGCAGCGAGACGATTTTTCCTTTCGGTGTCAGCACATAGACCGCGTCGGGGAACAGATCGACCTTGACGTGTTCAAGAAACTCGCCAGAATCGCCGGTCTGGCTCTGGATGTCCAGCAACGATTGCAGCCAGCGGTGGGTCTGTTTCTGCAGATCGTTCAGCGAGATATCGTCTTCCTTGTACATCCAATGCGAGGCGACGCCTTTTTCGGCAATGTGATCCATGTCCCGCGTACGAATCTGAAATTCGATGGGCGTGCCATAGGGGCCGACCAGCGTAGTATGCAGGGACTGATAGCCGTTGATTTTGGGAATGGCGATGTAGTCCTTGAATTTGCCTGGCACCGGTCGGTACAGCTGGTGGATGGTGCCCAGCGTCAGATAACATTCCTGCAGGGTATGCACAATGATTCGAAAACCATAGATGTCCAGCACTTCGGAGAAGGATTTCTTCTGCTCGCGCATCTTGTTGTAGATGCTGAACAGCGACTTTTCCCGGCCGCTGATTTCCGCTTCGATGCCATTGGCTGGCATGGCAGAAGTAATATTTTCGGCAATACGGGTGAGCACTTCGCGACGATTGCCGCGTGCGGCCAGGACGGCCTTTTTCAGTACGTTGTAGCGATTCGGGTTACTGGCTTCAAAGCACAGGTCCTGTAACTCCCGCACCAGTGCATTTAAGCCCAGCCGGTGTGCAATGGGCGCATAGATTTCCAGCGTCTCGTTAGCCACTCGTCGGCGTTTTTCCGCGCCGACCGCGTCCAGCGTGCGCATATTATGCAGTCGGTCGGCCAGTTTGATCAGAATGACGCGAACGTCTTTAGCCATGGCCAGCAGCATTTTCCGAAAGCTTTCCGCCTGCTGTTCGGCCTTGGTGGCAAAATTGAGTTTTTCCAGCTTGGTCAGGCCGTCCACCAGGTTGGCCACGTCCGGATTGAATTTTTCGGCAAGCTCTGCCTTGGATACGTTCTGGTCTTCGATAACGTCATGCAGCAGCGCAGCCATCAGGGCGTTGGAGTCCAGCTTCCAGCCGGCGCAGATTTCGGTAACCGCAATCGGGTGGGTAATGTAGGGTGCGCCAGATGATCGGAACTGGCCCAGATGCGCCTGATCGGCAAAGCGGTAGGCTTCCCGTACCTTATCGATTTCCTTGCTGTCCATATAGGTGGACAGCATTTCGGTTAAATGGGCCAGTGATGCAATGGCCGGTTCGTGGCGTGCGGCGCTATTGGGGACGGCCTGCGGGGGAATGCGTTGCTCGTCGTCCTGCAGTATTGATGCGTTTGCAATAGAGGTGGCAGCCTGCGCAGACTGCCGGTGGCTGTTACGATTTCGTCGACGGAAAGGGGACCCGGCACGCAGCGCGTGCAACAGCGAGGAAGATGCGTCCTTGAGTCCCATATGACCTGCCTGTGCCCGACAATCAGGTAGGCACTTTACGCAGCATTTCCGCTCCGGTCAGACCTTTGGCAATTTCACGCAGCGCGATCACGGTCGGTTTGTCCTTGTCCGGATCGACGCGTGGTTCATGGCCCTGAGCCAGTTCGCGGGCGCGGTAGGTCGCCGCCAGCGTCAGATTGAAGCGGTTTGGGATGTGCATCATGCAATCATCGATAGTAATACGAGCCATGGTGTTGTCCTTAGCGGGTAAGCAAAAAAGTAAAAGTCAAATTACCGAACGGAATCGGAAATTCCGAGCTGGGAGAAGAGTTGGGCATGCCGGGCGGCCTGGGACTGGTATCGGAGCCTTGCGGCTGCAACGATTTTCTGTAATTCATTCAGGGCAGTGGCAAAATCTTCATTGATAATAACATATTCGCACTCCGGAGCGTGCGCGATCTCGCTTCCTGCAGCCAGTATCCGGCGGGTGATGACGCTGGCCGAATCCTGACCTCGCTGGGTCAGCCGGGTTTCGAGCACCTCAATGGACGGTGGCAGGATGAAAACACCCGTTACGCCCGGGAAATGCTGCCGAACCTGGCGCGCGCCTTGCCAGTCGATTTCCAGGAGAATGTCCTTGCCCTGAGCAATGGCTTTTTCTATGGGTGGTCTGGGCGTGCCGTAAAAATTACCATGGACTTCAGCCCATTCGAGCAATTGGTCGGTCTCGCGCAATTGCAGAAAGTCTTGCTTGGTGGTGAAATAATATTCGCGGCCTTCCTGCTCACCAGGGCGCGGATCGCGCGTGGTGCATGAAATGGACAGGGAAATGTTGTCGTCCTGCGCGAGCAGCGCATTGACCAGGCTTGATTTGCCCGCACCGCTGGGTGCGATAATCATGAAGACATTACCGGGAAATTTAAGCATAATGATGACGGTGGCGGCAAAAGAAAATCATAGCAAAAAAACCAGCACTTTTCGGCAATTGCCTGAACCGGTGCGTTTTTTGTCATGTTCTGAAGTGGCCGGATCGATTGGTGCGCACGTTTCAAATTGAGTGCAGTACGAAACAGCATGAAAAAACCAGGCGCTGCGTGCCTGCAGGAATTATTTCAAACCTGATAGCATAGCGGTTCCGTTTCCAAAGGAGTAACAAGAATGAATACACCCCCCCTTAAAGTCGCCGTGGTCACAGGAGCAGGATCCGGCATCGGGCGCGCGGTGGCGCTTGAACTGCTGGGCACCGGCTACGCCGTTGTGCTGGCCGGCAGGCGCGCCGATGCCCTGGAGAAGACCCGCACTGCGGCCGGGGCCGATGCAACCCGCGCACTGGTAGTGCCGACCGATGTGACCAGCGAGCAGGAAGTGCGCCGGCTGTTCGATACCGCTCAGCGCGAGTACGGGCGCGTTGATGCGCTTTTTAACAATGCGGGGCGGGGTGGTACGCCGGTTCCTGTTGATGAGTTCTCGGTTCAGGAGTGGCGTGACATTGTTGATGTGAATCTGACCGGTATGTTCCTGTGTGCACAGGCAGCGTTCCGTGTCATGCGACAGCAGGATCCCCAGGGGGGGCGTATTATTAACAATGGTTCTATTTCGGCCCATGCGCCGCGGCCCATGAGCATTGCTTATACCGCCACAAAACACGCCGTGACCGGGCTGACCAAATCGCTGTCCCTTGATGGACGAGCTTACAATATTGCTTGCGGCCAGGTGGACATTGGCAACGCCGGTACCGACATGACGCAGCGCATGCAAAAGGGCATCATCCAGGCAAATGGCGAGACGCGTGTGGAGCCGGTCATGGACGTGGCGCACGTGGCTCAGACTGTGCGCGCCATGTGTGATTTCCCATTGGAAACCAACGTGCAGTTTGTGACTATCATGGCCACCAAGATGCCTTATGTCGGACGTGGCTGATTTGCGCCTGACGCAAGCGGCAGCGCGGGGCAATGGCTTGCCCCGGCGTACAACGCCGCAGCCTTATATACAACGCTGATCTTAACTAGCAGGGAGCAGGGCATGACCATTCAGAAAATCAAACCGCGTATCGCCGATGTTGGCGGCATCCCCGTTGCCCGTGCGCTGCCAAACCGTGAACGACGCACAATCGGATCCTGGTGTTTTCTGGATCATGCCGGCCCGGCCCGCTTTGAAGAAGGTAATCCGGGCATGCAGGTGGGCGAACATCCGCATATCAATCTGCAAACCTTTACCTGGATGCTTGAAGGGGAAGTGCTGCACAAGGACAGTCTGGGCAACGAGCAATTGATTCGCCGCAAGCAGGTCAATCTGATGACTGCCGGCCATGGCATCGCGCATACCGAACAAACGCCGCCAGGCATCAACGTGCTGCATGCGGTGCAGTTGTGGATTGCCTTGCCCCAGTCCGAGACGCCCATTGCCCCGGCCTTCGAGCATTATCCCCAATTGCCGGAGTGGATGCAGGCCAATACGCGATTCACTTTGCTGACGGGCGAATTTGCGGGCCGGCGCGCACCTACCCGCCAGTTCACGCCCTTGGTCTGTGTTGACATTGAGGCGCTGGGGCCGGACAGCATCGAGCTGACACTGAATCCTGAATTCGAATACGGGCTGTTCCTGATCACCGGTGCCCCGGCCAGTATCAACGATGAGCTGTTTGAATTGGATGAGGTGGCTTTTCTGGGTATGGGTAAAAATACAGTGCGCATCAATACGACGGCCGAGTCACGTCTATTGCTGCTAGGCGGCACACCGATTGATGTTCCGGATTTTCAGATTTGGTGGAATTTCGTCGGCTCGCGCAACGACATTATTCAGGCGCAAAAGGACTGGAACGCCCATGACCCGCGATTCGGAAAGGTGGATACGCAGATGAAACGCTTGACGCCGCCCGATTTGCCCTGGGTAGAGAAGGCGCAGCCAGCGTCTTGAGCAGGCGAGCCGCAGTTGTCTGCTTGCGGCAGGCGCTGCTTATTCGATATTCTGTGCCTGTTCACGCAACTGCTCAATAAGCAGCTTCAGGTCAATAACCGATTGCGTGACCTCCAGCGAACTTGACTTGGAACCCAGGGTGTTGACTTCCCGGTTCATTTCCTGGAAGAGAAAATCCAGGCGTTTTCCCAGGCTGAGCGCCTTGGCTCCAGATTTAGAGTCGGATTTTCCTGACGAGAGAATGACCCGAAGTTCGGTCAGATGGGAGTCCAGCCGCGTGAGTTCTTCTGCCACATCAATGCGCAGGGAAAACAGGGATGATTCTGCGGCAATACGTGCGGAAAGCTCGGCGCCGCTGATTTGCTCAAAGCCATTGGGGCAGGCGGCATTGAGGGTGTCGGTCAGTTTTCCGGCCAGTTTCTTGCGGTATTCCTCAAGAATCCCGGGCAGTCGCTGCTCGATGGTGCCGATTACTTTTTTCATTTCTTCGGCAGCCTCGAGCATTGCCGTGGCCAGACGCTGACCTTCCCTGGCACGAGCAAGAATCAGCTCTTTCAGAGCGCTGCGTCCCGCCTGCATGCATTGGTTCAGCCACATGGCCGGCGAGTCGTCCTCGTTGTACTCGTTGGGGGCAGGCCAGTGCAGCAGATCCGTCATGCCTGGCGCAGCCAGATCGGGAATAATTTTGCGCGCAGCCTGATAGCGTTCGTTAATCAGCGCCAACTGGTCGGCCTCGAAGGCGCGCTGCTGCAGGCTGCCGGATCGGGCAAAAGAGACGCGTACTTCCAGTTTGCCGCGCTTCAGATGGCTGCCAAGCAACTCTCTGAGCGCGGTTTCCGCATGACGCAGTTCATCGGGAATCCTGAAGGTCAGATCAAGGTAGCGGCTATTGACGCCCTTGAGTTCTACGCTTACGCTGCCAAGCAGAAATTCGGAACGGGCACTACCGAAAGCCGTCATGCTGTGGATCATATGTTGTCCGCTATTATTAAGATTAGATGTCCAGGGTAATGCGTCTTTCCAGCAGATTCAAAAAAGCGACTGGATGACTGATCCGATTATAAGTGATGCAAATGACCATTTTATGCGCACGGCGCACTACAATGTAACTATTGATAATCGATGAGGATATTATGCCCAGCGCAGATCTCAACCTAAACTTTGCTCGTCCCTCGGGTCGGGAACACGATATGATTCGGCCGCTTTCAGTTACACGGCGTTACACCAACTATGCGGAAGGGTCCGTACTGATCGAAGCTGGCAATACCCGCGTACTATGCAATGCCAGTGTCATCGAGAGCGTACCGCCTTTTTTGCGCGGCAAAGGCCAGGGCTGGGTAACGGCAGAATACGGCATGTTGCCGCGTTCAACCCATACCCGTTCCGATCGTGAGGCCGCGCGCGGCAAACAGAACGGGCGTACGCAGGAAATTCAGCGTTTGATCGGGCGCAGCTTGCGCGCGGTCATTGATATGCAAAAGCTGGGCGAGCGCACCATTCAGATTGACTGCGATGTTATCCAGGCCGATGGTGGGACCCGTTGCGCCAGCATTACCGGCGCCTGGATCGCCATGGCCGACGCGGTCAGCCAGTTGCTCAAAGATGGGCAACTGGCCGCCAATCCGCTCAGAGACAGGGTAGCTGCAATTTCAGTCGGCATGTACAAGGGACATGCCGTTCTGGATCTGGATTACGAAGAAGATTCTGCCTGCGATGCCGATATGAATGTGGTCATGACCGGTTCGGGCCAGTTTGTGGAAGTGCAGGGTACGGCCGAGGGCCAGGTATTCAGCCGCCAGGATCTGGACAGTTTGCTGGCGCTGGCTGAATCGGGGATTGCCCGGTTGTTGCGCGAGCAACAGTCGGCGTGGCCGGCGTAGCATCGCAACGGGTCGCCGTGGTGCGTTGAGTCAATCGCGGTACTGGCAGCGGCGTGGCGCTGCTGCGGTGCGCCCCTGTATGTCGACTGTGATATCTGTCTGCATCTGGTGAAAATGCCGTTTGTGATTCGCGCTGGGTGACTTGCGCTGGGTGATTTGTGATTCTGCGCCGTGCTTTGCAATTGCTGGGCCGGATGGATGTCTATCGGATGGTGCGCATTGCGCGATGACCGTTTGTCGGCATCGGTCCAGCAGTGGGCGCGCCTGAGTCGCGTTGACGCAGCGCGTCTTCGTAGATTGTTATTATTAAATATAGAGTGTGAATATATGGATGTAGTACTGGCTTCCGGAAATAAGGGAAAGTTGCGCGAGTTCAGTGCGCTGTTTGCGCCGTTGGGCATGCGTCTTATTCCGCAGCAGCAATTGAATGTGTCGGAGGCGCCCGAGCCTTTTCATACTTTTGTCGAAAATGCGCTGGGCAAGGCGCGCCATGCCAGTGGGCAAACCGGTTTGCCGGCGCTGGCCGACGATTCCGGCCTGTCGGTCCAGGCCCTGGGTGGTGCACCCGGCGTGCTATCGGCGCGGTATGCCACGCTGTTCGGCGAAGAAAAATCAGATGCGGCCAACAACCGTCGCCTTTTGCTGGAGCTGCAAGATCATGAAAACCGCCGGGCTTCCTATATAGCCGTGCTGGTTTTCGTTCGATCCGAAAATGATCCCTGTCCTGTCATCGCCCAGGGCACCTGGCGTGGTGAAATCGCCCTGCAGGCTGCGGGTGACAACGGGTTCGGCTATGATCCCTATTTTTATATTCCCGAGTTGGGGAAAACCGCTGCTCAGCTTGATCCGCAGGTCAAGAACAGTGTGAGTCATCGCGCCATGGCGCTCAAGCGTTTGCTGGCGGACCTGGGTGCCGCGTGATCGAAAATATCGTTCCTCTGCAGCGGCTGAAGCCGACAATCAACTTTAACATCAGCCTGCCGCCCTTGTCTTTGTATATTCATGTGCCGTGGTGTGTGCGCAAGTGTCCGTATTGCGATTTCAACTCCCATGAGAAAAAACAGGACATTCCCGAAGCGCATTTTCTGGCGGCACTGCGTCGCGACCTGGAAGAGACGTTGCCATTGGTGTGGGGCCGTCCGGTTTATACTGTATTTATCGGCGGCGGCACGCCCAGTCTCTTGTCTGGGGAAGCGATCGAACAGATGCTGGCCATGGTGCGATCGTATCTGCCACTGGCGCCATCTGCAGAAATTACCATGGAAGCCAATCCCGGTACGGCCGAGGCGGACCGCTTCGCGCAGTATGCGGCAGCAGGTGTCAACCGCTTTTCCCTGGGCGTGCAAAGTTTTGATGACAACGCGCTACAGCAGCTAGGTCGTATTCACAATGCCCGCCAGGCCGAAAAAGCCATTGAGCTGGCCATGAACGCAGTGTCCCAGGTCAATATCGATCTGATGTATGCATTGCCCGGGCAGACGGTCGCCAAAGCCCGCGCCGATGTGCAGCGGGCGCTGGCCTTTGGCACCCAGCACCTGTCGCTCTATCATCTGACCATGGAGCCGAACACGGTCTTTGCCAAATACCCGCCAAAAGACCTGCCTGATGAAGATAGCGCTGCCGATATCCAGGATATGCTTTTTGAGCAGACCCGGGATGCCGGTTTCGAGCATTATGAGATTTCAGCCTACGCTCGTCCGGGTTGCCGTGCACGCCACAATCTCAATTACTGGGAGTTTGGCGACTATATCGGTATCGGACCCGGCGCACATGGCAAGCTGTCGTTTCAGGACCGCATTATCCGTAGGGCCAATGTCAAGAACCCGCAGACCTGGATGGATCGCGCGCTTGAGGCAGACGGCGCTGGCAGGATCATGCGGGAGCAGACCCTGGCGGTGGCAGAGTTGCCCTTTGAGTTCATGCTCAATGCGCTGCGACTGGTTCAGGGGGTGCCGGCGACGCTATTTGAAGAGCGAACCAGCCTTTCATTGCTGGCTGTGGCCCCGCTCATTCGCAAGGCGGTTGAGCGCGGGCTGCTTGAACCCGATCCGATGACCATACGACCCACCGAGCGCGGCCAGGCATTCCTGAACGATCTGCAGGCGATGTTTCTGCCCGAAAAGAAGGCATCCTGAAGTCCTGTTCCTCGCGCTCGCATAACGGCGCTTGTATCTTTACTGCCGGCTGCATATGTATGGCATTGGTGCGTTTTTGCCACAAGGCACCAATTAAGTGCATATGGAATAATTTCAAGCACTAAAATAGTGCAAATAAATCACGAATCTGCCACGGATCCGGTCATCAAAAGCTGGCATGATACTTGCTTTTAACTACGGCATACGGCCGGCTCAGGCCCTGTCATTAGACATTACTCATGGAGATAGTATGACAACCCCTCAAGACGTTCTAAAGCTGATCGGTGATCGCGAAGTGACTTTTGTCGATTTCCGGTTTACGGACACGGTCGGTAAAGAACACCATATGACCATTCCATCCAAACTGCTGGACGAAGACAAATTCGAGTCCGGCCAGGCTTTTGATGGTTCGTCCATTGCCGGCTGGAAAGGCATTGAGGCTTCCGATATGCTGCTGATTCCCGATGCCAAATCTGCGCGTCTGGATCCATTCCGTGAAGAACCCACATTGATCATGACCTGCGACGTGGTTGAACCGTCTGATCTGAAAGGATACGACCGCGATCCGCGTTCTTTGGCCAAGCGTGCCGAAGCCTACCTGAAATCCAGTGGCCTGGGTGACACCGCTTACTTCGGTCCTGAGCCGGAATTCTTTGTCTTTGATGGCATCACCTGGACCGACGATATGTCCGGCTGCTCGTTCAAAATCAAATCTGACGAAGCTCCATGGTCATCAGGCACTGAGTCGGAGTCTGGCAACCTGGGCCACCGTCCACGCGTCAAAGGCGGCTATGTGCCTGTTTCACCAGTCGATTCCTTTGCCGACCTGCGTTCTGAAATGAGCCTGATTCTGGAAGAGCAGGGCGTGCCGGTAGAAATCCACCACCATGAAGTGGCCGGCGCCGGCCAGCTGGAAATCGGTACCCAGTTCTCTACGTTGGTTCAGCGTGCAGACTGGAACCAGATCCTGAAATACACTGTGCACAATGTAGCGCATATGTACGGCAAAACTGCCACCTTTATGCCCAAGCCGCTGTTTGGCGATAACGGTTCAGGCATGCACGTTCACCAGTCAATCTGGAAAGATGGACAGAACCTGTTCGCGGGCAATGGTTATGCCGGTTTGTCTGAGTTCGCCTTGTTCTATATCGGCGGTATCATCAAGCATGCCCGTGCGCTTAACGCGATTACCAACCCGGGCACCAATTCCTACAAACGTCTGGTGCCGCACTACGAAGCCCCGGTCAAGCTGGCATATTCTGCCCGCAACCGTTCAGCCTCGATTCGTATTCCTTATGTAGGCAATCCGAAAGGCCGTCGTATCGAAGCGCGCTTCCCCGATCCGCTTGCCAACCCTTACCTGGCGTTCTCTGCGCTGATGATGGCCGGCCTGGATGGCGTGCAGAACAAGATCCATCCTGGTGATCCTGCAGACAAAAACCTGTACGATCTGCCACCCGAAGAAGACAAGAAAATTCCGACCGTTGCCTCGTCACTGGAAGAAGCACTGGCTGCACTGGATGCAGATCGCGAATTCCTGACGCGCGGGGGTGTCTTCAGCAACGATATGCTGGACGCCTATGTTGATCTGAAAATGCAGGAAGTGACACGTCTTCGCATGACGCCGCATCCTGTCGAATACGATCTGTACTATTCGGTGTAATTGCCGCATACGGGCCTGTCATACCTGAAAGGGGGATGGCGTTTGCCATCCGGCCCGATTGTATCTCCCACGGCAGACCGGCATCTGTCGCCTTGCGGCTGAATCCGGCATGCATCGCCGCTTCGGGCCGGAAGGATGACGCCTCGTCAATCATCTCGCTTTGTGCAGCGTGGATACTTCAGGACTCCCAATGGCAACGAAACTGACAGACGCTTACGATCTTCTTGCCACATCCGTTTTACTGGTGGATGACGATGGACGTCTTCTACATATCAATAGCGCCGCGCAGGACCTGCTCGAGCGATCGCTCAAGTCTCTGGAAAGATCGGCCGCTGTTGATCTGTTTACCGATGCCGAAGCCTTTAACAAGGCGCTCGATTACGTATCGGGCAGAAAGCTTTCAAGCGTGCGACTGACGCTGACCTTGCGCAAGGCCCTGGAAAACGTGCCTGCCAATGTGACGCTGACTCGCCTGGAGGCCATGCCGTGGCGCATATTGATTGAAATACGCGAGTTCGAACAGCATGCGCTGGCCGAGCGCAATGAGCGGCTGTTTCACGAAATCGAGATCTACAAGGACACCTTTCGCAACCTGGCGCATGAAGTCAAGAACCCGTTGGGTGGCTTGCGCGGTGCGGCCCAGTTGCTGGAAATGGAGCTACAAGATCCGGCGCTCAAGGAATATACCCAGGTCATTATTGATGAAGCCGATCGTCTGCAGGGTTTGGTGGATCGCCTGATCCGCCCGAGCCAGTCGCAGTTGTCCCTGTCTGTGATCAATATCCATGAGGTATGCGAACGGGTACATGCACTGATCAAGGCAGAGTATCAGGATCGCATCACCATTGTGAAAGATTACGATGCGTCGGTGCCAGACATGAAGGCCGATATGGCCAAACTGGTGCAGGCCTACCTCAACCTGGCGCGCAACGCCGCGCAATCGCTGCTTGGTGACACCGCGGCGCGATCACTATCCGATAACGGGCACGAGGCACCTGAAGGCAGTGGTTGTATTGAGCGCAGCGACGATAGCCTGGAGCAGGTTGGGCCGCTATTGACGCTGCGTACTCGCATACTGAATAAATTTTATCTGCTCAATAAAGTGCACCGCCTGGTGGTGGTGGTCTCTGTTGTGGATAACGGCGCAGGCGTGCCAAAACAATTGAAGGACCGGATTTTCCACCCTCTGGTCACCGGCCGTGCAGAGGGCACCGGCCTGGGGCTGAGTCTGGCCCAGGAACTGGTGCATCAGCACGGCGGACTTATCGAATTTGATTCAGAACCGGGTCATACCGAGTTCAGAATGTTGTTACCGTTGGAGCAAGTATGAAAACAATCTGGATTGTCGACGACGATCAGGCCATTCGCTGGGTACTGGACAAGGCGCTGCAGCGGGCAGGGATGGCACCGACCTGTTTTGAACGGGCCAGAGACGTGCTCGATGCATTGCAAACGGAACGACCCGATGTGCTGGTTACGGATATTCGCATGCCGGACATGTCGGGCATTGATCTGCTCAAGGCGATCAAACAGCGGGCGACAGATTTGCCGGTCATTGTGATGACTGCCTATACCGATCTGGATAGTACGGTGACGGCTTTTCATGAAGGCGCGTTTGACTATCTGGTCAAGCCGTTTGATGTGAATGAAGCGGTGGCGCTGATTGAACGCGCATACGAACATGGCCGTGAAAACGCGGAACATGCAGAACAAACCGTGCTGGCACCGGCGCTGGCCGCCGATTACGACAAGATGATGACTCAATCGTCATCCCGGCAGATGCAGGAGATTTTTCGCGCCATTGGCCGCCTGGCGCCGTCCAAGGTCACCGTATTGATTACGGGCGAGTCAGGCACCGGCAAAGAATTGATTGCCCGCGCTGTGCACAAGCATGGCACACGGGCGGGGAAACCATTTGTGGCGCTGAATGCGGCGGCCATTCCCCGTGACCTGCTTGAAGCGGAACTGTTCGGCCATGAACGCGGTTCGTTTACCGGCGCCAGCGCACAGCGCCGTGGTCGCTTTGAAGAGGCCAATGGCGGGACACTGTTCCTTGACGAAATCGGCGACATGCCGCTGGAGTTGCAAACCCGTCTTCTGCGGGTGCTGGCCGAAGGCAATTTCTACAGAATCGGTGGTTCACAGCCGGTGAATGTGGACGTCCGCATTATTGCGGCCACCCATCAGCCGCTCGAGGTGCGGGTCGAGCAGGGTACCTTTCGTGAAGACCTGTTCCATCGCCTGAATGTCATTCGTTTGCGGGTGCCGCCATTGCGCGAGCGACGGGAGGATATCGGTCAACTGGCAGGGCATTTTCTCAAGGTCGCAGCCAGCAGTCTTGGTGTGGCGCCCAAGCAATTGAGCCCGGAGGCGCTGGACATTCTTCAGCAGTTTGATTTCCCGGGTAATGTGCGCCAGCTCGAGAACTTTTGTCATTGGCTTACTGTCATGTCGCCGGCGCAGCGGATCGATAAGAACGATCTGCCGCCTGAACTCATGGCAAGCCTGAGTTTTTCACCTGGAACTGAGCGGACCCCGGACGGTCTGACACCGACAGCGGGCACCGTCGGGAGCGCCTCGGAAACGACGGCGCATTGGTCTTCTGTGACGACTGCTCCAGTCACGAGTCATTTGCCTCATACGCCGTTACCGGGGGTCGATTACAGTCAGCAGAACTGGCTGGACAAACTGGGGCTTGAGGTCCAGCAACGCCTGCAAAGCAATGAGAAGGACATCATGGCGCATCTGACGCAGGAGTTCGAGCGCATTGTGCTGACCACGACGCTGGAAAATTGCCGGGGGCGACGTATTGACGCAGCTGCCCGGCTGGGCATCGGTCGCAACACGGTGACGCGCAAGCTCAAGGAACTGGGAATAGAGAATCTCTGATCAGCGGCCTGGCTCAGTCAGGCCGCTTCAACTGCCGATCTACTACAGTTTTGCTATTGAGTTGGCGTCTTGTCCATGCGACGCCAGGCCTGCAGCTTGCCATCTTTCATCATGCCGATATGATCGGCAATGGCTTCGGCTTCTTCCATATTATGCGTCACCAGAATGGCGCTGATGCCGCTGTACTTGAGAATACTACGCACTTCTACAACCAGTTGCCGGCGAATTTCCGTATCCAGATTGGAAAAGGCTTCGTCCAGTAACAGCAGTTTGGGCGAGGGCGCCAGTGAGCGCACCAGTGCAATGCGCTGTTGCTGGCCACCGGACAGTTCGTGCGGGTAGCGGTCACGCAGATCAGACAGGCGTACCAGTTCCAGCAATTCATCCACACGCTGTCTGCGTACTTGTTGGGGTTGCCTGCGCAGGCCAAACGCGACATTCTGTTCAATTGTCAGATGTGGAAACAGGGCATAATCTTGGAACATCATGCCAATGCGGCGATGTTCCGGTTCAACCATGCGACCGGGCTCGGCGATGACCTGACCGTCCAGCAGAATTTGTCCGGCGTACACGGGCTCGAAGCCTGCAATGGCGCGCAGGACCGTGGTTTTACCACAGCCGGACGGGCCCAGCAGGCAAACGATCTCACCCGCAGGCACCTGCATGGTGTAGCCGTCCACCACGACCTTCATCTGGCGATCCTGTTTATAGCCGAGCCGGATGTCGTTGATTTGCAAAATGGGTGTCGCGTGCATCAGTAATTTGCCTTCAATTGGGTACGGGCCAGCAAGATCACCGGGATCAGCCCGGCAAATACAATAATCAGGGCGGCAATTGCCCCCTCGTCATAGGTGCCACGCGCCGCCTCGGCATAAAGCCAGGTCGAGAGCGTTTCAAAATTGAGCGGGCGCAACAGCAGGGTAGCCGACAATTCTTTCATGGCATCCACAAAAATCAGCAGCGCTGCTGCGCCTAGCGCGGGGCGGAGCAACGGAAAGTGAACACGCAGGAAACTGCGAAAGGCAGTGTGCCCCAGACTGCGCGAGGCCTGTTCCAGCGAAGGAGGAATCCGGGCCAGGCCCGATTCAATACTGCCAACCGAAATGGCCATAAAGCGCAGAGTATAGGCGCAGACAATGCCGGCTGCCGAGCCCATGATATACAACTGTGGCGGGATGCCCGCCAGCGCGTTCATGACGCCTGAAATGAGCTGGTCAAACCAGGAATACGGAATCAGCAAGCCCGTTGCCAGAACGGTACCGGGAATGGCATACCCAAGGCTACTGCAACGAGCAAGCAGGCGTGCGGTGCTGCTGCGTGCATGACGCGCAGACCAGGCAATAATCAGTCCGCAGCAGATGGTGACGACAGTGGCTGCCAGCGACACGGATATCGTATTGTACGTGGCCCTGAGCAGCTCCATTGATACTGCTTGCAGCGACGACAGGCGCTTGATTGATTCATTCACCAGAAACCAGAAGGGGATAATAAAGCCGGTAATGATGGGAAACCAGCCTAGCAGCATGGCCACAACGGCGGCAATGCCGCGCAGTTGCACAGGTTGTATCGGGTGCATGCGTTGAGTGATAGCATAGCGTTGGCGGCGCCGGGCATGGCGCTCCATGTAAATCAGCAGCGTGACCACGGCCAGCATGACAATCGCGATTTGCGCTGCACCCTGCAGATTGGAGCGGGTGATCCAGGTGGTATAGATGGAGATGGTCATGGTCTGGATGCCGAGAAATTCAGATGCGCCGACATCGTTCAGGGTTTCCAGCAGAACCAGGCTTAAGCCCACCGCCATGGCCGGGCGAGCCAGCGGCACCACCACACGCCAGAAGGCTTCGCGACGCGAGCATCCCAGTGTCCTGGCCGCTTCCAGCAGGCTGGCGGCCTGCGTCATGAACATGACCCGGACACTTAAATAGACATACGGATACAGCACCAGCCCCAGCAACATGATGGCGCCGGCCATGGAGCGCAGGTCGGGTAGCCGGAATTGGCGTGGTGAGTCATAGCCCAGCAGATCGCGGATCAGGGTTTGTATCGGTCCCAGTGGGTGCAAGACATCCAGATAAGCAAACGCCATGATGTATGTGGGTACGGCCAGCGGCAACAGCAGGCCCCAGGTAACCAGCCGGCGGGTGGGAAACAGATAGGCAGTGGTCAGCCAGGCGCTGCCGCCGCCGATCAGTGCGCTCAGGATACCCACGCCCAACAACAAGAGCACGGTGTTCGACAACGAAACCGGAAGCACATTGTGCAACAGGTTTAGCCAGTGACCGGTCTCGCCGGACAGAGCCAGCGCGGTCAATACCAGTACCGGCGCAAGTACGCATAATGCCAGAGCGGCAGCTATCCACTGGCTGGGTGGCCAGCGACGGGTAGCGGTCAAGGCGGCAGAAGAGGGGGTGACCATACCGAGTTTACCAAATGCATCCGGCGGGCTTGATGCCCGCCAGACAGGAAAATACAAAAAAGAGAACGGTTGATCAACCTTGATCGGCGCGTGACAAGACTGTCAGGCTTTTCGTTCTCAGAGTGCAATTAGCGACAATTATTGATCGAAGCCGACCTGGTCGACAAGTTCGCTGGCTTGCTTACGGTGCTTGGCAATGTCCGCCAGTGGCAGAGTATCGGCTTTCAATGTGCCGAAGCTGGCTACCGTCGGATCCAGTTTTACGTCCTGGCGTACCGGGTATTCGTAGTTGGCGCTAGCATACAGACTCTGCGCTTTTTCGGAAGCCAGGTATTCCAGCAGTTTGACTGCGTTGTCCTTGTTGGCTGAGTATTTGGCGATGGCTGCGCCGCTCACGTTGACATGGGTGCCGCCGTCTTTGCTGCTTGCAAAGGTTGGCAGAATAACTTTGATCGCATTGCCCCATTTATATTGGTCCGAATCGGGTTTTGCATTGCGCATCTGGCCGACGTAGTAAGAGTTGGCAATGCCGATATCGCATATCCCGCCAAGAATATCTTTGGCTACGTCACGGTCGCCACCGGCGGCCTTGCGGCCCAGGTTGGCCTTGACGCCCTTGAGCCATTCCTGCGCTTTTTCGGCGCCGTCATGGGCAATAACTGCAGCAAATAGGCTGGTATTGTACGGATGCTGGCCCGAGCGGATGCATACCTTGCCTTTCCATTTGGGATCGGCCAGTTCTTCATAAGTAAATTTATCCAGGTTCAGGTCCTTTGCGGCATACAGCACCCGGGCCCGTGTCGACAAGGCAAACCACTGGTTGCCCGGATCGCGCAAACTGGCCGGAATAGCCTGAGCCAATGCATCCGATTGCACCGGTTGGGTAACGCCGGCATTCACCAGATCAATCAGGTTGCCATAATCGACCATCATGAGCAGGTCGGCGGGTGAACGTTCACCTTCACTCTTTACGCGTTCGGCCAGGCCGTCTTTCATGAAAACCGTATTGGTCTTGATGCCGGTTTCCTTGGTGAAATCGTCCAGAATGGGCTGAATCAGTTTGGGTTCGCGCGTTGTATAGATGTTTACTTCACCCGCGGCATAGGCCTGAGCGCTACAAAGTACACCGGCGCATGTGAGCACCTGGGTAAGAAGAGAGAGAGATTTCATGACTGCCTTTAATTGATGTGAGAATAAATCCAACCGGGCCATTCGTTGCGGTTAATCTGGTACCGGCAAATCGAATGTTGCTGACAATAAGAATGATTTTCACTATATTACTTCAGCAAAATTTCAGCTACGAAGTAAATCAATTTTTTATCTAAAATTTTGTCGAAAAATGCAGAAAATGCGACAGATGTTGCCCTGTCCGTCAGGTTTGGCCTGTTACGTTAGCTGAGTATTGCTGCCTGGGCGCAGTCATGCGTTGCCCGCTGCGGGGATTCGCGCCGCCAAATTCGGTGAACTGTACCTGCCGTAACACGATTATTTTCGGGCCGAAAGTGTATATACTATTGTTATTGCCTATAGTAAACGCCTCGTTCATTGGAGAATCTCATGACCAAACAAGTCATTCAGACAGACAAAGCCCCCAACGCCATCGGCCCATATTCCCAGGCAGTGGTTGCACCCGCGGGCAGCACCGTCTATCTTTCCGGCCAAATCGGCCTGGATCCGGCCACGGGTGACCTGGTTTCCGAACAGGTCGAAGAACAGGTTCGGCAGGCATTCAGCAATATGAGCGCAGTCATTCATGCGGCCGGCGGCTCATTGCACAGCGTTGTGAAACTGACCTTGTTCCTGACCGATCTGGCCAATTTTGGCATCGCGAACACAGTGATGTCGGAACTGATCCCCGAGCCGTTTCCCGCCCGCTCGACGGTTGAGGTCAGCGCCTTGCCCAAGGGCGCCCTGTTTGAGGTAGAGGCAGTCATCGTCGTCTGACCACCTGGTTGTCATGCCTGCTGCTTCCGCGAGAGCCGATAGTCCCACCGCCATCAGCAAAAAATTTGCAAGCCTCGGACTGGTTCAGGACTTTGATTTTGTTTTGCATTTGCCGCTGCGTTATGAAGACGAAACGGCGCTGCATCGCATTGACTCGCTGTATCCGGGTCAGATGGCGCAGGTCGAAGGGATCGTGCGCAAAGCCGAGGTACTTATCCGTGGCCGGCGACAGCTGACTGCCACGATCGACGACGGCTCCGGCCAGTTGTCGTTGCGCTGGCTGCATTTTTACCCAAGCCAGATTAAAGCGGTTGAGCAAGGAAGGCTTATTCGCGTGCGTGGCGAAGTGCGTGGCGGATCGTTCTGGGGGTTTGAAATGGTGCACCCCAAAGTCAGCCGCGCCGGTGCGCCACTCTCGGATCGCCTGACGCCGGTGTATCCGGCAACAGAGGGCCTGAACCAGCTGCAAATTCGCAAAGCGGTCAATGCGGCGTTGTCTCGGGTGCGGCTGGATGACACGCTACCCGCAGCGGTTCAGCGCAAATATCAGCTTGCTCCCTTTGCCGAGTCCATACAACTGCTGCACAATCCACCCAAGCAAGCCGATACGCTGGCGCTGATTGAAAAAACGCATCCGGCATGGGAGCGGATTAAATTTGATGAGCTGCTGGCGCAGCAGTTGGCGATGTCGCTGGCGCGCGCCACGCGACAGAACAAGAAGGCTTATGCCATGCAGGGCAAGGGTTCCGGGCTGGTGAAACGCCTGCTTGCTCAGGTAGGCTTTACCTTGACTGCGGCACAGGAACGCGTCTGCAAAGAGATTCTGGCCGATATGCAACGCACCTTTCCCATGCAAAGATTGCTGCAGGGTGATGTCGGTAGCGGTAAAACGGTGGTGGCCGCCATTGCGGCGGCACATGCGATCGATCAGGGGTTTCAGGTTGCCATTATGGCGCCCACCGAAATCCTGGCCGAACAGCATTTCAGAAAAATGTCCGCCTGGTTTGAGCCGCTGGGCATCCGCACCGGCTGGCTGGCCGGCAGCCTGACGCCGAAAAAAAAGCAGCAGGCAGCGGCGCTGGTGGCCGACGGTACCACACAACTGGTGGTCGGCACCCAGGCGCTGATTCAGCAGCATGTGACGTTCGCCAGGCTGGGTTTGATGGTTGTGGACGAGCAGCATCGTTTCGGAGTCGGACAGCGCCTGAGCCTGGCTCGCAAAGGCGAGCAGGAGGCCGTCGCGCCGCATCAATTGAGTATGAGTGCCACACCGATTCCGCGTACACTGGCCATGACTTTTTTTGCTGATCTGGATGTCTCGGTGATCGACACCTTGCCGCCAGGTCGTACACCGGTGATCACCAAATTGTTTGCCGATTCCCGGCGCGACGAATTGCTGGCGCATGTGCATGAGGTGATTCGCCAGGGCAGGCAGGTATACTGGGTCTGTCCGTTGGTTGAAGAAAGTGAGGCATTGCAGTTGCAGACGGCGACCGACACGTTCAACCGGCTGCAGCAGGACCTGCCTCAATTGCGCATCGGCCTGCTTCATGGGCGCTTGCCGACACAGGAAAAAACAGCGATCATGTCTGCGTTTCACGGGCATGCGCTGGATTTGCTGGTTGCCACGACCGTTATTGAAGTTGGCGTGGATGTGCCCAATGCGTCGCTGATGATTATTGAGCACGCCGAGCGGTTCGGGCTGGCGCAATTGCATCAGTTGCGGGGGCGGGTGGGCCGCGGAGAAAATGAATCGGTATGTGTGCTGCTATACCAGGCGCCCCTCTCGTCGGTGGCAACCGCCAGGCTCAAAGCCATGTATGAAACGCAGGACGGCTTTGAAATCGCCCGGCGCGATCTGGAACAGCGCGGTCCGGGTGAGTTTCTTGGATTGCGGCAATCGGGCATGGCGCTGTTGCGCTTTGCCGATATCGACCTGGATGCGCCCATTGCCGAGCAGGCGCGTGACACGGCGCAGTGGCTGCAGTCAACGCATCCCGAGGCAGCAGCGGCGCATTTGCAACGCTGGGCGCGACAGCGGGCAGATCTGCTCAGAATATGACGTACTTCATCTGAAGTACGTCATCCGGATGTACCCGTTCTGGCTCGTCATGCGAGGCTCAGAATGTGCGTTTGAACAGGACTATCCCGTCCAAGGCTGCCCATAGCGGCCAACTTGACCCTTACTTTTATGCGGAGCCTGGCGTGACGCTTACCGAACTCAAATATATCATTGCAGTAGCCCGGGAACGACATTTCGGTCGTGCCGCAGAGGCGTGCTTTGTCAGCCAGCCGACCTTGTCTGTTGCCATCAAAAAGCTTGAAGATGAGCTGGGCGTGGTTATTTTCGAACGTGGCGGCAATGAGGTTGGCGTCACGCCAACCGGGCTGCGGATCGTCACACAGGCCCAGAAGATTCTTGAAGAAAGTGCCAACCTGAAAGAAATCGCCAGGCAGGGAAACGATCCGCTTACCGGCGCGTTGCGCGTCGGCGTAATTCATACGATCGGGCCATATTTACTGCCCAAGTTGATCCCGCTGCAATTGCGCATCACCCCGCAGATGCCGCTGATCCTCCAGGAAAGTTTTACAGTGCGCTTGCTCGAGTTGCTGCGCCAGGGCGAGATCGACTGCGCCATCGTGGCATTACCGCTACCCGAAGCCGGGCTGGAGGTGCGCCCGCTTTATGAAGAAGATTTTATTGCTGCGGTTCCGCGCAATCATCGCTGGGCGGGGCTGCCGCAAGTCGACACCGAAATGCTGAAGCAGGAAACCATGCTTTTGCTCGGCGCCGGTCATTGCTTTCGCGATCAGGTGTTGGAAGTCTGCCCGGAAATGTCGCGCTTCTCGGCAGCCGCAGATGGCATTCAGCGTTCCTTTGAGGGCTCGTCATTGGAAACCATCCGCCACATGGTGGCAGCTGGCCTGGGCATCACGCTGTTGCCGATGACTGCCCTGCCCGAGAAACCGCCATCTGCTGACGATCTGGTGCATTATGTGCCGTTAAAGGAACCGGTGCCAAACAGGGAAGTCGTGCTGATCTGGCGTCGCAGTTTTCCCCGATTACAGGCGATTGATGCCCTGGCCGATTGCATTTATCGATGCGATCTGACCGGAGTCAGAATGCTCAACGGCAAGGTCCGCAGCCTGTAGTGCATCTATCGTGCAAACCCGGATCAGGGTTTACCTTGAAATTTCTGACAAAATTGAATCAATGCAAAAAAAAGTGCGAGAATAGCAGCGTTAAACGTTATTACGTATTCTTACATTACCGGAGTATTTACAAATGAATTATCTGAAAGCATCTGCACTGTCCATGGCCATTTCTGCCGGCCTGATGCTGTCGACCCAGGCACTGGCTGCAGATACCATTAAAATCGCGGCAGTCGGACCGGTGACCGGCCCGGTAACGCAATATGGCGATATGGTACGCGAAGGCATTCGCACAGCCATCGAATCAATCAACGCCGCAGGCGGATACGATGGCAAACAGTTCGAAATGGTTGAAGTAGATGATGCCTGCGAACCCAAACAGGGCCCCATTGCTGCCAACAACGTCGTCAACAAGGAAATCGGTTTTGTAGTCGGCCCGGTATGCTCGGGCGCAACGGTTGGTGGCGCCTCTATCTACAACCAGGAAGGGGTCGTCATGATTACGCCGTCCGCAACGGCGCCCAACGTGACCGATGGCAAAAACTTCGATTTCGTTTTTCGCACTATCGGGCGTGATGACCAGCAAGGTCCTGCTGCGGCAAAATATATCATCGACAGCGTCAAGCCCAGCAAGGTTGCTATCCTGCATGACAAGCAATCTTATGGACAAGGCATTGCTTCATCGGTACGGGACAATCTGAAGAAGGCCGACGTAGCCGTCGCGCTGTTCGAAGGCATTAATGCCGGTGAGACCGATTACTCATCGGTGATCACCAAAATGAAATCGGCCGGCGTTGATTTTGTTTACTATGGTGGCTACCATCCTGAAATGGGCCTGCTTATGCGCCAGGCAGCAGAGCAGGGCCTGAAAGTCAAATTCATGGGCCCCGAAGGCGCCGGCAATCCTGAAATCAATGCGATCGCCGGTGATGCGGTAGAAGGCATGCTGCTGACGTTGCCTGCAGATTACTCTGCGTTGCCGGAAAACAAAGCCGTGGTTGAAGCATTCAAGGCTAAAAAACGCAATGCGTCCGGCGCTTTCCAGCTGACCTCCTACGCTGCGACACAGGCTATCTTCGAAGGAATCAAGGCTACCAAAAGTACCGATCCTGAAAAAGTGGCCGAGTGGCTGCATGGCAATACAGTGAAGTCGGTGATTGGCGATCTGTCATGGAACAAGCAGGGCGACCTGAACGAGTTCAAGTTTGACATCTACACCTGGCATAAGGACGGCAGCAAAACAGCTGTGAAGTAAAAGGTTTCACCACAGTGGCGCTCATCATCGGCCACGTGTAGTGAACCGGATCGGCCGGCCAGGTCATAAAAAGACCGGACTCATTAATTGGGTCCGGTCTTTTTTTTCGTGGTCGGCTCAGTCAGGCTGACACATACCGTACATCGCACCGTTATAGCCGAACAGATTCAGCCAGTGTCAGGCGCTGAGATGCGATGAAAAAAAGCAAGGATGCTGCTTTCTTCTGATCAATCAATACGACGTGTTGTGACAGGATCGAACCAGTGCAGATGATGTCGGGCGTCTGCACCGGCATTGATCGTGTCGCCGATCTTATAATTGGCGGAGGCCGTTTCATGGACATCGCAACGGATAACGACCAGGGTATCACCGACTCTTCCGTGGATGAGTTTTTCAGATCCCAGGATTTCGATCATTTCAATCGTCATTGGGATGCCGGGCTGATCGAGCTCGACGTGTTCCGGACGAAAACCCAGGATAATCTCTTTGCCACGGGCACGTTCCGGCACTTGTGCCGCGGGGATGGCCATTTGCTGACCGTCCCTGGTCATAATGTCACCGCTGGCGGTCACTGACACCGGGATCAGGTTCATCGGCGGCGAGCCAATGAAGGCGGCGACAAACGTCGTGGCTGGTTTCTCGAATACTTCAATCGGGCTGCCGATCTGTTCGGCAACGCCTTTGTTCATTACGATCATGCGATCGGCCAGCGTCATGGCTTCGACCTGGTCATGGGTGACATACAGGCTGGTGGTGCGCAGGCGTCTATGCAGTTTCTGTATTTCCAGGCGCATCTGTACCCGCAGTTTGGCATCCAGGTTGGACAGCGGCTCATCGAACAGAAACACCTTTGGTTCGCGCACGATGGCGCGGCCCATGGCCACACGCTGACGCTGTCCGCCGGATAACTGCTTGGGCCGGCGATCAAGCAGGCTGCCCAGCTCCAGGATGCCAGCCGCCTGTTGGACCCGCTCATCAATCTGTTCTTTGGTCAGCTTGCGAATTTTCAGGCCATAAGCCATGTTTTCATAGACCGACATGTGGGGGTAAAGCGCATAGTTCTGAAAGACCATGGCAATATCGCGCTCTGCCGGTTCCAGCCCATTGACGACGTTGCCGTCGATCAGGATCTGGCCTTCTGTCACCGATTCCAGGCCGGCGACCATGCGCATCAGCGTAGACTTGCCGCATCCCGAGGGACCGACGATGACAATGAATTCACCGTCCTGCACGTCCAGGTTTACGCCATGGATCACGGCAACATTGCCGGGATAGGTTTTTCTGATATCGTTAAATTGTAGTGTTGCCATTTTGATAATCCTTTATTTCTCGGTATCCACGAGACCCCTGACAAACCACTTCTGCATCAGCACCACGACCAGCCCCGGCGGAATCATGGCAAGCAGGGCGGTTGCCATCACAATATTCCAGTCGGTCACGCTGTCGCCGCCGCCGATCATAGTGCGGATGCCGACCACAATGGGGGTCATATCGTCTGTCGTTTTCATGACCAGCGGCCACAGGTATTGGTTCCAGCCGTAAGTGAACTGAATTACGAACAGGGCGGCGATGCTGGTTTTTGACAAGGGCAGTAAAATATCGCGGAAAAAACGCAAGGGACCGGCACCGTCAATTCGCGCGGCCTCGATCAGTTCGTCGGGGACAGTCAGAAAGAACTGCCGAAACAGGAAGGTAGCCGTGGCCGAGGCAATAAGCGGCAAGGTAAGACCGGCATAGGTATTGGTCAGGCCAAGACCGGCAACCACTTCAAAAGTAGGAGAAATACGCACCTCCACCGGCAGCATCAGTGTGATGAAAATCATCCAGAAACACAGCATGCGGAAAGGGAAGCGGAAATACACCACGGCAAACGCCGAGAGCATGGAAATGGTGATTTTTCCGATGGCGATTGTCATGGCGGTAACGAAGCTGACCCAGAGCATGTGGGCGACACTGCTTGGCGCAGAACTGGAGCCGCCAAGCAGGGCATTGGTATAGTTTTCTATGAAATGGCTGCCAGGCCAGAGGGACATGGGGGCATTGGCCACTTCCTGGGCCGTCTGGGTGGATGCCACGATGGCAATGTAGAGTGGAAAGGCCACCACAACCAGTCCGATGATCAGGATCAGATGGGCCAGCAAGTCCAGTATGGGGCGTCGTTCAATCATTACGGTATTTCCTTAGTACTGGACTTTACGGTCAACGTAGCGGAACTGGATGACCGTGAGCCCAATCACAATCATCATCAAAATGACCGACTGTGCGCCGGACGAGCCGTAATCAAATGACTTGAATGCAGTCTTGTACACGTTGTAGACCAGTATGTTGGTAGACGTGCCGGGGCCGCCCTGGGTAGTCGTATCGATAATCGCGAATGTTTCGAAAAAGGCATAGACGATATTGATGACCAGCAGAAAGAACGTGGTGGGCGACAGCAACGGGAACACGATGGTGCGAAAGCGCCGGAACGGGCTGGCACCATCGATGGCTGCTGCTTCCAGCAACGAGGTGGGAATAGACTGCAGCCCGGCAAGAAAAAACAAAAAATTGTAGGAGATCTGCTTCCACACTGCGGCGATGACAACCAGCGTCATGGCGTCGGTCGAATTTAAGCGTGGGTTCCAGCTGATGCCAAGGTTGGCCATATATACAGCCAGCGTACCTACTGCGGGCGAAAACAGAAATGCCCACAGAACACCCACAACGGCCGGTGCAACGGCATAGGGCCAGATCAGCAGGGTTTTGTAGGCGCCGGCTGCGCGCACCACGCGATTGGCCATGACCGCCAGCAATAGCGAGACCACCAGGCCGATGACGGCAACCAGTCCGGAAAACAGCAGTGTCACCCAGAAAGAGGAATAATATGTGCTGTTGCTAAACAGGCTGGTGTAATTGTCCAGGCCAACAAACTGTTGATCGCCGCCGAAGGCCGATTCGATAAAAAACGATTGCCAGATTGCCTGGCCGGCGGGCAGGAAGAAAAAAATGACTGTAATGAGCAACTGCGGCGCCAGCAGCAGATAAGGCAGCAGTTTATGGTTGAAAACAACGCGTTTTTCCATGAGATAATTCCGATGCAATATCCGGGAAAACGACGCAACCCGGATATATGGCGATAGACAAACAGCAGTGACCTTAACGGTCGGCAGAGCAGGTCTGTTCTGACTGAAGACAATAGAACACTTGCCATTGTGCCGGTGAAACCGGCAGCATTTCAATGCAAAAAATGATGACTGCAATAAAATAAAAACAGCGAGGGCAATGATGCTGTGCCCTCGCTGCCTGATCGTTCACAATACCTTATTTGTTGCCGTTTTCAAAACGAACCAGCAATTCATTCGCCCGTTTTTCCATGTCGGCAGCACCGTCCTTGATGGACACCTTGCCGCCGAACATGGATTCCATGACACCTTCCTCGATGTCACGAATCTGTGGCAGAAAGCCCAGACGAACACCGCGCGATTGCGCCGTAGTTTCCACATTCAATTGCTGGAACGGGACATCGGTGCCGGGGTTCTTGTCATAGTAACCGGAAGCTTTGGTGGCTTCGTAGGCGGCCTTGACCACAGGCACATAGCCGGTATCCTGGTGCCATTTGGCAGCGACATCCGGTTTGGTCAGGTAATGGAAGAATGCGGTCACGCCTTTGTAGATTTCCGGGGATTTTTTGGAGAATACCCATAGCGAAGCACCGCCGATTACGCTGTTTTGCGGGGCGCCCTTGACGTTGTCGTAATAGGGCAGTTTGGCAACGCCGAACTCGAATTTACCGTTTTTAAGGATATTGGCGCGCGTGCCGCTGGATCCGGTAAACATGCCGCATTTGCCGGAGATGAAGAGGGCGTTGGCAGCATCGCCGCGACCACCGTAGGTGAAGGTGCCTTCCTTGGACATTTTGCTCAGAAATTCAAAGTGCTTCAGGAATGCATCCGATTGCAGTTCGACCCGGGCGTCCAGGCCGCCAAAGCCATTGTCTTTGGACGCGTAGGGAACATTATGCAGGGCGGCAAAGTTTTCGATCAGCACCCATGCCGGCCATGACGTGGTGTAACCGCATTCGACCCCGGCAGCCTTGAGTTTTTTCGCAAAGGCTTCGATATCTGCGTATGTTTTGGGGCCCTGTTCCGGGTCCAGACCGGCTTTTTTAAACAGGTCTTTGTTGTAGAACATCACGGGTGTCGAGCTGTTAAAAGGCATGGAAACCAGTTTGCCGCTGGTATCGGAATAGTAGCCGGCAATGCCTGGTACAAAGGCTTTCGGGTCCAGCGGATTGTCGGCTTTCTGTGCCATTTCCTGTACGGGCTCGATGGCACCTTTGGAATACATCATGGTGGCAGTGCCCACTTCAAACACCTGGATGATATCCGGTGACTGTCCTGCACGGTATGCCGCGATCCCCGCGTTCATGGATTCCCCGTAATTGCCTTTATACGTCGCCTTGACGACATAGTCTTTCTGCGAAGCGTTGAAGTCTTTTACAATGTCGCTGACTCGCTCGCCCAGCGGGCCTTCCATTGAATGCCAGAAGGTAACGTCGGTCGCCGCTAGGGCGCTGAAGCTGGCAAAGGACATGGCGCAGGCCAGGGACAAAGTACGGATCGTATAGCGCATGGTTGAATTCTCCGGGGGTAGGGATGTCCCGATACATAATGGGGACGTGATAATCGGCATTATAGTATGACTTGTTTGTTGCAGAATAGTGACTATCCCTAACCCGTCCCGGCTGCAGGCGTTTGTCGCCAAAGTCCAGTAAAATCACCCGTTTGCTTGTCTTTTTGTCTGGTTCAGCGTATTTTCTGATGTGCTGTCGGGCATTAGCAGAGTACAATCGCTGACCATGAAAAACTCACTCACTATCGCTTTTATCGGTGGCGGAAATATGGCAGGTGCCATGTTGGGCGGCCTGCTTGGCAATCTGTGCCAGCCACAGGACATCCTTGTTGTGGATCCTAGCCAGGCAACACGTTCGGCATGGGAAAACAAGGGGGTGGCCACCGCGGCCGCAGCCTCCGAGGCACTCAGTCAATATAAAGTCTGGATCTACGCCGTCAAGCCGCAAGTCATGCAGCAGGCCATTGATGCGTCGCACCGGTTTTTGCAGGACGACACGCTGGTGATCAGTATTGCCGCAGGTCTCACGACGGCATCGCTTGCCGGCTGGCTTGACCAGGCCGAGCCAGCGCGCGGCACCCGGCTCATTCGCTGCATGCCAAACACCCCGGCACTGATCCGCCAGGGTATTACCGGGTTGTACGCCATACCTGCCGTACCCGCATCGGACCGCGAACTGGCTCAGAAAGTGCTCAGTTCAGTCGGTGAAGTGGTCTGGGTAGACAATGAAGCCCAACTGGACGCGGTCACTGCGCTGTCTGGCAGCGGCCCTGCCTATGTTTTCCTGTTTATTGAATCGCTGATCGCCGGCGGCATCAGCCTGGGCCTGAGCCAGGAACAGGCACAGCGTCTTGCGCTGGCCACACTCAAGGGAGCAAGCCTGCTTGCAGCTGGTTCAGATGACTCGCCGGCACGATTGCGGGAAAACGTTACGTCGCCGGGCGGCACGACGGCTGCGGCGCTGAATCGGTTTGCGCAGGGCGATTTTGCCGGACTGGTACAGGCTGCCATGCAGGCGGCCAATGACCGGGCAGCGCAGATGGCGCAGGAGTCGGCTGCAGCCGGCCAGCCCGCTCAAGATCCTGGAAAGAAATAGCATGAATATCCCAAGATTTGAAAAAATGACGATAAACCAGACTCTGTTGGCCGTTGCCATCATGGGTCTGATCATCGTGTCGTCCAATATCCTGGTACAGCCGCAGTTCCATATCAACGCCTGGCTGACCTGGGGCGCCATTACGTATCCGGTCTGTTTTCTGGTAACCGACCTGCTGAACCGGCGTTTTGGCCCCTCACGGGCCCGTCGCGTGGTGTGCATCGGTTTTATCTTTGCGGTGCTGGCTTCCTATGTCGTGGCGGACTCGCGCATCGCGATTGCCTCGGGAGTGGCATTCCTTACGGCACAGTTGCTCGATATCCTGGTGTTTGACAAGCTTCGCTACAAATCCTGGTGGAAAGCGCCTTTCATCGCCGGCTGGCTGGCCGCCATCATCGACACATTCCTGTTTTTCGGCGTGGCCTTTGCCGGCACCGATGTACCATGGGTGACGCTGGCCACGGGTGACGTAGGCATTAAACTGGTCATCAATGCGATGCTGCTGGCGCCGTTCCGCGTCCTGATGTGGAATCTTGGCCGTCCGCGCAGTGCGCAGGCGTAAAGCAGAAATAATTGCAGCATAAGGGAGCCAGGCGAAGGTGATGGTTAGCCGTCAGGCCTGCTCCTTCAGAAACGACGTAATCCAATAAGAGCAACGGGATCGCCATTCATTCCATACCGGTTTCCAGGCGGAGTGAGGACGGCACGGGGAGCGCATTATGCAGGAATTTCTACCTCAATTCATTCAACAACTGATCAACGGGATGTCGCTGGGTGCAATCTATGCCCTGATCGCCATCGGGTACACCATGGTGTATGGCATTATCGGTATGATCAACTTTGCCCATGGCGAAATCTATATGATTGGCGCCTACGTGGGGCTGGTGACGTTATCGGCGCTGGGTATCAATCATGGCATTCCGATACCGTTGGTCATTATCGCCATGCTGCTGATCTCGGCTGTCGTTACCGGCTTTTACGGCTATGCGGTTGAAAAGATTGCCTATCGACCGCTGCGCGGCAGCCCGCGGCTGGTCGCTTTGATTTCCGCCATCGGTATGTCCATTTTCCTGCAGAACTGGGTTGCGATCGGGCAAGGCTCGCGCGATATGGCCGTGCCCAATCTGCTGGCCGGATCGTTCCAGTTCAGCCTGGGTGGTGATTTTGCCATTACGCTGACCTATTCCAGGCTGATGATCATGGGCGTGGTGTTTGTGCTGATGGTCGCACTGACGCTTTTCATCCGCCACTCCCGCATGGGGCGTGCGTCCCGTGCCTGCTCCCAGGATATGCGTATGGCCAGCCTGCTGGGCATCGACACCAATCGTGTCATTTCATTCACATTTATTCTGGGAGCGGTGCTTGCCGCAGTCGGTGGCGTGCTGATTGCTCTGACCATAGGCAAGTTGAATCCGTTCATTGGTTTCATTGCCGGTATCAAGGCGTTTACGGCCGCTGTGCTCGGCGGCATTGGCAGTGTTCCGGGCGCCATTCTGGGTGGCCTGTTGCTGGGCGTGGCCGAAACCATGGCCGCTGCCTACATTGGTTCGGAATATAAGGATATTGTGGCTTTTGGCTTGCTGGTGCTGATCCTGTTGTTCAGACCGACTGGATTGCTGGGTAAACCGGAGGTAGAAAAAGTATGACGCACAATCTCAAAAACGCCATTATTGCTACGCTGGTGGCCGGCATTCTTCTGACGCCCATTTTCGGGCTGGGCCTGGTTCGCCAGGGCGTCAGCATGGCGATTGTTCCCGACTGGAGCATCGTTCTGATCGGCATGGCAATTGTGTTTATCGTGCAGCTGGTCAAGCCGCTGATCTTCAAAGGCAACACGACGTCGCCGGCCAAAAAACTGCGTTCGGACAAGCATGCCGTCCTTGGCCAGAAGACCATGTTCGGCCTGTTTGCCCTGATGCTGGTTATTGCTGTTGTCTGGCCCTTTTTTGGCGACCGCGGTCAGATTGATATTGCCACGCTGGTATTGATTTATGTAATGCTGGGCCTGGGACTGAATATCGTGGTCGGTTTCGCCGGGCTGCTGGATCTGGGGTTTGTCGGGTTCTATGCCGTTGGCGCCTATACCTACGCATTGCTATACCACTGGGCAGGCTGGGGTTTCTGGGAGGCGCTGCCTCTGTCCGGGTTGTTTGCCGCGCTCTTTGGCTTTGTTTTGGGGTTTCCGGTATTGCGCCTGCGCGGAGATTATCTGGCCATTGTGACCCTTGGGTTTGGCGAGATTATCCGCCTGTTGCTGACCAATCTGACCAGTCTTACCGGCGGTCCGGACGGTATTTCGGGTATTCCCAAGCCGTCGGTCTTCGGCTATGAGATGGTCCGTCGTGCGCCCGAAGGAGAACAGACCTTTCACGACTTAATGGGCTGGAAATTCGAAACCGTAGACGTGGTGATCTATCTATATCTGATGGCGTTGGTGCTTGCCGTTATTACATTTATTATATCCGCCAGGCTGATCCGCATGCCCGTCGGTCGCGCATGGGAAGCGCTACGCGAAGACGAGATCGCCTGCCGCTCCCTGGGGATGAATCCCACGAAAATCAAATTATCTGCCTTTACCCTGGGCGCCATGTTTGCCGGTTTTGGCGGGGCGTTCTTCGCGGCGCGGCAAGGTTTGGTCAATCCCGAGTCGTTTACGTTTATTGAGTCCGCGCTGATTCTGTCCATTGTCGTGTTGGGCGGCATGGGGTCGCAGATAGGCGTTATCCTGGCTGCCATCGCATTGACTGTATTGCCTGAGCTGGCGCGTCAGTTTGCTGAGTACCGGATGCTGATATTTGGTCTGGTGATGGTGCTGATGATGATCTGGCGCCCGCAAGGCCTGCTGCCGGTCAAGCGTCCTCACGTGGAGATTGGAAAATGAGTGATGTAGTCCTGCGTGTCGAATCCCTTAAAATGCGTTTCGGCGGTCTGCTGGCTGTCGATTCGGTCAGCCTGCAAGTGCAAAAGAATGAGGTCTTTGCCATTATCGGCCCTAACGGCGCAGGCAAGACTACGGTCTTTAACTGCATTAGTGGTTTTTACAAGCCCACAGAAGGTCGTATCGATCTGCACGGTAAGGCGCTTACCGGTTTACCCAGTCACAAGGTCGCCCAGCGTGGGGTGGTGCGTACCTTTCAAAACGTGCGTCTGTTCAAGACCCTGACGGCCCTGGAAAATCTTCTGGTGGCCCAGCATACACAGCACGAGTCCAATTTTCTGGCTGGTCTGCTTAATTTGCCGTCATACCGCCGGGCCGAACGCAAGACGCTGGAGGCCGCGCTTTTCTGGCTAGATTTCATGGGCATTCGCGAGTATGCGAATCGCGAAGCCGGTACCCTGGCATATGGCCATCAGCGTCGGCTGGAAATCGCCCGCTGCATGATTACCAAGCCGACATTGCTGTTGCTTGATGAGCCCGCGGCAGGGCTCAATCCACAAGAGAAAAAGGACCTGTCCGGCCTGATCAATCGCCTGCGGCACGAATTTGACCTGTCTGTCTTGCTGATTGAGCATGACATGAGCCTGATTATGGGTATATCCGACAGGATCCTGGTCATGGAACATGGCAAGCCGATCGTGACCGGGGCACCCGACATCGTACGGGCTGACCCACGGGTCATCAAAGCGTACCTGGGAGAAGAATAAGATGCTGAAACTGGACAATGTAAGTACACACTACGGTGCCATCCAGGCGCTCAATTCGGTGTCAATTGAGGTCAATGAAGGGGAAATCGTTACGCTGATCGGCGCCAACGGCGCCGGCAAGACGACTTTGCTGATGACAGTCTGCGGCAATCCCAGGGCTTCGTCCGGCACGATCCGGTTTCTGGACCAGGATATTACCGCTGAACCTACCTCGTTGATTATGCGCCGCGGTATCGCAGTGTCACCGGAAGGACGCCGCGTCTTTCCTGATCTGACCGTTCTGGATAATCTGAAAATGGGCGGTTTTTTCCTGCCGCGCGAACAGATAGAGCAGGGTATTGATCATGTATTCGGATTGTTTCCCCGCTTGAAAGAGCGTGCCTCGCAACGGTCGGGCACCATGTCAGGAGGCGAGCAACAGATGCTGGCCATAGGCCGCGCACTGATGAGCAAACCACGCCTGCTGCTACTGGACGAACCCACGCTTGGCCTTGCGCCGCTGATAATTGCACAGATTTTTGAAATTATTCAAACCATCCGCGAGCAGGGCGTGACGGTTTTTCTGGTGGAGCAGAACGCGAACAAGGCCTTGAAGGTGGCTGACCGCGGATACGTACTTGAAACGGGCAGCGTTGTATTGGCCGACACGGGCGCCAATCTGCTGGTCAACGATGACGTGCGCAAAGCTTACCTGGGGCACTGATTTTGCATGCTCAATGGCGAGTGCTCATTGACCATGCATTGTATTGCGAACAAGAACCCTTGGCTTGCGCCTTGGATAACGCCCGTTCGCTATGGTCCGTCGCGCGCAGGATAATCCTATGCAGGACAGCGAATCCGGATGAAGCCGGACCGGGCCAAGTGTAGGAGAGTCTTTGGCCCATTTCTGTTTTCATTTTCATCCGCTTCGATTGGCCACTGCGGTGGGGCGGCTTCTATTTCATATGAAGGCGCTTCAATCGAGTCACTTGCTCAGAACCATTGCTTCAGAAAACCAATTTTATCGGGTTGCGTCGGTGGGTGCCGATGCGTTCGCCGCATCAACGGAGGGTTCTACCTTGGGTTCCTGGGCTTCAGTTTTTCCTGGTAGCGATAGCGTCAGCAGGCCCGCCTTTTCTTTTGCGCGCTGATAGGCAGGACGCAAGCGAATGGCTTCCAGAAAAGCCTTGATGTTAAGCAGGTTGTCACCTATCAGGCCACGACCATGCAGTACCTGCAATGCAAATCCCATCTGGATGTCGGCGGCGCTAAAGTGACTGCCACAGAACCAGCCGGTATTGCCCAGTTCGGTGTCCAGGAAATCGAGCTTGACGTTCAAATCGGGCATGACGAAGCTGTCGAGTGTGCTGTTGACTGTTTTTTTCACAATGGAGCGTGCAAAAAAGGGCACCCGGGCATTGGCCATTTTATTGAGCACCAGTGTGAGCAAAGCGGGCGGCATCAGCGAACCTTCGGCAAAATGCATCCATTGCGAATAACGCAGGTAGTCTTCAGAGCAGATGGGCGGACGCAATCCACGAGTGTCATAGCGGTTAAGCAGATACTCGATAATGGCGCCGGATTCGATCAGGGTGAAGCCATTGTCGAACAGCACGGGCGCTTTACCCAGGGGGTGTATGGCCTTTAAGGCGCTTTGCGCCCGCATGGTTTCCGGATGACGCTCGTGACGCTCAATCTGGTAACTCAGCTCAAGTTCTTCCAGCAGCCAGATGATGCGGAACGAACGTGAGGCTTCCAGATGGTGTAATGTGATCATAGCTTTCCCAGGTCAATGTTGATTACAGGTAACCGTCAGTTTACCAAAATGCGTGGATTGTTGCCGGGTATCACTCGTTGCAGTGTTCGTCCATGCATGCGTGCAGTGTGAATAGGGGCGATGCCGAGGTTAATCGGCGCGATAACGAACGATGGCGGCATTGCACATCACAAGACGTGCCGGGCAGGTGCAGCAGTTGCAATTGCGCGTGCGATGTAGGCTAATCAGAGTATGCAACCACCGGTTTGGCGTGTCCGATCATGCGATAGCAGCGGCCTGGCCGCAGCCGTATCGCATTTACACTTAATCTGATAGACCGACAAAGCCGGTAGCCAGAACGAGGGCAGAACACTGGCGGTACGCAGGCAGTAAGCCGGCTGTATCGGGCTCAGAGCAGTGTGCGAATTTTTTCCGTCACCTGCTCTGGCGTCTCGCTGTCGGAGGCCAGATAACGGGCTCGGCCGTCTTTATCAAAAATATAAATGCCGCGACCATGCATCACTTCGTATGCTTCTGGATTGCTGGCATCCCTGGGCTTGCTGATCTGGTAGGCAACACGGTAGCGGCGCGCGACAGCGGCGATCTGCTGCTCGCTGCCGGTCAGGCCGATCGCGCCATTATTGAATGCGTCGACATACGCCTGCAGCACTTCAGGCGTATCACGGTGCGGATCAACACTAATGAAGAGAATCTGTGCCTCTTTGGCCTTGGATCCCAGTTGTTGCATTACTTCTGACAGCTGCGCCATGGTCGTGGGACAGATGTCCGGGCAACTGGCATAACCGAAAAACAGCATCACGACCTTGCCTTTTACCGCTTGTTCGGTCAAGGTCTTACCTGCGCTTGCATTAAGCGAGAAGGATAGATCCGGCAGGTGATTGGCTATCGGATAGATGGTTGTCGGGCGCTGGCTTTGCGTCGCTCCGGGGACATCGGGGATGCCCTGGGCAAGCGCCGCATGAAATACGAAAGGTACGGCCAGGGCCAGGATCTGGGAAAGGCGAACGCGCATGATACTTCCATTAAAAATCAGGTGGTGGCGTCGGCCACAAGTCCGCTGTGACGCAGCAGGGCCTCGGGTGAAGGGCCGCGACCGCGAAATGCTTCAAACGATTCTGCAGCGGGGCGCGAACCGCCCACGGCCAGAATCTGCTCCTTGAACGATTGACCGATTTGCGGATTCAAAGTTCCCCGATCGCTGTCGGCGTGTTCTTCAAACAGACTATAAGCATCTGCAGACAACACCTCGGCCCACTTGTAGCTGTAATAGCCCGCGCCGTAGCCGCCGGCAAACAGATGGGAAAAGTTATGCGCAAACCGGTTCCAGGAAGGCGGCATAATGACGGCTACCTCCTGACGGACCTGATCCAGGATCTGCATCACGGCGTCAATTGTGGTTGGCTCAGCGCGTGTGTGAATCAGCATATCGAATAACGAGAATTCGATTTGGCGCACCATTTGCATGCCGCTTTGGAAGTTGCGAGCCGATAGCAGTCGCTCGAACAAATCGCGATCCATTTGTTTGCCGGTTTCCCAATGCACGGCCATGCTGCGCATGACCGGCCACTCCCACACGAAATTTTCCATGAACTGGGAGGGCAGTTCAATTGCGTCCCATTCGACACTGGCAAAAGGCGAGGCTGCAGGTTCGTCTACTTTTGACAGCAGCGCATGCAAGGCATGGCCTGTCTCGTGAAACAGGGTAATGACATCATCATGGGTCAGCAGGGCGGGCTTGGTCCCCTGGGGACGCGAGAAGTTGCAGTTAAGGTAAACAACCGGCATGATATTAAGCGTACTGGTGACATGTCTGCTTCGTTCGCTGTCCACCCACGCGCCGCTTTGTTTTCCCTTGCGGGCATACAGGTCGGTATATAGGTAGCCGATGACACGCCCCTGTTCCTGCACTTCAAAAACACGTACGTCGCTATGCCATACCGGCGCTTCAAAAGGCACCAGATCTATACCGAATAGCGTTTTGATCACGCCGAACAGTCCGCTCATGACGTTTGCTTCGCTCAGATATTGTCGGACTTCTTCATCCGAGTAAGCGTATCTGGCCTGACGCAACTGTTCTGAAACGTAGGTGTAGTCCCAAGGTTCAAGGGTGGCCATCCCCAGTTCCGAGGCGGCGAAATCGCGCAAGGTCGCAACGTCCTGTTGGGCAAACGGGCGGGCCTTTGCGGCCAGGTCACGCAAGAAGGCAATGACCTGGTCTGCCGATTGGGCCATACGGGTTTGCAGGCGCATCTGTGCAAAATCGGCAAAGCCCAGCAGGTGCGCATCTTCCAGCCGCAAGTCAAGCAGTTTCTCAATGACAGGCGAGTTGTCGTATTGCGGCTCTCCCAGCTCGGAAGCCAGTGTGGCGTAGCCGCGATAGAGTGCTTCACGCAAGGTGGCGCTTTTCGCATATTGCATAACCGGCAGATACGATGGCATTTTCAGGGTAAAGCGCCATCCGGGCTGCGCGGGCTGGGCGACGTCGTCAGCATTGTCAGATCTTTCCGAGCCATCCGTTTCGGTCGATTGAGCGGCGGCTTCGCTCGCAGCGTGGGCCGCCGCGTCAATGACATCTTGCGGCAAGCCTTCGAGCAGCGTGGCGTCATGGACCTGATAGTGCCAGTTGTCCATGGCATCGAGCGCATTCTCGGAAAATTTCTGCGAAGTCAGCGCAATGTCTTCGTTCAATTGCGCGTAACGCTGTCTTTTTTCGCCTTCCAGTTCGACGCCGCTTAAGCGGAAATCGCGCAGTGCCAGTTCAATGATGCGCTTGCGGGTTGGGGTGTAGCTTGCGAATTCAGTACTCGTGGAGACCGCAAGATAGCGCTCGAACAGATCCCGGTTCAGGCCGATCCAGGTGGAAAACTCAGTGATGACCGGCAGCATGTCGTTGTAGGCTTCACGCAGCGCTGCGGTATTGATGACGGCGTTCAGGTGTCCTGCGACTGACCAGGCACGCCACAGACGGCTGGATAACGCTTCCATGGGTTCAATGAAATTATCCCAACCAGGCTGTGTGTTATCGCTGACCAGGGCTTCTATCCCCTGGCGCGTTTCAGCCAGAAGCAGTTCAATGGCCGGCGCGATATGTTCCGGCTTGATCGACGCGTAGTCGATCAGGTCAGAAATAGGAGCGAGCAGTGGATTGCCGGTTGTGGCAGCGGTTTGGACAACCTGAGTTTGCGTCATAGTTAAGCTTTCTGTTTCAGATTTTGTTGTTCGGCTGCGTGCACGGTATTGAGCAGCAACATGACAATGGTCATGGGGCCAACGCCGCCGGGCACGGGAGTGATGGCAGCAGCCACTTGCCGGGCGCTTTCAAATTGCACATCGCCCTTGAGCTTGCCGTCCTGGCCACGATTGATACCGACATCGATGACCACTGCGCCGGGTTTGATCATATCGCCGGTGATCATTTCAGGCTTGCCGGTGGCGACCACCAGAATATCGGCGCGTCGCGTCTGGGCGCCCAGATCGCGGGTTTTCGAATTGCATATGGTGACGGTTGCGCCGGCTTTCTGCAGCAGCAAAGCCATAGGCTTGCCAACAATGTTGCTGGCGCCCACCACGACTGCCTCGGCGCCGCGAATGGTGACCTGTTCGTCTTCCAGCATTTTCATGATCCCATATGGGGTGCAGGGAATGAAGGTAGGCTTGCCGATCATCAACGCCCCGGCGTTGCTGACGTGAAAGCCATCCACATCTTTGGCCGGCGAGATCGCTTCGATAACGGTATCGGCATTGAAATGCGGCGGCAGAGGCAACTGAACCAGAATGCCATTGACCGAGGTATCGTTATTGAGCGTGTTGATACGTGCCAGCAGCTCGGCTTCGGTCATCTGGGCCGGATAGGTTTCAACCGACGAGGTCAGCCCAAGCTTGTTGAACGTGTTGGCCTTGTGATTGACATATACCTGTGACGCAGGGTCGTCGCCGACCAGAATAACAGTAAGGGAAGGGACGATACCCTGTTCCTTGAGCCGGGCCAGATGCGGAACCATTTGCAGCTTGAGTTTTTCGGCCAGCTGTTTGCCATCGATAATACGTGCAGTCATGTTGTTTGTGCAGTCCTACTTTACCAAAGCCACTTTCATTAAATCGGCCACCGTGGTTACTTCCAGTTTTTCCATAATGTTGGCGCGATGCGCTTCAACTGTTTTGATGCTGATGTTCAAATCGTCGGCAATTTGTTTGTTCAGCCGGCCGGCCACAATGCGCTCAAGGACCTGTTGTTCGCGGGCTGTCAGGCGACCGATAAGTTCTTCATGGTTTTTGCGAGCCTGTTGCTCGGAGGCATTGCTGACAGCCTGCTCCAGCATGCGTGCGATGATTTCGCGCAGGTCCGCTTCGTTAAACGGTTTTTCCAGAAAGTCGACGGCACCTTTTTTCATCGTGGATACTGCCATGGGCACATCGCCGTGGCCCGTAATGAACACCACAGGAATGGTCGCCTTGCGTGCCACCAGTGTCTCCTGCAGTTCCAGACCAGACATGCCCGGCATGCGCACGTCGGCAATCAGCACGCTGATGACGTTCGGGTTGTAGCCTTCGAGGAATTTTTCCGCGCTATCGAAGGCCACAACCTGATAGCCGTTAGCCTCAAGGAGCCAGCGCAGCGAATCACGCACCGCTTCGTCATCATCTACGATATATACAATGCTGCTTGGGTTATTCATACGGTTAATTCCTCTTTGATAGGTGTGTCATTGGGCTCTTGTGGAGCACAGGGCAGGGTGAAATGAAACAGGGTGCCGCCGTCCGGATTGGCCTGCGCCCAGAGTCTGCCATGGTGTGATTCGATAATGGTGCGGCATATATTCAGGCCCATTCCCAGACCTTCGGATTTGGTACTGAAAAAAGGCTCGAACAGTCGTTCGGGCTCTTGTATGCCGTGACCACGATCGGTCACGATAAATTCGACCAACTGGTTCTGCTGTTTGATTTCCACGGTCAGCAGGTCATGCTCGGAGTGGTTCATCGCTTCCAGGCCGTTTTTGACCAGATTCAGCAGTACCTGTTCGATCAGAATCGGGTCTGCCAGCACATGGGGGATATGATCGGGAATAATGGCTTCGATGCGAATCTGCCGCTTGCGGGCGTCGATCTCGGCAAAGTCCAGCGCATGTTCGACAATTTCTTCAACCGGTACGCGCTGGCGGCGCGGCTCGCTGCGTTTGACGAATTCGCGGATGCGGCTGACAATTTTGCCGGCACGCTCGGCCTGGTTTGCCGCCTTTTCCAGCGCAGAAAGCAGCGATTCGTTGGTAGCCCGTCCTGATTTGAGCATCGCCACTGCGGCCATATTGTAATTGGCAATGGCGGTCAGCGGCTGGTTCAGTTCGTGCGCAAGGGAGGAGGCCATTTCACCCATGGTGGTCAGGCGGCTGGTGAGCTGGATTTTTTCCTGCTGATTACGCGACTCTTCTTCGTGCTTGCGTCTTTCGGTAATGTCGCGCGCCACCTGCAGGCGAACGCGCCGCCCGTCGGTCCAGACCAGCATGCGATGCTGTACTTCAAACCAGCTGTTGACACTGGGCGCATACTGTTCGATGGAGTCTTCGGTAAAACGGCCACGCCGGCCAGCCAGCAGTTCCGCATGGCCCTGGGGCTGTGAGCCGAAAAGACGCCGATAGGTACGATTGGCAAACAGCAACTCGCGTCCATTCACGGTATCTGCTACTACGGAGATCGCGTCGTCCAGCCCTTCGAGAACCGTCATGAAGCGCTCATGGGCCGCGGCCAGGGCTTCGCGCACACGCTTGGGTTCGGTAATGTCGGTCATGGAGGTCATCCAGCCGATCTGTTCGCCGTTGGGATCGCGCAGGGCAGAGACGTACATGCGCGAAGTAAAGCGTGAGCCGTCGCGCCGTTGCGCTTCCACTTCCAGTCCCGTGCTGGGCGTTTTGCCGGACATCAGGATGTCGAGGGTGCGCTGGTGTTCGTCATAGCGGCCGGGTACCCAATAGGGAAAGGGGGTACTTTTGCCCAGCAGGTCTGCCTCGTTCCATCCCATCATGCGGCAAAAGGCAGGGTTGACATAGGCGATACGGCCCTGCATGTCCAGCACGCGCATGCCGGTTGACATGGAGTTTTCCATGGCACGGCGAAAACTGGTTTCAGCCTGCAGTGCCGCTTCGGCATGTGAGCGAAAACGCGTATAGCGCCATAACGCGAGCAGGCTGATAATGATGATCAGGGAGAGGGCGATGACGAAAAAAAGCAGCCGCTGCTGGCGGGTTTCTTCGTCCATGGTAATGAACATGACGCTCTGGCTATGCAAACGCTGCAGCCAGAAAAAACCGGCCATAACCAGCAGGTATAGCACCAGAACAAAAACGGGGGTAATCCAGTACAGGCCGCGTTTTCTGAATTTTGCGCTATCGTAAAAAGACGAGGTAAGCAAAGATTTGCTTGGTAATTCGGGCATGCTCATGATCACAATTCGTAACCTGGACATTTTAAAGGAGTTAGATGCAAATTCACAGCAACTGCGCAAATTTTGTCATTTAGTCATGTTGCGCTGCAATGTAAATTTCACATTATAAAATTCAATATCATTATATAAAATATTCCTTGTCAGAGGCGGCCTGCTCTTTTAGAATGGGCAGCAGTCAGGTGTACAAATCCGCAAACCGGGTTTCCCTGCACACCGAAAATGGTATGGTTACATAAACACGATAGTGGCGTGGCCAGCATAAAAAATCGATATGGAGAACTGAATGTCTACATCAGATAAACCTCAGACAGGCAAGTCCACAGATGTGGATAGCGTAGAAACCCAGGAATGGCTCGATTCACTGGAAGCAGTACTGGACAGAGAGGGCCCCGAACGCGCGCACTTTCTGCTTGAGCGACTGACCGATCTGGCACGCAGATCCGGCTCCAATATTCCATATTCCCCTCATACAGCCTATGTGAATACCATACCACCCGGACTTGAACCGCGACATCCCGGCAATATGGCCATGGAAGAGCGTATCCGCTCCTATGTGCGCTGGAATGCCATGGCGATGGTGGTCAGGGCCAATAAACACAATCCTGAGGATGGTGGCGATCTGGGGGGGCATATCGCCTCTTTTGCATCGCTGGCTACCATGATCGGTTGCGGCCAGAACCATTTCTGGCACGCGGCGACCGAAGACCATGGCGGCGATCTGGTGTATTTCCAGGGCCACTCTTCGCCTGGCGTGTACGGACGCGCCTATCTTGAAGGACGCCTGACCGAAGATCAGCTGGATAACTTCCGTCAGGAAGTGGGCGGCAAGGGTCTGCCTTCCTATCCGCACCCCAAACTTATGCCGGAATTCTGGCAGTTCCCGACCGTTTCAATGGGTCTGGGTCCATTGATGGCTATTTATCAGGCCCGTTTCCTGAAGTACCTGCATGCCCGCGGCATCGCCGACACCAGCAAACGCAAGGTCTGGGTGTTCTGCGGTGACGGCGAAATGGATGAACCGGAATCCCTGGGCGCCATCAGCCTGGCGGCACGTGAGAAACTGGATAACCTGATTTTCGTGATCAACTGCAACCTGCAGCGTCTTGACGGACCGGTACGCGGCAACGGCAAGATCATCCAGGAACTGGAAGGGGAATTTCGCGGCAGCGGCTGGAATGTGATCAAGCTCATCTGGGGCGGTTACTGGGATCCGCTGTTGGCGCGCGACAAGGAAGGCATTCTGCGCAAAGTCATGCAGGAGACCGTTGACGGCGAATACCAGGCCTGCAAGGCCAATGATGGCGCCTATGTTCGCGAACACTTCTTCGGCAAGGACCCGCGCCTGCTGGAAATGGTCAGCCGCATGAGCGACGAGGAAATCTGGCGCCTGAATCGTGGCGGCCATGATCCTTACAAGGTATATGCTGCATTTGACGCAGCCCAGAACTCGGTCGGTCAGCCTACCGTCATTCTTGCCAAAACCATCAAGGGGTATGGTCTGGGCGCAATTGCGCAGGGTCAGAACCCGGCTCACCAGCAAAAGAAACTGGATATCAATTCACTCAAGGGCTTCCGTGACCGTTTCAATATTCCGGTAGCCGACGATCAGCTCGAGAACCTGCCATACTACAAACCGGCTGAAGATTCGCCGGAAATGAAGTACCTGCGTGAACATCGCGAGAAACTAGGTGGCTACTACCCGAGCCGTCGTCCGCAAGCCGACGAAAAACTTAAAGTGCCTGCACTGGACGTTTTCAAGGCGGTGCTGGAACCGACCAGCGAAGGTCGTGAAATTTCCACCACTCAGGCCTTTGTCCGCTTCCTTAACCAACTGCTGCGCGACAAGCAACTGGGTGAGCGCGTGGTCCCGATTCTGGCCGATGAGTCCCGTACCTTCGGTATGGAAGGGCTGTTCCGCCAAATCGGTATTTACGCTCCCGAAGGGCAGAAATACACGCCGGTGGACAAGAACCAGGTGATGTATTACAAGGAGTCGGCTGACGGCCAACTGCTGCAGGAAGGGATTAACGAGGCGGGGGCATTTGCTTCATGGATTGCTGCGGCCACGTCCTATTCGACCAACAACCGCATCATGATTCCGTTCTTCATCTATTACTCAATGTTCGGCTTCCAGCGTATTGGTGATCTGGCATGGGCAGCGGGCGATATGCAGAGTCGCGGCTTCCTGCTGGGCGGCACTGCCGGTCGCACAACGCTCAATGGCGAAGGCCTGCAACACGAAGATGGTCACAGTCATATTCTTTCTTCGACCATTCCAAACTGCGTCAGCTACGATCCGACCTTTGCGCACGAAGTGGCCGTGATCATGCAGCACGGCTTGAAACGGATGGTGGAAAATCAGGAAAACGTGTATTACTACATCACCCTGATGAACGAAAACTATCCGCAGCCGGGCCTCAAAGAGGGCGATGCAGATGGCATTATCAAAGGGATGTACAAGCTGCAATCCACAACGGGTGGCAAGCATCATGTACAGCTCATGGGTTCGGGCACGATTTTGCGCGAAGTCATGAAGGCGCAGGAACTGCTCAAGCAGGACTGGGATATTTCTTCTGATGTCTGGAGTGTTACCAGCTTTACCGAGCTGCGCCGCGAGGGTCTGGATGTAGACCGTCACAACTTGCTCAATCCCGATGGCAAGCCGCAAGTGCCTTACATTACCAAGCAACTGGAAACATCAGAAGGTCCGATCATTGCTTCGACCGACTATATGAAACTGTTTGCAGACCAGGTACGGGACTTTATGCCCAAAGGGCGCACGTACCGGGTGCTGGGCACCGACGGATTCGGCCGTTCCGACTTCCGTTACAAACTGCGTGAGCACTTTGAAGTGGATCGTCATTTCGTTGTTCTGGCTGCGCTCAAGGCGCTGGCCGACGACGGTGTGATCGACAAATCAAAAGTGAGCGAAGCCATTCAGAAATATGGCATTGACACCAACAAAGCCAATCCTCACCACGCATAAGGCAGATCATTATGAGCAATGTAATCGAAATCAAGGTTCCGGACATTGGTGATTTCAGTGAGGTGGAAGTCATTGAGTTACTGGTGGCGCCGGGCGATACCGTTAAGGAAGAACAAAGCCTTATTACTGTTGAGTCGGATAAGGCATCCATGGAAATTCCTTCCTCCGCTTCAGGCGTTGTCAAAGAGATCAGCGTCAAGGTTGGTGACAAAGTGGCTGAAGGTAAAGTGATCCTGACCCTCGAAGCCGAGCAGGCTGCCGCGACGGACAGCGGCAAGCCTGCCGCCGGGAATGCGGCGGAAGATGCTGAGCAGCCGGCGGACAAGGAGGAGCCTGCAGAGCAGCAAGAGGCAGCACAACCGGCAGACGCCAATAGTGGCAGCGCCACGCTTGAGGTGACGGTACCGGATATCGGCGACTTCAGCGAGGTAGAAGTGATTGAAGTGCTGGTTGCGCCGGGTGATAAAGTCACGCAGGAGCAAAGCCTGATTACCGTGGAGTCGGATAAGGCATCCATGGAAATTCCTTCGTCTGACGACGGCGAGGTTGAAGCGGTGCTGGTCAAAGTGGGTGATAAAGTGGCCAAAGGTACGGCCATTGTCAAGCTCAAGTCCGGCGGTAGTTCTGCCAAAGCGGCTGCGGCCCCTGCCGAGACAAAGAGCAAGCCGGCCGATAGCAATGCTGACAAGGCCCAGGCCGAACCGGCTGCTGCTGCCAAGGCGCCTGCGCCTCAGGCAAGCGGTGCTGCGCAGCCACGCGTTTCACCCACGGCTGCTTTCGGTTCTGCCGTATCTGCCCGCAGTTTGCCGCATGCTTCGCCATCGGTTCGGAAATTTGCCCGGGAACTGGGTGTAGACCTGACCCAGATCACCGGCTCTGGGGAAAAACAGCGCATTACGCAGGACGATGTTCGCAAATTCGTCAAGGCCGCGCTTGCTGTAGCCACCAGTACGTCCTCTACGACCACCAGTTCGCAAGTGGGCGGTGGCGGCCTGAGCGTTCTGGACTGGCCGAATATCGATTTCTCCAAATTCGGTCCGATAGAAAGCAAGCCTTTGTCGCGTATCAAGAAAATTTCCGGCGCTAACCTGCATCGCAATTGGGTCATGATTCCACATGTGACGAATAACGAGCAGGCTGATATTACCGAACTGGAAGCCTTCCGGGTTGCCATGAACAAGGAATACGAAAAGGCCGGCGTCAAGTTCACCATGCTGGCGTTTCTGATCAAGGCCGTGGTATCGGCACTGCAGAAGTTTCCGGAGTTTAACGCTTCGCTCAGCGGCGATAATCTGGTGCTCAAGCAGTACTTTCATATCGGGTTTGCAGCCGATACACCAAACGGCCTGGTCGTGCCGGTGATTCGTGATGCAGATAAAAAAGCGGTCAGCCAGATTGCCAAGGAAATGACCGAGCTAGCCAAACTGGCACGGGATGGCAAACTGTCACCAGCCCAGATGCAGGGCGGGTGTTTTTCCATCAGTTCGCTCGGTGGTATTGGCGGCACAAGCTTTACGCCTATTATCAATGCACCCGAGGTGGCCATTCTGGGCGTCTCCAAATCTTCCATGCAGCCGGTATGGAACGGTAAGGAATTTGCGCCGCGCCTGATGTTGCCGCTGTCGCTTTCCTATGATCATCGTGTGATCGACGGTGCCGCTGCAGCGCGCTTTAACGCGTATCTGGCTGCAGTTCTGGCGGATTTCCGCCGTGTCCTGATCTGACGGAGATACTGATGAGTCAAGTAGAAATCAAGGTGCCCAATATCGGCGACTTCGATGCGGTAGAGGTAATCGAAGTGCTGGTCGCCGAAGGCGATACGGTCAAGGAAGAGCAGAGCCTGATTACCGTTGAGTCGGACAAGGCGTCCATGGAAATCCCGTCTTCGGCTGCTGGCAAAGTGGTGTCCCTGTCGGTCAAAGTGGGTGACAAGGTTGCCGAAGGCGATGTTGTTCTGATGCTTGAAGCTGCTGCGGCAAGCGCACAGGCTGCGGCCGGCGACAAGCCGGCGGCGCAGGACAAGGCGCAGCCTGCTGCAAAAAGCGATGCGGCTGCGGTTCAGAAAGCGGCTGGTGCCGACGGCAAAGCCCGGGATGGTGCCGGCGAGTCACCAGACAAGCGGCCAGCGCAGGACACAGATGACAATAAATCTGCGGACGTAGCTGCTGGCAGTGAGGTTAAGTATTCGCCTCCGGCATCGGCGCCTGCGGACGGTTGCGATGTGCTCGTACTGGGCGCCGGTCCTGGCGGTTATTCGGCTGCATTTCGTGCTGCCGACCTGGGACTAAACGTGGTACTGGTCGAACGCTACGCCACACTGGGCGGCGTGTGTCTGAACGTCGGATGTATCCCCTCCAAAGCGCTGCTGCACAGTGTATCGGTACTGGAAGAGGCGAAACACCTGTCCCAGAACGGGATCATCTTTGGTGAACCGACCATCGATCTGGACAAGCTGCGAGCCAGCAAAGACAAGGTGGTTTCCACACTCACCGGTGGCCTGACCGGCATGGCCAAGGCGCGCAAGGTCAAGGTGATTCAGGGGTTGGGCGAGTTTGCCGACGAACATCATTTGACTGTGAAGAAAGATGATGGAACAAGTGAAACAGTGGCTTTCAAGCACGCCATTATTGCGGCTGGCAGTCAGTCGGTGAAACTGCCTTTTCTGCCGGAAGACGAAAGGATCGTCGATTCCACAGGCGCCTTGAGCCTGAAAAGTATTCCGGAAAAAATGCTGATTATAGGCGGCGGCATTATCGGCCTGGAAATGGGCACGGTCTATTCTGCTCTCGGAGCACGTCTGGATGTCGTGGAAATGCTGGATGGCTTGATGCAGGGTGCCGATCGAGACCTGGTCAAGGTCTGGCAGAAGAAAAACGAAGGCCGTTTTGACCAGATTATGATCAAGACTAAAACCGTTTCTGCCGAGGCCAAGCCCGATGGTATCTGGGTTAAGTTTGAGGGCGAGGCAGCGCCCGCCGAGCCGCAGCGCTACGATCTGGTTCTGCAGGCGGTCGGACGCTCGCCTAATGGCGCAAAAATTGGTGCCGACAAAGCGGGTGTACAGGTTACTGACCGTGGCTTCATCGAGGTGGATGAGCAGATGCGCACGAATGTTCAACATATCTTTGCCATCGGCGATATCGTGGGGCAACCCATGCTGGCGCACAAAGCCGTTCATGAAGCGCATGTCGCTGCCGAAGTGATCGCAGGGCACAAGAGCTATTTTGATGTCCGCGTGATTCCTTCTGTTGCCTATACCGATCCGGAAGTAGCCTGGGCAGGTTTGACCGAGGAAGAAGCCAAGAAGCAGGGCATCAAGTATGAAAAGGGTGTGTTCCCCTGGGCGGCGTCGGGTCGGGCCATTGCCAATGGTCGCTCCGAAGGCTTTACCAAATTGCTGTTTGATGCCCAGACTCATCGAATCATTGGCGGCAGTATCGTGGGCACCCATGCCGGCGATCTGATTTCCGAAGTGGCGCTGGCCGTAGAGATGGGTGCCGATTCTGTGGATATCGGCAAGACCATTCATCCTCATCCTACGCTTGGCGAATCGGTGGGCATGGCAGCAGAGGTCGCTCATGGCACTTGCACCGATCTGCCTCCGGTCAAACGCAAGTAGACCGGTTGTTCTGTGCTGACGGCAGCGACACCGAGCGTGTGTCGTTGCTGTCGCAGCACGATGCTGTGGTGCGATATGGTTTTCTGCGGGCTGCGCACGCTGCAGGCAAGTAAAGAACACTCTTATTTCCGGTTAGCGCCGAAAATGAGGGTGTTTTTCATTTTGATGACTTAAAATTCTGCTTTCGGGTATTTCATTTTTATTATGTCTGCCGTTCCTACTAGTAAGCACTCGCTGGCCGATTGGCTGGCTTATCTTGAATCCCTGCACCCCAAGGCGATCGAGCTCGGTCTGGACCGAGTCAGAACGGTAGCCCAGCGCCTGCAGGCCTGCGAGGGCGGCGGCGTCAAAATCATTGTGGGTGGAACCAACGGCAAAGGCTCCACCTGCGCCATGCTCGAGGCCATTTATCTGGCCGCCGGATACAAAACCGGTCTGTATACCTCTCCTCATCTGATCGATTTCAATGAACGCATCCGTCTTCGTGGCGAACTGGCCACAGACGAGCAAATTGTTCGGCAACTGGCGCAAATCGAGACGGCACGCGGTGACATAACGCTCACATACTTCGAATACACCACACTGGCTGCGCTGTTGCTGTTCAAAGAACACCAAATCGACGTGGCCATTCTGGAAGTTGGCCTGGGCGGGCGGCTGGATGCGGTCAATATTGTGGATGCAGATTGTTCCATCGTTACCAGTGTCGATGTTGATCATGTCGAATGGCTCGGAGATACCCGGGAGAAAATCGGCTGGGAAAAAGCGCATATTTTCCGCAAGGGAAAACCGGCCATTTGCAGCGACCCGCAGCCGCCGCAGTCTGTGCTTGACTACGCGCGCGAGATAGAAGCGGATCTGTGGCTGTTCGGGCACGATTTTAACTATTCGGCAGACAAACAGCAATGGGCTTTTGCCGGTCGCAATCAGCGCCGCAATGCGCTGGCGTATCCCGCCCTGCGTGGCGCCAACCAGTTGCTTAATGCCTCGGCTGCGCTGGCCGCCATCGAGTCGTTGCGGGATCGGCTAGCTGTGCCACAGCAGTCGGTGCGCCAGGGCTTGATCCAGGCCGTGCTGCCCGGCCGCTTTCAGATTATTCCAGGACAGCCTACCGTGGTGCTCGACGTGGCGCACAATCCGCATGCAGCGGCGGTGCTTGCTCACAATCTGGATAGCATGGCCTATTTTCCCTACACCCACGCGGTGGTCGGCATGGTCAACGACAAGGATTGCGACGAGGTCATCAAAAAGTTCGGCCGCAAGGTGGACCATTGGTATTGCGCCAGCCTTGACGGCGAGCGTAGTCGCAGCGGCCAGGATATCGCCGAAAGAGTGCGCAAGCAGTTGCCGGCCGATGCTGAAGGGTTACCAACCGTAACGGTTTTCGATTCTCCGGCTGCTGCCTATGATTCTGCACGTTCAAAGGCCGCCGACAATGATAGAATAGTCGTGTTTGGCTCGTTTTTAACCGTGGCCGCAGTTTTACAGCATTTGGGGCGTCCAGCCGTCTGAAGCTTATCTTTATAAATAGTCGGGAATAAGTTATGGGTTTATTCAATTCACAAGATAATAATCGGCCGGGACAACGCCGCACCCAGTCTGAACAGAACCAGGCTAATGACCTGCGGGTCAAGGCCAGAAACCGGCTGATTGGCGCGATTATTCTTGTTCTTGCCGCAATCATTATCGTGCCTATGGTGCTCGATACCGGCGGTACTGACAGTACGCCGACACCGGCCCAGAAACCACCCTTGGTATCGGGCGGCGGCGACAGCAATTCCTTGTCCGTAACTACAACGCCAGGCGTTGAGTCCAGCGGTCCGAGTTCCACATCGCAGCAGGCCACTGTTGATGGCAGTGTATCGCAGACGCCACCGGCGACAGGATCTGTCGCTGCCGGAACTGCTGAGCAGCCACAGGGTCCAGGGACTACGCCGGAAGGCCAGGAACCAGGATTGACAGGACTGACAGAGGCCATTGACCCGAACCGATCCATCGCTTCGGGTACGGCAAACCAGCCGGTAACGCCCGAGGATCAGGCTGAGCAGGCAAAGCAGGATGCCGCTGCCCAGGCTAAAGCCCAGGCTGATGCCAAAAAAGCAGCTGAACGCAAAAAGGCAGCAGCCAACAAAGCCGCAGAGCAGCCTAAAAAGCCTGGCGTGATCAGGGATAATAATCGTACCGATGATGGTTCCCGTGCACTGGCCATCCTGGAAGGTCGTGAACCGACACAGGCCGAGAAAAGCAAACCCAAGGTCACCTCGGGAGATTATTCCCTGCAAATCGCTTCCTACGGCTCTTCGGACGACGCGCAAAGCCGCCGCAGCAAATTGGCTGCCGAGGGGGTGTCCAATGTGTATGTTCAGAATTCTGTCGTAAACGGCAAGCAGATTTATCGTTTGCGCGTCGGTCCGTTCAAATCACGTGAAGCTGCACAGGCAGCGCAAACCCGCCTTCGTTCACTGGGTTATGACAACGGTTTCATTTCGTCGAATTGATATTCATGCACCGCAGTGACCGAATTTGATTACACCTGTCTCGGGATTATCGCTATCTCGGGGCTCCTTGGATTAATGAGAGGGTTTCTCAAAGAAGCCTTCTCATTAATCGCTTATGCCGCCGCATTTATTGGCGCGATCTGGTGGGGCCCGGTGGTTTATCCCTGGGTGATGCAATACGTCAACAATGCGCTGATCAGCATGGGCATCGGCTATGCGGTTGTATTCATCGCCATTTTACTGGTTGTCGGTCTGGTCAACGTGACGCTGGCAACCCTGATTGAAGCCACCGGCCTGGGACCAGCCGACCAGGGGCTCGGCATTTTGTTCGGCATCGCCCGCGGCGTCATGATTATCCTGATACTGGTTGTGCTTGCCGGCTATACGCCATTTCCCAAGGAACCCTGGTGGGTCAATGCCAGGTTTTCGCCGATGGCGATGATGGCGGTGCATGAAATCAAGTTGCGCCTGCCGGACAGCATCGGGTCATATTTACCTTATTAGTTTTTCCATTAGTTTTTCTCTCTCGTATTTTTCAGGATAGGCTTTTTATGTGCGGAATTATCGGTATCGTCGGGCGCGGTCCAGTGAATCAACTGGTGTACGACAGTCTGCTGTTACTGCAACATCGTGGACAGGACGCCGCCGGCATTGCGACCGCCTACGGCAACCACTTCAACATGTACAAGGCCCATGGCCTGGTGCGCGACGTATTTCGCACTCGCAATATGCGCGATCTGCCCGGCCATTCCGGTATCGGGCAGGTGCGTTACCCAACGGCCGGCTCCAGCGACTCGCTGGAAGAGGCGCAGCCATTTTATGTTAACGCGCCTTTCGGCATTACGTTTGCGCACAATGGCAATCTGACCAACTGGCGTGAACTGCGCGAGTCGCTATTCAAGGTGGATCAGCGCCATATCAATACCAATTCAGATTCTGAAGTTTTGCTCAATGTTTTGGCGCATGAACTGCAGTCGGCGGCAAAGGGCAGTAGCCTGGATCCAGCCGCCATGTTCAGCGCGGTCGCGGCATTGCATCGACGGGTCAAGGGCGCATACTCGGTGGTTGCGCAAATTGCCGGATATGGGCTGCTGGCTTTCCGGGATCCGTTCGGCATCCGGCCGCTCTGCCTGGGCAAGTTTGAATCGGAGCTGGGTGCAGAATGGATGGTGGCGTCTGAATCGGTTGCGCTTGAAGGCAGCGGGTTTGATTTCGTTCGTGATATTGGCGCCGGCGAAGCCGTGTTCATTGACCTGGACGGTAATGTGCACGAGCAGCAATGCGCCGACAATCCGGTGCTCACGCCTTGCATTTTCGAATATGTCTATTTTGCCCGCCCCGATTCCACCATTAATGGCGTGAATGTGTACAACGCGCGCCTGAAGATGGGCGAGTATCTTGCCGATAAAGTCGCCAGGCAGCTGCGCTTGCGGGAAATTGATGTTGTGATGCCTATTCCCGATTCTTCCCGACCGGCCGCCATGCAGCTGGCCTCCAAGCTCAAGCTTGAGTATCGTGAAGGGTTCATCAAGAACCGTTATGTAGGTCGTACCTTTATTATGCCCGGGCAGGCAGTGCGCAAGAAATCAGTCCGCCAGAAATTGAACGCCATGAGTGTTGAGTTCAAGGACAAAAATGTGCTACTGGTCGATGACTCCATTGTGCGTGGGACAACCAGCCGCGAGATTGTCGACATGGCAAGAGCGGCAGGGGCCCGGAAAGTGTTTTTTGCTTCCGCCGCGCCTCCGGTCTGTTTCCCCAATGTCTACGGCATTGACATGCCAACCCAGGATGATCTGATCGCCAACGGCAGAACAGCTGAAGAGGTCGCTGCCGAGATCGGGGCAGACGGCCTGGTGTATCAGGATCTGGCTGACCTGAAAGCGGCCATTTCGGATTTGAATCCGGCGCTCACTCAGTTTGAGGCCTCCTGCTTTGACGGGCACTATGTTACTGGCGATGTTGACAGCGCCTATCTGGAAAGGCTGCGACTGACCCGGCATCAGGTCAAGGAAGGCCAGGCGGTTGGCGGCTTGCAATTTAATATGGGGTACGCAGCCAACGTTTAGGCGTTGCGTGTGTCCTGGTCCCTGCCCGTGCAAAGCGGCAGAGGCACCATTTATAGCATAGCGCCCGGCTTGAATCGGGTGCTATGACTCAGACCAAATAAGCGGCATCGCCGCCGTCGTGACAAGACAGTCATTGCGGCAGACGCTGGCAGGCCACAGAATTATTCCAAAGCATGATCCCATTTGCGGTGGCAACACTCGTACATTGCCAACCAGCGCATTTCGGAATATAATTGACATGTCATCTATTGATACATCATTTATGTCTCGTTCAAATATAAGCCCGAAGCCGGATTTCGGACGGGTGCTTCTCTCTCTTTCAGGACAAATCAATCGTCAGTGGCGCAGGGCACTGGATCGCCGCCTGCAGCCGTTGGGGTTGACCGAGGCAACCTGGTTACCGTTGCTGTACATTGCAAGAGCGACGCAGCCATTGCGTCAAAAGGATCTGGCTGCCCTGATGGGGCTCGACAGCTCATCGGTGGTGCGTTTGCTCGATGGTCTGCAAACGGCGGGTTATATCCAGCGCCTGGAAGGCACGGACAGGCGGGAAAAAATCATCCACCTCACAGATACTGGCAGGCAAACCGTATCCAGCGTCGAGCAGGTCGTGCTGGAAGGCCGGCGCCGCTTGTTCCTGGATATTGATGACGCAGACCTGGAAACAACCCGTTCGGTATTGCAACAGCTTCTGAGTACGCTTGAGTCGCTGGACGGCGCGCTCTGGTCCGATACGGATGGTGCCGATTCTCATGCCTGAAAAAATCCTTCTGCGTGCGCCATTGTGGCTACTGGTGCTGGTAACCTTGAGCGGCACACTGGCTATGCATATGTTCGTGCCGGCCATGCCGGATGCTGCGGCCGATCTTGGCGCCAGCATGAGCGCCATGCAAATGACGATCAGCCTGTATATTCTCGGCCTGGCTTTCGGTCAGTTGATCTATGGTCCGCTATCTGACGGGTTCGGTCGGCGGCCATTGCTGCTTGCCGGCCTGTCTATCTATGTGCTGGCCGGCGCAGCGGCCGCCTTGTCGCAAAGCGAGTCTACGCTGGTGCTGGCACGGCTGTTTCAGGCGTTGGGCGGATGCGCCGGCCTGGCGCTGGGACGGGCCATTGTGCGCGATACGGCGGCAGGCGATAGCGCCGTCAAGGACCAGGCATTGCTCAATCTGATCATGATGGCCGGGCCGGGTCTGGCGCCGTTGCTCGGGTCATTTCTTACCTTGCATTTCGGTTGGCGGGCTGTTTTCTATGCGCTCGTATTGCTGGGTGTGATTACCTTGCTTTCTACCTGGCGAATGCTGCCGGAAACCGGCACGCCAACCGGCAAAGTGCGGCCGGCCGCTTTGGCCTCGGATTACAAAGCGCTACTGCGTTCACCGTCGTTTTTGGCCTATGCGTTTGGCGGTGGCTGCGCCACAACGGCCATTTATTCGTTTATTGCCGCTGCGCCTTTCATCATTACCACGGATCTGCATCGATCTGTGCAAGAGGTGGGCTTATATCTGGCGCTGTTGATCGTTGGGCTGTCGGTAGGGAATGCGGCAACAAGGCAACTGATTGGTCGTTTTTCGCTGGAGCGGCTGCTGATTGGCGGCAATGCGCTAAGTGTTGTTGCGGCCTTGCTGCTGCTGGCTTTTACACTGGCAGATCTACTGCATATCGTGAGCGTGACGGGGCTGATGTTCGTATTTGCTATCGGCGCCGGCATTGCAAGCCCGGCGGCCCTGACCAAGGGGCTGAGTGTCGATCGCCATCTCATAGGCTCTGCAGCAGGTCTGTATGGTTTTACACAAATGTTGGTGGGGGCCATCTGTACGTCGCTTGTCGGGCTTGGAGATAATCCAGCGCTTACCGCATTTACGGTGCTCGCATGCGCCGCTATCCTGGGTCAGGCCGGATTATGGTTCGGCATGAAACAGGACCGACGCATGGCCCATAACGTATTGACCTCGGATGCATCGGCGGGTCATCACTGAAGCGGTATCCGGCAGGCGCGGGCCGCTGTTATGCAAGGCGGGAAGAGCGCTGCGTTTTCCCGAACAACGCATAACCACTCAACGCCAGTAATACGACAAACAACACTAAAGCCCACAGGACATATTCAACCCCAAGCACGCTTACCTTGGCGTCCATGCAAGTGGCATAAATGCCGAATAGCCAGGGTGCCAGGCCGTCAAGTCCGGTGGTTCTGGACATGAAAATATCAGCAAAGGTGCGATCGCACGACACCATTTCGGACGCGACCGTATGCTGATACCAGGCTGCAACGATACCGGCGATGGACAGCGCGAAAGATAACAGCGCCATCACGCGCTTGGCTGCACCAGGAACCAGGTTGCCCAGCAGGCAGACGCCGGCGATGACCAATAGAATGAGCCGCTGTAATACACACCACGCGCAAGGCGGCATATTGAAAACATGCTGGCTGACAAGCGCGACGGCCAATGCAAGCAGGCAGAGCAGGGCAATAAGATTCAGACGAGACTGGGTCATAGAGAGGTTCTGGAGTAGGTTGAATAAATATCGGCAAACAGGCGCATGATCAGCTCATGCGCGCCGTCCCACATAATCTGGACACCGATACACAGCAGAATGAAAGCGGACAATCGCATGAATACAGCGGTCCCCGAAGCGCCCAGCCGGGCAAGAAAGCGTGCGGCAAACCGCAGGCAGAAAAACAGGATGGCGCTGACGCTGATTACGGCCAGGATCATGGCGCTCACGCTCATGACGCCGGCGCCGGCGCTGATAAAATCAAAAGAAGCGCCAACGGTAATGGCTGCAGATATACTGCCCGGTCCGCAGGCGATCGGGAAAGTGAGCGGGTAAAAGGCGCTGGATTTTACTTTTTCCTGCGAATAGTTTTCCACCAGCTTTTCATGGGCATCGGTATCCGGATCTTTGGCATTGACCAGTTGCCAGGCACTGGCCACGACCAGCAGACCGCCACCGACACGGACTATGGGTAGCGATAGGCCGAAAAAACTCAATACCATATTGCCGAACAGTGCGGCAAGCGTGAGCATCACAAAAACGTTGACTGAAATGCGCTTGGCCAGCTGCTTTCGGGTTGAGGCGCTGGCCCCTTCGGTCATGGTCAGGAAAATGGGCGCAACTGCGGGTGGGTTTACGATAGGCAGCAGCGTGGCCAGGACAAACAGAAAACTTCGGCTGAAAATCAGGATATATTCGTTGATGCTCATTGTTGTCTATTTCTGCGCGGTCAGGTTGTTGATTGCGGTAAGCAAGTCACGCTTGAACTGCATTTGGGTGCGTGGGTTATCCAGCGCGCTGCCGCCAAGAATGAAAATATCTTCGACACGGTCGCCCAGCGTCATGACCTTGGCCATTTGCAGGTTAATCTGGTGTCGCTTGAAGGTGTTGGCGAGCGCATAAAGAATCCCAGGGCTGTCCATCGCTGTAATTGACAATCGCCAATACTGACTGTTTTCATCGGGTAAAAGTTCAATCAGGGGCACCAGAGGAAACGTGCGCGAGCGGCGGACATTGGCGCCCACGACATAGCGGTTGCTCGTCAGGGCTAAGGGTTCGTTCTGGGCAGGCAGCGGCTCGTTCAGCCGATTGCGCAAACCGTGTTCGATCAGCGGCACATTGGAGCGGATGTCCGCGTCAATGGCTGCGCTGTCCACCACGAAACTGTCCAGTGCGTAGCCCTGGCGCGTCGTGTGAATGCGGGCGTCCAGAATATCAATGCGTTGTTCGTAGAAGTAGGAGCAGATTTGTTCAAATAGATCGGGGCGATCGGGCGTGTACACCATCACCTGAATGCCTTCATTATTTTCGGTAGGACGGGCCCGGACCTGAGCGCCCACCTGCGGCAACATGCGGTATAGAAGGCGGGTATGCCAGGCGATATCTCTGGCTTCATGCCGTAAAAAATAGGCCACATCCAGGGTGTTCCAGAACCGGTCCCGATCCTCGTCGCTGATGCCTGAAAAACGTACAAGCGCAATCGCGTCGTTCTTGCGCTGCGTCAGTACTGATTGCCGGTCGAATACGTTACTTCCCAAGGCTGTCAGCGTGTAATGATACAGGTCTTCCAGCAATTTGCCTTTCCATGCGTTCCATACTTTGGGGCTGGTGCCGCGAATATCGGCGACCGTGAGCAAATACAGGGCGGTCAGGCGGCGCTCTGTCCCTACGATATCGGCAAACTCCTGAATAACCGAGGGCTCGGACAGATCCCGCTTCTGGGCGAACGCAGACATGGTCAGATGGTGCTCTACCAGAAATTCGACCAGCGCGCGATCTTGCGGATCCAGATTATGGTCGCGGGCAAACTTGCGCACTTCCAATGCGCCCAGTGTCGAGTGATTGCCGCCACGTCCTTTGGCGATATCATGGAACAGGGCGGCCACGTACAGCAGCCAGTGCTGGTCCATGTCGGCAATCAGTCGGCTGGCCAGCGGATATTCCTGGGCATGTTCAGGCATGGTGAAGCGGCGGATATTGCGGATCACCATCAGCGTGTGCTGGTCAACGGTATAGACGTGAAACAGGTCGTGCTGCATTTGTCCCACGATTTTCCGAAACACCGGAATGTACTGGGGCAAAATGCTGAGCATGGTCATGCGCCTGAAACTGTGCACAATGCCGGTGGGCTGTTGCAGTATCTGCAGGAATAGCCATTTGTTTACCGGGTTGCGACGAAACTGTGCGTCGATCCGATGGCGCGAGCTCCAGATCTGTCGTTGCAGCTTGGCCGACATGTCGTTGACTTCCGGGTGCTGCTGCAATACCAGAAACGCTTTCAGAAGCAGTTGCGGTTTGCGCTCGAATGCGTCGTCTGCGACAAGATCAAGCTGTTGGCCGACGCGGCAGAAATCTTCGTCAATCATGACACTGCAATCTTTGACCGGGAAAAAATACTCCCGGAAACTTTGCATCATGATGTGGTTCATCAAATAGACGGTTCTGGCAGCCCAGTAGTAGCGCTGCATGAGAATTTCGCCCGGGCGCCGAGTGTCGGTGGCCTTGATGCGGTATACCTCGGCCAGCAGCGGCTGGTTGTGGAACATCAGGCGATCATCACGTTTTCCTGCAAGAAGATGCAGGTCTATGCGCAAGCGCTTGAAAGCCTGCTCGGCCTTGGCACATTTGGCGGCTTCGTCGCGCGTCATCATGCCGTGCGCCACCAGGTCGCGCCAGCTGCCGGACAGTCCGGCGGCAAGACTGATCCAGCGGATCATCTGCAGGTCGCGCAGCGCCCCCGGGGATTCCTTGCAATTGGGTTCAAGCGAATAGGGTGTATCGCTGTAACGTGCATATCGCTGTTGCAGCTCGAGCTGCTTGGCCAGAAAGAAATCCTGGGGATTCAATTGTTCGCGGAACCGGGCCTCCAGCGTGGATACCAGCTTGCGATTGCCCAGAATGAAGCGCAACTCAAGCAAGCCGGTTTCAATCGTGATGTCGGCGGCGCTCTCGCTCAGACATTCGTCGACGGTCCGCACGCTATGGCCGATATCCAGGCCCAGGTCCCACAACGAGGATACAAATTGCTCCAGAAGCGCTTTGTCGCTATCTTCGGGTGGTCGTTGCAAAAGGATAAGCAGGTCGATATCCGAATAGGGAAACAGTTCACCCCGGCCATATCCGCCGATGGCGCACAGGCTGGCGCCGGCCGGCAGGGGAAAGCTGGTCGCCAGCTCTTTCATGGCCTGATCGGTGTGTTTTCTGAGCGCCACCAGCAATGAATCCGGGCGCGACCGGTGCTGGCGGTAATTGTCCAGGGCCTGTGTTTTCTGCGCCTGCAAACGGTTGCGAATCGCGATAGCCGGGCTCACGGTGTTCATGAATGTCCTTCGGGCCTCATGGCGTGCAAACAGGCCGTCAGGGCAGGTTCGTGACAAAAGCGGGCGGGGCGGGCATGCCCGGCGAGCGCGTCAATACATCGTAGCCATTCTCGGTCACGATCAGCGTATGCTCCCACTGTGCAGACAGGCTGTGATCGCGGGTGACTACCGTCCATTGGTCCGCCAATACCCGTGTTTCGCGGCGACCGGCGTTGATCATGGGCTCAATGGTGAATACCATGCCCTGTTTCAGGGTGAGGCCCTCGCCAGGTTTGCCATAATGAAGCACTTGCGGGTCTTCATGGAAGCGCTGGCCGATACCATGTCCGCAATATTCCCGAACGACGGAAAAGCCGTTGCTTTCGGCGTGTTTTTGAATCGCGTGGCCGATATCGCCAAGCGTGGCGCCGGGACGTACTTGTTCTATCCCGAGCCACATGCATTCATAGGTAATGTCGGTCAGGCGCCGGGCCAGAATGGACGGTGCGCCCACGTAGAACATGCGGCTGGTATCGCCGAACCAGCCATCCTTGATGATGGTGACGTCAATATTGAGCACATCGCCCGATTTGAGCTTTTTGTCACCCGGGATGCCGTGGCAGATAACATGGTTGACCGAGGTGCATACCGCGCCGGTGAAGGGCGGGTACCCTGGGGGCTGATAGCCGATGGTGGCCGATTCGACGCCCAGTTCTGTCATGAAATCGTGACAGATTTGGTTGATTTCGCCGGTGGTCATGCCCGGTTTGATCTGCGGCGCAACATGGTCAAGGACCCGGGCTGCGTCTTCGCAGGCTGCCCGCATGGCGTCAATATCCTGCTGATTTGTGAGTGTGGCCATAACTGCTTGAGTAAATGAGTGAAATAATAGTAGAATTATAGGCTTTCCCGGATTTGTTTGGCGAATCTTTGGTAAAAACAGCCGGTTATCGGGGTTGCCGGGGGTTGCTGTACAGTGTACAAGGCAATGGCCCTGACTAGCAAAATTACGCGCCAAGCCCCGTAATACAGCGCTGATACCGCTTGATGCCAAGGTTATAAATACCAGGAAATACCAAGATGGCAGGTATTGAGGGTAACACCACGTCAAAGTGTGCCTGCTTATGGCAGGCAGGGCGCGGTGGCGGGAAAAATGCCGGAAAATGTCAGTGAAGTTTGTTTTTTATATTAATAGCGCGCCGTTTTTCCTAGGGTGTTGATTATATACAACAAAATCAATATCAAGACGGTGCTGGAACTTAACCCTTTGGAGTTATAAATCATGTCATTAATGCGTGAAATGCTTGAAGCTGGTGTGCACTTTGGCCACCAAACCCGTTATTGGAATCCCAAAATGTCTCAGTACATTTTCGGTCACCGTAACAAAATCCATATTATCAATCTGGAAAAAACCGTTGCCAACTTTCTGGAAGCCCAGAAATTTGCACGCCAAATTGCCTCACGTGGCGGCAACATCCTGCTCGTGGGAACAAAACGCGCTGCCCGTGAAATTATTGCCGAAGAAGCGGCGCGTTGCGGTATGCCCTTTGTAGACAGCCGCTGGCTGGGTGGCATGATGACCAACTTCAAAACGGTCAAAACATCCATCAAACGCCTCAAGGACATGGAAGCGGCCGTTGCCGACGGCAGCAAAGAGCGCATGAGCAAGAAAGAAGGCCTCATGTTTGATCGCGAAATGGACAAGCTGAACAAATCCATTGGCGGTATCAAGGATATGAACACCTTGCCTGACGCGCTGTTCATCATTGACGTCGGCTATCACAAAATCGCCATCCAGGAAGCCCGCACACTGGGTATTCCCGTTATCGCAGTTGTCGATACCAACCACTCTCCGGACGGTGTTGAGTACGTTATCCCAGGTAACGACGACTCTGCCAAAGCGATCGCGCTGTACGCAAAAGGAATTGCCGACGCAGTTCTGGAAGGCCGCGAGCAGAACCTGAACGGTGTGGTTGAAACCATCGTCGAAGGTGAAGAAGAGTTCGTCGAAGAAGTACCGGAAAGCAACTAAGCTTTACTGCAGCACAATGCGTCCGTTGCTCACGGACGCATTCTTCAAATCCGTCAATACGTGCAGCGCGGTTTGCCGTTATCATGTCATCCGCGCCTGCTATTGTCACCATTTCGAGTGGCACGGGCCTGTTCCGGGTCGCTTCTCTTTCCTGCCATAGCAGGATCGTTTAATAAATTTAACTGGAGTTATCATGGCTGTGATTACCGCCTCAATGGTCAAAGAGTTACGGGAAAAAACCGACGCCCCCATGATGGAATGCAAAAAAGCCCTCTCCGAAGCAGAGGGCGATATGGTGCGTGCAGAAGAAATTCTGCGTGTCAAACTGGGTAGCAAAGCCAGCAAAGCCGCTACGCGCGTGACCGCCGAAGGCCTGATCGGCCTGTATATTGCTCCTGAAGCAAAAGTTGGCGCCGTTGTCGAAGTCAATTGCGAAACAGACTTTGTTGCCAAAAACGAAGATTTCATCAATTTTGTCAACAGTGTTGCCCAACTGATTGCTGAAAAGAATCCTGCTGATGTAGCGGCCCTGGCCGACTTGCCGATGGGCGAGGGCACGGTTGAAACGACGCGCGCCGCGCTGGTCGGCAAAGTTGGTGAAAATATGGCCATTCGCCGTTTCACCCGTTTCGAGACAGAAGACCAATTGGCCAGTTATGTTCATGGCGGCCGTATCGGTGTTCTGGTTGACTACAAGGGTGATGCCGAAGTGGGTAAAGATCTGGCCATGCACGTTGCCGCTACCAAGCCTAAAGCGCTGGATGCCTCGGGTGTTGCCCAGGCCGATATCGATGCTGAGCGCTCTGTTGCCGAACAGAAAGCGGCCGAGTCAGGCAAGCCTGCCGAGATCGTTGCCAAAATGGTCGAGGGTTCTGTTGCCAAATTCCTCAAGGAAGTGACATTGATGAACCAGCCTTTCGTCAAAAACGACAAGCAAAGCGTTGAGCAAATGCTTAAAGAGAAAAAAAGCGGCATCAATCGCTTCTCCCTGTTTGTTGTTGGTGAAGGCATTGAAAAGAAAACGACCGACTTTGCAGCAGAAGTGGCTGCCGCAGCTGCCGGTAACTAACTTCTCATTATTGCGGTCGCGCCATGCAGCAGCGTATGCAGATGTGACCGGCAATAAAGCAGTCGTCAAATACAGGCCACCTGATCAAATACGGGTTGTCAGTTCAAAGAATCCCCTTTTAAGGGGATTCTTTTTGAATTCCGTAAATGTCATAGCCAGAGTGGTTACAATAGCGTGTCAATTTTCAAAGGTAGTTCGGCCATGAGCAGCAAATACAAACGTGTGCTTTTAAAACTTTCGGGTGAAGCGTTAATGGGCGACGACGCCTACGGCATCAACCGCAGCACCATCAATCGCATGACTGGTGAAATCGCTGAAGTCTCGCGCATGGGCGTGGAGCTGGCCATTGTGATCGGTGGCGGCAACATTTTCCGGGGCGTAGCGCCCGGCGCCCAGGGGATGGACCGCGCAACTGCAGACTACATGGGTATGATGGCCACGGTAATGAATGCGCTGGCGCTGCAGGATGCGCTCAAGGCGCATGGGGTGATCACCCGGGTGCAGTCAGCCCTGAATATTGACCAGGTCATCGAACCCTACATCCGTCCCAAGGCGCTGCGCTACCTGGAAGAGAAAAAAGTCGTTATTTTTGCGGCCGGGACCGGTAATCCGTTTTTCACTACCGACACGGCTGCCGCCTTGCGCGGCGCAGAAATTGGCGCAGAAATCGTCCTGAAAGCGACCAAGGTCGACGGTGTCTATTCAGCTGATCCAAACAAGGATCCTACCGCAACGCGCTATTCCCGTATCAGTTTCGATGAGGTTATTACGCGCCGCCTGGAAATCATGGATGCCACCGCGTTTGCGCTTTGTCGCGACCAGAAACTGCCTATCAAGGTGTTCAATATCAACAAACCGGGTGCGCTTGCCCGCGCAATTTGCGGTGAAGATGAAGGCACGCTTGTACACGTATAAAGGAAAGAAATGAGTATCTCCGAATTACAGAAGTCGGCCGAGAGCCGCATGAACAAATCACTGGACACCCTGAAAACAAACCTGTCCAAAATCCGTACAGGCCGTGCGCACGCCGGTATTCTGGATCAGGTCAATGTGGACTATTACGGCTCTGCTGTGCCGGTCAGCCAGGTCGCCGCAGTCAATGTTGTTGATGCACGTACACTGAGTGTTCAGCCTTGGGAAAAACAGATGGCCGGCCCGATTGAAAAGGCGATTCGCGAGTCCGATCTGGGTCTGAATCCGGTATCCATGGGTGAAACGATCCGCGTTCCCATGCCGGCCCTGACAGAAGAGCGTCGCCGCGATCTGGCCAAAGTGGTCAAGAGCGAAGGCGAAGATGCCAAGATTGCAGTGCGCAACCTGCGCCGTGATGCAAATGACAGCTTCAAGAAGTTGCTCAAGGACAAGGAAATTTCTGAAGATGACGATCGTCGCGCCCAGGATGTCATCCAGAAAATGACTGACCGCTTTGTTGCCGAAATCGACAAGGTCGTTACACAGAAAGAAGCCGAAATCATGACGGTTTGATCGTGCCGGCATCTTTCCGACGGCATTGTTTTTAACTGAATAGATCAACTCATGAATCCAAGTTCCACACTCTGCGTTCCAGAGACTGGCAACATTCCCAGACATATTGCAATCATCATGGACGGAAACGGGCGCTGGGCGACACGCCGGTTCATGCCGCGGACAGCGGGCCATGCCAAGGGCGTGCAGGCGGTGCGACGGGTTGTGGAATATTGCGGCGCCAATGGCATTGACTACCTGACCTTGTTTGCCTTCAGTTCCGAAAACTGGCGCCGGCCGCAAGAAGAGGTGTCCCTGCTGATGAAGCTTTTTGTGCAGGCGCTGGAAAAGGAAGTTTCCCGCTTGAACAGCAATCATGTCCGACTAAGGGTGGTAGGCGATCTGTCGCCTTTCGAACCCTATCTGCAGAAACTGATCCGGGATGCCGAAGCCACGACCAGTGGCAACAGCGGCCTGACGCTGACCATCGCCGCCAACTATGGCGGGCGCTGGGATATCCTGCAGGCATTTCGCAAAATGTTGCAGGCACACCCGGAACTGGCCCAGGATACAGCGCAGGTGTCCGAGAAGATGCTCAGCGAGTATCTTTGCATGAACTGGGCTCCAGAGCCCGATTTGTTCATTCGCACAGGTGGCGAGAGTCGCATTTCAAATTTTCTTGTCTGGCAGCTTGCCTATACCGAATTATATTTTACCGACTGTTACTGGCCCGATTTCGGCGCCAAGGACATGGATCGGGCCATCGAGTGGTATCGTGGGCGTGAACGCCGATTCGGCCGAACCAGCGCGCAAATTTCGGATGATTCCCCGTCCGCCTGAAGGAGAGCGCATGTTATTGCAGCGCATCATTACCGCGGTCGTTCTGTTGATCGTCCTGCTGTTGGTCAGTGTTTTTTTTGCGCCCGTGTGTTTTCGCATTTTTATCGCCATAGCAAGTGCCATTGCGTTGTGGGAATGGTTGCGCCTGACTGCGTCGGCAAATTCGGCGCGGGCGATTGCAATTGTTTATCTGGTTGCTGCCGCGTGGACCGCAAGTGCGGGCTTTGATGATACCGCAATGACCTCCGCGGGCGCTGCAGTTACCAATATGTCGTGGGCCGACTGGATCAAGCCAATTGCTGCTGTCGTCGCCACGCTGGGGGTGTTGTTCTGGACAGTGGCTGTGCCGCTGATCCTGAATCGCGCCGATACGCAGCGTGCGCCGGTCAGCGTGCTCAGCACTCTGGCCGGCATTGTTGTCGTTAGCGGTAGTGCGCTTGGCCTGGCGATGCTGCATCAGCAACATGGGGTTTGGTTCATTTTTTCGTTCCTGGGCGTGATCTGGTGCGCCGATACCTTTGCCTATTTTGGCGGCAAACATTTTGGCGGTGCCAAACTGGCGCCGGCCATCAGTCCGGGCAAAACCCGTTCGGGCGCGATCTGCGGTCTGATTGCAGCGGTTATCTGGATGTTCGCCACGATGTATATCGATGGCAGCTTTGCCGGCTATGTGCACCAGTATTTTCCCGTGCCGCTTGTGCTGTTGGTCGGGGCCGTGCTGGCAACGTACTCCATGATCGGAGATTTGTATGAATCTCTGATCAAGCGCCGCGCAGGCATCAAGGATTCAAGCAGTCTTTTGCCGGGACATGGCGGAGTCTGGGATCGGTTCGATTCGATTCTCTCGGTCACCCCGCTGGTCCTTGCCCTATGGATGTTGATCCGGCATTTTCATTAACGGCGCTTGCGCCCAAACACTTTTCCGGAAAAGAAAGTCCATGCAGAATATTACGATTTTCGGAGCAACCGGCTCGATCGGCGACAGTACTCTTGATATTGTGCGCCGGCATCCAGACCGATTCAGTGTGTATGCGCTCAGTGCCCAGCGACGCATGCAGAAACTGGCGCAGCTTGCGTTGGCGTTTTCGGCCAAAGTGGTCATTGTTCCCGATGTTGATGCTGTTGATGCGTTTCGCGCGCACTGGCCTGCCCAGCATGAGCTGCCAGAGATCAGAATGGGCGAGCGTGGATTGTGCGAAACGGCCAGGGATCCCGAGACAGATTGCGTAGTGGCGGCCATTGTCGGCATTGCCGGCCTGGCATCAGCGTTCGAAGCAGCGCAGGCGGGCAAGCGTATTTTGCTGGCCAACAAAGAAGCGCTGGTTGCTGCCGGCTCGTTATTTATGCACACGGTGCAAACCCACAACGCGCAATTGCTGCCCGTCGATAGCGAACACAATGCCATTTTCCAGTGCCTGCAAAATGGCAGGGAAAAGCAGCAGATACAGCGACTGATCCTTACTGCCTCCGGTGGCCCGTTTCGTGATACAGCGATCAGTGAGCTGGATTATGTAACGCCTGAACAGGCTTGCCGCCATCCAAACTGGAGCATGGGACGGAAGATTTCCGTGGATTCGGCAACGATGCTCAATAAGGGCCTGGAAGTGATCGAGGCGCACTTTCTGTTCGATCTGGCGCCTGACAAGATCGACGTGGTCATTCATCCCGAGAGTACGGTGCACTCCATGGTCGAGTTTATCGACGGCTCGTTGCTGGCCCAACTGGGTAATACCGATATGCGTATTCCGATTTCCTATGTCATGGGGTATCCTGAGCGCATCGAGAGCAATACGCCAGCCTTTGATCTGCGCAAGTTGCAGCAATTGAATTTTTCACTTCCCGATTTCGCGCGCTTCCCCTGTCTGAAGCTGGCCTTTGATGCTTTGCACGCAGGCCAGGCCGAGTGCATTGCCCTGAACGCTGCGAACGAGATCGCCGTGGCCCATTTCCTGCAGGGTGGTTTGCGCTTCACTCAAATTGCCCAGGTGATCGACCGGGCGCTGGACTGGCAAAGCGGCCAGACCAGCCCCATCGGCCACATTGATGATGTTTTCCAGCTCGACCTCCTGATACGCGAACGCGCCAGGATGTTTTTACCTGCTTCGGCCTGACTATTATGCTTTCCAGTATTGTTTTTTTCATTGTCACGATCAGTATCGTGGTGGTTTTCCATGAGCTGGGGCACTATCTGGCTGCACGCCTTTGCGGTGTTCATGTCGAGCGGTTTTCACTTGGCTTTGGCAAAGTGCTGCTTAGCCGGCGCGATACCCGGGGCACAGAGTGGGTCATTTCGGCATTGCCGCTAGGTGGTTACGTCAAGCCCCTGGCCGAACCCGAGGCCGGAGCCATGGTCCGGGGCAGGGGAGCCATGAGTGAAAAATCTCCCTGGCAACGCATGTTGATTTTTGCTGCGGGCCCGGCATTCAGCCTGCTGCTGGGCATTCTCATTTATTCGGTCATGTATATGGCGGGCAGCAATGTGCCGCAGGCGATCCTGGGTGCGCCGGCCGCCGGCACGCCTGCCCAGGTTGCGGGCATCAAAAAAGGCGATCGGGTAATCGGCCTCAATGGCAGTAACGTGCATTCCTGGACCCAGTTGCAACAACAACTGCTGGAACCCATGATTCTGGGGCAGTCGGTCACATTGCAATTGCGAGACGCGAGCAATACCGATCGCGATGTTACGATTGCCTTGCTGCCAGCCCCTCAAGACCTTGAAGGGGTCAATCTGTCCAGACTGAACGGGCTGGATATTGAGGCACCGCCTCCCAGTGCTGCGCAGGTTATTGCCGGTGGCGCCGGAGAAGCAGCCGGGATAAAACAGGGTGATGTTATTGTTCAGGCCGGCGCTCGTACAGACTTGAATGCACGTGCATTTATCGAGGAAATCGAGCAAAATCCAGGCCAGGAAGTGCCCCTGGTTGTGTTGCGCGATGGGCAGCGGGTTACGCTCAATGTAACGCCGCGCCCGACCAAAGGCCCGGATGGCGTCTCGCAGGGTAAAATCGGCGTGGCGCTGCAGTCCGGTTATCCAATGACGTTCGTGCGCTATGGTTTGTTTGAAAGCGTGACCCTGGCCACTACGCGAACGCTGGATACTGCCTGGTTTTCGGTAAAGATGCTGGGCAAAATGGTTACCGGACAGGTGTCCTGGAAAAATATCAGCGGACCTGTCACCATTGCCGATTACGCCGGCAAATCGGCCAGCCTGGGGTTCGAGCGATTCATTGAGTTCATTGCGCTGATCACCATCAGTATCGGTGTGCTCAACCTGATCCCGATTCCCGGCCTGGATGGCGGGCAAATGCTGTTTGCATTTTTTGAAATTGTACGGGGTCGTCCTTTGCCGGCATTTGTGCAGGAAAAAGGCCTGGCATTGGGTTATATGTTGTTGCTTGCCCTGATGGTGGTGGCATTTCTCAATGATGTCATGAGAATTACCGGATAACCCTGGTGATGCCGCTAACGTATTAACATACAAGGAAAATTGCTGACAAGACGCTGTGTTCTGACATACAATTTAGCGCTTATGCATATCCGAATCCACAAGGAAAGTCCGAATGTCTTTGAGACAGCTTAGTTCAATGAAAAAGAAAGCGATCCCGGCTCTGATCGCGATGCTCATTCTTCCGCAGGCATCTTTTGCATTTGCGCCATTCGTGGTGCAGGATATTCAGGTAAAAGGATTGCGCAGTACCGATCCGGCTACCCTGTTCAATTACGTTCCAGCCCGTGTTGGCAAACAATTTACAGAAGAGCAGGCTACAGACTCAGTCAAGCGGCTGTATGCCACGGGCCTGTTCAATGATGTCAATATTTCCACACGTAACCGTGTTGTATATGTGGATGTGGTGGAGCGTCCGGTGATTTCGTCGGTCACGTTCGACGGAATGAAGGCATTCGATAGCAAAACCATTACAGAAACGCTGTCTGGCGTTGGCTTTGGGGCAGGCCGTGCTTATGATGAAGCCTTGCTTGAGCGCGCCAAAAATGAAATCCGGTCGCAATATGTTTCAAAGGGCCATTATGGCACCGAAGTGAACTCGGCCATTACACCATTGCCCAATAACAGGGTTGGCATCAGCTTCAACGTACAGGAAAGCAGTATCTCCCGTATCCGGGATATCCACTTTGTGGGCAATGAAGCCTTCTCCGAAGGCACACTGCGCGATCAGATGGATATGACCACACCTGGTTATATGACCTGGTATACAGGCTCTGACAAATATTCGCGTGAAAAACTGGATAAAGACACTGAATCCATCCGTAAATATTACCTGGATCGTGGCTACCTGGATTTCGCCATGGATTCGCCTCAGGTCAATATCACACCCGATCGTGAAGATATTTCAATCAACCTGACCGTCAACGAAGGCAAGCCGTACAAACTGCGCAAGGTGCAGCTGGCGGGGAATCTGATGGGACTGAACAACGAGCTGCAGGCGCTGATTGAACCCAAGCCCGGTGAGACCTACAGCGAAGAACGGGCGCAGAAAACCACGGATGCCATCAAGAGCTATCTGGGTGGCCTCGGTTATGCGTTCGCCAACGTCAATGCCAATCCGGTAACAGACAAGGAAACCCAGGAAGCCGATCTGACCTTTTTTGTAGATCCCGGTCGCCGAGCATATGTGAACCGTATCAATATTGGCGGCAACGTACGTACGCGGGATGAGGTGATCCGTCGTGAAATGCGCCAGCAGGAAGCTGGATGGTATGATGAAAATCGCCTTTCCCAGTCCAAGGACCGCGTCAATCGTCTGGGTTATTTCAACAGCGTCGATGTGACCCAGATGCCGGTTGCCGGCACGGATGACCAGGTTGACGTGAATGTAGATGTCAAGGAAAAGCCTACCGGCCTGATCAATCTTGGCGTGGGCTACGGCACGACGGACAAGTTGTCGTTTACCGCTGGTATCAGCCAGGAGAACGTTTTTGGTTCGGGCACCGATCTTGGTCTGCAGCTCAATACCAGCAAACGCCAACGTAATATCAGCCTGACTCACACTGATCCATACTGGACAACCAGTGGCATCAGCCGCACGACCTCGCTGTATTATCGTACTGAAACACCGCTTAACTATAACGTTGAGCAGGACGAAGATTCTTACCGCACCCGTACGATCGGCCTGGGCATGAACTTTGGCATACCCATTTCCGAAAATGACCGGATTATCATGGGTGCCACTTTCGAGAACAGCAGAATCAAGCTGCCCAGCGATAACTCAGGCTATCTGATTCCCAAGGCTTATCGCGATTTTGTAGATGATTACGGTGAATCGACCAACGTGCTGATGCTCAATCTGGGCTGGAGAAAGGATACTCGTGATAATGCGTTGGCACCAACACGCGGCTATTTGAGCTCCGTACAGGGTACACTGGGTGTGGGCGACCTGAAATATTATATGTTAAGCGCTCAACAGCAGTATTATATGCCACTGGGCAAAGACTATACGCTGGCGTTTAATGTGAGTGCCGACTATGGTCGCTCGCTGTCCAACGACAAGCCATTCCCGGTCATCAAGAACATTTATGCCGGCGGTATCGGTTCGGTGCGTGGTTATGAAGGGGCTTCGCTGGGTGCGCGTGATCCGGTCTCCGGAGACTATCTCGGTGGTTCTACGCGGGTTGTCGGCAATGTGCAGCTGTATCTTCCATTCCCCGGCACCCATAATGACCGCACGTTGCGCTGGTTTGTCTTTGCCGATGCTGGTAAGGTGGGTACGACAGGCAAGGCAAGTTGCACTACCGGTAACGCGGATGAAGGCGGGCTGGTCGAGGATCCTTGCGGATGGCGCTATTCGACCGGCATAGGTCTGTCCTGGCAATCGCCGTTGGGGCCGCTGGAAATTTCTTATGCTCATCCGATTAGTCCCAAACCTGGCGATAACAAGCAGAAATTCCAATTCCAGATTGGTACGTCATTTTGATTCTTATGCCGTAAGTAGTCTGTTGTAACACGTCTGCAGTCGCCCTAAACGGGCGGCAGACGTCATCGCCTGCTTTTTAACGCTATAATCAATTTTTTCTCTGAAGGTTAATGTATATGAGTTTTAGCTTGGCACATACGAAGTTCAACAAACGCACAATTAACCAGTTGCTTGTGGCTACTGTGCTCGGCGTTTCTGCATCTTCTGTTGCATTTGCACAAACTGCCGGCAAAGCTGCAGACAAAAAATCGGCGAATGCATCTTCAGCATCAGCCGCGACTGAAAGTGCTCCGGTTTCCAATATCAAAATTGGTTTCGTCAATACGGAAAAAATCCTGCGTGATTCAGCGCCCGCGAAAGACGCTCAGACTAAAATCGAAGGTGAGTTCAAAAAACGCGACACTGAACTTCAGAAGCTGGCCAGCACGCTGCGCACCAAATATGAAAGTTTCGACAAGAATGCGCCCGTCATGTCCGATGCAGATCGGACCAAGGCCCAGCGCGAACTGTCTGATCTTGATACCGACCTGCAGCGCAAGCGTCGCGAGTTCCAGGAAGACTTCAATCGTCGCCGTAACGAAGCCTTTTCCGGCATTGTCGAGAAAGCAAACGCAGCGATCAAAAACATCGCCGAAAAACAGAATTACGATCTGATCGTTCAGGATGCGGTAACCGTCAGTCCACGTATTGATATTACCGATACTGTTATCAAAGCTCTCGACAACGGTAAATAAGCATGGCGCAGGATCCTGAGACTGTTCACGCGGTAACGCTGGACCGCCTGCTTAGCGCAGCCGATACACAGGGTCTGGAGTGGGAAATAAAAAATCCACAGGGCAGGGCGATGCCGGTCATTACTGGCATCGCGTCCCTGACGCATGCGACTGCGCAATCCATCAGCTTTCTTTCCAATCCCAAATTCTTCGATCAGCTGGCCACCACCAAGGCCGCAGCGGTCATGCTGCCTGCCCGTGCGCTTGAACACCTCCCCGCGCAGACGCCATTCCTGGTGGTATGTTGCGAAGACCCGTACCTGCTGTATTCACGGCTGAGCCAATGGTTTGAGAAACAGCGTCTGGCAGGGCTGTCGCGCACTGTACACCCTACGGCCGTCATCCATGAGAGCGCCCGCATTGGCAATAACGTTGCCATTGGTCCGCATGTGGTCATTGAAGAAAACGTGCAGATCGGCGATGGCGTTACCATCGGCCCCGGCTGCGTCATTGGCCGTCATTGCCATATTGGTGCTGATAGTCTGCTGCATGCCCGTGTGACGTTTTATGCCGATGTCCACCTGGGCGAGCGCTGCATTATCCATAGCGGAGCTGTACTGGGCGCTGATGGTTTCGGATTTGCGCCGGACGCAACCAGCGAGCCGGGCGGCTGGTCCAAAATTGTCCAGTTCGGCGGCGTCGTTCTTGGCAACGACGTTGAAATTGGCGCTAATACCACGATCGACCGCGGCGCGCTGGACAATACCGTTATCGGCAATGACGTGAAGCTGGATAACCTGATTATGATCGGGCACAACGTGCAGATCGGCGATCATACGGCAATGGCTGGCTGCGTCGGGATCGCTGGCTCCACGACCATTGGCAAACGCTGCACCATTGCCGGTGCGGCCATGCTTTCGGGACACATTACACTGGCTGATGACGTGCATATTTCCGGCGCGACCGGTGTCATGTCCGACATCAGCAAGCCCGGGCGCTACACCGGCGTATTTCCGCTGGCCGAGCATACGGTATGGCAGAAAAATGCCGCTGTCCTGCTGCAACTTGCCCAATTGCGCCGACGCCTGCGCGACCTGGAAAAGGCATAATATCCCGTTCGTTGCCGAAGGTTCGCTATTTTCCGGCGAAATTGTCTAAAATACCCTCATCCCTATAACCATAGATTTTAATTACAGGACTATTCATGCAAGTAGATATTCAAAGCATTATGGCGCGGCTTCCACATCGCTATCCGATGCTGCTTGTAGACAGAGTCCTGGAAATGGTGCCTGGCAAAAGCATTATTGCCATCAAGAATGTGACCATCAATGAGCCGTTTTTCAACGGACACTTTCCCGGCCGGCCAGTCATGCCGGGCGTGCTGATCATTGAAGCGCTGGCTCAGGCTGCGGCGATATTTTCTTTCGCCGAAGAGGATGGTTCCTGCAAACAGGATATCTCGCGCAAGGCCTATTATCTGGTAGGTGTAGACGGTGCGCGTTTTCGCAAGCCGGTAATTCCGGGAGACCAGCTTCAGCTGGAAGTTACTGCTGACCGAGTCAGCAAAGTCATCTGTAAATACAGTGCACGTGCCACCGTAGACGGGGCAGTTGTAGCTGAAGCTGCGATCATGTGTGCGATTCGTGATCTGGACGAATAATGACCAAACTTATTGATTCCACCGCCATTATTCATGATGGCGCAAAGCTGCATCCCACTGTAAAAGTGGGCGCCTATTCTGTCATCCACGGCAATGTCACGATCGGTGAGGGCAGCGTTGTTGGCGAACATTGCGTCATCGATGGCCTGACGACAATCGGCAAAAACAATGTGTTCTACCGGTTTTGTTCGATTGGTGGCAACCCGCAGGACAAAAAATATTCCGGCGAACAAACGTCGCTGGAAATCGGCGACTGCAACACCATCCGCGAGTTCGTGACCATCAACACCGGCACCACTCAGGATGTGGGCACTACGCGCCTGGGTGATGATAACTGGATCATGGCGTACGTGCATATCGCCCATGATTGCCAGATCGGCAGCCATACCATTCTGGCCAATTCCGTACAGCTGGCCGGCCACATTCATATTGACGACTGGGCTATTGTTGGCGGCAGCTCTGCCGCACATCAATACATTCATATCGGCGCCCACTCCATGACAGGCGGGATGAGCGCCATTCGCCAGGATATTCCTCCGTATATTCTGGGCGCCGGCCAACCCTATCGGCCTGCCGGTATCAATTCCGAAGGGCTCAAGCGTCGCGGCTTCACGCCAGAACAGATTCACGCGATCAAAGACGCCTATAAAATCATTTATATGCGCAAGCTGAGCACTGCTGATGCCGCCGAGGAAATCGTTCGTTATCAGCAGGATCATCCTGATACCGCCAGCGTGCTTGATCCGTTTGTGAGCTTCTTCGAAACAGCCTCGCGTGGCGTTAGCCGGGGATGAGCCTGGTCTTGTCGATGGTGGCGGGTGAGCCCTCCGGTGATCTGCTCGCCTCCAGGATCATCCAAGGGGTACGCGCGCGCGATCCGGATTTGCAGGTCTCCGGAATCGGCGGCCCGGAGATGCAGCAGCAGGGAATGCAATTGCTGTATCCGATGGACGATCTGTCCGTTTTCGGTTACGTAGACGCGCTTAAAAATCTTCCCCGACTTATTCACACGCATTTGCGCTTTCGTTCTTCAGTACTGAAGTTGCGGCCCGACGTCTTTGTCGGTGTTGACGCACCTGATTTCAATCTTCGTCTGGAACACTATCTGCGCCAGCGAGGCATCCCTACCGTTCATTTTGTAGGCCCGTCCATCTGGGCATGGCGTTACGAACGCATCCACAAGATCCGTGCTGCTGTATCCCATATGCTGGTGCTGTTTCCCTTTGAGGAAGAAATCTATCGCAAGGAAGGCGTGCCTGTAACCTATGTCGGACACCCGCTGGCTGCGCAGATTCCGGCACAGCCCGATAAGCAGCGGGCGCGGCTGCGGTTAGGCATGGACCCGGACGGTGCAGTGCTGGCCATTTTGCCCGGTAGCCGGGCCTCGGAAATTGCCGAACTGGCTCCGCGTTTTCTGCAAGCGGCGAGCCTGCTGCAAAAAGACGACCCGTCTTTGCGGTTTATTGTGCCGCTGGTCAATGAAGCCCGTCAGGCGCAATTCAATGCGATTGCCCAGCGCCATCCGGTGAAGAATCTGCAGTGTTTTCGCAGCCGTGTGGCAGATCATCCCATTGCCTGGGATGTGATGGAGGCCTGTGACGCTGCGCTGGTTGCCAGCGGCACGGCGACGCTGGAAACGGCCCTGTTTCAGCGGCCTATGGTTATATCCTATGTGCTCACGCCGCTGATGCGCCGGCTGATGGAGTGGAAAGCCGGGCAGGATGGTCCGTCGCTGCCGTGGGTTGGCCTGCCCAATGTATTGCTGCGCGAATTCGCGGTGCCCGAGCTGCTGCAGGAGGCGGCCACGCCCGCCAATCTGGCAACTGCATGCGTACGTGCGCTGACCGACACGACGTATATTGAACAAACCGAAGCGAAATTTCGCCAGTTGCATCGCCAGCTCAATCGCGATACGGCAAAACTGGCAGCGGAGGCGATCCTTGCGACTGCGAACGACTGATCTTTCCCTGTTTGGCAATCTGCCTTTGCCACGCATGACTGCGGGTATCGATGAGGCGGGCAGGGGGCCGCTGGCCGGGGATGTCTTTGCCGCCGCGGTAATTCTTGATCCCAACCGTCGTATCAACGGGCTGGCTGATTCCAAAACACTGACCGCCGCCAAGCGTGAAAGCCTGGCGCTGCGTATTCGTGACAAAGCCCTTGCCTGGTCTATCGCCAGCGCCAGCGTTGCGGAAATAGACCAGTTCAATATTCTGGGTGCAACCATGCTGGCAATGAAACGCGCATTCGAAGGGCTGGCAGTATCTTGTGAGCAACAGCGGGCAGAACTGGTATTGATTGACGGGAACCAGGTCCCCAAGGGGTTGGGTGTGCCATGCCATGCAGTGATCAAGGGCGATGCACTACACGCCTGCATTTCTGCCGCATCCATATTGGCTAAAACAGCCAGGGACGCGCAACTTCTGCAGTTGCACGCGCAGTATCCACAATATGCATTTGACCAGCATAAAGGCTATGGCACTGCGCTGCATATGGCCCGTCTGAAAGCCCATGGTCCGTGCCCGGTGCACCGCAGCACATTTGCGCCAATCCGTAGCCTAATATCGTTACAGACAAACGAGGGCTTTTTGGCGTAAAATCAGGGTTATTCTCTCAACATACATGTGTGTAATTTGTTTGATTGAGCCTTTAATGTCTGTAAACGGGCTTCAGAATGCACCGAAAATCGGTTTTTTCTCCTGAAACGTGCACTAAATAAAACATTGTATTAAATTGACACGTAGCTGAAGCCCATTACAAGTACAATATGCACTGCCTATTTGCGGGGACACCCGACATGAAAATCACATAATGGAAACGAAATTTACCCCTATTGCGCCCGATGCAGAATTGCCGCACCGGAAAATCATACGCAGCTGGCTGATACCCATCTCCCAGCAGAATACGTTTCGCGCGTTTCTGCTGCTGTTTGTTGATTACACTTTGCTTCTGGCCCTGCTGGCAGGTACCATCTTTCTGTCGGCGTGGTGGCTCAAGCTGGTTTGCGCACTGGTGGCCGGTTTTGTGATTGGCCGTCTCTTTATTATCGGGCATGATGCCTGCCATCAAAGCCTGACGCCTCATCGCAAGCTCAATAAATGGATCGGTCGTATCGCCTTTCTGCCTGCGGTGTCTCCCTACAGTCTTTGGGACGTGGGACACAATGTGGTACACCATGGCTTTACCAATCTGAAGGGAATGGATTTCGTCTGGTGTCCGAAGACAAAAGAAGAGTATGACGCCCTATCGCCCGTGGGGCGCTTCATGGAGCGCGTCTATCGCGGTCCGCTTGGCGCTGGCATCTACTACATCATTGAGATCTGGTGGAACCGCATGATGTTTCCCGGCAAGGGGTATATGGGAACACAGCGCAAGGTGTTCTTCTGGGACGGCCTGCTGGTAAGCATTTTCGGGCTGGCCTGGCTCGGTGGCGTGATTTACGCTGCACATGCAACCGGACAATCGGTTCTCATGCTGGTGGCTTTTGCCTGGCTGATCCCGTTGCTGTTCTGGTTTTACATGATCGGCTTTGTGGTCTATATTCAACACACACATACCCGCGTGGTGTGGCACGATAACCGTGCGGTTTGGGCCAAAGCGCAGCCGTTTGTATCAACCACTGTCCACATGATGTTCCGGTTGAAGTTCGGCGCGCTCATGCACCATATCATGGAACATACTGCGCACCATGTTGACATGAGTATTCCGCTGTACAAGCTTAAAAAGGCCCAGAAAACGCTGGAAGATATGTTGCCCAGCCGTATTGTGATTCAGATGTTCAGTTGGTCCTGGTACTTTCGCACCATCAAGGCGTGCAAACTGTATAACTACCAGGAAAGATACTGGACCGATTTTGACGGCAACAAATCACCCGATGTCGTTTAAATGAAAGCGCAGGCTGGCGTGTTCGGTCTGCAACAGAAATACGTTAATATCCCTGCTGAGGCAGGGATATTTTTTTATGAAACAGATTCAGTCAAAAGACAACTTAGTAGTCCGGCAGGGCATGAAAGTGGCGGCAGGGCGGGATAAGACCCGCATCCTGCTTGAAGGCGTGCACCTGTGCGAAGAATGGCTGGAGCGTTACGGTCCGCCCGAGTCGGTATTGGTGCAGGCCTCTGCCGCCGATCATCCTGATGTCGTTCGCCTGCTTGCCGCAAACGATGCTGCGCGCCAATATGTGCTTGCTGATGCGCTATTTAACGCCATTGCCACGGTGCAAACGCCGCAAGGCATCATGTTTGTCGCGACACGTCCCATTCCCGCGGCCATTACGCGCCTTGCGACCACCGCCTTGTGGCTTGACCGCCTGCAGGACCCCGGTAATCTGGGCACTATTTTGCGAACGGCGGCTGCCGCTGGCGTCAGGGACGTATTGCTTTCGGCCGGGTGTGTCGGCGCCTGGTCTCCCAAGGTGCTGCGTAGTGCGCAGGGTGCCCATTTTGCACTGGAAATCCATGAGCATCAGCACTTTCCTGACATCAGGGCGCGACTGGATATGCCGGTTCTGGCGTCCTCGCTGGCGCCTGGCGCGCGCAGTCTGTATGCGAGCGTTTTGCCCGCAGCCTGCTTGTGGGTCGTTGGCAATGAAGGGCAGGGCGTCCACCCCGACATTCTGGCCGATGCCGATCAATGCATTTTTATCCCGCAGAGCGATGCCGTAGAATCGCTGAACGCCGCAGTTGCTGCTGCAATCCTGTTATTCGAGCAACGGCGTCAGCATATGCAAGTCTGATTAATCCTGGCCGGAGATTGCCCCGCCACCCGACATCAATAGGTCGCCGAGGAGTTGGACTTAAGCCCCAGGATCTGGATCACCGTCGTGGAAATTTCCTCAATGGATTTGGTCGTCGTCGATAGCCATTCAATGCTTTCGCGTCTCATCAGGCGTTCGGCTTCGGCAACCTCATACAGACACTGTTTGATCGATGCATATTGGCTGTCCGGGCGGCGCTCGTTGCGTACTTCGGAAAGACGATCGGGCTGAATCGACAGGCCGAACAGCTTGTTGCGATAGGGTAGAAGCGTTTTGGGCAGGGCGCCGCGCTCAAAATCCTCGGGAATCAACGGGAAATTGGCTGCCTTGATGGCGTACTGCATGGCAAGGTAGAGGCTGGTGGGCGTCTTGCCGCACCGAGACACACCCACCAGAATGACGTCGGCTTCCTTCAGGCCGTGCACGAACTGGCCGTCGTCATGGGCAAGCGTAAAATTAATGGCTTCGATACGGTTGCGATATTGTTTGGAGCTGGCGCTCAGGTGCGACAGGCCGATGGTCGGGCGCGATTTGGTTTCCAGTGCCGTTTCAAGCTGGCTGACGCAGGCGCCGAAGATATCCAGAAAAATGCAGTTCGACTGCTGCACCACGTCCAGAATTTCGGGTTTGACCAATGTACTGAACAACAGCGGCGGCGTATTGTCAGCCAGGGCGGCCGCGTTGATTTTGTCGGCAACCTTGGCTGCTTTTTCCTCGGAAGTAATAAAAGGCTCGCGTAACAGCGTGAAATCAAAATCAGCGCTAAATTGCGACAAAACGGAGTGACTGAAGGTCTCTGCCGTAATGCCCGTGCCGTCTGATACGATGAAGACCGTCCGTTTTTTTTGTGATTCTGGCATGTTCCAATTTGATCCTGTGAGTATAGAAAAAGACGGTACAATCATGGTACTTTGTACCTGGCTGATAGTTCAGGCTTATTTGATTAGAAAAGCGCGCATTTTCTAATCAAATAAGCTTTCATTTTAATCTAAGGGTGACTTAAATGTCGTATGTTGTTCCATTCGAGAAACTCCGCATGTCGGATGTTGACTCTGTCGGCGGGAAAAATGCCTCGCTCGGCGAAATGATCAGTCAGTTGGCCAATGCCGGGGTTCGTGTGCCCGGTGGCTTTGCCACCACTGCCGATGCCTTCCGCGATTTTCTCAAGACCTCGGGGCTGGACAAGCGCATCGCTGATCGTCTTACCTCGCTCAACCCTGAGGATGTTCGCGAGCTGGCCCAGGCCGGTGCAGAAATCCGCGGATGGATTACCGAAGCGCCATTTTCTGACGAATTCGAAAAACAGATCCGCCAATCCTACGCCGAGCTTGATGCCGATGGCAAGGGTTCATTTGCGGTGCGCTCATCTGCTACGGCGGAAGATTTGCCCGATGCTTCCTTTGCCGGCCAGCAGGAAACCTTCCTGAACGTTGCCGGTATCGACGATGTGCTGGATAAAATCCGTCACGTATTCGCGTCACTTTATAACGATCGTGCTATTTCCTACCGTGTCCACAAAGGTTATGCGCACGCAGAGGTGGCATTGTCTGCCGGTATCCAGCGTATGGTGCGTTCGGACAAGGGCAGCGCTGGCGTCATGTTTACATTGGACACCGAATCGGGCTTCAATGATGTCGTGTTTATCACGTCTTCCTATGGCCTGGGTGAAACCGTGGTACAGGGCGCCGTCAACCCTGACGAATTCTACGTTTTCAAAACCACACTGGCTTCCGGGAAGTACCCGATCGTCGGGCGTCGCATCGGCTCAAAACTGATCAAAATGGAGTTCAACGACCAGCGCAAACCTGGCGAGAACGCCGTCAGCACCGTCGAAGTACCGGTTTCCGAACGCAATCGCTATTCACTGACCGACGATGAAGTGATCGAACTGGCCCGTTATGCCGTTATCATCGAGAAGCACTACCAGCGCCCCATGGATATCGAATGGGGTCGCGATGGCATCGATGGCAAGCTCTACATTCTGCAGGCTCGCCCCGAAACGGTAAAATCTCAGCAGACTGGCAACGATGTCCAGTTGCGTTACAAATTGAAAGCAACCGGCAAGGTCCTTATTACCGGTCGCGCCATTGGCCAGAAAATCGGCTCAGGCAAGGTTCGTGTCGTTTCTGATATCAACGATATGGATCAGGTGCAGGCAGGCGATGTGCTGGTGACAGACATGACAGACCCGAACTGGGAGCCGGTCATGAAACGCGCCGCGGCCATCGTTACCAACCGTGGCGGACGTACCTGCCATGCAGCAATCATTGCCCGTGAATTGGGTATTCCTGCTGTCGTTGGTTGCGCAACGGCCACCGAGGACCTCAAGGAAGGTGCCGAAGTCACTGTCTCATGCGCCGAAGGCGACGAGGGTCGGATTTACGACGGATTTCTTGAAACTGAAGTGGAAGAAGTACGCCGTGGCGAAATGCCCGAGATCCCGGTCAAAATCATGATGAACGTGGGTAACCCGCAACTGGCTTTTGATTTTTCCCAAATCCCTAACGGCGGTGTGGGTCTGGCGCGTCTGGAGTTCATCATCAACAACAACATCAATGTGCACCCCAAGGCGGTGCTGGACTATCCGAATATTGATGCCGAGCTCAAGAAAGCAGTGGAGTCGGCTGCCCGTGGCTATGCCAGCCCGCGTGCCTTCTTTGTTGAAAAACTGGCCGAAGGTATTGCGACCATCGCCGCTGCCTTCTATCCCAAACCGGTTATTGTGCGTCTGTCCGACTTCAAGTCCAATGAGTATCGCAAGCTGGTAGGCGGTTCTCGCTATGAGCCGGAAGAAGAAAATCCGATGCTGGGCTTTCGCGGTGCCTCGCGCTACATTGCCGAAGATTTTGCCGAATGCTTCCGCATGGAATGCGAAGCGCTGCGCTTCGTTCGTGACGACATGGGACTGACCAACGTTGAAATCATGGTGCCATTCGTGCGCACGCTGAATCAGGCGGAAAAAGTGATCGGTCTGCTGGCAGATAACGGCCTGAAACGTGGTGAGAACGGCTTGCGTGTCATCATGATGTGCGAAGTGCCATCCAATGCCATCCTGGCCGATCAGTTCCTCGAATATTTCGATGGCTTCTCTATCGGTTCCAACGACATGACCCAGCTTACTCTGGGGCTGGATCGTGATTCGGGCATGGAGCTGCTGGCTGCCGATTTCGACGAACGTGATCCTGCGGTGCAATTCATGCTGCAACGGGCTATCCAGGCGTGTCTCAAAGCCAATAAATACGTTGGTATTTGTGGCCAGGGGCCCAGTGACCATCCGGATCTGGCCGTATGGCTCAAAGATCAGGGTATTCTGACGATGTCGCTGAATCCCGATACGGTTGTCGATACCTGGCAGAAACTGGCCAAATAAACACTGGCCAGGGCCAACCGCTGCTCAAGGGCAGCGGCCAAGGCTTTTACGGGCACCTTTTACTGGTCGTAGATCAGGGCAAGGTGCCCGTTTTGCTGTGCGGTGCAATCCCCGCCTTGATCGTGTCTTTTGTCGAATGCGTCAACGACTTACGGTACACTTGAGTTTTACCTCATATTCAGGAAGATACACGTGAGCGAACTCATTATTGAAGATGTCACCGAAGGAAGTGGCGAACAGGCAAAAAGCGGTCAGCAAGTGTCAGTGCATTACACTGGCTGGCTCAAGGACAATGGCCAGAAATTCGATTCCAGCAAGGATCGTGGGCAGCCATTCTCATTCCCACTGGGTGCTGGCCACGTGATCAAAGGCTGGGACCAGGGTGTGCAGGGCATGAAAGTGGGCGGCACCCGCAAGCTGACCATTCCGGCTGAACTGGGTTATGGTGCACGCGGCGCAGGCGGCGTCATTCCGCCCAATGCAACGCTGGTCTTTGAAGTGGAATTGCTCGGTATCAATTGATAGTGGTCGGGAGCACAGCAGTCGCCTGCGGCTGCCGGGCTCCTGCATGCGGGCCATTGTGGCGCGCATCTGTTGCAGGAAAACGATCATGTGGATCTGGTTTGTTGTTGCCGCCATCGCGCTTATTCTTGAGCTGCTCACAGGTACTTTTTTCCTGTTGCTGGTCGCGGTTGCCGCTGCTGGCGCCGGGGTGGTGAACTGGCTGGGCGGTGAGCTTGCCTGGCAATTGCTTGCCTTCAGTGTGCTGGGCATCGCCGGCTTTGTTATTCTCAAATCCAGCGGCTTTGCCAAACGACGCTCTGGCCATGATGCCAGCCGAAATACCGATGTCAATCTGGACATTGGCCAGATTGTGCACGTTACCGACTGGTCTCCTTCGAAAACGGCTGCAGTCCAGTACCGTGGAGCAAAGTGGCAGGTTCGGCTGGATCCCGCTGTCAGCGGCACGCCTGCTCCCGGCAGCTATCGTATTACCGATATTGACGGCATCGTGTTCGTCGTGACACCTGTATCGGAACCTCTTACCCCAAGCAGCTCGTAGTTCAGGAGTCAAATTATGGATACGTCGATTATCTTTCTCGCCATACTGGTCGTTCTGGTATTGGTATTCCTGGTCAAGTCCATTGCCATCGTGCCGCAGCAGAATGCATGGATTATTGAGCGGCTGGGCCGGTATGACCGCACGTTATCGCCGGGTGCCCGTTTTATTATTCCCTTTGTCGACCGGGTTGCCTACAAGCATTCTCTCAAGGAAATACCGCTGGATGTTCCCAGTCAGATCTGCATTACCAGGGATAATACCCAATTACAGGTCGATGGCGTTATTTACTTCCAGGTGACCGATCCCATGCTTGCCTCCTATGGATCGTCAAATTACATCTCGGCCATTACGCAACTGGCGCAAACTACCTTGCGCTCGGTCATCGGGCGGATGGAGCTGGACAAGACCTTCGAAGAGCGGGATGCCATCAATAGCACCATCGTAGCCTCGCTTGATGAGGCTGCTACCAATTGGGGGGTCAAGGTGTTGCGTTATGAAATCAAGGATTTGACGCCGCCCAATGAGATTTTGCGCGCCATGCAGGCCCAGATTACCGCAGAACGGGAAAAACGCGCCCTGATCGCGGCCTCGGAGGGGCGCAGGCAGGAACAGATCAATATTGCAACCGGTGAACGGGAAGCGGCTATCGCCCGTTCTGAAGGTGAGAAGCAGGCTCAGATCAACCAGGCCCAGGGTGAAGCGGCAGCGGTTATCGCCATTGCAGAGGCCACAGCCCAGGCGATTGAACAAGTGGCGCATGCCATTGAACAGCCTGGCGGCATGGCAGCCGTGAACCTGCGCGTAGCGGAAAATTATGTTGATGCGTTTGCGAATGTGGCCAAAGAAGGCAATACCCTGATACTGCCGGCCAATCTGGCGGATATGGGCGGTCTGATCGCCTCCGCCATGACGGTAGTCAAGGCCACAGGGCAAGGTAATCAGGGTAGTGCCGGTCTGACCACCCCTGGGCAGACCCGATAGATAGCACTGCACCGGCGCCGGAATGAAGTTATCTTCCTGCGCCTGGCGGGCTTGCCTTCCTGATCCTGGCGGTCGGAGCCGGCAATCTTAGCCATTTAATGCAAAAAAAGGGGAGCTGTGCCGTTGCGCGGGCAGGATTCAGGAATCGCGTTTGCGCGTATCGTGTTTCATAATACGCTCCTTTTCACGCAGCCAGTCTTTGTCGCGGGCGCTGTCCCGTTTATCGTGCAGCTTTTTGCCTTTGCCCAGACCGAACTCCAGCTTGATTTTGCCGTTGCGAAAGTGCAGATTCAATGGGACCAGCGTATAGCCACGGATTTCCACCTTGCCAATGAGTTTGTCGATCTCGTTCTTGTGCAGCAGCAACTTGCGGGTGCGGGTGGCGTTGGGATGGATGTGCGTTGAGGCGGTTGCCAGCGGGCTGACGTGCATGTTCAGCAACTGTAATTCGCCGTCGCGCACAATGACATAACTCTCGCCCAGTTGCACGCGGCCGGCCCGGATGGACTTGACTTCCCAGCCTTCCAGGACGATACCAGCCTCGAAGCGCTCTTCAATGAAATAGTCGTGGGTTGCCTTGCGATTGTCGGTAATGCTCATGTTTGATTTTATAAATGGATTTGACCCGTTAAAATAGGGGTCTGTTTAATCGCGCAAAATGCAATGATTTCACGCAATTGTAATTGAATCAATCCGCTTGTGCTGCTTGTTGATTACACTGCAGGCGTATTTTGCCTTGTCACTTATCCAACGTTGTCAATTAATTCATGTCCACTACTGTTCATCGTTCCGTTTTGCTCCCATACTCTGCCGCCGATATGTTCGCGCTGGTCGCAGATGTAGAAAAATATCCTGAGTTCATGCCATGGTGTGGCGGGGCGCAGGTTTTGGAAACGGACGATGCCGGCATGACCGCCTCCATCATGATCAGTTTTGCCGGACTCAAGCAAACGTTCACCACCCGCAATACTCATCACTTTCCCGATAAAATTCACCTGCACCTGGTTGATGGGCCGTTCTCTGCCCTCAATGGTACCTGGGAATTTATCGCTCTGGCGCCCGATGCGTGCAAAGTTCAGTTCGCGCTCGATTATGCATTCAATAGCCGTTCACTGGAAATGCTGGTGGGGCCGGTATTTAACCGCATCGCCAACAGCTTTATCGACTCCTTTACCAAGCGGGCCGAACAGATTTATGTCTGATGAAGATATAACCATTACGGTCTGCTATGCACAGTCGGCAGGCCAGGTGTGGCTGTCTGCGGTCACGCTGCCCAGAGGCAGCACCATTGAGCAGGCCATCGTGGCATCGGGTGTCTGTCAGGCATGCAATCTTACCATGGCAGATATCGCGGACACAGGCGTGTTCGGCTTGCGTAAACCGCGCGACCATGTGCTTGGCCAGGGCGATCGGGTGGAGCTGTATCGCCAATTATCTTTTGATCCCATGGAGTCGCGGCGTCGTCGCGCGGCCCATCGTAAAACCGGTATCCTCAAGCGTAAACATTTGAAAAAAAGTAAAGTAGCGTGGCAGGAATACATGGATAGCCCACCCGCAGATCCCAGGAAGGAATCTGATTGATCCGACTCGCCTCGCCTGTGAAGTGAGTGGGTCAGTAATGCCGCCATGAACAGGCGTCACTGGAGCCTGCGGGGCGGCTCAATGCCGTGCCTCAAACGCCGTAGGAATCTCCAGCATTCATGCCGGGGAGGACATCAATGGTGGCTGCATATATAATGGTTGCCATTCAGGCCAGGGCCGGGTTTGCGCCCGACGTGTCTGGCTTCATGCAAATGGAAACATCAGCCGGATGATGCCAGTCCGGTGCCGGGTATAACAGGAGATTTTATGACCGCCCCCGTTTTATTTCAGGAAAAGCCGTTGAGCAACCAGGGTCGCTACGGCATTGCTACGTTGAACCAGCCAGCCAAGCTCAATAGTTTGTCACTTGAAATGTGCCAGTTGCTGACAGAGCAATTGACGCTCTGGGAGCAAGACCCTGCCATTGCATTTGTTATATTTGACGGGGCGGGGGAAAAGGCATTCTGCGCCGGCGGGGATCTGCATCAACTGTATACGAGCATGCAGCAGCACGCCGGTAAACCGGCAGCCGACAACGTTTACGCAGCCCAATTTTTTGATGTCGAATATCGCCTGGACTATCAGATCCATACCTATAGTAAGCCTATTATCTGCTGGGGCCATGGCGTGGTCATGGGCGGCGGTATCGGTCTGATGGCGGGCACTTCGCATCGTGTGGTCAGCGAATCATCGCGGCTTGCCATGCCCGAAGTCACCATTGGCCTGTTTCCCGATGTAGGCGGCAGTTGGGATTTGAATCATCTGGCGGGTCGTATCGGCCGCTTTCTTGCCGCAACCGGCGCCATTTTGAATGCTGCCGATTCACTGTTTACCGGTATGGCCGATTATTGCGTTCGTCATGCCGACTGGTCTGCCATTATTGCCGATCTGGAGCGCATAGATGGCACGCAAATTGCCGACAGGCATCAGCTTGACCAGCGCATTCATGAGGTGCTGGCGCAGCACAGCGCGGCGGCAACGCTGGATCCGGGCCCGCTGCAAACGCACTATGACTTGCTTGGCTCGCTCTGCGCCAATCGCGATATTGTCAGCCTGTATCGCGCGTTTGCGGCACTGGCCGATCATGCTGACCCCTGGCTGGCCCGCGCCGGGCAGACCATGCTCAAGGGTGCGCCGTTATCGGTCGCACTTGGCCTGACATTGCAGGAACGGGCATTGCACCTGTCGCTGGCCCAGGTATTTCAACTGGAATACAAGGTCGCGCTCAATTGCTGCGCCCACGGGCAATTGCAGGAAGGTATCCGGGCGTTGTTAATTGACAAGGATAAAAACCCGCAATGGCAGCCAGCGACAATCGAGCAGATCACGCTGGCTGACATCGACGCGTTGCTCACTTCTCCGTGGCAGGACGCGTCGGACAATCCGCTGGCCAGTTTAGGCCAGGGCGGGCTTGTCCAGTGAGTACGGAATAGTCAGCAGTGTAATCGGCGGACCATTTTCGTCACCCAGCACCAGGCGATTATGTTCCGCGGCTTCAAGCCGCACTTCAAACAGCACGTAGAGGGTGTCTGCCAGCGTTGCGACATTGACGATCTGGCCACTGGGTTCCCGCGTGTTCGTGCTGTCTGTAATATCTGTGCCTGGCGCTACTGTTGCAGCTGGCGGGTTATCACATACGCCATTGAGCATCCGCCGCTTTAGTTTGCCTCGGTAATGGCTGCGGGCGACAATTTCCTGGCCGGGATAGCAGCCTTTGGTAAAGCTGACTGCGCCAATGGCGTCCAGGTTCAGATCCTGGGGAATGAACATCTCCTGGTTGGCTTTTTCCACCCACGGCAGGCCCGCCAGAATATCCAGGACCGCCCATTGCCCGGGCTGGCCTGTCTGCGCCTGGCTGGTGTCAATAACAGAGTCCGAAATCAAAATGCCACGCTGTATACCGGCTGTGCCCGGCAATCCGAGCTGCGTCGTTGATTCCGTTGCAATAATCTGCCACGGCTCGGGGCGTGCCAGTGCGGTGGCCTCAATCGTGTTATCGCCAGCCCAGTATGCGTATGGGGTGATATCTGTTTCTTCTACAGTGACCTTGGCGCGCAATACGAACATTCGCAGGCGCTTGGCAAAGCTCTCGGCAATATCGCTGCGCACCATCACTTGATAGACATGCTCCTGCGGGGCCTGCGGCTGCGCTTGCTGCCAGAAAATAAAACTGGCCAGCATGCGACCCTTGGCAGTGCAATAAGCGGACAGTCGGGCCGAACTGGTGGTGGCCGCCATGACGTCCTGGGTGAACTGTCCCTGTAGAAATGTCTGGGCATCGGCGCCGCGGATCGTCAGGATGCGATAGTCGGGCAGCGGCGTGATATGCAGCGGGGTATCCGGTGTGAATCCGGTAGGGGCTGTGGACATAAAATCATTCCTTTTCTTTACTGCAGAACCCAGGCAACATGCTATCGGATTCCGTTCAGTTTCTCATGTCTGATATCGTAACGTATTGAATAGGGTTTTTGCTGCTAAACAATGAAAGGATCAGGGATTCCCGGGCGTCAGGCGCCGCCGGCAACTGCCAGTGCCTGATACAATAGGCGCTCTGTAGATATCGGGCCCGGCGGATCATTATTTCACCCATGAAACTGTTCAAATATATTATTTTTTCATTTTTTATTTGTGTCTTGCTACTGGCAGCCGGTCTTGCCGGAAAGGTATGGCACTGGACGAAAACACCTGCACCCATGAACGCCGATGTCATCGATTACAGTGTGCCGCGTGGCAGCACGATTGCGTCTGTGGCCCAGAACATGGTTGCCGCGGGCATCCAGATCGAACCATATCTGTTTGTCATGTATGCGCGCTATACAGGGCAGGATCGTCAGCTGAAGGCGGGCGCCTATGAGGCCAAGCGGGGCGATACGCCTGTGGATCTGCTGACCCGCATGGCTTCAGGGCAGACCAGCAAAAGCCAGTTTCAGATTATCGAAGGCTGGTCCTATCGCCAGATTCGCACGACATTGAAGAACAACCCGAATATTACGCACACGCTGGACAATTTGAGCGATGCCCAACTGCTGGAAAAGCTCGGCGCGCCCTATGACAGCCCCGAAGGTCTGTTTTTCCCGGACACCTATGTCTTTGTGCCGGGAGACACCGATATGGACATTCTGAGACGCGCCTATACCGAAGGCCAGAAACGCCTTGCTGCGGTGTGGGACGCGCGCGACAGCGAACTGCCGTTGAAAACGCCCTATGAGGCGCTGATTCTGGCTTCCATTATCGAAAAGGAAACCGGACACGAGATGGATCGCCGGCGGGTCGCAGGCGTGTTTATCAATCGCCTGGAAAAAAGAATGTTGCTGCAAACGGATCCGACCGTCATTTATGGGATGCAAGACGCCTATCGGGGTGTCATTACCAGAAACGACTTGACAACCGATACCCCCTGGAACACGTATACACGTGGCGGGCTGCCACCCACGCCCATTGCCAGCCCGGGCTTGCTGTCACTGCAGGCGGCGGTCCATCCCGAGCGGCATAAGTATCTGTATTTTGTGTCGCGGGGTGACGGCACCAGCGAGTTTTCCGAAGACCTGCGCGGGCACAACCGTAACGTCAATACTTATATCCTGAAGAAGGGCATACAATGAAGGGGTTTTTTCTCACACTCGAAGGCGTGGACGGCGCAGGTAAAAGCTCGCATATTGGTCATTTGCGCGAGCTGTGCGAGTCACTGGGGCACGAGGTCGTGATGACCCGGGAGCCGGGTGGCACACCCATCAGTGAGGCGCTGCGCGCCATGCTGCTCAAAGAGTCAATGCACATGGAAACGGAAACGCTGCTGATGTTTGCCGCCAGGCAGGAACATATTTTGTCTGTGATTGGCCCGGCCCTGACCTCCGGGAAAATTGTGATCAGCGATCGTTTCACCGATGCGACTTATGCTTACCAGGGCGGCGGACGCCATTTCCCGGCGCAGCGGATTCAAATCCTTGAAGACTGGGTTCAGCAGCAATTGCAGCCGGACCTGACCATCCTGTTTGACGTTCCGCTGGAAGTGGCGCGCGAGCGACTTGAAAAGAGCCGCGAGCAGGACCGGTTCGAACGCGAGGATAGCGGTTTTTTCGAGCGCGTCCGAGCAGCTTACCATGAGCGAGTCAAGGCCGATCCGGCCCGGTTTTACATTGTTGACTCCAGCCGCCCCAAGGCCGACATTACGCAGCAACTGCAGGACATGTTAAAGACTAGGCTGGCGCAGCATGCCGCGCAAGGGTAATTATTCATGACGGCAATCACATCCTTTTTCCCCTGGCAAACGGCAAGCGCTGGTAACTGGTTGGGCGACCGCGACCGGTTTGCACATGCGTGGCTGATTTACGGGCCACCTGGCATTGGTAAGCTTACGTTCGCTCGCGCAGCAGCAACCAGCCTGCTATGTGAGCGGCCAAGCGGCGGACTGGCTTGTGGAACGTGCGAGTCTTGCTCATGGATTGCCAACGACGCCCACCCTGACCTGCGTCTGGTGCTGCCCGACAGGCTGGCCCAGCACTATGGCTTGCAGGAGGTGAGCACAGCCTCGGAGGCACAGGAAGGGGCCGCGACAAAAAAAGCTTCGGGCGAAATCCGCATTGACCAGGTTCGGCAACTGGATTCGATGTTGAGTGTCACTACGCATCGCAGCGGGATGCGCGTCATTATTCTTTTTCCTGCAGAGGCACTGAACACGGCCTCTGCCAATTACCTGCTCAAGTCTGTGGAAGAACCCGCGCCGGGAACGGTATTTCTGCTGATCTCGCATGCGCCGGACAAAGTATTGCCGACGCTCCTGTCAAGATGCCGCAGGCTGTGCCTGCCCATGCCCACCAAGGATGAGGGCCTGGCCTGGCTGCAGGGGCAGGGGATGCCGGAAGCAGAAGCCGAAACCTGGCTGCATGCCAGTGGCGGCGCGCCGGTGGGTGCACTGGCGCTGAGTCGCTCCAGCACCGAACCGGTCAGCTACTGGCTTGGCTCGTTTGCGCAGACGCTGGCTGACCGAACCATGCCAGATATGGCAGATTACCTGCCCAAACTGGAAAAACTGCAGGCCGAAGAGTGGTTGGGGTCTCTGCAGCGCCTGTTCACAGACTTGATGTTGCAGAGTAACGGTCTGCCGTTGCGTTATTTCCCGCGCCTGGCCCCATTCATCAAGGCCATGGCAGCAGAACTGAGCCCGACCAGGATCAGCCAGACCTCTGTATGGCTGGCCAGACAGCAGCGTATTGCAGACCACCCACTGAACGCCAGATTGTTCATTCAGTCGGTGCTGCAACGTGTGTGTGTGACGTGTCTGTCAAAAAACGGATAAATGGAACCGCTTATGTATGTAGACTCTCATTGCCATCTTGATTTTCCGCAATTGCAGGAAGATCTGCCGGCAATTTTAGATAATATGAAACGCAATCAGGTCAGTCACGCGCTGTGTGTCAGCGTGAACTTGCCCGATTGGCCACGGATTGTCAGCCTGATTGAAGCCCATGACAACCTTTGGGGGTCTGTAGGGGTGCATCCTGATTACGAGGATACGCCGGAGCCCGATGTGGATACCCTGAGCCGCCATGCCCAGCACAGGAAAATCGTAGCGATTGGTGAGACCGGTCTGGACTATTACCGCCTGTCAGAGCCGCTGGACTGGCAGCGCAACCGCTTTCGTGTTCATATTCGTGCGGCCAATGAAACCGGGCTGCCGCTGATTATCCATACCCGGTCTTCTGCGGAGGATACGTTGCGGCTAATGCGCGAAGAAAATGCCGCCGGCTGTGGCGGCGTCATGCATTGTTTTACCGAAAGCTGGGAAGTCGCACAGCAGGCCATGGAGCAGAATTTTTATATTTCGCTCTCGGGCATTGTGACCTTCAAAAACGCTGTTCAGTTGCAGGAGGTGGCGCGTCTCATGCCACTGGAGCGCCTCCTGATAGAAACCGACTCTCCCTATCTGGCTCCCGTGCCGTACCGTGGCAAGCGCAACGATCCGTCCAAGGTGATTCATGTTGCCGAAAAAATAGCAGAACTGCGGCAAATTTCCGTAAACGAGGTGGCGGAAGCGACAACGAATAATTTTTTCAATTTATTCAAAAAGATACAATGATTATTTGCTATATTGGTTTAAGTTTTTAGTATGCAGCTTAAATTCTCCAATATTTAAATTATCTTAATGAATTCATAGAATTAGGAGATATATATAATGTATTACATGAGTAATGGATTAATCCTGAAAAAAGCCATGCTGACAGCCGTGCTGGCGGTGGCAGTTAGCGCATGCGCGGCAAACGCCGGCAGCAGCAGTGGCATGTGGAATGATATAAAAAACAATCGCGCCAGTGAAGTAACACAGGCGTTGTCCCAGGGCGCAGATCCCAATGCCGTCAACGAAAATGGCGAGCCCGCGCTGATTCAGGCAATTCGCGACCAGTCGATGGGTGTATTCGATGCGCTGGCCGCCAACCCTAAGACTGATGTCAATGCGGTAAACCGCACGGGAGAGACGCCCCTGATGTACCTGGCGATTATCGGCGATCTGCCGCGCGCCAAGAAACTTGTCGCCCGGGGCGCAAAGGTCAACCGCCTGGGCTGGACCCCGCTGCATTACGCAGCCTCCAAAGGGCATGCGGACGTGGTCAAATTCCTGCTAGGCAAGGGCGCCTATCCGAATGCGCCGGCGCCCGATGGCAGTTCGCCCCTGTTGATGGCGGTGACGTCGAAAAACGCTGATGCGGTGCGTGCATTGGTGGCGGCAGGCGCCGATCCGCGGGCAATCAACCAGAAGAATGTAAGCGCGCTTGATATGGCCCGCAAACTCGGCAACGCCGACGTGCTCAGCGCATTGGGCACAAAATAAGGATATACGACCATGACCAGGCATTTGATATCTCGTTTGGCCAGTAAGCAATCCCTTTATGCGGTGGTGGGCTTGGCGTGCGCGTTGGCTGGCGGCACAGTGCACGCGGAACAGAGCTATTGCGACAGCCCATGGCTGGTGCCCAATACGCGTCTGTCCGGTTCGGTGGACGGGGCTACCGCCAGATTTTCAGTACTGGTCAATCAGGTAAACCGGGTTAGTGCGAATCAATGTACGGCCCAACTGACGGTCGATGCCGATGCACCCATTGCCGGACAGCGAGTGCAGGGCACCGGGCCCTTCACGCTGACGGTAGAGCAGGGCAGATCGACGCTTAGCGGCTCCTTTGATGCTTCAGGGTTGATGAATACGCTAATGAAAACATCGGTTGAGAGCGCACTGACCGGTTACTTCCTCAAGCCTGCAGACACAGTCAACCCAGGCGAGACGCTTTCCCCGATTTCCGGCCATTCCAATGTCAATCTGGCCGTCACCCTGCAAAATGGCATCCCGCTGAACCAGATCAACGTCAGCAACGCGTCCATTTCCACCGGTCCCAGAAAGGTTGGGAAGCTGCAAAGCCATGCCACGTCTGTCGGGACATTGCAATGTATGCCAGTCACCTATACGGCGACCACATCCAGTGGTAATCTTAGCGGAGTACCGGCCGGAAACGGCAACGCAGCCAGATCCGGCACGGCCCAGGTCACCGATTGGTATTGCCCCGAAAAAGGATTGACCATGGAATCGGTTGTCACTCGCGGAAGCAAGAAAACGCGCGTCGTGATCAATTCCATCCAGTAACTCGGTCTTGCAGCGGTGGCGGTAAAGCCATCAGCGGCAAGGTCGCAAGATGCGGTTTGCTATTGTTTGAAACATACATTTATTCTGTCCCCATTTAAATTTTTGCGAGCAAAAATGGGGACGCATTAAGTTGGCGTTACACTTGTGCTTTGTCTGATCATGTCAAGGAGACGATTTTGAGCCAGGATACATCCAGCAACACTCAGCATGCCTTACCTTCCTATCTGAATTCGGAAGATCTGGGGGCATGGGGCATTTACCTGCAACAAGTGGATCGGGTCGCGCCGTATCTGGGGTCACTGCAACGCTGGGTTGAAACACTCAAACGTCCCAAGCGGTCGTTGATCGTCGATATTCCCGTGGAACTGGACAATGGAACCATCGCTCATTTTGAAGGTTACCGGGTGCAGCACAATACCTCGCGCGGTCCAGGCAAGGGCGGGGTGCGTTTTCACCAGGACGTCTGCCTTTCCGAAGTGATGGCGCTGGCTGCCTGGATGTCGATCAAGAATGCGGCGGTCAATCTGCCCTTTGGTGGCGCCAAGGGCGGCGTGCGCATTGATCCGCGCAATTATTCCAAAGCCGAGCTGGAAAAAGTGACGCGCCGCTATACCAGTGAAATTGGTGTCATTATCGGCCCCTCCAAGGATATTCCGGCGCCAGACGTCAATACCAATCCACAGACCATGGCCTGGATGATGGATACCTATTCGATGAACGTCGGCGCCACGGCGACCGGCGTCGTCACCGGCAAACCCATCTCCCTGGGCGGCAGCCTGGGGCGCGTAGAAGCAACCGGGCGGGGTGTATTTGTTGTCGGGTGTGAAGCCGCCAGGGACGTGAATCTGTCCATCGAAGGCGCCCGTGTGGCGGTGCAGGGTTTCGGTAATGTGGGCGGCACCGCGGCGCGGCTGTTTTTCGAAGCAGGCGCCAAGGTCGTTGCAGTGCAGGATCACACCGGCGCGATCAAAAACAGCAGTGGGATTCAGGTGCACGAACTGCTGGCGCATGTGGAAAAACACGCTGGTATCAAAGGCTTCGCAGGTGCAGAGGAAGTCGCTATCGACGACTTCTGGTCGGTGCCGACAGACTTTCTTATTCCTGCCGCGCTGGAAAATCAGATTGATGCCCGAGTGGCCAATCTGGTTAACGCGAAAATCGTGGTCGAAGGTGCCAACGGTCCGACTACCCCCGAGGCCGACGACATTCTGAACGAGAAAGGCGTATACGTCGTGCCCGACGTACTTGCCAATGCGGGCGGGGTGACCGTCAGTTATTTTGAATGGGTTCAGGACTTCTCCAGCTTTTTCTGGACAGAAGACGAAATCAATCACAGGCTGGAACGCCTGATGCGTGAAGCCTATCGCGCCGTGTCCGAGGTGGCTAAGTACAACTCGGTCACATTGCGCACGGCAGCCTTCATTGTGGCGTGCTCCCGGATTCTGGAATCGCGCGAGGTGCGTGGCCTGTATCCCTGATGAACGGCAAACTGGTCGTGGCGTTGCCATCGTTTCGCGGCCAGTTATCCTCGCACAATTGACATAAGCGCAGCAGACGCGCGATCTTGTCTGGTGCGCGGGCGACATGCTACTATTTGAACCATGCGGAGATGGCTATCCTCCTGGCATTGGCCGAACTGCTGTCCCTCGGACAGATAATGATACCTGCGCAACCCTCTGCCTGCTGCTTGCACCCAGGCGCTGGAAACCGCAGGTATTTTTATGCCTGCTCATCATTCAACCACCACGGAGTCACTCCATGCTGCAATCTCTGGTCATGATAAGCGCCGGCGCATCTTGCGGGGCGGTATTGCGTTGGGCACTTGGCCTGGCGTTGAATAATGCCCTGCATCCTATTGCAATGGGTACACTGGTCGCCAACTTGACTGGTGGTTACCTGATCGGCCTGGCATTGGGTGTGTTTGCCGTCTTTCCCTCCTTTCCTGCGGAATGGCGATTGCTTATTGTGACTGGCTTTCTGGGTGGACTCACAACATTCTCGTCATTTTCGGCTGAAGTGACGATCCTGCTGCATCAGGGAAAAATCCAGTGGGCCTTGCTGGAAATTGGTTTGCATGTACTTGGCTCACTGCTGATGACGGCCCTGGGCCTGTATACCATTACCGCAATCCGTCGCTTGTATGAGTGACGCATATCGGATATGTTTGCCTGGTCAACGCGAGGGACCCATGCCACGGTATAAGCAACGGTCGCAGGGCTGCGAGTAAGACAGTGTTGGTATGGGCATGGATTGTGTCATTGCGCATGTAATTGTGGCAGGATGGCTCATGCAACGGCCCGAGTCATGCAAAGAGAGCTATGCCGGATCAGAGATCGCATAGCGGGCAACCTATTTCTTGTTTACCCGTGCGTCTCGATCCTTGCGCTTCAATCTACGCGAAGTAAAGGCGGCCTTACTTCTTGTCGTCGTCAATGCCGAATAAAATCTTCTTGGCTTCATCGTTACTCGGCGGCTGTCCGGGATTGACCCGATCAATCACCGCATAAGCACGCTTGGTCGCCGGACGTGCGGCAATCGCTTCAAACCAGCGCTTCAAATTGGGGAAGTCGTCCAGATTCTGCATTTGGCGTTCATGCGGCACCACCCAAGGATAGCAGGCCATGTCGGCGATGGAGTAGTCGCCAACAATAAACTCGCGATCCTGAAGGCGGCGATCCAGCACGCCATATAACCTGCCTGTTTCCTTGACATAGCGGGCAATGGCATAGTCGATTTTTTCCGGTGCGTACTGGCCAAAGTGATGGTTTTGGCCCGCCATGGGTCCCAGTCCTCCCATTTGCCAGTTCAGCCATTCCAGCGTCTGGGTTCTTGCGCGCAGGTCGGCAGGCATGAATTTGCCGGTTTTTTCGGCCAGGTATTGCAATATGGCGCCCGATTCAAAGACCGGGATCGCATCGCCATGATCGTTGGGGTTATTGTCCACAATGGCGGGAATACGATTGTTTGGTGCAATCTTCAGAAATTCAGGCGCAAATTGATCGCCTTTGCCGATATTGATGGGATGGATGGTGTATTCAAGTCCGGCTTCTTCAAGAAACAGGGTGATTTTGTGTCCGTTGGGCGTAGTCCAGTAATAGAGATCAATCATTTCAATGCTTCCTTGATGTCCTGTTCAATGTCCTGCGGTTTTACCGTTGGTGCGTAACGATGCAGAACCTGGCCATCGCGGCCCACAAGAAATTTTGTGAAGTTCCACTTGATCGATTGTATACCCAGCAGTCCCGGTTTTTCTTTCTTGAGCCAGGCGAAAACCGGATGGGTCTGCGGCCCATTGACCTCGGTCTTGCGGGCAAGCGCAAATGTCACGCCGAAGTTGAGCTCACAGAAATCAGCAATTTCCTGATCGGTTCCCGGTTCCTGGCTACCGAACTGGTTGCAGGGAAAACCCAGCACTACCAGCCCCTGGTCGCGGTACTGCTCATGTAAGTGCTGCAGGCCGGTGTATTGCGGTGTAAAGCCGCATCGGGAAGCCACATTCACCACCAGCACGACTTTGTCCCGCAAGGATGACAGCGGCAATGGGCTGCCATCCTGCAACGTGACGCTCATTGAATAGAAATCGCTCATTGCTTTTCCCTCTCGATATCGATCACCGGTGGAGCGGGTGAGGTGGTGGCGCAGCCGATGGAAGCGGCGACGATGAAAGCGATCGCCAGCCACTGGGCCAGCGTAAGCTGTTCATGTAGTATAACCAGTCCGGCCAGCGCGCCCATGGCCGGCTCCAGACTAAGCAAAATACTCATGGTCTTGCGCGGGAGCGAGCGCAGTGAAATCATTTCAAGTGAATAGGGCACGGCACTGGACAAAATGGCAACCAGCAGGCCTGAAATCATGAAGGCTGGCGTAAGCAGCGTCGCGCCACTATGGGCTATCCCAAACGGCAAAACGAACATGGCCGCCACGGTGATTCCCAGCGAGGTTGCCTGGCCTGGATGAATATTACGCGTGCGCTGGCCGAAAACAATATATAACGCCCAGAATACGCCGGCGCCGATGGCAAACATCAGGCCCACCGGATCAATGGCAGATACATCCTGCTGCGATTGCGGAATCAGTAAATAGAGCCCCAGTGCAACAAAACCGATCCACAGGAAATCAATTTTCCGGCGCGAGGAAAAAATGGCCAGCGATAACGGCCCCAGAAATTCAATGGCAATACACAGGCCCAGAGGTACCGTACGGATGGCCATGTAAAACAGGAAATTGATCAGTCCCAGGCACAGGCCGTAACTGGCGATTGCCAGTGCATTTTTACGCGAAAGTGGGAAACGCCAGGGCCGCCATACGCACCAAAGCAGCAGCGCGGAAAAGCCCAGGCGGTAGGCGGTGGTGCCCTGAGCGCCCACGGCATCAAACAACGATTTGGCAAACGAAGTGCCAATGCACAGCGACGCCATGGAGCCGACCAGTGCGACAATCCCCATGGTCTGTGTGTATGTTCGTATTGAATTGCTCGCTGCCATGCCCTTTCATCCTTTGCGCCATTCTACCTGAAATCGGCCGTTGTTTAAGGGTTTATACCGGGGTGGTTGGTGCAAGTAAAAAGCCGCGCAATCGGACCGATGCACGGCTTGGAAAAAACGTCTGGATGCCGCGTTATTGTTTGGTGGTCAACTTCAGGCGACCACCAAACAATAACGCGCAGTATCAAGATGCGACAGGGTGGATATCATGCAGTCAATCCACCCGGGGTCGCGCCAATCAGTTGCGCTTCATTTGCAAATTGCCTTTTTCCACGATGGCTTTGGCAATATCGTATTGTTTTTTGATCTCTTCGGCAAAATGCTCTGGTGAGCCGGGATCGGGGATGGCACCCTGTTTCTGCAAAGCGGCAACCACGTTGGGAGCGGCAAGCGCTTCGGTCGCGGTCTTGTTCAGTTTGTCGATAATTTCTTTGGGTGTGCCTGTCGGAGCCAGCAAACCGTAGAACACGCCATTGTTCAAGTCGGGATATCCCTCCTGGGCGTACGTAGGCAGGTCCGGCAGCTCCTTGATACGCTCCGGCCAGGCCAGCACGATGGGCTTGAGCTTGCCGCCCTGGATATTCGGCATGGACGAGGGCAGGTTATCAAACATGACCTTGACCTGGCCGCCCACGACATCGGTCAGGGCCGGGCCAGCGCCCTTATAGGGTACGTGGCTGATTTCCACGCCCAGTTGCTGTTTGAAGGCTTCCCCCATCAAATGGGCGATGCTGCACACGCCCGGCGAGGCGTAGGAATATTCCTTGGGATTCTTTTTCAGCTCGGCGACAAATTCCTTGAAATTGCTGGCCGGGAAGGAAGGGTGCACCTCGACGACATTGGGCGTATTGACGAAATTGGATACGGGCGCGAAATCCTTGATCGGGTCATATGTCAGATCATCGGGACGACAGGCAGGATTGACCGCCATGGTAGACACCGTGGCAATGCTCAGCGTGTAGCCATCAGGTTTTGCCCGGGCAGCTTCGGCTGCACCGATGGCGCCGCCTGCACCAGCCTTGTTTTCGATGACCATTGATTTGCCGATGATTTTCGACATTTCCTGAACCACGATACGCGCCACAATATCTGTGGAGCCGCCAGGAGCAAAAGGTACTATGACGCGGATTGGTTGGGTCGGATAAGCGTCGGCGGCATACGCGGACGAAGCCACAAGACCGCTTATGGCGGCAGACAGGGCAATACGGGACCAGAGTTGCATACTCACTCCTGAGTTATATAAAATTGAACAGAGCAGCAGGTTATTAGAAAACCGATCTGAAATATATGAGTGAATACCATTAGCGCATGCTGCGCCTGGCACCGTGGCTGTCAATGAGTAGGTTTGCTCTGCACCGTTGCGGCATGCGAAGATGTCCTGGTGCTGGCCAGCAATACGCCGGTGACGGCAACTGCCATACCGATCCAGCCAGCGGGCGCCATGGTTTCGCCCAGCATGAACATGGCTACGACTGACGCGCAGGCCGGCACCAGAAAGAAGAGGGCAGACACTCGGGCCGCCTGCTGGCGCCTGACCATGGCCAGCAGTAAAGAGATGGTGATAATCGAATTGCACAACACCAAATAGGCCAGGGCGCCGCCGAACTGCCAGGTCAACTGGACATGATTGGTTTCCATGAGCAGGGCCAGCGGCAGGCAGAACACCAGGCCTATAGCACACTGAATGATATTGGCGGTGACCGGGTGCGGCCCGGCAACGGCAGTACTGCTGACGCGTTCATAGAGTACGCCTGCAGTCAGGGCGAACAGAGAGATGACGACCAGCACCAGGCCGAACCAGGAGCCGGCCTGCAAGGAAGACCCTGACGCAATAACGATGACGGCGCCGATCAGGCCAAGGCCCAGTCCGAGCCACTGCAGACGACTTTGGCGCTCCCCGGTCAGTTGCGGGGCACAAATGCCAACCAGAATAGGTTGCAGCGAGACGATCAAGGCCACGGTGCCGGCACTAACGCCTTGTTTCATGCCGACGTAGCTGAAACTGAAGTACATGAACTGGATCAACAGGCCGACGATGCAAATATTGGTCCATTCCCGACGTGTCGCCGGCCAGGACAGGCCCAGCAGCTGTTGTATCGGTAGCAGGGCAATCACCACGCAGGCATAACGCAGGGACAGCAACGTCAGGGGCTCTGCATACTGCAGTCCGATTTTCCCGAAACTGAAGCCCGATGACCACAGCAGAATAAATACAATGGGCGCGCCCCAGGACCACCATAGGGTAGGGCTGGGAGAGGATGCAGATGTCATATTAATTGAACAGATTCCGGGCGTACATGGCAATGGATTTGCTGATAGTAACGCGTGGGCTCTGATTTGACCATATCATGCCGATTTTGCGGATCTGTGTACGACCTGGCAGGGGGACTTTCTGAATACTCTTTCCCAGGCTTTCCAGCGAAAATGAATCAGGCACCAATGCGACGCCGACACCTCGGGCAACCAGCGAGGCAATGGTGAGCAAACTGTCTATTTCCAGGCGCTGATTTGGCACAATGCGGTGATCCTTAAGATAGCGATCAACCAGTTGGCCGCTATAAGAGCTTCGGGCATAACGGATAAACGGACTGGTGCGCAGGATGTTGTGGGCATTTTCTGTTGACTTTGTCGTTGCGTATTTTGGCGGCACAATCAGTGTCAGCGGCTCATCCTGAATCTTCAGCCAGGAACAGTTTTTGTAGATCGCAAACTGTGGCTCAATAGCAAGCGCAATATCCAGTGTGCCCGAATGCACCTGGTGGCAAAGTTCTACCGACGGAGCATACGATACAAAAATGCTTACGTCCGGGTGATGCTCATAGGTTTTTTCCAGAAGCCGTGGCAGATGGGTGGTAAGCCCTGAAAAAAAGGAACCAAGCCGCAGTTCCCCCAGCACATTGCCATTTTTGACCATGGCGGTCATATCCCGGGAGTCCTGAATCATCTGTCGCGCCTTGTCACAGATCAACAGGCCATGCTCGGTGGGTCTCACGGTATGGCCCGACCGCCTGATCAAAGGCTGGCCAAGCTCCTCTTCAAGCGCACGGATGCGCGCCGAAACCGCGCCGGGGGTGATGCCCAGATAGCGTGCAGCGTCAGAGATGGAGGCGCAATCCAGGGTTTTGACAAAGGTCTCCAGATAGTTGGTTTCCATGGCGTATCCAGCATCAGATAATTAGAGAGATAAAATCTGCAATATTTTTGAATTGAAAAAGCAAAAATATTTGGTATTGTTTTGGATTCTACGCCATAAAATCGTCTCAACTTATTCAGGAGACAAACAATGGTAGAAATCAAAATACGCCAGCGGACCCGCACCGTCAGCGCGGCGCTGGTCAAATCCTTTGCCGCCATTCCGGTGGCCAATATCAGTGACGTGATGCAGCGCCTGACGGCCGGCGGCCCTTCGCTGCGGCCAATGCATGCGGGCGGCGCGCTGGCCGGGCCGGCCTTCACCGTCAAATCGCGGCCGGGCGACAACCTGTTCGTGCACAAGGCTATTGACATGGCTGCACCAGGCGATGTGATCGTTGTGGATGCGGGCGGTGATACTACAAATGCAATTATCGGTGAGCTGATGGTTCGCACAGCGAGTCGCAAGGGCATCGCCGGCATCGTTATCAATGGCGCCATTCGGGATCTGGATACCATCAGTCAGGGCGCCTTTCCCGTCTATGCCGCAGGGGTGACACATCGCGGCCCGTATAAGAACGGCCCGGGTCAAATCAATACGGCTATCAGTCTTGACGGCATGGTCATTGAGCCAGGTGATCTTATTGTGGGTGATGCAGACGGGCTGCTATGCGTGCCTTATGCAGAGGCTGAAGATATTCTCAAATGGGCGAGCGACAAGAACGCCCTGGAAGCCGATATCATTCGTGATATTGACAATGATCGCCTGGATATCAGCTGGATTGATGTCGAGCTGGCAAAGCTCGGTTTCGTATCAAAAGATGCTGGCTGAACAGGGAAGGTCATGAGCGAAAAAGTCTGTGTAGTACGTACCAATTTGTGGATTGATCCGGTTTTTGACCAGTTGCTTACCGCTAACGACAAAGTTGAACTGCGAATTATAGATGTGAATGCCTCTGAACAGGAATGGTACGAAGCATTAAAACACGCCCATTTTTATCATGTCTCGGCGGCCAAGGATGAACTGCCGACCGGGTTGTTCGTCACGGAAGCGCTACTGGCGCACTGTCCCAGGCTCAAGGGCGTTTCTTCGTCCGGCGCGGGTTATGACACTATTGACGTTGCCGCGTGCAACTTGCGCAATATTACCGTGGTCAATCAGGCTGGCGGGAACGCCAACTCGGTAGCCGAAATGGCGCTCGGCCTGTTGCTGGCGGTGTCGCGGAAAATCGTGGAGTCTGATCGCACATTGGTTGCGCAACAGGCGAGCAGCCGCGAAGCATTGATGGGGCATGAAGTCGCAGGCAAAACGCTCGGCCTGGTTGGCATTGGGCACATAGGTAGTCGCTTTGCACAGATGGCAACCGGCTTGGGTATAAATGTGCTGGCATACGATCCGCATCTGACGCCCCAGGATATTGCCTTGCGACAGGCCCAGCCGGTGTCCTTTGAAGCGCTGCTGGCGCAGTCTGATATTGTGTCGTTGCATTGCCCACTGAATAATGACACACGCGATATGTTCAATGCCAAGGCGTTTAGTGCAATGAAACGGGGGGCTATTTTTATTTCAACGGCGCGTGGCGGAATCCATAACGAAAAGGACCTGCATGCCGCTTTGCACAGTGGGCACCTGGGCGGCGCTGGTCTGGATGTCTGGCGTCAGGAGCCGCCGGAAGCGGACAACCCATTACTAGGCCATCCTCGTGTGGTAGCGACGTTTCACACTGCAGGAGTATCCCATGAAGGCAGACACAACGTCGCGCGCATGGCCGCCGGGCAACTGTTGCTGATGGTAGACGGAAAAACACCTCCGCATATCGTCACATCCTAACTGTATCACCAATGGGCTGCCCTCCTGGCTAACAAAGTTGGCGGGCCGCTCACTGATGCTTTCGCATTCTAATAACGGAGACAACACATGAAATATACACTCACACGCGTCCTTGCCGCGACAGCGCTGATCTTTGGCGCTGCCCAGGCCCATGCCCAGTACCCCGAGCATGCCATCAGCATGGTGGTATCGTATGCACCGGGCGGCGGCACTGATCTGGTGGCACGGGCCATCGCACCCTATATACAGAAGTATCTGGGCGAAGGCGCCAACATTGTGGTGCTCAATCGCCCCGGCGCGGGTGGCGCCATCGGTTTTTCGGAAATCAAGCGCGCCAAACCAGATGGCTACACCATTGGCTTCGTAAATACGCCAAACATGCTGACTATCCCGATTGAACGTAAAGCCAATTATCATTGGCGCGATTTTGACCTGATCGGCAATCTGATCGATGATCCGGACGGCTTTGCCGTCAGCGGTAAAGGCGATATCAAAACACTCAAGGATCTTGAAAAATACGCTAAGGAAAATCCCGGCAAGGTTACAGTAGGCACTACGGGCGTGGGCTCGGACGACCATCTGGCCATGATAAAATTCGAAAAACTGACAGGCACAACCTTGAATCACGTGCCTTTCAAGGGTGCCGGCGAAGTACGTAACGCAATACAGAGCGGGCAGATCATGCTGGCTGCCATGAACGTGGGCGAAGTACTGGCCTATCAAAAAGGCGGTACGGATATCCGTTTGCTGGGCTCGATGAGTCAGCAACGCAGTACGCTTGCACCCGATGTTCCCACCTTCAAAGAGCAAGGGTATGATGTCATCATGGCTTCTTTAAGAGGTATTGCTGCACCCAAGGGTTTGCCGGAAGAAATAGCGGCGAAACTCAGGGTCGCAGTGCAGAAGGCATCAGTCGACCCGGAGTTCATTGCGAAAGCGAAAACCATGTTTGTCCCGCTACGCTATATGGACGACAAGACCTACCACGATGAACTTGATCAGGCCGAAACAGACTTCAAGGCTTTGTGGCAGGCAAGTCCCTGGTCCGAGTAAACCCAATAATCAGCGAGGGCAGTAATGGCACGAACAGATCGGGCACTTTGTCTGGATGACTTTGAAGCGATGGCGCAACGGCATTTGCCCAGACCCATTTTTGAATATATTCGGGGAGGGGTCGAGACCAACGCGTCAGTGGATGACAATCGTCGCGCCTTTCAGGAGTATGCATTCATTCCCCGGTCCCTGGTGGATGTATCGGCAATCGACACCACAATTTCCCTGTTCGGACAGCAATACCGATCACCGCTGGGCATCGCGCCTATGGGACTGAGTGCGTTGTCTTCATACCGGGGCGACCTGGTGCTTGCCCAGGCCACTACGCGTGCCGGTATTCCGATGATCATGAGTGGATCATCCCTGATTCGCCTGGAAGAAGTGGCGTCCATCGCGCCACAGACCTGGTTCCAGGCCTATCTGCCTGGGGACGGACAGCAGATTGCCAAGCTTGTCGATCGCGTCGCAAAGGCCGGATTTTCCACACTTGTCATTACTGTCGATACGCCTGTTGCGGCAAACCGGGAAAATAATATTCGCGCGGGATTCTCTACGCCGTTGCGGCCGTCTTTGCGCCTGTTGCTGGACGGTCTGACGCATCCTCGCTGGGTATGCAATACATTTTTGAAAACCTGCATCAAGCACGGCATGCCTCATTTTGAAAATAATTACGCAACGCGAGGGGCCCCCATATTATCGAAAAATGTATTACGCGATTATTCGGATCGCGGACATATCAGTTGGGACCATTTGCGTGCAATCAGGAAACAATGGAAAGGGACGCTGGTCATTAAGGGCATCCTGAGCAAACCGGATGCAGCCACAGCGGTTGAGATCGGGGTGGACGGCATTATCGTTTCCAATCACGGCGGTCGCCAGCTCGATGGCAGCATTTCTCCCTTGCGTGTATTGCCGGAAATTGCCGATATCGCCGGACCGATTCCGGTCATGCTCGACAGCGGGGTGCGCCGTGGCACCGATGTCCTTAAAGCGCTGGCGTTGGGCGCGCGCTGCGTTTTTGTTGGCCGTCCTTTTGGGTATGCCACAGCGGTGGGAGGTCAAAATGGTACCGACAGAGCCATTCAGTTAATAACAAGCGAAATAACACGGGACCTGGGATTACTTGGTGTTACCCGTGTGCAAGACCTCTCTGCCGAGCATCTGCGCAGAATCCCTGGCGGCTTCAGCTGATGTGCTATTGCGCTTGACATCGTCCTGATGCGGGAATAGAGTGCAATTTTTGGAGGAGACAAATCGTGTTATCACAAATGAAATTATCCCGCATCAACCGGCTGTGTATCGGCGTTAGCGCCGCGCTTGCAATGAGTGCCGCCGTTGCCCAGCCACAGGATGTCAAAGCCACCTTGGCTTCGCTGAACGAGTCCAGGCAAGTCAAGGCGCTCATGACCGCCCTGCAAAAAGATCATGACCGGACCATTGAAGACCTTCGCAGCATTACCGAAATTGAGGCGCCGCCTTTCAAGGAAAAAACGCGTGCTGAATATGTGTTGAAGCGCTTCAAAGCAGTTGGGCTGACAGACGCGGCGCTCGATTCAGCAGGCAATGTTGTTGGCATTCGCAAGGGTAGCGGCAAGGGGCCGACATTGCTTGTGTCCGCACACCTTGACACCGTATTTCCTGAAGGCACCGACGTCAAAGTAAAAGAGGAGAAAGGCAGACTGCTGGCACCGGGTATCGGCGATGATACGCGTGGCCTGGCAGTCGTCATCTCATGGATCAAGGCGCTGAATGAGCACAAAGTGGCTACCGTAGGCGATATTATGTTCGTGGCTAACGTGGGCGAAGAGGGACTGGGTAATTTGCGCGGCATGAAAGCGCTATTCAAGGAACATAAGAATATTGATGGCATGGTGGGGCTGGAGCCTGGGGAGGGCGATAAGGTTCTGACACAGGGAACCGGGAGTCATCGTTATGAGGTGTCATTCAAAGGGCCCGGCGGACACAGCTTTGGCGCCTTTGGCAAAGTACCCAGCGCCATCCATGCCATGGGGCGCGCCATTGCCCATATTGGCGATGTCCAGGTACCCACTGATCCCAAGACGACTTTCACGGTAGGCACAGTGAGCGGCGGAACGTCAGTCAATACGATTGCCGGTGATGCAAAAATGGCTGTTGACATTCGTTCGAATGAGACACCATCGCTTCTGGAAGCTGAAAAGAACATCATGGCAGCGATCGAAAAGGGCGTAAAGCAGGAGAATGAACGCTGGAAATCCGAGGGTAAAATCACATTCGATGCAAAATTGATTGGTGATCGTCCCGCAGGCACGACACCGGCAGACAGTGTGATTGTCAAGGCGGCGCTGGAGTCGATTGCATTGGCTGGCGGCAAGGGACAGACCAGAGCCGGCAGCACCGATGCAAACGTGCCAATGAGTCTGAATATTCCTGCAGTCATTCTGGGTAGCGGTGGAAAATCCGGTGGCTCTCACTCCCTGAAAGAATGGTTTGATCCGGCCGATGCCTGGAAGGGTTCACAAATCAGCTTTACCACCGTGTTGTCGCTGGTCGGTGTTGAAGGGGTAAGCGAACCGTTGCTGAAAAGCGCTGCGAAATAATTGCAGCATATGGCGTGATTCGAACAAAGTGTAGAGACGGGGCAAGCCAGTATTGCGCAAAACGCCGATCCGCCATTGGCTTGCCCGCCTGCTATGCTGCGTAAGTCATACAGGTCAGTACTTCTCGCCTGCGCGTTACGCGAGAAGCTGGCACTGCTTTTCTACCCCGCAAATCGATGTTCAGGCAAACCGCGCACCCCCAGGCCGGTGACGGCGAACACACTGCCGCCCAGCACACTGTCTGTAGGGAAGCGGGAAAGGGGTGGTTTCGACATGCAGGTCACATACAAAATATCCAGGTCGGATCCGCCAAACATGACGCTTGTCACATTTTTAACCGGCATGGGAATGGTCCGGTCAATGGCGCCGTCGGGGCTATAGCGCACCAGATTTCCTTCATAGACCTGAGCATTCCACAAGCAGCCTTCTTCATCGACGGTGGAGCCGTCGGATGACTTGAAGTGTTCTCCCTGCAGGGTTGTAAATACACGCTTATTGGATATGTCGCCCGTGCGCTGGTCATAGTCATAGGCCCAGATGTCGCCACACCACGTATCAGAGAAATAGAACGTATTGCCGTCCGGGCTCCAGCATGGACCATTGGATACAGTGATATTGTCTTCCAGTTTGTGCACCGTCATATCCGGATCAAGCCGGTAAAGCGCTCCATTGGGGCCTTCTTCCAATGTGTCCATACTGCCGAACAGAAACCGGCCCTGCGCGTCGACTTTGCCGTCGTTCAGGCGGTTATTGACCAGTTCCGGCTCGGGATCCGTAATCAATTGAACCTCACCGCTCTCAAAATCCAGCGTATGAATCCCGCGTGCCAGCGAGACAATGGCTCCGCCATTTTTTCGCAATGCCATGGATCCAATTTTTTGCGGCACCTGCCAGGCACGGATTTCATCTCCCCGAGCCGTTGCACGAAAGACCCGGCCGTCTGCACTGTCGATCCAGTACAGGCGTTGTTCCTGAACATCCCACAGCGGACCTTCGCCCAGTGTCGTCTTGACATCTACCAGCACTTCGATTTTCATACCACTCTCCTTGGATAAATATTTTCTTCGGTCGATTTCCTGTTGTCGATATGGAAGGTTTGGCATTAAGTCGTGAGCTATCTTGCCCGTTCGCGCAGCATTGCGACGGCGCCCAACAAGACGATGCCAAACAGGATAGGGCGCACAGCATAGGGAAGGCCACTACCTGCCAGCAGAATTTGCAGGGTCGTCAGAAGCAGTACACCGGCCAGAATGCCCAGATAGTGCCCGCGGCCGCCAGTAATCAAGCCGCCGCCGACCACGATGACTGCAATAGAGGGAAGCAGATAATCGTCACCCATCCCCAGGCTGGCCTGTCCGGAAAAGCCAGTTAGTAGAATGCCGGTAACAGCGGCACACACCGACGACAAGACATAAACCAGAATAAGCACGCGGCGCGTGGGTACGCCCGACAGATAGGCTGCGTTCAGATTACTGCCGGTTGCGTACACATGACGACCGAAGCGCGTTTTATTTAACAGTAAGACTGCGCTGATCACAAATATAAGCAGCAACACAATCACAGGTGTGATACCGGCAACGCGCGCAGTCATTAGCCAACTGATCGACGGCGATGGGAATGCGCTGGGCGTGCCGCCAGAGTAGAGCAGGGCAATACCTTGAAGAATGCCGTTGCTCGCCAGTGTGGCAACGATTGGTGAGATGCCCAGAACGGCGACCATCACACCGTTGCCCAGTCCTATCAGGATGCCAATAAGCAGAATTACCGGCAGTGCATAAAGCAACGCTTCATTGGATCCCTGCGTTAACCCGGTAAACAGAATACCTGACAGTGCAATGGTCCAGGGGATGGACAGATCCAGTCCCCCGGTGAACACGACCACGCCCTGACCCAATGCCAGGATGATCAGGAAGGTTGACAAGACCAGCATAGAGTTCCAGTACGACCATTCGTATACATTGCGCCCCAGCAGAACCTGAGTGGCGAGCAGCAGAATCACCAGGCCGGCGAGCGCCGGTAATGAAATACGCAAGTCCTTGTGGTGTTTTTTGAAAAAGCTGATACGGCTGTCCGGCAAGCGCGGGCTATTGCCACTTACATCAATAAATTTGGGCTGCGGTTCAAGCTGCGATGCAAGCCGCCCCTGGCGCATCGCCCGCCACCGATGCCCGAGTAGTCTAAGAAATTTTCTGAGTTCCGAATCCTTGCCCAGGCCACCTATCATGACAGCGACGATCAACACGACCCCCTGGGCGATGGTTGAATAGTAAGCAGAGATATTAAACAGCAGCAAAATATTGACAATCAGCATGAGCACGAACGCGCCAAGAACTGATCCAACCGGTCCACCTTTGCCACCTCCCAGACGGGTACCGCCAATAACAATTGCGGCAAACACGGAAAGCAGCAGCGAATTGCCGACCAGGGGATCGCCGGCTCCGGTCTGTGCGCTGAGAAAAAAACCTGCCAGACCGTAAAATGCGCCAGCCAGTGTGTAGGTCAGTAAATAACTGCGCGCCAATGGGACCCCAACGGCCCGTGCCGCCTCGGGATTGCCGCCGATGGCATACAGGTGCAGGCCAAATGGCGTTCTTTTGATCCATGCCCATACCAGGAGGGAAAGAACTATGAGAAACAGCGATGCCGGGAACAGCTCGGGCAACACATCTCCCATCAGATAGGTGCCAAGCGAAGTTGGAACCGTCCCACCGGGTGAGTTCATGATCAGTAACGTGATTCCCTGAATGATGAACATTGTCGACAGCGTGACAACAATAGGCTGAATCCGCGCATAGGCAACCAGCGCGCCGTTGACAAATCCGCAGGCTGCTCCGATTAGTAAGGCCAGTACAAAGCAAGCGGCAAAAGCTGCCGGGGTGCTGTCATCAATATAGCCGGCAGCCAGTACGACATTCACAAGTGAAATAATAGCGCCAACGGAAAGATCAAAGCCGCCACTTAGAATCACCAGGGTACCGCCAAGGGCGGCCAATGCAAGCGTCGTACCGCCACTGGCAAGCAATGAAATATCAAAATAACTAAAGCCGGCGCTTGTAGCGATGATGATGGCGAGCAATATCAGCAGCACCACAAAGGCCGTGAACAGATTCCCATACTTATGCAACAGTGTGTATTGCTGATTCATTTTCAATGTGCTCCGGTCTGCCGCAAGTTCCCCATGGCAATATCCATGACACGGGTCTCGCCAATATCGTTGCCCGCTAGCGTTTCCCTGATTTCACCTTTGTACATGACATGGACCCGGTGGCTCAGATTGACCACTTCCGGGATCTCCGTAGAATAAAACAGTACAGAGCCGCCCATTGCCGCGAAGTCGGCAATCAATTCGTACAATTCATGTTTGGTGCCAACATCGATGCCACGAGTGGGGTCAAACAGTAAAAGTATGCGGCTGCGCGCCAGCAGCCATTTGGCAATGACAATTTTCTGCTGATTCCCGCCTGAGAAAGAGGCGGCATCCATCCAGAGTGCCCGACGATCAAGTTCGATTCTTTTAAATACTTTGGCCGTCGATTGCGCTTCATCTTTTTCGTTGAGGGCGCCGTAGACGCTGAAGCGGGAGAGCACCGGCAGGGACGTATTCTTCAGACCACTTTGATTCAAAAGCAGTCCCTCAGTTTTTCTGTCTTCCGGAACAAAGCCGATGCCGACATTGGGTCTGATGGCATCCACCGGCGACAGTAATGTGAGCGGCTGGCCATCAAGCAGCAATGTCCCGGAGTCTGGTTGGTCAATGCCAAAACATATTTGAAAGAGGTCAAGCTGCCCCATGCCCTGTAATGCAGCAACACCAAGAATTTCGCCTTTTTTCAGATCAATATTGATATCGTTCAATCTTGATGTGTGGACATTTTTCAGTGTCAGCACAGATTCGTTTGTTGGCGGCAACTGCTTCTTCGGATACACCTGAGAGATCGAACGACCCACGATGGACTCGACCACTTCAGTGTCCGAAAAAGCATCTGCCGGGCGTGTGGCAACATGATGCCCATTACGCAGAATGGACAGATCATCGCAGAACTCGCGCACCTCTTTCATGCGATGAGATATAAATATGATCGTTACGCCCTTGGTCTTGAGTTTGCCGATAATGTCTCCCAGCCAGTTGACATCGGAAGCTGTCAGGGTAGATGTGGGCTCATCCAGCAGCAGGATCTGTGGCTGGCGAAACAGCGCGCGGGCGATTTCCAGCTTCTGTTGCAGGGCTAGATTGAAGCGATTGACTGGCAGGTCGAGGGAAATCGGAAAGCCCAGCTCTTCAAAATGTCGTTCCAGTTGCTGGCGCAATATGCCGCGCCTTAGCATCCCGGTCCGACTGGTTGCCGAGTAGGGCAGCATCATATTATCGAAGACCGACAGATCGGGCAACAGCGTCATTTCCTGAAAGGCGGTCTGTATCCCGACAGCCTGCGCGATGCGTGGCGAGGCAAGCCGCGTCTGTTGACCAAAGATTTCGATCGCACCCTTTGTAGGCGCAATCAGGCCAGAGAGCAGTTTGACGGTCGTTGATTTGCCCGCGCCATTTTCTCCCAACAGCGCGTGAACACGGCCACGCGTAACGGCAAGGGAAACCTCACTCAACGCTTTTATTGGTCCGTAGTTTTTTGAGACATCCGACAGACGTAATGCAATGGCGGACTCATTCATAGTGAGCAATTCCAGTATATGTGCGAATGAGGTGCATGCGTCGCATGCGCCTCATACCAGCATTGATTTATTGTGCGTCTGGCTCTGATTTGAGTGCTGCGTTAATGCCCAGCCCTTCTGTTTGCTCGGAATAGATTGAGGCGAACCAGCCTGGTTTGCTGACCAGTTTAGGAGAAAAAACATTGCAGCCATCCTTCAGATCCTTCCAGGTGCCGTCTTTGCACAATTTGATCGTCTCGTTGGTCACTTGCGGCAGGGGCAGCGTGATTTTTTGCGGAAACGTCTTGCCCTCGATGGCCTGCACCGCCATTTTCAGGGCCAATGCGCCGGAATAGGGCGGAGAAGCATAGGAAATTCTAGGCGCACCAAGAGGACGATAGCTACCGGTAGCACCATCCAGTTGTGTGTCTGCGGGGAGCATCTGCACACGCCCGCCGTTGGAGCCTTCACCAGCACATGGCAGCAGATCCTTGGCGTCTTTGCCCGCTTCCAGCTGCATTGAGTTTGCCGTATAGCAGCCCACTTGAAGCCACAGTCCATCTATCTGGTCCCAGTTTCTGACGGCTACAATTTTTGATAACTCGGTTCGGGCAACCGCCTGGTTCCACATGCCGGGCGTCTCTGCCACAATTTTCATTTCAGGATGTTCGGCGAAAACTTTTTTGGCCGCTTCGGTTCGAAATTTGTCCACCGATGTGCCGGGTACACCCGTGAGCATCACGACGTTGCCTTTGTAGTTCATTTTCTTTGCCAGCCATTCCGCGGTCACGCGTCCGGCCTCGTGCTGGTCGATGGCCACATTATGCGCGCACGGCTCTGTGACCTCACCGTCGTAGGCAAAGACTTTTACCCCTTTATTGCATGCGTTTTTGATCACACGGTTCAGTGCGGTGGGAGAGATGGGAAATACCACGATGGCTTCGGCGCCGGCCTGAACCATGGCGTTGATCTGCTGAATCTGTTTTTGCGCGTTTTCCCCGGACACCTGAACCTGAAGGTCTACCTTATCGACCAGTTCGGGTGTCTTTGCCATGGCTTTGACCATATTGGCCGCTTCAGCCTGCCAGTCATTTCCGATGAAACTCATGCTCAGATAAATCTTGTGCTTTTTTGTAGCCTGAGCGTGCGTCACCGCGCTCAGAGGGGCTAATGTGAATGCCAGCAATGTTGCCAGTAGTACAGATTTGGTTTGCATCTTATGTCTCCGGTAAGATCCAACTTCAAATTGAACGAATGTTATTTTTTCTTTGATTTGCCCATTAATATCAGGCTATTGTATGATCTGTGATCACACTATGGTCGGACGTTAGCATGAGATTTGCGATACTGTCAACATTTGCGGGGGAAGTATTTCGATGATGGAAATGAGCCATAAATTGAAAAAAGTAGATCGCAGCAAGCTCTCGGATCGGGTGCACACTGAGCTCAGTTCGCTGCTGATTTCAGGACAGCTTTCCCCGGGGGATATGTTCAGTTTACGTGGCCTGGCGGACACGCTTGGCACGAGTGCCATGCCGGTGCGAGAAGCCGTCGGCAGGCTGGTCGCTGAACGGGCACTTGAGATTCTCCCGAATCGGGCCATCCGTGTCCCGCTGATGACGGTCAGTCGATTTCTTGAGTTGCGAACCATTCGCATAGAACTGGAGGGGCTGGCAACGGCACGCGCAGCCGTCAACCGCAGCCCAAAGCAGCTGAACAGGATGCAGGATATTCAAATGCAATTTGAGGTTGCCAGAAAATCCGGAGAGCCAAATGGAAAGGCAGCAGTCAGGCTGAATAAGAATTTGCATTTTTGCGTATATGGCGCGGCCGGCATGCCTATTTTGTTTGACATGATCGAAGTGCTCTGGTTGCAAATCGGGCCTGTTCTTAACTACGATCTGGCGGTCAATTCTGAACGATGGATTAATCGGCAGGCGCACATTCATCACAAAAATATGGTGGAAGGAATAAAAATGAAGCAGCCAGAGCCGGCCCGCGCAGCCCTGGTGGCTGACTTGATGAGCGCGAGTGAATTGATCATACAGAAAAATGTACTCTCGCCTGGATAGCTGGCATACTCGCACCCTATTGGGTTGTCGATTGATATGGCAGGCCATTACAATTGACCCAAGCCCACCGGAGCACACCATGCCGATATTCCAATACGGAGACACCGAACTTGAATGGCTGAGCAAGCGTGACAAGCGCCTGGCCCAGGCCATTGAACGCATCGGATTGATCGAGCGCAATACGATCCCCGATCTGTTTGCCGCATTGATTCAATGCATTATCGATCAACAGATTTCAACTGCAGCTGCGCGTACCGTCAACGCACGAATTCTGCAGGTATGTGGCGGTCGCATGAGTGCCGAAGCTTTGCTGGCAGCAGGCGCAGAGAACCTGCAGCGTTGCGGCACGAGCATGAAAAAGGTGCAATACATGCTTGGCGTGGCCGAGGCGGTCCAATCGGGAAAGCTGGATTTGTCTGCGATCGCAGCAATGGATGATGCGCAGGTGATCCAGACCCTTACAGGCTTAAAGGGCATCGGTATCTGGACTGCTGAAATGCTGATGATATTTTCGCTTGGCCGCCCAGATGTGTTGAGCTGGGGTGATCTGGCAATTCAACGAGGCATGATGCGTCTGTACAGTCACAAAGAATTGCCGCGCGAGCGCTTCGAACGCTACCGGCGGCGTTATTCACCCTACGGCAGCACCGCATCGCTTTATTTATGGGCGCTGTCCAAATAGTTATTCTGCATTAAGCCATGGGATGTGAGCCTGAGCCAGCAGGCTGCCGGCGGCATCCGCGCGGGTCCCCATCCTTTCCAATAAATCCTCCGTTTTTGCGTCTTCGGGAAAGTCCCTATATTGACGAATATAAAATAAACAATCTAATATGGTTAAACGTTTAATCAATCTATTTTCGACGAACGCAATTTGCAGCAATATGCCTATTGCAATTGTTATTTCGCGTAACCATTCACGGGGAAGAGGCAGACAATGAAAAAGAGCCAGTTTGATTTTGAAAATCTGAAAAAGAAGTTGTACACCGCTGTTTTATCGGATGTGCTGGACAGTATGGGCTATCGAAATCAGGCGATGCTCCCGTTTATTCGGCCGCTGTCGGAAGAATGCATTATTTTTGGCAGTGCCCGGACGGGCTACTTCATGAATACCTTTTCAGTTGCTCCCAACGAGAATCCGTATGAGCACGAAATTGCATTGATAGATGATTTGAAACCGGATGATGTGGTGGTATTGGGTTGTGATGGCCCCACGACCCGTATCGCACCGTGGGGCGAACTGCTGAGTACCGCTTCCCAGCATCGAGGGGCAGTAGGGTGCGTTACCGATGGCCTGGTCAGAGACATCCGTTATATCCGTAAGCTGAATTTCCCCGTGTTTCATGGCGGTATTGGGCCGCTGGATTCGCAGGGCAGGGGAAAGATGATGAATTACGATATGCCGATTCAATGCGCTGGCGTTACCGTGCGTCGTAATGATCTGGTGTTTGGCGATGCCGATGGCGTGATTGTGATCCCAATTGAAATAGCGGCAGAAGTCATAGAAAAATCACTGGAAAAGGTGGAAAGTGAAAATCACACACGTGAAGAACTAGCCAATGGTCTTTTGCTGCAGGATGTATATGAGAAATATGGAGTGTTGTAATTTCCTTTAACCGGTTTTGGTTTTTATATCAGGACACACAAATGACGACTCAATTGTCTCGCCGCAGTTTTTTGACCAGGATGGGCGCCGGCGCCATCATTACCACAAGTGGGCTGGTCACAGGCATCAATCGTGCTCAGGCACAGGCAGCAGACGTACTTGCAGATATCAAGAAAAGAGGGTTCATGCGGGTTGGCGCGTTCAGCGTGCCACCGGAGTCGTGGGTGGATGTAGGCTCCGGAGAGTGGAAAGGGGTTGATGCCGATTTCACGCAATCGATCGCAAAACAGATTGGTGTTGAGGTCGATCCTATTATTCTGACCCATTCAGCCTTTGCGCCGTCGCTGGATTCGCAGCGTGTAGACGTGATTGCCATGTTGTACCGGACACCGGAGCGTCAAAAGGTGGTGGCGTATAACACAAGGCCTACGTGGTACGGTATTGATGTTCTGGTGGCACGAAAAAACGATCCAGTCAAAAAGACAGCAGATCTCAAAGGCAAGGTCATTGGCACAGTGAGGGGGTCTGCACAGGAACTCGAGGCGCTGGCGATTCAGAAAAAATTTGGTACAGGCGACATCCGAAAATACGATACTGCCGATCCGATGCTGATGGATCTGAAAGCCGGGCGGATCGATGGCGCGATCTGGTGGGGCTATACATTTGACTACGCCCAGCGTCAGAATCCGGATTACGATTTTGCAGTACTGGAGCCGTTGGCTCCCTCATATCTTGGCAGCGACACACTCCCTGCCAATTACTATGTGTTTTCCAAAAATGGCACGGAAAACCTGATCAAGGCATTCGACGATGGTATTGAAAAGATCGTTGCCAGCGGTGAAAACAAGACCATCCTGGCCAAGTATGGCATGACCAATTCTTCGTATCTTACCGGGAAGTTCGGTTAATCGCGTCCCTCTGATCATCCCGGCAATGCCTATGTGTTTTCAGGAAAATCATGACGGACTATATTGCATTGATTGACACGTATTTTTTATACATCCTGCAGGGGGCAATCATCACTGTCGAGCTGACCGTTCTGGCGCTCCTATTGAGCGTTGTGATCGGATTGACCGTGACTTTCACGTATATGTCACGTGTGGTTTGGCTCAAGACAATAGCGACGGTTTACATTGAACTGGTTCGGGCTACCCCAGCATTGCTTCAGCTGTTTATCGTCTATTACGGACTGACCAACATCGGTGTCCGTTTTGACGCATTTACTGCGGCAGTCCTGACGCTGGGTTTTATCGGGGGGGCCTATTCGGCTGAAATATTCCGGGCCGGAATAGAGGCCATCGATTTCGGTCAGGTTGAGGCCTCGCGATCCCTTGGCATGACAGCCATTCAGGCGATGAAGCGAATTGTATTGCCACAGGCTTTCGTCATTACTTTGCCTCCTCTGACTAACTTTGTGATTGCGATGATCAAGGATACATCTTTGGCCCTGACTATTTCTGTGCCGGAAATCATGTACCGGTCCTACGACGCTGCTACCCAGTCCTATCGAAGTCTTGCGGTTTATATGATGGCCGGTGTAATCTATCTGGCAATATGCATTCCACTGTCGCGTTTGGCAAAAAGGCTGGAGCGAAAAGGGGACGTGTCGTGAGCAGAGAAATAGTCAGGCTTGAGGATGTGCATTTGTCATTCAAGGACAACGAAGTGCTCAAGGGAATCAGCTTGTCGGTTCAGGAGGGGCAAAGCGTGACGCTGATCGGCCCCAGCGGTTCTGGCAAAAGCACGTTGCTCAGATGCATTAATCGTTTGGCGACGATTTCTTCAGGAAAACTATTTTTTGATGGACAGCAGGTAACAAAGGCTACGGATATCAATCAGTTGCGTACCCGGATAGGCATGGTGTTCCAACACTTCAATCTGTTCCCGCATATGACCGTGCTGGGCAATGTTACTGAGGCGCCCGTGCAAGTACTCAAGCTTTCTGCAGAAAAGGCGCGCGAGCAGGCCATGGAATTATTGCGGCGTGTCGGCCTGGCCGATAAAGCAAATGCATTTCCAGCCCAGTTATCCGGAGGACAAAAGCAACGTGTGGCAATAGCGCGATGTCTGGCGATGAGACCACGTGTTTTGCTATTGGACGAAATTACCTCTGCGCTGGATCCTGAACTGGTGGGCGAAGTGCTGGCCGTTATTCGTGAGTTGGCGCATCAGGGTATGACAATGATTCTGGTTACTCATGAAATGCAGTTTGCAAAAGAAGTATCGGACACAGTGATTTTTATGGATGGTGGCCTGATTGTCGAACAAGGTACTCCGGATGAAATATTTGTGAATCCGCAAAATGAACGATTACGTAAATTTTTGCGTGCGGTCATCGATCAGGTTGCCGAATAGGCCATGCAAACACACCGAAGCGCCAGTAACACTCGCAGTGCTGCGCAAACCGCTTATAACGCCTGGCGTTGCCGTTGCCTGAAGTCGTGCTAGTTCAATGTCGTACCGCGAACCGGCGAGACTGGCAGAACCAATGAGCTGGACTCAAAGTTGCCGTTTTCCAGCCGGGCAAGCAGGGCCTTACCACCCGCTTCTCCCAGGGCGTAGGCGGGCGATTGTACGGATTCCAGCACCGGGCTCTGAGCGCCATTTGTATCGAATGCATTGAACCCGGTAATACCGATATCCTCGGGTACTCGATGGCCAGCGTCGACAAGATGACGATAGGCAATATAGGCCAGCCGATCATTTGTGCCGATAATGACATCAGGAATGCCATGAGCAGCCAAGGCAACATCCAACGCATCCAGAACGGACTGTCGCTGATTTTCGTCGCTCGAGATAATGTGGTAATTACATTTGTATTTATCAAGTATCCTGCACAGTCCCTTGACGCGGGCTTCAATGGCGTGCCATTGCAGTTCAGGCACCAGTATGAAAGTACGCTGAGGGTTGCGCGAAACGATTTTCAGCGCCAGGGTTTCGGCTCCACCCTGGTCGTCCTGATTGACAAAACAACAGTCTGTGAGTGATTTCCTGGGCTTTTCCTGGAATACGACCATCGGATGCCCACTGGCATGGACCAAATCAAGAAAGCGACGACGGCTGGTGTTCGGGCCTGACAGCATCAGGCAAAGCGCAACCACCACTGACTCCTTCAATAGAAATGACTGTTCGAAATTTTCCGGCGCAATGCCATGCAGAAGCAGGCCATAATTATGCGTGCCCAGAAAATTGGATAAACCCGCCACAAGCTGCGTGATATAAGGGTCGGTAAGAAAAGTGGGCGAGTCATCAACGATAGCCATGCCGACAATATAGTTACGCTGTGTGCGCAACTGGCGGCCCGTGCGGTTCGGCCGGTAGTTCAATTGCTGGATAACATGCTGGACGCGTTCAACCGTTTCCGGGGAAATGCCCTTGTTTATGCCATTGACCACTTTTGAAACCGTGGCAATGGAAACCTTGGCCTGTTCTGCGACGGTTCTTAGTGTAATAGGCTTCATGATCTGCTCGATATCAGAATGAAAAATTATAGCCTACCGTAGGGGTCTGGGGTAGAGTTGTTACTTGGGCCGCAGCCCAACCAGCAGAAGGCAGACGACGATTATTTTTAATTTGAATTTAATTTGGATTGAATCGGCATCCAAGTTAAATTTAAAAGGTCATAAATCCATACTATTGCATTTTAAGCCTGTTTGGATTATTCTCATTCTATAAAAGGAGACATAAAAATGATCCAGTTACTACGTATGCTGTGCGGCATTCTGATTGTTGCCACTATGGGCATATCCCAAGTTCACGCGCAAACCTATCCGGAAAAGCCGGTAGTCCTGATTAATCCTTACGCAGCAGGCGGACCGGCCGATGTGCTTGCCCGCAAACTTGCCTCGGAACTGCGTACTGAACTGGGTCAGCCGGTGATTGTCGAAAACAAGCCCGGGGCAGCAGCGGCCGTAGGCACCGCCTTTGTATCCAATGCCAAACCGGATGGCTACACGTTGCTTATGGGCACTTCTGCAGGGCATGTCGTGACGCCATTGCTGCAGAAGGTAGCCTATGACGGCATCGCCGACTTCAGCTTTATTGGCATTGTGACCCGGCAGTCGAATATGCTGGTTGTGAACCCTGCCTTGAAAGTGGATAACGTCAAAGAACTGATCGCGTATGCCCGTGCCCATCCCAAGCAATTGAATTTCGGCTCAGCCGGCGCGGGTGGTGCGACGCATTTGAGCGGCGAACAATTCATGCGCAAAACCGGGGTCGAACTGGTTCATGTGCCCTATAGCGGGGCAGCGCCGGCGCTGACAGACCTGATGGGAGGCCAGGTGCAACTGGCGTTTCTGAATCTGTCGGCATCGCTCCAGTATGTGAAGGATGGGCGCCTGAAAGCGCTGGCGTATGGTGCAGACAAGCGCTCGCCTTTGCTGCCGGATGTGCCGACGATGCAGGAGGCCGGTGTACCTGATGCACAAGTGGCAACCTGGTACAGCCTTGCTGCGCCACAAGGCACGCCCGAAGATGTCGTAGATCGGCTGAACAAGGCGCTGCTGACAATCAATCGCAAACCCGACTATCAGGCATTCCTGCGCAACGTCGATGGTGAGATATTATCGCTGACACCAGCGCAAACCACCGATTTCGTTCATCATGATCATGATGTGATGGCTGAGCTGCTGCAAGCTATTGGCAATGCCAAATGACACACACTATAAGGGATGGCCATGTCGGATAAAGATGCTGGATTCACCTATATTGCGAAAGAAAACCTGGACACCGAATCAAGTTATCGTCTTCTGGTCGGTTGCGTGGTTCCTCGACCGATCGCCTGGATCACGACATTGAACGAAGACGGATCGGTTAACGCGGCACCTTTCAGTTCCTATAACTATGTCTGCACCAGCCCGCCTATGCTGGCCATCAATATCGCGACCAGAGAAGGAAATGAAAAGGATACTGCTGTCAATATCACGGCGCGTGGCGAGTTCGTGGTGAATGTGGTCAATGCCGCGTTGATGGATGAAATGCATCGCTCGGCAGCTAACTACCCGGCTGGCGTCAGTGAAACAGCAGCGCTTGGTATCCGTTTGCTGCCAAGTGTTCTTGTGCAACCACCTCGTGTCGCAGACTCACCCATACAGATGGAATGCCGCCTGGACCAGAAAGTGGTGCTGGGTCGCGGTATCAATACGCTGTATATAGGAGAAGTAGTCGGATTTCATCTGTCCAATGAGGTCTATGACGGGCACCGCGTGGACAGCCGACGCATTGACCCGATATCACGTCTGGGCGGGCCATTTTACGGAACGCTGGGTGAAGTGATCCATAAACCCATGCTGCAACGTCCGCCGGGTGGGGAAGGGTGGATCGGCGCAGATTGATGCGTCTATCCATATCTGTCATGGCGGACCCTGCGGGCATCAGCCCAATTGCAACCGCAATACCAGGGCAGCAAGGGTGACCAGCAATACCGGCAGCGTCAAGACAATACCAACGCGGAAATAATAGCCCCAGGTAATTCTGACCCCTTTTCGCGCAAGCACGTGCAGCCATAGCAGGGTGGCCAGACTACCCACTGGTGTAATTTTCGGACCCAGGTCGCTGCCGATGACATTGGCATAAATCATCGCTTCACGGACCAGGCCGGTGGCCTGACTGCTTTCAATCGACAGGGCGCCGATCAACACCGTGGGCAGATTATTCATGACAGAGGAAAGCAGGGCAGTGAGTACGCCGGTTCCCATGGTTGCAGCCCAAACGCCATTGTCCGCCAGCAAGTTCAGAATCTGCGTGATGTACCCTGTCAGCCCTGCATTGCGCAGGCCATAGACAACCAGATACATGCCCAGGGAGAAAAAGACAATGGACCACGGCGCTTCGCGCAGGACCTTGCGGGTGCGGATGATGTGTCCCTGGCCCGCAACAATCCACAGGATGAGCGCACCTGCCGAAGCAATGACACTGACAGGAATGCCGCTTTCTTCCAGCAGAAAAAAGCCCAGAAGCAGCATGATTAGTACCAGCCAGCCGGTAAAAAACGTTCGCCGATCGACAATCGCCGAAGCCGGCGTTTTCAGGGCAGCCTCGTGATAGGCGATCGGAATGTCGGCGCGAAAGTAGCTCGCGAGCACCAAGAGGGTGGCGGCAACCGATACAAGGTTTACCGGTACCATGACTTGTGCATACCGGGCAAAGCTGATATCGAAAAAATCTGCCGATACAATATTGACCAGATTCGATACGATCAGCGGCAAGCTTGCGGTATCTGCAATGAAGCCTGCCGCCATCACAAATGCAAGTGTCGCGGCCGGGCCGAAGCCCAATGCTGTAAGCATGGCCATGACAATAGGCGTCAGGATGAGTGCAGCACCATCGTTGGCAAACAAGGCAGATACTGCAGCGCCAAGCAGTATCACGAGACAGAAGAGTACGCGTCCCCGTTCCTTTCCCCAGCGCGCGACGTGCAATGCAGCCCATTCAAAAAAGCCTGCTTCATCCAGCAACAGGCTGATTATGATAATTGCAATGAACGTGGCGGTTGCGTTCCAGATAATCGCCCACACCACCGGAATATCGGAAAAGTGAATGGTGCCGGTCATCAATGCCAGCGCGGCGCCCAGCATCGCGCTCCAGCCCACGCCCAGACCGCGTGGCTGCCAGATAACCAGAATCATGGTAAAGACGAAAATAACAACGGCAATCAGCATATGGACAGCTCATAAACAGATCCGGCAATAATATGCGGATCAGGAAAAGTGGGCAACAACAAATTCCCGGGTTATTGTCCGGTTGGTTCAACGATGGGCGCAGCCGATTTTTTTTCTTCGTATTCCCGTTTCTTCTGAAGTAAAAGGCAATGCAGCATTTCAGATGACAGGCCGTGCAACACCAGCCGATGTCCGGCACGCAAGGTGGACAAGGGCACCAGTGGGTGATGATTGTTAACCAGCATCAGGTGCTCCGGCGCCTGCAGGATCTGGGCCGCGTAGATCCCGATAGTTTCATCAAGCTGCAGTGAGTTGGCAGCTCGCCAGAAATCATTATCGGTCAGTAGCAATTGATACAGTGGAGTAAACAGTTCAATGGCGCTTTGCAGGTCCAGTACATTGCTACGTGTCCTGGGCATGTCCTGCAGACGGACGATCGGTTCGTGCAACATTGAAAAATCCGGATCTTGTACCGGGCCCAGGCGCTTGCCCGCATCAAGCAAGGCCTGGTTCAAACGGATGACGAAGTTGTAGAGATTGATGTCGTGCTTGACGAATACGTGATCTCTCAGGTCATCTATTGTGTCGGGTTCCAACGGGCTTGTCGAAACCGGGGCCGGTGAGTTGGCCGCTATGAAAGCCAGGATCTGCGACCCAAGATGAAAATGCCGCAAGATCAGCCAATTGGCTTGTGGTGATACGAAGCGCTTGAGTCCCCACACCAGGATGCGGTGTAGCAGGGCAGACTGGGCCCAGCGTCTTGGCAGAAACGTCTTGACTACCTGGATAAAGATAATGAACAAGCGCGCCAGCGGCCTCAAAAAGGGCAGCAGATATTGGCGCGAACTTGAGCTGGAATCTTCCAGCCAGGCCAGCTTGACCTCATTGGGAAGCGGGGTGCTTTGATCAAGGTAGGATGCCAGCCATGGGCTTGGGTCCTCAGGATTATGTTCTTTTTTGAGAAATTCAGGTTGGTCACTGATCACGATTCGTACTCTTTTGCGTGATGAAATTGCATGAGATAAAGTGCTGCAGTGCGCCGGGCAGTATCCACGATCTGGCGCTCGGCACGACCACGATTGTCGCAATCGAGCGCCAGTGATACAGCAACCAGCCAGCGCTGCAGATGATGCTGGTCATTATGACCATGATATTCCAGAAACCGGAAGGCGTCGGCCGGCAGCGGCAGGCTCGCCCTGAGCAATGGCAGCAGGGCAGGAACAATCCGCTGTCCCGTTCCTTCGATAATGTAGATGGCGCCCAGCAGCCCGATGGGGTTGGCAGTATCGGCCAGGCCATGCAAATAGGCATTCAGCGCTTCGCCGCCGGGGTTGCGGCGTAATGCTTCAATATCGGCTACCGGCCCGCCCGCCTTGCGGTAATCTTCGAAAAGAATCTGAAAATCATTTTGCTCTTCGCCTGCATGCAGGTTGATCAGGTCTGCCAGTGGTGCGTACTGGCCCGACAACGAACCGGTTGCCTTGCGCATCCATTTGGTGCCTTCGCGCACTTGCGGAATCCAGTGGGCTGTCCAGTTGATATAGTCCTGCGTGTCAAAGCGGCGTTCCCGTAATGCGCTGACAAGGGGCGTGCGCCAGACCCGGGAGCGGTAATCGTGCCAAATTGTGGCCAATTCTGTCAGCAACGGGGCCAGGCCTTGCGGCGCCTGGGCCGGGTCGTGAGGCGGTCCGATCGCTTCGGCATCCAGCGAGTCGGATAGCACCTGCGATCGAGCCTGGGTAGTCACCCCGGCCGGATCCGTTGCAGCTGGCCCATCAGACACATCAGATACATCGCCGTTGGCCGGTTGTGAGGGCAACCGCGAGCCCTGGCTTGGCGAATCGTTTGCTGACTCCACTTCGAACAGCATGTACGCTGTCGTGAACCGGCCTGATTCCGGTACATAGCACAGGATTTGGTCACCGGCAGCCAGCGTTTTGGTTTGCAGAAATTCAGCCAGCATGATCAGTATTGACGCTGCGCCAGTGTTGCCGCGCCAGGCCAGGTTACTGAACCAGTGTTCCCGGGGGATAGCCAAACCCGCCTGATCCAGCAGGTCTTCGACCACCGGAATGAATTTTTCGGAGGAGTAGTGGCACAAAAAGTGGCGGATACGGGCGGGGTCGACCCATTTGTCGCGTACCAGCTTGACGTATTCGTGAATACCGATATCGAAGAGGTGCGGCAACAGCCGGATATCCTGGCGCAACGCAAGGGCACCATCGGCTTCGGCATCTGCCCAGGACGGGTAGTCTAGATGGCCACGCTGGCGATCGGCCGATAAGCCCAAATGCATGCAGACAGGGTAGTCGCCAGAGAAAGAGCGCTGGTGTATCCATTTGAGCCTGATGCGCAGGCCTGGCAGGATCGATTTACCCGCTTGCTGGATGCCCGACAACAGGACTGCGCCGGCACCATCGGATAACATCCAGCGCAGGAAATGCGCGTCAAAATCGGCGTCATAGCCACGAGAGGCGTACCGGGAACGCTTGAACAGCCGCGACGGCATTTCGCTTGCCACGGCGATACCGTGCGTGTGAGCGCCGGCCTGTATACCCTGGGCGACCGCCTGAATGGCCGCCACCCCGGCCGCACAGATACCGTGGATAGATACCGTTTCCATGGGCGGGGCAGACAACTGGCCCTGGATCATGTTGGCAAAACCCGGCATGAGCGTGTCGCCGCCGGAAGAGCCGCTGGCAAGCAGAGAAATATCTGACAGTGTCAATTGCCCGCGTTGCAGGCAATCGGTCACCGCCGCACAGGCAAGCATGGCATTGGTGTGCGTTGTATTGCCGTCTGAATCGATGGCGTAATAACGCTGCTTGATGCCGTTTTCTGCAAGAATGCGCTGTTTGATCCGGCCAGAGATACGGTTAAGCGGGGCAATGTACTGGTCCATGCGTTCATTGTCTACCGGCTCTCCCGGTAGACAATAACTGGCTTGCTGTAAAAATACTTGGTCAAATTGGATAGGCATAGTCAGGCCATCAGGAAGTAGGCGGGGACAGGTGATCGGTATGAGTAGACATCAGCGAGTGACTGCGAAAGCGCGGGCTGAAAGTACCCTTAACAAAGGTACGCATCATATAACGTATCAGCCCGCGTTCAAGCAATGCAGGATGAATTTGACTGCGATACTGGTTCTGATGCAAGTGCGTCAGCAGCGACCAATGGGCGCGGGAATGTTCGTGGTGTGCGGTGTGCAGACCGATATTAAATAGAAGGGGGTTGACCCAGCCTTCGAAATTGCGGGCATAGGCAAGTGACGACTGCGTTTTGCGACCCTGGGCAGAGCCATCGGCGTGGGCGTGCTGCAGATAATTGGTAGCCAGTAACCAGTGCAATCCGTGCAACTGCGGAATGATGACAAGCAGAACGGTTTTTCCCGGGTTGATCGCCAGCAGCATTACCCAAAGCAGGATCCAGCATGCATACTGGCGCAAGCAATAGCGCCAGACGCCCGGTTTATGCCGACGCAATCTGCCAAGCCAATGATAAATGGCCGGATACAGCACACCGATCGCCTGAAATGGATGCAGCACATAGCCAGACAGAGTATTGGTGTCGCCTGCGGCAAACCGATAGGTGCGCGCGATATCCTGTTCACTATGCTTATGCCGATGATGATTAGCCACATGTGTCGGGAAAAAGACGCAACTCGGATGCCCTTGCAGCAGTGTAATGAGCAAATCAGTACAGCGGTTGGCTCGTTTGCTGTGCCACATGCGCAAATGGGTATGGTTGTGATGGATCACGCCAATGCCCAGCGTCAGAAACAGCAGGATCGGATACAACACCACAGAGAAGCCGTAAATCCATTGCCAAGTCACAAGCGCCGGTAAGGCCAGCATATACAGCAGGCTTTGACAATCTCTGGCATATTTCAATCGAGGAAGGCCGGATTGCCGTTGGCTGGCGGCTCTGCGTTTCGAGTCTGATTGATCGCGCTGCAGCTTCATGTTGGACCTGCATCCATCGAGTCTGGTTGCGTGCGCTTCGCCAGCCGGTGAATGACGACCTTTGCCGCATCGGCTTTAAGACGTGTGCCGAACAGGCGGTCCATGAACGTGAACTGAAAACCGTAATTGCCGTTATAGCAGGCATGATGCAGATGATGACGGCGGCTCGCAGCAAACCAGTGTGCATAGGAAACGCCTGGGAAAAAATCATAGTTAGCATGGCCAACACAATTGAAGAACAGGCTAAACAGTGGAACCGAAAACAGCGCCCAGAAACTGAAATCGTGTAATAGCATGGGCAACAGAATCACATTGCCCAGCATAAGGGCTTCAATGGGATGGAAACTGTAGGTTGCAAATGGCGTGGTAACCACTGAGCGATGGTGCGGCAAATGAAACCTGCGCAGCCAGCGAGTGTGCAGCAGTCTGTGGTTGAGCCAGAAATGGACGTCGTTCCAGATCGCAAGCACGAGGATTTCAAGGAAAATCTGCCACCGGGAAGGATTCGGATCCAAAGCGGCCCATCCCAGTTGCAGCAGTCCCCAGGGGAAGATCATGCCGATGCCGAAAATGAGGACGGATAGCCCAGACCAGGTGAACTCATGGCGCAATTGGGCGGTAGTGACCGGTCGCGGGTCCAGAATGCGTCCAATGCCCAGCGCTGGCAACAGATGCCGGGTCAAGGTCCATGTAATGCCACCGAAAACCAGATAAATACCGCCGAAAAACAGTAGCCCCCAAAGGATAACCTGCCATGCGGACAGCGATTGAAAGACTTGATCCATATTATTATGAAAGTTATGTTAATCGCGTAATGATAGCCACTGTTATTATATTTTGGTCCTATCTCGTTAGAAAGTATCGGAATATCATATACGGCAATTTAATTTAATCAAGGGAGCCGATTTCTTAGGGATGCCCTTTGGCTGAATCAGCCAAATTAATTATCTGAATCAGGCTCAGGCCATTGTCAAGCGCAAGTTAATACGCCGTGAATAACTGTTGATGGATAGGCAGGGGGAGTGTTGCTACACTGTTATCTTCAATATTTTGAAGGTGGCGTGTGATGATGCGGAGTAATGCTGGTTTAGTGTTTTTCGTGATCCTGAACGGCGCACGTATCCTGGGTATGAGAGCGGCATCAGTACGTTAACCTGTTAGATATCTAATTTTCGGACATTTTGTATAAACTTCGGAATGGATCCTCTGGTAAGGGGCCGAATCCCGGCCTCGGATGACATACGGCTTCTTATGAATTCTAATCTTATGAGTTCTAACTCTATACATCATATTTGTACGCGTGTTTCTACCTGTTTAATATTCGCATAATATATATTATGTAAAGTTGTATATTCGGCTTGTTTTCAGAACATCAGGAATCGTGGGATCAAGATAAAGTTTGCACGCCCTTACCTGTTTATCCAGTATTTCGATACTGCGTCAATGACGCTTCCTATTGAAGCGCCGCAAAATACTGCGCTGGCGGTTTGCCCAGCGCTTTCTTGAACATGGTAATGAAGGCAGTGACAGAGTCGTAGCCGAGATTGCCTGCCACTTGCTGCACACTGGCTCCTGAGGACAGTTGCTGCATTGCTATGATCAGGTGCAATTGTTGGCGCCAGCGGCCAAAGGTCAGCCCTGTTTCTCGCAACACGAGCCGCGCCAGTGTGCGGTCGCTCATGGCCATCTTGCTGGCCCATTGGGCAAGCGTACTGCGGTCGGCCGGATCTGCTGCCAAGGCATCGGCAATACGCCGGATCCTGGGATGGTCTGAAATAGGCATGTGAAGTTGCTCGATTGGCGCGACGGCTAATTGTTCAAGTAACACCGTTACCAGGCGAGCAGTTGGCCCCTCTCGCGCGTAAGCGGGATCCCGGTCGGCCAGGTATCGAATAAGTTCGCGTACCAGTGGATTGATGACCAGGGTGCAACATTCGGTGGGCATGCCTGCTGCATCCGGTTCGATGAAAAGATAATAGATACGAGCGTTGTCCGTGACGTGGTTGCTATGTGGTAATCCGCCAGGAATCCATACTGCATGCTGTGGCGGCACCATCCACATGGCCTTTGGTACTTCGCATGTCACCCCGCCGCGTAGCGCAAGCACCAGTTGCCCCTTGCGGTGGCTATGCACCGGCTGTTCGACGTCGTTCTGCTGCACATCGACCCGCAAAGCCACGGCAGGTCGGCGGTCTTGGTCCGGCGAAAATGAGTGCAGCAATTGCACGAGAGGGTTAGGATTTGTCATAATTTAGATATCATCTGTCATTACATCTCTATTACACCAAATAATTAAAGCATAAAATACGGGTATTCCCTAGTAATAGAGGTTATTTATGAATACTCGATTTCTTCAACAGCCCCCCACTGCAACGTATCGGCGGTCTGTCACTCAAGCGTCAATCCTTATTGGAATTTTGCTGATTGCAGCTAATCTGCGGGCTCCTTTCACAGGCTTACCGCCTCTTCTCGGACTGATCAGCGCTGACCTTGGACTGGGCACCACGGCCGCCAGCACCCTGACCACATTGCCATTGCTGGCCTTCGCGCTGGTGTCGCCATTGAGCACTATGTTCGCGCGTGAATATGGCCTGGAGCGTGCCCTCTTTGGCGCCTTGTGTGCCATCACAGCCGGAATCTTGCTGCGTTCGGCCAGCGCTGTTTGGTGCCTTTATGCAGGCACGGGTCTCATTGGAGCAGGCATTGCTGTGGGCAACGTTTTGCTGCCAAGCCTGGTCAAACGCAATTTTCCCCACAATATTGCCGCCCTGACTGGTGCTTACGCATTGGCGATGGGAGTTGCGGCGGCGCTATGCTCGGCAGTGGCCGTTCCCTTGGCCCAAGCCTGGGGCTGGCAGCGTGCACTCGCGACCTTCATTGTCCTGCCCTCGGTAGCAATCGCGGTTTGGAGTATTCAGCTTGGTGCCCGCTCCAAACCTGCCGCAGGTACCGCCGCAGCACTGCATGGTGGAAAAGTCTGGCATTCAGCACTGGCCTGGCAGGTTACGCTATTTCTAGGTCTGAACTCCACCATCTACTACGTTGCTATCGCCTACCTGCCCGCTATCTTGGTCGATGCAGGTCTGTCCCCAGAGCGGGCAGGTTCATTGCATGGCGTGTTGCAACTGGCAACCGCAATACCAGGACTCATTATCGGACCAATCCTTCGACACTTGCGTGATCAACGTGTTCCTGCGGTGACCGTTACTATATTGTCGGCAATAGCACTGCTTGGGTTATTGGTCGCACCGCAATGGGCACTCGTCTGGTCAATCTTGTTCGGCGTTGGCACTGGTGCCGGAATCATTCTCGGTTTGACCTTTATCGGCCTGCGGTCTGGCAATGCAAGCCAGGCCGGCGCGCTGTCTGGCATGTCCCAGTGCATAGGTTATCTGCTGGCAGCCACGGGGCCGCTGGTGATAGGTGCCCTGCATGAGGCATTGGGCGGTTGGCAAGTGCCTATCGGAATATGCATCGGTTTATCACTTCTGACTGCGGTTATTGGTCTATTAGTCGGGCGAAATCGCCAGCTTGGAACGTAGCCTGCCGGATGCCAGGTCAGCCAGAGGTCAATCGTATATTACGCCGTGCCACTTTATTACATTGGCTTGATCGGCAATAAGCCTTGAGTCCATACCAAAGCGGGGGTACGCAGTAATTGCGGATAATTGTTTCATTCAGTTGCGGTGCCGGCAACGTGTCAGTGCCCACCCCATCTTCTTTGTAGCGGTGGCTATTTTTTTGTGTGGACGGCACTCTTGCGTTTATCAACCCGATAGGCGCTACTATCGACAGATTCCCCGCTGTATTCAACTGAAGCGCCTGTTTTAGCCGATAAGCGCATTTTCACGTTTGTGATACAAAAGTTTCAACTGAAATACTGTGTAATCATGCTACTATTTTCGCGTTTCGCCTGTTCTGTCTGTCCATGCAGGCTTGTGTCCGGTCTTTCCGTGCTACTTTTGCGGTGATTCATGAAACCCGGATATAACGACATGGGAACTGTGATCCTCCCATCCCCTGCTCCGTTTTTAATACGATGCCATGATTAAACCAGCCAGTATTACAACGTTGGATACGCACCGCCAAGTCTTGCATTTGCCGATGCTAAGCCTGCTGATACTACTTCTTTCAGTGCTTTTTATTACCGGCTGTTCCAGAGATGACAGTGCTAACGCTCCGGCGCCCAAATCAGAGGGGCCGCCCGAAGTAGGCATAACCACGCTCAAGCCCCAGCGCATCACGTTTGATACGGAACTGCCCGGTCGCACCGTTTCTCCCCTGATCGCCGAAATTCGTCCGCAGGTTAACGGCATCGTTCAGAAACAGCTTTTTACCGAGGGTTCGCAGGTCAAGGCTGGCCAGGTGCTGTATCAACTGGACCCTGCGGTCTATGAAGCCGAATACGCTGTCGCCAGGGCGACCGTGCGCAAGGCCGAATCAACATTGATCAATGCCAGAACCATCGCCAAGCGCAATCGCGAACTGGTGCGCATTGATGCCATCAGCGCACAAATCAACGAAACATCTCAGGCCGAAGCCCAGCAGGCTAATGCCGATCTTGCCGTGGCCAAAGCTCAGGAGCAGCGTGCAAAAATCAATCTGGACTACACCCGTATTGTCTCTCCAATAGACGGCTGGGTCGAACTATCCAGTGTGACGCCAGGTGCGCTGGTAACCGCCAACCAGGCCAGCGCGCTGACCACGGTCCAGCAACTGGATCCTGTCTATGTCCACGTAGCGCAGTCTTCGGCTGAATTGTTGCAATTGAAAGAGGACGTCAAGGCCGGGCGTTTGCAGTCTTTATCGGAAAATGATGCAGTCATTCGCCTCAGGCTTGAAAACGGTCGCCTGTATTCACAACCGGGACGCCTGACTTTCAGCGGCGTGACCGTCGATGCCGGTACCGGCTCTATCACGCTTCGTGCCGAGGTTCCCAATCCTGATCGGGTTCTGATGCCGGGCATGTACGTTCGTGCTGTGCTTGAAAATAATACCAGTGACCAGTCCGTGGTAGTGCCGCAGCAGGCGGTCACACGTCGGCCGGATGCCAGCACGGTGGCGCTGGTTGTAGACGCAGATAACAAAGTACAGGAACGCGCTGTGGTGGTAGGACGGGCGATCGGAAGCAACTGGCAGGTTCTGGATGGGTTGGCTGCCGGCGATCGGGTGGTTGTCGCGGGCGCCCAGCATGTCAGGCCGGGTAGTCTGGTACGCCCGGTAGAAGCCGCGCGCAAGCCGGGTTAGGAATCAGCGCATGGCACAGTTTTTTATCAGCCGTCCGATTTTTGCATGGGTTCTTTCCATTGTCATTATGCTTGCCGGACTGGCTTCCATCCATACCTTGCCGCTAGAGCAATACCCCGATATTGCTCCGCCCAGGGTAGCGATTACCGCAACGTATACCGGTGCGTCCGCCAAAACCGTCGAAGACTCGGTAACACAGGTGATCGAGCAGCAATTGAAGGGTCTGGATAACCTTCTGTATATGCGCAGCACCAGCAATGCGTCTGGCCGTGCCCGGATTACCCTGACCTTCGATGCCGGCACAAATATCGATGTAGCCCAGATGCAGGTACAGAACCGTCTGCAGCAGGCCATGTCCCGGCTGCCTCAGCAGGTTCAAAGCCGCGGCGTGACCGTTACCAAGGGGGGTGAAGAATTCCTGATGGTGGTCTCGCTGTATTCCGATGATGGTAGTGCGTCGCCGGTGGACGTGGGCGATTACATCACCAGTAATCTTGCAGATGTCATCAGTCGCATTGACGGCGTCGGTGAAGTGCAAACGCTGGGCACGGGCTACGCCATGCGTATCTGGCTGGATCCGAGAAAACTGCTTGGATATGGCATGATGCCTTCGGATGTGACTGCGGCGATTGAGAAGCAGAACGTCCAGGTTTCGGCCGGCCAGTTAGGTTCCCTGCCCGCAATCAGCGGGCAGCAGCTCAATGCCACCATTACCGCCCGCAGCATGCTACAGAATGAGGATGATTTTCGCAATGTGGTTCTGCGTGTGTCGCCAGACGGTGCCATTGTGCGCATCAGGGACGTGGCCCGTGTAGAGCTGGGCGCGGAAAATCTGACGATTCGTTCGGCGCTCGGCGGCTTGCCTGGTGCCGGCATGGGTATCATCGCAGCCGACGGCGCCAATGCCGTACAGGTCGCTGATCTTGTTCGCGAAAAACTCGCGGAACTTGAACCATTTTTCCCCAACAACCTGAAAACCTTTATCGGGGTCGATTCCACTCCATTTATCAGCGCCTCGATCGACGAAGTGGTCAAGGTGCTGCTGGAAGCCATGGTATTGGTTGTACTTGTTATCTATCTGTTCCTGCAGAACCTTCGCGCTACCCTGATTCCGGCGATCGCGGTGCCCGTGGTACTGCTTGGGACATTCGGCGTGCTTTCTGTTGCCGGGTTTTCGATCAATACGCTGACGCTTTTCGGCATGGTACTGGCCATTGGCCTGTTGGTGGACGATGCCATTGTCGTCGTAGAAAACGTTGAACGCGTCATGCATGAACAGGGGCTGCCGCCACGGGAAGCGACACGCAAGTCAATGCGCGAAATTACGCCGGCGCTAGTGGGCATCACACTTGTGTTATCTGCAGTGTTCATTCCGATGGCATTTTTCGGTGGTTCTACTGGCGTGATTTACCGGCAGTTTTCTATCACCATCGTGTCGGCTATGGTGCTCTCGGTGATTGTTGCCCTCACGCTGACCCCTGCCCTTTGCGCCAGTCTGCTTAAACCTGTCAAGAAGGGTGAGCATATCGACCCGGCTAGCGCACGCAAGGGGGTGATGGGTTATCTTGATCGTTTTTTCATAGGTTTTAATCGAAGATTCGACCGCACGGCAGACCGCTATCGGCACACTGTGGCCGGCGTGGCGATGCGTCCCAGGCGCGGCCTGATTATTTACGCAATTATTGCGGTCGTCATGGCATTTCTATTTTTACGGTTGCCTACGTCCTTTTTACCACCCGAGGATCAGGGCGCCGTGCGCTTGCAGATCACGCTGCCTGCCGGCGCCACCGATGCACGACTGCAACCGGTTATGCGCCAGATCGAGCAATATTTTCTTAAACTGCCTGATGTTAGAAGTATTACAAGCATTACTGGCAGAAGCGGCGACCAGAGTTCTGCCAACGCCTATGTCATGCTGAAGGACTGGGGTCAGCGCCCCCTTCCTTCGCAGTCCTCGGCTGCGATCGCCCGAAAGGCAACCCAGGACCTGGCGCATATCCGCGACGCCCGTATTATTGCGACACTTCCCCCCATAGTCAGAGGCTTGGGCTCAAGCTCGGGTTTCAATTTTTTCCTGAAAGATATCAATGGGCTGGGACATGATGCATTGGTTCAGGCCAGCCAGAAGGCGCTGCAGTTGCTTGGAGATCGGCCCGAATTAATGAACGTGCGTATCAATGCCCCGGAAGATACCGCCCAGTTCTCCGTGAAAATCGACGATGCCCGCGCCGGCGCGTTTAGTTTGAATACGGATGCCATCGATAGTACATTGTCTACCGCCATGGGCGGCACGTATGTCAACGATTTTCTGGATCGTGGCCGGGTCAAGCGGGTCTATGTGCAGGGCGATACGCCCTTTCGGATGCTGCCCAGTGATATCGATCAATGGAACGTGCGAAATACACTGGGAGACATGGTGCCCTTTCCCGCTTTTTCCAGTACGAATTGGACTTTCGGTTCTCCTGAATTGAGTCGCTACAACGGCAGTTCCAGTCTGGAGTTCCAGGGTGATGCGGCGCCGGGCGTCAGTTCAGGTGCAGCCATGCAGGCAGTCGAAGACGTCCTGAATCAAATGCCGACCGGAATCGGTTTTGAATGGACCGGCGCCTCGCTGCAGGAACGTATTTCCGGTGCGCAGGCTCCCCTGCTTTACGCCATTTCCATTCTGTTTGTTTTCCTTTGCCTGGCAGCGTTATACGAAAGCTGGTCGGTACCGTTCGCAGTCATATTAGTAGTCCCGTTGGGAATTGTCGGTGCGCTGATGTTCACCGCCTTGCGCGACCTGCACAACGATGTTTTTTTCCAGGTGGGATTGCTGACCACGGTCGGACTGATGTCAAAGAACGCAATCTTGATTGTCGAGTTTGCCAAGCAATTGCAGGAACAAGGCAAAACCGTCCTTCAGGCAACGCTGATTGCTGTACGACAGCGCCTGCGTCCCATCCTGATGACCTCGCTGGCCTTTGGCTTCGGGGTGTTGCCATTGGCCATCGGTACTGGCGCCGGCGCGGGAGGCCGTCACGCGATCGGTACTGCCGTGCTGGGTGGGATGATCGTAGGCACTGCGCTTAGTCTCTTTTTCGTGCCGCTGTTCTTTGTGCTGGTACGCAGCTTCAGGCGCAAACAGCATTCGCATGACGACCATCCTGGCGCGCATTCGCCGGACAGCACTTCAGGCACGACATCATGAGCACATTGACGAACTCCCTGCGCAAAACAATTGCACTTTCCATACCGTTGCTGGGATTGACCGCGTGCATCAATCTTGCGCCCGACTACCATCAACCAACGGCCCCTGTTACAGGTACCTGGCCCCAGAATCCTGCAACGAACGCCAGCCCGGTTCAACCGGCTGCGAACGATCTGGACTGGCTGACGTTTTTCACCGATGCACGCCTGCGCGACGTAGTGCGGCTTGGCTTGCGAAATAACCGCGATTTGCGGATTGCGACTCTGAATATTGAACGGGCCCGCGCGCAATACGGCATTGCCAATGCCGATGGACTGCCGGCAATCGGTGTCGATGCCCAGGCCAGCCGCAGCCGCACGCCAGCCAGTGTCGCCAATTCCGGTGAGACCACCCTATCATCCCGTTATAACGTTGACCTGGGCCTGACCAGCTACGAGATTGATTTTTTTGGAAAAATCCGTAATCTCAAGGCTGCGGCGCTGCAACGCTACCTGGCCGCGCAGGAAACCCGGCGCAGTGCCCAGATCAGCCTGGTCAGCGAAATTGCTGCAGCCTGGCTGCAGCTCGAGGCAACGGGTCAACAGCTTGCGCTGGCACGCAGTACGCTGGTCAATCAGCAGAAGTCGCATGATTTGGTCCGCCGCAGCCATGCATTGGGTGCCGAATCGGGACTCACGCTGGCACAATCGCAAACCACGGTGGATGCCGCCCGTGTCAAGGTTGCCGAATATGAAACCCAGCTGGCGCAGGATAACAACGCTCTTACCCTGCTCACGGGTGCGCCGGTTCCCGCTTCTCTTTTGCCTCCTGCCGAATTTGCCCTGCAGACGCGAGCAGCGACTCGCCTGGTCATGCCACCGGCGGGTCTGCCTTCCAGTGTGCTGCAACAGCGGCCAGATGTCCTGGCTGCCGAGCACGATTTGATCGCCGCCCATGCAGATATCGGCGCAGCCAGAGCGGCCTTTTTCCCCAGCATTTCGCTGCTGGGGTCTGCTGGGACGGCCAGCAGCAGTCTTTCCGGACTCTTTAGTGGCGGCACGCTGGCGTGGAGCGTCGCACCATCATTGCACTTGCCTATCTTCGATGGCGGCGCCAATCGCGCCAACCTGGATCTGACCAAAGCGCAAAAAGAAATTCTGCTTGCCACCTACGAAAAAGCCATCCAGACGGCTTTCCGCGAGGTTGCCGATGCATTGGCCGTGCGCACCACCATTGCAGCGCGTTTGCAATCGCAGCAGTCGCTGGTCGCCTCCAGCTATCGCAGCTTCCAGTTGTCCAGCGCGCTGTTTACACGGGGCGGCGGGTCGGGTTTTCTACAAGTGCTCGATGCCCAGCGCACCTATTATGCTGCGCAGCAAGACATGATCACGCTCGGCTTGCTAGAGCAACTGAACCGGCTGGCTCTGTTCAAGACGCTGGGCGGTGGCTGGCAGCCCATTGAGACGGCTACAACCGCTCCGACACCATCGCGCTGAACCTATCTGCTTAAATGCCCTGCTTAACGGATGCCATGCGTATCGGGCTCATTTGCCCGACAGGCATTTTCGGGACATACTGCAGGCCTTTTTACCGATCAAATACAGACTGCTGCGCAGCGTATTTTCCAGTACAGGCGCAGGGTCATCGGCCCATTGTGCTGACCGGGAGTGTTATAACAATAAGGCTAGTTCCTTTTACGCAGTTACCTAAACAGGAGTCAGACATGGCGGTTGAAAAAGTACTTTATGTTGCACACGCAACGGCGACCGGTGGACGCGACGGACGTGCAGTGTCTTCAGACAATGTGCTGGACGTGAAACTGACCACCCCGAAAGAACTGGGTGGCGCCGGCGGCACCGGCACCAATCCTGAACAGCTTTTTGCAGCGGGATATTCGGCCTGCTTTCTGGGCGCTCTCAAACTGGTTGCTTCACGCGAAAAAGTCAAATTGCCGGACGATACCCGGATTGACGGGAGCGTAGGAATCGGACCCATTGCCCAGGGATTTGGCATCGAGGTGGAATTGAAAATTTCCGTGCCTGGGGTAGAACGCAGTGTGGCCGAAGACCTGGTTAATAAGGCCCATGTAGTGTGTCCCTATTCAAACGCAACACGGGGCAATGTAGACGTGACGCTGACGGTGGTGTAACTCTGCAGCGCTTTGTCGCGATGGTGTCGCGTCATCCATGTGATGTCGCGACAGCGTCACTTAATAATAATTAATAACGCAATAATACACCGGCTCGGTCGCCTTGCCCGGTTCACCCCCCGACCCACCTGTGCGCCGGCATTCCCCGTGTAGTTTGAGCAAAACGCTTAAGTGCGTTTAATGGGGGCAATCATACTCATGCAGCATGTTGTGTCATAACCGACCCTTGGGCGCTCACTGCCTGCACGAATGGTCCGGCCAGACAACCCAGCTGTTGACGATTGCTGATTTTCGCGCAACAATCCTTTGTCAGGCTCGCTATTTTTCTTTCGGATTGGGCCTCTTATACTGTCTTTCGTACACTACCGCCTGGGATCAAACAGTACAAGTATCACTGTTATCGCAGGACAACCTTAAGGACACGTGGCAGAAAAACGCCCTCGTGTTTATCAACATCACCGCTAGTCATGAGCGGTGACTTTTACGAGAGATATTCGAATGAGCATACCCATTTTTGGACTTGGCACCTTTCGCCTCAAGGGACAAACCGTCATTGATTCTGTAACGAGCGCAATTGAGGTGGGTTACCGGGCGATTGATACCGCGCAAATCTATGGCAACGAGGCGGACATTGGGCAGGCGTTAAGCGCCAGTCCTGTAGCGCGCGATCAGTTGTACCTGACGTCAAAAATCTGGACAGACAACTACGCTGCAGACCGACTTATCCCAAGCTTGAAAGAAAGCCTGCATAAGTTGCGCACCGACTATCTGGACCTGACGCTCATCCATTGGCCCTCACCGGGCAATGCAGTATCCGTGGCTGAGTTCATGGGTGCGCTGGCGCAGGCACAGGATGAGGGCCTGACCCGGCAAATCGGCGTATCCAATTTCACCATTGCGTTGTTGCGTGAAGCCATTGACGCAGTAGGCGCAGGGCGGATTGCCACCAACCAGATTGAGCTGCATCCGTACCTGCAAAACAGGAAAGTGGCGGCGTTCGCGCGTCAAAATAATATTGCCATTACCTCCTATATGACGCTTGGCTATGGCAAAGTATTGCAAGATCCTGTGATAGACGCCATTGCGCAGCGTCTGCAGGCAACGCCTGCTCAGGTGGTGCTGGCATGGGCTATGCATAGCGGTTTCGCCGTTATCCCTTCATCAACCAAACGCGCCCATCTGCAAAGCAATCTTGCAGCACAACAACTGCAGTTATCTGAAGCAGATATGACGGCAATTGCAGCGCTTGACCGCAACGAACGGATTACCAGCCCTGAAGGCCTGGCTCCTGACTGGGACGATTAAACATATGCAAAAGGCTGGCGTTTTGATGACCAATTCCGATGATCTGCTGACGTTTGTCACCGTCATCGACAGCGGCTCCATCAGTGCGGCAGCCGAGCAACTGAGTCTGACACCGTCAGCCGTCAGTCGGACCTTGTCCCGGCTTGAACAAAGCCTGGAGACGACCTTGCTTAACCGCACCACCCGCCGCATGCATCTGACCGAAGAGGGTCGCTTCCTGTTGGAGCATGCCCGAATCATTGTTGCACGAATGCAGGACATGCAGGAGACCCTTGCGACCAGGCGCCAATCGCCAGCCGGACGGTTGCGGGTGAACGCTGCCTCGCCATTCATGCTGCATATGATCGTGCCGTATATTGGCGTATTTCGACAGAACTACCCGCATATTGAGTTGCAGCTCAATACCCATGACCTGAATATTGATCTGCTGGAGCAAAGCACAGACGTTGCCATCCGGATTGGCGCGCTGCAAAACTCGACGCTCCACGCCCGCGCGCTGGGCAGCAGCGCGCTTAACCTGCTGGCCAGCCCTGATTATGTATCCCGTTGCGGCACGCCGCAGACGGTAGCCGCGCTGGGCGAACATACTTTGCTGGGCTTTACTCAGCCCGATAGCCTGAATCTTTGGCCCGTTCGTCGTGCCGACACTTCCGACAGACTGATGATTACACCAGACGTCGCAGCCTCAAGCGGGGAAACGTTGCGTCAATTGGCCCTGGCCGGACAGGGCATTGTCTGCCTGTCTGAATTCATGACCTATGACGATATTCGCGATGGCCGCCTGCTGCCGATTTTGCCCATGTTGACAGAAAAACAGGTTCAGCCGATTCATGCCGTGTATTACCGGAACTCGCCGCTGGCCCTGCGGATTCAAAGCTTCATCGATTTTATGCAGAAGACGCTTGCAGCCCAACCGTGGAACCGCCGGTAACCACCCTGTGATTGAGCCAGGCGAGATAACTGGGCGTGGACCGGCGCCTGTGATTTGTCCCGCACTGCTCTGCCCTGCCGTTCATGCACACTACCTGCGCCATCCGGCGCGTCTGGCCCCCGGAAAGCGGTCGTTGATCTCGATTGGCTGCTTTACAGGCGGGACAGCCATAATTCGGTCTGACCTTGCTGATATTTGCTTAGTGCCGGGTGCGGCCGGTCAGGGACGGATGATGGTTCTGATACGGCCGGAACGCATGCGCTGACTCTGACCGCCCTTGATAACAGAGGTTTTCTGGATACGGCCGATACCAGCCGCACCTTGTCCGGTCAGTGGATTGACTGCATAATTGTTGTAGCGGATCTCATAATGCAAATGTGCACCAGTCACCTTTCCGGTATCGCCCACATGGCCGATCACTTCGCCTTTTTCGACTACCCGGCCCTCAGCCAGGCGCGGCGCAAATTTCTGCAAATGCGCGTATAGCGTTTCATAACCCGAACCATGCTCCACGATCACGGTATTGCCGTACCCGCCCTTGGTGCCTGCGAACGACACCTTGCCACCCAGTGTGGTTTTGACCTGACTGCCTATCGGCGCGACCAGGTCTACGCCCGCATGAAAGCGCAACTGGTTGTATATGGGATGCATGCGCAAGCCAAAACGGGACGAGATATAACTCTTGTCCAGTGGCGAGGACAAAAAACCCATGATTTTCAGGTCCAGTTTCAGGGACGGCCCGCACCCCTTGCTGCTGCACCCCTTTGGCGGATCCAGGTCATCAGCCAGCCCACGTATGGTTTTAACATCGGAATCGACAGCAGGCACATCGGGCACCGTATCCAGGTCCTCATCGGATTGGGCAAGCGCGGGCAATGCGTGCATGATGGCGGCCAAGCAGCCAAGCAGCATAAGCGTGTGCCTGCCGACACGACTTAGCACGGCGCGCATGAAAGGAAATGGGTGTGCATGTACATGAAAGTGCATTTTACTTATTTCGGCTCAATCGCAGCGCAAATCCGTGTATAGTTTTTGTTTCTACCCATTTTCCAATTGCACCGCGATGCCTGGACAGGCTTTTACTGAAAGGCGCCCTTCTCTCCGAATGGCACCTTTTGGCCGACACAATCCGGCAATACGCAGCGAAAACTGCCCTATGCTCAGACTTACCGTGATCCTTTCCCTGCTTGTTAGCCTGAGTGCCTGCTCGGACCAGCAGGACGATGAGCGTGTGCGACTGGCGCTGATGTCCGATTGCATGGTGACGCGCGCCTCCCTGTTGCTTAGCGGCAAGTACGTCGACAAGCAGGCGCTGGCGACCATTCAGCAAGAATGCCGTGCTGCCTATGCCACATTGATGCAGGACGTTTCTGTGCAACAACTGCGTGATCAGCAGACCGAAGTATATGATAGCTTTCAGCGGGCGTACCGCATGAAATATTCGCTGCACGATGTTTTTGACAATCTGCCCCCTGCTTCCAAAACCACCTACGAAAAACTGGCGACCACGCTTTTCGGGCTGAAAAAAGAGGACATCGGCTTATGAAAGATACCCGTGATCGCATGCGTCTAATAAAATATCTGATTGCCGTGCTGTTCGTATTGATTGCGCTGGCCTTTCTATGGACCAGCATAAGCAAACCTCACGACACTGCTGGCGACTACTCACAGTTCGACAAGGAACGGGCCATTATTACCTGTATGACGGCCCAGTATGCAACCAGCTATATGGACGATCCGGCCGAAACCGATATGTTCCCCGAGTGCGAAGCGCGCTTCGCAAAACTCAAAGCGACATTGCCTTACGCCGAATATGTTCGTATTCAGCAAACACCGGTGTCTGCCGAATCCGGCCCGGTGCACATGCAGCCCTACGAAGTTTTTCTACAGATTATGACCGGCATGGATCGCTGATTCCTCTGCCATCACGCTTATTGATAAATGTTCCAAAGGACGTCTTTTAAAAATGCAAAAAAACAAAAGAAAAATAATGATTGGTCTGGCCCTTGCCAGCCTGACTGCCGGCTCCCTGGTATTGGCCGCGCCTGCTGCACATGCCGATGAGAGCAAATGGCCAGAACACCCGTTGAACCTGATTGTGCCCTTCGGTCCCGGCTCCACGCCCGACCAGATTGCGCGCATTATTGCCCGCAGCGCCGAGAAAAAACTGGGTCAGCCCATCGTGATAGAAAATAAAGCCGGCGCCGGCGGCAATATTGGTACGAACCAGGTTGCCAAAGCCAAACCAGACGGCTATACCTTTGGTATTTCCATTACCGGCCCGCTGGTGAACAACCAGTTTATCTACAATAACTTGCCTTACGACCCGGAAAAGGACCTTGCACCGCTGACCATGGCCGTGACGCAACCGAATGTGATTGTTGTGACAAAGCAGTCGGGCATCAAGACATTGAAGGAACTGATCAGCAAGATCCAGGCCGAGCCGGACAAGCTGAATTTTGCCACTTCGGGCAACGGCACCGGCTCGCACCTTTCCATTGAGCTCATGCTGCAGGCTGTGAACGGCAAGGCGACCGCCGTGCCGTATCCGTCTTCACCGGCCGCGCTCAATTCGCTCATTGCAGGCGATACCCAGTTTACTGCGCTGGCGCCCATTGCTGTGCTGCCCCTGGTCAAAGAAGGAAGACTGGTTGCATTGGCGCAGACCAGTGCGCAACGCAACAGCTCCCTGCCGGACATTCCCACTGTGTCAGAGGCCGGGGCGCCCGGCATCGAAGGCGCGGCCTGGTCCGGCTTCGTTATGTCGTCAAAAGTGCCGATCGGCATCCGCAATACGCTCACCGACGCGCTGTTGACCGCGCTCAGGGATCCCGAAGTAGGCAAACAGCTCAAGGCCATTTATATGGATCCGGTACCGAGCACACCGGAAGCGTTTCGCGATTATATGAATCAGGAAAAAGCGCGCTGGCAGCCGTTGATTGAAAAGCTGAATCTGAAAATCAATTGACCATTAGAATAGAACGGACAGGCCGCCATCTACGCAGATGACCTGTCCATTGATATAGGCGGACAGGTCAGAGGCCAGAAATACCGCCAGCCCGGCAATTTCTTCGGGTCTGCCCCAGCGCCCGGTCGGATTGCGTGCCGCCAGCGTTTGCCCGGCCGCAGAATTGACCATCTCCATATTTGTCTCCGTGGCAAAGGTGCCTGGGGCAATCGCGTTGCTGGTAATGCCGCAAGCTGCAAATTCCACAGCCAGCGCCCGCATCATCCCTGTCAGGCCCTGCTTGGCAATGGGATAGACGCCATCACCGGGACGGGCGACCTGCCCTGCCACTGACGTGATAGTAATCAGCCTGCCCCACTGTTGCTTTTGCATGAGCGCCGCCGCTTTCTGCGACAAATACATGGCGCCCAGCAAATTGACCTGCAGCATCCGTTCCATCTGTTCAAAATTGAAAGCGGCCAGGGGCTGACGTATCCGGATCCCCATATTATTGATCAGCACGTCGCAGCGACCGTGCTGCTCGGCCAGATAAGCCATGCAGCGGTCGATATCGGATACAACGGACATATCGCCGACCACACCCTGCACGTTTGTGCCGGTTTGCCTCAGTGCTTCGCGGGCCTGTTCCACAGACTGGACGCTGCGTCCGTTGATATATACCAGCGCGCCGCTGCGCGCCATGGCCGAGGCCATTTCCAGGCCAAGTCCGCGTGTTGAGCCGCTGATAAAGACCACTTTATCGTGCAGCCCGAAGCCGTCTGTATATGAACCCTGTTGTTGCATCGCTTTTCCTGGATATCAGCTATAACGACCCTTTGTAACATGGCCTGAACAATGTCAAGCGTATGCAATAGGCCGGTTTACGGTTAAACTTGAACCTATTTTCACCCAATTGCCTGGAAAAAGTAAATGTTTGCCAGAAACACCCCTTTTAATTACGAGAAAATCTTAAAAGCGTGTGCAAAAGGACAGAAAAGTGCCTTGCAGACTCTGTTCAAACATGAAGCGCCGCTCATGGTTGCCCTGTCCCTGCGCGTATTGGGTAATTACAACCTGGCAGAACAGGCAGTCGTGTCTGCATTTGTGCTTATCTGGAACAATGCCGAGGCCTACGATGAAGAAATGGGACCGGCGCGGGGATGGATATTCTCCATCCTGCGCTATCGCATCAGTCAGATTTTCAAGGAACACTATGATGCCATTCAGACGGCCAGCAAGAGCCAGGATGAATCGGTCCTCAATGAAGTCTCCAGCAATCTGCATGCAGATGTGCGTGAAGACCTGCCGGTAACACCGGCCTTTTATCTGCATCTGGAAGAGTTGCCCGACGAGCCGCAAAAGGCGCTGATCAATATGTATTTCAGCGGCATGTCGCAAGCGCAAACCGCGACCAAAGTCGGTATGCCGCTGGGTCGATTCAAGGAAAATCTGTTCCTTGGACTGCAGCACCTGGCCAAGCATTTGCCTGAGTTTTCGCCACCGCACCATGCCACTGAAAAAATGGGCGAGTATGTATTGGGCGGACTGTCGGAAAACGAAGAGAAGCTGGTCTACAAATTGATGAATGACGATGCTGGCGTTTCGCGCATCGCCTTGCTATGGGAAGCCCAATTTACCCATTTGCTCAGTCAACTGCCCGCGCAAGTGGCCAGTAGCCGCGTATGGGAAAAAATAAAGAACACAGCATTTGCCAAGGCGCCGACCAGCGTTGCACAGGGTCCCGATACGGATGACGCTGACGGTGCCGAACAGCCTTACGCTTCGGGCCTGAAAAACACCTTGCGCAAGCTCTGGTTCATGCTCCCCTTCTGGCGTGCTCTGGCGCTACTGCTGGCCATTGCTGCGCTCATTTTCTGGTACGTAGGGACCCCTGCTTCGGATCTGCCCAGGAAAGTAGCCGTGCTGGACTCCTCCATGAGCAATGCGCAAACGGGCTGGGTCGTTCGATTCAATGCTGCCGGCGATGCCCGCTTTTCTCCGGTGGTACGCCAGACTGTATCGGACGGCCTGGTACTCCAGGCATGGAAAAGATCCAACGGGACCGACAGCGCCCTTGCCCTGATCCATGACAGTAAGCCCTTTGTACTGAGCGCAGAACGGGTCGGCACCATCGCTGCTGGCGATCAGCTAGTAATCAGCCTGGAGCCTGATGGTGGTTCGCGCAATGACAGGCCTTCAGGCACCATACTTTATAAGGGAACGGTCGCCGATCTGTAGCGCACATTCTCCATAAGCCTGGCTTTGTTCGAGATGGGTTCGCCCCTTAAGGCTGCTGCTGCCCATCAAGGACCGGACCCGATGCAAATGGGTGGACGCAAGTGACGCCCTGCTCTGTTTCATTGTTTGCGACGGGCGTTTATCACCAGTTAAGATTCGTGGTCGTTTTGCACATCGGCATGGCTGTCGTTCCTGCTAAATCGAAGGCGAACGCAAATTTTTTCAGCTGAAATTCAGGAGCAGATGAAAAATATAAGCGTCGATGTAAAAAGATAAAGTATGATTGTAATAATTCGCCATAATTCTTCATAAATAGCACTAAATGTCATTAATCCTGCTTCTAATTCTTCCATTTCTGGGTAGTATACTCGTCGGCCTGCTGCCCGTACACGTCAGATCCCCGGAAGCTTGGATGGCAGGTATTATCGCGGTCATCGGCGCCCTGATCACCTTATCCTTTTTGCCCGATATGCTGCAGGGCAATACCGTTGTCCAGACTCTGGAATGGGTGCCCTCCTATAAGTTGAATCTGGTGTTTCGCATGGACGGCTATGCATGGCTGTTTTCATTGCTGATTACCGTCATGGGTGCGCTGGTGGTGCTGTATGCCCGCTACTATATGTCGCCCAAAGATCCGGTTACCCGTTTCTACTCCTTCTTTCTGGCGTTCATGGGGTCGATGCTGGGTGTGGTGTTATCCGGCAATATTATCCAGTTGGTTATCTTCTGGGAGCTGACCAGCCTGTCTTCTTTCATGCTGATCGCCTACTGGAACCATCGTCAGGATGCCAAACGAGGCGCCCGGATGGCGCTTACCATTACCGCAGCCGGCGGGTTCTGCCTGCTGGCGGCCATGCTCATGATCGGGCACATTGTAGGCAGTTATGATCTGGATGCCGTACTGGATTCGGGCGACGCCTTGCGTAATCACCCATGGTATCTGGCCATCCTGATCCTGTTCGCGCTCGGCGCCCTGACCAAGAGCGCGCAGTTTCCATTCCATTTCTGGCTACCCAACGCAATGGCCGCACCCACCCCGGTTTCGGCGTATCTGCATTCGGCAACCATGGTCAAGGCCGGCGTGTTCATTCTGGCACGGTTCTGGCCGGTGCTGGCCGGCACCTCGGCCTGGTTCTGGATCATCGGCATGGCCGGCCTGTGTTCGCTGTTTCTGGGGGCCTATGTGGCTACCTTCCAGAGAGATATGAAGGCGGTTCTGGCGTATTCCACGATCAGCCATCTTGGCCTGATTACACTGCTGCTGGGCCTGAACAGCAAGCTGGCACTGATTGCAGCCCTGTTTCACATGATCAATCACGCCACGTTCAAGGCGTCGCTCTTTATGGCCACCGGCATTGTCGATCATGAAACCGGCACCCGGGACCTGGTGCTGCTGTCAGGGTTGCGCAAGGCCATGCCGATCACCGCGACACTGGCTGTTGTGGCTGCGGCTGCCATGGCCGGTGTGCCCCTGCTAAACGGCTTTATTTCAAAAGAAATGTTTTTTGCCGAGACGCTGAATCTGCCGGACTACCTTGAAGTGTCCCACTGGCTGCCGGTCTTTGCCGTGCTGGCCAGCGCGTTTAGTGTGGCCTATTCGCTGCGACTGATCATGCAGGTCTTCTTTGGTCCAAAGGCGACCGATCTGCCCAGCGAGCCGCACGAACCGCCGCTATGGATGCTCGTGCCCAGCGGCATTCTGGTGCTGACCTGCCTGTTGATCGGCGTCATGCCGCAAACCATCATCGGTCCGGTGCTGGATTCGGCAGCGCACTCGATTCTCGGGTCGACATTACCACAATACAGTCTTGCCATATGGCATGGTTTCAATTTGCCGCTCACGATGAGTCTGATCGCCATGGGAGGCGGTATCCTGCTGGCCCTGGTCCTGCGGCCCTTGCAGCGACGCACGCCTGGCCAGACGCCTTTGTTGTATCGCATCGATGGACGTGTTTTCTTTGACTTCCTGATGAATCTGCTGGATACGGTGGCCTACCAGGCAATGAATCTGTTTTCCACCAAACGGCTGCAGCCCCAGGTGTTGTGGATTGTGGTTATTACCGTTGTGGTCACCATCCTGCCGCTACTGTTGTTCGAAGCCTGGCCGCAACTGGTCATGCGCAATATCGATCTGCCCTTTACGCTGCTGTGGATTATCGGTTCATGCTGCGCTGTTGGTGCCGCCTATCAGGCCAAGTACAACCGTTTCCGGTCCCTGGTTCTGCTCGGCGGCGCCGGCTTGTGCAGCAGCCTCACCTATCTATGGCTGTCCGCGCCGGATCTTGCGCTTACCCAATTGGTGGTCGAAATGGTCACCACCATTCTGTTGCTGCTGGGATTGCGCTGGCTGCCGCGCAGGATGTCAACAGAGCCACCGTCAGACCGCGCTCGGGCTCTGGTGCGGCGGTTGCGGGATATGACGATCGCAGTGGTCGCCGGCCTGGGCATGTCAATTCTTACCTACCTGCAATTGTCGCGCCCCAGACCGGACGGCGTATCCTCGTTTTATCTGGAAAAAGCCTTGCCCGAAGGCGGCGGAACCAATGTCGTCAATGTACTGCTGGTAGACTTCCGCGGTTTTGACACATATGGCGAAATTACCGTACTCAGTATCGTGGCCCTGACCGTATACGCGCTGTTGCGGCGTTTTCGCCCGCCACGTGAAAGTCTGAAGGCACTGGAAGACCGCCGCTTTCGCCAGAGCGGCGATACGGCGAGCGTCGATGAGGACGACGAACTGCCCCGGGGCACCATGCTTGTGCCGACCGTGATTGCACGTTTTATAATGCCGATCTCCACGATGATTGCATTGTTTTTCCTTCTACGGGGCCACAATCTGCCCGGTGGCGGCTTTGTCGCAGGCCTGATTTTTGCCGCTGCCGTTATCCTGCAATATATGATGGGCGGCATCCGCTGGGTCGAAGACCGCTCGCGCATTTTCCCCCAGTATTGGATTGCGGGTGGTTTGTTGATGGCCGGCGCTGCCGGCATGTCCGCATGGCTGGCCAAGCTGCCGTTTCTGTCTGCGCTGGCTACAGACATTGATCTTGGCCCGCTCGGACATTTGCATTTGTCCAGTGTCATCTTGTTCGACCTGGGCGTATTCGCTGTCGTGGTAGGCTCTACCTTATTCATGCTGGTCGCGTTGAGTCACCAATCCTTGCGGTTTTACAAAAAAGTGTCCGCAGAGACGGCCGAGGAAAATACGGCCGACGACTCCAACGTATCTGATCAGGTCAGTGATGGCAGCGTTTCGGCCAAACCACAGTTGCCACCTCAGGGAGCCCCATCATGGAACTGATTCTGTCTATCGCCATCGGAATTATGGTCGGTTCAGGTATCTGGCTATTGCTGCGACCACGTACTTACCAGGTCATTATCGGCCTGACACTGGTGTCCTATGCGGTCAACCTGTTCATTTTCGCTACCGGTAAGCTGACGACCGGCGCCCCGCCGATCCTGAAAAAGGGCGTGGCCACAACCCTGGCCAATTACGCCGATCCCTTGCCCCAGGCCCTGGTGTTGACCGCCATTGTGATCAGCTTTGCCACTACCGCCCTGTTTCTGGTCGTGATCCTCGCGTTGCGCGGCTTGTCCAATACTGACCACGTCGATGGAACGGAGGCGCAATGAGCCAGTGGATGAATCATCTTCCCATCCTGCCCGTCGCCATTCCGATGATCGTTGGCGCGTTTATGCTGGTGCTGCGCGATCAGTATCGGAACGCCGCCGTGGTTCTAGGTATCGTTTCCGTGCTGGCCCAGTTTTGCGTGGCAGTGGCTTTGTTCGGCATTACGACCGGCCGTATACCCAACGAATACGAAAACCATATTATGGTTTACCTGCTTGGTAACTGGCAGGCGCCTTTTGCTATTGTGCTGGTGGCCGATCAGCTCAGTGCCATCATGCTTATACTGACCGCAGTGCTGGGGCTGTGCTCGCTGCTTTATTCCACCGCGCTGTGGGACCGCGCTGGCGTCTTTTTCCATCCTTTGTTCCAGTTCATCCTGATGGGATTGAATGGCGCGTTTCTTACCGGTGATCTGTTCAACCTGTTTGTCTTTTTCGAGATCTTTCTGGCCGCCTCCTATGGTCTGGCGCTACATGGCTCGGGCATGGCCCGGGTCGCTGCCGGTTTGCACTACGTAACGGTCAACCTGATTGCCTCATTCTTGTTGCTGATTGCTATTTCAGTCCTGTATGGTATTACCGGCACGTTGAATATGGCTGATCTGGGATTGCGCGCCGCCTCCTTAAGCGGCGACGATCGGCGCTTGTTCGAGGCTGCCTGCGCCATCCTGGGCGTCGCATTTCTGATCAAGGCGGGCGCCTGGCCATTGAATTTCTGGCTGACCAGCGCCTATTCGGCCGCTGTGGCGCCGGTAGCGGCACTGTTCGCCATCATGAGCAAGGTTGGCATCTACGCATTACTGCGCATTGGTTCGCTGCTATTGCCCACAGGCGCGCCAGCGGCGTTCAGCGGCGACTGGATGTATGTGATCGGGCTGGCAACCCTGCTGTTTGGTACCCTGGGCATTTTGTCCGAGAAAAACAGCGGTCGCCTGGTGGGTTATTGCATCATTATGTCTTCCGGCACTCTGCTCTCTGCACTGGGCATGCCAAGTGTCATTCTAACCGGCCCTTCCCTGTTCTATATGCTCAGCTCGGTGCTGGTGACCAGTACATTCTTTTACCTGATCGAACTGATCAAGCGTACCGAGTCTTTCGGTGGTAACGTGCTGGCAGTCAGTCTGGAAGCATTCAATACCGAGGACGAGGACAGGTCTGATTATTCCGGAACCGTTGTGGGTAAACCGATACCATTTGCCCTGGCATTTCTGGGTTTGGCTTTTTTCATCTGTGCGCTGGTCATTGCCGGCATGCCCCCGTTCTCGGGTTTTATCGCTAAATTTGCCTTGCTGTCCAAGGCGCTGGATCTATCCCAGACCAACGCCGCTACCACCACCAGTGTCTGGCTGCTGGTGATAGCCATGCTGATTTCCGGCATGGCCACGGTCATTGCCCTGGGGCGCGCCGGCATCCGCATGTTCTGGAGCAGCGAGAGATTAAAACCACCGGTGCTCAGTCGACGCGAGGCCTTTCCCATTACCCTGCTGTTAATGCTGTGTATTGCGCTCACCGTTTTTGCCGGTCCGGTGATGGACCAGCTCTCGCTTACCGCCAAGCAACTTGATGATCCGGGAACATATATGAAGGCGGTGCTCAACAGCCGGCCTGCTGTCATATCCTCACATGGAGGTACGCAATGAAATCATGGTTTTCGTGGGTACCCATGACCCTGTTTCTTGCAACTATCTGGATGCTGTTAGCCGATACGCCGCTGAGTACGGGCACCCTGGTTTTTGGGCTGGCTGCATCAGTGATTATTGTCCTGATGTCGCGCCGCCTGCGGCCATTTCTGGCCAGACCGCGACGGATTTGGGTAATCCTGAAACTGATCGGTGTTGTGCTGGCCGATACGTTTCACTCCAATGTGGCGGCCATCAAAATCGTCCTGGGTTATCCCAAAATTCAGATCACTCCGGGATTCGTCTCCATTCCCCTGACGTTGCGTGATCCGCATGGTCTGGCTATTTTGGCCGCAATCATCAACTATGCGCCGGGTACGCTTTGGGCCGGGTTTCCTGAGTCAGGAGAATACGTACAATTGCATATTCTGGACCTGCCTCAGGAAAGCGACTGGGCCGCCTTTATCACTGAACGCTATGAGAAACCATTGAAGGAGATTTTTGAATAATGGAAACCCTTCTGATCTGGTCCTGCTATTTCACCTTATTCTGTTTTGCACTGGCAGGCGTTATTCTGAGCCACCCCTTGTTTGTCGGACCCACTCCTCAGGATCGCGTGCTGGGCATCGACGCCCTGTATCTGATTGGCATGATGATCGCACTGACATTAGGCATGCTGTATCGCACATCGTGGTATTTTGATATCGCCCTGCTGGTCAGTCTTTTCGGTTTTCTAAGCACAGCGGCAATGGCGCGCTTTCTGCTACGCGGCGAGGTTATCGAACCATGATGGATACCCTGTCTCCCTGGATAGTGATTCCCGCTTCAGCGTTGATCGTGATCAGCGGCCTGTTGGTACTGATAGCCAGCATTGGTATGGTGCGGGTCAGCAGTTTCCTGCCCCGCACCCACATACAGGCGGTCATTTACTCTACAGCCCTCTGGTCCCTGCTGCTGGCTTCGCTGCTGCTGACTTTCAGCCTCAAGGATCGTACCTTCCTGCACGAAATACTGATTGGTGTTTTCATCTTCATCACATCTCCGGTCAGTACCATTTTACTGGTGCGTTCCTTCGTGTTGCGTGAGGAACGGGCGAGCGCGCTCGGTGAAAGTGTCACGGCGGCAGCTACGCCAACGGTTGATGCCAGTGAAGAAGAAAACGACCGTATGGCTGCCAGCGATGTTGCCTCCATAGAGGCGGAACTGGAAATGGAACCGGATCAGGATCAGGATAAGGATAAGGATCAGAAAAACGAACCTGATGTGCAAGCAACGCGACCAGCCGGCCCTTCCACCGATTTGCCGCAAGCCTGATGGACACCGAATGCAAGGTAGCGCTTTGACCGCTTTCGTGCATAAGACAAGCGTTATCTGACGGATATTTGATATGGCTTTGTGAATGCGCTGTGAGTGTTCCGCGCGTGTCGCAGCGCCCTGCCTCATCGACTGGCATAGCGCTGCGCAGCAAGCTCAGCAACAAAAGGCAGCAATAGTCGGCTCGCGCATCCGCGGCACGTTGCAGGCCCTCTTTACTCCTGCTTTACACTGCGATACTGAGCAACCAGCCTGCGACACCACTACAAATCACGACCAGCCATGGTGGAAGTTTCCAGAACATCAAAGCGACGAGCGCAAGCAACGCCAGTCCGAAGTCATGCGGGCGATAAATGGCACTAGTCCATACCGGTTGATACAATGCGGCAAGCAACAGGCCCACAACGGAAACATTGACACCGACCAGCGCGGCGCGGGTACGCTGATGGTGACGCAAGCGCTCCCAGAACGGTAAGACGCCGATGACCAGAAGAAAAGATGGTGCAAAAATTGCCAACAGGCAAATAAGGCCGATGATCCAGGCAGGCGCACCAGCGTTCATGGCTGCGCCAAGAAAGGCCGCAAAGGCAAACAATGGGCCAGGTACTGCCTGCGCCGCCCCATAGCCGGCCAGGAAGGCGTCATTAGTCACCCAGCCCGATGGAACCACCTGCGCCTGCAGCAGCGGCAGAACGACATGGCCGCCGCCAAAGACCAGGGAGCCGGCGCGGAAAAAAGCGTCCACCACGGCTATCGTATGGTTTTGTATGAGTTGGGCCAAAAAAGGCAGTCCGGCCAGTAAAACAAAAAACAGCACAAGACACAGGATACCTGTCCGTCGGCTTACCGCGACCGGTAACGTATCCAGCATGCTGTTCTGAGCCGGCTTGAACAGCCACAACCCCGCCAGTGCAGCAACCATGATGATACCCACCTGCCCCCACAGCGGAGGCGCCAGTAAAGAGGCAACGGCGGCGATAGCCATCATGGTAATGCGCGTAGTATCCGTACACAACGTGCGTGCCATGCCCCATACCGCCTGCGCCACGACAGCAACGGCAGCAACTTTCAGACCCTGCAGTACACCGGCAGGCATGACATCGGAATAGCTGGATATGCCCAGAGCAAACAGGATCAGGGCTATGGCCGAAGGCAGTGTGAAACCGGCCCATGACGCAACAGCGCCCATATATCCAGCCCGGGATAAGCCCAGTGCAATGCCCACCTGGCTACTGGCCGGCCCGGGCAGAAATTGGCATAACGCAACCAGATCGGCGTAACTGCGTGCAGATAGCCAGCGCCGTCGGGTCACAAACTCCTCGTGAAAGTATCCCAGATGGGCAATCGGACCGCCAAAAGAAGTCAGGCCCAGACGCAGAAAGACAAGAAAAACAGACCACGAAGCGGATATACCGGTACGGGTTTGAGGATCGTTCATGGACGTGCTTGCTTGATTTGATACCGACAGCGGTCATCATAATTCAAATATGATGACAAAGTCCTCTTATTCTATTTGATTATGCATGGCATGTTCTTTTGACAGGCTGAATACCTCTGTGATTTACGGTTTATGCGCGATGCGGGCAAACCGGCCGCTGCAACACCCATCATGGGCTACGCGCAACGACATTGTCGCCGTGGTTTCCCCTGCTGATGGCAGAAAGTGGGGAATTAAAAAGCCTGCAATGCAGGCTTTGTTTTTTGCGGCTATGGGCTCGACATTGTGAATCGCGCCAGCGCTGCCTGCCTGTTCATCACGCAACTCTGGCCAGCCAGAACGCTGGCGCGGACATGGAGTCTGGTTGCCGCCCTCACTGACGATTCAAACGTCCAGTGGCTCGGTCCATTCGTCGATGAATTGGTTGTAATCCGAACGTTTTTTCTGCGGGATGGGCATTCTGGGCGTACCGATGGCGATAAAGCCCAGGAACCGATAGTCTAGCGAATCAAAGCCCAGTCCTGCCTGAAATTCATCAATGTAGGTGGCAATACCGGTACTCCAGAATGCGCCGTAACCCAGCATATAAGCCGCATTCAGGATATTGGTGACGGCGGCGCCGGTAGCGAGAACCCGCTCGGTCTCGCTGATGGCGGTATTGCCATAATCTATATGGCAAGCCACGGCAATGATCATCGGTACTTCGCTGAGCCAGGCTCGGGTTGCCGCTTCTTTTTCTGGCGTAAACGGGGTGTCGCTCTGCTGGCGCAGCCCGATAGAAAAATCGGCGAACTTGCTGATGGCCGGGCCACGAATAATCTTGAACCGCCACGGTTGAAGATTGCCGTGATCAGGCGCGGCCATGGCGGCCTGCAGAATCCGGGCCAGGTCATCATCATTGGGCGCGGGCGCCGTTACCAGTTTCATGGAGCTGCGAGACAACAGAAAATCAATGGGTTGAGTCATGAACAATTACCTGAGTTGCAATACGAATATGATAGCGCAGCAGTGCCTGAAATGGGTCGATGACCCTGATGACATAGGAAGATCACCATGTCGATTTACCTGCCTCAATGGCGCAGCAGCGCCTTCATATCCCGTACCGCCTTTTCCCAACCGTCAAATATCGCCTGGGCTACGATGGCATGGCCTATATTCAGTTCAGAGATGCCACCAAGCGCCACAATGGCCTGTACGTTCTGATAATGCAGGCCGTGGCCGGCATTGACTTTCAAGCCCTGACGCAAGCCTTCCGCAATCGCCAGCCGGATGCGTTCAAGTTCAAGCTGCTGTGCCTCGCCAGTGGCCTGCGCGTAGGCACCCGTATGTAGCTCAATGACGCCGGCACCGGCTTGCACGGCAGCGCGAATCTGTTCAGGATCGGGATCGATAAACAGCGACACCCGTGCATCTGCGGCGTGCAGCTTACTGACGGCCTGGCTGACGGACTCGAAGTGGGTCTTGACATCCAGCCCACCCTCGGTAGTCAGTTCCTGCCGTTTCTCTGGCACCAGGCAAACGTCATGAGGACGCACCTGACAGGCGATATCCAGCATTTCGTCGGTCACTGCGCATTCCAGATTCATGCGCGTTTTCAACAAGGGCCGCAAGGCATGCACATCGCTATCCTGAATATGCCGGCGATCTTCGCGCAAATGCAGCGTAATGGCGTCGGCGCCAGCCTGCTCGGCCAGCAACGCTGCACGGACCGGATCAGGATAGCCACAACCGCGCTGTTGGCGCAGCGTGGCCACATGATCAATATTTACACCCAGATCAATCATGATACATCCTGCATTATTACGGTGCTGTCGGCGTGATTTGTGTCGTGTTGCCAGAAACCGGCACTGTATTGGTCAGGGGAGCATCGGGATTCGGACGCATCGTGGTATCGCGATTCCAGCCGCCACCCAGGGCTTTATATAACTCCACTTTGTTCAGCAAGGAATCGAGTCCCACCTGGACGAAACTTTGCTGAACGGTGAACAGATTGATCTGCGCAGTTTGAACCTGCAGGAAGCTGTCTATGCCGTTTCTGTAACGCAAATCCGACAGATTGAGCGACTCATACGCGGATTTTTGCTGATCCCTGAGCGCTTGCAACTGTGCTCCGTAGGTAGCTTCCCCTGCCAGCGAGTCAGCCACTTCCTTGAATGCCGTCTGAATCGATTTCTCGTACTGAGCCACTGCAATATCCTTGCGCACTTCACTCAGCTCAAGATTGTTGCGCAACCGCCCTGCCGTAAAGATTGGCATCGTGATAACCGGGTTGAACGACCAAGAACCTTGTCCGCCTGAAAAAAGCGTGCCCAGGCCCAGGCTGGCCGATCCAATCAGACCGGTCAGTGATATGCTTGGGAAAAAAGCCGCTCTTGCTGCACCGATATTGGCATTGGCAGCCAGTAACTCGTGTTCTGCGGCAATAATATCCGGACGTCTAACCAGCAGATCAGAAGGCAGTCCGGCAGGAATTTTTGCCATCAATACATCGCCGGCGAATGGGCTGGCCGCAGGCAGGCCGGCCGGAATGGGTGCGCCAATAATCAGCTGCAGTGCATTTCTGGCCAGTTGCTCGCTGCGATCCAGTTCAGCCGAGCTTGCCCGGGCAGAGTCCAGCAGATTCTTGGCCTGATTGACATCCAGCGCCGACGCTACACCGCCGCGAAAGCGTGTCTGGACCAGATCATAGGTAGACTGACGCGATTTGAGCGTTTTGGCCACCAGTTCTTTCTGCTGTTGTGCCGCACGCAAATTGTAATACGCCGTAGCCAGTTGGCCGATCAGATTGATCTGCGCCGTTTTTCGCCCTTCCACGGTAGCCAGATAGGACTGGAATGCCGCTTCGGACAAGTTGCGCTGTTTGCCGAAAAAATCCAGCTCAAAGTCGGTAACACCAATGCCTGCCGTAAAGCTACGTGTGACCGACGGACTGTCCGGTCCGGCTTGACGCATATTAGGCGGCATGCGTTGGGCCGTTTCCTGCGCCGTCGCGCCAATTTGCGGGAACTGGTCGCTGCGCGTAATACCATATTGTGCACGCGCCTCGTCAACCCGTTTTACCGCAATACGCATGTCGCGGTTATTTTCCAGCGCCAGGCCAATCAGGGCTTTCAGCCGGGGTTCCCGGAAAAACTGCTCCCAGCCCAAATCGGCAGCCGAGGCCTGGTTAGCGTTGTTTTGTCCCGGATAGGTAGACGGAACCGGTGCATCTGGCCGCGTATAGTCGGGTGACAAAGAGCAGCCGGCCAGCAGGACGGCCATGAAAACAGCGGAAAAACGGGGCAATGTACGTTGTGACCCTTGCATGATTACTCATTTCCTTTTGGAGGTGATCCGTCCTGACGTTTGCTGTCGCCACCGGCGGTCATATCATCTGCCTCAGCCACATCAGTATAGATATGCTGAGATTCTTTTTCGGCTTCGGTGGCTTTCTGATGTTCATCAGCCTGACGACCCAACAGTCGTGGTTTCACTTTGAAGAACGTCATCACCACAACGAAGAACGTTGGGACAAACAGCACGGCAAACGGTGTTGCCGCTATCATTCCGCCAAATACGCCGTAGCCAACTGCCTGCTGGCTTGCCGCACCTTCAGCATTGGCCAGCATCAGCGGTATAACACCCATGATGAACGCAAACGACGTCATCAGAATCGGTCGGAACCGCAGCCGTGCAGCTTCCAGTGTGGATTCGACCAGACCCTTGCCGGAAGCATAGGCGTCCTTGGCAAATTCGACAATCAGAATGGCGTTTTTGGCAGACAGACCGATAACGGTAATCATCCCCACCTGGAAGTAAATGTCGTTTGACATCCCAACCAGGGTGACCAGACCGACCGTGCCCAACATACCGAGCGGTACGATCAGAACAGCCGACAACGGAATCCACCAGCTTTCATAGAGCGCGGCCAGCACCAGGAATACCACAGCAAAAGCCAGCGCCAGCATAATCGGAGCCTGATTGCCTGCCTGCACTTCCTGATAGGACAGACCTGTCCATTCATAGCCGATACCCGCAGGCAACTGACCAATCAGTTTGACGATCTCGTCCATTGCCTCGCCATTGGCGTAGCCGGGATTGGCCTGACCCTGAATCGTAATGGAGTCATAGCTGTTGTAACGCTGGATTTGCGTTTCGCCATGCACCCAGTCTAGCGTCACGAACGAAGACATGGGAACCAGTTCGCCATTTGTGTTATGCACACGCAGTTTGAGAATATCGTCTGGTGACATCCGCTGCGCAGCCTCGGACTGAATCCACACGTTCTGCATCCAGCCCTGGTTCGGGAATTGCCCCAAATAACTGTTACCGATCGTGCCCGACAGGACATTGCCCACTTCGGTCATATTCACACCCAGCGAGTAGGCTTTGACACGATCAACCGTGACTTTCAGCTGCGGGCCAGGGCCCAGGCCGGAAATACGCACCTGGGACAGGATCTTGCTCTGGCCAGACAGCTGTATCAGTTGGTTGGCCGCTTCACGCAGCTCGGTCTGACCCATGCCACCCCGATCCTGCAGCCGCAAGTCAAAACCGGTAGCCGTACCCAGCGATGGAATGGACGGCGGCACAATTGACAGCACCATGGCATCAGGAATACCGAACAGCAGTTGCCCCGTGGCGCGACCTGCGACCGACATGGCACTGTGCTCTGCTCCTTTGCGTTCGCCGAACTTCTTGAACGGTGTAAAGGCAATAGCCGAGTTCAGGCCGGAGCCGTTGAAACTGAAACCCTGCACAGTAATGATGTTTTCCACCTCAGGCTGTTTCTTATAGTACTCCTCGACCTGCTTAATAACATCTTCGGTCCGCTTGGCCGAGACGCCTGCAGGCAACTCGATATTGGTCACGGCATAGCCCTGATCCTCTGTAGGCAGGAACGAGCTGGGCAGCCGCAGATACAAAAAGCCCAGCAGAATGACCAGTCCCAGATAGATCAGCATCATGCGCCCACCGCGTTTGAGCAGGCTGCCCACGAAACCCGTATAGTTATTCGTGATTCTTGCAAACGTCCGGTTGAACCAGCCGAAAAAGCCTTTTTTCTCATGGTGCCCTTTAGGCACAGGCTTGAGCAGCGTAGCGCACATGGCCGGCGTAAAGGTCAGCGCAAGGAATGCGGAAAAGCCGATAGAAATGATCATTGCCGCGGCGAACTGACGATAAATCACGCCGGCGGACCCGCTCATGAAGAACAACGGGGCGAACACCACCATCAGCACTAGCGTAATACCGACAATTGCACCGAAAATCTGCGGCATCGCCTTGACCGTGGCTTCTTTGGGCTGCAGCCCCTCTTCGGCCATAATCCGCTCTACGTTTTCGACCACCACGATGGCGTCATCCACCAGAATACCGATGGCCAGCACCATGGCGAACATCGTAAGCGTATTGATGGAGTACCCCATGTACAACAGGGTCGCCATTGTACCCATGAGCGCCACTGGCACCACAATGGCCGGTATCAATGTATAGCGTATGTTCTGCAGAAACAGGAACATTACCACGAACACCAGCAGCATCGCCTCAATCAGTGTGTGTACCACCTGGGTGATAGACGCATCGACATACGGCGCCGTGTTGTAGGGAACCTTGTATTCAATATTATCCGGGAAATACTTGGCCAGATTTTCCATCTCGGCCTGGACCAGATTCGAGGTCTCCAGCGCATTGGCATTGGGAGCCAGCGACACGGCGAATGCAGCCGATGTCTGCCCGTTCAGGCGCGATCCGAACTGGTAGGAATCGGCACCCACTTCGATACGGGCCACATCGCGCAACCTGACGGTAGAACCGCCTGTTGTGGCGCGCAGAACAATATCTCCGAATTCCTTGACCGTACTCAGCTGACCATTGACAATCACCGTTGCACTGGTGGTCTGATCATCTGGCGTGGGCGGCGACCCCAGGGTACCGCCGGTAATTTGCGCATTCTGCGTTTGCAGGGCAGCCTTGATATCGCTGGTGGTCAGACCAAACGACGTCATTTTTGCCGAGTCTACCCAGATACGCATGGCGCGTGGCGAGGCAAACAGCTGGAATTCCCCGACACCCTTGATCCGGGAGACCGAGTTCTGGATATTCCGTGTGATGTAATCGCCCAGACCGGCATCGTCGAGCGAGCCATCGGTAGAGGTCAGGGTCACGATCATCAGGAACCCCGCCGTACTCTTGGAGTACGTAATGCCCTGTTGGGTCACCGCCTGCGGCAATTTGGAGTTCACGCTGGAAATACGGTTCTGAACGTCCACCTGGGCAAGATCCGGGTCAGTACCCGGTTCAAAGGTCACGTCGATCTTTGCCGCACCGTAGGAGTCGCTGGTAGAGGCATAGTACAGCATGCCCTGGGCGCCATTGAGCTCGTTTTCGATCAGACTGGTAACCGAGCGTGCGACCTCTTCGGCGCCTGCGCCAGGATATGTGGCGCGCACGGTAATGGTCGGCGGCGCCACTTCAGGGTATTGCGAAATGGCCATATTTGGGATGGAAACGACACCCGCAAAGAATATGATAATCGCAATAACCCAGGCAAAAATTGGCCGGTTAATGAAAAAATTTGACATGTTTTATATACTCACTGTGCCGGCTTGTCGCCCTGCTGTTCAGGCTTGCTTTCCGGTATTGGGGCCTTGTCACCCCCCTCTTTGGGTTGTTCCTGAGCGCCAGACTCAGGCTGCGGGCCCTTATTGCCTGCTGCCTTGTCTTTTTTCCAGGGCTGAGGCTTGACCGGAGCGCCTGGGCGAATTTTCTGGAATCCTTCAACAATCACTTCGTCGCCGGCTTTCAGACCCTGTGTCACGATCGTATCGGTCTTGACTTCCCCGCCTGTCTGGATGGTCACGGAGGCTACTTTGCCATCACGTACAACCATGACGTTGCTCAGGCCATCGGTAGAACGCTGGATGGCTTGTGTCGGAATCAGCAACGCCTTGTCATCCTTGCCCTGCTCCAGCTTGACGGTGACGTACATGCCGGGCAGCAACAGTTTGTCCGAGTTGGGGAATGTGGCCCGCAGGGTCACCTGGCCGGTTGAGGGTTCAACGCTGACGCCGGTAAAAAGCAGCTGGCCGTTTTCCGGATACTGTGTGCCATCTTCCAGTTCGAGCTGAACCACTGCCGTGTTTTCGTCAACCCTGGTCAATTGTCCGTCTGCCAGGGCTTTGCGCAAGCGGTACAGTTCAGCAGTGGATTGTGTGAAATCCACATATACCGGATCCAGTTGCTGCACGTGCGCCAGTTCGGTGGCTTCGGTGCCGCTGACCAGCGCTCCTTCGGTGACCAGGGCACGGCCGATAATGCCGTCGATGGGCGATTCCACATCGGTATAAGACAAATTGATACGCGCTGCATCCAGCGCGGCCTTGGCTGACGCGATAGTTGCATCTGCCTGGTTTGCCTGCGCACGGGCATCGTCATATTCCTGACGGCTCACAGCATTGGATTTGACCAGGGTGCTGTAGCGATTGGCCAGTTGCCGGGCACTGCCTGCCGTTGCCTTGGCCTGATTCAAAGCCGCTTCGGCCTGTGCATATTGTGCCTGGTAGGTAGCTGGATCAATCCGGAAGAGCACCTGCCCTTTTTTCACCTCGCGACCCTGCTCAAATTCAATTTTTTGCACAATACCGTTAACCCGGGCGCGCACCTGCGCATCACGCACCGCATTGACCCGACCAGGAAGGGTGGTAAAGATGGTGGTGGGTGTCTCGGTCAGTTTGATTGTGCTGACAGGTGTTGGCGGCGGGCCACCTTGCGCGCCTGCTTGCTGATCTTCCTTACCGCAACCGCTTAGCGCAACCAGGCACGACAGCAAAACTGTTGCAACATAGCGCTTGTGTAAAAAGAGTCTGTTTGTCATTGGGCTGGAAACCTTGAGAGCGAGGGCTGATCCTGACGGATAGCAAATTGAACGGTATTGAAGAAAAGATTATAACCAGAAAATAATTGCCTAAGCAAATACTATTTAGTATAAACCCTTAAGTTCTAGGGTTTTTATCAAATTCTCGGGGATGTTGTGAGCACACCCATCTGAGAAATGGACCACAGAGGGACTAATTAGCGCAATACACCCACCGCCGAGTGTTGACAAAGCACGGCCGTGACGGTCCCGCTTGCCGGCACAGAGGCCGACGCATCAGCCGTGCCAACTCCAGTGTAACCTGCCTGTATAACCACCGGCACGACGTCCGACAAATCAATCCAGGCGACCATTAGCAGACAAAACTGCAATAAAAATAACACGCCTGCGCTCGTTTTGTCGCCATCCACCCGCCAGGGAGGGTCAAAATCTGCTTTTTTCAACCCCCACAGTGTCAATCGAGCAACAGGGCATCATCGGTGATCTGCTCTCCCCTGACCTTCTCGAACATTTGCAGCAAGTCGCTGACTGTCATGTCCCGGCGCTGCTCGCCTGCTACATCCAGAACAACCTGTCCCTGGTGCAGCATGATCGTTCGTTCGCCGATCTCCAGTGCCTGCTTCATACTGTGCGTGACCATCATAGTAGTCAGTTTCTGTTCAGTCACTATTTTTTCTGTAAGATCCAGAACAAATTGCGCGGTCCGGGGATCGAGTGCAGCAGTATGTTCGTCCAGCAGGAGTATCTTGCTGGGCTGTAGTGCTGCCATCAATAGACTCACCGCCTGGCGCTGTCCACCCGACAACAGGCCGATGCGGTCAGTCAGCCGCGACTCCAGGCCCAGGCCCAGAATAGTCAGCCGCTCCCGAAACAACTGTCGCAGGTCACTGCGCAAAGCCGGACGAAGGCCACGCTGGCCGCCCCGGCAATAGGCCAGCGACATATTTTCTTCGATCGTCAGGTCTTCGCAGGTGCCCGCCATCGGGTCCTGAAACACCCGTGCCACACTGATCGCCCGCTGCCACACGCTTTTGCGGGTGACATCCTGGTCGTTGATATGGATGGTGCCCGAGTCAACCATCAATTCGCCCGACACGGCATTCAGGAAGGTTGACTTACCGGCGCCGTTGGAGCCGATCACGGTCACGAATTGTCCTTGCGGAATACTCAGCGACAGGCCGCGCAATGCGCGGGTTTCAATAGGTGTGCCGGCATTGAAGGTAATATGCAGATTTTGCGCGTTCAACATATCAGGCGCGTCCTTTGATTCGCAGGTTACGGCGAAGCTTAGGCAGAATCAGCGCTATGGCCACCAGCAATGCAGTAATCAAATTCAGATCCTGTGCCTTCAGACCGATGAAATCGCTGTTGAGCGCCAATGCAATGAAAAAACGATAGAGAATGGCCCCCACAATAACGGCCAGCGTAATGAAAAGAAAACGCCGTGCAGGCAAAATGCTTTCTCCTACGATGACCGCCGCCAGACCGATCACAATGGTGCCGATTCCCATGGAAATGTCAGAGCCGCCCTGCGACTGGGCGAAGAGCGCGCCGCCCAGGCCCACCAGCGCATTGGACAGTGCCATGCCGATAAGAACCATGCGATCGGTAGCAATACCCTGGGCTCGCGCCATCCGCAAATTCGAACCGGTCGAACGCATGGCCAGCCCCGAGCGAGTTGAAAAATAGGCGTCCAACAGAATTTTGGCGACCACCACCACAATAAACAGCAATACGGGGCGCCAGACAAAATCGTCGATTGTGGCCGGTTGTGTGAGCGAAAACACGGTGTCGCTGGTGATCAGCGGGATATTGGGTCCGCCCATGATGCGCAGGTTGATCGAGTACAGGGCCGTCATCATCAAAATACTGGCCAGCAGGTCCATGATACCCAGCTTGACGTTGAGCCAGCCGGTGATCATTCCGGCAAAGCCGCAAGCGAGCATCGCCGCCGCGCTGGCCACGAAGGGGTCGTAACCACTGCTGACCAGAAGCGCAGACACCGCGCCGCCCGTCGCAAACGTACCATCGACCGTCAGATCGGGAAAACGCAAGACGCGGAACGAAATGAATACGCCCAGCGCGACCAGGCTGTAGATAAAACCCAGCTCCAGCGCACCAAGGGAAGAAAAAAGAGACATGTTAAGAATTTGTGATCAAATAAAAAAGCCTGAGATAAGCCCAGGCCCGTGAAAATGGCGACAACGGGTTATTTCACAATCACTTTGGCGCTTTTGACAAAGTCTTCGCTCAATGTGACCCCTTGCTTTTGGGCGGCCCCCGGGTTGACGAACAGCTCCAGCGTTTTGCTGGTTTCGGAAGCGATGCTGCCTGGCTTCTCGCCTTTCAGGATACGCGCTACGATTGTACCAGTCTGGATTCCCAGATTTTTGTAGTTGATGCCCAGAGCCGCAATGGCGCCGCGCTTGACGCTATCGGTGTCCGAAGCGACCAGCGGGATCTTGGACTCGTTGCCGACCTTGACCAGGGCTTCGTAGGCCGATACTACGTTGTTGTCGGTATTGGTATAGATCACATCAACCTTGCCTGCCAGACTGCGTGCAGCCGATCCCACATCGACCGAGCGCGGCGCGGACGCTTCAACAAGCGTCATGCCGGACTTGGGCAGCAGTTCCTTCAAGCGTTTGACCACCACGCTGGAATTGGCTTCACCCGGATTGTAAACAATCCCTACGCGCTTGGCCTTGGGCAACACCTGCTTGATCAATTCAATCTGCTTTTCCAGGACCAGCACATCGGAAACACCGGTCACGTTGGCGCCAGAAGCATCCATGGACTTGACCAACTGGGCCGCAACCGGGTCAGTTACAGCGGAATACACCACAGCAATAGTCTTGGTTGCAGCAACGACAGCTTGCGCTGATGGCGTGGCAATGGCCACGATGGCATCGGGCCTTTCACCGATGAACTGGCGTGCAATCTGGGCTGCAGTACCGGTGTTGCCCTGCGCACTTTGATATTTCCATTTCAGATTCTTGCCTTCTTCAAAGCCTTCCTTGGCCAGACCTTCCTTGACACCATCGCGCACCGCATCCAGGGCCGGATGTTCAACGATGGATGTAACGGCGACGAATTTGTCGGCCGCCTGGGCTGTGCCCGCAAGCAGTGCGGTTGAAACCAGCGCAGCGGAAAGACAGAAGGTAAACGTGCCCTTGATCATAACAACTCCTGAATGACATGTTCTGAACTCAGCGATTCTGTCACAGCGAACCGCTTTGTACCAGTGGTATTAACGAGAATAGGCGCGCCCGCCACCGTAACCGGAACGCATAGCCAGATTTTCCGGCGCCTAGAAACTGATCAGTTCCCCGGTCTTGCCATTTTCCTGCAGCAGCGTCCGAAGCCAGCCCGTCGCTGGCAACCGGTACAGGCTTTGCACCCGCCTGGCTCGCTGCTGCAACTGTTCAAGCGTTACTTGCAATGGGGGACCGCTGAATGCTATGACGATACGGTTTCCATCAATTGTTTCGGGAAACAGGATTACGCGATCATCGAATGCCCTTTTGATATTGCGCAAATTCTTGCGAAAACTGCCGTGATGCCCAAACAGGTTTATCGTGATTACCCCCAGTTCGGCGCATACCTGCCTGCAGCCTCGGTAAAACTGCTCGGACGAACAGACCGGGCCTTGCGCGGTGTAATCATACAAATCCACCATGAGCGCGCCGTAGCCGTTTTCATTGAGCGGGTCCAGAACCCAGTCCTGCGCATCTTCATGCACCACCCGGCACGAGGCCGTTTGCCGCAACTCAAATGCTGACTCGCATATGGCTGTAACTTGGGGATTCCACTCCACGGTCACGACATCACTATCGAAATGATGCTGGCAAAAACGCGTCAACGAGCCGGCACCCAGTCCCAGAATACCAATGCCCCGATCGACCGGTGGCGCCAGAAACAATAACCAGGCCATCATTTGCTGCGTATATTCGAATTCCAGTTTTTCGGGACGACTCACCCGCATGGCGCCCTGAATCCATTCGCTATTGAAGTGCAGGTATCGCACACCCTGCGATTCGGAGATCATCGGCTCATCGTAGTCGGGATGTGGCTCCCTTTTCTGGTGCAGCATGCGCAATCAGACCCGTTCAAAGATTGCGGCAATCCCCTGCCCGCCGCCTATGCACATGGTAACCAGTGCATAGCGCCCGCCAACACGCTGCAGCTCGTGCAAGGCCTTCACGGTAATGATGGCCCCGGTTGCGCCAACTGGATGGCCCAGCCCGATACCGCTGCCGTTGGGGTTGACTTTGGCAGGATCCATTCCCAATTGCTGCGTGACTGCGCAAGCCTGAGCTGCAAACGCTTCATTGGCCTCAATCACATCCATATCTTCAATCTTCAGCCCGGCCCTGGCCAGGGCATTGCGCGTTGCCGGAACCGGACCGATACCCATCAGGCGAGGATCAACCCCGGCGTGGCCATATGCCACCAGGCGGGCTAGCGGTTTCGCGCCGCGTTCCTTGACCATTTCACCGTTCATTAGCACCAGTGCGGCTGCGCCATCATTAATACCCGATGCATTGCCAGCGGTGACTGTTCCTGCTTCCTTGACAAACACCGGTTTCAGGGCAGCTAGCCCCTCAAGCGTGATGTCGCGTCGCACGTGCTCGTCTGTATCAAAGACAATATCGCCCTTGCGCGATTTCGTGACCACCGGCACGATCTGCTCTTTGAAATAGCCCTGATCGATGGCGTTCGCTGCGCGCTGATGGGAAGCGATGGCCAGTTCGTCCTGCTGCTCTCGGGATACGCCGTATTCCCTGGCTACATTTTCGGCCGTGACACCCATATGCATTTTTTCAAACGGATCTGATAACGCGCCGGTCATCATGTCCTGCATCACACTATCGCCCATTCTGGCGCCAAACCTGTGTGCCGGCGCAATGTAAGGCGCACGACTCATGTTCTCGACGCCGCCGGCGATAGCGATTTGGGCATCGCCCAGCAGCAATGTCTGAGCAGCGGAGACGATGGCTTGCAGACCGGAGCCGCACAGGCGGTTGACATTGAAGGCCGGCGTGCCCTGTGCGACACCGGCCGTGACTGCCGCATAGCGCGACAGATACATGTCGCGCGGCTCGGTATTGATGACATGCCCAAGCGCAACATGGCCGATATCCTCGCCCGTCACCGCAGCACGCTCCATGGCCGCCCGGATGACCGTTGCTCCCAGCTCGCCAGGGCTTACATTTTTCAGACCTCCGCCAAAGCCGCCAATGGCAGTACGAACACCGGATACCACGAAAACGTCAGGCATGATAATTCCTTTTTTTGTGTGAAGAGAACCGAATCATAACGCATCCGGCATACAATGAAAGCCCGCTGTTTGTGTTCAACGGAAAATCAGGACCGCTATGAAAATTGCTACTTGGAATGTCAATTCGCTCACTGTACGTCTGCCGCAGGTACTGGCCTGGCTGGATCAGCACAGTATCGATATCTTATGTATTCAGGAGCTCAAGCAGGTCAATGAAAAATTCCCCAAGGATGCCTTTCAGGAACTGGGCTACGACGCCGTCTGGACCGGTCAGAAAACCTATAACGGTGTGGCCATTTTGTCGCGTTCGTCACTGGAAGACGTAATCGTCAACAATCCGCTTTACCCCGATACCCAGCAACGCCTGATCACCGCCACCTGCCAGACCAGCGAAGGCCCGATGCGCGTCATCTGCGCCTATTGCCCCAATGGCAGTGCGCTGGACAGCGACAAATATAACTACAAACTGGAATGGTATGCCGCGCTTAACCAGTTCGTTGAAGCACAGATGAAATTATTTCCAAATCTGACCATTTGCGGCGACTACAACATTGCACCGGAAGACCGCGACGTGCATCCCAAATATACGGGCGACATTCTGATCTCTCCCAAGGAGCGCGCCGCCATGCAGGCGCTCAGCGGCCTTGGGCTCACCGATTCGTTTCGTCTGTTTGACCAGGAAGAAAAACTGTTCAGCTGGTGGGATTACCGGATGATGGGGTTTCGCCGCAACGCCGGGCTTCGCATCGACCATATCTTGCTAACGCCGTCGCTGGCGCAGCATTGCACTGCCTGCGTTATTGACAAGGCGCCCCGTGGTAATGAACAACCGTCGGATCATGCGCCGGTAGTTGCTACGCTCTCGTTGTCATTCGCGTGACAAGACCGCGGCGCACCGCGGTTGCCCGATGATCGCAAAATGAAAAAGGCCGGAAAGTTTCCGGCCTTTACTGTTTAGGCGCATCGTAAATACGGACAAGGTAGCGGGCGATGCCCAACTGGCTCTTTGCCCGTGCCGCCAAGGCGCTCGCTGCCGGATCACATGCCGACTTTGCGTGTCATGACCAGCCCGTTTTGAGTGCCCGTTGTGCCACAGACTTTACTTGTTGCCAACGTGGCGCCTACTTAACTACTCGCCGTCCAGAATCTGGTCTTCAAAGCTGGTGGCAGCCTGTTCGCTGGACATCGGGACGTATAGCACGCCCGAAGTAATGGGTTTGCTGATATTGATGATCGATACCAGGCGGTTTTTCTGCGTTACTGCAAAGCTCTTGCCAATATTGTTACTGGTCAGGCTGGCCAGTCGCTGGCTGCCCGATGGGGAAAACTCAAGTTTCACAAAAGCCTTGCCGGCACTGTTGCGGGTCGCCACGGCGTTCTGCAAATCGTTGCGGGTCAGCGTCTGGGTCGGATCGACATGCACCAGCACGCCATTTTGTCGCACGGCCGTATAACCCTGCAGCGGCGTGCGCGATGCAATATACATGATAAGCGACGATGAAGCGACCGAGCTCGACGGCGCCGGCGGAGTTGATGCCGCGGGAGTCTGGGCTTGACCGGACGAAGGCGGTGGCGAGGTCGGCACATCGCTGACTCGCGTGCCGCCTGAGCGATTCTTGAGCAGGTGATCCATAGTGTCACAGCCTGCCAGGGTCAGCGTAGCGGCGATTGCGACAAAAAGTGCCCCTCTATTGATGTGCATGATCGTTTTCCTTAAAATTCTGGTAAAAGATTTATGGCGCCATTATAAGATATTGTTGAAATTTCGCAGGGACACTTCTCCCACCTGATCACAAAAAGCGTTCATGGCTTTTAAGGTAGCGCCATTTGCCTGGAGGCAGGTCCGCCAGCGACACATTGCCCATGCGAACCCGTTTCAGACCGATCACATTCAGGCCCACCATTTGACACATGCGGCGAATCTGCCGTTTCTTGCCTTCCTGCAAAATGAACTTGAGCTGGTCGTCATTTTGCCAGCTTACCTGCGCAGCACGCAGCACATCGCCGTCAAGAGACAACCCGTGGTTGAGCAATTGCAGCCCATTGCCGCTGATCCTGCCTTCGACGCGGACCAGATATTCCTTTTCCACTTCGGAGTCTTCGCCGATCAGCTGTCGGGCAATACGCCCGTCCTGTGTGAGAACCAGCAGGCCTTGTGAATCGATATCCAGCCTGCCGGCCGGCGCCAGTCCTCTTAAATGTGACGGACTAAAGGTATGCTTGTCACGATCGTACTGCCTGTCGGGCGTAATCAGGGTAACCGCAGGCCGGTATCCCTCTTCGGCCTGACCGGAAACGTAGCCCACCGGCTTGTTCATGATGATAGTGACGCGGGCCGTCTGTCTCGCCTGGGCTGACTTGTCCAGCGTAATGGCCTGATTGGGAAACGCCTTCTCGCCCAGTGTGGCGACCTTTCCGTCTACGCGCACCCAGCCGCGCTCAATGTAAGCGTCGGCTTCGCGTCGGGAACACAGTCCTCTCTCGGCAAGCAGTTTAGATATTCTTGTCTTTTCCATTTGATTCCGTTTGCTTACGCAAATTTGCTATAGTGTGTTTCTTTGTCCGGACGCACCGGACGTTTCTGTTTGAGCGTGGTCATTTCAATACCACGATTTATCTGCAGGCTCTCACATCCCGCGACCCATGAAGCATGAACCTTATTCACCTGGCTGGCTGAGCCGGCCGCCGCCTAAACTTGATCCTGTCCAGAAATACTGGCTGTCTCGTCCCGGCCCGCTTACTGAGGGTCTGCGCAGACAAGGCGAGGTACGCATCCAGGTTGTCGGTGAATTTGCCGAAGTAGTCAGCACAGATGAAGCGCGGACCATCAGAAAGGCAGCCAATACGGTTGTCTGGGTACGGGAGATCTGCATGTCTATTGACGGCACGCCTGCGGTAATCGCCCGCAGCATAACGCCGCTGGATGCTGCCCAATCGGTATGGCAGGCAGTACGTCGGCTACGCACACGGCCACTGGCCGACATTTTGTATCATGATCCGGCTATTGTACGATCTGTGTTCGAGTCCTGCATAGCAAAATCGCCAATGCCAATATTTAAAGCCGTCGTACGTGCCGACCAACTGCCCTCGCCTTCGCTGTCCAGGTTGCCCACGCGTCGTTCGGTTTTCTGGAAAAATGGCCAGCCGCTGCAGGTGACCGAATGCTTTTTACCGGCATTCTGGTCGCAATTGCTTAAGTATCCCCGGGTTTAATACGACCAGTATTTCAATTGTCATACAGACTATTTTCAAAGTAGACAGTCGTAAATTTTGCAACGGAATGCGCAATATACCTGGTTGCATGATCGTTAGCGCCTGCGGCAGCAGGGCTAACCGTCAAAAACATGGCGCTCAAAAACGCTGCGTTTGTCGCTGCTGTTTCACTGCGATCTGATTGTATGGGAATTACAGTGCGTTGTCGTCCTGCTCACCGGTACGGATACGAATTGCCCGTTCGACCGGTGTGACGAAAATCTTGCCATCCCCTATTTTTCCCGTACGCGCCGCCTTGATAATGGCTTCAATGGCCGATTCAACCAGACTGTCTGCAATGACCACCTCTACCCTGACTTTGGGAAGAAAGTCCACCACATATTCGGCGCCACGATAAAGCTCTGTGTGCCCTTTCTGACGGCCAAACCCTTTTACTTCCGCAACGGTCAGGCCGCTGACGCCGATATCTGCCAAAGACTCACGAACCTCGTCCAACTTGAAGGGTTTAATGATGGCTGTTATTAATTTCACGTGGTTTCCTTTACTTTGCGGGGCCAGGCCCTGCTTTTTTACTGGAAAAGAATAGCATATTTTTTAATAATGCAGCCTAGAATCGATAGCCGTTCGTTATCGGGAAGCGCCAATCGCGACCAAACGCCCGGGTGGTGATTTTGGGCCCGGGAGATCCCTGACGCCGCTTGTATTCATTGATCCGCAGCAATCGCGCCACCTTTTCAACATCGTCTCGGGCCAGGCCGGTATTGACAATGGCTTCCACCGAATCATTGTGCTCCATCAGATGTTCCAGAATGGTGTCCAGCACCTCATATTCGGGCAGACTGTCCTGATCAGTCTGGTCTTCGCGCAACTCGGCAGAGGGTGCCCGCGTGATGATCCTCTCCGGAATGATCGCAGATTGCGTATTGCGCCAGCTCGCCAGGCGATATACCAGCGTTTTGGGGATATCCTTCAGGGGTGCATAGCCGCCCACCATATCGCCATACAGCGTGCAATAGCCCGTGGCCAGTTCAGATTTATTGCCGGTGGTCAGCACGATGGCATTGAATTTATTGGACAACGCCATCAGCAATGCACCGCGAATCCGCGCCTGCAAATTCTCTTCAGTCGTATCCTGGGGTAAATCGCCGAAAATGGGCGCCAAGGCCTCCAGGTAACTGTTGAACATGGGCGATATGGCGATTTCGTCGTAACGCACGGCAAGGCGTTGAGCCATGTCCTGGGCGTCATTGACCGAAATATCTGCGGTAAAGCGCGACGGCATCATGACGGCATGCAGGTTCTCTGCGCCAATCGCATCAACCGCAATGGCCAGCACCACGGCCGAATCTATGCCACCGGACAGGCCGATCACGGCTTTTTCAAAGAAATTCTTGCCCAGATAGTCGCGCGTCCCCATGACCAGCGCACGCCAGATTTCGGCCTCGGCTGCCTCATTTTCCTGGGGTTGCAGGGGCACCGAGTGGGCGGTCCCGAATGGCAACGGCGTCAGGTCCTGAATCTGTCCCGACGAGATCTGGACGCGTCCCATGGCCTGGCAAAAACTATTGAGTTCGGTCACGACCATGCCATCTCGGTCTATGACAAAAGAGTGCCCATCAAAAACCAGTTCGTCCTGCCCGCCTACCAGATTGCAGTAGATAGCGCCCATGCCTGCATCACAGACGTTTCGACGCACCACGGCAAGTCGGGTTTCGTGCTTGCGTACCATGTAGGGCGAGGCGTTCAGGATCAGCAATGTATCTGCCCCAGCCTGTCGCGCAGCCGTGGCTGCGCTGGCAAACCACACGTCTTCGCAAATGGTCACGCCGAAGGTATGTTCCCTGACGGTAAACACCAATGGCTTGCGCCCTGCCGTGAAATAGCGTTTTTCATCAAATACGGAATAGTTGGGCAACTCCTGCTTCAGGTAAGTACCCAGGTTGTCGCCATTGAGAAAAACACTGGCGGCATTGAAGGTGCCCTTTTCTGTGCTGACAACGTGCCCCAACACTACATGCAAATCCTGGAAGCGCGCCAGTGTTTCCTGCAGGGACTGTAACGCAGCCTGCTGGTCTGCGAGAAACTGGCAGCGCAACAACAAGTCTTCAGGTGCATAGCCGGTAAGCGCCAGCTCGGGCAATAATAGGACGTCGTGCCCCTGCTCGTGAGCTACTGCTGCGGCCTGGACAATGCGTGCGGCATTGCCGGCCAGATCCCCGACCTTCTGATTGATTTGTGCAAATGCGACACTGACCGATGGTTCCATTATCCCGCTCTGTTTCTTTTGCAAACCACCGATTATCACACAAGCATCTGAGATGAGCGTCTAAAATACCGCTGATTAATGCAAAATACCGACATTGGACAGATCAGCACACACTATGACAGACAGCCCTAACCCAACCAATCAATTCGACAAAAAAGCCCAGGCCTGGTCGGCCCGTTTCTCTGAACCCGTATCGGACCTGGTCAAGCGCTACACCGCTTCAGTCGATTTTGACAAGCGACTGGCCCGATTTGACATTCAGGGGTCGCTGGCCCACGCCACCATGCTGGCCACAACTGGCGTTATTTCCGCCGACGATCTGGCCGCCATCGACAAGGGCATGCAGCAGATTCTTCAGGAAATCGACGCAGGCACATTTACCTGGCTGCTGGATCTGGAGGATGTGCATCTAAATATTGAAAAACGCCTGGTTGAGCTCATCGGGGACGCCGGCAAACGCCTGCACACAGGCCGCTCGCGCAATGACCAGGTGGCAACGGACATCCGCTTGTGGCTGCGTTCGGAAATTGACGTGTCACTGGAACTAATTACCTCGCTGCGTCGGGCCCTGGCGCAAGTGGCCCTGGAACATCACGACACGATCATGCCCGGCTTTACTCACCTGCAGGTGGCCCAGCCGGTCACTTTCGGTCATCATCTGCTGGCCTATGCTGAAATGTTCGCCCGGGATGCCGAGCGCCTGGCCGATTGCCGCAAGCGCTGCAACCGCCTGCCATTAGGCGCGGCCGCGCTGGCCGGCACCTCCTATCCCATCGATCGTGAACAGGTTGCCACACTATTGGGCTTTGACAGCGTCTGCCGCAATTCACTGGATGCCGTATCCGATCGCGATTTTGCCATCGAATTCTGCGCCGCCGTTTCCCTGGTCATGACGCATATTTCCCGGCTGTCCGAAGAGCTTATTTTGTGGATGAGTCCGCGCATCGGCTTTATTGATCTGGCAGACCGATTCTGCACCGGCAGTTCCATCATGCCGCAAAAGAAAAACCCCGATGTACCGGAGCTGGCGCGTGGCAAAACAGGCCGGGTCAACGGCAATCTGATTGCCTTGCTGACGCTGATGAAAGGCCAGCCTCTGGCCTACAACAAGGACAATCAGGAAGATAAAGAAGGCCTGTTTGACTCAGCCGACACCTTGCGCGACACATTGACGATATTTGCCGACATGATCGGCGGCATCCGCGTGCGTAAACAGGCCATGCGCGACGCTGCCCTGATGGGATTCTCTACCGCCACAGACCTGGCCGACTATCTGGTAAAGAAAGGGCTCCCCTTTCGTGACGCACACGAGACCGTTGCCCTGGCCGTACGCCATTGCGAAGAGCAACAGTGCGATCTGGCCGATTTAACGCTGGAAGAGATGCGCAAGTTCAATGCATCGATTGATAGCGATGTGTTCAGCGTACTCACGCTGGAAGGCTCAGTCTCCTCACGTGCACATATCGGCGGCACCGCGCCGGCCCGTGTTAAGGCCGAAGCCGAGCGCGTGCTGGCCGAACTGGCCTGACCTGCATTAAATCTGAACCAAAAAAGACGGCGCCCGTCAGACACCGGTGCGCCGTCTTTTTCATTATTTCGCACTGCCACCAATACGTGGCATTTATCGCAGCTATCGCCTTGCAGTGACATTGCTTCCATTGATCGGAACCACGAGCACGTCGCGATCTGATCGTCCCGACGCTATCGGCCTTGACCCAATTTGACCTGACCCTATTTAGCCTGGCTGGCGACTGCCTTGCCCCGGCCGGCCCGGCCATGCATCTGCACCCTGCCGCTCATTATGCAACAACGGAGGCCGCCGCAACGTCGCCCGCGCCGCTTTCGAATACCGCAATGGATTCGACATGCCCGGTATGCGGAAACATATTTACGACACCCGCCGCACTTAATTTGTAGCCGCCCTCGTGCACCAGAATGCCTGCATCTCGTGCCAGGGTAGCCGGATTACAGGACACGTAAACAATTCTTGTCGGACGCTCTTGCGGTTCAAGTTGTGCCAGTGCGAGCGCTACCGCCTGCGCACCTTCTCTGGGCGGATCGATCAGCATGCGGTCAAAGTATCCCAGGTTGCGCAGCCAGGCCACGTCTACCTCAAACAGATTCAACGTAGCAAAGCAAGTTTTGTCCTGCAGGTTATGCTGACTGGCAGCCTGCAACGCCCGGTCTGTAAGTAGGCTGCTGCCTTCGATGCCAACCACTTCACGTGCGACGGTGGCCAGGGGCAAGGTGAAATTGCCCAGACCACAGAACAGGTCTGCCACCCGCTCGTCTGCCTGTACATCCAGCAGATTAAGTGCCTTGGCGATCAGAGAACGGTTGATAAAATAATTGACCTGGGTGAAATCCGTTGGTTTGTATGGCATTTTAAGCCCGAACTGCGGCAACAGGTAATACAGAGAATCGGCCTGTTCCTCATGCAGCGGCCTGACGGTATCGGGCCCCTTCGATTGCAGCCACCACACCACGTTATGTCGCGTCGAGAAGGCGTCCAGTTGTTCAGTATCAGCAGCAGTTAACGGCTCCAGGTGGCGCAGCAACAGTGCAGTCGTGGCTTCACCGACGGCTACTTCGATCTGCGGAATTTTATCGTCAATACTCAGACTGCCTATGAGTTCACGCAAGGGAACCAGCATGTCCGAAACATAGGGCGGCAGTACGTGGCATTCAGTCATGTCGGTCACATACCGGCTCTTGCGCTCGTGAAAGCCAACCAGCACTTTACCCTTCTTGATCACCTTGCGTACCGACAGTCGTGCGCGATAGCGGTAGCCCCACGCGGGGCCCTGCAGCGGCGGCAAGACTCTGGGTATCCTCATTTTGGCAATATGCCTGAACCCGTCTTCCAGTGCCCGTTGCTTGATCGCCACCTGGGCAGTGATATCCAGATGCTGCATGATACAGCCGCCACAGGTACCGAAACTGGGGCAGCGCGGGGTGACCCGCTGGCTCGATTCCTTGATGACCGAAGTCATGCGGGCTATTTCATAGGAGGATTTGCGGCGAACGATGTCAGCCCTTACCTTTTCTGCAGGTAGCGCGCCTTCAACGAAAATGGCCTTGCCCTCGCGCCGTGCAATGCCGCGCGCTTCCAGATCAAGGGATTCGATGGTAAATGTTTCCTGCATGGCTGACCTCTGTATTCTGAAGGCGTTATTTTAATGACCCAGCCAGACAAGTTGGCGCGAAAAGGCAACATTGCAAAACAATTGTTAGCTAAACCACCTTCCGGTCGGCTTAACACGACCCCTGGCGACACGATTCAGACCGAAATGATGCCCTTTCACATGCCACGCTACCAGTAAAACAGCCATTTTCTCAGGCTGCATGGTTGCGCTGTACGAAAATACAGCGCCGCTATTTCCGGTAGCAACAGCATGGACCGATTCCGGAATGTCGTTAGGTCCGAAATCATTTGCGGGCGCTATCATTGACCATAATGGTAGCGTTAAGAATATGGCATAGCGGCGTCTTGGCAAAACCAACTGGCATTGGCGCACCTGTGACGCTCAGCTCTGTCCATCGCGCCGGTTGGCCACAAAAAAGCCCGCCAGCGCGTGCTGACGGGCCCACAACAGTGACGTCTTGCTGCCCTGCTCTACCTCACTTCCCGGAAAGGCAGATCGGACGGCTTAACGTTTACTGTTTAGGTGCTGCTGGTGCCGGTTTGCTTTCACTGGCGGCAGCTTGCGCCTCAGGCTTTGGCGCTTCAGTCATCTTTGCACGTTCCTGTTCGCGTTCCTGTTGAAATTTCTGGCGATGTTCTTCCCATTTGGCAGAACGATCCTTGAAGTATTTAACAACAGTTGCTTTCTGCTCGGCACTGAATGTGTCCCACAGGCCAAGCCATTTGGCCTGATCATCTGCCATTTTTTTCTCAAAGCCGTCATGCATATCTTTCTGGGCTTCCAGCAGCGCTTTCGGATCGATATTGCCGGAATCCAGTTGCTTGCGACGCTCTTCCTGGTACTTGCGGAATGCCTCGCGATTAGGTTCGCGGGCCGCCTTTTGTTCGTCCTTGATCGTTTTGAGCGTGGTTTTTTGTTCGTCGGTCAGTTTCAGGTCATCAACCAGTTTCTGACTACCTGCCCCAAGGCCAGGAATCACAATGGCCCCATGACGCATATTGCCCTTGCGATGATAGCCATGTTTGTGGCCGTCGCCTTTATGATGCTTTCTGACGCCGTGCTGCGGCTTGGCCTCACCAATGCGATGATGTTCCATGGTCGCATTTTCACGTTGCACGGAAGGGCTGATAGGGTTGGATTCCGTATCGGCCTTTACCGCCTGCCCAAATGCAGTGGTGGCAACCGCTGCGGACAGTGCGGTGGCCAGAAGGGATTTTACTAGGAAAGAACCTGAAAATTGAACAGCCATTTTATACTCCTTGTTTAGTCTGTCGGGGACGTCATAAGCATGTCGGTGACGATCCCATTCTGGGTCACAAGCGATTACAAGTGTGTTTCAATAGCGGCGCAGATCTTTCAATGCATTACCTCAATGGCGGGGCCCGGTTCCCCCGTGGCCCATTCTGCCATATTAGCGCATATAGTGCGCTAGCGATAATCCCAGGCAGCCAGGTATTCCTGCCATTGGGGTTTGTTCAGGGCAGCCAGGCTGCTGTGCACCAGGGCAACTTCTTCTTCATAGGCCGTCTTGTCCAGCTCGCCCTTCATCAGGCGGAAACGACAGTAGACCAGCCATGTATTGACCACATCCGTTTCACAGTAAGCGCGAACTTCATCGGCCTTGCCGTCACGCCAGGCATCCCAGACCTGGCTGCCATCCATGCCCAGCTTGCCGGGAAAACCACAAAGCTTGGCCAGTTGATCCAGCGGCGCATTGGCACGACCATTGAACTTGGCAAGCAGATCCATCAGGTCGATATGACGAGTGTGATAGCGGCTGATGTAGTTGTTATATTTGAATTCGCGGTCATCTTCACCCATATCCCAATACCGCGGCGCAGACAAGCCGTGGATCAGGCAGCGATAATGCAGTACAGGCAGGTCAAAGCCCGACCCGTTCCAGCTGACCAGCCTGGGCGTATAGCGTTCAATGGTCTTGAAAAAGCCGGCGATGAGCACGGCCTCATCATCGTCCGGCTCACCCAGCGTGCGCACGCGAAAACCGTTGTCATCGCGAAAGACGCAACCGATAACGGCAATTTTCTGCAGATGCAAGGGGAAAAAGTCATTGCCGGTCTGTTCAATGCGAAGCGCCCTGGCCCGTTCGACCACCTCGGCATCCGAGAGCGTGTCATCCCAGTCATTCAGCGCGCGCAGACCTTTGGCATCGGGGATGGTTTCAAGATCGAAAACAAGCGTTGGAGTCATGGCGCGCGATACTTTCAGACGGGTTTTGCCACTTAACGGCGTGGCAGATAAGACAATGGATTGACGGGCTGGCCGCGACGGCGGATTTCAAAATGCAGGCGTGGTGATGAGGTATCCGACTGACCGACTTCAGCAATCTTCTGGCCTTTGGACACTTTCTGCCCATTCTTGACCAGCAGCTTGCTGTTGTGGGCATAGGCCGAAATAAAGCCATTGCTGTGGGAAATCAGGATCAGGTTACCCAGACCGCGCAAGCCATTGCCTACATAAGAGACTGAACCGGATGCTGCGGCGGAAACCGGATCGCCCAGCTTACCTTCGATGTCAATGCCACGCGTGCTTGTCGAGAACTGGCTGATGATTTTGGTGGTGGCCACTGGCCAGCCCCAGGATACCGCCGTGGCGTCGCTAGCCGGCGCGGCTGAGGCGCTGGCGGCTGCAGTCGGCGTCGCGCTGCCAGCGACGTTCGAATCTGTGCTGACCGAACTGGACGGTGCGCTTGTAGATACACGCAGTCGCTGGCCTACTTCGAGTGAAGGAGAAGAAAGTTTATTCATTGACATCAGCTGGGACACGCTGACGTTATTGGCGCGGGAAATTTTATAAAGCGTATCGCCGCGCTGCACGACATATTCGCCCGGACCCGCAGGGCCACTGGCTGAACTGCCAGAACCCAGTTCGGAGACCGGTGCACGTGAAGAGGTTCCGCAACCGGCCAGCGTCGCCGCCAATACCAGGGATCCAATTAAAACGGGAAATTTTCTTTTCATTGAGTGAATCTGCATATGTTTTACCTACCTGTTCAATGGATGCGTAACACGTACGCAAAACGGGTATTTTCTCCTGTCACAATTGTATGCCTGCACGCAATGGAACAAAGCGTACAGGTTCAAGTTCCTTACGATCCCAGCTGTTTACGCCGGTTCTTTCGATCAGCACCAGTTTCTGCTGGTCCGAACCTTCTGGCGCAATCAGACGGGCACCTATATCCAGCTGGTGCAGCAATGCGGTCGGAATCTGCAGCCCGGCCGCGGCAATAACGATGGCATCAAACGGAGCAACCGATGGCATACCCAGCATGCCATCGCCATGAACCAGACGTATGCGGGACACCAGTTTGAGCTCGCGCAGCGTACCTCTGGCCATTTCATACAACGGCTTGATTCGTTCAATTGTATACACTTCGTGGCACATTGCCGCCATCACGGCTGCCTGGTAGCCACAACCGGTACCAATTTCCAACATTTTTCGCGGCTTTCGGCTTTCCGCGACAGCTGAAAGCATACGCGAAACAACCCACGGCTGCGAGATGGTTTGGGAAAAGCCGATGGGTAACGCTGCATCATCGTATGCCCTGCTGGCCAGCCCCTGATCAATGAAGACATGCCTGGGCACGGAGCGCATGGCCTCCAGAACCCGTTCGTCGGTAATGCCCTTTTGCCGGAGTCGCTCGACCATGAGTGCGCGCAGCCGATCGGAATTCAAGCCGATATTCTGGCCGCCTCGCCCTTCGGTGGCAGGCACGGCCGAAGTCGGGCGTGCTGCATTTGCCGCAACAATAATACGGGTGTTGCTATTGGTTGGCGTAATTTTAATTTTGTTGGACGGAAAAGAAAGGCGCGTCCGGCTTTCGTTAACATCATTTACATTTCCGAAGTGCGGGCCGGTGCCAAAGGGTGGTTTACGCATTGGTCAGCTCCACCCAGCTGCGTGCCTGGTTCAATTGCTTGTAGTGTGTCAGATCCAGTTGCAGCGGCGTCATGGAAATCAGCCCCTGGCTGGTTGCACCAAAATCCGTATCTTCGGCAAAGTCGGCAACCTCGCCTACCATGCCTATCCAGTAAATAGGTTCGCCTGCCGGATTGGTGCTTTTGACTACCGGTTGCGACGGATGACGCCGGCCCAGCCGCGTGACGCGCAGTGAACTCCAATGGTGTTCCGGCAGTGGCGGAATATTGACACTGAGCAGAACTGGGGCTGGAAAAGGATTGGCCAGTTGATGCTGCACGATTTGTACCGCGATTTTCGTGGCCGCTTCCAGTTCCGGCCAGTTCTTTTCCGTCAGGGAAAAGGCAATGGATGGGATACCGAATAGAAAACCTTCTGTTGCCGCCGCCACGGTACCCGAATACAGTGTGTCTTCACCCAGATTGGCGCCGTTATTGATGCCGGACACAACCAGATCTGGCCGGTAGTCGAGCAAGCCTGTGAGCGCCACGTGCACGCAGTCTGAAGGGGTGCCGTTCAGGTAATAATCGCCCGCTGGGGTGCGCCGCACCGACAGTGGCCTGTTCAACGTGAGCGAATTGGAGGCGCCACTGTGATTGACTTCGGGCGCAACAACCGTGACCTGGGCAATATCGCGTAGCGCCTCGGCCAGGGCCTGCACACCCTCAGCATTGTAACCATCATCGTTCGACACCAATATTCGTTTCATTCAGATCGCAACCAGACATTATTCCCCCTGTATTGTACATGGATCAACCGATACGCGGGACGCGATATCCTGTTCGGCATGACGAAAGGGAACTGTATATAATCGTGTCTTCCGGTAATGACAACGACGATCATGAACAACCTGCTCTGGACCATTTTTGCCCTGCTTGCCGCCTACCTGATAGGTTCGGTCTCATTTGCCATGGTGGCCAGTCGGCTGTTCGGCTTGCAGGATCCCCGTACCTTCGGCTCCGGCAATCCCGGCGCCACCAATATGCTGCGCACAGGCAACCGCAAGGCGGCCCTGTTCACCCTGCTCGGAGACGCCTTCAAGGGCTGGCTGGCAGTTGCTCTGGCAATCTATCTTGCCCCTATGGCCGGGTTTACCGATACCACTATTGCATTGGTGGCCGTCGCAGTATTTCTTGGTCACATCTATTCGTTTTTTCTCAATTTCAAGGGCGGCAAAGGAGTGGCCACGGCGGTTGGCGTACTGTTCGCCCTGCAGCCATGGCTGGCGGTCGCCACCATTGCCACCTGGCTCATTATCGCCGTCTTCTTTCGCTACTCTTCCCTGGCTGCCCTGGTCGCCGCAGTTTTTGCACCGTTTTATTATTATGTTGGCGGCATGGCGGTCTGGCCGTTTTCCATGGCCTGGTTTCTGGCCATCTGCTTTCTGACGCTGGTGCTGATCGCCAAGCACAAGAAAAACATTGCCAATCTGCTGGCGGGCACCGAATCGCGAATCGGCCAGAAGAAAAAAACCAAATAGCGCACTCAGGCGCTGATATCTGCCAGATCCCAGCGGGGGTGAACGGCGGCATCGTCTGGGCGACGCATTTTGTCCACCAGACCCGCCTTGACTCGTTCGGCTGCCGCATGGGCGATCATCGCACCATTATCGGTGCATAGCGCAAGCGGCGGGAAAAACACCTCGCCGTTTTGCTTTTGCATCTGGCGCGTCAAATATTCGCGCAACTGCCGGTTTGCCCCCACGCCCCCGGCCACCACCAGGCGATTGCTGCCGCTAGCCTTGATGGCCTTGATTGCCTTAAAGCCCAGCACCTCCACAATCGCGGCCTGTACTGAAGCGGCCAGATCCTGTCGTTGCTGGTCATTGAGCGGCCCCTGTTGTTCCAGCTTGCGAAGCGTGGTTAGAACCGCCGTTTTGAGGCCGGAAAAACTGAAATCCAGGTCGCCGCTATGCATCATCGGCCGAGGCAGATCGTAGGCCTTCGGATTTCCCTTGTCGGCAAGCGCGGCCAGAGCCGGCCCGCCCGGATAAGGCAGGCCCATCAACTTGGCCGATTTATCAAAAGCTTCGCCAGCCGCATCATCCAGGGTCTCACCCAGCAGTTCGTATTGGCCAATGGCCTTCACATGCATCAGTTGAGTATGCCCCCCCGACACCAGCAGCGCCACGTACGGAAAATCCGGTACGGCCTGCGACAGCATCGGTGACAGCAAATGGCCCTCCAGGTGATGGATGGGGATTGTGGGTATATTCAGGCTCCATGCCAGGGATCGGGCGACCGAGGCGCCAACCAGCAGAGCCCCGGCCAGCCCGGGGCCCGCAGTATAGGCCACGGCGTCGATGTCTTTGAGAGTCAGGTCTGCATGACGCAACACTTCGCGAGTGAGCGGCAGGACACGCCGGATATGATCGCGCGAAGCCAGCTCGGGCACCACACCGCCATAAGCCTGATGCATGGCGATCTGGCTGTGCAGCGCATGCGCCAGCAGGCCCGATTCGGTACTGACCAGCGCAACGCCGGTTTCGTCACAGGAGCTTTCAATGCCGAGAATGATCATAAATTACCTGTTCGACGACGCAGATTCGTGCCTGCTCGCGCCGTCCTGGCGCGAGGCAGAACCGCCGTCGGTGTGATTGCATTACCTTTATTGCAAGAAGGAATGTTGCAGATTAAAGACGATATCGGATTATTTGCCGATTCGGCACGATGCACGCTCGTCATTAACTGTAAAGAATACGCTACAGTTGCAATTGTACACATGTATCTGTTTATTAGGAGTTATGTTCATGCTGGAATCACTGTTCAAGCTCAGGGAGCATGGCACGAATGCCCGTACGGAAATTCTTGCCGGTCTGACGACCTTTCTGACGATGTCTTACATCATATTCGTGAACCCCGAGATTCTGGGCACCACGGGCATGGACAAAGGCGCTGTTTTCGTTGCAACGTGCCTGGCCGCAGCACTGGGCTGCCTCATCATGGCCTTTCTGGCCAACTGGCCCATCGGAATGGCGCCGGGCATGGGCCTGAATGCCTTCTTTGCTTTCGGTGTAGTGGGAGCCATGGGCTATTCGTGGCAACAGGCGCTAGGCGCCGTTTTTGTTTCCGGCGTCATCTTCCTGATTCTGTCGGCTACCGGTGTACGTAAATGGCTGATCGAGGGAATCCCCAAGTCGCTGCGCTCGGCCATCGTCGCCGGTATCGGTCTTTTCCTGGCGCTGATTGCGCTCAAATCTGCCGGCATTGTCGTTGGCAACCAGGCAACCCTTGTTGCCCAGGGCGATCTCAAATCGCCTACTGTGCTGCTGGCAATCCTGGGCTTTTTTATTATTGTGTGCCTGGATAGCCTGCGTGTCAAAGGCGCGATTCTGATCGGTATTCTGGCGGTGACCGTTTTGTCCGCCCTGCTCGGATATAGCGCGCCGATCACCAGCATCGTTTCTGCACCACCCAGCATTGCCCCCACTTTTATGCAACTGGATATTGCTGGCGTATTGAATCAGGGCTTCCTGCATATTATTCTGGTTTTTGTACTGGTGGAAATTTTTGATGCAACCGGAACACTGATCGGTGTAGCGCGTCGCGCCAACCTGTTGCCCGAGGGCAAACCCAATCGCCTTGGACGCGCCCTGTTTGCCGACAGTACCGCCATCCTGGCCGGCTCTGCATTGGGCACCAGCAGCACCACCGCGTTTGTCGAAAGCGCAGCAGGCGTACAGGCCGGTGGCCGCACCGGCATGACCGCGCTGGTCGTGGGCGTGCTGTTTCTGCTGTGTCTGTTTTTCGCGCCGCTGGCCGGTGTTGTACCCGCTTACGCCACCGCCCCTGCACTGCTCTACGTGGCTGGGCTGATGGTGCGCGAGCTGGTTGAAGTGGAATGGAACGATATCACCAATGCCATTCCGGCTGCCCTGACTGCAATTATCATGCCGTTTACCTACTCTATTGCCGAAGGGATTGCATTCGGTTTTATCAGTTATGTGATTATCAAAATATTCACTGGTCGTTTGCGTGAGATTCACATTGCAACATTGATTATCGCCCTGCTGTTTGTGTTGCGCTTCGCACTGGAATAGTCCAATCATCCTTGCAAGTTGGCGCTCACCGGCGCGGGCGCCGCAAGTTCCGTTGTGAAATTGCATGCGGGTGAAAATCGCGCTCATGCCTCTGGAACCGCAAGCGGATCGCTTGCGGTTTTATTTTACGTTCAGGTTTATATCGTTAACAATTGAATTACACTTGTGCTTGATAGGCATTCATAATGAAAGCAATAAAAATATTCAACTAGTAATTCATGGTTGCCGCCCCTATATTCAACGTAGTACCTCGGTCTGCAACTTAAACTGGAGAAAGAATTATGCCCATTACCGAACTGACCAAAGACACCTTCCAGCAAGCCATCAAAGAAGACAATACATTGATTATTGACTTCTGGGCGCCTTGGTGTGGTCCCTGCCGCCAGTTTGCCCCGACATTCGAGAAAGCGGCAGAAGCCCACACAGATATCGAATTTGCCAAAGTCAATACCGAAGACCAGCAGGAACTGGCCGGTGCCCTGGGCATCCGTTCCATTCCAACATTAATGGTATTTCGTGAACGCGTGATGCTGTTTTCACAAGCCGGCGCCCTGAGCCCCGGTCAGCTGGAAGAATTGCTAGAGAAAGTCCAGGCCGTTGACATGGAAAAAGTGCATCAGGAAATTGCCACGGCTGAAGCCAAGGCTGCTGAAGAAAACGCGTGAGATCGGGCGGCTGGCCGATCATGTGCAATAGGACAAAATCTGGCCACGAACGGCGATAGCAGGCATTTGCCAGCATTCCCGTACGGTTTGGTAAAAATCCTATATACAGGCTTGCTGCCCGGTTGTGTCCGGCCAGTCACCTCAAACTAACCGACTCGATGAGTCGGTGCCGCCAGCACACAAATAGTGATCGCAGGATCAAGGGACAGTCCACTGTCCCTTTCCTTTTGTCTGATCAGTATAGACTGCCTGCACCAGGTGCAGATCACTGACAGGAATCACCAGCGTCCAGGTCACGCCCTGGGCACCGAAATTTTCATCTGAAATAACTGCACCGGCCTGCGTCAGGCGAACCTTAACTCTCTCGGCATCAGAATAATTACACGTGCAATAAACGGTCGTTGACGGCACGATCACCTTCTTTGACGCCGCATCCAGACACTTGGCGGCACAACCTCCGTAGGCTCTTACCAGACCGCCTGTACCCAGCTTGGTGCCGCCGAAGTAACGGATCACCAGGACTGCGACGTCGGTCAGCCCCTTGCCTTCAATGGCCTGCAGAATCGGCCGGCCGGCCGTGCCACCTGGTTCGTCATCATCATTGAAGCGATAACCTTCAGCTGTTTTGTAAGCCCAGCAATTGTGTGTTGCCGCCGGGTCGCCAGTCTCGGAAAAAAAAGCCAGCGCCGCTGCCGCGTTAGTAGCAGGAGCGGCGTGCGCGATGAAACGGCTCTTTTTTATTTCCTCTTCAAAACTGCACGCTGCCGTCAGTGTTGAAAATAATTCGGCCATCGACTTGTGGATCTCCTACTGCTCGATACCACGCGAATTGAGATAATCATCGTAACCGCCCTGATAGTCGTTCAATGTCCCATCTGGCATGATCTCAATGATCCGTGTAGCCAGACCGGAAACAAACTCCCGGTCATGCGAAACAAAAACCAGGGTTCCCGCATATTTTTCCAGCGCAAACTGCAGCGACTCAATCGATTCCATATCCAGGTGGTTGGTTGGCTCGTCCATCAGCAGGACGTTATGGCGCCCCAGCATCAGCCGTCCAAATGTCATGCGATTCTTTTCGCCGCCCGACAGTACCGGGACATCTTTAACAATATCGTCTGCAGAAAACAGCAACCGCCCCAGTACTGAACGTATCGCCTGGTCTTCGTCGCCCGGCTTACGGTGCTCGCCCATCCAGTCAAATACATTGACATGCTTTTTAAAGTCCTCGGAAACGTCTTGCGGCATATAACCGATATCGGCATTTTCGGACCATTTGACCGAACCGCTATCGGGCTCCAGATCCTGGGCGAACAACCGTAACAGTGTGGTTTTACCTACACCGTTAGCACCAATAATGGCAATTTTCTGTCCGGCCTCTATCATCGCCGAGAAACTTGTGATCACCGGCTTGTCATACGCCTTGCTGACTTTATCCAGGGTGACAGCCAGGCGGTGTAACGGTTTGGTCTGTTCAAAGCGGATATACGGATTCTGGCGCGATGAGGGCTTGACTTCAACCGTTTCGGCTTTGATGCGATCAATCTGTTTCAGACGCGAGGTGGCCTGACGAGATTTGGACTTGTTGGCCGAGAACCGGCGGACAAAATCCTGCAGCTCAACAACCCGTTCCTTGGCCTTGGCGTTGTCAGATACCAGACGCTGACGCGCCTGTGTCGAAGCCAGCATATAGTCGTCATAGGTGCCGGGATACAGGCGAACTTCACCATAATCCAGATCAGCCATATGAGTACATACCTGATTCAGGAAATGCCGGTCGTGACTGATAATAATCATGGTGCTCTGATAGCCGTTGAGCACGCCTTCGAGCCAGCGGATTGTATTGATATCCAGGTTATTGGTCGGCTCATCCAGCAGCAATACGTCAGGATTGGAAAACAGCGCCTGCGCCAGCAGCACGCGTAGCTTCCAGCCTGGCGCAATCTCGCGCATCGGCTGGTTATGCTGCTCTACTGGTATATCCAGGCCCAGCAGCAATTCGCCCGCACGGGCTTCAGCGGTGTATCCGTCATATTCGGCAAACTTGGCTTCGAGTTCGGCCGCGCGCATGTAGTCGTCGTCGGTCGCTTCCAGATTGGCATAGATGGCATCGCGCTCGTGCATGGCCTGCCACATTTCCTCATGCCCCATCATCACCACATCCAGTACCCGCATATCTTCGAACGCGAACTGATCCTGGCGCAGCTTGCCCAGGCGTACGCCCGGATCCAGCGAGACATTGCCCGACGAGGCTTCCAGATCGCCGCCGATGATTTTCATGAAAGTGGATTTGCCCGATCCGTTCGCACCGATCAGGCCGTAGCGATTGCCGCCTCCAAACTTGACGCTGACGTTTTCGAAAAGAGGCTTGGGGCCAAACTGAATGGTTAAATTAGCGGTAGAAATCACGACTGTATTTGATGCCTTGAATGGGGTTATAAAAAATGCCAAACGCGTTCATAACAGCAGAACGCGTTGTTCGTATCTTGCGCGCACCGCCTTGTGCGGTGCCGGTAATCATCAATGTTTATGATGATCGTGGTGGTGATCGTCAATCACCAGATAGGCCATGTCTGCTTCGGTAGCCAGGCCGACCTTCTTGCCAATGGGCAGCGTAACACGCACATCGCCATGACCGTATGGCAGTCCACCCACTACGGGCAGGCCGGTATTGGCGCGCAGCCATCGCACCACCTCGGGCATATCAAAGCCCTTGTCCTGGGCGCTGAGTTTGTACTCGGTAAAGTGTCCCAGCACAATCGCCTTTTGCCGGGCCAGCACGCCCGCGTGCAGCAACTGTGTCAGCATGCGCTCAACCCGGAAGGGGTATTCGCCAACATCCTCAAGGAACAGAATGCCATTTTTGATTTTGGGCAGATAAGGCGTACCCACCAGTGACGCAACCATGGCCAGGTTGCCGCCCCATAATGTACCGCGGGTATCGACCGCATCCGAGCCTTCGGACTCGAAACTGAGGATTTCCAGCTCACCGTGCATGACCTCAAGAAAAATGTCATAGGTCAGCTCATCTACCGTTTCCTTGCCAAAATCCAGTATATTGGGGCCGGTATAGCTGCTCATGCCGGTTTTTGCCAGCAAGGCAAGATTGAAGGCGGTAAAGTCACTGAAGCCGACATACCGTTTGGGATTTCGTTCCAGCAGCTTCCAGTCTATACGATGCAGTATTCGGCTCAGCCCATAGCCGCCACGGGTGGGCATGACAATATCACTGGAATGTTTTGCAGCACGGGAGATCGCAGCAAGCCGATTCTCGTCGTCGCCGCCAAAGCGCATATCGCGCGCGAGCGCAGCCTTGTCCACCGTGACTTTGACTTTGGATCTTTTCAGATTCTTGACGGCGCGCTTCAATATTTCAGGGTCCTGTACATACCCTGACGGCGACATGGTATAGACCTGCAGTTTATTCGTATAGCGCGTTGGCTGATACGCGACATCATCGGCCTCATCGAACAGAATCTGGGCGTCATTCAACTGTTCTTTAATACTTTCCTTTTTGCCAAGGGAAGAAGCATTGTTCATGGTCACGATTTCCTGCGTTCCTGAAAAAAGCGGCGAAGCAACTGGCCGCACTCTGTTTTCAACACGCCCGACACAATGACGGTGTGATGATTGATCTGTTTGTTGTCCTGCACCGCGATCACGCTACCGCAGGCGCCGGTTTTCGGGTCTGCAGCACCGTATACCACCCTGCTTACTCTGGCGTGCGTTATGGCGCCCATACACATAATGCATGGCTCCAGCGTAACGTACAGGGTAATACCGGGAAGCCGGTAATTGTCCAGATCCCGGCCACACTGGCGCAAAGCGATGATTTCGGCATGCGCAGTGGGATCGCGGTCTGTAATCGTTCTATTGTACCCTTTTCCCAGCACATTCCCTGCTGAATCGACGGCAACAGCGCCAACCGGCACCTCGCCCAGTGCGTAGGCCATGTGGGCCTGTTCCAGCGCCAGCGCCATGAACTGCGCGTGATTCAACGGTGTGATTTGCATATTTTCGCGACGCTTGCGGCGATGATCGACATGTACGCATTTTATCCGGGTATGGACGCAAACATAAAGCAAAAGCCGACAGGCTGCGCGATAAGCCTTTTTTTGAAAGTTCGCACAACAGGGATGGCCAGGCCAGCCCGATGCGGCTTGTCAGCATGTCAGTGTAGTGTCGGCCTTGCCCGCCGGCATCACGGCAGCATCGGCTTTGGCGCCCGCAGCCCGGACATAGGGCCGCCAGTTGCGCTGTCTCTAGCTGCCGGGCTACCAGCGATGGGTATAGCTGACATTCAATACCGCTCCGGCCGCCGGCAGCCGACTGGTGTTGTTGCTATTGCGCATCAGTTGGCTATACAAGGGGTAGTAGTGGCGGTTCAGCACGTTCTGGATGCCAAAGGTCACTTTGTTTTTATCGTCAATCGTCCATCGGCTGATCAGATCCACCGTTGTGTAGCCCGCGGTTTCCCAGCGACCGAAACTGGTTTTTTCATCCAGTCGATAGTCCTTTGAGGCAAAATGCGTGGCCTGTATCCGGTGACTCCATTTCGCAGAGGGTGTGTATTCCACATAAGCGGTCAGTTTCAATGGTGGAATGCGATACCCCGTCATGTTCTGGTAACTGTCCGTTTCTTCGGGCTTTTCTTCACCCTTCATCCATGTGAACGTACCACCCAATGCCCATTGATTATCGTCGCTGTAATAATCCAGCCCGCCTTCGATTCCATAAATGCGCTCCTTGGTTCGCAGCAGCTCCAGGCCATTATTGAAACTTTGCAGCGCGCCCAGATCCGATTTCGACTGAAATACGGTCAGATTGGCCGCCACGTTGGAAAATGTCCCGCGCCAGCCCAACTCAAAAGTATCGGTTCTCACAGGCTCCAGATTGGAAGCGCCAAAATTGAAGGCCGGCGTGGCATTTCGCACCTGCACGCCGACATCGGGAAGTTCAAAGCCCTGGCTGAAAGACGCATAGAATTCCTGACCCTTGACCGGTGTGTAGACGACACCTGCGTTATAGCTCCAGGCGCCATAATGGACCGTTCCGCCAGAAACCCGCCCCGGATTGGCTAGGCGCGATTGCGACAACGGGGTAAAGTCGTCAAAACGCACACTGGCGCGATCATACCGCGCCCCGCCCTGCACTGCCCAGCGTTCGTTAAAGCGATGCTCCAACTGGGCAAACGCGCCGATACTGCGTGTCGTGATCGGCGGCATGTAGGTCAGCGAGCCGGTTTTGCGAAAATGCAAGCCGCCGCTTCGGTCATATTCGTCCGGATCAAACACGTCCAGCGGCATCTCACTGCGTTCTTCATTGAAATCCAGACCCCAGGTCAACTGCGTGTTCTTGTCGGACGTCAACGGCGTCTTGATGGTCAGACGCCCGCCGAATACACTTGATTTTTGCGTAACCTGGTCCACGTTGGCTCCCCTGACAGATACACCGCGCGCATCAAAGGGGGCAAAGCGTGTAAAAAAGTCGCGATAGTAAATTTGTGCCGCCAGTGTGCTTCCAGCGATATCGCGGTTCTGGTACTCCAGGCTGGCCAGCGTATTGCGGATGCGATTTTGTTCGTCCAGCTCCAGTCCCCGGATACTTCGCGCGCCGGCGCTGCCCGGCGGTTGCCGGGCGACACTTGGATCGGAGGCGTAGTCGGTATCCTGTTTTGCGTCATAGTGACTCAGGGATAACTGCAGGCGTTGCTTCTCATCAATTTGCAGACCCACTTTGCCCGACATATTGTAGATATTCGAGTCAAAAAGATCGCCCTGACTCGGTTCCGGCGCCAGGCGCGTACCGCGTGCATCATACGATCCGCCCGTATGGCTGGCGCCCAGGCTAAGCGAATAGTCGATCTTGTCATTGCCGCCGGAAAAATAATGCTGCAAGCCGCCGCCCAGGCCTGCTGCGCCCAGCCGGGACAATGGCGTTGTTGCCGAAACGGTGGTCTCGGCACGGGGTTCGCCATCGTATCCCCGGGTGCGTATCGACACAATACCGCCGGCAGCACCGCTGCCGTAGATAGCGCTGCTGCCACGCAACACTTCGATTTGCTCAATATCGGCAGGGTTGATATTGGCAAGATTGCGTGAAGAATCACGATTGGTATTCAAGGGAATGCCGTCAACCAGAATCAGCATATTGCGACCGCGCAGGGTTTGACCATAATCGGTAATGGTATGACTGGAGTCAGCCATGCCCGGCAGCACTTTACTCAAGACGGTGGCTACACTGTCGGACCCGGCACGCAATGTATCCAGTTGCTCCCGATCAATAATGGCAACCTGTTGGGTGGGCGACATCAATTCACTTTGTGTACGACTGGTCACGGTAATGGCAGACAGTTCGGCAACAGGCGCTGCTGTCTGCTGAACTGCAGACACGGACGACGTGGCTGCAACAGGAGTCACAGTCGTGTCCAGCGTATAGTTGCCGTCTCCCACCTTTCGTATGCGAAGGCCGGTACCAGTGAGCATTCGCTCAAAGCCGCCCTGTACAGAATATTGACCAGTCAGCCCCTGCGTTTTCAAGCCGCGAGTAGCATTCATATCGATGCTCAAATTGACGCCGGCTTGTCCCGCATAACTGAGCAATGCCGGTCCAAGCTCACCGGGGGCAATATTATACGTGTTACGCTTCTGCGCCGAGCTGGGTTCGGCAGCCCAGGCCGGTGCAACCGCCAGCGTGGCAGCCAGGCCCAGCGCAGATAGGGCGCCGAGCACTGCGGCGCCAAGACGACGCCGTGCGCCACACGCAGGGTCAAGCAAATAGGAATCTGAAGTCAGATTGGCCATGAAAAAAGTTCCTGTCACAAAGTCAGCAAATTGGGGTTCTTATAGACATGACAGGCCAGATGCAAAAACAGGACAAAATAATTGAAATTTTTTTCTTGCCCGCAAAAACACGTTGCTACCGCGCGGCTACGGTTACCCAATAACGCGTGCGGAACTGGAGTTGCACCGGCAAGGTCTGGGCAAGCGCCTCAAGGATACGGTCAGTATTATTCAGCTGGAAGGCACCGGATACCGGTATATCGGCCACCGACGAATCACAACGTAAAATACCCGGGCGATACCGTCCGAGTTCGTTCACGAAATCGGCCAGTCTCATTTGCTGGGCATACAGTACACCTTGCACCCATTGCCCGGCGCCGGGCGATGCAGGCACCCTGGCGCCAAAGCGATCTGCGCTGAAATCCAGTTCCTGCCCCGCCGGCACAATATGGGTCTCGGACGAATGCAGTGGCTGTACCCGAACAGCACCGTCCAGCACGGTCAACCGCGTACGGTCAGGCGTACAGCGCACGATAAACCGGGTGCCCAATGCCTGCAGGCTGCCTTGCTGCGTTTTGACCACAAAAGGACGCGTGACGGCCTGGGGGTCGCGTGCCGTCTGGATAAGGATTTCCCCCGAGCGTTGTAGCACCAATCGCTCTCTGGCATCGAAGGCGACGTCCACGGCGCTTGATGTATTCAGGCTCAGTTGGCTGCCATCGGCCAAGGCCACGTCGCGACGCTCGCCAGTGCCGGTGCGATACTGGGCACCGAGCGAATCCCATGGGGCCGCCCGGTAACCGAGCCACGCTGCCGAAGGCACTGTAATGGCCAGTGCAACGGTTTTGAGCATCATGCGACGATTTTCAGAAACGCGCGGCCGATTCAATACAGGCATGGCCAGTTGTCCTGGCACGGAACCGAATTGTCGGTTCAGCTTCTCGACGCTTTCCCAGACGCGCTGATGTTCGGCGCTTTGGCCACGCCAGTGGGCGCAGCGCTGCGCATCGGCCTCATTGAAACGTCCGGAATGCATCAGTACGAGCCACTTAACCGCCTCGTCTACCAATTGCGTTTGCTGCGGTTCGGCAGCTCTGGGGGCATTCACGCTGCCTGCGCCAGCATCAACGTGAGACATTGTTTGAAGCCCTGCGCCATGTAACGCGTGACTGTGCGCACACTTACCTGCAGATGCGCTGCAATTTGCTCGTAGCTCATACCCTCGAGCTGGCAAAGCAGAAACGCTGTGCGTGCGCGAGCCGGTAAAGCATCCAGCAGCGCATCCAGCTCCTGCAATGTTTCAAGAAGAATCGCCCGCTCTTCCAGTCCAGGCATATGCTGCTGCGGCAGCAGCGATAACGACGCTTCGTAGGCGCGCTCCAGAGATTGCCGCTCATAGAAATTGATCAGCAGCCGCTTGGCCACGGTGGTCAGGTAGGCGCGCGGCTCATCCAGCACCGGAATGGTATCCTGTCGGTACCCTGCCAGTACCCGCAAAAAGGTGTCATGGGCGAGGTCGGCTGCATCAAATCGGTTACCCAGTTTTCTGTGCAGCCATTGGTACAGCCATCCATGATGATCCTGATAAAGGATATGGATTTCCCGCTGCAAAACTGACTGGCCACCGGTCATGCGTTCCTCTTTCGGTAAAGTGCCGCCGCAACACAAAAAACAACGATAATGACATTCGTTCTCATTATATATAACAATTGATGAATATTACCTTCCAAATACCAGTCACCCTGTCAGAAAACCTCCTGCTCGCTGGGAGAGGCAGTGCGCCACCAGCCCTGTAACGCGCCCATCCTTGTGTACCGGAACGGGCCAGCGCCCCTCGTATTTTCTATGCCTTGGTACAGGTCTGCGCCTGTAAGCCGGGCCCTTTTACAAAAAGCCCACGTGCTCAATGGCCGGTTCGGCGCAGTAGCTGGATACAACAAACCCCGGGACTGGTTAGTCTGTTGTTTGAAGAGAAACAGGAATATCAGTTTGCACCTTGCCCCTGGACTCTGAGGCTGGTTCCATTGATCAGCCCTGCCTAACAGATATCTGAACGTTGTTCTTGTTTCAAGGGTAAACCCGTAGTAAAATAGTTTGTATGCAAACTAAATCTCCAGCAGGCCGCCCTTCTTCGCATGAACCTTTGCACGCTCATAGCCGCTTTGGTTTCCTGCTGGGCAGCGTATACAGGCAGTGGCGTCGCCAGATCGATTTGAATTTCAAAGACCTGGGCCTCTCGGATGCCACGCGCATGCCGCTGCTGGTACTGTACGTACAAAACAAAGCGCTGCGCCAGAAAGATCTGGCCCAGGCGCTGTACCTGGACTCCTCCTCCCTGGTGCGCGTATTGGCTCAACTGCAAAAGGCGCAATTGGTGCAATGGGATTACGATCCGGCTGACCGACGCACCAAGCGCATTGCCTTGACGCCAGAAGGCCGTAAGGTGGCCGCACTGATCCTGGAAAAAAGCATGGAAATTGAACAAACCATCCTGGCCGATCTTTCCGCAAATGAGATACAAGTCACGCGCCAGGCTCTGGAAAAAATCTCAGGTCGGCTCGAATCGGCGGGACAGATAAACAAATGACGTTGCAGTTTCCTTCCTCGCGCACCCGCAGCGGTCAGTCCTGCGACAGAAAACATACGGTTGAAAAATGAAAATGAAAGTATCGCCCTTTACCTGGGTGAGTTTTGCCATGATCGTCGGTGTGATGGGCACCGCGCTCATCAGCCCCCTGTATGCGCTCTACAAAGAGACCTGGCAACTGCAAACGAGCGATATCTCACTTATCTACGTCATGTACATGGGCGGTGCGCTATGTGGTTTGTTGTTCCTGGGGCGCCTGCCTGACCGCGTTGGCTTTCGGCCGATGATGCAGTGGGGTCTGGCGCTGGTCCTGCTCGGAACAGCCATCAGCCTGATCGCCTGGAACATGACCACTCTGAATATCGGACGGTTTATCGTGGGGGTTGCCTCAAGCATGGTGACTACCAGTGCTACCCTCGGGTTATCCAAACTGTCCCGGCACGGCAGCGTGCAGCGCGTTGCCATGATGACCGGCTTTTTGATGGCATTTGGCTTCGGCCTGGGACCTTTGGTGGGCGGCATCATTGGGCAATGGGCCCCTGCGCCATTGACGCTCGCCTATGTTCCAACCCTGATCCTGGGCAGCCTGGGTTTAACGGTACTGTGCTGCCTGACCCTGCCCGACACCATTAAACCCAAGGCTGGTCCACGCCTGGCATTGAGCGATATTTTGCCAAAGCTGACCTGGCCCGACGCAAGCGGTTCCAGGGCGTTTGTCCTGACCTGCTGCCTGCCTTTTCTTGCATTTGGCGTGTTCGGCCTGTATGCGTCCATGGCGCCACTGTTTCTGGGCAAACTCGTGCCCTGGGACGGCCCGGTCGTCAGCGGCACTTCTATTGCGTTGATCCTGTTTTCTTCGGCAGCAGTTCAGGTGATTGCCGGACGTATGCCTATCCACTGGTGCGGCGCTACAGGCACAATCGCATTGGCCCTGAGCAACGCGATTCTCATGCTGAACTTACACGCCAGCTCAGCCATTTTGTTTGCGCTGGGTGTGTTGCTTACTGCAATGGGACACGGGATGACTATGCTTGCCGGTATGAGCATGATCACCCGCCTGGCCGGTCCCGGCAATCGTTCGGGACTGCTGGCCACTTACCTGGTCGCCGGGTACGTCGGCAGCATGATTCCCATGATGGGTATAGGCTGGATTGCCGACCATTGGGGCATTGAAGTGGCCATCTATTCGTTCTGCACAATGGTCATCGCCATTGGCATACCCGTAGCCGTATTGTTTCAACGCCATCCGCGCATCCGGCCTGCAGTGGTCCAGCCGGCGCATTAAGAGACGGATCGCACTGAGAGATAGGCTGGCGGCGTGACGTGCGACGCTCAGAGAAAAACTGATCACAGCAACGCAGCATGCTCTGCGATAAATTCTCTGAGCCAAAGCTGAGCGGGATGAGAGTCACTGCGCCGATGCCAAATCAGGTGAAATACCACGTCGGGCAATGCGACCGGAGGCGGAAATAGCGCCAACCGGCCGCCGACCGGCGAATGAAGTGCGACTCGCCTCATGAGTGTCGCCGTCATGCGCGTTTGCGCTACGATGGTCGGCACCGCAAACATCTGCGGCAAGGTCAGCGCGAGCTTGCGCTTCTTGCCCTGTTGGGCAAGTGCCTGATCCACGATCCCGTACAGCTCGCCTTCGGGAGACACAAGCACGTGCTGCAACGCCAGGTAGTTCTTCATGCTCATCCCGCACTTAGCCACCGGATGGTCATTGGCGATGATTGTGACGAATTCGTCGCGAATGACAGGATGCGTCATTATTCGGCCATCAGCATGTGTGGGTGGCACGCCGATGGCCACATCAATGGCACCAGCATCCAACAAATCGACTGCCTGGTCTCTGTTGTTGAAAGCATGCACATTCAATGAAACGCCTGGCGCCTTCTTTCCCAGCGCTTGCAGCAGTGACGGTAGCAAGACGAACGCCGGATAGTCAGACAGTCCTAATTTGAAAGTCAACGAAGCCTTTTCAGGCACGAACTGTGGCTTATTAACGAGCATGGATTCGATCTGTCGCAACGCTTGCGCGATCGGTTCGGATAAATCCCGCGCACGTGCTGTCGGTAGCAGACCATCAGCGCTACGCAAAAACAGCGGATCGCCGAAGCGCTGGCGCAACCTTGAAAGCGCTGCGCTCATCGCTGGCTGACTCACGCCAACCTGGGTCGCAGCGCGAGTCACGTTCCGCTCGTTCATCAGCGCGTCGAAAGCCACTAGCAGGTTCAGATCGATTCCATGAAAATCCATGCGATGAATAATTCTATATATTGAATATTTGTTAGACGGATTGTACTGCCTTGCGTAATATTTCACCACCAGCAACAACCGAAAGCGAAAAGCAATGAATACCTTCACTGATATCTCCAACGGGCTTCTTTTTCAACGCCAGGCCGTCGAAACCTTCTATCGAGCCTTCAACGACAAGAACCCTGATCTTGTCGATGAAGTCCTCGCTCCATCGTGGAACGACATTCCGTTAGCCCCGGGACAATGCCCTGGTCCGGAAGGCATCAAGCCCATCATCCGAAGCGTCGCACAGGCATTTCCAGACGTTCAGATCACCGTTCATGACATGATCCAGGAGCCTGGGCGGATTGCCGTTCGAGCCGAGATCAGCGGCACACATCTGGGTGAAATATTCGGCATCGCGCCTACCGGAAAGAAGGTGACCTTCCGTCTCCATGAGTTTCACACGATCGATGGAGATCGCCTCACCACGACGTGGCACATGGAGGACTGGTTTGCCCTTTTCCTCCAGCTTGGTCAGTTCCCGCCTCAAGCCTGAATCACTTTGGAGATATCTTGATGAAAGCAGCATCCATTAACACCTTTGGTGCACCCGAGGTCTTCGCGATCGGAGAACATCGTCTTCGCGCCCCTGGCCCCACCGAAGTCACGGTGCGCGTTGCAGCAGCAGGCGTCAACCCACTGGACCTGAAGATAATCGCTGGCTACATGCAACAAGTTTTTCCGATCGAATTTCCCTATGTGCCAGGCACGGATTTCAGCGGCGTCGTCGAGTCCGCCGGCGCTCAGGTAACCAACGTAAAGCCCGGTGACCGCGTGATCGGACGCACAGCGCCAAGCGCAGGCGGCGCTTTCGCGCAAACCTTGGTTATTTCCGCTGATGACGTGTGTCTTATCCCTGCAGACATGAGTGCCGAACAGGCCGCGGCCCTGCCAACCGCCTTTGGCACGGCTTCGCAAGCACTGTTCGACGTTGGCCAACTGACGCGTGGGCAGCGCGTGCTGATTCACGCGGCAGCAGGGGGCGTCGGCAGTATGGCCGTCCAACTGGCTCACCAGGCAGGCGCCTATATCGTGGCCACGGCGTCGCACCAGAACATCGATCTGGTCACGAGCCTGGGCGCTGACCAAGTTATCGACTATCGGACGCAGGACTTCACACACACACGGAACATCGACCTTGTGCTTGACACCGTCGGCGGTGACACGCTGACCAGATCTTGGTCAGTCCTGCGTGCGGGTGGCCGCATCGCAACGCTTGTAGAGTTCGGCATCAAGCCAACCAACGGGCACTCGGGTCAGTTCGTGTTCTTCGCAAGTGCCACGCCCTTCCTGTCTCACGCCATCCGCCTCTTCCAGGCGGGGCATTTGCAGATCTCCATAGACTCGATATTCCCGTTGGATGAAGCACAATCGGCACTGGAGAAGGTAGCCACCGGACATGCCCGCGGCAAGGTGCTCATCCGAGTTAGCAGCTAATTAGTAGAGTCTCACCATGGCACATGGCAAACAAGCGATCCTGATGACAGGGCCTCACGGAGGCACTCTGCATCAAACAGATTGCGCGGATCACCGACACAATCACGCTTTCCTGGTTGCATGTCCATCGAGGCACGCTGCTGGCCATGTGCCGACAATGCAACGGCCTGCTCATGTGCGTCGACAGTACGACGGCGCGCTTGCAAGAATGCGTTTTGGGACTTTACACCGTAAGCAAAGTTGCGGGCGGTGCGATCACCGCGGTCCTGCATATGAAAATGCCATAGATACGTAATACTTCGCTATGCGACCATTTGCCTATCGGTACCCGCCCAGGAATCAAAAAGCCCGCAATGAGGCGGGCTTAACAACTTTTTATGACATCAGATGTCTGGCAGCACCCGATGCGGGATCACGCCAACTCAGTTAAAAACAAAAAGAAAAACAAATTTAAAAACAACACAATAAGGCAATAAATTCTGCTGACACCACGAAAAATACCATGCTATGCCAATCGGCCCCGCCAGGAGCACGCCATGGTCACGGTGGACATGGCGTCGCGTTGAGCCGTTCATGAGACCTTCAATCGACCTTCAATCAGATTTTCTTGACGAACCCCGACTTCAAGCTCATTGCCCCGAATCCATCGATCTTGCAGTCAATGTCATGGTCCCCATCGACCAGGCGGATATTCTTGACCTTGGTCCCCATCTTCACGACCCCGCCCGATCCCTTGAGTTTCAGGTCTTTGATGACGGTGACGCTATCTCCATCTTGCAGCACATTTCCGGCGGCGTCACGGTAAACTCGTTCGTCCGACTCGCCCACGGCCTCGGCCTGAACCGGCCATTCGTAGCCGCATTCGGGGCAGATGTAGAGCCCGCCACCATCATCATAGGTGAGGCTCGATTGGCATTGAGAACAGGGAGGTAGAGTAGTCATATCAAAGAATCCTGGGAACGTGCTCCGGCGTATCCGGGAGCCTGCCCGATACGACGCCGGCATCATTGGCCCGGTCATGGTATCGGTATTTTGCTTAACGGCATACCTTCCTCACACCATGAAAAGTACCTTTAATGGTGTGAGAGATATAGTGTGTGAGAGATATAGTTATTGAGTAAAATTTTTGAAATTAAATCGATAACTTGTCAATCAACGTTATTCCCACTCAATCGTTGCAGGCGGCTTGCTGGAAACGTCATAAACTACCCGATTGATGCCGCGCACTTCGTTAATAATGCGAGATGACACGCGACCCAGTAGCGGGTATGGCAGTTGCGCCCAGTCGGCCGTCATAAAATCGGATGTCTGCACCGCACGCAGCGCCACCACATAATCATAAGTACGGCCATCGCCCATGACACCCACCGATTTGACCGGCAGGAACACCGCAAAGGCCTGAGAAGTCAGGTCGTACCAGGATTTGCCTGTTTCTTCATCGGTTGTATTACGCAGTTCTTCAATAAAGATCGCGTCAGCCCTGCGCAGCAGATCAGCATATTCTTTCTTGACCTCGCCCAGAATGCGCACGCCCAGACCAGGGCCGGGGAATGGATGGCGGTACACCATATGGTGCGGCAAACCCAGCGCCAGACCCAATTCACGCACCTCATCCTTGAACAGTTCGCGCAGCGGCTCCAGCAGTTGCAGATTCAGTGTTTCCGGCAGACCACCCACGTTATGATGCGATTTGATGGCAACCGCCTTGCCGGTTTTGGCGCCGGCCGATTCAATCACATCGGGGTAGATCGTGCCCTGGGCCAGCCAGCGTGCACTTTTGCGTTTGCCCGCTTCGTCCTGGAACACCTCCACAAATTCACGACCGATAATCTTGCGTTTTTTCTCCGGATCGGTTTCGCCGGCCAGCTTGCTCATGAAGGCGTCAGTCGCGTCAACATGAATCACATTGACGCCAAGGTGCTCGCCAAAAATCTTCATGACCTGCTCTGCTTCATTCAGGCGGAGCAGCCCATGATCTACAAAGACGCAAGTGAGCTGATCGCCGATGGCCTTGTGGATCAACGCTGCGGCCACGGATGAATCCACGCCGCCGGACAATCCCAGAATCACGTCATCGGTGCCAACCTGTTCGCGGATGCGTGCGACCGCTTCTTCAACGTAGTCGGGCATGTTCCAGTCATTGCTGCAACCACAAATGTCATTAACAAAACGGTTCAACAGCGCCCGCCCCTGAGTGGTATGGGTCACCTCAGGGTGAAATTGCACGCCATAAAAATGCCGGGTTTCGTCGGCCATGCCGGCTATCGGGCATGAAGGCGTGGACGCCATCAGTACAAAACCGTCGGGCAGTTCCGTTACTTTGTCGCCATGGCTCATCCAGACCTTGAGCATGCCATGGCCTTCGGGCGTGACAAAATCGGCAATATCCTTGAGCAGTGCGGTATGGCCATGTGCGCGCACTTCAGCATAGCCGAATTCACGATGATCGGACCAACTGACCTTGCCGCCCAGTTGCGACGCCATGGCCTGCATGCCGTAACAGATGCCCAGCACCGGCACGCCCAGCTCGAATACCTGCTGCGGCACCTTGAGCGACGCTTCATCATAGGCAGACGAATGGCTGCCGGACAGAATCACGCCCTTGAGCCCCAGACCCTGCTGTTCTGCAAGAAAAGCCGCATCGACATCGCCGGGGTGAATTTCACAAAACACCCCTGCTTCGCGCACGCGCCGCGCAATAAGTTGGGTAACCTGTGAACCGTAATCGAGAATCAGAATCCGCTGATGCATGCTATATCCGCCTGAGGACAAAAGAAAAGAAATTGGAAGACGACATTATAATGGCAGTGACGTCCAAAACCGGGCTAAAACCTGGCTGTGCATAAGATGTGACAGTCATCCCTGTTTTGCACGTCGCGGTCCCGAAGGCAAGCGCGATCGTTTGGCGCACGTACGCGGGACAGCGCGCCCGGACAGCGTGTCTGCTTTACCCCTTGTTTTGTTCACATACCAAAGGCCTTGTATCAATGAAAAATGCCCAAAATCAACCCTTTACCGACCCTGCTTGCACAGCAAAAACCTTTATGCTGGTCCATGGCGCCTGGCACGGAGCCTGGGTCTGGAACGCGGTCGCGCAACAGTTGCGGGATCAAGGGCATATCGTATACACGCCCACGCTGGCCGGCCTGGGAGAACGCGCAGACGAGCTATCGGCGGCCATTTCCCTGGACACGTTCATTGAGGATATCGAAACTGCAATATTGCACCCGCAATCGGCGCCGGCACTTGCCCATACAGCAGGCAACCAGCCCGGTAATCAGACGCTTGCCAACGTGATTCTGGTTGGCCACAGTTTTGCCGGATTGGTCATCAGCGGTGTGGCCGATCATATCGCAGATCGCCTGGACCGCCTTATCTACCTGGATGCCTTTGTGCTGCCTTCAGGTCAGTCCACGTTTGCGACGTTGCCCGATAAGGTGGTCAATGCATTGACCGCCTCTGCCCAGGCCCACCATGGCTATGGCATTCCCGCACCGGATCCGATCCATTTGGGCATTCCCGTCGATTCCGAGCAATACACATTCGCACAAGAAAAATTGACGCCGCATCCAATAAACACATACGCCAGCGCACTCTCACTGGATGCGCCACTAGGTGCCGGCGTGAAGAAAATTTATCTGGCGAGCACTACCCCACCCTACAGGCCGGTCGCTGCCTCACATGACTGGGTAAAGAGCCAGTCAGACTGGATTTGGACTGAACTGAACAGCTCGCATTCGGCCCCGCTGCTGGCGCCGAACATGGTGGCGGATAAATTGCTGGAGCTGTCCTCGCTGTAATAACGCACGGCAACTTTGCGCGGAAGGAATATCGAGCACCGGTCTACCGATGTTGGCTATTGTCCCATCGGTCGGCTCAGATGACCTGGGCTGCTTCGCCTGCGCGGTCGGCAGTCACGTTGCGTGCTGCCATCTGACATGGCCGAATGAACTGTATGGAAAAGCTGGGCTCCAAAGAGACCAAACGATGTTCATGCCAATTCATATGAAGACAACAAAAAAACCCGGCACTGTCATAAACAATGCCGGGTTTGATTCCGGGTTCCGGTGCTGATCGTGCAATGTACCACGGCATACATGGCACCACTGCTGAGACGATGCTTAATCGGCGCGGTAGTTCGGCGCCTCTTTGGTGATTTGCACATCATGTACATGCGATTCGCGCACACCGGCAGAGGTAATTTCTACAAATTGCGGCACGGTACGCATGTCGTCGATCGAAGCACAACCACAATAGCCCATGGAGGCACGGATACCGCCGACCAACTGATAAATGATGGCCAATACACTGCCTTTGTATGGCACACGTCCTTCAATACCTTCCGGCACCAGTTTGTCGGCGTTGTTGGCAGGGTCCTGGAAATAACGGTCGGCAGACCCTTTTTCCATTGCGCCAAGGCTACCCATGCCCCGGTAGGACTTATAGGAGCGCCCCTGAAACAACACGACTTCGCCCGGCGCCTCTTCGGTGCCGGCGAACATGCCGCCCATCATGCAGGCGAAAGCGCCCGCAACCAGCGCCTTGGACACGTCGCCAGAGTAGCGGATACCGCCGTCGGCGATCAGTGGAACCCCAGTGCCTTCCAGCGCCTTGGCAACATCGGAAATAGCCGTGATTTGCGGAACACCTACGCCAGCGACGATCCGCGTGGTGCAGATTGAGCCTGGCCCAATACCCACCTTGACGCCATCGGCGCCGGCCTCGACCAGCGCCTTGGCTGCTTCGGCAGTCGCAATATTGCCGCCAATCACGTCAATTTCCGGGAAATTCTCTTTGACCCAGCGTACGCGATCAAGCACGCCCTGGGAGTGGCCATGTGCGGTATCAACGATAATAACGTCGACATCGGCTGCGGCAAGCTTGCGTACACGCTCTTCGGTGCCCTCACCGACGCCGACCGCTGCGCCGACACGCAATTGACCGAACTCGTCTTTGCAGGCGTAGGGGTGCTCAGTATTTTTAACGATATCCTTGACGGTAGCCAGCCCGCGCAATTCGAAATCGTCATTGACAATCAGTACCCGTTCCAGACGATATTTGTGCATCAAGGCCTGGGCTTCGCTCAGCGTGCCGCCTTCATGCATGGTGATCAGCCGTTCCTTGGGCGTCATCACCGAAGTGAGCGGCACATCAAGACGGTCTTCGAAACGCAGGTCCCGATTGGTCACGATGCCAACCACCTTGCCGTTATCTACCACGGGCAGACCGGAGATGCCGTGCTTTTTCTGCAGGGCAATGGCATCGCGAACTTTCATGTCGGACGTGACCGACACCGGATCGATGACAATCCCGAATTCATGACGTTTGACACGAGCCACTTCTGCGGCTTGCTCATCTGCAGTCATGTTCTTGTGGATGATTCCGATCCCGCCTTCCTGCGCCATCGCGATGGCCAGACGTGATTCGGTAACCGTATCCATGGCAGCCGATACCAGCGGAATATTCAGTGTGATATTACGGGTAAGTTTGGTTTTGAGAGACGTGTCGCGTGGCAACACATTTGAGTACGCAGGTACCAGAAGAACATCGTCAAAGGTAAGCGCTTTTTGAATGAGACGCATGAAATAACTCCGGGCGCAAAGCAAAATTATACGCTTGCGCCCGAACGGAATCAACCGGGTTCGCTCCAACAGCGAGAAATTTCCCGCTGTGCAAGCCGTTTTCTACCCCATGGCCACACGGGCGTTCATGAACATGCGCATCCACGGCGTGTAGTCACCGCCCGTATCCTGGTCGCCCCAACTGTCCGGGTGCCAGGACATCATGACATTGCGCGTGACCCTTTCCGGATGTGGCATCATAATGGTGAAGCGGCCATCTGCCGTCGTGACAGAGGCAATACCCTGCGGACTGCCGTTGGGATTGGCCGGATAGGCCTCTGTTACAAAACCCGTGTTCGACACATAACGCAAGGCTGTCTGAACGGCATTGATATTGCCTTGCAGACCAAAATCGGCAAAGCCCTCGCCGTGCGCCACCGCGATCGGCAGACGGCTACCATGCATACCATTAAAGAAGATAGATGCAGACTGTTCAATTTGCACCAGGCTCAGACGGGCTTCGTACTTGGCTGACTGATTATAGGTAAACCGTGGCCAATCCTGCGCGCCGGGAATCATGTCGGCCAGCGTAGCCAGCATCTGGCATCCATTACACACGCCCAGCGCAAATACGTCCGGCCGCGCGAAGAAGGCAGCGAACTGTGCGGACAACGCCGAGTTAAACCGGATCGTGCGTGCCCACCCTTCGCCGGCGCCGAGTACATCGCCATAACTGAAGCCGCCAACCGCCACCATGGCCTGATAGTCGTTGAGCGAAGTGCGACCGGACAAAAGATCGGTCATATGCACATCGTAGGCGTCAAAGCCGGCCTTATCGAAGGCCCAGGCCATTTCAACCTGACTGTTGCAGCCCTGCTCGCGCAAGATGGCAATCTTGGGACGTATGCCACTTGAAATAAAAGGTGCGGCCAGAGGCTCCTGGGGGTCAAAGCCAATAACAGCGTTCAGTCCGGGATCTTCGCGCTCGTCCCAATTGTTGAACTCAGCCAGGGCACTGGCCGGATTATCGCGCCGTTTCATGATTTCGTAGGTAACCTGGCTCCAGGCCTTGCCCAGTTCGACGCGATTCAGACCGAAAATGCGGCGGCCATCGCGGTAAAATTCGATCAGGTCAGATGTATTCGGCGCCCCGATTACATTTGAAATACGAGACAGCCCGGCTTCGCGCAGGGCCTGCAGCACCTGATCTCGCTGTTCGGCTCGCACCTGAATGACAGCACCGGCTTCCTCATTGAACAGCGCCTTGACAGTCAACTCATCGCGCTGCACCGCCACTTGTTCGGGACGAATTTTATAGTCACCCCAATCGGCAGAGGTCTCGTCAAACGTCAACATATCCAGGTTGATGGAAACACCTACGTGGCCCGCAAAGGCCATCTCTGCTACCGTGGCAAGCAGGCCGCCATCGGAACGGTCGTGATAGGCCAGGATCAGCCCGCGCTCGACCAGCGAACGAATGGTCAGGAAAAAAGTTCTGAGCAGCGTCGGATCGTCCAGATCGGGAACGTCGGAACCATACTGATCAATCACATTTGACAACACCGAGCCAGCCAGGCGCTGTCGTCCCTGCCCCAGATCAAGCAAAATCAGCGCAGTCTCGCCCTGGTCTGTCACCAATTGCGGCGTCAGGGTTTTGCGTACATCGGCGACCGGCGCAAACGCCGTCACAACCAGCGAAACCGGTGCAACGACCTCTTTGGGCTGGTCCTGATCGTCCCAGCGTGTTCGCATGGACAATGAATCCTTGCCCACCGGGATGGACAGACCAATAGCCTGGCACAGTGTTGATACGGCGTTTACCGTATCAAACAGTGCGGCATCCTGGCCTTCGAAGCCGCAGGCGGCCATCCAGTTGGCCGACAGCTTGATGTCTTCCAGCGCAGCGACATCGGCTGCAGCAAGATTGGTCAGCGCCTCGGCAACTGCCATGCGGCCGGAGGCCGGCGCATTGCCGATCGCCAGCGGCGTGCGTTCGCCCATCGCCATGGCTTCTCCGCGCACCGATTCATAGTCGGCCAGCGTGACTGCGCAGTCGGCCACGGGCACCTGCCAAGGGCCGACCATCTGGTCTCTTGAACACAGGCCGCCCACGGTGCGATCACCAATGGTAATCAGAAATGACTTGTTGGCGACCGTCGGGTGGCGCATGACTTGCAGTGAAATATCGGCCAGATCCAAGCCGGTGACATCCATCGGCGCCAGCGTTCGTGCCTTGTGTTCGGCCTGGCGCTTCATGCGGGGCAGTTTGCCCAGAATAACGTCCATGGGCACATCCACCGGCGCAGGGCCAGCGGCCTGCGTTGCCATTTGCGGCTCGGAGAATCCTGGCAAGCCCTGGCCATCAGAGACTTTCAAATGGCGCTCTGTCGTCGTTACTCCCACCACGGCAAACGGGCAGCGCTCGCGCACGGCAATCGCCTCAAAACGGGACAGGTCTTCGGGCAGGATAGCCAATACGTAGCGCTCCTGTGCTTCATTGCTCCAGATTTCTGCAGCCGACAGGCCGGACTCTTCCAGATGAACCCGTTGCAAGTCGAAAATCGCGCCGCGGCCGGCATCATTGACCAGCTCGGGAAATGCATTGGACAGGCCGCCCGCGCCCACATCATGAATGGCAATAATCGGATTCTCTTCTTTCAGTTGCCAGCAGCGATCGATCACTTCCTGCGCGCGACGCTCGAGCTCAGGATTGCCGCGCTGCACTGAATCGAAATCAAGCTGCGCAGTATTGGCGCCGGCACTCATGGAAGAAGCTGCGCTGCCTCCCATGCCGATACGCATACCAGGTCCGCCAAGTTGAATCAGCAGCGCCTGTCCCGGTATGACGTCCTTATGGGTAAGTGCAGCATCAATGCTGCCCAGGCCGCCTGCGATCATAATCGGCTTGTGATATCCCCAACGCACCCCGTCGACCGTTTGTTCGAAGGTACGGAAATAGCCCAGCAGATTGGGCCTGCCAAATTCGTTATTAAATGCAGCGCCGCCAATAGGCCCTTCAATCATAATGTCCAGCGGGCTGGCAATTCGGTCAGGCAGCCCATAAGGCCGGGCCTCGCGCGATTCGGCGATATCCGGCAGATTCAGATTGGAGACGGTAAATCCGGTCAGGCCTGCCTTGGGCTTGGAACCTCGACCAGTGGCCCCTTCGTCGCGGATCTCCCCGCCGGCGCCGGTGGCCGCACCAGGGAATGGCGCAATTGCCGTTGGGTGATTGTGCGTTTCCACTTTCATCAGGGTATGAGTCAGACGCGTCTGACTACCATACTTGGGCGCCGCGGCGGCGTGCTCCTTTGCGCTGAACCCGGCGTAGAACCGGCTTGCCGGCCCGCCTTCCATGACGGCGGCATTATCCGAATAGGCAACCACTGTTCCCTTGGGCTGCGCCGCATGCGTCTTGCGGATCATGCCAAACAGGGTGTCTTCTTTTTTCTCGCCATCAATTTCCCAACTGGCGTTAAAAATTTTATGACGGCAATGCTCGCTGTTCGCCTGTGCAAACATCATCAATTCGACATCAGTGGGATCGCGCCCCAGCTCGCTGAATGAGGTCAGCAGATAATCTATTTCCACGGGCGATAACGCCAGGCCCAGGCTCTCATTGGCCTGCTCAAGCGCAACCCGCCCACGGGCCTGAACGGCAATTTGCGCCAGCGGCTTGCCAGGCAAGGTCTGCATTAATATTGCAGCATCAAAGGCCGAATCCACCACAGTCTCTGTCATCCGGTCATGGACAAGCGCTGCGATCTGCGACAGTTGTTCCTGTGTAAGCTTTTTGGCGCCCAGCAACCCTTTTTTCGGTATAAAGCGGTATTCAATACCCCGCTCTATGCGCCGAACTGCCGATAAGCCGCAATTGTGGGCAATATCGGTAGCCTTGCTGGCCCATGGTGACAGCGTACCCAGACGTGGCAGCACCCGCAGCACCAGTGCATCCTGCGCCGGTGCGCTTGCCTGAGCAGTGCCGTAATCGAGCAACTGGCTCAACCGTTGTTGATCGTCCTGTGACATGACGCCGTGAACAAAAACGTGGTGCTCGTAACGGGCAACCACGTCCTGCACAGGCAAACCGGCCTGGGCCAGCGCCGCAAGCAGTCGCTCTTTCTGAAACGGGGTCAAGGCGGCACAGCCGTATGCAATCTGGTGTTGATGTTGAGTATCTGACACAATAAAAACCGGAGTAAATGAAAATTGCCTGAACAGGAAAGCGTTATTTTATCGCCCCTGGCCCCATCTCATGCGCAATAACCATGCAATTGCGATATTTACCCTGACGCTTCAGGGATAAACCGTCTGGTTTTTATTTATTTTTATCAGGAAAACATTTGATACAATTTAGTGCGATTTAGCCAAATATAACCGAATTTGTATGCATCATCTTGCTTCGTCTATTATTGTTGCGCTAAAGCGCAGGATGACATCTGTGCGGTATACTTAACAGTAAATTTAGATATCGCCTCTAACTCATTAATAAATATATTTTTTTTCAAATCTTATTTATAATTGCGCTGACCCTGATCTAATTTGTCCGTGACGAACCTATGCAAAAATATCTTAGAAAAACCCTGACCGCATGTCTGGCCGTCGTGCTGGCCGCTGGTTCTATTGTACCCGTTTCCGGTTTCGCCCAGGAAGATGATGGCAGCCAGACCTATGATACCCTGCCGCTGGCCAGCACCGTTGTCGGCCAGGCCGATAATGGCGGCATTGTCCGTTCCCAGGTTGCCTATGTGGTCGACCTGACTGATAACCGCATACTCTATTCCAAAAACGCCGATGTGATCCGGCCCATTGCGTCGATCAGCAAACTGATGACCGCACTGATCATTACCACTGCCAATCTGAACATGAACGAGCAGATCATCATTACGGCAGATGACATTGATCGGGTTAAAAAATCATCCTCGCGCCTGACTGTAGGCACGGTATTGACACGCAGCGAGCTGCTGCATCTGGCACTGATGTCTTCGGAAAACCGGGCAGCTCATGCGCTGGGCCGAACCTATCCGGGCGGCCTGAACGCATTTGTGCGCGAAATGAATGCCAAGGCGCGCCAGTTGGGCATGACCCGCACCCGGTTTGTAGAGCCTACGGGGTTGTCGCCGCAGAATGTCGCCTCACCCCGGGATTTGGTGCGTCTGATGCAGGCGGTGCATCAACAGCCCCTGATTCGCGAATACACAACCAGCGACAAGTATGAAATTGTGACCAGCAATGGTCGTGAGCAGCGCTATCGCAATACCAATCGCCTGATCCGCAACAGCAACTGGAACATCCACATATCCAAAACAGGATACATCCGTGAAGCGGGCGACTGCCTGGTCATGATGACCGAAATGGATAATCGCCCCGTTGCCGTCGTACTGCTCAATGCCGATGGCGGGCTAACCCGTTTCGCTGACGCGGTACGCGTGCGCCATATGGTTCAGCAGGATTACCCAACCTTGCTATAAAAGCCCAGACAGCCGACCCGGACAGCAACGGCTTGCCTTACTGCTGCCGCCGGCTGCTCTTCTAATGCAGGGAAGTGGGCGGCGTCCTGCCCTCTTCCTTATCACTCTCAGACTCTGCGGCATAACGCCAGTATCTCAGTGGCACGCAGGTTTTCAGTCTTTCAAACATTTTTCCAATCAGCGCTTCACTGAACGACTCCGCCGAGTTCATGGCAATGTCGATTGTCGCATCTGCCTGCAATTGCGCCATTCGTTCATGCGCTTCTCGAGCCCGGGCTGATGAAACCGCCGTATCGCGATCGGCATGCAGCAGATGAACCGTTGTATCCAGAGATAACTCCAGTGGATAGGCAGGAAATTTCGCCCCGAATGTAATCAGCCTGCCGGCGATCGGCTGCTCCAGCAACGTCAGGCCCAACACCAGCGATCCTGCAGCCCCCACGCCAATCACGGCAGTGGCCTCGCTTAATACGCCGTGTATATTCTGGCCTGTCTGAATATCATGCTCCAGCGATTTAATATCGGCCGCCAGCCGCGGGGCAAGTTGCGCCGTTGCCGACTCGTCCGGTTCGGTGTCCCCGGCGTCCAGCCATGCCGTGTCTTCATCCAGGGCAACCTCCGCGATCCGGATCACAGCATCAGGAAATTCCGCCCTGATGGTGCCCAACAAAAATGGCATATTCATCAATTGCTCGTTCTCTTCATGCAATATGTAAAACAACTGACCATGGGTGTCGCCTTCCGGGAGAAGAATCTGAGAAGTCTTTATTTCCGTCATATATATCTCCGACAAAGTTATGCCATAATATGAAACTAATCTTACCATTCCCGGAATAAATTCATGTCTTCTTCCCTCAAAATAGCAATATCGGATGCCGTCAAAGACGCCATGCGCGCCAAGCAGACAGCAAGACTGGGCACGCTGCGCTTTCTGCAGGCCGCTATAAAACAGAAAGAAATCGATGAGCGCATCGAACTGAATGACGACCAGGTACTGGCCATCATCGAAAAACAGGTCAAACAGCGTAAAGAATCCATCACCGCTTTTGAAAATGCCGGTCGCACTGAAACCGCTGAAGCCGAAAAAGCCGAACTGGAAGTGCTCAGGGAATTTCTGCCGGAAGAAGCGTCGGAACAGGAGGTGATCGAAGCGGTTGATGCAGCGCTGACCCAGGTCACGGCCGATGGTATTGCCGGTCCGGCAATCATGGGCAAGGCCATGGCTATTCTCAAGCAAAAGCTGGCCGGCCGCACTGACATGGCAGAACTGTCCAAGCGTCTGAAAGATCGTCTTAAACCGTAAACCCTGTTAACGGGCAATACCTGCTCGATCAGTTGCACGCCATACGGTTGACCGCAAGCACACCAGCGAATGCACCCAGGCACTGATTATCATGCCATTTTTCTGCCGACCGACAGCCTGAGGAAAATGGCATTTTTCTTGCATGTCGCCGGCTCCTGAATGCCGCTTATCTTTGTTACCTCGCGTTTGCGCCCTTTCTTGCTTCCACTTATACGTGAAGATCAACGCCAGACAGCACACTGCCTACAGCAGGGATATTTGCGCCTCAACCTCATCGACTTCAGCAAACGTGCTAATGCCCAGGCCTATGAGCCGGTATAGCGTATGGCGTTTATCGGCTTCAACCCGCGCCAGCAGCGTGGCCGCGGCCTGCCGCACTTCGTCCACCGAATACAGCGGACTGGAATAAGTCTGAGAGCGAGTCACGATCCTGAAGGAGGCGCTTTTGAGCTTGAGCGTGACGGTACGGCCGAATTTGCGTTTGCGCAGCACCTGTTCCCATAATTTTGTGGCGATGACGTCCAGTGGATCCTGCAGTTGCAGATAAGGCAAGTCCCGATCAAAAGTGGTTTCCGTGGAAATCTGCTGCGATTGCTGATTGGTGTCGACTTCACGCAAATCAATCCCGCGCGCAAGTTCGTACAACCGACGTCCGTAACGTCCGAAATGATGCGTCAGTTCCCATTCACTGCGCAGGCGCAAGTCCGCAATGGTTTTCATCTGCAGCCGATGAAATTTTGCCAGCGTGACTCGTCCGACACCGGGAATTTTTTCCAGCGGCAGATCCTGCAAGAATGACATCACCTTGGATGGCGGAACAACACAAATTCCATTGGGTTTATTCCAGTCCGACGCGATCTTGGCCAGAAATTTATTGGGCGCTACGCCGGCAGACGCAGTGAGCGACGTTTCAAGGAAAATGTCCTCCTGGATCCGACGTGCCACTTCAGTCGCAGACGCAATGCCCTTGTGATTGACCGTGACATCCAGATAGGCTTCGTCCAGCGACAGCGGCTCAATCAAGTCCGTGTACTGCTGGAAAATGCCGCGCACCTGGCGCGACACATCGCGGTATAAGGTAAAGTTGGGGGCGATATAAATCGCATGCGGACACAGTTCTCGCGCGCGTCTGACCGACATGGCAGACCGTAAACCGTATTTGCGCGCTTCATAGGATGCAGCGACGATCACCGAACGAATGCTGTCCCAGGCAACGACCACGGGCAAGCCTTTGAGCTGCGGATTTTCACGCAGCTCGACAGAAGCATAAAAGGCGTCCATATCAATATGGACAATTTTTCGTGTCATGGATCCAGACGGTCAGTTCGTATTACAATTGCATTGTAGCGATTCCCGCTAGCCCTCATTCCAGGTACTTTAACTATCATGCAAAAATTTGTCGCAATGACTGCCCTTCTCGTCGCCCTGGCCGGTTGCGGTGTGCACCAAGGTCATTATAAAGGTGCTCCGGCCGTGCCAAGCGATGCACCTCCACCAACTTCGTTGCTTTCCGAATAAATCATGATGGGTGAACCTGGTATACAAACAAGCCTAGTTCGGGCGATCCACAATGGCATTCAGGTGTTGGTGCAAGTTAACGGTCTGGCGCTGGACATCTATTTGCTCGTGGAAGACGTAGACTTTGACCGGATTCCGGATATTTTGCCAACAGCGCGTTTTGAGCAGAATGGCCAGATCCATGTCTCCAGCCTGGGCCTTGAAGACGAACCGGTAGAAGATGAAATGGAATCCATTCTGGCCAATATGGACTCAGATGATACGGTTCTTTTTTTCTGTGCCGACGTCGATGCCTATGATACAGCGCTTGATTTTATCAACTACACAGGCGATCGTTCGTTTGTGCCGATCAGCTAGCGCATTTTCGTGCACAGGCAAGCGCCAGCCTGGCCGCAGCCCGCAAGCCAATTTAACTGCGATGTTCGCTGCGCTGCCAGGCCGGCCAACTTCTGTGCGCCTGGTGCTTGCTCTCGCGCTAAGCTTACTCACATTGCGAACCATAGCTTTATTATCTTGTAGCAATTCCCTCACAAACACTGACATTTTTTTCTGGTCTTGTGGCACCAGCAACCATACATGCTTTCTGGCGCGCGTCAGGGCGACATAGAATAGCCGCCGCTCGTCGGCGTGCTCAAAGCACTCCGGCTGCGGGACAAAGCATTCAATCACAAGGTCTGATGGCCTGCCTGACGGAAAACCGTAAACCCCCTGCTCCATATTCAGAATCAGTACATAGTCGGCTTCCAGTCCCTTGGAGGCATGGACGGTGCTGGTGCTCAACTGCAGGGCAGGATAGCGCTCAGCGTAAGCACCCAGCCTGTCGTCATCCGGCAGCAGATGCGCAAACCGCGCCAGAATAAGCACCGAGGACTTTGGTGTTGAATGCGACCGTCCACGGCAGGTATCGGTGTTCATCGTTGTCGTTGTACTGGCAGAAGAACCAACTGGCTCGGTGACAGAGGCAGCAGCTGCTGACAGTATCCTGGCCAGCACTGGCAGCGCAAAGGCAGTTCGCGCGCCAAGCCAATTCATTATTCGAAAGCCTGTCGCCGGCATGAGCGATGCTGCGCCGGAACGTTGAACACACGTATTAAAGACACTGCCACGGTTGTGATTAACCAGTGCACGTTGCTCCACCATGCGCTGCAGCGCTGATAAAATGACGGCCAGGCCATCCTCCTGCCGAGCAACAGTCAGCACTGGCCGCATGTCATTGCACGCTGCAAATAACTGCTTGCGATTCTGGAACGGATTTTTCATCAGAAACTGGCTACTGACGTTGCACAATGCCTGATTGAACCGAAAGGTGCAACTCAAGGGCACGATCCGGGCCTGAGGATGAACATAGTCAGAAAATTGCGTGCAATATCGGATCTCACTAGCGGCAAAACGATAAATGGCCTGCCAGTCGTCACCGACGCAGAAAAGCCGCAAATCCGGCCGCTGCCGCAACATGGCAGCAACTAGCCCAAACCGCGGCTGCGAGATATCCTGGAATTCATCAATCAAAATGTCACGCCAAGGAACGATAAAGCGACCGGTGGCGACATACTGAGTTGCCCGGGCGATCATATCGTCAAAGTCAATTTCACCATGCATGCGCAAACGCGCTTTATAGGCTGTCGCCAGCGGCTGCACCAGTGCAGTGATATTCGCAATGCGACGCCGTTCCCACGCATGTTTGCGCTCGGCATACTTTGTGTCCGTGACCGTCTGGGCTTTGCATTGAAGATGCAACGGCAGCACAGTCGCTAAGGTAGCCACCAGAGAGTTCCAGCGTGCAGAGCCGAGCAGCGGTTGCAGACAAGCACGATACCTGCCTGCCCTGCCCTGGATATGCAGAACCTGATCATTCTGAATGCCGCTTTTAGCAGCATCAATCCTGATCGTATACGCGGATATGCCACACTCAATAAACTTGCGGCTTAATTGCTCAATCAATAGCCAGATGTCTTGCGCATAACCTGGCGTCTCCCACAGAATAATATGACGGGTGCCATAATGCTGATGCCAGCGGGCAAGCTGCCGCAACAATGCAGCGGCAGCACATTGCTCGCTGGCCTGTGTCGTGCAATCGAACACATCAACATAAACGTCTATTTCTGGCAGATAAAAAGTGCTCTGGTATGGGCGACGCCTGGCCAGAAAAACCGGATGAGGATAATGTTTTCGATAGTCGTATTCAATGCCCATCAAGCACAGCGCATTGGCCACCAGGCAATCAAACGGAGAGCGCACGACATCGCCGCGAATGGTCTGCAGCAGGCGGGCCGAACACTCGGCCTGATAACTGCTACGCTCGGCAAATTCGCACGACAACGCAAGACCAGACTCAATCATTGAAAAATACTCAAACAATATGCCTGCATAATCGACCGATCGTGCGCTCAACTGCAGCATTTGTTCGTGAATAAAAGCCGCCAGTTTCTGCCGGTTACTGCACAGCTCAGTGAGCACAGGTGTGCTGCCCTCGACTTCGCGTACGATACGCAATCCCAGGCTGTGAAACGTGCTTGCTGAAAAACCTTGTGTCGGCCAGCGCGCAGCGAGCCGACGCTGCAGGCGATCATCAATCTCCCGCGCTGCTTCACGAGCAAACGCCAGGCAGAGAATTTCTTCAGGCTTTGCCAGCCCATGCGCCATAAGAAACGCCACGCGCCCTGTCAGCGTGCTGGTTTTTCCCGTTCCGGCGCCCGCCAGAACAAGTGTCGCTGGCGCATCAGAGATAGAGGCCAGGCGTTGCTCCTGCGTGAGCGGTGTACTTTCAATGCTGTCGAATAATTCGGCATAGCGTACCAGCCAGGCTGCCCGGTTGTCTTGAGATGTCGCTTTCATTAGCTGCATTCGGTGTCTGCGTTGATAACAAACGGATGCCGCCAGATTAATGAATCCAAACTACGTATGGGGTCCTATACGGGTGTTTTTATCCTCTGATATTTACCGGCAGCTCAGGATATTGCGCTGTTTAATTCGGACCTTGTTGCCGCACTTGCAGCACCGATACTCAATAGCGTGCCCAGTGGATGGCCATACGATGACCACATATGGCCCCTGTTGCTTCGTGCCTGTTGATCCCGCCCGTGATTCACTGACCAAAATTCAACACGATTGCGCAATGGACGCGCCTGTTGCAGGCAGTGTGCATGCGACGCACACAACTGAATCGATGAACGAACAAAAAAACCGATAACGCAGCAACGTTATCGGTTTTCGTGTAGCGAGTGGCAGGCGGACCCGCATCATTGCATAAACAACAACGGCAAGAATAATGCGAGCTGTCTATGTTTGTAGATCACGCCCATGGCCAAGCGGCTTTATACCGCCAAGCCGCAAGCCATCAGGGCTGTGGACGAGACAGATCCTGAACGGGTGCGCCACTGGTGCCCTGCTGCATTGGCACGGGCTGGCCCGGTGCAACTGGCTGAGCAGATTGCGGCATTTGCTGTGCAGGCTGAGACACAGGTTGACCGTTAGGGCCGTACACTGTTGTCGTGCTGCTACCTGCTGGTGGAACAGAGCCTGCCGGCACTGCCTCAACGGGTAAATTTTGTTGTTGAGCCTGGCCTGGCGTGACAGGTACAGTGGTCTCTGTCATACGCAGCGTTGGCTCAACATACATGTCCTGCGATTTGGCCCAAGCCGAACGGGTATCCTTTGCCTCGCCCAGCGCATGCCGGGACAGATTGTCAGACGGAGTAGCAGCCTGTACGTTTACTGTTGCTGCAGTTGCGAGAACGATCATAGCGGGAACGAGAAATTTTTTCATAGAAGTACCCCTTTAAAAGACATAAACAAAACTTATACGACTCTCATCATAACAACAGAATCACACTTGAATGTAACGGAATGCATAAAAATCAAACATATCACTTCCCACAATGGAGCAAATTCACACGTTCAATTCAATACGTTACAGGATATTCTCCTACTACTATAACTGAATTTAATTAAAATAAAAGTACGGGATTAATAATCCGATACAATACAGCCACTAGACAATACAGCCCCAACAGGAGTTCGTGAATGAAAAAACTGCTATTGCTTCTTGTCCCTATCGTGCTGGCCGGGTGTGCATCCAGTGGGCTTGACGTGACAGATCGCGGCAATTACGGCGTCAAATGTTCGCCCGATGCGAAAACGCCACCGAACTGGGAAATGTGCATGCAGACGGCCCAAAAAACTTGCGGCTATCAGAAACCTGTCAATATTTCACAACACAATCCCACCGGTACTGGCACGCCAGAAGACACCTACTTCATCAATTTTCAGTGTCAATAGGCGCCAGACACCATAGCGATGTTGTCTCTTGCGCGCGCGCCTCATGCAATGGGTCCGAACGATCACTCGCACGAGCATGGGTAGGTTTGGCCTCATAAACGGCAAGCACGCGCAGGCCATTATCACTAAACAGCTGTGTCAATCCGCCTTCTGCGCGCAAGCCCAATAGCTGGGCCAGGTCAGACATGATCAGCCAGATCTGGCCGCCCGGCTCCAAATGTTGCGGTGCTTTTTGCAAAAAGCCTTTCAGCATCTGTTCGTTGGGGTCATAGACGGCCGCATCAAGCGATGAAGTGACTTTCCCCGGCAACCAGGGCGGATTGCACACCAGCAAGTCGGCCCGGCCCTCGGGGAAAAACGCAAGCTCCAGCACGCTCACCTGATCACCCAATCCCAGTCTGTCCACATTGTCCCGCGCGCAAGCCACCGCACGCGGCGAAGAATCGGTGGCACTGATCCGCGCAATGCCTCGCCTGGCCAACAGGACAGACAACACGCCCGTACCGGTGCCGATATCGAATGCACTCCGGCAGTTTTCCGGCAAGGGTGGCTGCATGAGCAACGCAAGATATTCGGCGCGCGAGGGTGAAAATACGCCGTAATGCGGATGAATCCGCAAATCACAGTTGGCGATGGGCACCCCTTTGCGGCGCCATTCATAGGCACCGACTACGCCAAGCAATTCTCTTAACGACACCAGCATGGGCGGATGCACAGACCCGTATACCTGAAGCAGCGCCTGCTCCCAGGCTGGCGCCCGACGCAGTGCAATCGTATTGTCAGATTCGAGCCGGATCAACAACAGACCAAGCAGGCGTGCGCGTTGAGCCTGCTGCATCCGGTAACGGTGAAAGCGTGCTGATATAGGCTCAGCATCATGATCATTTGCGGATTTGGTCTTTCGGTCGAGCCGACGCCCCAAAGCCTGCAGCAGTTGCCTGCCATTCTGAAAGTCACCCTGCCAGAGCAACCCGATGCCGTTGCGCATTTTTTTCAAGGCCTGATCGGCCCGCATTGTATCGTCAGCATGCTCCACAGCGGTTGGCGCAGCAAAGCCGGCTTCTGAATGCCAGACAGCCGCTTGCTTGCCATCAGGCAGGATCTGGCTCAAGCCCTGAGTGCTGTTCTCGGTCTGTTCGGTATTCATTTATTCAATTCCTTAGATTGCATATGCTGCTGAGTATCGCCGGTCACACGAATGTTATGTTTGTTCTCGCACCACCTGCATGCCATTGCAGACCTGCGCGTACAGCAAAGCGCCCAGACTGCCAACCGCTTTTCGAGCCGGACAAACAAGGCATTGTGCCATAAAACAGCGTTGCCCCGCCTTTGCAAGGGGCGCAACGACCCGGTATGGCGGCGCACCCGCCAAAGCCTATCGACCAAGGCAATGAGTTGCGGTCTGGCTTTGCATTCGTAACCAGATAGATGAATGCCAAGGGATATGCGTTGCTTACAGAACACTGAATAAATTCATGATAAATTATCAGGATGATTTGCGCGCCAGGCATCAGACCGTTGCCTTGCCATCACTTTTCGGGAGTATATTGAATGATCTCTGTATTACGCAACGCCGCCCTTTCTGCAGCCCTGCTCAGCGGTATGGCCGGTATTGCCCATGCTGAAACGGCAAACTTCGAAGTAGAACCGACCCACACATTTGTGACTGTGGAAGTCATGCATTTTAAAACATCAACACTGCGCATTCGCTTTGATGATGTTCAGGGCACTGTCGCGGCCGATGCCAAGCAAAACAAGGGAGGCGCCGATATAAAAATAAAGGCCGGATCGATCAATTCAGGCACCAAGGATTTCGATGATCATTTGAAATCTGCCGACTTTTTCAACGCCGAAAAATATCCGGAAATCACTTTTGCCGGAAAATCATTCGAATACAAGAATGACAAATTGGCCACGGTAGGTGGCGATCTTACCCTGCTGGGCCAGACTCATCCGGTGACGCTGAAAAATACCAATTACAATTGCTATTTCCAGCCCGTGCTGAAAAAGAACATCTGTGGCGGTGATTTCGAAACCACGATCAAACGCTCAGAGTGGGGTATGAATTGGGGCATCGACATGGGCATTCCCGATGAAGTCAAAATACTCGTCCAGATTGAAGCCATCGTCAAATAACAGGTGATGCATTTTCCTGTGAAGAACAGGGAAATGCACTTGCCAGAGACCGGGCAGGGTTTTTCGTTTGCCTGGCAACCCTGCAATGGCCGCTGACGGGATGAGCGGCTAATTTTCTGCGTGGACTGCCCGCCGATTGTTCTCTGACTTATTCCGCTCTACCGCCTCCCCCCTCCCCCCTCCGCCCTCCTGGCTCCTTTTCCGACTCGCTCGCCACACAAAATGCGATCCGCATCATAACGGCGATGTCATCGCAGGCCACATAAATCCTTTGCAACGGCGCCCGAATCAAAAGCATGAGGCGGACTGCAGCCACATTTCATTCATAATATTTCTCTTTGTATCAATTCTAAAATTGTATATACTTTTGCGCAGGTGGGTTCCCCTCTCTAGCTAACGTTTCTTGCTTCAGGAAAATTCGAACATGACTTCAATAGTGAAAAAGACAGCCGTTATCACGGCCTTAATTTTGCTGGCAGCCTGCTCCTTTAGCCAGACTGATCCCTATGCAGAATTCACGGCACAGGAACTTGAATCAGACAAAGCCATCACTGCGACGGCGGCAGCCTTCGCCGATAAATATCCGCCCACCTCGGTAAGCCGCTGCGAAGCCATGACACATGAATCGTACGAAAAAGGCACGCGATGCTATCGGGTGATCAATCGCAATTGGGAGCGTGACTACAAGCAGGCATATGACAATGCTGACAAGCGTACCCGCCCCGTGTTAAAACGATACCATTCCAGCTTCTCTTCGTATTACCTGGCCCCGACAACACCAGCCAGGCAAAGAGCCGCTGAACGAGCTTATGGCCAACTGCAGCGTCGCATCGGCTCCTGACCCCGCAGGCCAGGCAGGCTGCATGCACTAAACCATACAGTCTGCCAAAGCCAAGGGTTGGAATTTACAAGGAGCGATCAATGTCATATCAGGGAAGCTGCCACTGCGGCACAGTCACTTTTACGGTTAATGCTGAATTACCCGGCCAGGCAATCAGTTGCAACTGCTCCATTTGCAGACGCACTGGTTCACTTCTGACCTTCGTTGCCGCCGACCAGTTCGAGTTAAACAGCGGCAGTGATCAGCTCAGGACTTACGAGTTCAATAAACACAAAATCCAGCATCTGTTCTGTCAAAACTGCGGCGTGCAATCGTTTGCGACGGGCCGACAGCCGGATGGCACACAAACCTACGCAGTCAATTTGCGTAGCGTACCCCAGGCAGACCTGGACGCCCTGGTGCTGCAAAAATATGATGGTGCCGCCGTTTAGCATCTTATCGGGTTCTGAATGCAGCATCGCTCTGGTAATATTTGCGGCGCCCGCCACCGCAGCGCAAGCAATAAGGCAGGCGGCCGCGTCATAAGATGTTGCAACCATGCGCCTTTAAAAAACAGCAGGGACGCACCAATTATGTTGCACGAACCCATCAATCTCAGATCAGGTTTTTCATGAAACCCACCGTAGGCGATTGAAAAAAAAACGTCACAATGATATGATGCACGACTTAGCTGAGATCGTATTACTAACTTGCTATTTCCCCAAGGGTTAGCCAATGCGATTTACCTTAAAACTGCTAAGCGACAACTTCGTCGGGGCGTAGCGCAGCCTGGTAGCGCACTTGCATGGGGTGCAAGGGGTCGAAGGTTCGAATCCTTCCGTTCCGACCAACAGAATCAAGGACTTACGAGAAATCGATAAGTCCTTTTTGTTATTCTTTTTTGTTATTCCTTTTTGTTATTCCTTTTTGTTATTTAAGCGCGCAGCACCCGCTGCAGTACGTTGGCGACGATACGATCGCAGTTATCGCCATCAAACTCAAACATATCGCGCGCGGTCAGATCCAGATCGTGCGCCAGCAGTTTGCGCAGCATCGCATTGGCACGATGATGCCGGCTGCGCACCGTCGCTTCGGAAATGCCCAAGCACAGCGCCGTCTCTTCTACCGACATTTCTTCGACCGAGCGCAGCACAAATACGGTGCGAAAGGATTCCGGCAATTGATCCAATCGCGCCTCCAGCAGCGAGCGCAACTGCCTGCGCGTCGCTTCATGGTATGGCGGATTGCTATCGATGATCAACATGGCATGCGTCTCGTTTTCGATATTGTCTGCCACTGAAAACAGCCTGCCGCGTCGTTGCGTCTTGCGCAGTCGGGCAAAACAATCGTTCAGCAGCATGCGGGAAAGCCAGGTGAAAAGTGATGCGTCGCCGCGAAAATTGGCTATGCCACGATAGGCAGAAAAATACGTATCCTGCAAGGCCTCCTCGGCTTGCTCATCGTTACGCAAGGTCGCTCGGGCCAGCCTGTATAATCGCCGGTTGTGGCGGCGCATCATCAGCTCCAGCGCCGCCATATCTCCGGCAGCGATCCGCTGCGCCAATGCAAGATCTTCGTTGGTATCAGCGATCGTCGTTGCGAGCACCTCATGTGCCATCTTGTGTTTCTCCCGCATGTTTTTATTGTGCCGTCAGCCTCGCCTGCATTCCAGGGTGGTATCGACAAACATAGCCAAGCGTTCCTGTCTTTTGGACAGTATATGTCCAGGATGCGCCAGCAGAGATATCCCCCGAATCAAATTGCGAACCCGTTGCGCTGGCCGTGTGCGTCACCAGATCTTTATTGACCCATCTTACCTTGTCGCCAGGCCGAACGGTCAGCGTTGCGGGCACAAACTGCATGTTCTGCATCGTCACCACATGCACTGTCGGCGTGGCCGCCACCCCCTGATTCGCGCCATGGGCCAAGGGTATCTGCAGCAGGCACCCCAGCATGAATGCCGCCGTCCATTCCAATGATCGTCCAATGTCGGGCTTTCTGTTCACACCGGCTGCGGCCATGCACACTTGGCTGTTCATTATTTCAGCTGCCCTTGAAGATGTTTTGCATGCGTCAAATGTGCGACAAAAGCCGGCCGCACTTTGATTAACAGCGCTTTCAAGTCGGCATTATCTGCACTGGGAATCAGGGTTTTATCCAGGGCGTCGATCACCGCTTCATGATAGGTCACTTCGTTATCAACATACGCCTTGTCAAACGCAGTGCCTTTCAACGTTTTGAGTTTTGCCAGGTTAGCGTCGCCGGCTGCCTGCAATTGGCTGCTGATGTGGCCGGGCTCCGGCATCACGTTCAGTTTCTGCACCAGCGCCGTCGCCGAACGATTGACCGCGTTATGGTCGGTAACCATCAAATTCGCAAACGATCGCACAGCCTTCGATCTGGATGTGGATGCCGCCAGTTTTCCCGCATCCACATCGACCTGATTGGCAGTAACTACAATGGCGGCAATTTGGGCGTCTGTGGGGCCGGTATCCTTTGTCGCCGACGTACAACCGGACAGTGCCGCTACCAGAATCCATCCCATATATATTGATTTCATTTTGCGTCCTTTAATGTATGGTTTTAACAGAACGAGTTGGCAGCACACCAGGCCGCAATAATTCCGTTCATAGCATTGGATGTCGCCAGGCGCACCAGCGTTCCGGATATTTTGAACAGTCAAAAATATTTCAGCCGGCATCAAAACGCCAATTTCCGAAGTTTTTATGTTTACACTGATTTAGCTATCCGGGTTTTTATACGCATATGAGAGTAATGCGTCTGGATCGCTTTATAAGGAGTATCAGAATGAACACACAGTTTTCCATCCGCCACATTCAAACGTTTCTGGCCACCTCTGCCCTGGCATTGGGCCTGACTATCGGCAGCGCCAATGCGGTATTTGCCCAGGTACAGCCGCAAAGTTATGAGTCGATCCAATACGTTACGGGCGGCATCGGCAACGCCGAACAGAATGAAATGAAAAGTTCAGAAAAGGACTACAACCTGCATATGACGTTTTCTGCAGTCAAGGATCAGGCTTTCCTGTCTGATGTCGCCGTGCAGATTGTTGACAAGGACAACAAGAAAGTATTTGATGCCGCAAATACCGGGCCTTACCTCAACGTAAAATTGCCCGATGGCAAATATGAACTGACTGCCACATACAAAGGCGAAGCCCGCAAGCACGCATTTACGCTTGCCAAAGGCAAGGCCGAGAAGGCAGTGTTGCGCTGGCCTACTGAATAAGCGCCGCGATTTTCGTTTTTTTAATTTTAAGGGTGAAGAGACTGTGGTTTCTTCACCCTTATCCGTATAATTGACGCTATTGTTTGTTTTCCTGGAAATAAAAAATAATGGCTGATCTTACCAAAATCACCTGCCTGGACGATCTGCAACGCATTGCGCGGCGTAAAGTTCCAAAAATGTTTTACGACTATGCCGATTCGGGAGCATGGACTGAGTCCACGTATCGCGCCAATCAGGACGATTTCCAGAAGATCAAGTTCCGTCAGCGTGTGGCGGTCAATATTGAGAACCGCAATTTGCGCAGCAAAATGCTGGGACAGGATGTCGCCATGCCAGTAGCGCTGGCGCCTACAGGGTCTACCGGTATGCAGCACCCCGATGGGGAAATTCTTGCTGCCCGTGCCGCAGAAAGATTCGGCGTGCCCTTTTGCCTGTCCACTATGAGCATTTGCTCCATTGAAGACATTGCCGCCCATACTTCTGCCCCCTTCTGGTTCCAGCAATACATCATGCGCGATAGGGATTTCAATGAACGCCTGATCGACCGCGCCAAGGCTGCGAACTGTTCGGCACTGGTCGTGACACTGGATCTGCAGGTGCTTGGCCAGCGCCACAAGGATATCAAAAACGGTCTTTCTGCCCCGCCCAAACCGACTATCCCGAATCTGCTCAACCTGGCGTTAAAACCAGAATGGGTGTGGAAAATGTCCAGAACCCAGCGTCGCACCTTTGGCAATATTGTCGGACACGCAAAGGGGGTGGACGATTTATCCTCGCTTTCTTCCTGGACCGCCGAACAGTTTGATCCCAGCCTGAACTGGAATGATATCGAATGGATCAAAAACCGCTGGGGCGGCAAGCTGGTTCTCAAGGGGATCCTGGACCCGGAAGATGCGCGTCTTGCAAAAGAAACCGGCGCTGACGCCATCGTTGTATCAAACCACGGTGGTCGCCAGCTTGATGGCGCGCCATCGGCCATTTCCATGCTCCCCTCGATTATGCAAGCGATCGGCACCGACGGCCCGGAAGTCTGGCTCGACAGTGGTATCCGTTCTGGTCAGGACGTGCTTCGCGCAATTGCACTGGGCGCCAAAGGCACCATGATTGGTCGTGCCTTTCTGTATGCGCTGGGAGCCTATGGAGAAGAAGGCGTCACCAAAATCCTGCAGATTATCCGCAATGAACTGGATATTACGCTCGGATTCTGCGGGCAGACAGACATCAACAAGGTAACCGCCGATATCCTGTTGCCTCAGCAACGGTAATCTGCAAACGCCCTGTTTGGCAATGATGCTGCCAAACGCCAAAAAAGCCGTGATTGACGTTATGTGATTCACGGCTTTTTGGTGCGTGTGCTTTTTGTAACTATAGCGTTTGATTGCGACAGGGCTTACCCATGCGTATGCGCTGATTTAATTGACCAGGCTGAATTTATTTAGACTGAACTGTTGTAACTGAACTGTTGTAACTGAGCTGTTTGACGGGGTTAAACGAGGTGGTTTAGTAGATGGTGAAGTGTAGCGGCTTTTAACAAGATCGCTTAAGCAGCGATGAACTTGAGGGAGGATAAACTTAAACAGAGCAAACTTAAATAGAGCAAATTTAAACAGAAAAAACTTAAGTTGAATAAATTTGAGCAGCACAGCCTTACGCAGGGCACCCCTGCAAGGCAAATTGGCTCTGGGCAGCGAACGCACCGCGCCAGTGCCTGCTATTGGTATGTTGACCGTATAGACCTTATTGACCAAATTCGGAATCAGGGACGAGATCAGGGAGCGACCATCTGGTCGAAAATTTTCATGACGCTGTTCAGTTCTGAGCGGATATATTGCAGATCCTGCGCAGACAGACGAACGGCGGCATCCTGGTCATGCTGGGCATCTCGGCCGTCACTCAAGCGATTGCGCGCGCCACTGATGGTAAACCCCTGTTCATAGAGCAGATCACGAATTTTGCGAATAAGCAGCACTTCATGATGCTGATAGTAACGGCGGTTACCCCGGCGTTTGACCGGGTTCAGTTGTGTGAACTCCTGTTCCCAGTAACGCAAAACATGTGGCTTGACGCAACACAACTCGGATACTTCACCGATGGTGAAATATCGCTTTGCCGGAATCGGAGGCAACGCAGTGATGGAAGGTATTTCAGTCTGATTCATGCGCAGATTGTAAACCCAAACCGTCTTTTAAGGAACTACTTTAATCGATGAGCGTAAGATCAGGATTATACTCATCACCCTGCTCTACGATGCCCTTGAGCTTCTGGCTTGCATGGAAGGTAACGACCCGGCGGGCAGAGATTGGGATGACCTCGCCAGTCTTGGGATTGCGCCCCGGTCTTGCAGGTTTGTCTCGCACCTGAAAGTTGCCAAAACCTGACAGCTTGACCGAATCGCCCTTGGCGAGCGACTCCCGGATTTCCTCGAAAAAGGTATCCACAATATCCTTGGCCTCCCGTTTGTTCAATCCGACGCGTTCAAACAGCAATTCCGCCAATTCTGCCTTGGTTAAGGTATTGTTTTCTTCCAACATGCTCTTTCCCTTCCTGTTCTATCTTTTACGAACGCCATGCTTTTGAACCAGCAGTTCAAGCACTGCGTTCATGCACTGGTCTACACGTGTATCTTCCAAGGTTGCTGCCGGATCCTGCAACGTAAACCGCAAGGCCAGACTGCGCTCCTGCTGCTCCGAATTAGGATCCTTCCAGACATCAAACAATGCAATATCCTTAATAATATCAAGGAATTGCCCATCTTGCTGATTATTCTCCAATGTGTCAAGCAAGTCCTGCAGTTTCAGCGTTAAAGGCGCCCATATGGCCAGATCGCGAAATACCGCAGGCTGCCGCGCCACTTCCGTATAGTGTGCGAACTGCATATGCTGCAACGCAACAACATCCAGTTCAAACACCACGGGCGGATGCACCAGTTCATTGTCCTGCACCCATTGCGGATGCAGTTCACCAACAAAACCGATCAATTGTCCGTTGAGCAAGACGTTCGCACTGCGTCCGGGATGCAGGGCCGGATGGCTCACCGGCTCGAAACGCAGGTGACGTGCCTGCTGACTGCACAGGCGCTCAATATCGTTTTTGACATCGAAAAAATCTGTCTGTCGCACGGGCAAACCCCACTGCTCCGGCTCCGCCGGACCCCACGCAGCGCCGGCCAGATGCAGCGGCTGGCGCACACCAGCCACGCTCAGATCGCCATCGCTCACAGCGCTGTCGCGGATAAAGATACGCCCCAGCTCAAAAACCCGAACCCGGCTCTGCTGGCGCTTCTGGTTATACTGAATATTGGCAATCAGGCCGCCGATCAGACCGGAGCGCATCACTTCGAGCTGGCTGGCAATGGGATTGAGCAATACGATCGGGTCGGCATTGCCCATGTAATTGATTTCCCAGTCTTTCTGCACGAAACTGAAATTGACCACCTCCTGGTAGTCCAGCGCAGCCATGAGATGGCGCAACTGGTGCTCGGAGCGACGTGTTTCATTCGTGGGCAGCATCGTTGCCGCGGTCTTTGGCGGATTGCTGGGAATATTTTCGAATCCGTAAATGCGGGCGACCTCTTCGATCAGGTCCTCCTCTATTTCCAGATCAAAGCGAAATGACGGTGGGACAACGGAAAATACGCCATCTTGTTCCGTGAATTGAAAATTGAGCTTGGTAAAAACGTCGCGCACATGTGCATCGGTAACCGGAATGCCCAGCACCTTGCGGCAACGGGCTAGACGCATGGCCACGGCAGGCCGCTCCGGCAGCGCAATGCTTTGATCGCTGACAGGGCCAGCCTGACCGCCGCAGATGTCGAGAATCAGGCTGGAAATATACTCAATGTGTTCAACGATGTTCTGGAAATCCACGCCGCGCTCAAAGCGGTGGCTGGCTTCGGAACTGAATTTGTAGCGGCGCGCACGTCCGGCGATGGCGTCTGGAAACCAGAAAGCCGCTTCCAGGTATATATCGGTGGTATCCAGGGACACGGCCGTGGCGGCTCCGCCCATGATTCCAGCCAGGCTTTCGATCGTCTGGCCAGCGGCAATCACCCCCACATCGGGAGCCAACTGCACTGTCTGATCATTCAGTAGTGTCAGGCTTTCCCCTTCTTTTGCCCAGCGTACGGTAAGCCCGCCATTGATCTTGGCCAGGTCAAACACATGGGTGGGACGGCCCAGTTCCAGCATGACGTAATTGGAAATGTCCACCAGTGCCGAGACTGAACGCTGGCCGGCACGCTCCAGCCGGCTCTTCATCCACTCGGGCGTGGCGGCCCTGGCATTGACGCCGTGAATGATCCGGCCCGCAAAGCGACCGCACAGATCCGGCGCCTGGACAGTAACCGGCAGGGTATCCTGATGCGTGACGGCCACCGGCTTGATGACCGGCTCGGTCAGCGGTGCACCTGTCAGCGCACACACTTCACGCGCCACACCCAAAATGGACAGGCAATCTGCTCGATTGGGCGTGAGTTTTATTTCGAAAATGGTATCGTTCAGATCCAGTGCGCTGCGGATGTCTTGCCCGACTTTTGCATCGGCATCCAACTCCAGCAACCCGCCATGATCCTGGGACAGGCCCAGTTCACGCGCAGAACACAGCATGCCGAACGAGTCTTCGCCGCGCATGCGCGCTTTGCTGATTTTGAAGTCTCCGGGAAGGACCGCGCCAATTCGCGCCAGCGGCACCTTCAGGCCCTCGGCGGCGTTCGGTGCGCCACAGACAATCTGCAACGGCTCACCCGAGCCGTCATCCACCGTACAGATGCGCAGTTTGTCAGCATTGGGATGGGCGCGCACGGCCGTGATGTGGGCCACTACTATCCCCGAAAATGGCGGCGCGACGGGTGCGGTACCTTCGATTTCCAGACCGGCCATGGTCAGCGTATGCGCCAGCTCGTCGCTGGAAATCGATGGGTTAACGAAGGATCTTAACCAGGATTCAGGAAATAACATGATGTCTTTTTCTAGGTTCAAATAGGGAGTTAAAGCGTGAAAATCAGCGATTGAACTGACGCAGGAAACGCAAGTCTCCTTCGTAGAACTGCCTCAGATCGTTCACGCCGTAGCGCAACATAGTCAGACGCTCAATGCCTGATCCGAATGCGAACCCGATGTATTTTTCGGGATCCAGTCCGAAATTGCGCACAACCTCCGGATGCACCTGACCTGAACCGGAAATTTCCAGCCAGCGTCCCTGATTGGGACCAGAGGTGAACATCATGTCGATTTCGGCAGATGGCTCGGTGAACGGGAAAAAGGAAGGTCGAAACCGTACGCTCAGGTCGTCGGTTTCAAAAAAAGCTTTCAGAAAATTCGTATACACCCCTTTCAGATCGGCAAAAGAGATGTCTTCTGCGATCCACAGGCCCTCGACCTGATGGAACATGGGGGAATGCGTCGCGTCGCTGTCTACGCGATAAGTACGGCCGGGTGCGATCACCTTGATTGGGGGCTTGTGCATGCGGGCGTAACGCACCTGCATGGGACTGGTGTGGGTGCGCAGCAGAAAAGGCAGGCCCCCGGCGTCGTTCATATCCACATAGAAGGTATCCTGCATGGAGCGCGCAGGATGATTCTCGGGGTTATTCAAGGCGGTAAAGTTGGTCCAGTCATTCTCGATTTCGGGGCCGTCAGCCACATCGAAACCGATACTATGGAAAATTTCTTCGATACGTTGCCATGACTGGATCACCGGGTGAACGCCACCCATGGAGCGGCCTCTGCCAGGCAGCGTGACATCAATGGTTTCTGCGGCAAGGCGCTGGTTCAACTGATCACGTGCGAACTGCTCGCGACGTGCGTTAAGCAACGATTCGATTTGCTGCTTGACCCGGTTGATGCGGGCGCCTTCGGCTTTCTTCTGATCAGGGGGCAACTGTGCCAGCCCTTTCATGAAGCCGGTGATGACCCCGTTTTTCCCAAGAAATTTTGCCTTTTCATTTTCAAGCGAAGCCGAATCGGTTGCATGCTCGAATTTGTCTTTGGCCTGAAGAATCAGATCGTCCAGCGATTGCGTCATGAAATTACCATTCTTGAAATAACAAACGGGACCCGAAACGAGCCCCGTTTGTTTACAGCACAAATTTAAATCGTCAGTGGATCAGGCGCCCAGGGCAGATTTGGCCTGTTTGACAACAGCAGCAAAGCCTGCCTTGTCGTGTACAGCCATATCGGCCAGAACCTTGCGGTCCAGTTCAATGGCGGCCTTTTTCAGTCCGGCGATAAATACACTGTAGGTCATGCCGTTTTCACGGACAGCCGCGTTGATACGGGTAATCCAGAGAGCACGGAATGTACGCTTCTTATTGCGACGGTCACGATATGCATACTGACCAGCACGCATGACTGCCTGTTTGGCAATACGAAACACATTGCCGCGGCGACCACGATAGCCTTTGGCTGCAGCAATAACTTTTTTGTGACGAGCACGTGCGGTAACACCGCGTTTTACGCGAGGCATAGTCTAACTCCTATCAAGCAAAAGGCATCATGGCTTTTACTGAAGCCACGTTGGATTCATGAACGGCTGTCGTGCCGCGCAGATGACGTTTGTTTTTCGTGGTTTTCTTTGTCAGAATGTGGCGTTTGAAAGCCTGACCACGCTTGATAGAACCGCTACCGCGTACGATAAAGCGCTTGGAAGCACTTTTCTTGGTTTTCATTTTGGGCATAACTGATACCTGCAAATGTGGATAAAAGGTGCCTAATAACCGTTTATTAAGACTTTGCTAACCCGTATCCATTTTTCCCGTCACGATCCGCTCGAACCCCCCGGCCAGCTGTTATATTTCCTGGTTACCCAGAAAACAGCGCTCCGTGGTGCCTACGGCCTGCGGGAAACCATTGATTATACGATGATTTTTCTGTAACTGCCAGCAATTAAGTGAGCAAAACCTGAGAGAACTCGTTGAATCTGCAATAAATGTGGCCCTCAGGCGACGGATTGCCAATAAAACTTCATCACTTTCCTTTTTACCGACGCCGCAGTTGGGCGGTTAACGGGTCAATTGTTGGCGAAAGGACATGGCTTCGGTCAAATCGTTTGCGCGAATCTGCCCGACCCCGGCCATATCCGCGATTGTGCGAGCCACGCGCAACACCCGGTGCACGGCTCTGGCTGACCAGCCCCAGTATCGGCCTGCCCGGGCCAGCAACAGCGCCGCCTCGGAGTCGGTACAACAAACCTGATCCATCAGGTCCGGCGTCAGCAGCGCATTCAATCGCCCCTGGCGCTGCAACTGCCGCTCACGGCAGCGCACTACCCGTTGCCGTACCACGCTGGAAGGCTCGGATGCCGGCAACTGCTGCCAACCCTGCGCCGGAGGCGTCAACTGTAACAGCATATCCATGCGATCCAGAAACGGCCCCGACAAGCGGGCGCGATAGCGCTCTATTTGCTCGGGGGTACAACGGCAGGATCGGTGCACACTGCCCAGATAGCCGCAGGGACACGGATTCATGGCGGCAACCAGCTGAAAACGGCATGGATAGCTCACAGAACGATTGGCGCGGGCGATATGGATTTCTCCGGTTTCCATGGGTTCGCGCAAGGCTTCCAGCACATGCCGCTGAAATTCGGGCAACTCATCCAGAAACAGGACGCCATGATGGGCCAGGCTGATTTGGCCAGGCCGTGGATTGGCCCCGCCTCCGATTAACGCTGCGGCAGAGCTGGAGTGATGCGGCGCACGCATCGGAACTTTCCGGGAAAAACGGGGTGTGCGCTGCTGCAGACTGTGAATCGCCGCCACTTCTATGGCTGCATTTTCATCCAAAGGGGGCAGTATTCCGGGCAATCGCTGCGCCAGCATGCTTTTGCCTATGCCAGGCGGGCCCGACATCAGCAAGCCATGGCTGCCGCTGGCAGCGACCTCCAGTGCACGGCAGGCCACCTGCTGACCACGCACATCCGATAAACAAAGTTCAGGCGCTTCTTCACCACCCTGTCCTTGCTGGCTCTTCAGGCAAGCCTGAACGGCCGGCGTTACCGGCGCCAATACGGTCGTTTCATCCAGATGGCTAGCCACTTCCCGTAATGTGCGGGCACCAATGACAGTCAGCCCAGGTACGGCGGCGGCCAACCGGGCATTCTCGGCAGGTAAAATAAGGATGGGACGACTATCAGCTCTCTCAGCCCGCTCCTGCCGACCGGCCCTGGCTGCGGCAAGGGCAATAACCAACGGCGCAGCAACGGGCACCAGTGCGCCGGTGAGCGAAAGCTCCCCCGCAAAAACGATACCGGGCAGGACCTGCTGAGCCATGTTGTCGGATAAGACCAGTTGCCCCGAAGCCAGTAGCACGCCCAGGGCAATAGGCAGATCGAATCTGCCGGATTCTTTCGGAATGTCGGCCGGTGCAAGATTTGCCGTTAGTCGTCCGGCCGGGAAACTATATCCACTACTCAATATAGCCGAACGCACCCGCTCCCTGCTCTCCCGAACGCCTGCGTCCGGTAACCCGACAATGGTAAAGGACGGCAACCCCTGGGCAAGATGCACTTCAACAAACACTTCCGGCGCGTGCATACCGCAAAGCGCCCTGCTGGCCAACACCGCTAAGCTCATCCGTTTCTCCTGAATGCGTCGGGGCATTCTGGCAGAAACAGGACGAGACCGCCGTTATTGCAGGATAGATTGATCCATGGTGAGAACCGGCAACGTGCAGATAGCTGCTAGGTGCACAGCCTGCCCAACATGGCAGCCAAAAGAAGCCGTCTGCAGCAAGTGCCGCCTGCAATCCCGGTACATACGGTGTTGCACCTGCGGCTTCACACATACGGTGGCATATAGGCTTTTAAATGACGTCGCAGATCAGGTCACAAATAAGTTCACGAATGAGACCTCATTTGTGCCTGCATAGCGCCCGCCATGTGACCCGACAGATTCAGTCAATACCCGAGCCGGCGTAATGCTGACGGCTCTTCTTAAGAGCAGCGCCCAGGAGGCTACCCTTTACTTGGTGGGCTTAATCGACAACCGGGCCGGTATGAGTGCCTGTCGAAGACGGTGTTGTAATACCCGCCTTTTCTTCCAGCAGACGAACCCGGGACTCCAGCTCAAACAAACGTTCGCGCAATTTTGCCGACAAGGCAACCTGCACATCAAACTCTTCCCGAGTGACCAAATCCAGCCGGGAAAACCCCTGAGCCATGAATGCCTTCACATTCTTTTCTATATCCGCTGCCGGACTGTTCTTGATCAATTCCTGAATATTCTTCTGAAAATCTTCAAATAACTGATTCGATTTCATGATTGTGTTCCTGTATGCATACGGGCACCAGTGCCGCGTCCTGTTCTTCGTATTGTACACATTTGCTATTGCAAACTTTGAACTGCACAGGCTGAAAGGGACGTTCCACGGTCAATGCCCAACACTGCACGAGACCAAGCAACGCGACCAGACTTGGCCACAACACCTGACCAACACAGCCCAGGTGGGTGGGTGCAGGCGTGACGCTCGAGCATGAGCCTGCCATTTTTAGCGCCCCTGGTGCAAGGCGGATCTACGCATGGCCCGGTCCTGAAGGCATCAACCCGCCATAGGGCGGGTTGATGAAAGCAATGGCTTATTGTGGTTTTGACTCTGTGCTTGGTTCCGTCGGCGCAGCGGGTGCAGTTTCAGCTGGCGTGGTCGTAGACGTCTCGCCGGCCGGCTGGGTTGCTCCGGATGTTTTCTCTTTTACCGCTTCCACGGCGTCAGAGGCCGCCTGCTTGGCTGACTCTGCGGCTTCTTTGGCAGACTTCATGGCGGTGTCGGCATATTCCTTGGTTGCATCAGCCGCCTTTGAACCAGCGTCTTTGGCCGATTCAAGGGCGCTGCTGGCCGCTTCTTTGGCAGAGTCCATCGCGTTACCGGCAGCTTCGCCCGCTTTATCTGCTGCGTCCTGGGTTGCGTCTGCCGCATTATTGGCTGACTCCGAAGCGGCCTCAGATGCTTTATCGGCCGCAATCTTCGCTTCTTCGGCTGCCTTGTCTGCCGCCTGCTTGGCCTGATCCACTGCCGAATCGGTTGCTGCAGGGGCCTGCGTGGTCTGCGCAGTATCAGAACTGTTATCACAACCAGCAATAAAGGCAGCGGCGGACAACATGGCTACAAGACTGAATTTGGATACGTTCTTCAAGGCTTCACCTCTTCAATTGAAAATAGAATTTGTTTCACGATTTTACTGTAATTTGACGGACCGTATAAGCTGAAAATCGTCTGAATTGTCTGGTAACCGTTCCTCGCTGTTACAAACTATGCACTAAGACAATGAATGGGGGCACCGGCCCGGGCACATATTGCCAGCTAAGCAAACAACGGCTCTCAGAACGCACCAATATCGGGCGCTGGCAGATGGCCACATGCATTTATGCATCATTTTCGTGCTTCAACAGGCGTCTTCACACTAGCAAAAGCTGGCACGACTATTGCTTTTAAGAGGCCATGGACAATCGGTCCTTAAAGACAAATGTTATTTCTGGGAGAACATTGTGAAACTGATCACTGCCATTATCAAGCCATTCAAACTGGATGAGGTCCGTGCGGGCCTGGCCGAAATCGGAATTCAAGGGCTGACGATTACTGAAGTCAAGGGTTTTGGCCGGCAGAAGGGTCATACAGAGTTATACCGTGGCGCAGAGTATGTTGTGGACTTTCTGCCTAAAATCAAACTGGAGACGGCTGTCGCCGACGAACAGGTGGAACAGGCAATCGAAACCATCTGCCAGTCTGGCACCACCGGCAAAATCGGTGACGGAAAAATTTTCGTGACTGACCTGGAACAAGTCATCCGGATTCGCACCGGCGAAACCGGAAATGCGGCGCTGTAAGCCCGTCGCTCCCTATCACCTGTATTGAAAGGAAATTGAAAATGCAAAGCGCCGATTTAGTCTGGGTAAGCGTGTCCACCATTCTCGTGCTGTTTATGGTTGTTCCCGGTCTTGCCATGTTTTACGGTGGCCTGGTTCGCAGCAAGAACATTCTCTCGCTGATGAGCCAGGTCCTGGTTACCTTCGCCCTGATCACGATTCTGTGGTTTGCCTATGGCTATTCTCTTGCCTTTTCTGGCGGGAATGCGCTCTTTGGCGACCTGTCCAAGGCCTTCCTGTCCGGCGTGATTGATTTGCCCGCAGACTCCTATGCGCTGGCAGGTACCATTCCCGAATTGACATTCGTTGCCTTCCAGGCCACCTTCGCCGGCATCACCTGCGCCCTGATCGTGGGCGGCTTTGCCGAGCGCATCAAGTTCTCCGCCGTGCTGATATTCATGGCAATATGGTTTACGTTTTCCTACATCCCTGTAGCCCATATGATCTGGGCTGAAAAAGGCCTGCTGTTCGGCGATGCGCTGGATTTTGCCGGTGGCACTGTGGTGCACATCAACGCCGGTGTAGCCGCGCTGGTGGCCGCCTATGTTGTTGGGCCACGTATCGGTTACGGCAAAGAAGCCATGCAACCGCATAACCTGCCCATGACCATGATCGGTGCGGCCATGCTGTGGGTAGGCTGGTTCGGCTTCAATGGCGGTTCGTCCCTTGGCGCCAACAATCAGGCAGCGCTGGCGGTATTCAACACGCTTCTGGCCACGGCCGCTGCTATCGTCGTGTGGGTCCTGGCCGAGTGGAAATTCAAGGGCCAACCTTCCCTGCTGGGTGGTGCCTCTGGCGCCGTAGCCGGCCTGGTGGGTATCACGCCTGCTGCCGGCCTGGTGGACCCGATGGGTGCGTTGATTATCGGTGCCGTGACCAGTCTGTTCTGCGTCTGGGGCGTAAACGGTCTCAAGCGCCTGCTCAAGGCCGATGACTCGCTGGACGTTTTCGGTGTACACGGCATTGGTGGTATCGTCGGCGGCATTCTGACGGGCCTGTTCAACGCCAAAGCAATGGGCGGTCCGGGCCTGGATTCTGCAGGCATGATTCCCGGACAGCTGTTCAACCAGATCGAAGGCATTGTGATTGCGATCGTCTGGAGTGCCGTTGTAAGCTTCATTGCCCTTAAGATAGCGGGCCTGGTCACCGGCGGATTGCGTGTAGACAAAGACGAAGAACGCCAGGGTCTGGATATCAGCTCCCATGGCGAGCAAGGCTATCACAATTGAATTGAGGCCTTAACAGGATTGCGCACACTGCCAAAGCTGCCTGGGGCTCTCAAACGGAAAAACCTGCAAAGCCAGCCGGCTTTGCAGGCGGTCTCAACAGCCCAGTTCTGGCCACGACCGTAGCAATAGCAGTATGTGAAAAGCAGATGGTTGCAATATGAGAAAAAGGACACTGCGGTGTTCTTTTTCTTTGCCTGGATGAGCCTTGAGCGCTGCCTGAATCTCCTGGCTGAATCTCCTGGCTGAATCTCCTGGCTGAATCTCATGCCTGAATACCTCGCCTGAATACCCTATTTCGGACACCCGGGCACAGCGTGCTTATCTGAACGAGACCGCCCAGGATGTTATCTGCAGGCCATTTACCCGGATCATATCCTGCTCCAACAACGCACAATTGAATCTGCAGCACTCACGAACAAATATCCTGTAGCACTCAGACACCCGGAGGCATCAGAATCCTGGAGCAATCAAATACCGTGAACGGATCAAATGCCCAGACTGTTCAAATCAATAGATTCGGCACGATTAAGCGCAGTTGCGATCTTGGTGCGCAAGGCGTTGGTGTGCGATGTTCTGACCAGTTTTTTGACGTCCAGCAACTGCTGCGGATGCATGGAAAACTCGTTCAGACCCAGCCCCAGCAGAAGTTTGGTGTAGCGGGCATCTCCGGCCATTTCGCCGCATATCGCAACACTCTTGCCGACGCGCTCGCCCGCCTGGATAGTCTGCGAAATCAGCCGCAGCACAGCCGGGTGCAAAGGGTCGTACAGGTCGGACACTTCATTGTCGACCCGGTCGATAGCCAGGGTGTACTGAATCAGATCGTTGGTGCCTATGGAAACAAAATCCAGCGATTTAAGAAAAGGTTCAATCGCGATGGCGATGGCCGGAATTTCAACCATGGCGCCCAGTTCTATATTATCGCTATATTGCATGCCCGCGGCGTCAAGCTCTTTTTTTGCCGAATCGATGGCATCGCGCACGGCGTGCAGCTCGTGCATATGCGAGAGCATTGGAATCAGAATTCTGAGCCGGCCATGCACTGACGCGCGCAACAGTGCGCGCAGCTGGGTCGCAAAAAGGTCCGGACGCGACAGGCAATAGCGCACTGCACGCAGGCCCAGGGCTGGATTGACCGCGACCGTCGCTTCACCATCTAAGGTTTTATCCGACCCCAGATCCAGGGTGCGGATCGTCACAGGCTTGTCTGGCATGGCACGTAACACGTGTGCATAGGCCTCGAACTGTTCTTCTTCGGTCGGCAGAATTTGTCTTCCCATAAACAGAAATTCGCTGCGAAACAGTCCGATGCCATCGGCGCCCATGTCCAGCGCCTGCGACACTTCATGAGGCAATTCGATATTAGCCTCAAGGCGAATGCGTTTACCGTCCAGCGTGATGGCCGGCTCATCTTTGGACAGTATCAGTTCCGCCCGTTCCTGAATGAAGGCTTCCTGCTTGCGCTGATAGAAGGTCAGAATCTCCAGCGTCGGATTGACATACACCAGTCCGTTTTCGCCATCGACAATCAGCATATCCCGATCGTGCACCAGACTACGAACATTTCCCAGGCCCACCACCGCAGGCACGTTCATACTGCGCGCTACGATAGCCGTATGCGATGTAGGGCCGCCAAGATCGGTAACAAAAGCGGCAAAGCGTCCGCCGCGCAGCTTTAACATGTCTCCCGGCGAAATATCGTGAGCCACCACAATAAGCGAATTGATGTCCATCTCGCTGGACATATCAGGCAGCATCAATTCACCCGAACCGGCCAGGATACGAATGACTCGCTCAATCACCTGATGAATATCGGCAACGCGCTCACGAATATAGTCATCATCCATAACCGCAAATTGCTCGGCCACGATCTGACCCTGGGTGCTCAAGGCCCATTCGGCATTATATTGGCGGGATGCAATCAGCTCTTTGGTCTGCGCTGCCAGCTCCGGGTCAGACACCAGCAGGCTGTGAACCGTGAGTAATGGAACCAGTTCCTTTGGCGCATCGGCAGGCAACGTGTCTATAGTGTGTTGCAACATGTCATAGACAATTTTCAGAGCATGATCCAGCCTGGCGCATTCTGCGGGCACATCTTCGGATGCTATCCGGTAGTGACTCACCTCAAGCGTGGCGGCACCCATCACGACCGCGCGACCAATGGCAAAGCCGCGCACGACACCTTTTCCCTGCAGGGTAAAAACAGTACTTTGTCTTGTCGGTGCGTGTTCGGTGTGTGTCATCGTGTATGATCTTGTCCCTTGCACTTTTACGTGCCTGTTTTCAGGTGCAACTGTCGCTCATTGCCAGAATGGCCAATGGCTGTCCTTATTCGGGTTCGCCAAATTTATTTTCAAACAGCGCCTGAATCTGGACGAGCGCCTGATCGGCGTCATCGCCTTCGGCTTCAATATTGACCGTAATGCCCTTGCCGGCAGCCAGCATCATGACACCCATGATGCTTTTGGCATTAACCCGCTGGGAGGCCCGGGTGATAAAGATTTCGCTTTTGAACTTGCTGGCCAGTTGGGTAAGCTTGGCGGCAGCGCGGGCATGCAGCCCTAATTTATTACTTATTACTATATCAACTGAAGGCATATGAGCGCGGTCTTTATCAGAAAGGTTAATCGTTAGGAGCCAGGTCGACACATTTCATGCCTTTCTTGCCCCCCTCAAAAATGGATTGACATAACTGGTCCATCGGCTGATCCCGATATCGAACCGCATTGAGCAGCATACAGGCGTTAGTGCCGGAAAGAATATGGGCCTTGACGCCCGCATCCTGCAACTGGCGCACCACGCGGGCGCCGATATTGGCCGGCGTGGCGCCGCCCAGGTCAGACAAGATCAGCACCTGCTGGTCCGGACCGAGCATCGCCTTCAATTGTGCGATGAGTTCGTCAGCCTTGGATTCCGGATCGACATCAGGCTCGATGTCGAAGAAAACGTAATTATCAATTTGTCCCAAGACATGCTGAGCACATTCGGACAGGGCCGAGGCCAGAGGCGTATGCGCTATAAGAGCAAGGGTGGTCATTTTTTGTACCTTCAGACTGCAGCAGCTTTCTCAAGCGCAGCAGCAAAATGGTCAGCAACATCAAAATCAGTCTGCTCTGTAATTTCCACAAAGCAGGTCGGGCTGGTCACGTTGATTTCGGTGACATAGTCACCAATCACATCAAGACCGACCAGCAACAGCCCGCGTTCCCGCAGGATAGGGCCAATTCGGTTTGCGATGGCAAGATCGTGCTCGGACAGCTTGCGGGCAACCCCGCGCCCTCCGGCTGCCAGATTGCCACGAGTTTCGCCAGCCAGCGGGATGCGCGCCAATGCATAGGGAACCGGCTTGCCGTCAATCAGCAGAATGCGCTTATCGCCCTGCACGATTTCAGGAATATATTTTTGCGCCATGATTGTCTGCGTCTGGTCCACCGTCAGGGATTCCAGAATGGCGTTGATATTGGGGTCGGTTTCCGTGATTCGGAAAATACCCGTACCACCCATACCATCCAGTGGCTTGACGATAATATCGCCATGCAATGCATGAAACGCCTTCAGGCGCGACATGGTGCTGGTAATAAGCGTGGGCGCCGTAAATTCGGAGAACTCGGTAATCGCCAGTTTCTCTGGGTGATTACGTATAGCGCTGCCCGAATTGAATACCCGTGCGCCCTGCTTTTGGGCTGTCTCCAGCAAATGCGTCGAATACAGGTATTCCATGTCGAACGGTGGATCCTTGCGCATGAGCACCGCATCGAAATGGCCAACTTCGGTTTCGACCGCATTCTCTTGCTGCGTCCACCAGCTGTGGGCGTGAAGATCCGCCGTCATATCCAGCTGTATCGGTTGTGCACGTACTTTTACCCGACCCAGTTCAACATACAGGTCAGACTGCAGCGCGACGCTGATGACATGCCCCCGCTTGTGCAGGGCCCGCATCATCGCCACCGAACTGTCCTTGTATGCCTTCAGCAAAGGCAGCGGATCAATGATAAAAAGTACATGCATCTAATTTACATCCCACATTGACGACGGAAGCGTATTGGCAGTCCGTGTTTATTTATCGTCGGCCTTGCCGGCGGGCACAGCCTTGCGCTTGGGCGCCAGAACCATGACCATCTGACGGCCTTCCAGCTTGGGCATGGCTTCAACCTGTACCAGCTCTGCCATATCGTCGCGAACCCGTTCAAGAACACGCATACCCAATTCCTGGTGTGCCATTTCACGGCCACGGAACCGCAGTGTAACCTTGGCCTTGTCACCGTCTTCAATAAAACGCTTCAGATTGCGCAGCTTGACCTGATAATCACCTTCATCGGTTGCCGGCCGGAATTTGACTTCCTTGACCTGAATAATTTTCTGCTTGGCCTTGGCTTCCTGCTGGCGCTTTTGTTCCTGATACTTGAACTTGCCGTAGTCCATGATGCGACATACGGGCGGTTCCGCGTTCGGCGCGATTTCAACTAAATCGACGCCTTCCTGCTCAGCCAGACGCAAGGCTTCTACTGTTTTGACAATACCCAGTTGTTCGCCGTCTACGCCGATCAGTCGGACTTCCGGAATACGGATTTCGGCGTTGATACGATTGGTTTTTTCGGTTGCGATGTTAAGATCTCCTGAAATTAATAAACTACGCTGAAACGTCCTGACGTGTTGCAACGTCATGACGCAGGCGTTCTATAAATGCTTCTACAGACATGGTTCCCAGGTCCAGATTGCCGCGGGCACGAACTGCGACAGCACCGCTGTCCCGTTCTTTTTCGCCAACAACCAGAATGTAAGGAACCTTCTGCATACTGTTTTCTCTGATTTTACGGGTGATTTTTTCCCCGCGCAAATCGGATGAAGCGCGAAAACCGTGTTTTTTCAACTCTGTGACCACCTCGGTGGCGTAATCGGAGAACGATTCGGAGATGGTGCAAACCACCACCTGCTCTGGAGCCAGCCAGGGGGGCATGGCACCGGCATGGTTCTCAATGAGCATACCAATGAAGCGTTCGAGCGAACCCAGAATCGCACGATGCAACATGACCGGGGTCTTGCGCTGATCGTGAGCATCGACATATTCCGCGCCAAGCCGCACAGGCATTGAGAAGTCTACCTGGATCGTGCCGCATTGCCAGTGGCGGCCGATGGCGTCCTTAAGCGTATATTCCACTTTGGGACCGTAAAATGCGCCCTCTCCCGGCGAGATTTCAAACTCGCATCCGGAGCTGCGCAGGCTTTCCATCAGCGCGTGTTCCGCCTTGTCCCAAACAGCGTCCTCACCGATGCGTTTTTCGGGTCGGGTAGCCACTTTATACAGGACTTCGGCAAAGCCGAAATCCTTGTATACTTTCTGCAAGAGTGTTGTGAATTGGGCACACTCTGCCAGCAATTGGTCTTCCGTACAGAAAATATGTCCATCATCTTGCGTGAAACCACGAACCCGCATCATCCCGTGTAATGAACCGGAGGGTTCGTTACGGTGGCATTGGCCGAATTCCCCGTAGCGGATAGGCAGCTCCCGATAGGAATGCAACGCAGCATTATAAATCTGCACATGTCCCGGACAATTCATGGGCTTGAGCCCATAAACACGGTTCTCGGACTCGGTGGTGAACATGTTTTCTTTGTAATTGTCCCAGTGGCCGGTTTTTTTCCACAGGCTCAGATCGAGAATTTGCGGCGCCTTCACTTCCTGGTAGCCATTATCGCGATAGACGTCGCGCATGTACTGCTCAACCTGTTGCCAGATCTGCCAACCCTTGGGATGCCAGAAAATCAGCCCCGGCGCTTCGTCCTGGAAATGAAACAGGTCCAGTTCACGACCCAGCCTGCGGTGATCGCGTTTTTCGGCTTCCTCGAGCATGGTCAGATACGCGGCCTGCTCTTCCTTGGTTGCCCAGGCCGTGCCATAAACACGCTGCAGCATTTCGTTCTTGCTGTCACCACGCCAGTAGGCGCCGGCCACTTTCATTAGCTTGAATACCCTCAGCTTGCCGGTAGAGGGCACGTGCGGGCCGCGACAAAGGTCGATGAAATCGCCTTCCCGATACAGGGATATTTTCTGATCCTGCGGAATGGAAGCAATGATTTCGGCTTTGTAGGCTTCGCCCTGCTCCTTGAAAAACGCCACGGCATCGTCGCGCGACCATTCTTCGCGAACGACTTTTTCGTCCTTTCGGGCCAGTTCAGCCATTTTTTTCTCGATTTTCTCAAGATCTTCGGGCGTGAACGGACGTTTGTAGGCAAAGTCGTAATAAAAGCCATTGTCGATAACAGGGCCAATGGTGACTTGCGCATCTGGAAACAGGGATTTGACCGCATAGGCCAGCAAGTGAGCGGTGGAATGACGAATAATATCCAGGCCATCCGGGTCTTTCGCAGTCACGATGGCAAGATCGGCATCCCTGTCGATGACAAATGACGTATCCACCAACTGCGACTCGCTCCCATTGATGGTTACCTTACCAGCCAGCGCTGCCTTGCCCAGGCTGGGCGCGATGGTCGTCGCAATTTCTCCCACCTGGACAGGTTGGGAAAACTCACGCTTGGAACCATCGGGTAAAGTAATTTGAAACATGCTGTTGCCTTGAATTGAATAAAAAAACGCGACTTCACAAGTCGCGTTCGCTGTTCTTTTGAAAAATACGTTTGGCAAGAATCACGAGCGCGCTGGTAGACCGATACACGTATCGGTAGTGGTCAGGCCCTGGGTTCGTGAAGCTTCGGACATCATCAAAACAGTCTCACCATTGCGTAAAATACCCCGTGATTTTACACCAGCCCCGGGCCTATAGCCAATAAATGGCTGCAATTTGTAAAAATTCAAGGGGCGCAGGCCAGCAAAAAAGCACAGCAATCCCTCGATTGGCGCGTCCTCTGAGGTGCCAATGCTCACGGGTTGTCTTAAAAAGACCTGTTGCAGTATATTAATGTTCATCATTTTCAGCCTGAGCCATGCTAGGCTGGTGGCCAAAATTCCACTATAACGGAGCTAATATGCCTCAATTACGCCTGTTGCGCAACGCGTTTGCCTTGCTTGTCCTCACGCTGCTTACCGCCTGCGCCTCAATGGGCGGCAATGACCGCAGCGGGTTGCAAATAAGCCAGGATCCGCGTGGCGTTGCCATCGCCTCAGAAGACAGCAACCTGTTTTTGCCCGGGTCGGCCACGCTGCAGCCGGAATCAGCGCCTTTTTTCGACCGGGTCAGCCAGTTGCTGCGCGACCGCCCGGAACGTAAGGCCCTCGTAGACAGCGTATCGGACAACACCGGCTCGGCTGAATATAACCAGGAACTGCAGGAAGTGCGTGCCCTGTCCATCATGAAGGCCCTGACAAGCCGCGGCATTGATCGTTCGCGTCTGGCCTATGTCACCGGGTCCTCGGCTACGCCAACGCCCGGAACCATGCAACCGGTCAATACAGCGGTCCAGCAGTCAAAGATCATCATTCTTGGCGCCAGTACAGCCGATATGAACGTCAATACCATAGAACGGTTCTTCGACGGAATTTCCAATTTGGGCAAAAGCCTGTTCAATTGATTCGCACCTGTGTCAGCCAAGATATACTTACACTGTAGCCGCAAGCTGACGGTCACCGAATTGGACCGGCAGGCATCCTGCCCGGCCTGAAACTGATAACGCCAAACTTATGTCAAAGTCCTTTATCTACAATCTGATCCTGACTGTTGTCGCGATCGTCGTATTCATCTTCATTGGTGCCTCCGTGTACGATGCGTTCACTCGCAATCCGGTCAATCGCACCGCAGACGACGGCGCCAGCAGCGTGAGCGGACAGATTGAAGCGGCAACGCCCGATGCGACCCAGCCTGCACAACCCACCGCGGCCAGCGAAGCCCCGCCCGTAGCCCAGGACCAGCAGCAGGCACAGGCGGCATACGATCAGACCAATGATCCTGCCAGCACCAATGCGACCCAGGATAATGCAAATCCAGCCAGCGCGTCGGGCAGTGAGCCCGCCGCAACCGACACACCGCGGCAGGCTGCGCCCGCTCCAGCACCTGCGTCCGCCAGCCCAAGGCCCGAGACGAGCACAAATACGGTACGAAACAGTACAGATCAGCCGAATGCGCCAGTCAGATCGCCCAACTCCGCCAGCCCGGCCAAACCGGCGACACGCAGCAATCCGGATCTGCGTGCTGTCATTCCGCCGGTGCCCACTGCGCCGCCACGGGCCGAAGGCGTGCCGCCGCCAAACACAACAAGCCAGGATATGTACAACGCTACGAATTCCGGCATGGACAACGGGAATGTTTCCGACAGTTTCCCTGCCCCGGTATCGAACTTTCCTGCGCCAGCGGCCCCTGGGGCCACAGATAGCGCACCCGGCGTCAATAACGACGAACAACGCCGCCTTCAGGAGCTGCGCAACCAGAAAGAACAGTTACGCAGAGACCTCGGTTTCTGATTGCCTATCCCATGGGGTCGTGAGGCGTTGCCTGGGCCTCACGGTGACCTGGCAAGTAGGCCGGCCAAGTGCGAATCCCGGCAGATCCCGCTCACTACACCCACACGATTAACCCAAGAACAAAAGCCCGGCAATATACCGGGCTTTTGTCTTCTGGCGCCGTCGCTGAGCTGATATACCAACTCAGCCGGGCAACAGTGGGATCAGTGCTTCACTGATTTGACATTATCTACTGGTGGCTTGGCTGCAGAAACCGCAGCCTCCTCTGCCAGCTTGGCAATTTCTGCCTCGGACAATGGCGTAAGCGGTCTCTCCAGTGCTACTTCCAATACGCGATCAATCCATTTTACCGGGATGATTTCCAGATGGTTTTTCACGTTATCCGGGATCTCTGTGAGATCCTTGACGTTCTCTTCAGGGATCAGCACGGTTTTGATACCCCCGCGATGAGCTGCAAGCAACTTTTCCTTCAGACCACCAATTGCCAGCACCTCGCCCCGCAGGGTGATTTCACCCGTCATGGCAACATCTGCCCTTACCGGAATACCCGATAGCGCCGACACGAGTGCCGTTGTAATGGCGATACCCGCAGACGGACCATCTTTGGGTGTAGCGCCTTCAGGAACGTGGATATGAATATCCTTTTTCTCAAAGACACTATCGGCAAAACCCAGTGCATGCGCCCGTGAGCGTACCACTGTGCGCGCAGCCTGCATGGACTCTTTCATCACATCGCCCAGCAGCCCGGTATGCTGGATATTGCCTTTACCAGAGACCACAGCGACCTCGATGGTAAGCAGATCGCCACCCACTTCGGTCCAGGCCAGCCCGGTTACCTGGCCGATCTGGTTGTCTTTTTCGGCCATGCCGAAAGAATACTTGCGTACCCCCAGATAATGGCTCAGGTTGTCGGCAGTCACATGAACAGTCTGCACAGTTGCCGCTTTACCCTTGGCAGTCGGCTTGGCGGCGGTCACGGTATTGCTAAGCAGTTCCTTGATGACCTTGCGGCAAATCTTGCTGACTTCGCGCTCCAGTGCCCGCACCCCTGCTTCACGCGTGTAATAGCGCACGATATCGCGCAACGCCGACTCTTCAACAACCAGCTCGCCATCTCGCACGCCATTGTTCTTCATCAGCTTGGGCAACAGGTGGTCCATGGCAATATGCACTTTTTCGTCTTCGGTATAACCCGACAGGCGAATGACTTCCATCCTGTCGAGCAACGCCGGCGGGATATTCAGTGTATTGCTGGTGGCCACGAACATCACATCTGACAAATCGTAGTCAACTTCGACGTAGTGATCCTGGAACGTGTGGTTCTGCTCGGGATCAAGCACCTCAAGCAGAGCCGAGGCTGGATCGCCGCGAAAATCCATGCCCAGCTTGTCAATTTCGTCAAGCAGGAACAAGGGGTTGCGCACGCCCACACGATTCATATTCTGCAGAATCTTGCCTGGCAGCGCGCCGATATAGGTGCGTCGGTGACCACGAATTTCGGCCTCATCACGCACGCCACCCAGCGCCATGCGCGTAAACTTGCGATTGGTAGCCCGTGCAATGGATTGCCCCAGCGAGGTTTTACCAACCCCTGGAGGCCCGACCAGACACAGAATAGGTGCCTTGACCTTATCCACGCGCTGTTGTACGGCCAGATATTCAAGAATGCGTTCCTTGACCTTTTCCAGACCGTAATGATCGTTATCCAGTACTTTCTGGGCGTTGATCAACGAATTGTTGATACGGCTTTTTTTCTTCCAGGGCAGCCCGATGACCGTATCAATATAGTTGCGTACAACCGTTGCCTCGGCGGACATAGGCGACATGAGCTTGAGTTTTTTTAGCTCGCTGTCAACTTTCTTGCGGGCTTCCTTGGGCAATTGCGCAGCTTCGATTTTCTTTTCGAGCTCTTCAATATCCGCGCCCTCTTCGCCCTCGCCAAGCTCCTTCTGAATCGCTTTGACCTGCTCGTTCAGATAGTAATCACGCTGGCTTTTCTCCATCTGTTTTTTGACACGCCCGCGAATGCGTTTCTCAACCTGGAGAATATCGATTTCGGTTTCGATCTGGGCCAGCAATGCTTCAAGGCGACCAGACGGGTCCAGCTCCTCGAGCAGCTTCTGTTTCTGTTCGAGCTTGAGCGGCAAATGTGAAGAAATGGTATCGGCAAGGCGACTGATTTCTTCAATACCATTAAGGGAACTGAGAATTTCAGGTGGGATTTTCTTGTTCAGTTTGACGTACTGGTCGAACTGGGCAATGATGGTACGACGCAATGCCTCTATTTCCGAGTTGCGTGTATCACTCTGCTCGATGGGCAGAATCTGGGCTGAAAAATGTGACTCGGTTTCAATCACTTTTTCTACGCGCGCGCGCTGCTGCCCCTCGACCAACACTTTGACAGTGCCGTCAGGCAGTTTGAGCATTTGTAAAATCGACGCCACGCATCCGATTTCATACATGTCATCGGGGCCGGGCTCGTCCTTGCTGGCCGATTTTTGCGCAACAAGCATAATCTGCTTGTCATTTTCCATCGCCAGCTCCAGCGCACGAATGGACCGGTGTCTGCCGACAAATAGCGGAATGACCATATGTGGGAACACGACCACGTCGCGAAGGGGCAACAGTGGCAATTGTGTTGATTCTGCCGGCAAAATCTGACTCGCTGACATAAGCTGATTCCTTGAAAAACGTTGTACTTCTACAGTAATTATGCTGTAGATGGAGCCTCTGGGGGCAATTTCAAGGTCGCCTGGATTAAATACCGGCGGTTTTTATGCAGGTCGCGCTGTGATTGTTGCAGAGGGAATTATCCCCCGGCTTGCATCCTGGCGCGGCCTGCCCAGGCTAACCTGACCCCGTCAGGCAGCAGCATCTTTGAGCTTTTTCTCTTTATTCTCCGAAGCCGTGTTTTCTTTATCTTCCGAGAAAACCAGCATCGGGGAACCTGATCCATCAATGGCAGATTCGTCCAGCACCACTTTGACGACATTGCTCTGGGACGGCAAATCAAACATGGTATCCATGAGCGATGCCTCCAGAATGGAACGAAGACCACGCGCGCCTGTTTTGCGTTTCAGTGCCCTGTAGGCAATGGCTGACAATGCGGCAGGACGCACTTCCAGCTCCACGTCTTCCATTGCAAACAGTTTCTGGTATTGCTTGACCAGTGCATTCTTCGGCTCAGTCAGGATTGTAATAAGCGCAGCTTCATCCAGCTCTTCCAGGGTAGCCACAACCGGCAGGCGTCCTACCAGCTCTGGAATCAGACCGAACTTGATGATGTCTTCAGGCTCAACTTCGGCAAAGACTTCACCAATGCCTTTGGCAGATTTACCCTGCACAGAAGCACCAAAGCCGATACCGGATTTTTCGGTACGATTGCGAATGACCTTATCCAGCCCATCAAACGCACCGCCAACAATAAACAGGATATTGGTGGTATCAACCTGAACGAAATCCTGGTTCGGGTGTTTGCGCCCGCCTTGCGGTGGCACTGAAGCAACCGTGCCTTCGATCAGCTTGAGCAAAGCCTGCTGCACGCCTTCTCCCGATACATCCCGCGTAATGGACGGGTTGTCGGATTTGCGCGAAATTTTGTCGATTTCGTCAATATAAACAATAGCGCGCTGCGCCTTGTCGACATCGTAATTACAATTTTGCAGCAGCTTTTGCACGATGTTTTCAACGTCTTCGCCAACATAACCGGCTTCGGTCAATGTCGTGGCATCTGCCATGACGAAGGGGACGTCCAGCATGCGAGCCAGCGTCTGAGCGAGCAGCGTCTTGCCTGATCCGGTAGGACCGATCAGCAAGATATTGCTTTTGGCAAGTTCGATATCATCTTTCTTGTTCAGGTCGCCGTGGCGTATGCGCTTGTAGTGGTTGTACACCGCCACTGCCAGGTTACGCTTGGGCTGATCCTGACCAATAACATATTGATCAAGAAAGGACTTGATTTCGGCAGGCGAAGGCAACTCTGTCTTGATGGCCTCACGGGCTTCATCCTGCGCACTGTCATGAATGATCTCGTTGCACAGCTCGATACATTCATCACAAATGAATATATTGCCAGGGCCCGAGATCAGCTTCTTGACCTCGTTCTGGTGCTTGTTGCAGAACGAGCAATGCAGGTTTTTGCCGTCGGTAGAACTTGGTTTATCTGCCATATCTGTAATTTGATTAATCCGATAAAAACAGGTCGACCCTCGTAAAAAGGTCGACCTGCACGAAACCTTTGAAAACAGTATATCAAATACTATGCAACGTCTGCCCGCGTAGCCAGAACTTTGTCAATTAATCCGTAAGTCTGGGCATCTTCGGCCGCCATATAATTATCGCGCTCGGTGTGCTCGCGGATCCGTTCGATAGGCTGGCCGGTGTTCTTCGCAAGAATCTGATTGAGACGCTCGCGCAAACTCAGGATTTCCTTGGCCTGGATTTCAATATCGGAAGCCTGGCCTTGCGCGCCGCCCAGCGGCTGATGAATCATGATGCGTGAATTGGGCAGGCTGAAGCGTTTGCCCTTGGCACCTGAACTGAGCAGGAAGGCACCCATGCTGGCGGCGAACCCGGTACACATCGTTGACACGTCGGGCTTGATAAACTGCATGGTGTCATAGATACCCAGCCCGGCGTAGACCGCACCACCTGGTGAATTGATATACAGGGAAATATCCTTGTCCGGATTTTCCGATTCAAGGAACAACATCTGCGCGACAATAAGATTGGCTGTCTGGTCGTTTACCTGCCCGACCAGAAAGACAACCCGCTCCTTGAGCAGGCGCGAGTATATGTCGTAAGACCGCTCTCCGCGCCCGGATTGTTCAATAACCATAGGAATATAGCCCAGCGCCGAGGGGCGCACAGACTCATCTCCGTGGACAGACGCGTAAAAGTCGGTAAAACGGTTCATTATACAGTTCCCATTAATTCTTCAAACGGCACTTTTTCTTCAGTGACCTTGGCTTTTGATAAGATATGGTCAACAACGTTATCTTCAAGTACCACAGATTCAATTTCTGCACGACGCTGACGATCGGTCAGATAATACGTAACGACCTGTTCGGGTTTTTCGTAGTTCTGTGCGAACTCTTCAATACGCGTACGAATCTGCTCCGGCGTGACCTGCAACTTGGCGCTGTCGACCAACTCCGCAACAATCAGACCCAGGCGAACACGGCGCTCGGAGTCGGACTTGAACGCGTCCGCTGGAATATCCATCGTATCGGCGTTGGGCATACCACGTTGCTTGAGATCTTCACGGGCGGCAGCAATGCGACTTTGCACGTCATTGTCAACCAATGACTTGGGCACATCGAAGCTGGCGGCTTTTGCCAGTGCATCCATGACGCTGTTTTTGGTGCGGGCCTGAGTGCGGTTTTTAACTTCGCGCTCAATGTTGCTGCGCACTTCTGACAGCAGTTTTTCGGTATCGCCTTCAGGCTGACCCAGTGATTTGGCAAATTCGCTATCGACTTCAGGCAGGACCGGTACGGCCACTTCTTTTACAGTGATCGTAAATTCGGCTGTCTTGCCTGCCACTTCCTTACCAGGATAATCTTCCGGGAAAGTCAGTGAAAATGTTTTGTTTTCACCCGCTTTCAGACCGGTGGCAGCCTCTTCGAACTCGGGCAGCATACGGCCCTGGCCTAATTGGAACGGGAAGTCTTCTGCCTTGCCGCCTTCGAACTCTACGCCGTCGATCTTGCCGACGAAATCAACGGTTACACGGTCGTCTTTTTCGGCAGCGCGCGCTGCGTCGGCGCTGAACGTGGCACGCTGCTTGCGCAGAATGTCGATGGTATTGTTCACTTCCTGCTCACCAACCTCTGCATTAAAGCGCGTGACTTCGAGCTCAGCCAGATCGGGAACGGACACTTCCGGATAAACTTCAAATTTTGCAGCAAAGCTTAACTGGCCTTCTGCGGAATTGTCTTCTGTGGGCTCAATGGAAGGTGCACCGGCAACACGCAGTTTGGCTTCACGAATGGCTTCGTCAAACAACTGACCCACTTTCTGATTGATCACGTCGTAACGAACGCCAGGGCCGTGACTGCGCTCAATAACGGAAACGGGTGCTTTCCCGGGACGAAAACCCTGCACTTTGGCGGTGCGGGCAACGCGGGAGAGTTGGGTTTTGACTTCTTTTTCAACGTCGTCAATGGAAATTACCAGATTAACCTTACGTTCCAGACCTTCTAGAGTTTCAACCGTTGGCTGCATTCGTGGACCTTACTTATGAAATAATTTAAGAATAACCTCGTATTCTACCCAAAAATCGAAAAAAACATGCTTTGCCGCCAGCGTTTGAAAAAATTATGGACGCCACCAGCCCCGCTTTTTTGGTATATTTTTATTTTAGCCGATTACCCGTTTGTCCGAATGCAAAACCAAACTGGTGTAATTTAGTAAGCTTTGGTAAGACGAGCGCAACTGCTCCATCTGCATTTGGTCTGTTATTTCAGTATATCGAAGGAGTTTACGATGTCCGACCCTATTCATGAGCCTGACACTGACCGTTATGGCACCCATCCATCCGAGTCTGCGCAGGCCACCTCAGGCGAGACGCCTGCTGGCAAACTGCCTGGCAAGTCATTGTTCAGCAATGGCGGCTTTGTGATCGGCCTGATTATTTTCGGGCTTTTTACCGCACTCATTACCTGGTCTGTCAGCTTTTCGGCCATGTTTTTTGGCGCTATCGGCTCAATGCTATCTGTCGCCACTTGCTTTCTGGACCATGAACATATTCGTTTTGCGCGCGCCGAGCGCAATTGCAAGCTCGACGATGAAAACTGGGCCTATCTGGTCATCCGTGCGGTATTCGGCATGATCTTTGGTACCGCCGCCTATGTTTTTGCCTTCCAGAGTGTGCTAAGCGATACATCCTGGGCAGCGGTGGCAACCATTGCCGCATTTTCCGGCTTTGTGTTCGATTACCTGCTTTTCAAACAAGGTAAATCCCGAAAATAATCCGTCTGGCTGGTACCGGCCCTCCGCAACTGGGCCCAGTCACAAAGCCACGATGGTACAGCAAGGTTCACGGTTTAATACGTGAACCTTTTTTTATGTTTGTTTAAATATGAGTCAATCCAAAGCGGGACATGCAGTCGGCTGGCGAACCGACATCATTCGCCCCCGCATGTTGCGCCCTCTGGTTCATGCTGCTTTACTTGGCAACCACGTCTGCCGTCGGGCCCTGGCCACGCAGCCGTCCGCCAGATGGCACTGATTGCGCGCCCAGTACCACACCATTGATTGTTCGGCCATACAGGTTGTCATCAGCCGCGTGGAACCGCTCGCGCGTTTCCTGCACGTCGCCGGTAAACCGTGGATCCTGTGGCCGCTCATGCGAATTCATGAAATAGGCTACATCCCATGCCTGCTGATCGGTCAGGGTATTGTCTTTTCCAAGCGGCATATTGGCTTTTATAAATGCAGCTGCATTGGGCATCTGATGCATGCCTGCCCCCCAGTTGAACGAGTCATCGCCCCACAAAGCCGGAAACACGGTCACGCCGGCCGCCTTGCGCCCTTCACCGTTGGCGCCATGACAAACCGCACACTGCGCTGCGTACACCGCTTTGCCTCGTTCAAGATCCATTTTTTGCGCGGGTTCAGGCAGACGCTTATAGCCCTGCCCGGCAAGTTTGACGCCGGTTGGCGCGTTGCTGGCAAGCCAGTACATATAGGATGAGATAGCGACAAGCGCCTCGGAATCGGCCGCTGGTGCCTTGCCATTCATGCTGTACTTAAAACAACCCTGCAGCCTTTCGGCCAGCGTATTGACATGGCCGTTTTTCTTGCGATACGCAGGATACAGAACATAGGCGCCCCACATGGGTGCCGAGTCGGCGCGTCGTCCCGCATCAATATGACAATTGACGCAATTGAGCGAATTGCCCGTGTACTGCGGCAATAAACGGGAGGTATGTAAAAAATAATCCTGCCCTTTTCTGACAACCTCACCGAACTCGCTATCAGGAATCGCATCGGCCGCCGGTGGCGAAAACCCCGTGGCGCCAGCCAGCATGGGCAGGCTGGCCGGCCCTGGGGCAGCGGCAATCGCTGCATGTTCATCTGCAGGCGGGCCGGAAACGGCTGGCGCAGCCACGGAGCCAACCGGCATGAGCAGGCAGGCCGTTGTCGTTATGACCGCAAGACGCGTGGTACGAATGAATAAAAGACGGTTCATGGTTGCTCCCCTGCTTTTGCTGGCTTTTGTGTGGTCGTCGCGCTGACGGCCACCGCGTCAATATCGTTTCCGAAATAGGTACTGACGGCGTCGATTTCCTCATCAGTCAGCTTGCGCGCCAGATGCGCCATCAGGTCATGCGGGTCATCTGCACGTGTACCCGTTTTCCAGGCGAGCAATTGGTTTTTGATATACATGGCAGACTGACCCGCCAAAGCTGGGAAAGTGGGCGCTACACCAACGCCGCCCGGGCCATGGCATTGCACACAGGCTGGCAGCGCGCGCGACCAGTCGCCGCGCTGGGCTAGCCAGGCGCCCATCTTGCCTTTGGGATAGCTGTCCTGCAGTTGCACAGCGCGGCCGGGATCGATCACCGGCGGCAGCGACGCATACCAGGCAGCAACGGCCTTTTTCTGCTCGGCGTTCAAGGCCTTGGCAATCGGCTCCATGACCGCCTGCTTGCGTCTGCCTTGTGCGAAGCCCACAAGCTGAGCTTCAAGATACGCAGCCGGTAAACCGGCAAGAAAGGGGAACCCAGCCGCCGCCATACCCTCGCCGTTTGCTCCGTGACAGGCCATACAGGGCGCCTGGCCGGTAATGCCTTTGGTTGCAATACTTTTACCTTGCGCGACATCATCTGCAGACGCAATACCTATAGACAGCCAAAACAGGCTACCGGCACTGACGATTGCCAGCGACGATATGCCGCTAGGCTTTTTGCGTTTTCTGTTCATTTTCTACTCCTGACCGTAATGCTGCTGAAGTTATATAACAATTACTTATTAATATATATTTATGAGTAATTTTATTAAATTGGCCGATCAGGGTAAAGCAGACCTGCCCAGTGCTCAAAAATTCAAACGGGCCAATCCGGCGCATAGACGCACCGACATCATGCACCGAAGACCGCCCCGGGTCTTGAACGCACCAATATCGAATACATGCACGCCAATTTCACTCACCGTCCCATGAACGGCAAAACCTTCTGCACCTTTTTGTTCCCATTAATGCGCTCTCAACGCGCGCTCAATGATCCCGCAGTGCTTCCCTGATAAGTCGGCCTGTCGCGGCGCGCAATCGGGTGAGGCAGGTTCCGTTTTACTGGTTGCGCCGCCCGCCATGACAACGCGATTCGGATGCTGGCACGACTATTGCTTTAGCTCTATCGCTTTCTCACAAATGCAATTTGCCTTTACTCATTCCGGAGCTGATAAATGAAACGTCGCAATGTTCTTAAAACCATGGTGTGCAGTCTTGCTCTTGCATTTGGCTCTGGCGCACTCAGCAGCAGCTGGGCCCAGGGTCAGATTGATCCATCCAAACCACCGATCAAGATCGGCATATTGCACTCACTGTCCGGCACGATGGCCATTTCCGAAACCGTGCTGAAAAATGTCGCGCTGATGCAAATTGACGCAATCAACAAAGAAGGCGGCATTCTTGGCCGCAAGGTAGAGGCCGTCATCGTCGACCCCGCTTCCAACTGGCCACTGTTCGCAGAAAAAGCGCGAGAATTGCTCAGCCAGGAAAAAGTGGCTGCGGTTTTCGGTTGCTGGACATCGGTCTCGCGCAAGTCGGTGCTCCCGGTCTTTGAAGAACTCAATGGCCTGCTGTTCTACCCGGTTCAGTATGAAGGCGAAGAAATGTCGCGCAATATTTTCTATACCGGCGCGGCGCCAAACCAACAGGCCATTCCTGCCGTTGAATATCTGATGAGCGAAGAAGGCGGCGGCTACAAGCGCTTCTTCCTGCTCGGAACAGACTACGTCTATCCGCGTACTACCAACAAAATCTTGCGTGGCTTCCTGCATAGCAAAGGTGTGGCCGATAGTGACATACAGGAGGTCTACACCCCCTTCGGTCACAGTGATTATCAAACCATCGTGAACGATATCAAGCGTTTTGCCGCAGGTGGAAAAGCCGCAGTAATCTCCACCATCAACGGCGACTCCAATGTGCCGTTCTATAAGGAACTCGGTAACGCCGGCGTCAAGGCTATCGATACGCCTGTCGTCGCATTCTCTGTAGGCGAAGAGGAACTGCGCGGCATCGACACCAAACCGCTGGTCGGTCACCTGGCAGCGTGGAATTATTTTATGTCCGTGGACAATCCAACAAATTCGGCCTTCAAAAAACAATGGGCAGACTACGCCGCTGCGCAAAAGCTGCCGGGCGCAGATAAACCACTGACCAATGATCCGATGGAAGCGACCGTTGTCGGATTGAAAATGTGGAAAGCTGCCGTCGAGAAAGCGGGCAAGACTGACGTGGATGCCGTGCGCGCGGCCATGATAGGCCAGAAAGTAGCCGCCCCGGATGGCTTCGAAGTTGAAATGGGTAGCAACCATCATTTATACAAACCTGTCATGGTTGGCGAAATCCGTCCTGACGGACAGTTCGACATTGTCTGGCAAACAGAAAAACCGGTGCGCGCTCAGCCGTGGAGCCCGTTCATTGCAGGCAATGAAAAAAAACCGGATGAAGTGAAATAAATGCGAGCAATGAACCGGCCCGGTGGGCCGGTTCATGCAACCGACAGCAAAAAAATGGAACGATCCGCATGAAACTCACCCCTTCCCGCATCTGTGACTGGATTGCACAGCTGACCATAGTTGTCGGCGTGCTGCTTGCGTCTGTCGCTTCAGCCTATGCGAGCACGCTGACCCCGGCCGATTTGAGCGCGCTTGTTGCCGGCGGCTATGGGGAGCGCAAAGAGGCCATAGAAAAATTGGTGAATTCCGATCCTGCGCTTGCCCGTCCGCTACTGCAAAGCTTATCGCAAGGCACCCTGCTGGGCCTGCCTGATGGCCGTGTCCTGATCAAGTCCGATCAAGATTACACCGACCCATTGACGGGTAAAAGCGTCGCACCGCCAACGGAGCCGACCCGCCAGCCGGTACTGAACAATGCACTGCGCCGATTGATCCAGAATGGGCTGGCCTCAATGAGCCTGTTCGCCCAGGACCAGGCCACCCGTCGGATGGCCATTGACAATATGCTGAGTCGCCCTGACAGCCTGTCGGCGCAACAGCTGGACCAGGCGCTCAAGGCGGAAACCGATCCTGCGCTGAAACAAAAGCTCGATACCCTGCATGCCTTCGCGGCAGCAGCCGATCGCAGCACAGCGCCCGCGCAGCGCCTGCAAGCCGTGCAATCGCTGGCCGCTGTCAACCTGCCCTATGCACGCACCGTATTGAACAACATTATTTCCGAAGAAAATGATCCCCAGAGTGCAATCTCTGTTGCTGCCGCCGAATCGCTTTCACATATTGATGGGCGGCAGCGCAATTCTGCGCTCGCCAACAACGCCTTCACCGGTTTGAGCCTGGGCAGTGTGCTGGTGCTGGCTGCACTGGGTCTGGCGGTAATTTACGGCCTGATCGGCGTCATTAATATGGCGCATGGGGAATTTCTCATGCTGGGCGCCTACGCGACATATCTGACGCAACGCGCCTTTCAGACCTGGATGCCGCAGTGGTTCGACTACTACCTGCTTGCAGCATTGCCCGTGGCTTTTCTGACAGCGGCAGCTGTGGGCATCGTGATTGAATGGCTGATTATTCGTCACCTGTACGGTCGTCCCCTGGAAAGCCTGCTGGCCACTTTTGGCGTGAGCCTGCTGATGATGCAGACGGTACGACTGATCTTTGGCGCGCAGAATGTAGACGTGGCCAATCCGATCTGGATGAGTGGCTCTTTTGCACCGCTTGCGGCGTGGCTGCCGGCTTTCGTGGTTCCCTACAACCGTCTCATTATTCTCGCTTTTTCTATCGCAGTGGTAATTAGCCTGTATCTGGTCCTGAACCGTACACGCCTCGGGCTTTTCATCCGCGCGTGTACCCAGAACCGCACGATGGCGTCCTGTGTAGGCATCCGGACCCGCAAGGTGGATGCTTACGCCTTTGCGTTGGGAGCAGGCATTGCCGGGCTTGGCGGTGTTGCGCTATCACAGATCGGCAATGTCGGCCCGGATCTCGGCCAGGCCTATCTGATCGATTCATTTATGGCTGTAGTGCTCGGTGGCGTCGGCCAGCTTATCGGTACGGTACTCGGTGCTTTCGGGCTGGGTGTCCTGAGCAAGCTCGGCGAACCGTTGATGGGGGCCGTATTGGTGAAGATTGTCATTCTGCTGCTGATCGTCGCCTTTATCCAGAAACGTCCCCAGGGCCTGTTTGCCCAGAAAGGCCGCAGCGCGGCGGAGGCTTAACGCTCATGACCACATCATTCGAACTGAATATTCCTGAACGGGCGCCACTGTTCTCACGTAGCGGCTGGTTGACATTATGCGTTGTGGTCATCGGCGTATTCCTGATGACCCTAGTGGGTACGCAGTGGTCCGCCCCCGGGAGCGCGCTGCATATCAGCGACTATACGCTGACGCTTGTCGGCAAGATGCTTTGCTATGCCATTGTGGCCATGTCGCTCAATCTCGTATGGGGCTACTGCGGCATCCTGAGTCTTGGGCACGGCCTGTATTTTGCCCTGGGCGGCTATGCCATGGGCATGTATCTGGTGCAGGCGCCCGCACCCGGCCAGGAATCGGCGGGGCTGCCGGCATTTACCTTCCTGCTTAACTGGACCCAATTGCCATGGTACTGGGCCGGTACCCAGACCCTTGCCTGGGTGCTCATCCTGGCGGCGCTGGTGCCGGCAATTGTGGCATTCGTCTTCGGTTATTTCGCCTTCCGCTCGCGCATTAAAGGCGTCTACCTTTCCATCATGACACAGGCGGTGACCTACGCGGCCATGCTCTTGTTCTTTCGCAACGAGACCGGGTTTGGCGGCAACAACGGCTTCACCGATTTCAAGTCGATCGCCGGCTATTCCATCAGCGCTACCGACACCCGTACGGTACTTTTTCTGATCAGCTTTGTGGTGCTTGTCCTGGTGTTCGTACTGGTCCAATGGATCATGAAATCCAGATTCGGCAAGGTGATCACAGCAATCCGCGACAGTGAAAGTCGCGTCATGTTCATCGGATTCAATCCATTGCAATACAAACTGGCCATCTGGACCCTGTCGGCCGTGCTTTGCGGAATTGCAGGCGCTTTATACGCGCCGTTGGTGGGGATTATCAACCCAGGTGAAATGTCGCCCGTCAATTCAATCGAAATGGTGATCTGGGTCGCCGTCGGCGGTCGCGGATCACTGGTCGGCAGCATTCTGGGCGTCTTTACGGTCAATGGGGCGAAAACGTTTTTCACTGCGTTCATGCCGGAATACTGGCTGTACGTCCTTGGTGGCCTGTTTGTTGTGGTGACCCTGTTCATGCCCAAAGGGCTGATCGGACTGTTTTCACGGCGACGTCAGCCGCCGCTCAAGGCGGACACGAACGCGGCTCCTGCCACGGAGGCGGTATGACTGATATCCACTCTGAGACTGCCGGCGCCGGTGGCACGATCACCCATCTGGCTCATTTTGCCGAAGCCGGAAAAATTGATACGACGCACGGCATCGTGCTGTATATAGAAAACCTGACCGTCAAATTCGATGCCTTTTGCGCCATCAATGACTTGTCCCTTTACATCAAAGAGGGCGAACTGCGCTGCATTATCGGCCCCAATGGCGCCGGCAAAACGACCCTGATGGATGTGATTACAGGAAAAACCGGCCATCGCAACGCCACGATCGACGGCGAGGTCTTTCTGGGCCAGACGCTGGATTTGCTGACGATGCAGGAACCGCAGATTGCGCAACTGGGTATCGGCAGGAAATTTCAGAAGCCGTCGGTATTTGAGAGCCAGCCGGTTTGGGAAAACCTGTATCTGGCCGATGCCGGAGACCGTCGCTGGCACGCCGCATTACACGCGCGTATAACCGCAGACGTGCGCCACCGCATTGAAAATACACTGAGCATCATGAAGCTGGAGAGCGTTGCCTATCGGGCTGCGGGTGAACTGTCGCATGGCCAGAAACAGCGTCTGGAGATCGGTATGCTGCTGATGCAAAAGCCCGCATTACTGCTGCTGGACGAACCCGTTGCCGGCATGACCGACCGCGAAACCGCCGAGCTCGCTGAAATACTCCATCGCATTCGCGGTACCTGCTCCATTGTGGTGGTGGAGCACGATATGGGCTTTGTCTCAAACCTGGCGGGCGATCAGGGCACAGTCACCGTCCTGGCAGCCGGAACAGTACTGGCGCAAGGGACCATGCAGCAGGTGCAGCAGGATCAGCAAGTCATTGAATCCTATCTCGGCCGCTAATCAAGGAATATGCATCATGCAGCTCAGCGTACAAAACGTCAATCAGTACTATGGCGGCAGCCATATTCTCCGCGATATCTCATTTGATATAAAAGCCAATGCCCTGACCGCCCTGCTTGGGCGCAATGGCGCGGGCAAAACCACGCTTCTGCGCAGCCTGCTTGGCGTCGTACCTATTCGTAGTGGGCAGATCAGCTATGCCGGCAAGGATATCAGTCGGATGGCGACGGCCAACCGTATTGCGCAGGGTATAGGCTATGTGCCCCAGGGGCGCGATATTTTCCCCCGGCTAAGCGTAAAGGAAAATCTGCTGGTTGGCGCCGCGTCACGCAAAACGCCTAAAGGAATACCCGCCTTCATTTACCAGCTTTTTCCGGTTCTCAAGGAAATGGAACATCGCAACGGCGGCGATTTGTCTGGTGGACAACAGCAGCAATTGGCGATTGCCCGTGCCCTCATGAGCGAGCCACGACTGCTGATTCTGGACGAACCGACCGAGGGTATTCAGCCCAATATCATTCAGCATATCGGCAGAACGCTCAAATTTCTTGTTGCAGATCATGGAATGACAATACTTCTTGTTGAACAATATCTGGATTTCGTCAAACTTATTGCCGATGACTATCTTGTCATGAACCGCGGCGTCATTATTGCCCAGGGAAAAGGTGCAAATATTGATGCAGACGGTATTGAACGTCACATTAGTGTGTAATCGCAAATGTCAGCTGTCATGCAAACCGAAAGCTGGGCTGCGACTCTCGCATTGGCATTTTCTTGCCAACCGTCCGGGCGCAGCGCCCTGACCCACAATGCCCATACCGGGCCATTGTTGGTGCAAAAGTCACTATATCCAGAAGGACCGGCCATCTGCCACGCCACAATACTGCACCCGCCATCAGGCATTGCAGGCGGCGACGAGCTGAACATCATTGCAACGGTTCATGAAGATGCCCATGCAGTACTTACCACCCCTGGCGCAACGCGCTGGTATAAGGCTAATGGCAGGACAGCCACCCAGCGCGTTGAGCTTCACATTGAGCAGAATGCAAAACTTGACTGGCTTCCCCTGGAGAACCTGTTGTTTGAACAGGCCCAGGCCAGGAACACCAGCGTGATCAGACTCGCTGCAGGTGCGCGGGGAATCGGTTGGGACTGTTACCAGCTGGGCAGCGTGGCAACACAGGGGTACTGGCATGAAGGCACGCTTGCCGTCGATTCCGCCCTTTACTATGACGAACAACTGGTGTGGACTGAAGCCGGCCGGGTTGACGCAGCACAGCCTATCAGGCAAAGCAGCGCCGGGCTGGGGAGCTTTCCGGTCATGGCAACCGTCTGGAGCATCGGGCCGATCATCGCCGCCGAACAGATCGAGCACATGACTGCCAGCCTGCCATGGACAGAAAACCTGCGGGCGGGCGTCAGCCAGATTCAGCTGGATGCGTCCAGCAGCCTCGTCCTGGTACGCCTGCTGGGCATGCGTACCGAGCAAATCAGGCAACGCATGGTCGATTGCTGGCAACACCTGCGCCCCCTGCATCTGGGCGTCCCCGCGACCCCCCTGCGGCTGTGGCTCACCTGATGGCACTGCGCTTGCAGCCCATTTTAAACATTTAACTAAATATTCCGAGACTACCATGGACCTGACACCACGAGAAAAAGACAAACTGCTGATATTCACCGCTGCCCTGCTCGCAGAAAGGCGTCGTAACCGAGGGTTGAAACTGAACTACCCTGAGTCTGTCGCGTTGATTACCGCAACGCTTCTGGAAGGCGCACGGGAAGGCAAGACGGTGGCCGAGCTCATGCATGCTGGCACGCAAGTACTTACCCGCGATGATGTCATGGAAGGCGTACCGGAAATGATTCCGGACATCCAGGTCGAGGCCACATTTCCGGATGGCACCAAACTGGTTACGGTCCATCATCCCATCGTCTGAATCCACAAGCAACGCCAAATCGTCCTTCATTCATTTATAGACTCACAAAGGAAAATATCATGTTTCATACTTTTTCCAACCGATTACGTTATTGCCTGGCGGCCCTTGCCCTCACGGGCCTGCCTCTGACCGCACTGGCCCATCCCGGTCATTTTGAGCACATTGATGCCATGTCCATGTTCAATCAGGGGCTGCTTCATCCACTTACCGGGCCAGACCACCTGCTGGCCATGCTGGCCGTGGGTATCTGGAGTGCCATGGCCTACCCCTCGTTGAAAAGAGCCATTTATATCCCGGTTTCTTTTTCCAGCATTCTTCTTTTCGGCGCCCTGATGGGCATCGCCGGAATGCAAATTCCGTTGGTAGAACCACTGATCATGGCCTCACTGCTGGTGCTCGGTCTAATGCTGGCAGGCATGGCACGCTTGTCCCTGGTAACCGGCTCGGCACTGGTTGCATTCTTTGCCTTTTTCCATGGCGCGGCCCATGGCATGGAACTGCCGGAAGGAGGCGCAGCTAGCCTGTTTATCCTGGGATTCATGCTTTCCACCCTGTTCATCCACTGCACCGGAATGGTCGCCGGTGCCATCATGACTCGCCACAAAACCTGGGTTGCCCGATTGGCGGGCGCCGGTATTGCCTCCTATGGCGCAATGCTGTTGTTAACCGGACAATAAGGAGCCAGCATGATTCCAGGTGAAATCATTGCCGCCGAAGGTGCAATCGACATCAATACCGGTCGAAGCACCATCGTCATTGAAGTGACCAATACGGGCGATCGCCCCATTCAGGTCGGATCACATTATCATTTTGCAGAAACCAATGCTGCGCTGCTGTTTGACCGGCAACAGGCCCGTGGTCATCGATTGAATATTGTGGCAGGAACAGCAATACGCTTTGAGCCGGGACAAATACGTACCGTAGAACTGGTGGCGCTAGCGGGTGACCGGCGAGTATTCGGGTTTACTGGAAACGTCATGGGAGCACTGGAATGACAAGCATATCAAGACAGGCTTACGCCGAAATCTTTGGTCCGACTATTGCAAACGGTCGCGCCGATCGGGTTCGCCTGGCAGACACAGGATTGTTCATTGAAGTCGAGAAAGATTTCACCCTATTTGGCGAAGAGGTCAAATTTGGCGGCGGCAAAGTCATCCGTGACGGAATGGGCCAGAGCCAGCGCTGCTCGGCAGACTGTGCCGACACAGTCATTACCAATGCACTGATCGTGGACGCCATTGCCGGGATAGTCAAAGCCGATATCGCTATCAAAAACGGCCATATCGCTGCCATCGGCAAAGCGGGCAATCCGGACATCCAGCCCGGTGTCACCATCGTGATCGGGCCGGGCACCGAGATTATTGCCGGAGAAGGTTTTATTGTGACTGCGGGCGGAATAGATACACATATTCATTTCATTTGTCCGCAGCAAATTGAAGAGGCGCTATCGTCTGGCGTTACCACCATGATTGGCGGAGGCACGGGTCCGGCCACTGGCTCTTTCGCCACCACATGCACGCCAGGCCCCTGGCATATCCATGCCATGCTAGGCGCGACCGATGCCTTTCCCATGAATATTGGCCTGTTGGGCAAAGGCAGTGCCAGCGATCCCGCCCCGCTACTGGAACAGATACAGGCCGGGGCACTGGGTCTGAAGCTGCATGAGGATTGGGGCACAACACCGCAAGCCATTGATACCTGCCTGAGCGTTGCCGAACAGACCGATACACAGGTCGCCATCCACAGCGATACCCTGAATGAATCGGGCTTTGTCGAAGCCACTCTGGCCGCGTTCAAGGGACGTACCATTCATACCTTCCATACCGAAGGCGCAGGCGGCGGACATGCGCCCGACATCATCCGCGCCGCAGGCATGCCCAATGTCCTGCCAGCCTCTACCAACCCGACCATGCCTTTTACGCATAATACGATTGATGAACATCTGGATATGCTGATGGTTTGCCACCATCTGGATCCGGCCATCGCCGAAGATCTCGCCTTCGCCGAGAGTCGCATCCGTCGGGAAACCATCGCCGCCGAAGACATTCTGCATGACCTTGGCGCATTTTCGATCATGAGCTCAGACTCACAGGCAATGGGTCGTGTTGGCGAAGTGATTCTTCGAACCTGGCAGACGGCAGACAAAATGAAGCAGCAGCGAGGTAGCCTGACCGGCGATTCTTCCGCTTCCGACAATCACCGGGTCAAACGCTTTATTGCCAAATACACAATCAACCCCGCCATCGCACATGGTATTGCTCACAAGGTAGGCTCCATAGAGCCGGGAAAACTTGCCGATCTGGTTCTATGGCGGCCGGCCTTTTTTGGCGTCAAGCCCAGTCTGATTCTTAAAGGCGGAATGATCGCGCAGGCAGTGATGGGCGATCCGAACGGGTCCATCCCCACGCCTCAGCCGGTGCATTACCGAAAAATGTTCGGTTCATACGGCCGCGCATTGAAAACGTCGCTGGCCTTTGTTTCGCAGGCAGGGTTCGACAACCCTGCAGTGCAAAATTTAAACCTGACCAAAACGCTTTGCGCGGTCAACGGCTGCCGCAATATTGGCAAGCGCGACATGGTTCTGAACGACTGGCTGCCGGATATCCGGGTAGATCCGCAAACCTACCAGGTTTTTGCAGACGGGCAATTGCTAAGCTGCGAACCGGCCCAGATCCTGCCGATGGCCCAGCGGTATTTTCTGTTTTGATGGCGACATATCAGGAACGCTCAGACATGACACGTATCGTCCGCAAATATCTACGCAATAGCAGCCTGTCTGCTGCGTTGTTAGAGCATGCCCCGGTCGCGCTGATGACTTATGAGCAGCGTCGTCGCAGCCGCCAGAAAGTGACCCTGAACAACGGTGAAACCATCAACCTGGTAATCGACAGAGGCGTGGTTCTTGCGCCTGACGATGTGCTGGTGGCCGATGATGGCGGCCTGATTGTCGTACAGGCAAAGAGCGAGTTGCTGGTTCGCGTCACCGCGAATACGGCCACCGATCTGGCCCGGGCTGCCTATCATCTGGGTAACCGTCATGTCACGGTGGAAGTCGGCGAGGGTTATCTTCATCTGGAAGATGACCCCGTACTGGTGGAAATGTTGAACCGGCTTGGGGTTCATACCGTGATCGTCAATCAGGCTTTCAACCCCGAACACGGCGCCTATGGCGGCGGCCATAAGCACGGTCACGACGAAACGTACGACGAAGATTACGCGCTGGCGCAGGCCGCCTATCGAGCTCATGAAGACCCTCACTCCAGGCATGGCCATAACCACGCGCATTCTCACGATCACGATCACCTTCATAATGACGGTCGTGGTCACCAATACCAACATAACGATTTTGAGGATGCGGAAAAACCGCAGCAGGAGGATCATGATCACCCTCTTCGCCCGGCCGAGTAACCTGACACCATGCACACCCCAGAAAATGAGTTGAACTGCATCACTGCCCAACACTATGCGCAACTGATGCGCCTGTCCTCACCGGCCTTGCCCGTGGGCGGGTTCAGCTACTCTCAGGGATTCGAATCGGCCGTCGAACTAGGCATTGTGTTCGATGAAGCCACTGCCGGTCGATGGATCGAGGATACGTTGCACACCGTCATGGCCCAATGCGATGCTGCAATATGGCTGTTAATCTACCGGGCATGGCGTGAGCTGGATATCAGCACCATCTGCCAGTGGAATCAATGGTATTACGCAAGCCGTGAAACAGCAGAGGCAAGGGCCGAGACCTCCCAGATGGGTGTTTCATTGATCAACCTGGCGCATGCACTCGATTGGGGAGCCGATGCGCAGCGCAGCAAGCTCAATGACCTTTCCCCACCCTGCTTTCCCACGGTGCACGCATTCTGTGTTCAGGCTCTAGATCTTCCCTCAGACGCGGGGATCTCGGCCTTTATCTATACCTGGCTCGAAAACCAGGTTATGGCGGCCATCAAAACGGTGCCACTCGGACAGACTGCCGGGCAGCGGCTACTCTCAACACTGGTGCCTCAGCTGGACCGCGCAGTACTCGCTGCCCGAAAAGCGAGCTCATGTTCACCCCCCGCAATCATGACGCTGGCGCCACAATATTCAATTATTGCGGCTCGACACGAAAGCCAGTTCTCCAGGCTGTTTCGTTCCTGATGAGTCTGATTTTCACTTCCCTGTTCTGCAGAAAAATCAGGCCACGCACGAAGTCCCGACAAAAGTCCACCTGCATTTCTGTAAATAATTCATTGAACCAAAGGCTTATACCATGATAAACGCCACTAACCGAACCAAGACATTGCCTCCGCTACGAGTGGGTATCGGTGGCCCTGTAGGCTCTGGAAAAACTTCCTTGCTTGAAGTGCTTTGCAAAAAAATGGCAGCCAGATATGATTTGGTTGCTATCACAAATGACATCTACACGAAAGAAGACCAGCGCCTGCTTACTGTTTCTGGTGCACTTCCGCCGGAACGTATTATGGGAGTGGAAACCGGTGGATGTCCGCATACAGCGATCCGCGAAGATGCGTCCATTAACTTGCGCGCAATTGACCAGATGCTGGAACGTTTTCCGCAGGCCGACATTGTGTTTATTGAATCCGGTGGCGACAATCTGGCGGCAACCTTCAGCCCGGAGCTGTCTGATCTGACTATCTATGTCATCGACGTCGCGGGTGGTGAGAAAATTCCCCGCAAAGGCGGACCAGGCATCACCAAATCAGATCTGCTGATTATCAACAAAACCGATCTGGCTGCGCACGTCGGCGCGTCGCTGGATATCATGCGCCAGGATACCGAGCGCATGCGGCAGAATCGGCCATTTGTGATGTGTAATATGAAAACCGGCGATGGCGTTGATGCAGTCATTCAATTCATTGAAAAGGCCGGCATGCTGGTCTGACCGCCCCGCGATAAAAGCATGGTGCTAATGCCGGCACCATTGCCGCTGCGCCGCCAGGCGCCTTGCCGTACCCTTTCTCTACTTAGACCATTCTCTACTTAGACGATGGGTCGGGCTGCAACTGACAAAATGGCATGACCTGCCCCAGAGGCAACAGATAGACTCGCCGCCTGCCATCGGAAAAATACGGTGTCACGTTTGCCAGCTTGGGAAAATCGTCCATCAGTCTTGCGTCAGCCAAAATCCAGCGCCGATAATCCTGCGGAACACATACGGAACGCAAAAAATCAGCCGGTCGCACAAAACGGCCAGCGTTATCGGGCGCACCAAAATTGCGTGCATCCCAGAGTTCTTTTTGCCAGTTGTCCTTCGTCGGCAGCGTATTGTCATCCCAGTTGCTGACCACGAGCAGATCAGGATTGTTTCCCATATAAAACCGAAAATCGAACGGGTAATAGTCAAGACTGTAGTATCGATCGTCGGAACCCTCAGCCGGCGGTGCTGCGGCAATGGCCGACGCACCGCGACTGCTGCCTGGCAGACGGCCCCAAGACAGATAGATCAGCCCGGCAACGCCCAGGGCAAAACACACCAGCACGCGAGCCAGAAAATTGCGCTGTACAGCCCTGCTTGCAGCACCAATCCGGGCTCGATCTGCATTTTCCGGCTCCGAGAGCACACCATCGGTCAACAAGATACCGCGAAAGAACTCGGCAAAGATAAAGGCCAGAGGAGGCAGTACCGGCAGGATATATCCCACCAGCTTGGACTGCGGAATGGAAAAAAAGACCAGAATAAGCAATAGCCAGATCCACATCAGGCGACGAACGCTGGTGTCTCGCTCTTGCACCCAGTAATTGCGTGTAAAGATGGCGGACAGCCCTCTTCCACACCAAGGGAGCATGGTGGCCAGCAGTACCGCCACATAGAACCAGACCGGCATTGTATTGTTGAAGCCGCCCTGCGAAAAACGCTCAAACTGCTGGTATACCAGATAGTAATGAAAAAAACCGGGGTACCTGCTCTGCATTAACAACAGCCATGGCAGAACAACGACCAGAAATAGCAGAATACCCGAGATACGCAATAGCATTGGAATGGCCGAATACCTGCGTTCGGCAAGAAGCCAGGCAAGCAGTACTCCGCCGGGCAGAACAAATCCGATCAGTCCTTTGGCCAAAAACCCGAGTCCCGCAAACAGATACATTGCCAGTATCCATCGCGTTGCGGATTCGCCTTGCTGTTGCAGCAGGACAGCGGTAGCGCCACACAGGATAGTAGTACTGATCATGGCCGCCACCAGCAAGTCAAGATTGGCATAATGGGCTGCGCCGAACGTCAGTGGTGTTGCCGCCAGAATGATGCCTGCCACCAGCGCACGTGATGGCAGGACAAAACGCCGTAGAAAGGCAAACAGGCCACCGACCATAAGCAGACCCGCTAACGCAGGTGTCAGTCTTGCTGCGAACTCATTTTCACCAAAAATGGCGAGACAGGCGGCTGTCAGCCAGTAAAACAACGGCGGCTTATGAAAATAGGGCATGCCGTTCAGCAGCGGGGTACCCCACTCATGAGCGTGCAGCATTTCCAGTGCAACCCCAACGTAACGCCCTTCGTCCGGATTGAGCAGCGGCCAAAACCAGTTACCCAGCACAAACCAGGCAGTTGTGGCCAGCAGCAGGAACGGCAAGACAAAAGGACTGAGCGCCAGACGGGACAACCAATCAGACGTGCTGATACGAGACAAGGAGCCAGATGCAATGGCAGTAGAAGAAAACATGAATTGGAGCATGAAAATGAATGATCACCATCTTAGCGATAGAGATATCAAATATTCGTCAAATAACCGGGAGGCAGGTCATGCGCACTCAGTGTGCCCCGATAGTGGCGTTATGACCGTTCCTGGCAGGGCTGCGCTGCGATTGGCCTGCATATTCCTGATCCGGCCGGGCTATATGCCTTACCCATTCGTATCCACGAAATTTTCGTATACGCTCGAACCTGCGCCAACCGGGCAGGCACATGCATCAGCACTCGATAATATTGACGGCCAATCCGCCGCGCGATGTTTCCTTATATTTCGATTGCATATCCGCCCCGGTCTGCATCATGGTCCGGATTACTTTGTCCAGTGACACGTAATGCGTACCATCACCCCGTAAGGCCATGCGTGCAGCGTTGATGGCCTTGACAGCACCCATCGCATTGCGCTCAATACACGGAATCTGCACCATACCCCCAACTGGATCACAAGTCATGCCCAGGTTGTGCTCCATGCCGATTTCGGCGGCATTCTCTGCTTGCGGGACAGTGCCTCCCAATACTGCTGCCAGTGCGCCAGCTGCCATGGAACAGGCAACGCCCACTTCTCCCTGGCAGCCAACCTCGGCCCCGGAGATGGATGCGTTTTCCTTGTAAAGAATGCCAATGGCTGCAGCCGTCAGCAGAAAATCGATCACGCCCTGTTCACTGGCGCCGGACACAAAATTCACGTAATAATGCAGGACCGCAGGAATTACGCCTGCCGCCCCGTTGGTCGGCGCCGTCACCACCTTGCCGCTGGCCGCGTTCTCCTCATTGACTGCCAACGCATACAGATTCACCCAATCGAGCATGGAAAGCGGATCTTTCAGCGACTCATGGGGCCGGCTGCACAGCTGTTCATGCAGTTGTCGGGCGCGACGCTTGACATGGAGAAAACCGGGCAGGCTGCCGGTGGCCGAACAGCCGCGCGTCACACAGGCTTGCATCACTGCCCACAAGTCCAGTATTTTCTGCCTGACTTCCTGCTGCGGTCGGTAATGCCTTTCGTTTTCCATCATCAACTGTGCGATCGTCAACTGGTGCCGCTGGCACAGATCGAGCAATTGCTGGCCAGAATTGAATGGATAAGGGATGTCAATATCCGGGGTCAGATTCACCCGGACCCGATCGCAATTCATCACAAAGCCGCCGCCAATCGAATAATATTCCTTCTTCATGAGTAATTGACCGGCAGCGTCAAAGGCCTTGAAACGCATGCCATTCGAATGCTGGGGCAATGTTTCCCGACGGTTGAACTTGATATGGACGCTCTCGTCAAAGGCAATTTCGTGGCGATCAAGCAGCCTGACCATGCCACTGCTGCGCACCTGCTCGATCAGTGCCGGCACTATGTCCGGATTCAATGTCTCGGGCTGATAGCCATGCAGCCCGATGACAACTGCCATATCACTTTTGTGACCCTTGCCGGTCGCGCCCAGCGAGCCAAACATCTCTATATGAAGACGTTGCGCGCTTTCAAGCAGATTAGCCTGATCCAGACGGTTTACAAAACGCAGCGCGGCAATCATGGGACCGACTGTGTGGGAACTGGAAGGTCCGATACCCACCTTGAAAATATCAAATACGCTCAAGGCCATTTGTTTCCTCGACAATGTTGTGGGACCGTTTAATGGGTCCGGTACAGCTCATCCATTTTCTTTTCGGATTCACGACTTTTCAACTCTGCTTCGCTGGGCAACGCCATGTCGTTGAGCAATGGCTTTGTCCAGTTTCCGGTAACATGATATTTTACAGTCAGGGCACGCTGCAATGGCGCCTGCAGCAGCCATTGCGTCAGGAAAGCACCCACACCGACTGCAGGATTCACAATCGTTCCGGCCAATACAGAGGCACCGCTCACATCCAGCTTGGGCACAACCACAGTCTGGAAGTCCAGGCTTTCGGATTTCAGATCTGTCATCCCGGAGGCCACGATGGCCGACGACGGTCCATTCAAGCGGAAATCCTCGACAAACAGGCGCCCTCCCTCCAGACGCATGCGGCTGCGCACTGTGTCAAATGTGAGCCCCGACTGCACCGAATTGCCCAGTGTCTCTCCAAACCTGGGCAGCCGGCGAAACGACTGCAGCGACAACAGCTCCAGAGCTTTGACCGCAGACGACTGTACGCTTTCCAGACGCCCCTGCTTGAGGCTGCCGCTGAGCGAACCATTGAGCATGGCCAGATCCAGATCCTGGACATTTTTCCAATTAATTTGCGCGTCAATTTGGCCGTTGCCATTTTTAATGACGCCGCCCAACTGATAGGTTTCAAGAAACCGGCCCAGGTCAGACACTACAATTTTTCCTTGCAGTTGCAGATCCTTTGCGGTGCCCTGCTGATGAATCGATCCTTGCGCCGCCAGCGAGCCTCCCTCATTGACCAGACTGAAGTAATCCACCTTCCAGTCGTCCGAGCCCGGCAACTGGTAACCTTTGAGTATCAACTGTCCCATTTGCTTGCCATAGACAGTCAGATTTTTCACTGACAAGTCAAGACGCGGCAAAGCCTGCGTCGCGCCGGCACGCGCCTTCGCGGCGTCCCTGTCCTTTTGCGACGGGGTGCGCATGTCCACCAGGGCATCGGCCGGTTCAATAATGTTCAGGGTATCGAGCCTGACAGTCAGATTGCCCGGATCTCGTGAGCGCGTGCCAGGGGTCCAGGTCCCGCTTCCCTGCGCCTGATCGGAATTCAGTTGCAGGTCCCATTGTTTGCCTGCCTTGCTGGCTGTCAGCGTAGCACCTGTCAGCGTCTGGTTCTTCACCAGGAATGCCCGGGTTTGTATGGCCACGTGTGACACATCCGGCAATATCTGCCGTCCGCGGCCCGTCCCGGCGCTATCGGAAAACTCATCGACAATATCATCCCATGCCTGTGCATCCAGCGTCGGGTTCTGCGCCAGAACTGTCAGGCCTGGCTGGCCCAGTTCTGCAGCCCTATTGACTCCGATGGTGCCACGACTGAAATACGGTCCTTTAATGCTGTTAATGTCGTGCTCAAAAATCGCTCGCGTACGAGTGCCGTCAATACGGATATCCAGGTAGCGCTTGCCGTCATCCCTGGCCCCCTCATTTGCGCGCCAGACAATGGTGGCCGGCCACTGAGCCGACTTGGGCTTGGACAGACCATCGGGAAATTGCGTTGCCAGACCCGCCAGATCAGATTGGAATTGAACCTTTACCCTGCCGCCCGGCGAAAAGTGGACCAGACTAGTGTAACTGGTGCTGCCGCTGATGCGCCGCATGCCCTGCACCGGTATCAATTGGCGCAGGCCGACAGCAGTCAGGGTGCCGTTAATGGATAGTGGCTTGCCTACGGTGCCGATGGGGCCGTCGAGCACGACTTTACCCCCCAGCATGACGCCCTTGACGGCATTGGCCTGCAATTGCGTCTCGGTAAACGGCATTTCGCCTTCAAGGTGCTCGGCCCATGGGAAATCCGGCGTGAGCCGGAAACGGCTGTCATCCAGATGAATCGAACCAGAGATTCGCGAATTGTCCGCGTCTAGCACCGGGATGTGCAGATCAATAGGAATGGTCCACTGGCCGCTGCCTTGTGCTTCATCCAGCACGTTATTGATCAGATTGCCCAGCGGACTGATTTTCGTGAAAGTCAGGAAATCTTCGGCGCGTCCCCTTGCCTTTGCCTGCAAATCAACTGTGGTGTTCTTCTCAAGACTGGATACAACGCCATGAAACGCATCCAGATCCAGCCGCTGCCCTTCAGGCATGGCATAGAAGGCCTGAATCGAATCAATAATAATCTGATCATTCTGAAAGTGAATCGTGCCGCTATCGGAATTGACAACCGGCCAGCGTTTGCCCCGAATATCCTTCTGATGATAATTGAGCAGCAGGTTTGCGTAAGTGCCGCGTAGCAAAAAGCTGCCCGAGTCCGGCGCCAGTCCGAAAGGGAAATCGTCGACAACGCCCTTGAGTTCGAACTCGGCAGCAGACAGTTCCCCATTCTTGAATGCATCCTTGAGCCACTCACGCGCATCCGGATCCATCACATTGGGCAGGTAATTGTGCAGATGCGGCAATGATACTGCCCGCAGGGATCCGCTCAAATCCACAATACCGTTGTCGCTGTTGACGTCGGAACGCCAGGTCCCGGCGCCTTCCATCTGCAAATCACGGTTATGAACCGTAGCCTGGGTAAACTTGACTCGCGGCTCCTGCACAGAATTGCGACTGAAATCACCACGGACACTTGCTTCGTCAATCGACAGCGGATTTTCGAATACGACCGGATCCTTATAATAGAAGCCCTTGACACTGGACTCGAACTGTACCGGAGGGTAACTGATACCGTCTGCTACACCGGATTCATGCATAGACAAACGCCAGCGATTGAACTCGTTGATCACACTTGTGAATGACGAGCTTAAGCGGGAGGTCAGGCTGTCTGCCGCGATAATAAATTCGTGATTGCGAATGTGATCTTCAATCCGGACCTTTTCCAGTCCATAGGCCACCATCATGTTCTTGGGCGCATTGCTGTCAATCTGAAGATCGACCACCGCGTGTGAGACGATGCCCGATTTCACTTTTGGCGGTATATCAAACCAGGGCCTGGCCGCCAGCACGTCCATATTGAGCACGGATACCCGCAAATTGCCCGACCAGGCCGGCGTTGGTTTGCCTGCAACGCCATCCTGTTGCAGGCTGCTCAATAACTGAATGGAATGGCCCACCTGCGCAGGCATACGGGCGCTGGCGCTAAGCACCCGCTTCGGGCCATTTTTTGTCAACTGCAATGTGAAATCGGAGAGCGTAAACGGACCCGCCTGCGGTCGTGTCTGGTCAATCCAGCTGAAGCTGCCATTGAGTACGGTAATCTCGGGTAAGGCCTGCAGCAGATCGGCCAGCGGCGTCAGCGTCACATTGCCGGCATCAACGGCCTCGGGCGCAGAATGTACGTTGTCACTATCCAGGCGTCTGCCAAGCAACCAGACCCGGTTCTGCCGGTCACGCGTCATGTTCAGGTGAATCTGCCGGATTTCCACTGCGGCCGGCTCCAGTTGCAGTTGCATGGCGCGCCGCCAGTCAAGGCTGGCGATCGCCTCGCCGACAGTCAACATCGGCGTATCAGTCTGATCGGCAATCTGCAGCGCCTGCAGTCGTAACCGCGGAACAATCCCCGTCCAGTCAATCGCCAGTTTTTCGATCGTGACATGCTGGCGTGTCGCTGCGCTCAGTCGTTGCTCAACCTGCCCGCGGAATTGATCGATATTGGGAGCAAGCAGGAAGCGGACAGCCAGCGCTGCCGCCATGGCCAGGACTATAAGCGCTATAAGGAGGGTGCCGGCGGATTTCAGCAGTCGGTACGGCAAATTCACTCAGTGATTCTCGTTGGACATCGGTCTGTTCATGGGGCGGTCGGGGTTCGGGTATTATTATATACAGCATCCCGTCAACACATCGGCAACTCATGAATTGTATCCAATCCCTGCAAAGCGCTCTTTCCTGGTCCGGCTATCTGCGCCGCCGCCTTGATGCGCGACCCGAGATCCAGCAGCAAATACTGGCAGACTCGGCTGAACCCATCACGCCTGCGCGTATCGAGCAATGGTCGCAAGAGCTGGCCGCCGGCGTGGGTGTGGGCGCTGCCGCCACCCAGGTCTGGGAAATCGAGCACTGCCGGATCATCCTGCGCAAGCTGCGCAGCCGTCTGTTCGACACACTGGTCGTGCGGGATACGGGCGGCGAGGCAACGCTGGAAGAAGTAACACACGCCATGTCCTTTCTGGCTGACTTCGCCGTTGCTCAGGCGTACCGCAGTGTGATGACCGATATGGTTCAGGTCCATGGCGCCCCCATGGATCCGGCCACAGGTAAACCCATGGAAATGATCATTCTGGGGATGGGCAAACTGGGCGGATATGAACTGAATGTCTCGTCGGACATTGACCTGATCATGCTGTACCCGGAGGAAGGCGAAACCGCCGGACGGCGGCCATTGAGCCACCACGAATTCTATGGGCGTCTGACCCGGCGCATGATGCCGATCCTCTCCGATCAGGATGCCAATGGCCAGGTGTTTCGCACCGATCTGCGCCTGCGACCGGATGGCGACGCGGGTCCCCTGGCCTGGAGCCTGGACGCGCTGGAAAATTACCTGATCGCCCAGGGGCGTGAATGGGAACGCTACGCCTGGCTCAAGGCGCGCATCATTCAGGTACAGGCGCTGGAGGGCAGCGCGCCCGCGCCCTACGCCCAGCAACTGGAAAGCCTGCGACTTCCCTTCATTTATCGCAAATATTTCGACTTCGATACGCTGGCCTCGCTGCGCCAGTTGCGCGAGCGAATCCGCCAGGACTGGCAGCGACGCGCCCTGTCCAAAAATGGTGTCGACACGGTTCATAATATCAAGCTTGGGGAAGGCGGCATTCGCGAAATCGAATTTGTGGTGCAGTTGTCGCAACTGATCAAGGGCGGTCGCCTGCCGACCATCCAGGAACCCTGCCTGATCAAGGCGCTGCATGCTGAAGTCAGCGCCGGGCTGATCGCGCCGGAAGCAGGCAGCAAGCTTGAAGAGGCATACCGCTTTTTGCGCCGAGTCGAACATTTTCTGCAATACCGGGAAGATGAACAGACTCACCTGCTGCCCAACGATCAGGCGCGCATGGCTGCACTGGCCACCGTGCTGGGTTTGTCCGCAACCGATTTCACCACCAGGCTGGCGGCTCATCGGCAGTTTGTGGCGGATACTTTTCGCGATGCCTTTCGCATTGCCGGCTTGAACGACGACCAGAGCAACGGCCAGCAACCGCAAACATGCGATACGGAGCACCGCGACGACAGAAACCTGGAAGACATCATCAAGCAGCATTTTGCCGAACATGATTCAGACGACGTCGAGCACCGGCTGGAAGCTTTGCTGGGCAGCTCACGTATTCGCAGTTTGTCCAACAGCAGTCGCGCACGCCTTGAAAAACTGCTGCCGGCCGTCATCCAGGCAGCCTCCCGTACGCCATTGCCCAATACCGCCTGCGCGCGACTGTTCGATTTGATTGAAACCATCGCGCAACGCAGTTCGTACATTGCCCTGCTCGCCGAATTTCCTGACACCCTGGCACGCGTGGCGCGAATCATGGCGTCCAGTCCCTGGGCCGCCAGCTATCTGACCGCCAACCCGATTCTGCTCGATAGTCTGATTGAGTGGAGCAGCCTGATGGAACCAGTCAACATCGCCCAGACGGCCGAACAGCTGGACAAGGAACTGGATGCCTGCGTCCTGCATGACGGCACCCCGGACGTTGAGCAGCAAATGAATGTCATGCGTGATGTGCAGCGTCAGGTCAGTTTTCAATTGCTGGCACAGGACCTGGAAGGCGAACTGACAGTGGAAAAACTGGCTGACCAGCTCTCGGGCCTGGCCGATGTACTGCTGCAGGAAAGCCTGGAGCGCGTCTGGCCGCTGGTGCGGCCCAAACAGATACAACCGGACGACGCTCTTTATCACATGCCGAAATTTGCAGTGATCGCTTACGGCAAGCTGGGCGGCAAGGAACTGGGTTATGCGTCCGATCTGGACCTGGTCCTGCTGTTTGATGACCCGGGCGATTATGCCCTGGAAGTGTATGCCAAGCTTGGTCGTCGCTTAAGTACCTGGCTGTCCAGCATGACGTCGTCCGGTCGGTTGTACGAGATTGATTTGCGCCTGCGCCCTGACGGCGACGCCGGTTTGCTGGCGGTATCGGTGGATACCTTTGAAAAATATCAGCGGGAACATGCCTGGGTCTGGGAACACCAGGCGCTCACGCGAGCGCGCTTTGCAGCCGGCGACCCCGAGATTGGCAAAACATTCGAACGCATCCGCCGCGACATCCTTCTTCAGCAACGAGATCCGGAAAAGCTCAAACAGGAAGTCATCGAAATGCGTGCCAGAATTCGTGCAGGGCATCCGAACAAAACCGAATTATTCGATGTGAAGCACGACCATGGCGGGATGGTGGATATTGAGTTCATTACTCAGTATTGCGTCCTGGCCTACGCAAACCAGCATAAGCAACTTCTGGAAAACCTTGGAAATATTGCCTTGCTCAATATTGCCGGTGAGGTTGGCATTCTGAATGCCGAGCATGCCCGCAAAACGGCGGATAGTTATCGTATCCTGCGACGCATGCAACACGCCGTCAGACTCAAGGGTGACGAAAAGGCCAGGATTGACCCGTCGCTGCTGACCGAAGAACGGGCTGCAGTATGTACGCTTTGGGATGATGTTTTCGGAGAAAACACTTGAAAATAAAGAGAATTTTTAAAAAAACCGTCAATCTGCGCGGGAAATATCCTAAAATGACAGATTAGGAAACGACTTATCTCTGATCGCCATGGTTACTGTTACCGATATTGAACGCCCCACCCTTTCCCTGCCCGAAGGACACGGCAAAGTGCTGCTGCATTCATGCTGCGCCCCGTGTTCGGGCGAAGTCATGGAAGCCATGCTGGCATCGGGCATCAACTACTCCATCTTTTTTTACAATCCAAACATTCATCCGGTTCGTGAGTATGAAATCCGCAAGGAAGAGAACATACGCTTTGCGCAACAACACGGCATTGAATTTATTGATGCCGATTACGACGTAGACAATTGGTTCGACCGGGTCAAAGGCATGGAAAATGAGCCCGAACGTGGCATTCGCTGTACCGCCTGCTTCGATATGCGCTTTGAGCGCACTGCGTTGTATGCCCACGAACATGGTTTCGATACCATTACCAGTTCGCTCGGCATCTCACGCTGGAAGGACATGAACCAGATCAACGGCAGTGGCGAACGCGCAGCCGCACGCTATCCTGAGTTGGTGTACTGGACCTACAACTGGCGCAAAGGCGGCGGTTCGGCTCGCATGATCGAGATCAGCAAGCGCGAAGAGTTCTATCAGCAGGAATATTGCGGTTGTGTGTATTCATTGCGCGACACCAACCGTCATCGCCGCGCTCAGGGGCGTGATCGCATCACAATCGGGGTCAAGTTCTACGGCAGGCAGGAAGAAACGCTTTAAAAGAAACGCTTAAAGCAGGTACTGTCTACAAGGCATGGTTAGTTGCCGCAAGCTGCGGCCCGAGGCGAACAACAAAACCAGCCGCCTGGTTTTCGGCACTACCCCAGCCATACGTGTTGTCGCCACCAAAACCTGCACTGTCATCATACAAAAAGGACTGAAACCCGCATCACACAGGTTTCAGTCCTTTTTTTACCTGGAACGCCATCAGACAGCACCTGCCAGACGCCGCCTGTTGACACAAACGTTTACTGGGCCGGTGTTGCCGCTGCGCCAGCGCCGGCAGACGATGCCGCAGGCGCACCCGCTTGGGGCTTGCCGGCGCCGCTGTCTCCAGCTTTTTCCGAACTGCCCGCAGCACTCTCGCTACCTGGTTGGGTAATAAAGCCCAGTTTTTTCAACCCGGACCCTTTTGCCATGGAAAGTACCTGGGCCAGTGCCTCATAACGCGTATCGGCATCAGCGCGGATTCGCAGCTCTGGCTGGGGGTCTTGCTTGCCTTCGTTGACAAACATTTCCCTCAGGTCACTCTGCTCTACCGGCGCATCATTCCAGTAAATGGTGCCGGACTTGTCCATCGCCAGATCGATAACAACCGGTTCCTGCTCCACCGGCTTGCTGCTGACCTGGGGCAGGTCGATCTTGATCGAATGCGCCATCAGCGGCGCTGTAATGATAAAAATCACCAGCAGTACCAGCATCACGTCAATCAACGGCACCATATTGATTTCGGTCATGGGACTGGCCGAACCGTTTTTCTGATCAAAGCTTCCAAAAGCCATGGTTATCTCCTGTGTGACTAACGACCGCCGCCGCCGCGCAAGCTGCGCACTTTAGGGTTCTGGCTTTCAAATTGCTGGCCGGTTGTCACAAATGCGTACAGATCGTGGGCGAATGCGTCCAGACGGGCAAGCATGACACGGTTACGGCGGACAAAGGCGTTATAGGCCAGCACTGCCGGAATGGCAACAGCCAGGCCAAGGCCGGTCATGATCAGCGCCTCGCCGACCGGGCCAGCAATTTTATTGATGGTAACGCCCGCTTCGGCCATGCCGATACCGATCAGGGCATGGTAAACACCCCACACGGTGCCGAACAACCCGACAAACGGCGCAGTCGAGCCAATGGAGCCCAGAACAGACAGCCCGTTCTCGGCCTGGGCCGTTTCCTCGTCAATCACTTTTTTCATACGGCGAGCGACAAACTCCGCATTGGTACCTAATTCGGCCAGATTGCTCGCGCCATAACGGCTGTGATGGTCGCGCGCATGTAGAGCCTGGTCGGCAAGACGCGAGAACGGATCACGCGCGCCAAACTTGTGCAAATCCTGATCAACTTGCTCCAGAGACTGCGAACTCCAGAAGCGCTGCAGAAACCGGTTTCCCTTGCGAGTTCCGCTAATGTTCATTAATACCTTGACCACAATCAGGTACCAGGTAACCAGCGCCATCAAAACAAGAATGCCGAACAGGGATTTGCCGACAATATCGCTCTGCATCAGAAAATCCATGATGCCGGGATTGTGCGGCGTAGTTTCCGTTGTCGCCTGAGCAAGAGCGACCAATGGGGATGACAGCCAGGGGGTAGTCATGATGAATAAATTCCTTTATTGAAAAACAATAGGTATATCGGCGATGGAGTCCCGGGGAACGCCATTTTCAGAATAGGGTTTGAAACGGGCGCGCCGTACCGCACTCAGGGCAGCATCATTGAGCGAATCATAGGGCAGCGCCTGACGCAGTGTCGCGCTTTTGACCGTACCGGCCGTTGAAATATGCACGCGCACAATAACGGTTCCCGATTCGCCACGCATTTTTGCTGCGCGCGGATAGGTCGGCTTAGGCTTGACCAGATAACTGACCGATGACACGACTTTGGGGGCCTGATTGGTCTGGCCACCCGAAGGCTTGGCGTTCGCGCCATTGCTGACGCCCACCGGTTTGAGCGAAATATTGCGATCAATCTTGATATTGGACAGATTGGGCGCAGGCTTGACCGGTGGTTTCGGTTCAGGCTTGGGTTTCGGCTTGGGCTTGGGCTTCGGTTTGGGTTTTGGCTTAGGCTCCGGTTTTGGCTCGGGTTTTGGTTCAACCACAGGCTTGGGTTCTGGCTTGAGCTCGTACACCGGCTCGGGCACTGGCTCCGGAGGTGGAATAATTTCTTCCTGAACCGGCTCCGGCTGGGGTTCCGGTTCGGGTTCCGGTTCTGGTTCGGGCTCAGGTTGTACTTCTGGCTCTGGGGCTGGCGCCAGTTCCTCCCCTTTTGGAGGGGGACGTACCGGTTCGTCGATAATCGTTACCATTACCGGGGCATCGGTCGCTTTGACAATGGGTGGCGTCAGATCCAGTGTGCCAAGCCAGGCAGCACCTGACATTAATGCCAGCGCTGCAGCCAGGCCAGTGAGCCGAAAGCTCAGGGGAACCGCCGCGGGAGAATTTGATCCGTTAAACATGCTCAACATACGTGCCTTGTGCAGGCAATTACAGCAGACAGCGCTTGGCGCGGGAACCGCAGCCAGCGAAAACACATTAGATAATATGAAGGAACCAATGTTGATCTGCAGGTCAGCCTATTATTGTAATAATAACTATTCTCATTTTCAATAAATTTCTTGAATTATGTGCATGCAATAATGACGAATACGTAACAACGGCTTTACAGTATGGCTGAATCGTTCTGCAGTGGCATCTGCAAAAGAGCACACTATTTTTTCAAGTTGGCACGCAGACAGGCGAGCGCAGCCTCATGCCCTTTTTTGTATCTTTATGTAATAACGGCGTACCAGGCGATATTTCGAACGCAATTTGTTGTCATTCGTCCACATTCCCTAGAGTACAGACGAAAAAATACCGCCCGTAGGCGGTATTTTCAGCACAGCGCAAATAAATTACTTGGCTGAAACTTCTTTGGCTTGAGGACCTTTAGGGCCTTCAGCAACCACGAAAGTGACTTCTTGGTTTTCTTGCAGTGATTTGTAGCCTGTACCGATGATGTCTGTGTGGTGCACAAACAGATCTTTACCACCTGAGGCGGGCTTGATGAAACCAAAGCCTTTCTCGTTATTAAACCACTTTACAATTCCTGATTCTGTCGACATGTCGATTTCCTGATGTATAAATAAACTGAGATAAAATCCTATCTCTTGGGACAAGACTTCAAGGAGACGACACATGCAAACAGTACCGCTGTAACCAGAAGCCTATTTCGTATAACCGAAGCACGGCTTCCTTTAACTTGAATATCTTATGTGTGACACTATGTCGGTAAAAAGAATCTGTGTCAATGAATATTTATGAACTGACGTCAATACAACTGTCATCAAACTTTAATTTATATAAAAAAAAGCCCGGAAAATACCCGGGCTTTTGCACAGAAACGTAGCGGTTTTAGCCCGCAATATCACTGTTTTCGCGGCTGAACAAAAAAACGCCGTCTTTTACATCGACCAAGACAGTGTCTCCAGGGCCGAATTCTCCCTCGAGAATTTTTCTTGCCATGCCGTTTTCCACGTGTTGTTGAATTGCACGTTTCAACGGCCTTGCCCCGAATACCGGATCGAAGCCGCTTTTTGCCAGCAAAGCCAGGGCCGCATCTGAAACATGCAAATGCATATCCTGACCAGCCAGCCGGGCTGCCAGACGATCCAGCTGAATCCGGGCAATAGAGGAGATCTGCGCATTGTCCAGCGAATGAAATACCACCACTTCGTCAATACGATTCAGAAATTCAGGCCGGAATGCCTGTTTCACATCTTCCCAGACCACTTCCTTGATCGCTTCATAAGACTCGCCAGCCATATTCTGAATGTGATGCGAACCCAGATTCGATGTCATCACAATCACCGTATTGCGAAAGTCTACCGTGCGCCCCTGCCCGTCTGTCAAACGGCCATCATCGAGCACCTGCAACAGGACATTGAACACATCAGGATGGGCCTTCTCTACTTCATCGAGCAGAATAACGCTATAAGGCTTGCGACGCACCGCTTCGGTCAGATAGCCGCCTTCTTCATAGCCGACATAGCCCGGCGGCGCTCCGATCAGGCGTGCCACGGAATGCTTCTCCATGAACTCGCTCATATCGATACGGACCAGGTGATCTTCCGAATCGAACAGGAACCCGGCCAGGGCCTTGGTCAGTTCGGTTTTACCAACGCCGGTCGGACCAAGAAACAGGAAGGATCCATATGGCCGTGACGGGTCGGACAGTCCGGCGCGCGAGCGCCGGATTGCATCGGAAACCAGGGTGACCGCCTCATTCTGCCCTACCACACGTTTATGCAGGAAATCTTCCATGCCAAGCAGTTTTTCACGCTCTCCCTGCATCATTTTGGATACAGGAATGCCGGTAGCGCGGGAAACCACTTCTGCAATTTCTTCGGCCCCAACTTCGGTGCGCAGCAGCCGTGGCTTGGCCTTACTGGACTCTTCCGATTCAGCAGCCTTCAGGCGACCTTCCAGTTCGGGCAGGCGGCTGTATTGCAACTCTGCCAGTTGCTCGTACTGGCCCTTGCGCTGAAATTCAGCCATCTGCGCCCTGACCTTCTCGATTTCTTCCTTGATCGACTGCGCACCCTGCACCGCCGCTTTCTCGGCTTTCCAGATTTCTTCGTAGTCGTTGTACTCGCGTTGCAGCTTTTCCAGCTCGTCCTCGATCGCTTTTAAGCGGCGGGCAGATGCATCGTCTGTTTCCTTACGCACCGCCTCGCGTTCAATTTTCAACTGGATGATCCGGCGATCCAGCCGGTCCATGACTTCGGGTTTCGAATCGATTTCCATGCGGATACGCGCCGCAGCCTCGTCGATCAGGTCAATGGCCTTGTCCGGCAAAAAACGGTCTGTGATATAGCGATTGGACAGCTCGGCGGCCGCCACAATGGCCGGGTCGGTAATATCGACACCGTGGTGCAACTCATAGCGCTCCTGAAGGCCGCGCAATATGGCAATGGTACTTTCTACGTCGGGTTCATTGATCAGCACTTTCTGGAAGCGCCGTTCCAGTGCGGCGTCCTTCTCGATGTACTTACGATATTCATCAAGCGTGGTGGCGCCGATACAATGCAATTCGCCGCGCGAAAGCGCTGGCTTGAGCATATTGCCGGCGTCCATCGCCCCTTCGGCCTTGCCTGCGCCTACCATGGTATGGATTTCGTCGATAAAGACGATATTGCTGCCGTCATCCTGCGCCAGTTCCTTGAGCACCGCCTTGAGGCGTTCCTCGAACTCACCGCGATATTTGGCCCCTGCCAGCAAAGCGGCCAGGTCCAGTGACAGCACGCGCTTTCCGCGCAAGGTTTCAGGCACTTCATCATTGACTATGCGCTGCGCCAGGCCTTCCACGATGGCTGTTTTACCCACACCCGGCTCGCCGATGAGCACCGGATTGTTTTTGGTGCGCCGCTGCAGAATCTGGATTGCCCTTCGGATTTCGTCATCACGGCCGATGACCGGATCCAGCTTGCCCGTGCGGGCTCGTTCAGTCAGGTCCGTGGTGTATTTTTTCAACGCCTGACGGTTACTTTCGCCTTCCTGATCTTCAACGGCAGCGCCGCCCCGAACAGCCTCAATGGCCGCTTCGAGCGCTTTTTTCTGCAGGCCGCAGTCGCGCAGGATGCGACCGGCCTCGCCTTTATCTTCGGCCAATGCCAGCAAAAACAATTCACTTGCAATAAAAGCATCACCCCGCCGGGCCGCTTCCTTGTCTGTAGCGGTCAGCAGCGCATTCAGTTCGCGACTGATCTGCACATTGCCTTCGGCTCCCTGCACCTGTGGCAGAGACTTGATAGCACTGTCCAGGGCCGGGCCGACACGATTGACCGCAACGCCGGCACGCGCCAGCAAACTGCCGGCGCCGCTATCGGCATCGCCCAGCAATGCAGACAGAACGTGAACCGGCTCAATGTACTGATTATCATTTCGGCCGGCAATACTTTGGGCGTCAGCAAGCGCCTGTTGAAATTTTGTGGTTAATTTGTCAAATCTCATGATTCTTCCCATGTCATTCATTACGGCCATACATATCTGGCCAGGTTGCTTAATACATAATGGCAACTACCTACATTTCAAGATGTAATACAACTCAGTTTTTGACTCAACATAAAGACTGGCGCCCAAAGAACGGTGCCACAGCCGGTACAATCAAATTTTAACTGCTCCGATTGACCTTTCAATGAATTCAGGCTTTCCCGACACCGCTGCCGAGTGCGACCCCCTTGTCGCCAGTAACCTGTTGCCTCAGCGTGTCGTACTGGATACCTGTGTGCTCATGTCCACCATTCTGAAGAACCTGCTGCTGCGGCTGGCGCAGGCGGGCATGTTTGAACCTGTCTGGGCCGACTATATCGGTCAGGAATGGCGCCGCAACGCCAGTCGCGTCTGGGCAGTGTCCGAGCAAGACATCGCAGCCCACTGGCAGGACATGCAGTCGACCTTCCCCCACGCCGATATGGGGATTGTCAGCGAATTCGAAACGGGGTTATCCAAAAGCGACCCAAAGGATTGGCATGTTATCGCGGCAGGCCGGGCCGCGCTTGCTCTGTATCCTGGCCAATCCGTCTGTATTCTGACCCGAAACCTGCGGGACTTCAACCGCAGCGAACTGCGCCTGCTGGGCTTGTCACTATTTGACCCCGACCCGTTTCTGGTCAAATGCTACCAATTGGATCCCGATTTGCTGATGCAACTGCTGGCCCTGATTCCCGACGATGCCGTAAAGATCGGTCGTCCCCAAGAACCCCTGGAGGCAGTCCTTAAGCGCGAACGCCTGTTTCGCCTGAACAGCCTTATTGCCCAGGACGTCAGCGCGGCTGCCTGATCAACAGGCTCAGACCAATGTTTCATGAAGGACGCTTTCCATGTGCATTATTTATCTGTCCATTGCCAAAGATCCCGACTGGCCACTTTATATTGCCGCCAATCGTGACGAATTTCACGCCAGGCCAGCCCTGCCGGCCGCGCCGTGGGATGCCAATCCTGATATTTTCTCGGGGCTGGATCTGAGCGGTGGCGGCACATGGCTGGCGATCAACAGAAATGGCCGCTTTGCCATGCTGACCAATTTTCGCGATCCGTCCGGCTTTATCCCCCAGGCCCCCACACGCGGCCTGCTGGTAAGCAATTTTGTAGACGGGGATACGAGCGCCCGCGAATACGCCGAGCAGGTATGGAAAATGGGCAATAACTATAATGGCTTTAATCTGATCGTAGGCGATGTCAGCGACGTTTACTACACCGGTAATCGACAGGACGCGCCACCGCAAAAGCTGGCGCATGGCAGCTATATTCTATCCAATCACCTGCTGGACACGCCCTGGCCCAAAGCCGAACGTCTGCGTCGCGGCCTGGATGCGCTCACGCCCGACTACTGTCCCGATGCCCTGCAACAGGTATTCGCGCTGCTTAAGGACACAACCCCTGCACCCGACGACGCCTTACCCGACACCGGCATTGCGCCGGACCGCGAACGGCTGCTGAGCAGCCCTTTCATCATCAGCGACAACTACGGTACCCGCTGCTCTTCGATTATTGCGGTCAATCGCAGCGGACAGGCCACCTTCAGCGAGCTGACCTACGCGCCCGACGCCAGCGAAACGGGACGTCGTGACTGGACCTTCTCCATGCACACCCCCTACCGCTACTGATTGCGCAGCACATCACCATTCGAAGGTACAATGAGCGGATTGTTCATCCAACCTGACTCAAGACGCACAAGCCATGGATCGCTTCACCCAACTGGAAAGTTTTGTCGCAGTTGCCACACTTGGCACCCTGTCGGCTGCCGCCAAGCAGCATGGCATCGCACCTGCCATGATGGGACGGCGTATCGATGCGCTGGAAGAGCGCCTTGGGGTGAAATTGCTGATTCGCTCCACCCGCAAGCTGACCCTTACGCCCGAAGGCCACGCCTTTGTCGAAGAAGCTCAGCGCATCCTTAAGGATCTGGCAGAAACCGAGAGCCAGATTACCCAAGGCAAGGTAAAAATTGCCGGGCCCTTGCGGCTGACCGCGCCTGCCGGCTTCGGGCGCCAGCATGTGGCGCCGCACATACCGGATTTTTGCCACCGCCATCCCGACATCCGCGTCACACTGGATCTGACCGACAGAATCATCGACATGTTCGAAGAGCAATATGACTGCGCCATCCGCATCGGTGACCTGCCAGACTCCCAACTGATTGCTTTAAAGCTGGCCGAAAACCGCCGGGTTGTGGTCGCCTCGCCTGCCTATCTGAAACGGCACGGCACTCCCAGCACTCCGGCGGATCTGGTCAAACACGAATGTCTGTCGTTCGGCCCGCAAGGCAGTCAGAGCAAGGGGTGGCTGTTCCGCGAAAAAGGCAGTACGCGCGCCTTCAAACCCGCCAGTCGCCTGGCATGCTCTGATGGCAGTGTCCTGCACGAATGGGCCTTGCATGGCTTTGGCCTGTCGTGGCGCTCCTTGTGGGAAGTACAGGCCGATCTGAATGCCGGTCGCCTTGTCACCGTTCTGGACAATTATGCAACTGCGCCCAATGGAATCTATGCCGTATTGCCAAACCGCAAGCACCTGCCCCAGCGCACCCGCAGCTTTATCGACATGCTCAAGCAGCACTACGCCTCAGACGGTTACTGGGACGCAATACACACGCCGCCCGCAGCGGTACTCTGAACAGATGGGCGCAAATAATACGTCCCTTCTCTATTTACCTTCAGCCAACACGTCCTGCGGCAAATCGGTCGCATGATATTTTTTGAAGATGGTATTTAACTGGCCATTTTTCAGATTCTGGCGGATCAGTTCATTGATTTTTTCTTTCAATTCAGGGTTGTTACGGGCGATGCCGATACCCATTTTCGAGGTCGACATCACAACCTTGATATCCAGGGCCTTGGCCGGATCCTTTTTATTGAGCGCTGCAATAATGGAAGGCGCAGTCGAGAAAATATTCGCCTGTCCGCTGGTTATCGCCGTAATTGCTGTCGCATCGTTTTCAAAACGAACAATATTGGTTCCCGGTGGCGCCAGCTTGGTAACGTTCTGATCATTGGTGGTGCCCCTGGCAGTGACCACTGTTTTTCCAGCCAGATCCTTCATTTCCTTGATGGGTGCATCCTTGGGCGCCCCTATCACAGACTGGATTACAGCGTAGGGTAGTGAGAAATCAATCACTTTTGACCGCTCCGGCGTAATCGACAAACTAGAAATCACAATGTCGGCCTTGTTGGTAAGCAAAAATGGAATACGGTTGGCCTGGGTGGTCGGGACAATTTGCAGGGTCACGCCCAGGTCCTTTGCCAGCAGATTGGCCGTTTCTACGTCCGAACCCACTTCCTGCATGGTTTCGTTTTTCATGCCGTAAGGGGGCGCACTCAGATCGATGGCCACCCGCAGCACTTTTTCCTGCATGATCTGTTCCAGGGTATTGGCACAGGAAGGTGCCGCCGTGCCCAACAGTGCCGTGGCCAGGGTCATTGCCGCAAGCGCGGGCTTGAACGAATAAGTCATTATTGTCTCCTGTATGGATTATTGTTTTCTAACGAATCTACAAAAATAAGGGGTATGTTTAACAAAGCGTACGTTTAGCTTCTTTATCGCAAACCGGATTACAGGCCGTTATCCAGGAAGTGCTTCAATTCAGGAGTCTGCGGATTGCGCAGCATATCCGGCCCGCCCTGTTCATGGATTTTGCCCTGATACATATAAACAATGCGATGTGCGACCTTCATGGCAAATGCCATTTCATGTGTCACCAGGACCATCGTCATACCTTCACGCGCCAGTTTTTCAATGACACGCAGTACTTCGCCGGTTAACTGTGGATCCAGCGCCGAGGTCACCTCATCAAACAACATGAGTTTGGGACCCATCGCCAATGAACGGGCAATGGCAACGCGTTGCTGCTGGCCGCCCGAGAGCTGCTCCGGGTACATCTGGCTTTTCTCCGACAGGCCTACCTGCGCCAATACGGTTTGCGCGATTTCCTTGGCCTGGCTCTTGCCCATCTTCTTGACCGACGTTAGCGCAAGTGTGATATTGCGCTCTACGGTCAAATGCGGGAACAGGTTATAACTCTGAAAAACAATACCTACATCCTGACGCAGCATCTTCAGGTCGGACTTGGGGATATCCGCGCCAAAGGTATGTCCGCATACCGTCACCGACCCCTTATCGATCTGCTCCAGATGATCCATGCAGCGCAGCGCCGTGCTCTTGCCCGATCCGCTCTGGCCGATAATGGCAATAATTTCGCCGGGCTTGACACTCAGGTCGATACCCTTGAGTACATGATTGTCGCCGAACCACTTATGTACATTTTCCAGGCGCACGATGTCGCCTGATATTGCCTGACCATCGCGCGACAAGGGCTGCGCGCCAGCCTGCACGCTGCCTGGCGAGACTGCTGCGCCGTCGGGCAGATCGGCTACCGGTTGCTGCGAAGGCACTGAATTCATATTGGCTCCTTTGTGTAATTTTGCATATCAGCCGCGAGATACGTTCAGCTTGCGCTCCAGCTTCAGGCTGAGTCGAGACAGTGGATAACAAATAATGAAATACAAGACCGCGGCAAGCCCGAAGTAAAGAAATGGCTGGAAGGTCGCATTATTGAGTATTTTCGCGTTATAGGACAGCTCGGCAAAGCCGATCACCAAAGAGGCGATTGAAGTATTCTTGACGATCTGCACCATAAACCCGACGGTCGGCGGCACGGCGATGCGCAATGCTTGTGGCAAAATAACCTGGAACATGCGCTGAATACGACTCAAACCCAGGCACTCGGCCGCTTCCCACTGGTTTCTGGGCACAGATTGAATACAGCCGCGCCAGATTTCACCCAGAAATGCCGAAGACTGAATCGTTAACGCCAGCACCGCAGCCGTCAGCGCCGGTACTGACGTAAAACCCAAGATGGTCGGGCCGTAAAAACACACACCCATGAGCACCAGCAGCGGCGTACCCTGAATGGCCTGAATATAGGTAAAGGCTGCGCCACGGGCAATGGGATTGGCAGATACGCGCATCAGTGCGATTATCAGCCCCACGACACTGGCGAACACGAAGGTAAGCACGGACAGCACAAAGGTACCCCAGGCGCCCTGTAACAGAAAAACCAGCTGTTCTTGATTCATATTTGAGCGCTCCGGTTCAAAGCAACGTGCCCAGGCGACGCCTGCGTACAAAAAGCAACTTGGCCAGCATCCAGAAAATGGCCCGGACCATCAGAGACATGGCCAGATAGATTCCCCAGAGAATGATAAAGACTTCAAAATTACGGAACGTCATGGATTGCACCTGACCCGAAACCCCGAACAAATCTTCGGTCCCCACCGCTGAGAGCACACTGGTAACCAGCATGAGCAAAATGAACTGGCTGGTAAGCGCGGGGTATACACGCTCCAGCGCCGGTACAAGAATAATATGCCAATACACCTGCAGGGGTGATAACCCCAGGCACTCGCCTGCTTCCCGCTGGCTGCGCGGCACCGATTCGATCCCGGCGCGCACAATTTCACAGGTATACGCCGTAATATTGATGACAAGTGCAAGAATGGCGCCGACCAGAATCGGCATGGTCAGCCCCACGCTGGACATGCCGAAAATCAGAAAGTAGCTTTGGATGATCAGCGGCGTATTGCGAATAACCTCGACATAGGCGCCGACTGTTTTGCTTAGCCACGAAATAGACGAACTGCGAGCAACCGCGCACATGACGCCAAGAATAAACCCGGCCAGCGTGGACCAGAACGACATGATAACCGTCGTACGCGCCCCTTCCAGGAAGAACTGCCAGTAGGCAAAGACAGAGCTGAAATCGAACTCATAAGTCATGTCTGACCCGCTTTTGACTGTGATAAAAGTAAGACATGCTACACGGACTAATTGGTAAAACCACTTATAGAAAACCCTATAAAATGCATATTTACACCACAATTGGTTTGACCACTTAAGTTGAATCCCCTATATTGGGTTTAATTTGATTTCAATTGAAAATATGACTTCCGACACACCGTCTCCATCGCGCAAAATGGCGTCAAGAGCCTATTTGCAGACCGCTGCGCAATTGCGCACGGTTATTGCAAACCTGCACCTCGGTGCAGGCGCCCGCCTGCCTTCGGAAAGAGAGCTTGCGCAACAGTTGGGCGTGTCGCGGCCGACGCTGCGCGAAGCATTGATCGTTCTGGAACTGCAGGATGAAGTTGAAATCCGGATCGGATCGGGCATCTACGTAAAAAACCGCAACGCACAAACCGGACCAACGGGACAGGCGGATCTTGCCGGCACAAACAAAGCGCCGCGTATCTCGCCCCAGCGTGAAGTTCAGGCGCAAGCAGATGACGCTGCCAATAGTCAGCCAGCCCCCGCACAAAATATGTCCGGCGACGATCCGGATGGTTCAACCCTTCTTGCCCACGCCTCCTTAAAGCTGCATAGCATTGCCGAAGACAGCCCGAAAGAGGTCAACCAGATGCGCTATTTTCTGGAATCCGCCGTGGCTGCCGAAGCGGCCCGCTTCATGTCGCCCGGCCTGCGTAAAAAACTCAGGAAAAGCCTGACGGACATGCAGGCGGCCATGGCGCAAAACGATCTATCGACCAATGCCCGCATGGCCGATGCTGATCGGCTATTTCATATGACGCTGGCGCAAAGCACGGACAATCAACTGGTCATACAGACCATCACCGGCTTGTTCGACCAGCGCTACCGGCCGATTGCCCGCACAATGCACCGGCATTTTGACGATCAGCAGGCCTGGCTGGCTGCCATGCAGGAGCATGAGCAAATCTGCCAGGCCATCGAAGAGCGCGATCCGTTGCAGGCGCAGGCCGCCATGCAACGCCATTTGAGCCGCGCCCATCAGCGCCTGATGGCCATCATCGGCTAAAACACCATCCATTATTTCAAAGTGAAATCCAGAGGACCTCAATGAAAAAAACCATACGACTGCATGCCAATGATAATGTCATTATTGCAACTGAACAGCTGATGCAGGGCAATACAGAGGACGGAGTTGCCATCCTCGGACTGGTTCCCGCCGGACACAAGATTGCCACCGTGGATATCGCAAAAGACAGCCCGGTGCGCCGCTACAACCAAATCATTGGTAAGGCGACGCGCGACATCCGCGCCGGCCAGCATGTTCATACCCACAATATGACCATGATGGATTTCGAACGTGATTACGACTTCGGCTCTCACACGAAGGATGTGCCGGTCAACGCAAATACAGACCAGTTCATGGGCTACGTCCGGCCCGATGGCCGGGTTGCGACACGCAATTTCATCGGCATTCTCACCTCTGTCAACTGTTCGGCAACCGCGGCCAAAGCAATTGCGGATCATTTCCGTCGTGATATCAATCCCGCAGCGCTGGCAGACTTTCCCAACGTTGACGGCGTGGTTGCCCTGCCCCATGCCACCGGCTGTGGGCACGCAGCCGAGGGCCTGTTTGTGGAAACCCTACGGCGTACCCTGGTCGGCTACGCAAAACACCCCAACTTTCATTCGGTGCTGATGGTCGGATTGGGCTGTGAGTCCAATCAGATCTCGGCCATTCTTGCGTCCGGCAATATGAAAGAGAGTGTCAACCTGCAAACTTTCACCATTCAGGATACTGGCGGCACCGCGAAAACCGTCGCCAAAGGCATTGCAGTGGTCAAGTCCATGCTGCCTGCCGCCAACGAAGTTCAACGTGAACCGGTGTCTGCATCGCATCTTACCGTGGGCCTGCAATGCGGCGGTTCTGACGGCTATTCCGGCATTACAGCAAACCCGGCGCTGGGTGCGGCCGTTGATCGTCTGGTTCGGGCCGGCGGTACCGCCATTCTTTCGGAAACGCCAGAGATTTATGGCGCAGAACATCTGCTGACCCAGCGCGCAGTCAGCCGCGAAGTTGGGGAAAAATTGGTAGCCCGCATCAAATGGTGGGAAGATTATTGCGAACGCAATTTTGCCGAAATGAATAACAACCCGTCTGCCGGCAACAAGGCTGGCGGGCTGACAACCATTCTGGAAAAGTCACTGGGGGCGGTTGCCAAAGCCGGCACCACCAACCTTAATGACGTTTACGAATACGCGCAGCCTGTTACGGCAAAAGGCATGGTATTCATGGACTCTCCCGGTTTTGACCCGGTATCGGCCACCGGACAGGTCGCCTCGGGCGCCAATCTGATTTGTTTTACAACCGGCCGTGGCTCTGCTTACGGCTGTACCCCCTCGCCGTCGCTCAAACTGAGCACCAACAACGCGTTGTGGCAACGCCAGGAAGAAGACATTGATATCAACTGCGGCACAATCATCAGCGGCGAGGAAACAGTAGACAGCCTGGGTGAAAAAATCTATCGCATGATACTGGACGCGGCATCAGGCAAAAAAACCAAAAGCGAACTGCATGGCTATGGACAGAACGAGTTTGCCCCATGGCCGTTGGGTGTGACGATGTAGGCATAAGTAATAAAGGCCTTAGCAATCAATAAGTAGTGGCCGCTGGCATTGAGCTGCCGCCACTACCTGGCACCATCTGCATCAATCCAGCCATTCCTGAACCATGACTTCGATCGTGATACACACCGGCGAGCCGCCTTTGATGAACCTGCCGGCAAATACTTCACCCGCATTGTTAGCCACGATTCCATAGAGTTCCACTTCGGTTTTTCCTTCACGATCACGACGCACGTGACCGTTCATGCTCAGAATTTCCACCGCGAACCCTTCCACATTGATATTGCGCGGCACGCCTTCGTCGGTCATGATTTCCAGACTGGACTTGAACAGACTGCCAAGCCCGCCCTTAATAACGCCCTGAGCAATCTCGTGCTCGCGGCAGATATCTTCCATGCCGGTGATAAGATCGTCATTGCAGAAAAACCGGGCATTGACCACACGCCCCACCCGACAGTGCCTGATACTGGATTCCATACATCTGTTCCTTTGCCGTTCAGGGCTAAAACCTCAGCGCTCGGGCGCAGCGGACACTGCAGCACGCTCAGCATTGCCATCAATATGTTCTGCCAATTGCGGATGAAATACATGCATGCCGGAGGTAGCATCCAGTCTGGCGACGAATTCGACGTCGCTTGTCGCCGTGACATAAATGCGTATCCCTGTCTGCCCCACGATACATTGCTGCGTGTCCAGATGACCGCCTTGCGTCTGGCCATTGCCGGTCACAAGACAACCATGGCAATGCAATAGGGGCTTGTCTTGCCTATCCTTTCCGTATATACCCATGGCCGAGATCAGTATTGCATTGCCGATGTGGTTAGGCGCCCCATATTGCGCAATACGCTTGCCAGCCGGATCAGGATATCCGGTATAAAAAATGGCAGAGCGAAGATGCCCACCCATCAAATCCAGATGCGCGCTTTGAATGTCGTACTGCATGAAGGCGGCAGATACCCACTCCCAGATTGATACGCCTTCGGGCACATCAAGCACCCAGTTGCTTTGGCCCTGCCCGGCCAGAGACAGCGCTCTTGAGTTAAGCCGTTGCATCGTCTTGCACCATGCGTCGCAAGTCTTTCTTGACGATTTTCCCATAGCCCGATTTTGGCATGGAATCCCAGAAATAATATCTGGTCGGATACTTGTACCGTGCCACTTTACCATTCAGATGACGGTTCAATGCCACGGCATCGGTCTTGCAACCGCTTTTGCATACCACTACCGCTACACCCGTCTCTCCCCATTTTTCATCGGGCACGCCAAATACGGCCACCTCGGAAACCGCAGTGTGCGTCAGCAAAGCCTCTTCAATTTCCCTCGGATACACATTGGAGCCACCGGAAATAAACATGTCTGACTGGCGTCCGGTAATGTACAGGAAACCCTGCTCATCCAGATGACCCAGATCACCGGTGTGAAACCAGCCATAACGAAAAGCTTTTTCATTGGCCGCGTCGTTGTTGTCATACCCCATGCATACAGCCGGGCCGCGCACGCAGATTTCACCTGTCATGCCGGCATCGCAGCGCTGGCCTTGCTCATCAAGTATAGCTATTTCCATACCGGTTCTGGCGTACCCGCAGGTGCCAATCCTGGCATCAGCCGCGCTATCATCCAATTGATGCATGTGCGCCGGAAGCACCGTAATATTGCCTGTTACTTCGCCCAGTCCGTAATATTGCACCAGCACCTTGCCCAGTTTGCGCAGTGCATGTTTCTGGTCTTCACGATACATGGGCGCACCCGCATAAATCACGTACTTTAATGACGAATGATCAAACTGGTCCACCGCCGGGTCTTCAGTCAACCGTTTTACAATCGTGGGTACAGTGAACATGTTGTCAACGCCATATTGCTGAACCAGTTGCCATGCTTCGGCGCAATCGAGCCGCGCCGAAGCAGGCAATATGCTGGCGGCGCCACGGGCTGTATTGGCAATGGCATGGATTCCAGCACCGTGTGACAGCGGCGCAACTACCAGGGAGCGCGAATGCTGGTCAATACCGGGCAGCAGATCAGCCAGATGATTTGTAATCACAAACGCCATTTGCCCGTGCGACAGCACCCCTGCCTTGGGAAACCCGGTGGTACCGGAAGTAAAAAAGAACCATAATGGGTCTTCATAATCCACATCGACGGCTTCGAAGCGACCGTCATTTCTGTGCTGCGCCTGCAATGCTTCGTAGCTGAACTCATCCTCTTGCGGCTCGCCTATGGAGATCACGTGTCTGACTGAGTCCGCAGCGTTGCAGCAACTGTTGGCATGACCTGCGTACCCATCATCATAGATGACGATCGAAGCCCTGCTCGCCGAAGCAAGATAGGCGATCTCCGACTCGGTAATCCTCACGTTGGTGGGAACCCAGATAGCGCCCAGCTTGAAGGTTGCCCAGCAGCTTTCGAACAACTGCACGTTATTGGACGAATGGATCAAAATGCGGTCGCCCTTGCCTATGCCAAGTTTCCTTAAGGCATGGGCAAGCGCATCGACCCTGGCGTTAAGCGTACCCCAGCTATAGCTACGGTCACCATGAATTAGACCAGGCAGGTCCGCAAAACGTAAACTGACATCTGTCAGGAAATTACCAATATTTTTTACCGGCTTGAGCATAACAACATTCCAGATTAACCCGATACCTGTTTATCGCGGAATCGCGGGTATATCACACGCGCATCAGGCGCGTTCAAGAATACTTACATAATTGGCAACGGCAGAGCCGCCCATGTTAAAAACACCGGCGCGATCTGCTACCGGCAATTGCATGTCGGCGGCCTGCCCGCTCAGCTGCATGGCGGCCATGACATGCATGGATACGCCCGTTGCTCCGATCGGATGCCCTTTGGATTTCAGGCCCCCCGACGGGTTCACCGGCAAGCGTCCATCACGGGCGCTGACGCCATCCAGAATAACGCGGGCGCCTTCACCTGGGCGGGCCAGGCCCATGGCCTCGTACTCAATCAGCTCGGCAATGGTAAAACAGTCGTGGGTTTCTACAAACGACAGTTCGTTCAGGCTCAGACTACTGTCGGCCAACGCCCGTTGCCAGGCGCGTGTCGCACCTTCAAAAGCAATGGGGTCGCGGCGACTCATGGGCAGATAATCATTGACCTGCGAGGTTGCCAGAAAACGCACGCGATTGTCACTATTGCGGACGTCATCGTCCCTGCAGATAACGATGGCTGCCGCGCCATCCGATACCAGTGAGCAATCGGTGCGCTTGAGCGGGCCGGCCACGAAGGGATTTTTTTCCGACTCTTTGCGGCAGAACTCGAAGCCGAAATCTTTTCGCATATGCGCATACGGATTGGACAAGCCGTTATGGTGGTTCTTTGCGGCAATCATCGCCAGCGCGTCAGACTGGTCTCCGTAACGATCAAAATAGGTCTTGGCAATGACATTGCCAAACAGACCGGCAAAGCCACCGGCGACCGCCGCCTCTTCCCTGGCATAGGAACATTTGAGCAGAACCTCGCCGATTTCCGGGGTAGACAATTCCGACATCTTCTCAAACCCTAACACCAGCGCATAACGACTGCGTCCGCTGGCAACCGCGTTGAGCGCAGAATGTAACGCCGCTGAACCGGTAGCGCAGGCATTTTCCAGCCGTACTGCCGGAATGAATCGCAATGCCGGAAGCGCATTGAATAACAGCGAGGACGGAAAATCCTGGTACAAAAATCCACCGTTGTAATGGCCAACGTGCAGCGAATCTATATCGCTATGCTCCAGACCGGCATGGGCAATAGCCTGTAGCGCTACCTCGCCAATCATCTGTTCCGGATCAACGCCATCCATTTTTCCGAATTTCGAATGGGCCCAGCCCGCCATTGACACACGCATTGGAATCGACTCCCTTAAACTAAAACGATGACAACTATTGAAACCATGACAACTGGCATAACCAGTCAATGTCCGGTAATGCCTGCAGCCAGAAAACCGCCATCTACCGGAATCACATGACCGTTAACATACGATGCAGCCTCGGACGCCAGAAACAGGCAGACCTGGGCAATTTCCTGCGGCGTACCGTAACGTCCCATGGGGATTGAACCAATGAACTCGTCCCGGGTGGCCTGCGTATGCAACTGCTGGGTAAGCGGCGTATCGACCGGACCAGGCGCAATTCCGTTAGTCGTGATGCCAAATTCAGCCAGCTCCAGAGCCATCTGGCGCGTCAGCCCGAAAACGGCAGCCTTCGATGTGCCATAGGCCGCGCGACCCCAGCTTGCTCGCTCGCCGCTCACAGATGCAATATTTACGATACGCCCTGACCGTCTTTTTTGCATCAGCCGCCCTGCATGCTGCGACATCAGAAATGGTCCGGTTACGTTCACCTGCATGACCTTATCCCAATGGTCCTTCGGATAATCCAGATAAGCCACAGTTTTGGCAATGCCGGCATTGTTCACCAGAACATCGCAGCGACCATAATCGCGTTCTACAGTAGTAAAAAACTGTGCAATGCTGTCGGCGTCAGCCACGTCCAGCCTGAGATAGCGTGCCTGTAGCGATTGCTCGTTAAGCGAAGCCTCCAGCGCCTGCGAGTCTGCCTCATTGACGTCGGCGATCATGGTCCGGTAACCGGCATGTGCAAAAGCCTCGACAATTGCCCGTCCGATGCCGTTGCCGCCACCGGTAACCACCGCAACACGCGTATCACTTGAAGCACAATCACTCATACTGCACCACCTATACGGAACAAAGGATCAAAGCGGATTCATCAGAGGAACCCGATGGAAAACCAGGGTACAAACGCAATGACAAATGTCGTGACCAGCAAAACAGCCAGATACAGCCACATCTTCGGAATGACCTTGTCCGGGTTGACCTTGCTGATCGCGCTGGCCGAATAAAAGCCCACGCCCAGCGGCGGAGCAAACAGCCCGATGCCCATGGCAAGAATGATCACAATCGCATAATGCACCTCGTGAATGTGCATGGCTTGTGCCGCCGGGAAAATCAACGGGCCGAACAGTACAATGGCGGGAATGCCTTCCAGGATGCTGCCCAGCAATACGAAAAGCACGATACTCACAGTCATGAAACCGAATACGCCACCTGGAATATGCGTCATGAACTCAACGAGCGTGGTGGAAAATCCTGATTGGGTCAACGCCCAGGCCATCGCAGTGGCAACGCCAATAATAAGCAAAATGGCGCCCGAGAGCGAGGTCGCCTCGATCAGCATGGGATAGATGCGTGATTTGTCCACACCACCTGTGGCCAGTTGCACTATGATTGCATAAATAATGACATACACAATACCAATAGAGGCAACTTCGGTTGCCGTGGCAACGCCTTCGACCACGCACACGCGGATAATAATCGGCAGGACCAGCACCGGCAATGCCCACACAAAAGTGCGGCCAATCTCGGCCGCATTGGCGCGTTCACGCGTATCCTGTGCAGTTTTGCGGGATTTCAGATAGCACACAAAGGCAATGGCCAGCGTGCATACCAGCGCCGGCACCAGCCCGCCAATAAAAAGCGCACTGATGGATACACCGCATACGGCGCCAATCGTAATCAACACCAGGCTGGGCGGAATGGTTTCGGTCATCGCGCCGGTGGCCGACAACAGCGCCGCCAGATCATTCTCGTCGGCTCCCTTGCGTTTCATTTCCGGAAACAACGCCGGAGCAACTGCGGCCATGTCAGCCACCTTGGAGCCGGAAATACCGGAGACCAGGAACATGGCGCCCAGCAATACATAATTGAGGCCACCGCGAATATGGCCAAGGACAGAGGACATAAAATCAATCAACTTGCGTGCCATGCCACTGATCTGCAGCAATACACCCAGTACGACGAAGAGCGGCACGGCCAGCAACACGAGATGCGAGGCGCCTTCATCGATACGCGTCACGACAATGGACGGTGGTACTTCGGCAATATTGACGATATAGGCCAGCGTGGCAATGCCGAAGCAAAAGGCAATAGGCACGCCACTCATGACACACGCGCCCAGCACCAGCACAAAGAATATGATAAGGTTAAGATTGCCTATGTCATACATAAAATCGGCAAAATACCAGAGCGCATAGCCCACCACAGCAACAACGGCCGCAGCAGACAAAATGTCCTGCCAGCGCGAGTGCGCCAGCAAATGACTCAGGGCAATAAAGGCAAACAGGCACATGCCCACCGGAATTGCCAATGCCCGATAGCCATCGGGAATGTTGAGCGCCGGCGAGGTAACCACCATCTGGCCGTCGGCATGATGAAACCCGGGCCCGATCAGATACGCGGCAAACAGCAGAATAATTACCAGCCCCAGCGTTTCAAACCAGTCCTGGGCCCGCCTGGAAAAACGTGCCACCACGGCAGTCAGCCGCATATGTTCGTGCCGGTCCAGCGCCAGCGCGGCGCCAAACATGCACAACCAGATAAATACAGACTGCGCCAGTTCGTCTGACCAGATAATGGGTTTATGCAGGAAATAGCGGAACACCACGCCGGTAAACAGCAATGCCGACTCGAACACCAGCATTGCCACCGCCAGCAAACCGACCAACCGCATCACTGCGGTCTTGACGGTAATCACACTTCTGGAAAGCATATGGGTATTGACGCCAGCCGACTGGCTGGCAATGCTTACACTCAAGACAGCGCTCCGGTAAATTGCTCCAGTTTTGACCAAAGCGGATCACCAAAGGATTTCTTCCATTCTTCGTAAAAACCGGCATCTTTCAGTTTGCCACGGAAAGCGTTGGTGTCTACCTCATTAAAGGCCATGCCCTTGCCTTCCAGCGTCTGTTTAACGGTCTGGCTCAATTTGGCAAGATCGTCCCGCTCTTTAAGGCTGGCGTCCATCACGTGCTTGCGAATCACTTCCTGAATATCCTTGGGCACCTTGGCCAGATTGTCCCGGTTGGCAAGGAACCAGAATCCATCCCACATGTGATTGGTCAGCGAGGCATATTTCTGCACTTCATACAGCTTGGCTGTCTCTATTAGCGTAATGGGATTTTCCTGACCGTCGGCAATATGAGTTTGCAGCGCAGAATAGGTTTCAGCAAAATTGATGGTGGTCGGCGATGCACCCAGGCTTTGGAACATGGACGTCCACAGCGGGCTTGGCGGTACACGCAGCTTGACACTGGTCAGATCGTCAGGCGTTTTAACCGGTTTGGAACTGGTGGTAATGATCCTGAAACCATTGTCCCAGATCTTATCGAAAGCAGTCAGGTTGGAGCCCTTCTCGATTTCTTCGCGCACGGCGGCGCCCAACTCTCCATCCATAGCCTTCCAGACCTGGTCGTAGTCCTTGAAGCCAAAGCCGATACCGGAAATCTGTGTTTTGGAGATAAGCGTACCCATGATAATGGGCGAGAGCGTAAAAAAGTCTACGGCGCCGGCACGGATCTGAGAGAGCGTATCGGTATCATTTCCCAGCTGGCTGCTCGGATATACACGAATATCTACTGCGCCATCGGTTTCTTTCTTGATGGCGTCAACCATTTCCTTGGCTCGGATATTCAGGGGGTGCGACACCGGCAGGTTATTGGCAAATTTGAGTCGAAAATCGGCGCGACGCGCCAGAATTACATCCGAATAACTCAGTCCGAAAGCCGATGCCGCTGTAACAGCGGATATCGACTTCAGAAAACTCCTACGTTTTACAGCAGCCATTATTCCCTCCTCCAGGACTAAATATGCTTGTTGTCTCAAATTGCTAGTCTTCTATTCTTTACCCAGTTGCGACACACGCGCGCGTTACCCCGCTTGCCCCCTAAGCGGGTCTCGCCATCTTGTCTGTTGTGTGATCACATCTCTTATAGCACAGATATTGCATTTATTTTGATGAATTTTCAACAGGGGTATGCCCGAATTGCCCCTGGCAAAATGCAAAGTCGGCTGCCGATTGCTACCCTGTCCGTCTGCCGAAGTTGCGGCTGGCAACCTGCTGGCCCGAATCAAACATGAGCGTGCGCTCGGGCCAGCGCATGGCGGCAAGCCGCGTTTGTCCCTGCGCCATCACGCCCGATCGTTCGAGGAACCGAGCGCCGACACAATAATCCACACAGAACACATTACCGCGTGCCCCGTGCCAGTCGTACGGCGCTACACCTGCAAACAGGTCGCGACCACGAGACAGTGCACTCACCGGCGTGTCCTGCGGGTTGCGCCAGTAATGCCCGATCAAGACGGGTACCGCTTCAGTATAGGTGTCCCACCAGCGCGCCCGTTGTACAAAACGCCATTCTCCCCCGCTGAAAAAGGTCTCGCTATCTGCCGTTTCTACGCCGGAAGTCAATACGCGAAGCGGGTTGGCCATTTGTCTGAGCTCGCGCATATAGGCCGTTGCTCCCAGAAAAGGGACAGCTTGCGCCGCGTCGGGAATATGCACGCGCCATTGCTTCTGTTCGGCGACATAATACTGAAATCGGCTATCGCTGCGGATAACATCGTTGGTTCGCCTTTCCCGTTCATCAAAGTATTCAACAATGGATGTCAGCGCCTGCGAGCCGATTTCGTTGACAGAAGGCGTATGCCAGGCCGCATGCACCACCCGCAATTGGCTGTTGCATGCCACAATGGGCAGGCTGGCAAAAAAGTCCAACATGGGCTGGCGCTCGGCCTTGGCAAGGACACGCATTTTGCCGAATTTTTCGTCACCATCAGCCGCTTCGTCCCAGAACCAGCTGTTCCCATCCTTGCGCAACCCGCGCAGGATATTCAGTTCGTGATTGCCCAAAACACAAATGGCATTCCCGGCATTGACCATGCCCTGCACCAGCCTAACCACTGCAGGGCTGTCGGGCCCGCGATCACACAAGTCGCCAATAAAGACCAGTGTACGCCCCGCCGCGTGGCGGCCCAGGCTGTCGTAACCCAGGTGAAGCAACAATTGCCGAAGCGCTTCATATTCACCATGAATGTCGCCGATAATATCCAGGGACGTAGGGGGGAGCGTCACGATAGCCTGGTAGGTATGAAACTTGTTCATTGTGTTTTTGTTGCCTGTGAATAAGAACGCCCATACAGGAATCAGCGCTCAATTGCGTACATCCCTGGCGGCCGATTGACATAATAAAGCCAAGATACCAAATACTTACGGTGCGTAGCGTCTGGCTTATCGTGCCGGGGACAGCCTATTTTACCGATTTCATATCCCCTGCCGGCAGCGCCGCCACAAAGCCAGCACGGTCCGGCCGCTGGTAACATTCGGATACCGGTCGTAACCCTGCGAACTACACCAGCTACCGTTCTTGTGTTTAACTGAAAACTCCATCTCCATCAACAAGGAAAGTCAATGAAAGCCATCACAACAGGTGCTGTAATTCTTTCTCTGGCCGCCATCACCGGGTGCGCCATGCATGATTCCGACGGTCGGTATTCCAATCGCGATCGCTCTCAATATGGGCAGGATGGTACGGGATACAACAGAACAGACGGTAACCACCGCCCTGGTATGGACGCCCGTCATGACAGCAACTGGAATAGCAGCGACAAGAGCAATCGTCAGAGCGACTGGCGTGACCGCAAGGATAATAACGGTAACAGCAGTAATAACAGAGACTGGAATAATCGCAATAATAACAACAGCGACTGGAACAATCGCAATAAATAATTTAAATATATCCCGATTCTGCAGCAGACGATTGAACTGTGGCCGCCAGCAAGAAATGCCCTACTTCGTGGCCAGGGCGAGACATAACGCAAAAAGTCTGAAAACGACCAATTGCGGCAAATCAACTGTGTGAAAACCAACTGAAACCATTGCGCTATCCGGCCTGGCGGCCAGGTAACGCAATGAAATGGGGTTAACCGTTCAGAAACGATATTGCTCCACGCTTGGCATAATATAGGTAGCGTTATCAACCTGTGTTCGGGAGTATGAAAATGAAACTGCTAAGCACAACCGCAATTTTTTTATCTCTTGTTCTTTTGTCAGGCTGCATCATTCACGACCATGGTCGCGGCGGGCGCTGGAATGACAGAGATGGATACCATAATCGCTATTCCCAATATGACGGCGATCGTTCCTATGGCCATGGTCGCGGTCATTATCGCCGCTGGTGACAAGAGGATACATTGCTCGCCGATAAAGCGCACCGCAACATCATAGCGCCGAATATCCAAGGTAGTAAGATCACAAGCGGCCGCCTGGCGGAACGTCTTTGCATGTAACGGCAGACGTTCCGTTTCCCTGGCAATGACCTCTTCCTAACTAATTAATCACAGAAGGCATAGAGAATGCCCTTGTGTGTTTGTCGATAAGCGTGCCTGGACCCCGCAACGCAGCGCTAGCGACATCTAACATTGCGTCGCAGACGCGACGGCTAACCCATTTTTCTCAGGCTTTCGCGGCCACGATCACACTTGACGCCTTGAAAATAGCCGTCGCCTTTACACCGACGGCTAGGCCCAGATTGTCAAAACTTGCGTTGGTCACCACGGCACTGATCAGAATGTTGTTCCCAGCGTCCATCACCACTTCCGAATTCACCGCACCTTTGCTGGCCTCGGTAATGGTGCCGCTCAACTGGTTTCTGGCAGAAAAGACCAAACCGTCAACATCGGTCGCCAGAATAATGGACGAAGCCTTGATGAGCGCAAATACCTCGCTGCCTTCTGTCAGGCGAAGATTCTGCGTACTGCTTTCAGTAATGATGGCGACAATGTCTTGATCCGGCGAAATGGCAATGACAATCTCATCATTGACCGCGCCCGTACGGATGGATTTTATTTTTCCTGGAAACTGATTTCTCGCACTGATTTTCATTTGGCACCCGTTTATAAAATAGTCGTAAGGTGCATTTTATCAGAGGTTCAGCGCATACCCGCGCGTCCACATGAATTGCCCCATTAACCGTAAATGGCAATGGTGAACCATGCGAGCGCGGGTGGCCGCTAATGCGAAGCTCCTTTATTTTTTATACAAATGACGCCCGAGCACCAGGCCTACGGCAGCGGCTGCCAGTAACGCACCCAATGGATTGCTGCGTGTGCCGTCAACAAGGCAGTCCACGAACGAATTCACAGCATAGGAAGCCTGGCCGGACGCCTGGCGCACCTTGCCCTCTGCTTCCATTTCCGGATCATCAAAAACATCACCCAGAGCAGATTGTCCTTTTCCAACAAGTTCTTCTGCTTTGCTCTTGATTGTATTTGCACTGGTCATAGATTCACCTTTCAGCGGAAAAACCAGAGGCTATTTGTCCGCATAGTCTGTAAAATTGCCTCTACTTATATCTTTAACATAGATTCAAGACCATTGTGATGAATCTTGACAAGGATTGACGATAACCTTAGAAAAGCGTTGTGATAATTGTCTGTCCGGAAAGCGAATATTTCAATATTGTTGTCCTGCTCGCGCAGCAACAATTTGCGGGTCGTTCAACAGGATCTGGGCAAACTCACGCACCAGTTCATTCTGTTCAGACGCACCGGCTCGGACCAAATATAAATGCCTTGTGGCCCAGCTATCGGCCATGGGAATCGCCACAACACGCCGATTACGCTCGGCCTCTTCTAATACACTGGCTGGCACGATGGCAGCGCCTACGCCCGATTCAACCATGTAGAGGATAGAACTGAAATTGTGAACATGCATCCGGGTCTTCATGGGAATTCCGGCCAGCCTGGCGTGATTGGCAAGGAAATTGTAATTGCTGCTGCTGCGATCCATGCTGACAAGATCGTATGCCAGCACATCCTCGAAGGAGACGACCGTCGCGCTTGCCAGAGGATGGTCTGGAAACACTGCACATACGAGCCGGTCAATCGCATATAGCTCGCGCATCAGACCGGGTAATTGTTCCAGATCAGCGCCCACGCCTATGTCGGCCTGGCCCTCAACGATGGCATGGCTGATTGTCAGGCTTTCTTTTTCTTTCAGATCAATATCAATGCCTGCGTTTGACGTGAGAAATCGCGTCACACTGGGAATGATGAAACTGTTGAGCGCGCTGCTGTTTGCCAAAAGTCGGATACTACCCCGCAAATTACTTGCATAATGGCTTAACTCGGCATGCATCGTTTCCACTTCTGCAAGCAGCTTTTTGGCGTGCTTGGTCAGCACCTCGCCGGCTGGGGTGGGTATCATGCCCTTGGGAGTACGCAAAAACAGCGCACTGCCCACCGTATATTCCAGATTCTTAAGCCGATAACTGGCCGACGATGCGGTCATGTGCATGCGCTCGGCACCGGTAGACAGGTTCTGCGCTTGCACGATCGCCAAGAAAAGGCGCAGATCTTTTAATTCGTAGCGCACAAGCGCTCCTTTTATATGAAATATGCCAGTTACCCTATTATTGTACTGGCTTATTTCAAACCAAAAAGAGAAACGCAATGCGGGGCGGCCCGATGACAGACCACCACGTCAGCTATGCGGACTTGCCTTTCTGTTTGTCTTTGACGAATTGGCCCATGTATTTTTGGGGCTCGCCCGTATCGAACGCATCACCAAACTCACGAACGCTATTTTGTATTGATGTCTGTAGCGGTTCGTTTTGCCATTCGCGCAGCAAGCGCTTTTGCTGGGCAAGCACTTGCGGCCCGCATTGGGCCAGGCCGGTCGCTACCTGCAACAGGTGCGCGTCCAGATCGGCAAGCGCGACTGCAGCGTCAACCAGGCCCATGTCCAGCGCCTGCTGCCCGTTTACTACTTCGCCAGTCAACAACAGCCAGGACGCCCGTGCCCCGCCAATCAGGCGCGGCAGCAGTGCCGCATGAATAATGGACGGGATACCTACTTTTACCTCTGGCATCCCCAAATTGGCACTGGTAGCGCAGATACGCAGATCGCACGCCAGCGCCAGTTCCAGACCGCCTCCCAGGCACCAGCCCGGAATCCGCGCAATAACCGGCACAGGAAGCAGTCTTACCGCCTCACACAGTTGCCGCAACAGATCAATGAATGCGACCGCCTGATCTTTGTCAAACGTAGCCATTTCCTTGATATCTGCACCGGCTATAAACGCCTTGTCTGCCTCGCCACGCAAAATCAGCACGCGCAGGTTTTGGTTGTTGTTCAAATCGGAAAACGCATCCAGCAAGGACGTCACTACCGGGGTTCCCAATATATTGAGCGTGCCTGCGTTTTTGATGCAAAGCGTGCCTATCCCCTTCTCGTCTATCGCAAAAGAAGCATGAGCGTATTCAGTTGCTGTTGTCATTTCATTCTCACAGTTTTTCAAATTTAATATCATTTACAATTTCCTGCCACTGCGCGTTCGAATCGCGGATGATATTCGCAAAATCCTGGCGGGACGTATAAGCGGGAATCGCGCCTTGCTTTTGCAGCGCAGCAATAACCTGCGGATCGGACAGCGTCTTCTTTACGGCACTGTTCAATGCATCCAGTGTCGCGTCGGGAACCCCGGCCGGCGCAGCCAGACCAAACCATGATGGCGTATTCAATTGGGGATACCCAGCCTCTGCATAGGTAGGCGTATCGGGCAGATTCTTCAGTCGGGTGGGTGAAGCCACCGCCAGTGCACGGATTTTCCCCGCTTCCAACTGGCCGGCTGACGATGGATAGTTATCGAACACCACATTTATCTGACCGGCTAGCAGATCGGTCAGCGCCGGCCCCAACCCCTTGTATGGGACATGCAGCATTTTGGTGTTGGTCGCCTTAAGAAACCTTTCGCCGAACAAATGGCTGTATCCGCCGTTGCCGGACGAACCAAACGAGAATTTTTCCGGGTCGGCCTGCAATTGCTTAACTAATTGGTCAAATGTCTTTATATCCGACGACGCCTTGATGTCCAGCACGCCGGGCACATTGGCCAGATTGCTGATCGGTGCAAAATCCTTGATCGGGTCATACATTTGATGCTTCTGCACGCTAGGATTCACGCTATGGGAACTTTCCACTGCCATCACCAGCGTATAACCGTCAGGCGCTTCACGGCTTGCCGCGGCACTGCCGATCGCCCCACCCGCACCGGGCTTGTTAAGAATGACCACAGGCTGTCCCAGAACGTCACCAAGTCCAGAGGCGACGATTCGGGCAACCAGGTCAGTCGTACCCCCTGGCGCGTAGGGAACGATGAGCTTGAGCGGCTTGTCAGGAAAAGCGGCCATGACCGGCATAGCCGCCATAATCAGACCGGCACATAGGCAGGATTGCAAAATGGAAATTTTCAATGTATGTCTCCTTAACTGTTATTTGTTCGGTTTAGCCAAGCACTGCTTTGGTATGCTCACCCAGCAAAGGCGGCGGCACAAGGCAAGAGGTTGATCCGGGCGAGAGCATAGGATTTCTGATCAACGGGATCCGCCCCAACCTGGGATGAACCGTTGTCTGCAACATCTGGCGATGGCGCACCTGTTCATCAGCGAAAACGTCTTCAAGCGTATTGACGGCTCCCCAGGAAATGCCAAGATCATCCAGCGCCGCAGTCCAGTAGCTTCTGGGTTCGATAATAAGAATGTCTGCCAGTACGGCCCGCAGGGCTGGCAGATTGCGGATGCGTTCGCTATTGGCCGCAAATCGCTGATCCTCTGCCAGCTCGCTTCGGTTGCAGAATGCGCAAAAGCGTGCGAACTGGGTATCATTACCAATGGCAAGAATCAGATAGCCGTCGCTTGCCCTGAATACTTCATAGGGCGCCAGATTCGGATGCGCGTTGCCACTGCGGGCCGGATTATCTCCAGAGATCAGATAATTGGCCGCCTGATTCGCATTCATGGCCACTGCCACGTCGAACAAGGCCAGATCCAGCCATGCACCCTGCCCTGTACCGTGGCGTTGAAATAGCGCCGCCAATATGGCGGAGGTGGCATACATGCCTGTTGTAATATCGACGACGGCGACGCCGGTACGCAGCGGACCTGCCCCTGGCTCGCCATCAGCATGCCCGGTATAGCTCATCAGTCCGCCCAGGCCCTGAAATATATAGTCGTAGCCCGGCCTTGCCGATTTTGGGCCCGTCTGGCCATAACCGGTGATGGATGCATACACAAGGCGCGGATTGATGTGCCTGATGCTCTCGTAATCCAGGCCGTATTGCTTCAGGGTACCGACCCGATAGTTTTCAACCAGGACATCGGCGCCGGCAATCAGATCCAGCAGTTTTTCCCGGTCAGGGGCATGCTTGAAATCCAGGCATATTGATTTTTTATTCCGGTTGCAGCACATAAAATAGGCTGACATCGACTCCCCGGATTCCGCTTCAAGGTACGGTGGGCCCCACTGACGGGTATCGTCCCCTGCTTCGGGCTTCTCCACTTTAATGACCTCAGCCCCCAAATCGGCCAGATTCTGAGTACACCAGGGTCCTGCCAATATCCGGGACAAGTCGACAACCCGGATACCCGTTAACGCGCCAGCCAGCATAACAATCCTCAACCCACAAAATCCAAAGTGGGTGCAGTCTAGCGTAGCGACTTAAGTCTGATCCAGTTCAAATTTTCGACAGCCTCGTTCGAATATTTCAATCTGAACGAATCGGGTCAGGTTCAATGGCTGGATTCTTGCCATGCTCACTCCGTCTTTCGTCAGGAGGGCGAATTGATTTTATATCAGTGCTTTAGTTAGCGGCACAACAAAATCGTGCCTGGTCTGCTCTGCTTGCCATAAATCATAGTCAGACTGCATCCCCGCCCATAACCCACTGCTGGTTCCAAGCAGAATGGACAGACGCACAGCCATATCTGCCGAAATGGCTGCCTTGCCATTCAAGATGCGAGAGAGTGCGGCGCGGGTGACACCCAACCGCAGAGCGGCTTCGGTTACGCTGGTTTGGCCCAGATATTCGCGCAAGACCAGGCCGGGCTGTGCAGGATTGTGCATGCGCATGATGTTCTCCTAATCATGGTGCACCCAGCATCGGCGCATCATGAAAAAAAGGGCCTTGCTTTTAACGCAAGACCCACTTTTCCAATCATTCCCTGTTCCCGGGAACCGCGCCAAAAGTTGGATTTAATGACAACGATATATACAAGTGGCTGACTTGAATACTGGTGCCTACTGTTTCACAGGCCGGTTCAGAACCCCGGTCACCTCCAGGCTTACCCGACGATTCGGGGCAAGGCAGGCGATCAAAGACGCTCTATCCAGCGTCTTGCTGCATTGTGCATACGCCGTTGTTTTACCTGCACCCCTTGCGGTCATGACGCTCATGGGAACGCCCAAGGTGCCAAGGTACTGTTTTACCGTCTGCGCACGATTCAAAGACAACTGCTGATTATAGGCGTCCGAGCCGAGACTATCGGTATAGCCGACAATATCAATGGATTGAACCGGGCCGGACTGCCCGAGAACACGCGCCAGGTTTCGCAAGCTTTCCCGGCCTTCAGGCTTCAGGTTGGGCAGATCGGATTTGTCGAAATTGAACAGGCCATCGGCCTCAAGATCGAAGCGCTGATTTTTTTGGCCAGACTTTCCAAATGAGCATAGATCACTCGGCTCGCCAACCGGGCGCATGAAGAAGCTTTGCGCAAGATTGTCCTTGTCGAACAAGACCTTGAACTGGCAGCTTACAACGCGATTTTTCCCGGTTGTTCCTGTATTGAAATGGAATAGATAATCCCACTCCTTCACGCCGAAGAGCCCTTCATGAAAATGAGGCCGGCCCAGCAAATAATAGAGCTGATCCTTGGTCATTCCTGCCCTGACTTCATTCAGGGAATCGCGATTCGGGAATGTTCCCTTTGTATTATTGAATGTTACTTTATGCGGATCCGGGAACACCGGATTTTTCGTTTTCCCGTCGGAAGTCACATCGCTCAATGCAGAGGAACATCCGGCCAGGGCCATGCTGGCAACGGTCACCGCTGCCGCAATTACACGTTTGCTTATTGAATATTTCATGGTCACTTAAATTCATCAATTTGAAAATCAGCCCCGGCAGCGTTCCGGGGCTGGGCCTTATTTACTGAATTACCACTGGTAACCGATACCAGCGCCAACCATCGTCTTGCCACGGGTATTGCCGCTTACACTGCCCTTGATAATCCAGTTTCCGTTATCAGAAACCTTGGACAGACCTGCCGCAAAGCCCTGCTGCCCTACGTATCGAGCGGTTGCAAGCGCGAACATGCTCTTGCCTGGCAAATAGGCCTGTGGCAGATTGGCCATGGCGCCCGCCGTGGCACTGCCGGCATTGGCATCCTTGGCCACACGATCCAGATTACTCTGCAAGTGGTTGATCGCCGCTGCCGTGCCGCCAGCCAGGCTATACAACTGACCGCCGGTAACCGCATCGGTGCTGCCTTCGGAAATGTCGCCAGGGCCGACATTGGAAATGGGTTTTCCCGCAGCGTCAATACCCTGCTGCGTCAATGCCGGACCATCAATCACACCGAGATATGATTTGGCGGATACCACATCACCTTCCAACCTGTCGGTTTTGACCGATTCAAAGGTCACGTTCGGCGCGGTGGCAACGGTGATCTGATTGCCATCGCGGGTCAGCTGGATATTGCTACCCTGGTTGAACCCGACCGTGGCACCCGAACCGACTTTCTGGGGCGTATCGTTATTCAGTTGCAGATTCCATCCGCCGTTGGCCACGCGACCGATGTTATCAAGGGCATCTGCCACGCTGTTATACTCGCTGCCATCTACCCGAATCTTCGTCGACAACTTGCCGGTATCCGCATCAAAGTACGTGCCACCGCCCAGCGTGTTTGCAATGCTGTTGCCCAACCCGTACAACTGCTGGCCATTGACCGCCTGCAAGCTATCCTCTGATAACGTGGCCTTGGCAACGTTATTCAGGCTTACCGGCGCAGCCGCATCCTTGCCGACCAGGGTCACGGAATTGGTTACCTCAAACGGAGCGGCAACAGCATTCTGGCCATTTGCGTTCGCGGTGTCGCTATATTGCAAAGGCGAAGCCGCCGTGGACACGGTAACTTTGGATATGCCGTTTTCCTGGGCCACATTCACCTTCGTATGATTGTCGCCAGCCAGGAACTGCACCTGAGCTCCGGTTGCGACTGAACCCACGACCCCATTGGCGCCTGCAATATCCCAGCCACGAGTAGCAACGGATGTGACATTGTCGTTAATTGCCGTCAACGCACTGTTTACGTTATTAAACGTCTTATCACCAACCTTCAGTCCGGCCGTCACCTTGCCCGTGACCGGATCAAAGGTGCTGTCGCCGCCCAATGCCGTCGCGGTGCTATCGCCCACGGCAAACAACTGGCCGGCATTGACGCCATCCTTGCTGTCAGCCGACAGTGTCCCGGCAGCCACGTTGGTCAGCTTCCTGTCATTCATGTTGATACCGTCAACATTGAAAACCGGCCCACCATTGTTGATGGTCAGGCTATCGGCCTTCAGATCGGCCCATGTTGCAATGGTCAGGTCATTGCCATTGCGAGTCACGTTGATGTTTGTACCATCAAGGAACTGAACCGTGTCGCCAGGCGCGACTTTAGTCGCAGTATCACCATTGGCTTGCAGGTTCCAGCCCTTATTGACCTCGGCGGTGGTCGATGCCAGGGTGGTGTTCAGATCACCCAGCGCATCGTTCACACTCGTGAAGGTCTTGTCGCCGACTGTCAACGAGGGCACAACCACGCCGGTATCCGGATTGAAGGTGCTGTTGCCACCGAATGCCGCAGCGGTGCTGTTACCCACGGCAAACAACTGGCTGGCATTGACGCCATCTTTGCTATCGGCAGACAGTGTACCCGGTGCTACATTGGTCAGCTTCCTGTCATTCATGTTGATACCGTCAACATTGAAAACCGGCCCACCATTGTTGATTGTCAGGCTATCTGCCTTCAGATCCGCCCATGTTGCAATCGTCAAGTCATTGCCATTGCGAGTCACGTTGATGTTTGTACCATCAAGGAATTGAACCTTGTCGCCAGGGACTACTTTAGTCGCAGTATCACCGTTGGCTTGCAGGTTCCAGCCCTTATTGACCTCTGCAGTGGTCGATGCCAGGGTGGTGTTCAGGTCACCCAACGCATCATTCACATTCGTGAAGGTTTTGTCGCCAACATTCAGCGACGGTACAACCACGCCGGTATCCGGGTTGAAGGTGCTGTTGCCACCGAATGCCGCAGCGGTGCTGTTACCCACGGCAAACAACTGGCTGGCATTGACGCCATCCTTGCTGTCTGCAGACAGCGTGCCCGGCGCCACGTTGGTCAGCTTCCTGTCATTCATGTTGATACCATCAACATTGAAAACCGGCCCACCATTATTGATGGTCAGGCTATCGGCCTTCAGATCGGCCCATGTAGCGATTGTCAGATCATTACCGTTACGAGTCACGTTGATGTTGTTTCCATCAAGGAATTGAACGGTATCACCCAGCGCGACTTTGCTGGCAGCATCGCCATTGGCTTGCAGGTTCCAGCCTTTGGAGGCTTCGGCCAAAGCGTTGTCCGCAACTGTCTTGACGCCATCCAGTTGAGAGAAGTTCACTGCATCGCCCGGTGCGCTGCCATCGGCTACATTGGTGATTTTCTTGCCACCCATGTCAATGCCACCTTTGTTGATGGCAGGGCCATTGTTAATCGTCAGGCTGTCGGCAAGCAGATCAGGTTTTACGCTGATCTTGATTGCACCGCTGTCATCGACCAGTGCAACATTGTCCCCGGACGTAAAGTTCACCTTGTTATCGGCGCCGTTCACTGTCTTGACGTCAGTGCCATCGATCTGCGTCACGATGCTCTGCAAGGCTGAGTCCGCCTTGGTCAGGCTGCTCTTGGCCGCATCGCTCAGATCAACACCATAAGTGGTCAGATTCGTCGCATCATCTGTTGTTGACGTGACAACAAGCTTATCGGAACCGCCGGATACCACAGAGCCTTTGGCATTGACTGTATAGATCGCCTGGCCGTTAATTCCCGTTGTCTTCTGAACGCTGGCAATATTGGTGCCTGCCGCAACTTCAGTGGCAGACGCGCCTGCTGCAGCATTCAACTGGCTCAGATTGACCGCATCCGTGCCTTCAGTACCATTGGCTACGCCAGTGATTTTCTT